>Ga0209269_1000011_pt1 | contig 518731 bp, 493 predicted proteins | sample MTBAKMMethaMetaG_FD_187455 | JGI IMG/M metagenome (GOLD analysis project Ga0209269, IMG submission 187455) | Enrichment culture microbial communities from Arthur Kill intertidal strait, New Jersey, USA, that are MTBE-degrading - MTBE-AKM (Arthur... | ecosystem: Environmental > Aquatic > Marine...
TACCACTTACGAGCAGTACCGCCGTGCCGATCCCGTGCGCCCAATGCTCGAGGATGGCGGCCTTGTCATGACGCAAGACCTTGTCACCTTCTACTACCGGGTCGCGACGTTTGGTGAGCCCTGCCGCCAAAACGCCGAGTAGCGGCGCCAGCCACACGAGCCACGTGGCCGAATCGAACAGAAGCTCTCGCTCCATACCCTCACCCCTTTCTCTGGACCTCTTCCTGCAAGACGGTCATCCGCTTCAGTCCCAGCATGACTATGAACAGCTCCCCTCCACTGTCCGCACAATGAGTTCTCCATCTGCTGGAAATGGATACTTAATCATTGGAGTCTGACCCGTGGTTGTCAATTCTCTAAAATGGATATATGATTCGTCCATAATGGATAATGAGACGTTCTCCCTGCTCACAGTGGCCAGCGCAACTCCTCTCACAGCCTGTGGCGATGAAGGACACTCTGGCGAACGGTAGCGTTCGGCGGGCGAACGGACACGATCAGACGGAGGCAGGATGGCGTCACATGAGGACGGTCCGGAGGACCTTCGATTCGAAGAGGGCGACGTGCAGCGCCTGATAGCGCTCTTGTCGCGAGACGATGTCCGGCAGTTGAACCTCGCAGCCGCCGCGAATCCTCAAGGGATCCGGGGCATCAGCCGCCTGCCCGCCCCGGCCGGGATGACTTCGGACGACGCCGTTGACCTCATCACGGCGCTGAACCGTGCCTCGGCGGCATACTCCCCTATCCCTGACAGGGAAGGGCGGATGCACTGGTATGTGTGTACGCGGCAGATACGCGCCGGGCTGAGTGAGATCGACCGGTACTGTACGGTCGACTCATCGCTGTATAGAGCGACCGAGCAGCGAGCCGGTGCCAGGTTCCTCATACAGGCGAACGTCGACGAGGCGATAGCCACCGCCCAATTGAGCGGCGTGGACGTCGACTACGCCGCAGCCAAGGACCTGCTGCTCATGCAGCGACACCCTCGGGACTGGAAGGAACAGCTGCTTGTGAACCAATACCGGCTCACCGAGCAGCTCGCGGAGATGGTCGATCGCCCGTGGACACCTGAGACGATGCTCGAGCTGTATGCACATCTCACGCGAGGATTGCCGTCCGACATGCTCAGTGGCAACCGCGAGGACTGGCCGGAGCGAGAGGCGGTTCTCAGGGGAGTGTGCGCCTATGCCGAAAGACCCATCAGCGAGTCATGCGAGCACCCGGCCGTCTCAGCCTCCATCATTCGTGCAGTCGTCGGGTACTGGAAGACCTTCCCTCGCTGGAACGGGATGATGTCCCGTATCGTCATGCGCCTCTACGCGCTGAAGGCAGGGTACCCGGTACTCGGATACATCCCAGTATCCCGTGCGGAGCGTGACTGGGCCGCAGCTCTGGAGGTCCAGGACCTCGACTCGGCCAGGGAATCCCACCTGCTGGACCGCTGGCAGGAATGCGATTCCACCGCGTGGCTGAGCGCCCACGTGTCACTCATGATCCATGCTCTCCGGCAGTTCCGTCGGCAGATGGAACGTGCGGAGGTCATCGATGCCGCTGTGCGGGAGGAGCTGCAGAACGATCAGTCCCTCAACCACCGGCAGCGCTCGATCATCGGACGAGCGCTGCGGGTTCCCGACGCGACCTTCCGAATCGCATATCATCGCACGACGCACGGAATAGGCTATGCGACCGCATATCGTGACTTCGCCGCTCTCGTGGAACAGGGCTATCTAGTCGAGGAGAACCAGGGACGGCTTAAAGTCTTCCGGGCCGGCCCGAGACTGGAGCAGCGCATCGGCGCACTTCAGGATGTGGGCCGGGTCGAGGATTTCCGACTCCCGCTGCCGCAGGACCTCGGGTGGGATCCCGGGGCCTGGCGACACGGGTAGCCGAATCCGACGCAGGGTCATACCCGGTCGCTCACCGGCGCTCCACGTAGCCCCACGGAAGCCACAGCACGAATGTCGCGCCCTGACCCGGCACACTGCTGCGCACGCTGAGCAGTCCGCCCATCTCGGCAGCGAGCCTACGGCAGGCGGCAAGGCCATGCCCGGTCCCGGGCACGCTGGCAGGTGACGCACGGAAGCCTTCGTCGAACACCGAGCTGAGCTCGATGCGCGTCATGCCCCGCCCGGTGTCTGCCACCGCGAGCGCCAAAGCGTCTTGCTGACACCGTACGAAGACGGTGATCCCGCCCTCATCGGTATACTTGATGGCATTGTCGATCAGGTTCATCAGGATGCGGGTCACACGGTGCGCGTCGATGGGGGCCACACAGCATGCGGCCGGACCACACCCTGCGTCGTCCACCCGCAAGAAGAGGCCCTTGGCCTCTGCGCTCGGACGCATCCAGCCGATCACGGCGCTGCAAAGGGCGTGTATGTCGGTCTCGCGCTCGCAGCTCCTCTCGCTCACGGTGGCGTCGATGAGCTCGCACATGTGGTGTCCGGACTCTACCACCATCCTGAGCTGCGTGGCGTGCTCTTCTGCGATCTCACCGCCGAGGTCTGTCAGCAAAGACTGGCTGAGTCCCATCACGACGCTCAGGGAGATGCGCAGGTCGTGTGCCATGTCGCGGATCGAGGTCTCGCTGACCTCGGGTCTCGTGTCCAGTCGCCGCGCCATCGCCCTCACCTTCCGTCGCGTCTCGCCAGGTCGGGGACGGGGCCCGGAAAAGGACCCCGCCCCCGCTCTATCTCCGACGTGGCCGGACCGGGGCCGGTCACCCTTCTTCACGACGGTCCCCCAAGGAGGTGTGCCCGGAAGTCATGGCGTGTCTTCCGAGGCCGCGCTCGAGACCGTCGTATATGTCGTGCCACGTGAAGAACCGCACCGATCTCAATCGCTGCCGATCGGCCGAGAAGAGGGTAGGGGCGATCCCGGGGGGTGAGGTATGGAACGGGCAAGATATGGCGGGAGCCCTCTTGCGGAGTGGTCGGGGCGCTCGCCCGAAAGCAGCCGGCACTGCTACCGTTCGGGCACCCTACCCTCTTCTCGGCCGACCAAGGTCACACCGCCCCGTCCCAGCCGGGCTTGCCGTTGGATCCGGCGAGCCCGGCTGAGCGGAGCATGACCCCGGTCACAGCAAGCGCTATAGGCCGCTCAAGAACTCGACGGCCGCGGCTTTCTCGGCATCAGTGAGTTCGGCACCGTGAATCTCGGCCATCTGCCGGACGATCTCCGCCCAGTCGGCCGACTCTCCCTGTTCGTAGATGCGGGTCGCATCGTGGCACTCGCCGCACTTGCCGGCTACGACCTTCTCGCCTTCTGAGAGCTCTCGGCTGCCCAGGAACTCGATGATGGCGGCCTCCTCCTCGTCGGTGAGGGTGGCGCCGTGCGCGTCTCGCATCTCATCGATCATGGCGCTCCAGTCGACGGCGTAGGGCTGGACAAACACCCGCGCGGCGTCATGACACTGGCTGCAAGCACCGGCGAGAACCTCCTCGCCGGAGACTGATTCCTGGGTGGTGTCCGTAGTAGGTGTCTCAGCGGTCTGTGCAGCGGGCTCATCCGTGGCCGATGTGGCGTCATCCGAACAGCCTGCCACGGCCATGAGCGAGCCGAACGCTACAAACACCAGCATGAGCACCGCAAGCATTCGATATGAGCGACTCATGTCGTGTTTCTCCTCTCGTGGTCCCTGCGGGACCGGGATCCATGGGTTCCGGCCTGTCCCCTGGCCCCGAAGGACCAGGGGACACGCGGTCTCACACCGTTGACTCTGCCAGCTGCTCTTCGGCCTGCTCCTCGCCAAGTGCCACCCGGTAATGCACCAGGCGCTCCTCGAGGACCTCTTTCACCTTGTGCACCAGCAGGCCGAAGGCCTCGCCGGTCTCGTGCAGCGCGCGGATCTCCGCTGCCAGCCCGGCATCACCGATGACCTCGTCCAGCCATTGGGCCAGGAAACCGAAGTCGACGTAGTGGATGTCCAGCCTCAAGCCGACGGACTTGAAGTCGTCGATGGTGTAGGCCTGAAGGAACCCGTTCACCATCTCGACCGACGTCAGCTGCGCGGCGCGGGCGCCCATGCTCGGCGACATGATCGTCGCCACGAACGCCTGAGCGCTGTCCACTGTACGCGCGAAGCGCTGTGCGTCTTCTTGCGTGAGTGCTTCGATAGCCATCGCTATGCACCCAGCTTCCCTGCAGCCTCGAGCTCATCGGCGACGAAGCCCATATCCATGCCTTCGAGTGTGGAGCGGCGGGGCCAACCGGAGGCCGGGTCCCAACCCTCGAACTCGTAATAGATCGACTTCCAGTCCTCGGTCTTCTGGCGGTCGCACATGCGGCCAGCGACCATCTTGTAGCTCCACTCGCCGTTCTCGAACACCGGCACGCACTGCGGGGTCGACATCAGCATGTAGCCGGGTACGGGCATCGACGGTACCTCGTACATGTAGTCGCCGTAGACCTCCTGGTCCCGGTGACGGCCCTCGAGGATGTAGAGGGCTCGCATGAGGTTCCAGATACGGGTGCCCCGCTTGATACCATCCTCAAGCGGCTCCACCCTGCCCGTGACGCCCTCGACGTACTTGGGCTCGGCGATACCGGTGAGGCCTTCCAGGTTCTCGCCGTAGGGGTTCACGAAGTCCGCGTACGCCCAGTCGCATAGGCCCATCGAGTTCTTGTAGTACATGTAGTAGGCGGTGTGCCATGACACAAGCTTGGCCATGGACTCGCTGTACATGCCCTCATCGCTCATGTCGATGATCATCGGGTCGTTGTAGGGAGGCGTCTTCTTGGCGATGATGTTGGCCATCTCCTCCGCCTCGACCGGCATCGGAAGTCCGTACAGCGTGTGCAGCGTGACCGTCCACATGCAGATCCAGTTGAAGTCGTGCGCGTTGATGTCGCGGCTGCTGAGCAGTGAGCCGAGACCCCAGGCGACCTCGGTGCGGCCGTCGTAGTGGTGCGGGTAGCCCCACTCCTGCAGCGGCAGGTCGCCGCTCTTGACGTCCTCTTCCAGGCGGCCGATCTTCTCGGCGGCACGCGCGGGACCTTCAGCCAGGAGCTCGCCGACCTCGCGCTTCTCGGCCATACGGTGGAGCATCTCTTCAGCCCACTCGTAGGTGCCGAATGTGTACTTCTCGAAGATGTCCGTGTCGACGAGCTTGCCCGTGCCGACCAGACCCTTCTCGTTCAGCTTGCCGAGCCAGAAGCCGGCAGTATCGAGCGCCAGCGCGTTGATGGAGAGTGCCTGCATGAGGTCCGCGAGCCGACCTTGCGTCTCGCCGGTCACTGCACCCGTCGCCGTCTTCTCCGGCACCTGCCATATCTGGGTGTCGTAGCAGTGGCTGCCGTTGCCAAGACCGCTGGCAGCCCTCACGCCGTGGCAGGACTTGTGGCAGTTCATGCAACCCTCAGGCCGCGCGGGAGAACCGAACCCGGTGCTTGCCGAGGGCATTCCCGAGAACACCTGGCACGGGTTGGAGATGGCGAACGACTTCAGTCCGTCGACCTGATAGCCGTACTGGTCGGCTGCCCACAGCCGCGCATCCAGAACCATCGCCGCATCGGCGACCTCGATGGAGCCGGTGCCGATGACGCTGATGGCCTTGAGGTTCTTCGAGCCGAAGACGCCACCAAATCCACCCTGGCCGGCACCGGAGCCACCGTCGTGAATGAGGGACGCGATGCGCGTCATGTTCTCGCCAGCGAGACCGATCGTCAGCACGGCGGGGTGCTGCGTGGTGCGGCCGCTGTCCCGCGACGCACCCGTGCTCCGCCAGGTGCCGTCAGCGCCGTGGATCTCGTAGATGGCCTTCTGCGTCTCGTGAGCGTCAAGGCCCCACAGGCCATCGCCGCTCTCGGCAGCATCGCGGATCTCGACCTTGTCGTCGCGGATGTCGATCCAGACCGGGCTGTCCGCCTTGCCGACGACAGTCACCATCTGCCAACCGGCCAGTTTCAGCATGGCCGAGAAGCGGCCACCGAAGTTGGACGTGGTGAACCAGTTCACCGGGTACCCGAAGGCGCCGAGTCCCGCGACCGCCGAGCGCGCCGCCGACGGTACCGGCGTGCCGGCAAAGGCACCGCCACCGATAGAAACGACGTTCCGGGGATCGAACGCGTCCGTCAGCGTCTTGTCCTCAACCAGATCCCAGAAGAGCTTGGCGCCCATGCCGACGCCACCGCCCCAGTCCTTGTAGTCCTCGGTGTCCAAGGCCTCGACCTCTCTTGTTGTGAGGTCGACCTTGAGGATCCGAGGTGCGTATCCATCTGCCATGTCTATCCCTTCTAGCGATCGCGACATCAGTCGCGATTCATCGGTCGTGTCTCGTGCAGGCGCTTGAGCCTAGTGCCCGCCGTAGGTAGCGCCCTGGGCGCCGGAAAGCGTCATCCCGTCATCTTCAGTGGAGAAACCGAACTGACCCCATGCGTCGTCCTTGCGCAGGTTGACGTCGTATCCCGCGTCGGTCTGAACGGGGACATCCTTTGTGAACGAGATGGCGTTGTGCGGACACACCTGCATGCAGATCTGCTTGCCCTCGGGACCGCCCTCTTCGTTCCAGTACGGGGTGTCCTTGCACAGGTCGCACTTCTGCGCGTGCTTGTCCTCGTGGTTCCACTGCATACGCGAGGGCGTGAACGGACACGCCTGGACGCAACGCTCGCAGCCGATGCACTTGGCCTCATCGACCATGCGCACGCCGGTCTCCGGGTCCGCATGGTTGGCGCCCGTGGGGCACGCGTCGACGCATGCCGGGTACGGGCACTGGCGGCACTGGTTCTGTGCTACGTCGTTCGGATACAGGCCGAGCGGATCGTTCATGACCTGGATCCTGGAGAGCGAGAGGCTCGCCTTGCCGTAGTGAGCCGTTGAACATGCCAACATGCAGCTTGCGCAGGTTGCGCACTTCTTGGTGTCGACGAGGAGGTAGCCCTCGGATGCCGGGATCGCGTACACCTCGTCGGGCAGCAGGATGCCCTTGAGCAGCGCGCCGCCGAGCACGGCACCCACTCCGACACCACCGACGCCGGTGATGAACTCACGGCGTGATACGCCTGAGCCCGTCGCTTCCTTCTTCTCGATGTCTGCCATCGTGATTCCTTTCTGATGTGTGATCGTGCTAGGCCGCGGGCTCGTCTGACTTGGCGTCCTCGTCCTCGTAGCCGAGTTCCGCCAGCCATCCTCTGTGCTCGTGCTTGGCGTGCTTCAGGCTCACGTAGCCGGTGAACATGGAGATCAGCACCGGCCAGCTCGCCGGAAGGATCGCGGCGAAGAAGACGTGTGCGAGGAAGAACGCAAGCATCGCGACGGTCGCGATGTCGTGCGCTGGCGTAGCGATGGCCATGAGACCCGCGGGGATGTCTATCGCGTGAGCCGCGACCTTGAGCAATCCCGTCAGGATGATGACCGAGGTGGCGCCCAGCGCGAGAATGTAGGCCATCTTCTCGGACTCGAAGTACTTGCGCTCCGGCGGGAAGGTGAACTTCTTGAAGCCTAAGAGCAGTCCGTAGTGGCGCTTCGTGTAGTCGATGGCGTCCTTCGTCGGAAGGTGTTCTTTGAAGCGCTTCATCGCCAGAAGCGTGTTGGCACCGTAATAGAAGGTGCCGAACAAGAAGACCACGACCGCCACGAAGTGTACGTCCATCCAGTTCCATACCGGCTCGCCGCTCCCGGCAAGCGACGGTAGGAACCAAACCCCCAGTGCGATACCACTCACCAGCAGTACCGCCGTACCGATGCCGTGAGTCCAGTGCTCGATGATGGCGGCCTTGTCATGACGCAAGACCTTGTCACCGACGACCTCCGGATCACGACGTCTGGTGAGCCCTGCCGCAAGAACGCCGGCTAGCGGCGCCAGCCACACGAGCCATGTCGCCGAATCGAACAGAAGCTCTTTCTCCATACCCTCACCCCTTTCGATTGTCTGTGCTGCCGGACGTGGTATCGGTATCCGGATTGCCGATACCCACCCAATCTGGGAGGCGAGCTATAGTGGTGTCAAGATGATGAATCTTGATACCCCTGCTGAGCTGCCGTACAATCAGGATCAGCGGTTCGCACTCACATCTGGCGGAAGACGAGGACGGGTATGTCGACACCATCGGGCTCACCCAAGGAGCCGGAACTGCAGACGTTGAGCGGGGAGATCACCCCGGAGGAACTCGAATCCTGTATCCGGCTGCTCCAGCGGGAGGACGTGATGCGCCTGTGCCAGGCAGCTAGCCGTCGCGCACTGGGATCATCACGGCTGGCAACGACTCCGCTGCCCGCCGGTCTGTCCCAGAACGACACGAAGAACCTGCTCGCAGCGACCCAGCGGCTCTTCGCGGTCCGTTCTCCCATGTGGGACCGCACCGGCTACTCGACCTGGTTCACGATGACCCGCGAGATCCTGCACAGCCTCCAAAGCATCGACAGCCACTGTACGGACGAATCCCTGCTGAGTGCCGCGCTCGCGAACAGGGACTCGAAGCGGTTCGTCGTACACTCACGCGTCAACGATGCGATCTCGGCGATCAAGTTGGACGGGGTACCCCTGGACTTCTCGGCGGTCAAAGATCTGATCTTCATGCGACGTCACCCCGCCAGCGACGGCGAGCGCGTGGCCATGAACACGTACCGGCTGCTCGCGGACATAGAGAGCGTCGCCTCACATGAGTGGACGCCGGAGTTCCTCCAGGGGCTCTACGAGCAGTTGTGCGATGGCATCGCACACGAGCCGTTCGACCCGGGCAGGGCACTTGCGACGGGCGCAGCAGCGATGCACTCATATGAGATCTTGGCGATGGTATGCGACTACGCGAACACCGACGTGCTGTTCCATCCCGCCATCGCCGCAATCGTTCTGGGTGAGGTGTTCAGGTACTGGACGCCGTTCCCTGCGTGGAACGCCACCATCGGAGCGCTGGCCTTCAAGATCCTGGCAGTGAAGCGAGGGTACGGCGTGATGGCGACCCTGGCCGTCGAGCACACCCGCTTGCGCTGGAAGGACGGGGACTTCCTCCTGCCAGGTGACTCACCGCAAGCGCCAAGGAATGAACCCTCACTCTTCCCCAGATATGGGGAGGCGGATACCACCGTCTACATCACCGAGAACCTGCAGCTCATCACCATCGCACTCGCGGACCTACAGAGGACGGTCGAGCTCCAAAGGAAGCGGGACATCGAGATCAGGGACGTCCTCTATGGAGATGCCGGGCTCAACCACCGGCAGCGGTCGATATTGGCGCGCGCGCTCAGGCTGCCGGATGCCAAGTTCCGGATCCGTTACCACCAGACGACGCACAACATCGCGTACGCGACCGCACGCGCCGACCTCATCGACCTCGCCGAGCGGGGTTACCTCACGTACGAGAACACCGGACTCGGCGCACCGTTCATCTTCTATGCGGCGCCGGACCTTGCGCAGAGGCTGCACAACGGGGAGGGCCGGTAGCGACACACGATCGACGCCGGACCGATCGCGAAGATCGGCATCTCTGACATGTCCGTCTCGGCGAATGATTCCGCTAGACTTGGCTCGACCACTAGAAACGGGAGGACTCATGCGCACGCGAACACTTCTCATCCTCACGCTGATCGGGCTCTTCATGCTCGCAACCGTGGCCGGCTGCGCATGCAGCAGCGACACCATCGAGTCCGCCGAGACGAGTCCCCCTGTTTCGAATGAAGCCCCCGCCGAGGACGAGATCCCTCCCCTCGCAGATGAGGAGATGTACCAGGCGCTCCTCTCCATAGGCCTCGAGCGCTACGACCTCACCATCGAGGACGGCACATACACCGTACTCACGAGCATGGAGGGATATGGCGCCGTCGAATGGACGCTCGATGACCATCGCATCGCTATCACCCACCGCGAGATCGATGGTGACTGGCAGTGGAACTACAACGACGAGTCCGTTGACATCGATAGCGTCACACCGGACGCGTTCACAGATGCCGAGAAGGCCGAGTTCATGGAGCTCGCGAAGCGTTTGATCGCTGCCGTCGGCAAGGATGACTCGGACATCGCCGAGCTCTACAGCTGGAAGCTGACGGGCGGTGTCATGCAGGCCGACTACCTGTTCGGCGGGCCGGACGAGGACCTGCAAATCCACATCTCGACGGACGCCGAGAGGCACCTGGGCTACATGTACCTGACCCACGAGCTGTAGGGCGGGGCCGGCCAACTTCGGGCTACGCCTCGAACTCACCGAACGGCGTTACCGCGCAGGAGGCCTCCCGGAGCGTGGGCTACGTAAGCCCGTCGCAGTTCAGCCGAGAGTACAAGCGCATGTTCGGCACGAGCCCATCGGAGGACCGGGTGGTCGAGGTCGCGTAATGACGACGGAAGACAGGGACGACGCGGCTAGCCTGCAGCCAGGATCCGACGCAGCGTCTCCACTAGCACAGGCACGTCGCGCATGACCGTCGCGTAGATGACCTGCACGTTCACCGTGTCATACGCATGCGCCAGCACGTTGCGCAGGCCAATCACCTTCCGTAGCTGCGGGACGGCTTCAGCAAGATCCGCCTGCGCCCGCTCGGCCCGCGAGAGCGCCTCGCCGATGATCTCCAGCTTCCGCTCCACGGCAGCCTGCAGGACTTCATCGTCGGCGAACTGCTCGAAGGTCGACACCGCGACCTGAGCGACAACCCATTCACCGGCGCTGAGAGCGTCGAGTAGAGCGATTTGTGTGTCATGTGGTCTCAAGAAGCACAACCTTCGTTCGCTCGAACTCTCTGCGGAGCAGTGGGTTCTTAACCGCATCGATCTCGATCAGGTCGACGTCTTTCCCAGAGACCAACGCGATGTCGTCGCGCAGGTCGAAGTACCGGTACGCCGCGTTCTCCCACCCGGGCCCAAATCGCACGAGCAAGTCCAGGTCTCTCGGCGTCACCGACGGATCTGGTTGCGTTGACGAACCCACCAGCGCCGCATACCTCGCGCCATGCTTGCGGCACACTTCGATGATGTCGGGGATGAGCGGCTTCACTGCCGGATTCAGTCCTACGGCCTCCGGTGCGTACGCAACGCCAGCTTCGCGTGCGACGCTCGCACCATCATCGTCGTCCGCCTCACCAGACATGAACGCCTCCAGCGCTGCTGCGATCAGCGCACTTCTGGAGTAGCGCGCGACCTTCGCGAACGCGTCAGCACGCGACAACGTGTCCTCGGGAAGCGTGATGTTCAGGCGTCGGTAATTCATGCCACCATCGTATCATGAGTGTGTATTGGTGTGTATTCTTTCAGCTGTTCTAGTGACTCGGTCACGACTTCTGCTGAGCCGTTCACACCTTTTCTGTTGTACTTCACAACTTTTGTGTTGTATTCTCTTCTCATGGAACGACTTCTCGACATAGGAACCAGCCTTGCCGCCCTACGGCGCGCGCGCGGCATCTCCCAGCGCGAACTCGGCGTGCGGGTCGGCGTCGCACAGCAGCAGATCGCGCGCTGGGAGGCGTCCGGCTATCGGGCCGCATCGCTCGAACGCCTGGATGCCGTGGCGAGCGAGTTGGGATACCTGCCCGAGGACTCACAGACAGCAGCCCTCCCCATCGCCGCCGAGACAACCGGGCAGTACGGCGCCACGGTGCTTGCGCCGTCCGGGGTCACGCCCGTGCGCGACCTGGGGGAAATCGCGGCCCGCATCAGGGCTAACGGCAAGGAGCTCGTCGAGCGCTTCGGAATCGTCGGCATCGGCGTGTTTGGCTCCTTCGTTCATGGCGAGCAGACCGATGCCAGCGATGTGGACCTGCTGGTGGACATGCCGGAACCCGGCGGCTTCCTCTTCATCGAGGCTGCAGATCACATGGAGCAACTCCTCGGCCGTGAGGTTGACTTCGTGCGAGCAGATGGACTCCACCCGCGCCTGAAGAAGCGGGTGTTGAAGGAGGCCGTCTATGTCTGGTCCGCCTGAAGAGTTCGACGCGCAGTACTCGGGCTGAGCGCTACAGCCCTCGCTCCCGCATCGTCTTCACGATGAAGCTCGCGACATCGAGGCCCTTCGTCCTGCGACCGAAGCCGGCGTCCATGCCCCACTCGCGTGCGAGTTCATCGGTGACCTGAGTTCCGCCGGCGATCAGCAGAAGCTTGTCTCGGACACCCTTCTCGGTGGCAAGATCGGCTAGCTTCTCCATCTGGATGCGATGCATATCGCCATGGGTGATGATCGTCGAGATCAGGACGGCGCTGGCGGCGTGCTCGATGGCGGCGTCCAGCACCTTCTCGATGGGCACGCTCGTGCCCAGGTAGGTGACGCCGAAGCTCCACTTCTCCAGGCCGCCGTGCTTGATGTCGATGATCTCGCGCATCCCCACCGAGTGCTCGTCATTGCCCACGGTCGCCGCCACGACACGCAGGTTGTGGTCGTGCACGAACTCGCGGATCTCCTCGTCGCTGAGCACCTCGGGCGGCTCGGGGATCACGAGCTTGGCGGGGTCGATGGCCACATCGAGGCGGCCTTTGAGCTCAAGGTGTGTGCCCTCGGCAGGATGCATCACACGCTTGTGGATGACCTCGCAGTCCGTGAGGTTCATCGCCTTGCCGAGCTCGAGCGCGGCAGCCTCGGCCACCCGCTCTCCCGCCGGCAGGAACATCGTGACGGCGACGATGCCGTCTCCCGCCCATTCGACCTCGGGGCGGATAAGCCCCTTCTCGCGGTCATCTGCAGTCTGCATAAGCCGCATGACCGCGTTGTCTGTGGGATCCAGCTCGTCGATGAACGGCACCTTCGTGTCGTAGCACAGCGTGCATCCGCCAATCAGATCGCACGGCGCATCCTCTTCGAACGCGCGCCCACGGAAGCCCTCGGGCAGGTGGTTCTCGCCGAAGTGGTGGCACACCGGCGCCATGTAGTCGTCGGCGCGCGGCACGATGGTCCCCTCGGCCACACCGCCGTCGCTGCAACGTGCGATTCCGTCGTCGTTGGTCTCCGGGTACTCACCGCTGTCGACGAAGTACGCGTCCTCCACGCCCGCGAAGTAGCCGCCGTCTTTCAGCATCGCCTCGAGGAACAGCACCGCGCGCTCCTTGATCTCGCGTACGCGCGACTTGAGCTCGGGGTTCTCGCGGTCCACCTTCACCATCTCGCGGAGGCCGTCCATGCCCAGCAGCGACTGCTTGGCGGTGTCCACCGCGGCCACGTTGTTGTAGTGCCACGGCACGTTGCGGCCCTCGTCGGGCGTGATCGTTGACTGGATATCCGCCGAGGTCAGCCGAGAGATCATCAGGTTCATCACATGTGAGACGGTCGCGTCGCGCCCGTCGGATTCCATGTAGCGGGTGTTCTGCTGCGCCCTCATCTTGTACTCGCCGAAGAGGTCTCGCAGAGCGATCGCGTACGGCAGGTCCATGCGCATGCACGGCGCGGGCGCGGCATCCGGCGGCACCGTTGAGAGCGCGATGTTCTCCTTGGGCATCCCCACCGCCACCGAATACGCGCAGTTGATGGCGTGCTGCACCAGCAGCTCGGGCATGACCTTCCACGCCTTGACCGCCGTCGCGTTCGCGTTGTGCGCGCCGTCGATCTGCAGGATGCCCGCCGCCGCCATCACGTGCTTGGCCACGGCCGCGTCCACGAAGCTGCGGTACATGTTGATGTTGCGGTAGAGCACGTTGTACTGCGGATCCTGGTGCGCGCCGTTGACGCCCTCCTCGGCGAACATGACCGCGATCTCCGGCCCCGCCACGCCGCTCACATAGCTGTGGTAGTTGATGGGCCGCCCCACCTCGTCCTCGATGAGATCGAGTGCTCGCCGAGACAACCGGCACTGCTTTCGCGTCACGGCGATGCCGCCCACGCCCTCCGGCGTGCCCTCGAGCAGCCCGTCGATGTGGGACTGCCCGGCCGTGCGGATCACCATGATGTGGTCGGCGCCGTGCCAGGCGGCCATGCGCATCCGGCGGATGTCGTCCTCCGGGCGCCCGGAAGCGATCTCGGTGGTGATGACGCAGTCAGGCTGCGGGTCGATGTTCTCGAAGTAGTGCGCGGCCGGCAGCGGGATCGAGCGCTCCACCGGCTCGGAAGTCTCGTGGTAGGTGAACTCGTACATCTTCTGGCCGGGGACCTGCTTGCGCCACGTCCAGCCGTGCCGGCGCGGGCGGTAGTCCTCGAGCCCATCGAGCAGCGCTTCGACATCCAGCTTCACGTTGGGGTCGAGAGGCGGCAGCCTATCGCTCATCGCGCGCCACCCCACTTCGCGTCGACGATCTCCCAGCCGTCGCCCTCGGCAAGACGGCGCGCCGCCTCCGGAGCATCACACTTCCACTCCTGCATGCAGATGTAGACGACGTGCCCCACTCCATGGCCGAGAAGCCCACGCTTCTCGCACTCGGCGACGACCGCAACGCACGTGCGCGAGTCGATGCCCATGCGCATGAGCACGCTGCGCTCGATCGACGGCGACGTGTGGGTGCGTGCCAGCTCCACGAGTGGCTCGACGACCTTGTTGGACAGCTCCCAGAACTTCGCTTCAAGCTGCTCGTCGGTGAGATCCGCAAGATGCGCTCGGACTTCGTGGAATGTATCGGGCCGGACCATGGGCGCTCCTTCAACTAGCTATGCAGTCAGATGCCACTTCTATGCAATAATGCGGGCTCATTCATCTTGCAGCAAGTCATCGAGGCGTGCTCGCATGGCGTCAGCATCCAGTACTCCTGTATACATGTCCACGATGGTGCCATCGGAACGCAGGAAGAACGACGTCGGGATGAATTGGAACGTCAACCGGGAGGCCAGCTCCATCCCCGACGGATCGTCGGTGATCGCATCCACGAAGCTCACCCGCCCCGCGTACTCCGGGACCACCTCGCGCGCCACGGCATCGATCTCGATACACGACTGGCACGTCCGGGAGTGGAACAGCACGTAGATGGGGCGGCCCGCGGCGAGCGCCGCATCGTATGCAGTAACGGCGTCGGTCGCATCCGAACCTTCGGGCGCGGCGTCAGGTGTCCTCGACAGCGCGATCACTGTGAACGCGAGGACTGCGATGACGACCAGGAGCGTGATCGTTGCCGCGGCGCTGCGACGAACGCGGGCCGCCTGCGGCCCCGCTTCCTGGTCGTGCGCTTCGGTGTCCTCCACCCGCCTACCCTTCCTTGAGCCCCGCGATGATCTCCTCGACCGTCGCCGGCGTCGTGTTGGTGTCCTCTGCCAGGAACACTATATCCTCCGACGTGGGCTCGTAGCCTTCGGGTGCATGCGCGAGCGCGTTGCGAACGTAGCTGCGATGCAGCTTGGACAGGTCGAAGTCCTTCGCTCGGATCTGCTCGGGGCGCTCGGGGATGATGATGCTCTTGCCCGGCACGTTGTCCTTCGGATCGCCGAGACGTACCTCGACGCCGTTCGCGCGCGCGAAGTTGAGCTGCGCCCAGTGATGCTTGCCGGCGCCGGTGTACTCGGTCTCCTGCACGACCACGGTCGCGTCGCTCGGCAGGTCACGCGCGAGTGACATAGCCGCGGCCATCGCCGTGTTGCCGGACGGCCCACGCTCGAGTCCCTCGAGCTTGGCCATCGCCTCGGTCACGTAGAAGACCTCGCCCTGACTGACCGTGAGGTAGCGGTCCATGTAGCGCAGCGCCCGTGCGGCGTTGCGCGGGACGTCCGCACGATCCGGCCAGGTGGCAAACGGCACGCCGAAGCCGGTGTGCCCGGTGGTGAAGCTCTTGCGGTTGAAGTCGTGATCGCTCGCCATGTGAAGGCCGGAGAGGTCGACACTTGCGCTCACGATCTCGGTGGTCGCGCCCGCACGCTTCAGGCCGCGCGCCGTGCCGGTGGTGTTGCCGCCGCCGGCGTGCGTGACGACCACATGCGTAGGCGGAGCGCCGGTGATCTCCGTCATCTCCTCGGCAAGCTCCCAACCGAGCGTCTCGATGCCCGACACGCCGAACGCCGAGTAGAGCGAGGCGGCGAGGTAGCCGGTCTCATCGAGCAGCTCGAGCATGTGGCTGAACAGCTCCGGACCCACCGTCAGCTGCACGACTTCGGCGCCGAACGCCTCGCAGATGCGCGACTTCTCGATGATCTCAGGCTGGCCGACGTGACGGGAGTCGAACGCCTCCTGCACGATGATGCACTTGAGCGCGGCGCGCGCGGCCTGGCTCGAGACGGCAGCGCCGTAGTTGCCGCTGGTCGCAGCGATGACGCCCTCGTAGCCCTTCTCTTTCGCCACGTGGATGCTGATGCTGGCGCGGCGGTCCTTGAACGAGCCCGCCATGTTGGCTGCCTCGTCCTTCACGAAGATGCGGGCGCCGTGGCCGGGCTCGGCGTACGAGCGCACGAGGTCTGTCAGGTTCCGCAGCTCGAGCAGCGGCGTCTTGCCCACGCCAGCGGCGCGCTGGATATGGATGATGTCGTGCAGCGTGTAGCCGTGCGCACCCATCAGCGCTTCGTAGTCGAAAGCGATCGGGCTGCGCTCAAACTCCGCGTAGTCCATGCCGAGCGCCCGCTTCATGATCTCGCCCTTGCGCGCGAGGATCGCCTCGGTCTTGCCCGCCATGTCACTCACCCGCCTTCGCGCGGTGCGCTGCTACCCGCTCGCGCAGGTCGCGACCCACATGCGTGAGTTCGGGCGCCGGCTTGCCGAAGGTATGCGTGTAGCCGGGGTTGATCTCAGTGAGCGTGCCGCGCACGACGCGGCCGGTCATCGTCTCAATCTCGAGTTCGTCACCCACGGCCGCCGCAGCGCGCGCGAAGCCCTTCACCCACACGAGCAGTGGTTGCGCAGCGGTGTCGTCGGGCAGGTTCGTCGAGCGGTCGGCGGGCTCGAGCAGGACGCGCTCGACCTCCACCCAGTCGCCTGTAGAGCAGCGCTCGGCAACAGACATAGCGGTTCACCTCTTAGACGGTCGGGGCCCAGAACCTCGGGAGGGGCATGTCCACCACGGTGAGCACTCCCGCGGGTGCGTCGACAAGCAGGGGGATGTAGTTTCCGGTGCTGGCGTAGGTTCCCTTGCCGCCGGGGATCTCGGGGCTGTTCACCATGTTCACCTCGGGATCACCGTAGATCTTGATGTAGTCGCCGGTGTTGACGCCCTCCATCTCGGGGTGGATCTGCTGAGGGTGGATGAGCTCGATCTTGAGTTCATCGCCCATGTACCCACGGCCGATCTGCTTGCAGCCCGCTACATCGCCCGGCTTCACGGTCACGTGCGGCGTGGAGCGCTCGATGGTGGTGACGATGGGTTCGCGCGTCTCCTCGATACGATCGATCGTCCAGCCAAGCGCGTCGGCGATGAGGCCGATGGACTCGGGGAAGCCGATGTGGCCCACGATGGTGCCGTCCGCGACGCCGGCTTCGAACTCCTCAACCGTAGTGCCCACGCCCTGGCTCGCCATGACGGTGGGACCGAACGGCGACAGATCGTTCACACGCTGCGCCTCGATCTTGTCGACCCTCAGGCAGATGGACGTCCACGCGACGATCATCGCATCGAGGATGAATCCGGGGTTGATGCCCGTGCCCATGATCGACACGTCGTACTCTTGCGCCAGCTCCTCGAAGCGGTCCGCCCACTCCTCGTCGCTTGCCCAGGGATACGCGAGTGTCTCGGCGATACAGAGAACGTTCGCGCCGGCGCGGACGCACGGCTCCACCTGCTCGGTGATCTCATCGAGGTTGCTCTGCGTGCAGATGCACACGACGTCGGGCTTCTTCGCGAGGACCGCGGCGTGGCTCCTGGTCATCTCGACATCGCAGTCACGGCCGAGCAGTTCACCGACCGTCTTTCCTTCTTTGGCGGGGTTGGTCACGATGGCGCCGACCAGCTCTACGTCCTTTGGCCGATCCAACAGGAAGCCGAGAAGCCCCTGCCCCATCATGCCCGTCCCCCACACCGCGACCTTGATCATATGGATTCTCCTTCATGTTGATGCAGAAGTGGTTGGTTCCTATGCATCCACGATAGCGTTACACGTCGTCCCGCGCGAGGGCGCGCGACCACTTCTCGGCGATGACCTCAGCGAGTACGCTAGAAGTCACACCGCACACGGCCTCCGGGAGTGAGTATGCCCATCCTCACGGCACGCGACATCATCCAGCGTTTCGGCCATCAAGAAGTGCTGCACAGCGTCTCGCTCGGCGTAGAGCGAGGCGAGATTCTCGGCCTGCTCGGTCCGTCGGGAGCCGGCAAGACGACGTTCGTGAACATCCTCGCCGGTGTTGCCGAGCCGACCTCGGGAACCGTGGAGGCGTTCGGGAAAGCGATGCCGTCGCTCGAACTCATGCGTCGCATGGGCTACATGGCACAGTCCGACGCGCTGTACACCGACCTCACGGCGAGCGAGAACCTCGAGTTCTTCGGCGCCATCTACGGACTCACCGGCGCTGCACTCAGGCGTGCCGGAGAGAAGGCGCTGGAGACAGCGCACCTGGCTGTGGAGCCTCGCAAGCTCGCGCGCGACTACTCGGGCGGCATGCGCCGGCGTCTCTCTCTCGCCACCGCGATACTGCACGAGCCGGAGCTGCTCATCCTCGACGAGCCCACGATCGGCCTCGATCCGCTGCACCGCGTGGACATCTGGGAGTCGTTTCGCCGCATGACCGACGCCGGAAAGACGCTCGTCGTCACAACGCACGTGATGGACGAGGCCGAACGCTGCGACAGGCTCGCGATGATCCGCGACGGCGTCTTCATCGCGATGGGGACGCCCGACGAGCTGCGTGAGCGAGCTGATGCCGAGACCCTCGAAGACGCCTTCCTGCACTTCGCGCGAGCGGAGATGGCGGAAGGGGGTGGCCACGATGCGTAACGCATTCGCCGTCACACTCCGCATCCTGCGTCAGTTCAAGCACGATCCCCGGACGCTGTTCATGATGATCGTCGCGCCCGTGCTCGCGCTGTTCCTGCTCAACGTGATCTTCGGCTCGCCCGACTATGAGCCGCTCATCCTTACGGCCGATATGCCCTCCGACTTCATCGAGGCACTGGAGGACGCCGACGCCCTGACCGAGACTGCCACGCAAGCCGAGGCGCTCGATATGCTTGCGAATCTCGAGGCGGACGGCTTCGTCACCAAGGAAGGGGACATCCTGCGGGTGTGGGTGGAGGGGTCCGACCCCTCGAAGACAGGCGCGGTCTTGCGTGCGGTCAACAAGGCACAGATAGAAGCCCTGGCTTCCATCAAGCTCGACATCAAGCCCATCACGCTTCCCGGCGGCATGACCATCGACCCGACCGACTTCATCGACCTGCCGTCCTTCTCGCCACCACCGGCGCCTGAGGTCACATACGTGCACGGCGAACAGGACATGCGCGCGTTCGATTTCTACGGACCGGTCTTCATCGGCGTGTTCGTCTTCTTCTACGTCTTCATCACGAGCGGCATCAGCTTCGTGCGCGAGCGGACCGGTGGCACGCTCGAGAGGCTCATGGCCACGCCGATCCGTCGCTGGGAACTCGTGCTCGGCTACGTGCAAGGCTTCGGCCTGTTCACCCTCGGGCAGAGCGCCATCGTCGTCGCAGCCAGCATCTACTGGGTGGGCTTCCCCAACCTCGGCAACTTCTGGCTCGTGCTGCTCATAGCGCTCTCGATGGCGCTCGTCTCGCTGTCGCTGGGCATCCTCGTCTCCGAGTTCGCCAACACCGAGCTGCAGGTGATGCAGCTCATGCAGATCATCGTCATCCCGCAGATCCTGCTTTCCGGGATGTTCGACCTCTCGCAGACACCGGGGTGGATGCAAGCGCTCGGCAAGATCTTCCCGGTGACTTATGGTGCCGAGGCGATGCGCGCCGTCATGCTGCGGGGCGCCGACTTCGGTGGCGTCGCAGCCGATCTCGCTGTGCTCTGGGGATTCGCGGTGGTCTTCTTCATCGGCAACATCGTCGCCCTGAAGAAGTACCGCCGTATCTAGTCCTGCCGAGAAGGACTCGCCGCTACCAGGGCATCGGTGCTACCCGATCGCACCCCGGATGATCGAGCGCGCGGCCACCAGGCCGCTCGCACTCGACTGCACCAACCCGCGGGTGACACCGGCTCCGTCGCCGATCGCGTAGAGCCCGGCGATCTGTGTCTGCAGCGTGGAATCGAGTTCGAGCCGCGACGAATAGAACTTCACTTCGATGCCGTAGAGCAGCGTGCCATCTGCCGCGACACCGGGGGCGAGTGCGTCCATCGCATCGAGGAACTCAAGGATGTCGACAAGGTGCCGGTACGGGAGCACGAAGCTGAGGTCTCCCGGGGTGGCCTGCGGCATCGTCGGCGTGACGACGGACTGCGCGATGCGCTTCGCGGTGGAGCGACGACCTGCACGCAGGTCGCCCAGACGCTGCACGATGATGCCCTCACCCAGCAGATTCGCCAAGCGGGCGATCGAGGAACCGTACATGATCGGCTCAGTGAACGGGTGCGTGAAGCTCTGGGAAACGAGCACGGCGAAGTTGGTGTTCCCGGTGCGCTTCTCAGCAAAGGAATGTCCGTTCACGGTGACGATGTCACCGTAGCTCTCCGTGGTGACCTCGCCGTACGGGTTCATGCAGAACGTGCGTACCTGGTCGCCGAACTGCTTCGAGTAGTAGATAAGCTTGGCCTCGTAGAGGTGCTCGGTCAGGCGCTCCATCACCGGTGCGGGAACCTCCACACGAACGCCGATGTCGACTGCGTTGTTGACGAGGTGGATGCCCAGTTCCCTCGACTGCTCGGCAAGCCAGTCCGCACCATCACGGCCGGGGGCCGCAATCACTGCGTCCGCGAGGACGATCTCGCCGCCCTCAAGCTCGACGCCGGTGACATGGCCGCTCTCGGCGATGATCCGCGATGCACGCGTGCCGGTGCGCACATCCACACCATGTGCCACGAGGTAGTCATGCATCGCCTGCAGTACTTCCGGCGAGCGGTCGGTGCCGATGTGGCGGATGCGCATCGGAATGAGGCGCATCTCGGCAAGAGTCGCCTCTCGCGAAAGTCGCTCGGCAGTCTCGGCGTCAGGCGCGTGGACTTCGGGCGTTGCGCCGAACTCGAGCCAGATCCTGTCGGCATCCTCGACCAGACGGCCCAGCATGTCATCGCCCACGTACTCGCCGAGCCACCCGCCCACCTCGGTGGTCAGCGTGAGCTTGCCGTCCGAGAACGCTCCGGCCCCACCCCACCCGGTCATGATCGAGCAGGTCTCGCAGCCGACACAATGCGTCTCACGCGCAGGGCAGTGTCGCTTGGGGATCGGCTTGCCGCGCTCGGCAAGCAGGATGCGCATGTCCGAACGCGATCGGATGAGCTCGATCGCAGCGAAGATGCCTGCCGGACCTGCACCTACGATGACGACGTCATAGCGCTGTTTGGGCATCGATCCTCCTGCTTTGCAGTGGGCGACCGCCATGAGTTTACCCGAAGGCGCACCTGTTTCTCTCGGCGGGCACAAGGGCAGGTATGAGTTGTCGCAGCACGCACGTGCCGTGACATATCCCGCGAAAGGAGCTGACGATGGCATCGAAAGCCGAGCAGACAAAGCGAGTCACCATTTTCACGACGCCCACGTGACCCTACTGCACCCACGCGAAGAGGTACTTCGCGGAGCATGGAGTCGCGTTCACCGACATCAACGTCGTCACCGACCTCGCCGGCCGCAAGCGTATGGTCTCCATGACGGGGCAATACGGCGTTCCGGTCATCCAGGTGGGCGATAAGGCGATGGTGGGATGGAATCCGATCGAGTTCGAGAAGATGATGCGCGCGTGAGCGAAGGCGCGACCTCGAAGGGAAGAAGCGACACGCTTGTCGCTCAGCACAACGACCTGCCGGCCGTACACGCGGCCGATCCACTCGCGCGCAGACAGGTCATCGCGGTCATCGGGGCCTCTGCAGACCGCTCCAAGTTCGGCAACAAAGCGGTCCGGGCCTATCTGGCCGAGGGCTGGGATGTATGGCCGGTCAACCCGCGGGAGGAACTCATCGAGGGGCTGCCGGTGTACGCATCAGTCGCCGACCTGCCTGACCTGCCCGATCGCGCTTCACTCTACCTGCACGAGAAGGCGGCGCTTGCGGTACTCGAGGATCTCGCCATGCTCGAGCGGCGCTACGGCAGGAGGATCTTCGACGTGTACCTGAACCCGGGAGTGGGTCGCAAGGCGGTAAGAGAGCGCGCCGACGAACTCGGTCTCAACCGGGTGTCGCGCTGCTCGATCAGAGCGATCGGGCGTCTGCCGAAGGAGTTTCCCGCCGAGTAGGACCGCAACCGATCGGCCTACGGCACGTCCTTGGCCATCGGCACGAACTTCGTGTACTGCGACAGATACGCGAGGTGACAGTTATCGGTGGGGCCGTTGCGGTGCTTGGCCACGATGATCTCGGCCTCGCCCTTGCTCGGGCGACCGTCCTCTTCTTCGTTGCGCGGATCGGTGTTGCGGTCGATGAACATGACGACGTCCGCGTCCTGCTCGATGGCGCCGGACTCTCGCAGGTCGGAAAGCTGCGGACGCTTGCCTGCGCGCTGCTCGACCGCACGCGACAGCTGCGACAGCGCAACGATCGGGACGTCGAGCTCCTTGGCGAGAATCTTCAGGCCACGGCTTATCTCGGCAATCTCCACCTGGCGGTTCTCCGAGCGGCGGTTCTGCGGCTGCATGAGCTGCAGATAGTCCACGATGATGAGGCCGTTACCCTTGTCGCGCAGCAGCCGCCGCGCCTTGGCACGCACCTCGAGGATCGAGATGGCCGGCGTGTCATCCACCCACAGCGCAGTACTGGCGAGACGCCCCATCGCCTGCATGATCTGCGGCCAGTCGCTGTCCTTGAGATAGCCGGTGCGCAGTCGCTGGCTGTCGATTCGGGCCTCGGAACACAGGATACGTTGCACGAGCTGCTCGGCCGACATCTCAAGACTGAACACCGCGACAGGATGTCCCGCTTTGGCGGCGTTGACCGCAACGTTGAGCGCGAACGCCGTCTTGCCGACGGACGGACGCGCCGCGAGGATGATCAGGTCGCCGCGATGGAGTCCGGCAAGGATCTTGTCCAGGTCGGGGAAACCGGTGGGGACGCCCGTGATGTGCGCCTTGCGGTCGTAGAGTTGCTCGATCTGGTCGAAGCCCGCCTTCATGAGCTCGGGCAGCGCCCGGAAGTTGCTCGACACGCGCTTATTGGTAACCTCGAAGACCGCGCGCTCCGACTCTTCGACCACGTAGTCGATGTCGTCAGGGTTCTCATACGACATCGTCGCGATCTTGTTCGACGCCTTGATGAGCTGGCGCAGCATCGAGGTGCGCTTCACGATCTCCGCGTAGTAGGCAGCGTTCGCGGCGGTGGGGACCATGCTCGTGATGTCGAGCAGGTAGGGCTTGCCGCCTGCGGCGTCGAGCTTCCCGGTAGCCTCCAGGCGGTCAGCGACCGTGATCTGATCGATAGGCTCTCCGCGGCTGTTGAGCTCGTTGATCGCCTCGAAGATACGTGCGTGAGCGGCGCGCGCGAAGTCGTCTGCGTCGACCATGCCGAGACAGGACTCCACAGCCTCGGCAGATAGGAACATCGAGCCGAGCAGCGACTGCTCGGCCTCGAGGTTGTGGGGTGGCACGCGCTCTGCCAGCCTGCGCTCCGCACTCTCAGCCATACACGCTCCCCCGTGGACCGCCGAGGGCGCCGCCCGCATGGGCGGTCGCCTCCGGCGAACCGTCCGGCGTATTACTCCTGCTCGTCGGCGTCCTCGGCGGCCTCTTCGGCCTCCTCGGCGACGGGCTCTTCCTCTACCACTTCTGCCGCTTCAGCCTCTTCGGCTACTGCGACGACAGGCTCCTCGACGGGTGCCTCCACAACGGGGGCGCCATCGGCGACGACCTTCACGGTGATATCGGCCTTCACGTCATAGTAGACGTGAAGCTGCACAACGTGCTCGCCGAGCGTCTTGATGTGCGCGTGCACGTCAAGCTTCCTGCGATCCACGTCGACATTGAGCTGCTCGGCGACCGCATCAGCGATCATGGCCGAGGTGATGGAGCCGTAGAGCTTGCCGCCTTCGCCAGCCTTGGCGACAACGGTGACCGTCTTGCCCGAAACCGAGGCGGCAACGCCTTCGGCCTCATCGCGACGGACAGCTTCGCGCTTCTGGATGTTGTGCATCCGCGCCTCGAGCTGCTTGAGATTGCCGGACGTCGCCTCGATGGCGATATGACGCGGCAGCAGGAAGTTCACGGCGAAGCCACGGGCCACGTCGATGACGTCGCCCTCTTTGCCTCGTCCCTTCACGTCCTGTGTCAGGATGACCTTCATCATTACTCCTTGTTCGTTTACTCTCGGCCGGTCTCCCGGACACGAGGTGCTTTCCACTCTAAGCCCGCACGCATGGGCTCACAAGGTTGCCCGAGGGCGGGAAAGCCCCCGGCCGATAGCCGGTCGGTGACGAACGGCTCTACGGCCGCTCGCACCGCCAGACGGTCTAGCGGCCGCGCTTGCCGTCAACCTTGCCGCTGATAACCGGCACGGTGTAGGGCACGAGTGCCATCTCGCGAGCACGCTTCACGGCGGTCGAAACCTGGTGCTGATGCTGGGCGCAGTTGCCCGACACGCGACGCGGCTTGATCTTGCCACGGTCAGTCATGAACTTGCGCAGCATGTTGACGTCCTTGTAGTCGATGTACTCGACGTGGTCCTTGCAGAACACGCAGTACTTACGCTTGGGGCGTCGTGCATAATCGCTCACTTCTTACCTCCCTTCGGGTCCTTCGTGGACCTCAGGCCTGCCGTTCGGCGGGAGGGTACCGCCGTCGGCTGAATGTTCTCGGTAGGTGGAACTAGAACGGGATCTCTTCACCGTCGTCAGCGGAAGTATCCGGAGTGGACGGGCCACTGTAGCCGCCACCCGATCCACCGTCACGGGAAGAGAGGAATTCGATCTCATCGGCAACGACTTCGAGCTTGCTACGCTTCTCGCCCTGCTGGTTCTCCCACTGGCTCCAGCGAAGCTTGCCCTCGATCGCGACTTTGGATCCCTTGCTCAGGAAGCGCGACAGCGCCTCTCCGCGCGCACCGAAGACGGTGACGTCCACGAAGTTGGGGACGTCCTCCCATTCGCCGGTCTGCTGGTTCTTGCGGCGGTCATTCACCGCGACACCCAGCTTGAGCACGCTCATTCCACCACTGGTGGAGCGCAGCTCGGGGTCCCTCGTCAGATTGCCGGTGATCACTACCCGGTTGATGCCCATGGTGCCTACCTCGTCTCTGCGGCTTGTCGGCCGCGGTCGTTCGCCCGTCCTGATCGGTCGGGTTGCAGCGCCACTACTCTTTGATGTCGTCACGCCGCACGATCATGAATCGGACGATCTGATCGGTGATGCGCAGGACGCGGTCGAGCTCGGCAACGACAGCCGGAGTCGCATGGAACTGCATGACGTGGTAGTCGCCGTCAGTATGGCTATCGATCTCAAAAGCCAAACGGCGCTTGCCCCATGCATCCTCAGAGTCGACGGTACCATCCGCGGTGATGACGCCCCGGGTTTTCTCCAGAGCAGCCTGCCGCGCCTCGTCGTCGAGGGTGGGATCGATGATGAGCATAAGTTCGTAAGCCTTCATAGTTCACCTCCCTTGGGCTACGCGGCCCCGGGACACTGAAGGCGTCTGCCCGGAGCAGGAAATGAAGCCCCCGCAGTGTATCAGAGACCGACCGCCCCTACAACGCTTACCCCACGCCTCTGACACGCTGCGGTTTCCTGACGTATCTGCAACGCTACTGAACCTCCACACAGGCACTGTGGCCGCGACGGGCGAGCACGATGACGAACGCGACGGCACCTGCTGCCAGCGCAGCGAGTAGGCCTCGCAGTCCCGCCGAGAGATCCGGAGTGTCGATGCCCCGCGAGCGTCGGACACCGTGCGCTCCGACCGAAGGCACCTCGGCTGACTCCTGCACATCGATCGCCTCAGGGGCCGGAAGCTGAAGCGCCTCCGCGGTGTCTGCCGACTCGACCGTGACTTCCGGCATCGTTGCTACCCCCGGCCGCGGGGTCGCGAGCGTTGGCGCCTGCACAGCCACGGGAGACGGAACGACCACAACCGCAGCCGGCGCTACGACGGGCTCAGGCGCAGGTGCAGGCGCCGGCTCCTCGAGTTCGAGTTCTACCGCCCCGGTCGAGGGAGGCGTCGTCGCAACCAGCAGGTACGACGGGTCCGTGTACACATCGGCGATTCGAACACTCAGGTGGAGATGGGTCGACCCTGACGACGAGTCTCCTGATCCAGAGACCGTGCCAAGTCCTTCTCCGACGGATACACGCTCCCCCACCTTCACCCAGCACTCATCCAACGGGTGGATGGTGACAAGTGCGTCGTCCGTCCGAACGGTCACGGCGAGCACGCTGCCCCCACTGTCGGACGGTATGCGCCCCGCGAAGCTGACCTCGCCGTCGATGAAGCTTGCAGCTGTGTCACCCTCGCAGGCCGCCAAGTCGATCCCGCGATGCGTGCGGATCGCCCCGCCGTCCTCGTACGATTGCCCGTAACCGAGTAGAACAGATGCCTCGCCGAAGGCAGGAGCCGGCACGAATGCCACTCCGAACGCGATCAGCAGGGCCCATAGAACACGAAACCGCCCCATGATGACTCCCTCCGATATCTGCCACCGGGAGAGTGAGGGGCGGTGGAATCGAACCTGTGTTCGATAGTGTAGCGCGAGCGCTACACCCCATCCACCACGAACCGACGAGCGGCTGCGCAGGCGCGATATTCGGCCGGACAACACAGAAGGCCACCAGAGGTGGCCTTCGAACGATTCCTTGGAGCGGGCGACGGGGCTCGAACCCGCGACCTAAAGCTTGGGAAGCTTTCGCTCTACCAACTGAGCTACGCCCGCTTGTGTGATGCGTCGGGTATTGTAACACCGGCCGTCTCGGCGGCAAATCATGGGACTGCACTGCCAGGCGCTGCTGCCGGCACTACTCCCCGGTAAGCACCTTCTTGAGGGTCTTCTCGTGTTCCACCTTCGTGAAGGCGATGACCGTGTCTCCCGGCTGCATCTCGGTATCACCGTGAACGGTGACGACCTCGTCGCCGCGCATGATGGCCACGAGAATACAGTCACCCGGCAGGTCAAGGTCCATGACCTTCTTGTTGCACACGACGCAACGATCGACGGGAAGCGTGACCTCTACGATCGCCATGTCGCCCTTGCGCAGCGCACTCAGCGTGTGGATATCGCCTATCGTGGCTTCCTCCTCGATCATGCGCGAGATGATCGTGGTGGACGAGATCGCTTCGATGCCGAGCGCGTTGAAGATGTGCTCGTTCTTGGGGTTGTTGACGCGTGCGACCGCGCGAGGCACCCCGAAGGCAACTCGGGCGAGCTGGCAGGCGACAAGGTTGTCGTCATCGTCACCGGTCGCGGCAACGAAGACGTCAGCACGACCGACGCCCGCATCCTCCTGATAGACGACGTCGCATCCGTCACCCCGCACGATGAGGGGTGAGCCGGGAAGCTCGCCGGCAAGCTTGTGGGCGATATCCTCGCGCTTCTCTATGAGGGCGACGCTGTGCGCACGCTCTAGAAGCGTCTTGGCCAGATACGATGCGACTTTGCCGCCGCCGTTGATCACGATGTACATGGCTTAGTCCTCCATGTATTTCTCGATCTTGGGGTAGGCATCGTCCTTTACAGACGCGAAGATGATGTCGCCTTCGCGCATCACTGTGTCCTGCTCCGGGATGAACGACACCGGTCCACGCGTGACCGCGAAGATCCGGAAGCGATTCTCGACCTCGATGTCACGAAGCTTGCGTCCGTCTATGTCGCTGCACGCCTTGAACTCGATCACCTCTATGTCGTCGATGCTGTTGAGGTGATGGCCGTGGCCCGAACGGATCTTGTCCATGAGCGTCTCGGCGACAAGGGTCGTCCCGCAAACGTAGTCGAGGTTCAACTGCTGGTATGTCCGCTCCCGCACCGGATTGTAGAGGCGCGCAACGACGTGCTTCACGCCGAAGAGCTTGCGAGCGACCTCGGCGGCCATGAGGTTCGTGTTGTCGAGGTTGGTGACTGCGGCGAATGCATCCGTCTCACGGATGCCGGCCTGCTCGAGGATGTCCTCGTCGAATCCGAGGCCCTTGATGGTCACGCCATTGAACGTACTGCCGAGGCGGCGAAACGCAGCCTCGTCTCGGTCGATGACCACGACGTTGTGACCCTCGATCGAGAGCATGGTGGCCAGCTGTGAGCCAACGCGACCGCATCCGACAACGATGATGTTCATGCTACGAGGATACTCCTCTGTGTTCCACGTCGGGACTCCGGGCCCAGGCAATATCTACGAAACCTATTCCTGGCACTCGCTCACGTCAATACCTGATATGTCAGCGGGCGCCGCCCGAGATGGACGGCGCCCGCTGTATTCAACGCGTTGCCCGAAGGCGAGTTACTTGCCGATCTTGAAGATCTTGGTCCCGCACTCAGGGCAGATGCCCTGCGTGGCGGGCCGCCCATTCTTCATCGTGATCTCCTGGGCGTCCTTCATCTCGCGCTTGCTCTTGCACTTGACGCAGTAACCTTCTTTAGCTGCCATGTGTCGGCTCACCTCCTCGCCTGGTGGAATCAGACTAACCCCTGCGAACACAGGGGTCCTTGCCCCCTCAAATCTACGTTCCCCAGCAAGTGTACACTTCTTGCTGGTTTGTGAACATTAACGTGCGATAAGGGTTCTCCTGCCTAGAAGTACCAGTGCGACGCCAAGAGTCGTGATGACCACACCGGTGATCATCGCTGCCAGCATCCAGAACCCGATAGGAAACACGAGAATCAGCAGCGAGTCGGCCGGGAAAGTCCATGTCCCGGGTTCGAAGAACAGCTGATGGAACCCGGAGAAGAAGCCGTCGAAGTCCACCACGCCGACGAGTACGACAAGACCCATGGCTCCGATCAGGCCGAGTCCGCCCCACTTCGATCCGGCGGCCACCTCCTCACCGTGACCTGCCGAATGTGCCCAGAGCGTCACGACAAGGAGCACCGCCGCCAGAGCGAGCGTCGCCCATCTTCCGGTGAGCACCACATCGCGTACATCGATGAGATGGGAGACCGCATCCTCGTCGAAGGCCGGGCGACCATCCACCGTCGCGGGCAGGGCCGGTGCGTCAACGTCCGTCACGAAGTGGCGGACGTCCTCGGCAAGCTCGACCATGCGCTGCACGGACAGACCGGCACCGGTTGCATCCACCTGCGCGGGTGTCGCAAGCGCAGTGAACCAGGGCATCGTCATCACCCAGACGGCGATTCCCAGAGCGGTGAACGCCGAAAGAACGGCTACCAGGGCTCCGAGCAGAGCGCTTGATCGCTTCGGAGTCGTCACCCGCGGCCCTCGAGTTCCTCGAGCTCGAGGTCCCATGCAGCCACGACGCGGTTGCCGCCGGAGATCGACGCCGAGTAGAGTGCTCGATCGGCAGCATCCAGAAGGGTGTCGGCGGCTTCACCGTTGTCGGGTGCCACCGCCACACCGATGCTGAGAGTCACGCCGAGTCCGCGCAGCTTGAACGACTCGACCCGCTCACGAATCCGCTCAGCGATAGCTGCGACACGACGGTGAGCGGGTTCTGCGTCTTCGTCGTAGTGCAACGCCTCAGGCACGATGATCGCGATCTCCTCGCCACCCACGCGACACGCGACGTTGACTTCGTAGCCTTCGACGGTGCGTCGGCCTTCTCGCAGGACGTCGCGGATCTCATCGGCGATGCCGGCGAGTATCTCATCGCCCACGTCGACGCCGAAGATGCGGTTGAACTCGCCGAATTGGTAGATGTCGACGAGGATGAGGCCCACCGTCCCGCGGTCACGCCGTGCGCGGTCCGCCTCGGCATTGAGTACACGATGGAAGTACTGGCGGTTGTACAGCCCGGTCGTCTCATCAACGAATGACGATTCACGCAGCTCACGTTCACGCGCGTGGATACGCTTCATCATCAGCATGCCGACGGTGCCCGCGCCCGAATACAGCGTGATCTTCCAGAGGTACCGCACGAGGACATAGGTGGAGTTCGCATAGAGTGCGTTGTCCACGAACGGCATCTCGACATGCGGGATCCAGCCCCAGAACTCGGCGCCCAGAACGAAACCGTAGAACGCTGCCGAGGCGAACACGAGAAGCCACACATGATGCCGTTTCGGCAGGATGAAGGCACCCTCAAGTATGAAGAGCAGGTACATGGAGCTGAACCACGAGTACACGCCGCCGCTGTAGTAGACGAGTACGGTCGTGACAGCGATGTCGAAGACGAGCTGCGCCTGATTGAGGAAGGCGACGTTGCCCACCTTACGCAGGGTGATCTCGTAGAAGCCGTTGTACATGAGGACGAACAGCAGCGCGATAGCCGGGATCGTCATGTTGCTGATGAGCTGGTCGAACGCAACGCTCGAGCCATAGACGAGAGCGGCGACCACCGAGAACACCGCCAGGGCGGCAACGATGACCCAGCGCACGCGGATGACGAGTCCCACGCGCTCGAGGTTAGCCCTCAGCGCTTCGATGTCGTACTGGGTCGGCTGGTCCCTCCAGGAGACCACAGCCGTACGGGCCAGCGTCTTAGCGATCCGGCTTTGATTCAACAAAGACCTCCGAATCAGTGCGAGCGCGCCACAGCGCGCCCCCTGGGTGCCGAGTGTACCACGCAGGCTCGCGTGCTCACACGACGGTCGCGGGCTACAACTCTCTGATGAGCTTGGTCACGAAGTCGGCCGCCAGGTCCAGGTTCCTCTCGGCGACGTTCTCCACCGTGTCGGTGTGCCAATGCCAGTGCGGCAGGCGTCCGTTGATGTCGAACGCCATGATGCTCATCGCCTTGAAGCGTCGTGCGAGCGCGGGTGTCGCGTCGGTGGACAGGCCCACATACGCCCGCGCCTTGACGGGCATCTCATTCTCACGAGCGACGCGTTTGGCCGAGGAGGCCAGGCGCCTGTCGCAATGGTAGCGCCGCGCCATACCCTCCGAGGTAATCCAGCACAGACCGCCTGCGCCCAGGTTGTCGAGGTTGATGATGAGCGCGTCGCGCAAGTCCTCGCCATGCGCGCGGAGGAACGCTTGCATCCCCCACGTGCCCGCTTCTTCAGCGCCGGTGGCGACGAACCAGATCTCCTTCTCGGCCAGAGCACGGTCTACGCCCCCCGTGACACGGCGACGAATGCGGGATGCCTCCTCGGCGGCGAATCCGGGGTCGTCGAACTCCAGCGGACCCGAAGCGCCACCCTTGAAGCCGAAGCCGTCCACGTCATCGTCGTCTGCGAGGGCATCCCAGGTACCGATGCTCTTGCCCTCCTTGCGCGCATCGAAGCCGCCGCCGATGCCGAGCCAGTCCCGGACGCCGTGGCGCTCACTGTCGTTCGACTTGCGCCCGAACAGGCGCCTACGCTTCGGTTGCTCCTCCTCTTGAGGTGTGTCGAAGAACGTCCCCGTTATTGGAGCCTCCTCGAATCCCTCCTCGTCGTCGAGGTCGGCGTAGCTGCGTGGAGCGGGCGCAGGTTCATCTTCGAAGCCGAGATCCGCCTGCTGTTGGACCGCAGGCATCGTCGTGGTCTCCCATCCCAGGTCATCGAACGTCTCGAGCGCGGGGCGGGCGGGCGCTACGGGCTCCGGCTCTGCAGCGCGATCGACCTCGTCGACCGGCGTGTAGGAGAGCAGCGCGTCCTCGAGTACCACGTCAGCCTCATACGCCGCCTCGGGAGTACGTCGCAAAGGCTGTGTGGCGGTCGAGCGCTGGTCAGGCTCGGGTACGGTCTGCTCCATGATGCCGAGCATCGCTGCAACACCTGAGGCGTTGTCGTTCGCTCCGTCCGTCGCGTGCATGAACAACTCGCGGTGGACGTTGATGAACAGCGGCACGATGAGGTAGGCGCACACCGCCAGAGCGGCGTACCAGGTGTAAGGCTTCCAGTCTTCGGTCCACGGAAGCGCCATGACGAGGATCGCGACCGGCGTAAGGAGCGTCAGCCACTTCATGAGAGCGAAGGTGACCTTGAAGTTCTTGACCAACCCCGGACTGAACGCCAGCGACGCTTTCGCCGAGTCATAGTGCGCCACGATCACGATCTTGCGTAGCCGCTCGTTGCGGCGCGCCCTGGGCACGTGTCTCGCGATGATGTTCTGACTCGGCCCCTTCGGCATGATCGCCGAGAGACCCCAGCGTGTGTCGAGGTCGAACCACATCACCACTGCAACGCCGACAGCGATCGCGAGCGCCGGCCAGGCGAACCAGTTGGCAAGCACGACGGCGCCGATGGTCAATAGGTGGTAGATGCTGAACGCCCACGAGTAGGTACGCGGGCAGTCGAACTCCTGCCGCTCAACCGGCAAACCACGGTTCTCGAAGACGCGCTCGATGTAATCGGCGGCGCGAGCCTCGGCATCCGTAGTGGCAGGACGCGGGCCGATCTCCTCGGCAAGCTGATGTAGGTGCTCGGAGAGCTGCGTCATCGCTCCTCCCGGGGCGGGACGGCGGCAGGTCGGCGCGCATCGCGCCTCGCCGCTATCATACCGCGAGCGCCACCGCACGCGAACGTTAGTGACAGCTCGAGCAGTCGCGGATGCGGCGTTCGCCGTGCTGCACTATCAATGCCGGGTCGTCACTGTGGCAGACACAGCCGGGTATCGGGATGACGAAGTGTGACTCGACGGGCTCCGCGAGACCCTGTGTGACGAGATCGTCGTAGGCCGTGCGCACCCCCTCCGACGGACCTGTCGGCCCGCCGAAGAGGTATGCCACGAGCGCAAGCATCGCGATGACGAGCAGCGTCACTCCGAAGCCGAGCGCGATCTTCTTGAGTGCGCGACCCACCTACGCCGCCCCGCCCAGGATGGTCTCGAGATCGGCGGCCGCAGTCTCGCCGATCGGCTTGATGCCGAAGGTGTCGACGAGCACCTGCAGGACGTTCGGGGTGATGAAGGCGGGCAGGGTGGGGCCAAGCCGGATGTCGGTGATGCCAAGGTGCAGCAGCGTCAGCAGGATCGCGACGGCCTTCTGCTCGTACCACGACAGGATCATCGACAGCGGCAGGTCGTTCACGCCCACACCGAACGCCTCGGCGAGTGCGACCGCGATCTTGATCGCGCTGTAAGCGTCGTTGCACTGCCCGACGTCGAGCAGTCGCGGTATGCCGCCGATGTCACCCAGCTGCTTGTCGAAGAAGCGGAACTTCCCGCAAGCGAGGGTCAGCACGACGGTGTCGGCCGGGGCCTGCTCGACGAACTCGGTGTAGTAGCTGCGGCCCGGCTTCGCGCCGTCGCAACCGCCCACCAGGAAGAAGTGCTTGATCGCGCCGCTCTTCACAGCGTCGATGACCGTGGGAGCCACGGCGAGCACGGCGTTGCGGCCGAAGCCCACCATCACACTGCCACCATCCGCCTCATCGGTGAAACCAGGCAGTTCGAGCGCGCGGTCGATGACCTCTTTGAACTCACCGTTGCGCACGTGCGTCGCGCCCGGCCAGGCCACGTTGCCCGTGGTGAAGATGTTGCCGAGGTAGCTCTCCTTGGGCGCCTGGATGCAGTTCGTGGTCATGAGCACGGCGCCGGGGAACGCGTCGAACTCTTTGCGCTGGTTCTGCCAGGCGGTGCCGTAGTGCCCGTAGAAGTGCGGGTACTTCTTCAGCTCCGGGTAGCCGTGCGCCGGCAGCATCTCGCCGTGCGTGTAGATGTCGATGCCCAGGCCCTCGGTCGCCTCGAGCAGGTCCTTGAGGTCCTTCAGATCGTGCCCGGACACGACGATCGCCTTGTTGGGACGATGGCCGAGCGGGACCTCGGTGGGTACCGGGTGCCCATAGGCGCCGGTGTTCGCAGTATCGAGCAGCTCCATCGCGCGCAGGTTGACCTCGCCACACTTGAGCGCGAGACCCACCCAGTCGTTCAGGCCCAGCGAGCGATCGGTCAGCGCGGCGAACAGCGCGTACATGTCGCCGGCGATGGAGGGGTCTTCCTCGCCCAGGACAGCCGCGTGGTCCGCATATGCCGCGAAGCCCTTCACGCCGTAGATCGTCGTCTGCATCAGGGCACGGATGTCGTCGTCCTCGGTCCTGTCCGAGAACAGTCCTACCGCTTCGCCCTGCGCGACGAGCTCCTCGACCGTCGCAGCCGGTACGAACGACGCAGCGTGGTCCTCGCCGGAGATGTCCCCGCCGGCGGCCAGCACGCGCTCGCGCAGCGCCTGGGTGGCGTCGTAGACCTCGCGAATGACCTCAGCGAGGCTCTCCGGGTCGAAGTCCACGTTCGTGACGGTGTGGAACACTGCCCGGTAGGCGAGGCGATCGGTCTCCTCGTCGACGATCGCTAGCTTGCGGGCCTCCACGGCCCACAGCGACAGCCCGATGACCGCCTCGATCACGAGGTCCTGCAAAGCCGCGACCTCTGGCTTCTTGCCGCACACGCCCACGGTGGTGCAGGCGATTCCCTTGTTGGCTTGCTCACACTGGTTACAGAACATAGCGACCTCCTGGTGGTTGGGCGGCGCGCCGTAAGGCGTCCGCCGCGAGCTTCGTACGCCAAGTGGTGGGCTGGCGGGGGCCGTATCGCGAGCTTCCGCAGCAGGGAAGGCGCCGAAGGACGCGCCGAGCGTCCGTAGGCGCCGAGGGCCCCTGCGAGGACTGTTTGAGCGGACGGCCCCCGCCAGCCCACACCCCTCGGCTATCCGTGTATCAATGCAGGCAGGCAGCGAGTACATACCCACGTGCTCTGGCCCTTGGTGCGCACGGGTAGCAGCGGCGCGTGGTCCTCATCGGTGCCGCAGTTGAAGCACACCTGCGGGATGTAGGTCTTGAGCTTCTCGGCGATGATCTCCTCGGCAGCATCGTGGTCGAACGCCACGGTCTCGCGCTCCTCGATGGTGAGCGCGCCGGTGGGGCAGACGCCCAGGCAGAAGCCGGCGCCGTCGCACAGCTCCTCGCGAATGACCTTCGCCTTGCCGTCGATGATCTGGATAGCGCCCTCGGCGCACGGGGATACGCATAGGCCGCAGCCGGTGCAGAGCTCTTCGTCGATCTTCACGATCTGTCGAACGGTGGTGGTGCTCATGGGGGGCGTCCTCTCTTTCGCTAGGCGCCGGCGGCGCCGCGCATCTCCTTCTTGGCCTTTCGTCCTTCTATCAGGTGCTTGATGCCGTCGATGGCATGTCCATGCAGCATCGATCGCGGTCCCGCATAACGCATGACCTCGCGCATGTACTCGCGCAGGTCGGGCTTGTAGCAGTGGGTGTCGCAGTAGCTGCAGAATGGCTTGGGGTCTTTGGGGCAGAAAGCCCGGCGCTGCTCGGCATAGCTGAGTAGCTCGCCGCACTTCTCGCAGACGACCGGCGGCCTCTTGCCATAGACACCGAGGGCGACGCCATCGCTGACCAGCGGCTCACGCGTGGCACCTTCGTGTACGCCTTTGCAGTAGATCTCACAGAAGTCGCCGAGCAGGCGAGTGTCCTTGATGACATGCGGGTCGGTCATCCGTTCCGCAAAGCGCTCGTTCATCCTCCGGACCCTCCGTCGCGCCTGTCTGCCAAGATGACCCTAGCGCTTTCCGCATGTGCGCGTCCTTGACGAAGGTCAAACCTACGGGGACTCTTGCAGGTGTCCCCCCACGAAGGAGCACGCCTGTGTCCGGTGGTCGACCCGATGTAGAGAAGGCATTGCGACAGTGCCGGCTGTGGCGTCTGGCATCAGACGACGCCGTGAAGCGCCTGGCATCACGAGCGCACGTAGCAGATGTGCCGAGAGGTGCGCCTCTGGCGGCCGAAGGCGATCCCGCCGAACGCTTCGGCGTGCTCGTGACCGGCAAGGCGCGCGTCTTCCACCTGCAGGCGGACGGGCGCACCATCACCTTCGAGACCCTGCAGGCAGGCGATCCGCTCGCCGCGGTCGCCGCACTCGCCGGTGGGAGGTACCCCGCATACATCGAGGCGGTCACTCCCTCGACCATCGCCTGGCTGCCACGCGAGGCGCTCTACGACCTGATGGCGGCCGAACCCGACGCCGCACGAAGCCTGATCGCGGACCTGGCGTCCAAAGTCCTCAACCTCACCGCCGTGGTGCAGACCCTCGCACTCGATGTCCCCGGACGCCTCGCGCGCTACCTCTTCCAGCGTTCGCTCGCCGTCGGGGAGGCGACGAGCGAGGGGCTGAAGGTCTCTCTCGGCATGACGAAGACCGAGCTCGCGTCATCGCTGGGCACCGTGCCCGAGACGCTCTCGCGAGCGTTCGGCAAACTGCGTGACGACGAGATCCTGGAAGTCAGAGGCGCCGACGTCATCGTGTTCGACGTCGGCGCGCTCGCAAGACTCGGTTCGGGATACGAGGACGAGTGAGGCGGAGCAACCCCACCGGGGGCCGCCCCGCCTGATGCACGTTGATGCTTAGAGCGCTACTTGACGCGCTTGCCGCTCTTGGGAACCACGTAGATGTCGATCCACGTCTCGTTCATGTACACGCCTGACATCTCCAGCTTGTTCTTGCTGAGGTCTTCCAGCTTGACTCCGTCAGCCATGTAGTAGTGCTCATCGTTGTTGACGATGGCATCGCCCATGTCGATGCTGGAGTCGCAGATCCGCAGGTAGATGCGGTGCCAACCCGAGACGGTCGGCATCCATCCGCCTCCGGCAGACGCGAAGTTCATCTTGCCGCTGGGACCGATGCCCGGCTCGAGGTCGATATCGGCCATGTAGCCGTTGGGCCCGACCACCCACGCCTCGAAGTCCCTGGTGAGGACGGTCGCATACTTGGACTGCCAGGTGAACCCGTCCCCGCCCAGCTCGGAAGTACCGAAGAGCTCCTCTCTGGTGCTCTGATACTCCAGGCAACCCATCTTGTACGCAGTCATGGGCTCATCGAGCAACTGATAGAGCGCCACCTCCACCGGAAAACGGTAGCCCACGGTGGGGCTGATGTTCTCAAGCGGGTTGCCCCAGTCAACGAAATCGATGTCGATGACCTCATCGTCCCCGGTCAGGCGTGTTTCGGCCCTCCAGGTGTTCTCGGGGTAATCATCGCTAGGCTGCGGATACCATGGCTCGTTCTGATGGAGGTAGTCCACCAGGTCCATCGTGAACCAGTAGTACTCCTCCACGACATCGGTGGTGGCAAGATCGTCACCGGGCACCCATGCGCCATACTCGAAAAGGTCCTGGCCGGGATAGCTCCCCGTGTACTTGCGGGTGATGTTCTCCTCCACGGCGATGGGGATTGGCAGGCCATCATCGCCCAGCACGAAGACCGTCTGCTCGACGAGCTCCCCCGCACCGTTCTCCACCAAGATGACCTCGGTCTCATAGAACGCCTCAAGGTAGTCGGTCATGACCACCGGGAAGGAGAGATTGGGCGCTAGCGCCTCCGGGTCCTGGCCCGGGTCGGGATTGGGGATCGGGTCCGTGTCACCCCCGGGTCCCTGCGGGATCATCGCTCCAGCCAGAGCCAGCGGACCCGCCAGAGCGAACACCAGGCACACCGCCAGCACGACAACGAGAATGACCGATCGTCTCATAGTCGTTCGCCCCTCCCTCTCCCGGCGCGCGATCCATCTCGTGCGGTGCGCACCAGGCGCCCGGGAACCGTCGCTGTAGCCCGCGACACCCCCGGGATCGAATACAGCCGACATACTCAGCTACCCGCTTCATAGCGAAGGAACGTGCAGTTTGAGGGGTCTTTCGACGCGCGGCGCGCATGGGTGAGTGAATGGTCAGCCTATCAGCCCGGCGGTACGCAGGGCTGAGTGCGGCTGAACCATCTGATGATTCCTTGAGGTGCGTGAGCAGTGGTTTCGGGTCCGACTATGCCTTCTCGGCGGACCGGCGCTCCTTGACCTTCTTCGCACCCTTCTCAAGCGTGCCCGCCATCAGGAAGCCTGCCAGCAGAACCGCCGAGGCCACCATCTCGCCCGGGTACAGGCCGACGGTGCTTCCGGCGCGCGCCATCGAACCGGCGCCGGCGATCAGGAGCGTCCCGATGATGATGAGCACGTTCGCCCAGGCGCGGTAGCGGTACTCCTTCTTCGACCAGAACTTGATGATCGAGTAGGTCGATCCGCCGATCAGGAGCAGCGTGCCGGTGATGTTGAATGGCAACGACATGATCCGCGGGAACGAGCCGCCGGACCCGAGCGCCTGACCGCCGACCGTGATGCCGGGCACGAGCTTGTCCATCATCAGGTCGACGGTGAACGTGCCGTAGAAGAACACCGCGAGGCACACGAGGATGAATCCCAGGTATATGTTGCCGAGTGTGCGCTTCTTCGTGATGAGGTAGAGCGTGCCCAGGCCGAGGAACCCGACGAGCGAGGCCGCAAGCACGATGTAGATGCGATAGACCGTCGGATCCCAGTTGAGCGTCTTCTCCGACCAGGCTTCCATGACCGCGGCTACCGCGTAGAAGAGGAAACCGACCGCCCACGCAAGCTGGTGCGGCTTGCGACGCTGGTACCACTGCACGCCGAGCAGAACGACGTAGATGAAGCCGATGACCCCCGTGGCCAACGGCCACAACCAGCTCGACCAGAACGCATCAGACATGCGTGCTCCTCTCCTCGATCACTCCGCTGTTGTCGCAGTGCTCAGTTCCTTCACTCGTTCGTCCGCGCTTCTCGCACGCTCGCGCGCCGCGAAGTAGCGGTCGGTCGCCTCGGCGGCGAGCGTCTCGTAGGCGTCGGCTATCGCCACCGTGGGCGACGCCGGAAGCGCCTTGCCCTGCGCGATCAGCTCCGCCTCCTGCTTGGCATACGCGTCGAGCATCGCATTGGCTTCCTCGACCTTGTTCGCCAGCCAGGTCGAGTCGATGTTCATCGAGCTCTCGAGCAGCTTACCCCGGGCGTCGATGTAGTCGATGAACTGCTGCAGCTCCGCGTCCGGGAACGAGGCAGTCGCTGTCTCGAGAGCGGATCTCGCTGCGGCGAGCTTCTCCACGGCCTGTTTCGAGTACTCCGTCGACTTCTTGACGCTCTCGGTCGTGTGCTTGTTGTACTCGGCCACCGCGTCCTGGCTGAGCTTCTCGGCATCCGCGACGAGCGCCCATCCGTCCGTCGCCGGCTGCAGCGCGCTCGCCGCCGCTATGTTCGCCGAGAGGATCGGCTCGGCCTCCTCAAGCATGTCCCGGCGCGCCTCGGCGGCGGTTTGGAGCGCCTGTGCAAGTACCTGGTCGTCTTCGCGCAAGTCGATCCGCGCCTCTGTCAGAAGCTCGATCGCCTCGGCCACATCCTCCTGAGCCTGGGGCAGCAGCTCCAACGCAGCTGTCGCGGTGGTCTCAAGCCCGGGTGTTATCTCGGCCTGCACGACATCGTCGGTAGCAACGACAGCGTCTTCCACCGACGCGAGGAGTTCGACCGCGTCGTCGAGCATCCCCTCCGCCATAGTGACCTTCGACATCTCGCGCACGCCGAGATAGCCGCCGACTCCGACCAGCGCAAGCGCGAAGACTATGAGGAGGATGACCCAGATACGCGGCCCTTTGCGTTTGCGAGGAGCGGGCGCGACAGCCGTCTGGGCCGTATCGGTCAGTTCATCAGGCATGTGTCTCCACTCCCTACCTCACCGAATGCGACGGGCATGACCAGTCGCACCTCGGTTTCGTCGCGCTCGGAATGCACGCCGAAGCTCCCGCCATGTGCGCGCGCACAGAGTCGCGCCAGGTGTATTCCCAGACCTGACTCCGGATGCTCGGCCACGCCGAGACCGCTCCCGGGTGTCGCGTTCAACACGATGGCGATACCGCCGTCTTCCGAGTGGACGGAGACCTTGAGAGCAGACTCCTCATGATGACATCGGAGCAGTCCCCGGAGCAGTCCGACAAGAGCCCCCTCGAGACACTCGAGATCGACGTTCGCACTGAGCCCTTCGTCCGCATCGATGGTGACGCGGTAGGCCTCGGAGTCCAGGCCACGTTCGACCGCGCGCTGGAGCGCCAGACCGGGATCCTCAGGAGAGAGATGAAGGATCGGCTCGGCATCGAGCAAGCGTGTCGCAAGCCGCAACTCCTCGCCGATGTTGGCGATCTCCCGGCACCTCGACGCCAGGCTGCGCAGCGCGCTCTCTCGCACGACCGGGTCGCGAAGCACATCGTTGCGGCTCAGCAACTGCACGAAGCCCGACACGGCGGTGACAGGGGCGGCCAACCTCGCCAGGACAGCCTCGCTCACGCCGGGTGGATTGGCTTTGACCGCCAGAGGACTCGCGTTTTCCCCCTGCAAGACGGCCACGAGACCGTACACGTCGCCATCCGCGTCGATGAGCGGTAGCTGCGTCGCGTGCAGTCGGAGAGTAGCTCCTGTCGCGGTCCGATGGTCCAGATTCGGGACCGCGGTCATCGGTCCTGCACTCGCTATATCTCGGAGGCGGGCGACTGCAGCCATCCGTCTCTCGGCCTCTACCATAGGTAGCACGGTGCCCATGACCTCGCTCGCACGCCAGCCGTACAACATCTCCGCACCGCGATTCCAGCGAATGATCCGACCATCGAGGTCGACTGCAACCACGGCCTCTGATGCCAGGCTGAGCATCAGTTCGAGGACCCCCTGGAGTTGCTCCACCGCCGTGGTTCGAACGTCAAGCGCCCGGTGAGCGCTCTCCTCGTCAACAAGGTCGCCGAGAAGCTCCGCCCACGCGTCAAGCATCCGCATCATCTGCGCACCGGGTGGCTCGCTGACGACCGCGGTCAACAGTCCGCGGAACTCACCGGAACCTGCGACAGGAACGGTCACGACGGTGTCGTGCTCCGAGATCTGGTATGAGCGCGCGAACAGCGCACGACGCGAGTCATCAAGAACAGCGGTACCCGGCGGGATGGCGCCCAGGAACACCGGCGCGAACCGGGCGGTCTCAGCCGGCGCGACGCCGAGACAGTGGAGCATGCCTTCCGAGTCCATCTCGCTGGCGAAGACGGCGTGGGCATCAAGGACGCGCTGGAGTTGCTCCGCCGCGCGCGCTAGTGTCGCAGGAATACCACGTTCTGCGCGTCCGGACACGCGCCTGACCACGCTTCTGCGCTGCATTTCTCGATGGATCTCCCCGTCGCCCCGAACGTTCCCTCCATTTGTAGCCTCCGTACGGGTGAAGGGCAAGCGTGACTCTCGACTCCGTTCGTGAATGCACGTACGAATTCACTTCTGGCACGCGTCTTGCTATCATGCGCGCAGGGCCAGTGCGACCCGCTCCATCCTCCCCCCTCAGGGGCGGGGTAATCGCCAGCCCGTGCTAACGAGGTGCGCTCCCCCCGCGCACCTCGTTTCTTTTTCCCGCAGCTCAGGAGCGGTAGAATCGTGCGAACACCCCCAACGGGAGGCCGCATGTCTGATCTGATCGAGCGCCTGGTCAACCTCGCCCTCTACCTCGCTTCGACACGCACTCCTGTGTCCGCCGAGACGATTCGTGCCGAGGTGATCGGCTATCCCGACGGCCAGGACGAGGACGCGTTCCTACGGATGTTCGAACGTGACAAGAAGCAGCTGCGCGCCTGCGGCCTGATGCTCGAGGTCGTCGACCTTGAGGGCGTCCCCGGCTACCGGGTGGACGCTGACGCGAGCTACGCCGGTGAGGTCCGACTGACGGATGCCGAGCGCGCGACACTCCGGGCGGTCGCGGCGGCGCTCGCGAGCGATCCGGGCTTCCCCTTCGGAAGCGACCTCGCGATCGCGGTCGCAAAGCTGGGTGGCACGCAGGGCGAGGCGGGCGGCGTAGCCGCCAGCGCGCCCGGCGCGCTGACCGACGAGGCCCCCGACGTGCAGGGAGCCGTGGCTGCCGTGCTGGCCGAGGCGGTCGCCTCGCGCAAGCGCGTGGGCTTCGGGTACACGAACGCTGCCGGCGAGACACACGATCGCGAGGTCGAGCCCTACGGCGTCTTCTTCTCCGACGGCCGCTGGTACGTGGTGGGCCGTGACACCGAGCGTGACTCGCGGCGCACCTACGCGGTGCGACGCATGCGCGACGTCGTCGTGAACCCGCGCAAGCCGGCCGCGCCGGACTTTGAAGCACCTGCCGACTTCTCGGTGGTCCAGCACATGCTGCTGCCGTTCCAGTACGGGCCCGACACATCCGAGTGCCAGCTGCGCTTCTCGGCGGAAGACGCCTGGCGCGCACCGCGGCTGACCGGCGGACAGGGCACGCTGGAGACGCAGCCCGACGGCAGCGCCATATGGCGGGTGGGCGCTGCGAGCCTGCCGAGGCTCGCGCGCTGGATCGTCGAGAACGGGCCCGGCATCACGCCGGTCTCGCCACCGGAGTTGCGCGAGACGCTTGCGGACGGGTTGCGAAAGGTGGTGGCCCGGCATGGCGCCTAAGACGACCGCTGCCGAGAGGACCCGACGCCTACTCGCTATTCTGCCCGCACTGACGCCAGGGACGGAGATCCCGTTGGCGTCGCTGGCGGCTTCAGTGGGCGCGACGCCCGCTGAACTCGCAGCCGACATCACGACGCTGTCGATGTGCGGCGTACCCCCGTTCGACCCCTACGACCTCGTCGACGTCTTCATCGACGGCGAGACCGTCGTTGTGGGTATGGGGGTCCCCGCTCTCGACCGGGCTGTACGCCTGACGCCCGCCGAGGCGCGCGCCCTCGTGGCAGCACTGCAAACCGCCGGTTTCGCTCCCGGCGATCCGCTGCTCGCCCGACTCGCGACGGTCGCTTCTGCCGAGACGGACACCGACGCCCTGGCAGCGCACATCCGTACCGCTGCGGGCTCTGACGGCCTCGGCGATGTGTACGCCACGATCGTCGCGGCAGCAGACGCCGCAGAGAGCGTGGTCATCACGTACTTCTCGGCATCGAGTGGCACGACACGTACGCGCAGGATCCAGCCGCTGCGCGTCTTCAACAACCGCGGCGCCTGGTACGTGCAGGCGCTCGACGAGGGACGTGCCGAGGAGCGCACGTTCCGCCTCGACCGGATGCGCGACGCTGTGGCCACCGGCGAGCACTTCGTGCGTGTCGCGGGTGCCGCGCCGGGCGCGACGTTCGAGATGAGCGCAGCTGGAGGCACCGCAAGCGTGCACTTCGACGACGCGAGCGGCCTGGAGGAGCGCGACTGGCCCGGCGCGACCATGACGCGAGCCGCCGTCGGTGCCGAAGCGCAGGTGCCCTACGCGACGACCGGCTGGCTGGCGCGACGCGTGGCAGCAGCGATGGGTGCCGCCGAGGTCACCGGTCCCGCCGAGATGCGAGACGCCGTCAGGGTGCTTGCTGAGGAGCTGCTGGCCGAGATCGACGGATAGTCCGACGAGTGGTTGCGTGCCGCGCTCGTTCATTGGGTATGCACCTGCGTGGGACTGAACGACCCGGCGAACGCGGCCGGTGCCGGGCGCGAGAACAGCGCCCGCGAACATGAGTCACGTGACACCGTCTACGACTGTCGCCCTTTCCAGGAGGAGAGAGGGGCGGCCATGCGTAGAAGGTCAGTGTTATCCGTACTACTTGTCACGGCATTGCTATCGGCGACGTTGTTCGGCGTACCGGTGCAAGCCGCGACGCGAGGTCGCGCGGAACCCAAAGTCGACCTCTGGCTCACAGTCCTGCACAACAGTGACGGTGAATCACAGCTGATCGACCTCGGGGGCGGTCTCGAGGACTTCGGCGGGGTAGCGCGCTTCAAGACCCTTGCGGACGACCTGAAGTGGGAGGCCACGCACGCCGTTCGCCCCTATGATCAGCTCGGCGCGAAACGTGGCGTGCTGATGGTGTCATCAGGCGACAACTTCCTGGCCGGTCCTGAGTTCAATGTCAGCCTGGACAAGGGCGCGCCCTTCTACGACACGATAGCCATGGACTGGATCGGCTACGACGCGATCGGCATCGGGAATCACGACTTCGATTTCGGTCCCGATGTGTTGGCCGACTTCATCGGCGGATTCAGCCGGACCAAGCCGACGTATCTGAGCGCCAATCTCGGCTTCTCCGCAGAGCCTGCACTTCAGGCGTTCGTCGACAGCGGTCGGCTTGCCAAGAGCACCGTGATCAAAGAGCGCGGCGAACTCATCGGTATCGTCGGCGCAACGACGCCGGCACTCGCCTACATCTCCAGTCCCCGTGACGTCGAGATCATGGACGATGTGGCCGCAGCGGTGCAGGCCGAGGTGGACATGCTCGAGTCCAAGAGAATCAACAAGATCGTGCTCATCAGCCACCTGCAAAGCGTGGAGGAAGACCTCGACCTCATCGGCGATCTTGACGGTGTCGACGTTGTGGTGGCAGGCGGTGGCGACGAGATGCTCGCTAACGAAGGCGACCTGCTGATCCCGGGCGACGAGAGCATCGTCTACGGCCCCTACCCGATGATCGGGACCGACATAGACGGCACGTCCGTGCCTATCGTGACGACACCGGGAGGCTACGCCTACATCGGCAAGCTCACCGTAGCGTTCGACAAGGCGGGCAATGTCATCGCCACTGGCAACGATAGCGGACCTGTCCGCGTCGCCGGCGGGGATAACCCCGACGCTGTGCGCCCGGACCCCATCGTGCAAAGACTCGTCGTCGATCCGGTCATAGAGGCTCTGGCTGATATGGCCGCGAACGTGCTCGCGAATAGCGAGGTGGCGCTGGATGGCGTCAAGTCACACGTGCGCACGTTCGAGACCAACGAAGGCGACCTCGTCGCTGATTCCCTGCTCTGGAAATCGACGCAGCTTGCGTCGGCCTACGGTATGCCGACGCCGGATATCGCTATCCAGAACGGCGGCAGTATCCGCAACGACAGCGTCATCCCGGCCGGTCCGATCACCGAACTGGACACGTTCTCGATGCTGCCGTTCCCGAACTTCGTCTGCATCGTTCCCAATATCCCAAGGACGCAGTTCCTGGAGATACTCGAGAATGCAGTCAGCCGCGTCGAGTACACCGACGGACGCTTCGCCCAGATCGCCGGCTTCAAGTTCACCTACGACATGGCACTTCCGGCAGGATCGCGCGTGGTCTCTGCCGAGCTCGATGACGGCACGCCGCTGATCACGGCCGGAGTAGTCGTGCCGGGAGCCGACCTGCACATCGCAACCCTGGACTTCCTCGCCAAGGGCGGTGACCAGTATCCGTTCGCAGCCGCGCCATTCACAACGCTGGGGACGACGTACCAGCAAGCACTCGAGGACTACCTGGTGGACGGTCTCAGCGGCACAGTAACCTCCGCCGACTACCCCGAAGGTGGTGAAGGTCGAATCACGAGGCTGAACTGATCGGACCTACCCCACATGCATTGCAGCGGGCCGTCCGACAGGGCGGCCCGCTCCTTGTGGCCTACTCCCCGAACCGTCGCGCGATCTCCTCGGCTACCGTCTTGGCCGTCAGCGTCTCCACGTCCCTCACGGGCAGAGCCTCAAGGAACTGTCTTGCGTAGCCCTTACCGCTCACGAGTCGCGCGTCGGCCAGCACCAGGCACCCCGTGTCGGTGCTCGAACGAATCAGTCGTCCGGCGGCTTGCTTGAGTTCGAGGACCGCTTCGGGCAGGTAGTAGTGGTCCCACGCACGCGCATCGCGCTCACGCCGCTCTTCGTAGAGCGGGTCACGCATCTGGCCGAACGGCAATCGCGGGATCACCACGCACCGAAGGGTATCGCCCTTCGCGTCGAAGCCCTCCCAGAATGACTTGGTCGCGAACAGCGACAGCTTCTCGTCGGCCAGGAATTCGTCTCGCAGCCTCTTGCGGGACGCACTCGAGCTCTGCACGAGCAGCCGCAGCCCCTCGCGCTCCAGCGGGTCCACCAGCCGCTTGTAGAGCTCCATCATGTCGCGGCGGTTGGTGAACAGCGTCAGCACCGATCCGCCCATCGCGGTGTGCACGTCAAAGAGCAGTCCCTCAAGCGCGTCGATGTAGCCGCGCGAGCCGGGCTCAGGCAGGTCGTTGGGCACGAACACCGCCATCTGCCGCTCGAAATCATAGCTGGAAGCGAGTCGTAGAGCATGGCATCGATCCTCGCCCACCCGATCGAGCCCCACGGCGCGCAGGAAGTGGCCGAAGTCATCACCCGTGGCGATCGTGGCCGAGGTGTAGACGACCGAACGCAGCCGCGGGTAGAGCTCCTCGGCGAGCACCTCGCCGACGTCGAGGCAGAGTGCGGAGAGCGCCTCGGCGCGCTGGTCCCGGCGGCGATCGGCGGTCACGCTGTAGACGCGGCCTTCGTCTTCGCCCTCGAGCACCAGCACGAGCCCATCGAGCTGCTGTGCGATGCCGGAGAGCTGCCCCGCCAGGTCGTAGCGTTGCTCGGTGTAGTCCTCGCCGAGCTCTTCGAGCCCTGTCACCACACCACGCCCGGCGCGCAGGATCTCCTCGAGACGCTTCGCGAGCGAGCGACCCACGCCGGCCGCCGTCCCCCAGGCACCCGTGGCCCGCATCTGCGGCGTGATCCGCAACTCGACCCGGTCGTAGTCACCCTCGCCCTGGGCACTCAGGTCCTTCACGAAATCGAAGAAGGATTCCGCCAGCGTGCTCGCCAGGGCGACCGTGTCGCGCATCGAGTCGATCGTCTCGGCAAGATGTGAACCGACGACAGCGTGCTCGACCGCGACCCGCGCGCGCAGCGCGTCAAGATAGCCGCCGCGCCCCTTCACGTGCAGACCGGACAGCAGCCCGGCGAGCGTGACGTGCGAGGCGCTATAGGAGAGCTGCTTGCGGGCTTCGTCCTCGGCGCCGTGCGCTTCGTCGATCACCCAGTGGCGTACCGGTGGCAGAATGCCGCCGTCGGTGGTGAGGTCGCAGAAGAGCAGCGCATGGTTGGTGACGACGATGTGCGCCTGGGTCGCGCGGCGCCGTTGCCCGTGCAGGTAGCACAGTTGTGGCCAGTAGCGGCATCGTTTCTTCGTGCAATCCGCTGCCGAGGCACCAAGCACGCGTTTCATGCCCGGCGGCCAGTGCAGGTTGACTGCGTCCATGTCGCCCCAGGCGCTCTGCGCCGTCCACGCTACGAGCATCGCGAGCGCTTCGCGGGTCTCCTCATCGGCGACCTCGCCATCCAGCGCCCGCTGCAACTTGCGCAGGCAGATGTAGTGCTCGTAGCCCTTGAGCGCCACGTAGCGCAGGCACCCGCCGAGCGCTTCGGAAAGCGCGGGGAGCTCGCCGTAGACGAGCTGGTCCATGAGCGTGTTCGTCTTGGTGGCGACTCCTACAGCCACGTGATTGGCGAGCGAGAAACGCGCGGCCGGAACGAGGTACGCGACCGACTTGCCGACGCCGGTGCCCGCCTCTACCGCGAGATGCGTCGATCCACCGAAGGCCGTCAGTACCGCCTCGGCCATCTGCGCCTGCTCGCCGCGCTGCTCGTATCCCGGATACATCCTGCCCACGACGCCGTCGCTCGAGAACTCGGCGAGGACCTCCTCGGCAGGCGGACACACGAGCTCCAGCTCGGCGGCGTCTGCCATCGCCTCATGCTTCTCGTGACGCAGCCGTTCCTGGCGCAGCGTCTTCAGGTCGAACGCGCCCTTCGGCTGACGCGCCGCCGCAAGGTGCGCGATGACGCCGCCGATCGGCGTGTGCGCCCCCAGTATGCGCACGAGTTCGGTCAGGACGACGTCGGACTGCGCATCAAGACCGCAGAGCAGCACGCGCCAGACGCCCGCGAGCGCATCGGTGTCATCGCACGCACGGTGGCAGCTGCCCGGTTCGATCCCGAACGCGGTCGCAAGGTCCACCAGCCGGTGGCTTCGCAACCGCGGCAGCGCGATGCGCGAGACCGCAAGCGAGTCGATCCAGCCGCCGCGCAACCGTGCGGCACCTGCGCCCGCTGCCTCCAGGAACTCGCGGTCGAAGCTCGCGTTGTGGGCGACCATGTCGCGCTTGCCCACGACCTCCACGAGCCTTCCGATGACGCTCTCGATGGGCGGCGCGTCGGCCACCATCTCGTCGTCGATGCCGGTGAGCTGCGTCGTCTCTTTGGGGATGGGCTTCGTCGGCTTCACGAGCGTGGTGTAGCGGTCGACCTCCTCGAGACCGCGCATGATCACGACGGCCACTTCGATGATCTCGTCGCGGAAGCGATCGAAGCCGGTGGTCTCCAGATCGATGAACGCGAGCTCTTCCTCGAAGCCGAACACCGAGGCGCGGGCGCGCTCGGCAAAGGTCGCGTAGGCGGCCGAGATGTCCGGGTCGGTACCCGGTACGAGAAAGCGCGAGAGCGCGTCAGAACCCATGCGGAAAGACTAGCACGGCGCCCCGACTTTTCGGGACGCCGTGCGTCGCAACATCGTGTGAGAGTGCTGCTACTGCGCCATACCCACTGCGCGAGCCTGCACGACCCAACCACCTTCGTACTGCACGAAGGTCCACTGGGCGGCCCACATGCCGTTAGCGCCCAGGTCCTGCAGCGCCGTCACGACAGCGGTCTCGCCGTCATCGGTGGCCTCCTCGATGGTGAAGGAAGTCATGCCGTACATCTCCTGGGTCGACTGAAAGTCGGCCACGGTCTGACCCTGCTGGCTGGTCGCCGGCTGCATCGCGAATGCCGTATCCCACTGCTTGTCGATGATCGCCTGGTAGTAGGCGGCCACGTAGTCTTCGGGAGTCGTATCCGCGGGGATCTTGGTCGCAGTCGCAGGATCGAACGCAGCCGCGGTCGAGGAGCTCATGCCGGCCTGGTTGGTCGTCGTGGAGCCGGTGTCGGTCGCCGCAGTATCGGCCGTTCCTGTATTCACCGTGCTGTCGCTACCTCCACCGAACACCAGGATCCCGATGATGGCGAGCAGCAGGACGGCCACTACGCCGAGAAGTATCGGCACCATGTTGTTGCGAGGAGCTGTTGTTTCGGACATCTACGTTCCTCTCGTGTCGCTTGCCTGAACAACGCTTACGCGCCCGAAGAGCATACTCCGCAACGAGTGCCCGCTCAACCGCCGCACGTTGTGTATCCGACTTGCTATACACTCAGCACATGACACGCCAACGCAGCCTCTTCGAGATCGTCGGGCCCGTCATGATCGGGCCTTCGTCGAGCCATACGGCGGGCGCCGCCCGTCTCGGCAGGCTGGCTCGCGCCATACTCGGCAGCACACCACGCCGCGCCCGCGTCCTGCTGCACGGGTCGTTCGCGACGACCGGTCGCGGCCACGGCACCGATCTCGCGCTCACCGCCGGACTGCTCGGCCTGGCTCCCGATGATCCGCGTATACGCGACGCCTTCGTGCTTGCCGAGAGTGAAAGCCTCGACATCTCCTTTGACGAAGCGGACCTTGGCGAGGTTCACCCCAACACGGCGCTGTTCGAACTCACGGATGCCGATGGCCAGGAGCGGCTCGTCCGCGGCTCTTCGCTGGGCGGCGGCGATGTCGTCGTCAAGCTCATCGACGACTTCCCTGTCGAGATCACCGGCGAACTGCCGGTCCTCCTCGTCGTGCACCACGATCAGCCCGGCGTCGTCGCCGCGGTGACCGCGCGCCTGGCCGCTGACGTCATCAATATCGCGGGGATGCAGGTCTCGCGCGAGCGTAGGGGCGCACGGGCGCTCATGCTGATCGCGACCGATCAGCCTGTACCCGAAGATATCGCGGCCTCAGTTGCCGCGATCGACGGTGTGACGAGCGTCCGACAGGTACCGGCGGTCTAGGACGCCACCTGCACTTCGCTCAGCCGCGCAAGTATCGTCTCGGCCATCGCGTCGAAATCATCGGTGGCGACCTCGCCGGAACGCCCCTCATCGGCAAGAGCGGCCCAGGATGGCGTCAGCGGCAACGTAGCCAACCGGGGCATATCGCCTTCGGCTTCCCGATCGATCGGGCCGAACATCTCGATGCGCTCATCGCAGTGCGGGCAGACGGCATACGCCATGTTCATCACGAGGCCGAATACCTCGACATCCGACTTGAGCGCCATGTCCTGAGACCGTCGGGCGACGTTGGTCACCATGTCCTGCGGTGTGGTGACGACCACGATCCCATCGGGCTTCAGCGTCTGCAGAACGGTGAGTGCCGCGTCCGACGTACCGGGGGGCATGTCGACGACGAGATACTCCGCATCGCCCCAATCGGTGTCATTGAAGAGTTGACCGATGGCGCTGGAGATCAGCGGTCCCCTCCAGATGATCGCCTTGTCGTCGGCGGGAAGCATCAGGCTCATCGAGGCAACGGGAATCCCATCGGGGCTCATCCCTGGGACGAGGTGACCTTCGGAGTCGACGCGTGCACCGCGCGGGACGCCGAGAAGGTGCGGCACCGAAGCGCCGGTGATGTCGGCGTCCAACACCGCTGCAGCTCCCGTCCTCCGGTGGAGCGCTGCTGCAAGCCCCGTGGAGACGAAGGACTTCCCTACGCCACCCTTGCCACTCATGACCGCGATGACACGCATAGCCTTACCCCCTGTGATCCTAGTCCTGACTGCACTTCGTCTTGCACGAACGACACGCGCCTGTGCACGGCACGAGCTTCACTGAGTTGCACCGCGGGCAGCGGATTCCGTCCGCCACCAGACCGCACTGGGGACAGCGGAGCCGCGTGCCCGCGGTGAAAGTTGTCGTTACTGTCTTCTCGGCCATCTAGAACACCTCCAGCACGCGGGCGAGCACGCCGCCCACGATGAACGCGACGGTGACCGAACTCGCTACCAGACCTGTGAGATAGCGCCAGCCGCGCTCCTTGAGAATGACCATCATGCTTGCGATGCAGGGCACGAACAGCGTGATCGTCGTCATGCCCACGAGAAGCTGTGAGGGGGTGAGCCCCATCGTGAAGAAGCCGGCCGCCCCGAAGTCGCGCCGCACGAAACCCATCACAAAGGCGGTCGCGGCTTCCTTCGGCAGGTGCAGCCAGCTCACCGTGAGGGGGACCAGCGCGTTCTGGATCCAACCCAGAGCGCCGGTGACGTCGAGAAGTGAGATGAGCGTCGTTCCCACCAGGAAGAAGAGGGCGACCTCCTTCATGAAGCCGAAGGCCTTGGTCACCGTCTTGCGTAGCACGTTGTCCGCCCGAGGCACGCGCAGGCTGGGCAGGTCGATGAGCAGATCGGTCGACGTCCCCGGAGTGAGTTTGTTGAGCACCGTGCCGACTGCGACGAACACCGTCATCAGCACCAGGAAGTAGCCGATCGCGTAGCCCGGGCCCACGCCGGCCATCAGCGCGGCGATGACGGCGATCTGCCCGGAGCACGGCACCGCGATCGCCATGAGCGCCGTGGCGATGAAGCGTTCTCTCTTGCTGCCAAGGATGCGCGTGGTGAGGGTGCCCATGGTGACGCAGCCCAGGCCGAGGATGATCGGTATGACCGCACGCCCGTTGAGACCCAGCGCCGAGAGCGACCGGTCCATCAGGGCGGCGATCCTGGGAAGGTAGCCCGAGTCCTCCAGAAGCGCCATCAGCAGGTAGAAACCCGTGACAAGCGGGAGGATCACGCCGATCAGGTAGGTGGGCGTCATCGTCAGGACACCGAACTCGCCGACCAGGATGGTGTTGAGCGCGCCCCCGACAGGCAGCAGCGAGTCGACGACACCGCGGATGAACGGTTCCCAGTAGCCCTGCATGAGCCCCTTCTCCAGCAGGCCTACCACTCCGCCGGCCAACCACTCGCCGAGTACGATGTACATCGCCCACAGAAGCAATCCCATGAGCGGCAGACCGGTCAACGGATGCATCATCGCTCGCGACAGCCTTGCCGAGAATCGAACGCCGTCGGTCGTCTCGGTCAGCACGTGGCCGACGATGTCATTCACGCGCTCACGTCGACGCATATATATAGAGTCGCGCTCTTCACCGGGGGGCACGTCGTGGCGCTCGGCCACGATCTCATCGCCCTCCAGCACCATGAGCGCCTCCGCCCGCGAACCGACCCGCGCTGCCATGAGCACAAGCTCGGCCTCGAGTTCCACAGACCCGTGCCCGAGCCGGGCACGGTCGATGGCCGAGATGAGTTCCGGGATGCCGGCCCCTTTGGTGGCGACGGTTTCGATCACCGGTACGCCGAGAAGGTCCTCCAGCAAGTCACGGTCGATGGCAACGCCAAGAGCACGCGCTTCGTCGGCCATGTTGAGTGCGACGACCATGCGCTTGCCCATATCGAGAAGCTGCAGCGTCAGGAAGAGGTCTCGCTCTATGTGCGCCGCGTCAACGATGTTGATGACGATGTCGGCGTCGAGGATGATGTCGCGCGCCACGGCCTCTTCGTCGTTGAACGACGACACGCCATAGACGCCGGGCGTGTCGACCAGGTCGCGTCCTTCCACGGCGCCGCGTGTGAGCTCCACCGTAGTGCCCGGGTAGTTCGAGACATCCACATACAGGCCGGTCAAAGCCCCGAAGACGACCGATTTGCCCACGTTCGGATTGCCGGCCAGGACGACGGTCTCGACACCGTCTCGAGCGATGAGCGAGTTGGGGCCGTGGCAGTGTGCGGTCTTTGCGACCATCACACGGCTCCGCACTCGTAGCGGCGTACCCGGATCTTGCGTGCAAGACGACGCCCTACCGCGATCTCCTGGCGTCCACTCTTGAGGATGATCGGCCCGGCGGGAACGCGTGTCACACAGGACACGCGTGCGCCCTCGGCCATCCCGAAACGCAACGCGTGCACGCGGGCACGCTCGTCGCCGACCTCGATGATCTCGAATTCATCGCCGGAGCGAGTCTGGTCCAACGTCGTCTCGCCTTCCCAGGCGACCGCGTGCCGGCCTAGGCGCGGACCATGGACGCGAATGCGACCATGTCCTTTCCCGATTCCCGGTCCATTTCCGCGACCGGCTCCGGGGCCTATACCACGACCAGACATGTGACCCTCCTCGAAAGACATTACTTAGTTTGTACTAACTTATCTGCACAGCTCAAGCTACTCCCGTGCCATCGCTGCGTCAAGCAGGCGCGGCTGGCGTACAATTCGGACATGACGTCATAGGAGGATCAATGGCCCACGCAACCTTCGCCGACCTGCTCCGAGCCGCTGCCGCGCACGGTTCTCTAGGACGCGCAGCTATCGATCGGGAGACTGAAGACACGGGACAGCCCGCCGACGCGGTCCTGGAGCGCATGTCGCAGACGCTCGCGGTCATGGAGGAAGCGATCGAGCAAGGTCTTGCCGAGACGGACCTGTCCCGTTCCGGACTTACCGGCGGGCAGGCCGCTGCGTTGAGCGCTGCGGATCCCCGGCTGATCGACGGACGACTGCACAAGGCGATCGCCGCGGCACTCGCCGTCGCAGAAGTGAACGCTCGTATGGGACGCGTGGTAGCCGCTCCCACCGGTGGCGCCTCGGGCGTGCTGCCTGCGGTACTCGTCACCGTTTCGCGCTCGCTCGGCGTTTCACGCGACAACACCGTGCTCGCTCTGGCGGCGGCGGCAGCCGTGGGCGGAGTGATCGCGGCGCGCGCCACGCTCTCAGGAGCCGCGGGCGGCTGTCAGGCCGAGATCGGCTCGGCGGCGGCGATGAGTGCCGCGGCCGCAGTCGAGCTCGCAGGTGGGACTCCCGAGCAGGCGGGCCACGCGGCGGCATTCGCGTTGCAGGGGCTGCTCGGCCTCGTATGCGACCCTGTCGGCGGCCTCGTGGAGGTGCCGTGCGTGGCGCGCAACGCCACGGGCACGGCGATCGCACTCTCCTCGGCAGAGATGGCTCTCGCCGGGCTGCGCTTCCCGATCCCGCTTGATGAGGTCATAGACGCGATGGGGCACGTGGGCCGCAGTCTCCCGCCGTCATTGCGCGAGACCGCGCTCGGCGGACTGGCGGCGACGCCCACCGGTCGCGACTTGAGCTCGCGCTTGTGCCGCGGAGTCGGCTGCCCCGAAGACTGACTCTCGCATAGCGCGGTGGTATTGGGGTATCATCCCCCCTCGAAGGGGAGTAGCTGCCGCCTTCGGGCGGCGGCAGGCCGACAATCTCGGGTGATGAGCCCCGGCCCTGCCATCACAGACCTCTGTGACCGCGAGACCTTCGGCGTGAAGCCGGAGGTCTTTCTTCTTTCCGAGAGGAACCGCGATGCCTGAACAGATGACCGAGAGCCCCGCTACCGTTGGAGCCGAAGCGCACACTCTCACGTGTGAGGATGTCGTCTCCCGCCTCGGGTCCGACGGTGACGTCGGCCTGACCGCCGATGAGGCCGCGCGCAGACTGGTGCAATACGGCCCGAACGAGCTGCAGAAGGCCGAGAAGACGCCCGCATGGCGCATGTTCTTCGCGCAGTTCAACGACTTCATGATCTGGGTGCTTATGGCGGCCGTCGCGATCTCCGCGCTCGAAGGCCAGATGATCGAGGCGATCGCCATCACCGCCATCCTCATGCTCAACGGCATCCTCGGCTTCGTCCAGGAGTACCGCGCCGAGCAGGCGCTGGAGGCCCTGCGGCAGCTCTCGGCGCCCACCGCCACCGTCATGCGCGACGGCGTGGAGCAGGAGATCTCTGCGGCCACGCTCGTTCCGGGCGACATCGTGCTGCTGGAGGCCGGCGACAAGGTGCCGGCCGACGGCCGGCTGCTGGAAGTGGCGGCCCTGCGTCTGGAGGAGGCCTCCCTCACCGGAGAAAGCCGTCCGGTCACCAAGCACGAGACCGCCACGTGCGATCTTGACGCGACTCTCGGGGACCGCACGACGATGGTTTTCGCAGCCACGTCGGTGGCGGTCGGCCGGGGACGCTACATCGTGACGGGGACCGGTCAGAACACCGAGATGGGCCATATCGCGGACCTGCTCGCGGCGCAGGAAGAAGAGAAGACGCCGCTACAGAACGAGCTGAAGGGTGTGGGCAAGCGCATCGCGGTGCTCATTCTCGCCATTGCCGCGATCGTGTTCGCGGTCGGCGTGTTCCAGGCATGGCAGGCCACCGGTGAGACGTTCGCCCAGGCGCTCACGCACGAGGCCTTCCGCTCGAGGCTGACGGTCGCGCTGCTGGTGGCGATCTCCCTCGCCGTCGCTGCGATCCCGGAGGGTCTGCCTGCGATCGTCACGGTCGCCCTTTCACTCGGCGTACGCAAGATGGCCGAGCAGAACGCGATCGTACGCAAGCTGCATGCAGTCGAGACACTGGGCTCCACGAGCTTCATCTGCTCGGACAAGACCGGAACCCTCACGCGCAACGAGATGACGGTCCGCAGGCTGCTCGTGGGTACCGACTTGATCACCATCACGCCGGACTGGGGGCTTTCCCCCGAAGACCGCAAGGCGGAGCCTGCCGACCTCGATCTGCTGGTCGAGATCGCAGCCAACTGCAATGACGCGCACTTTACGGCCGACGGCGAGCTGGTGGGCGATCCCACCGAGACCGCGCTCATCTCGGCAGCCGACGAGCTCGACGCCGGCCGTAACCGGCCAAAGCGCATCGCGGAGGTGCCCTTCGACTCCGAACGCAAGCGCATGACGACGGTGCACACTATCGAGGGCACCCGCATCGCGTACATGAAGGGCGGTGGCGACGTCGTTCTCGCGCTGTGTTCGGAAGCGCGGATCCATGGCGAGACGGTGCCGATGACCGACGAGCTGCGCACACAGATCGCCGAGACGAACGAGCAGCTCGCCTCGAGTGGCTACCGCACACTCGCGTTCGCCTTCCGCACGCTCGCCGACGGCGATGCGGTCGACGATGAAGCTGCGGTCGAACGCGATCTCACCTACGTAGGCGTCATGGGACTCGTCGATCCTCCCCGGACCGAAGTCACCGAGGCGATCGATGTCTGCCACAAAGCGGGCATCCACGTTGCGATGGTCACCGGCGACCACGCTCTGACCGCCCAGGCGATCGGCGCGGAGATCGGGCTGCTCGAGGGCAAGAAGGTCGTCACCGGCCGTGAACTCGAGGCGATCGATGACGACGAGCTTTACGACATGGTCGAGGACGTGCGCATCTATGCGCGCGTGAACCCCGAGCACAAGCTGCGCATCGTGGATGCCCTGAAGCGGCGAGGACACATCGTGGCGATGACCGGTGACGGCGTGAACGACGCGCCGGCGCTCAAGAAGGCGGACATCGGCGTCGCCATGGGCAAGGTGGGCACCGACGTCTCCCGTGAAGCAGCCGACATGGTGCTCGCCGACGACAACTTCGCCACCATCGTCGAAGCGGTCCGCCAGGGCCGATCGGTCTACGACAACCTCAAGAAGTTCATCCTGTTCCTGCTGTCGTGCAACGTCTCCGAAGTGCTCATCATCTTCATCACGACGTTCTTCGCCGACAAGCCCGCGCTGCTTCCGCTCCAGATCCTGTGGATCAACCTCGTCACAGACGGCTTCCCCGCGCTCGCGCTGGGCGTGGACCCGGCATCCCCCCGGGTCATGGAGCGAAAGCCCCGTGACGCGAAGGAGTCGATCCTCGCGAAGAGTCGCCAGGCGCAGGTGCTGTGGCAGGGCGCACTCATCACCCTGGCCGGTCTCATCATGTACGTGTGGGCCGACTTCTTCATGCCGGGACATAGCGCCGAGCGCGCGCAGACCATGCTGTTCACCGCTATGGTGCTCGCACAGCTCATCCACGCGTTCAGCTTCCGCTCGCAATCGAAGACGATCTTCTCGGCGTACTCACTCAAGAACAAGTGGCTGAACCTCTCGCTACTGGGTTCGATGTCGCTGCAGATGCTGGTCATCTACCTCCCGCCGCTTCAGAGCGTCTTCAAGACGCAGCCGCTGTCCCTCAGCGATTGGGGCGCCGTGATCGCAGCCGCACTCATCCCCACGGTGCTGATCGATATCGTGAAGAGGCGGTCCGCTGCAGCCTCACAAGGCTGAAGCTGACTGAGCTGCATAAGTGGTACGATGCCGATTGTCCCTGCAAGTAGACCGCTTGTCGGGACGGACGGTATCGGGGAACACATGCGACCTGGACGGCGAACCAAGATCTGGCCGGCATCACTGCGGGGGCGCTTCACCGCCTCTCTGATGCTCTCGTCTGCCTTGATGTTCGTCATCATGTATGTGGTCACGTCCCTGATCTCCGGATACGGCTTGTGGCCCCGATCATCCGGTGCCGTCACCGGCGCTCTGACGCCCCTGGTGCTTGGAGGCTGCACGCTTCTCGCCGGTCTGGTGATCGCGCAGATCCTCACCCGTGCGATACAGAAGCCGATCGAGCACTCCGTCGACTACGTGCGGGCCCGCGGGATCGCGGCTATCGAGGGCCGCTCCTCCGACGAAGTGTGTGCGCCCGACGTCGATCTGCCGATCGAGCTCGACGAACTCTGTTCGACTGTCGAGCAACTGATGCAGCAGCTGTCGTTGAGGCAGGCCGACCTCCGTTCGGTCACCGAGCAAGCGCTCGAATCGGAGCAGGCGTTTCGCACCGTGGTCGATGCTTCCTCGGAAGCCAAGCTGCTCATGCGAGGTGGCATCATCGAAGTCGTCAATCCCGCGGCCGCGACCTTCCTCCGCCTGCCCGTCGGTTTCCTTCTCGGCATATCTTTGCTCGATGCCTTCACGCAGATCGCCGTCATGACCGAGTCCGGCGAGCCCGTCAGCGCCGACTCTCTGCTGCTGTTGCCGGAGAACGAGATCCTCGCCATACAGTGCCTGGCCGAGGAATGCGAAGAGCGTTGGGCGGAATGCTCGGTCTCCCGCCCCAAGTCCGACTCGGAACTGCTGTTGCTCACCATCCGCGACGTGACGGAGCGCCACCAGCTCGAACGGCTGCGGAGCGAGATCATCTCGGTCGTCTCCCACGACCTCCGCGCGCCGCTCACGGTGGTGTCGGGCTACCTCGACATGCTCGCCAGTGACGGGTTCGAGGCGAAGCGCGAGGTGATCATCTCGAACGCACGTACCGCCACCGCCCGTATGGCCACGATGCTCGAGGACCTGCTCGATTCGGCGCGTACCGGCCGGGGCGTGGCTTCCGTGCGGCGAGCGGTCGTCGACCTGGGCTCTCTCACTGCCGATGTTGCCGCAGGCTTGCCCGCGCATCCCGGCCACGATCTCAGCATCGCGCAGCACGCAGGAGCCACGGTCTCCGGCGACGCCGAACGGCTTCGCCAGGCGCTCACGAACCTGCTGATGAACGCCATCGAGCACACCCCGGAGGGCACCCGCATCTCGATGACGGTGACCTCAGATGATGGGCATGCACGGGTGATCGTCGAGGACGAAGGTAGCGGAGTGCCCGCCGAGAAGCGCGAGAGCATATTCGAGCGCTATGTCCGTCTCGGCACGGATCAGGGCACCGGCGCCGGGCTCGGCCTCTACATCGTGCGGACCGTGGCCGAGAGCCATGGCGGGCGGGCGTACGTCGAGGACTCCGCGGAAGGCGGCGCGCGCTTCGTGATGGAGTTGCCGCTCCTGGGGAACGAGGCCGGCTAGTCCTCGAGCGCCAGCTCCACAAGACGGTTGCACAGCTCGGGGAACTCGATGCCTGCCGCAGCGGCTGAATCGGGAAGCAGACTCGTAGAAGTCATCCCGGGGATCGTGTTCACCTCGAGCAGGTAGACGGTACCGTCCTCCCCCACGATCGTGTCGGCGCGGGACATGCCGCGGCACCCGAGTACGCGGTGTGCCTCGACCGACAGACGCTGACACTCAGCGGCAGCCTCAGCGCTGACGCGAGCAGGGATGATGTGTCGGCACATGCCGGGGACATACTTGGACTCGTAGTCGTAGAACTCGTGCTCGGGGACGATCTCCAGTGTCGGCAGTGCGGTCGGCTCCTTGTTGCCGAGAACACCGACGGTCACTTCCACGCCGGCGATGAACCGCTCGACAAGCACCCGGGAATCGTATTCGAACGCCTTCTGGATGGCGGCGGGTAGCTCGGCAGGCTCGTGGACTATCGACATTCCGAACGACGAGCCTTCGTTCGCGGGCTTCACGACCGACTTGGGGCCGACCGCGCGCACGATCGCTTCGGTGTCGACGCACTCATCGGCGTGCAGTACCACATACTCAGGCGAGGGCAGCTCGGCCAATGTGAAGAAGTGCTTCGACATCACCTTGTCCATCGCGAGCGCGCTCGCGAGCACGCCCGAGCCGACATACGGCAGGTCGAGCAGTTCGAGCAGGCCCTGCATGGTGCCGTCCTCGCCGTAGCGGCCGTGCAGGCAGATGAACGCCACATCGAAGTCGCCCCGCTGCAGCTCGGCGATGAATGACAGTTGTGCGGTATCGATCGTCTCAACGACGTGCCCGAGCGAACTCAGCGCGTTGGCGACCTGCTCGCCGGTGTGGAGCGAGACTTCCCTCTCGGCGGATCGCCCGCCCATGAGCACCGCGACCTTCCGGCGTGCCGTGCTTGCAGACGTCACGAAGTCCTCCTATCGAGCGGTGCCCTCATCAGACGAGGATACCCGACGTGAACAGGTCGAGCACGTACAGCGCGACGATCCACGTCACTGCTCCGATGAACGTCATCACCGCGCCCTTCATGAGCGCCGAGACGAACAGGCCGTGGCGCATCTCGGGCGCACGCCGAGCGCGAGTCACGAGCCAGACGATGAGTGAGAGAAGCGGGCCCAGCGCCGTCATCCCGATACCCGCGTAGACGACGTAGATGTACTCCGGCACCCAGCGAGCGCCACCGTCGAGTGCCGCCGCGCGAAGCATGATGACTGATGCGACCGACAGGCCGACCCATATCGAGAGATACGCGAAGAAGGGCGTCCAACTGATGCCGGCAGCGTCCTCGACTGCGAGAAGCTCGATCGTCCCGGAGGGCGGGACCGACGCGGGTGCCGCTTCGGGCGTCTCGGCGGACTCCATTCCGGTGTCCTGATCCTCGGTCTCGGCCTCGATGATATCCGGGGTCGTCTCGTCCACGGGCCCTCTTCCTCGTGTCGGCTTCCTCGGAAAGTCTAGTCGAGGGCATGCGGTGCGTCCACGTCGAAGACCCGTGAGCCGATTGTGGAGCTTTCGTGTGAAACACCGTGGTGCCGCATGAAAACCCCTGACGGAGCGTAGTATAAGTGCAGTAGGTTCCCGCCTCGGCGGTCCATTTCGAGAGGTGCAAAATGGAAGAACACGAGAACGACACGAATGCAGCCCCGGATATGCCTGCCGAAGACGGGCGGACTGCCGACGCTCCCTCGCCGACTGAGACTCCCGCAGCCCTCGCTGTCGAAACACCGGCCGTCGAGCCCCCGAGCCCGATGCTGCCTGCGGCGCCCGCCGTCAAAGTCCGGCCGAGAGCCGGCGGGGTCATCGTTGCCAGCCTGCTCGTCGCCGCGATCGCCGGCGGCGCAGCCGGTCTGGGCGCATACTACTTCGCGCCCGATATTCTCGGCACTGACCCACGCGTGCAGGAGATCGAGGTGACCGCCAGCACCGAGGAGGCGGTGGCCGCGGCGGCGGCCAAGGCACTGCCGAGCGTGGTGAACATCGATGTCACCGGCGAAGCCGGAGAGTCCGACCTGCCCGATTCCCACCCGTCCGTCCCGATGATGGGCAGTGGTTCCGGAGTCGTCTACCAACTCACCGGTGATGGCGGCTCCTACATCGTCACCAACGACCATGTCGCCGCCGATGCTTCGCGGATCGTGGTCACGGATGCGGCCGGCGACAAGCACGAGGCCGAGCTGATCGGCACGGACCCGGAATCCGACATCGCTGTCATCCGTGTCGGCGTCGAGCTGCCCACGATAAGCCTCGGCAACTCCGAGGACGTCGAGGTGGGACAGATGGCTATCGCGATTGGATCACCGTTCGGTCTGCAGCATTCCGTGACCGCCGGTGTCGTCTCGGCGATCCATCGCTCGCTCCCCGACTCGATCAGCGACGGAACCACATACCCGCTCGTCGACGTCATCCAGACCGACGCGTCGATCAACCCGGGCAACTCCGGCGGTGCGCTCGTTGACCGCACCGGCGATCTGATCGGCATCCCCACGGCGATCTTCTCGGACACCGGTGGCGCCGACGGCGTCGGATTCGCCGTCCCGGTGCGTACTGTCGTTCGGGTCGCCGAGCAGCTCATCGAGAACGGAACCGCCGAGCACGCGTTCCTCGGCATCGTCGGCCAGACGGTCACCGAGATGGTGGCCGACGAGCTCGACCTCCCCGTGACCGAGGGTGCGCTCGTCGTCGAGATCACCGAGGGTACAGGCGCTGAGAAAGCCGGGCTGCAGCCCGATGACATCATCGTGCAGCTCGACGGCGACAAGATCCGGTCCATGGACGATCTCATCCTGGCAGTGAAGCGTCGGTCCGTCGGCGACGAGGTGGCCGTGAAGTTCTACCGAGACGGCGAGATCATGGAGCTTGAGATGACCCTCGGCGTTAAGCCCTCCAACCTGTAGGGCTCATCACGCCTGGCTGCGCGCCCTCCAGATCAGCAGTCCGGCTACGGCCACGACAAGCACGATCACGAATGCGATCATCCAGCCGGAGCCGCCCTCGTCGCTCAGCGGGTCCTCATCGATCGCATTCACGCTCGCGATCCGTTCCGCCTCGGTCGTGAACACGTTGCTCTCAGCGGACACCATCGTCGTGGTCGGCACATCGACGCCGGCCTTCTCGGCCATCTCCTCCGGCGCGGACCGGTAGTACAGCGCCGCCGAGACGGTCACGCCGCCCTCGGCGGGCATGACGAACGTGTACTCGTTGCTTGTGGACTCCTGTGGCGGTATCCGATCGTCGCTTTGAATGTCGACGGCTTCCCATAGCTCCACCGGGTAGTTGCCCTCTGCGTCTTTGAGCACCGTCCCAAAATCCCTGCGCTCGTTGAGCAGCTCCGTGCCATCCGGGGCCGTGGCCACCACTTCCAGCCACATCTGACGAACCTCGGTAAGCCCTGTCGGGAGGTAGTGCCCCGCGCCCACGTTGGTGATAGTGGTCGCGACATCCACAGTCTCTCCCGCCGAGACGACCTCGGGCACCACGAGGTCCAGGGCCGCCGCGGCCTGCAGGCGCGCCTCGGCCAGGTCGGCATCGCCCAGCGCGACGTTACCGCCCGCGAACGTCATCGTGTAGATGTGCTCGCGCTCGGGGCCCATACCCGCGGCCTTGCCGGGATTCGGCTTGATGACACCCGGGCCGGGCGTCATGTGACAGTCCTGGCAGACGATGCCCTGGGCGGCGTAGGGCCCTTCCTTCCACTCCGTGTACGTCGCCTCCAGATGCATGCCATTGCCCGGGTGGTCGACGTTGTGACAATTGCCGCAGAATTCCGCAGTCTCGTGGAACGCCGAGTACTCGCTCTCGTGCCCTGGCGACACCGAGTCATCGAACTGCGCTCGCTTGACGCCGTTCGCGTCGACCGCAGTGGATGTGTTGCCGATCGGCCCGTCGGTACCGGTCACCTGATGGCAGAAGTCACACGTGACACCCTCGGCAGACACCTCTGGAAGTTCGGACACCTCCATGCCGGGCAGCTCCCCCGCCATGATGGCGATCGGCGCATGGCACGCCTCGCAGAAGGGACCCAGCGCGCCGTCGGTGGCGGCGTTCGCCTCGTCCAGTTTGACGCGATACAGAGGGTCGGTCAGCGCCTGGGCATGCATCGAAGGCCGCCACTCCTGGAGCAGGCCTGCGTGGCATCCGCATCCACTCGATGCCTGAAAGGCCGTCGACGGTATCTCGGGCAGACCAAACGCGGCTTGTGCTCCAAAGACGAGCATGCTGATCACGAGTAGGGCGAAGAGCGTGCGCTTCATGGGCCACTCCCTCGATGGTCGGTACCGCAGTTTCATGATATTGGTTTCACGATATTTCGTACCCCAAGCACCCGTGGCCGGCACTCCGCAGTGCCAGATACAGGTCATTGGCGAAGGGGTAGAATACAACGACCCTCGCACGATCGACCCGAAAGGAGACACCATGGTAGAGACCTACCGATGCAAGGCCTGTGGCTACTATCACGTCGGCCCAGCCCCCGAGAAGTGCCCCGTCTGCGGAGCGCCGCAGTCGTTCTTCCTTCCCTATGAAGGTCCCGGCGACCTGTCGGGCAGCAAGACACTCGAGAATCTCAAGGCTGCGTTCGCCGGGGAATCTCAGGCCAACCGGCGCTACACGTTGTTCAAGCGTATCGCCGAACTCGAAGGCGACGACGACGCCGTTGCGGCGTTCGAGCGTGCCGCCGCCGAGGAGACCGCTCACGCACTCGGCCATCTGGCATACATGAGTGCATTCGGCGCCACGAAGGACAACTTGAACGCCGCGTGGGAGGGCGAGAACTACGAGACGGTCGACATGTATCCCGGATTCGCTGAAACCGCCGAGGCGGAGGGGTACCCACAGATTGCGCAGTACTTCCGCGCAGTAGGCGGCTTTGAAAAGCAGCACCGCGACCAGTACAAGAAAGCACTCGAGGACTAGTTGCCCGACCGGCCCGACATAAAGTCGCTTAGCCGAGAAGCATTGACGGCTGCCCTGGCAGAGCTGGGGCAGCCGTCATACCGCTCCCGGCAGATCGTGCGCTGGCTCTATGGGAGAGGCGTGACCTCGTTCGCCGAGATGACCGATCTCTCTGCCGGCCTGCGCGAGCAGCTTGTCGCCCGCTACTCGCTCGGTACACCTTCACTTGTCGAGCGACAGGTCTCAGAAGATGGAACCCGCAAGTACCTCTGGCGCCTCGCTGACGGCGTTGCGGTGGAGAGCGTGGGTATCCCCGCGGTCGATCGACTCACCGTGTGCTTCTCCACGCAGGCCGGATGTGCCATGGGTTGCAGCTTCTGCGCCACCGGTCGCGGAGGGTTGATCAGGGATCTCTCGGTTGGCGAGATGGTAGACCAGGTCCGGCTGATCGCCGTCGACTTCGATAAGCGAGTCACGAACGTTGTTGCAATGGGCCAGGGTGAGCCATTCGCCAACTACAACGCGTCACTCGAGGCGCTGCGGATCATGAACTCACCGGATGGATTGGGGATCGGCGCCCGGCATATCACGGTCTCTACCTGCGGCTTGCTGCCCGGCATCCGTCGTCTTGCCGAGGAACCCGAGCAATTCACACTGGCCATCTCACTGCATTCCGCGATCCAGGAGACACGTGATCGACTCATGCCGGGCGTGCGCGGGTTCACGCTGCCGGCACTGCGTGAGGCCGTTCGCCAGTACACCGATGCTTCAGGACGACGCGTCACATTCGAGTTCGCGCTCGTGGATGGCGTGAACGACAGCGAACGTGAGCTCGAAGCATTGGTCGGCTTCACGCGGGGACTCCTGTGTCACGTGAACCTCATCCCCGTGAATCCGGTACAGGGCGCCGACACCAACCGTCCCGACATCGCCCGCGTACGCGAGTTCGCGGAGCGTCTCGCCTCGGCGGGCATAGAGACTTCAGTTCGAGCCGAGCGAGGCGTCGACATCGACGCCGCATGCGGCCAACTCAGTCAGCGACACGCTCGCTGAGTCGGCACAACGTGCCGTAGACGGGGCAGCGACCGCAGATCGACTCTTCGTGCGCCTCCAGTGGCGGGAACTCCCCCGCCGCCATCGCATCCAGGCTCTCGCCGATCCGCGATTCGATCGTCTCGGTATCCCCTGTCGTGTACACGTACTCCGTGCGCCGGCCATCGCGCTCCGGTTCGAAGAACACGACGGTCACCTGCACGGCGCCGGCCCGGAGTGCAGCGAGCGCATAGCAGCTGGCCTGCAGCTCGTACTTCGCTCGCGCCTTGTCGGCCGACATGTCGCTGCTACCCGTCTTGTAGTCGACGATGAGCGCCTCATCCCCGGTCCAGGCGATGAGGTCGATCGCGCCGACCAGAACGCTGCCGTGCACCGGTGCGTTGATCGGGCACTCCGCGATGACCCGCTCTGCAGAGCGGACCTGTCCGGCGAGCGGCGACGAATCGAGTACCCGCACGGCGGCGGCGAGTCGCTCGACGGCATCCACTCCTAGACCACACGATCGTGCGATCACAGTCAGGCGCGCTGCGTCGGGAACCGCTCTCTCCCACACTTCGCGCATCGCGTGGTGGAACGCAGTGCCGAACGCCAACGGATCGACCTTGCCGCTGGCATGCTCCGCGGGTCGCGTAGGCATCCCACTGATCCTCTCGGCATAGAAGCGCCGTGGACACGTGCGGAACAGATCGAGGCCGCTATAGGAGATCGTCGCAGGACGCGAGGTGGCGCGGTGAGGGACCGCCGGCTCCTCCTCCAATAGCGGAGGCTCCTCGCAGGTGGGTCCTTCCTGCTCGGTCTCAGTACGCTCAGGTTCTTCCTCCGGCACGACCACACGAACATCCACCCGTCCGCCGCCGGGCAGCGTAAGCGCCGTGTCCTCGACATCACCCGAGTCCAGGCCCAGCGCCCGACGCATCACGGACGGGGGCGAGTCGCCCACGGGCTCCTTCGAGAGATCTTGCGTCAGGCACAACACGAGGCCCCTCTCGGCGCGCGTGCACGCCACATACAGGAGGCGTTGAACCTCCTCGGCTTCGGCCTGTCTCATCTGCTCGATCAGCCTGGAGTGACTGGCCGTCTCGGTCTTCTCGTTCGCTCGCTTGCCGCCGGAAGGAGTCCACTCTGGCCTGGGGAGCTTCATACCGATTCGCAGGGCATCGTCTATCTTGCCGAGAACGACGTCTCTGCGGCCGGTCTGCAGTTCTCCCGAGAAGGAGGCTATCCCGACCACCGGGAACTCCAGGCCCTTGGCGGCATGCACGCTCATGATGCGCACGGCCTGGGTCCCGTCTGCTGCGACGGTCGCCTGACGCTCGCTGGACGTGTGTCGCTCCCATGAATCCAGATAGTCGAGGAACGACCCCACATCGCCATGGGTCGAGTCTTCGTACTCCTCGGCGATCCGGGCCAGCTTCAGCACGTTCGCCCATGCCCGGGGCCCGTCCGGACCCTCACTGAAGAGTACGAGATCGTAGTCCAGACGCTCACATGCATCGAGCAAAGCCACCCGGAGTGGCACCGCCCCGCGAGAAGCCCGCATCTGTTCGACCACTCCGACCGTACGCCTGATAACGCGCTTGTCGGCCTCGCTGATCCCAAGGGCTTCCGCTTCGCGAGCGGCCTTCCATAGGCTCCCTTGACGCCCTGCCGCTTCTCGCAGACGGAACAGCGCGTCGTCGCTCGTGCCGGTGAGCCGGCCGGCCAGGACGATGAGTGCGGCCTCATCGTCCAAGACGTTGTCTGCCAACCTGAGCAGCGCTGTGACTTCGCGTGTCTCTTGCGTGTCGAAGTACGTGCCTCCGGATGCGATGAACACGTCGAATCCCCGACCTCGCAACTCTCGCTCGAAGACTTCGGCTGCATCCTTCATCTTGCGTAGCAGCAACACCATGTCGCCTTGCGCCACACCCGCGTCTCGCAGCGCGGAGAACTCCTCGGCGATCACTTTCGCCTCAGCCTCGGCTGCACTCAGACCGCAGCCCTTCCGCCGGTCGACGAGAACTACGCGCGCACGCTCTCGACCCGGAGGCCACCCATCAGGCTCTGATTCATCTCGACCTGGCTGCAGTCGCATCAGTGACGAGCCGAACAAGGCATCGCTTCCGAAGACGCCGTTGAAGACACTCAGCAGTTCCGGGTGCGAGCGATAGTTGTCCATGAGGCGCGCCGAGCGCGGGATCGAGCGCTCCCGGCTCCGGAATACCTCGATGTCCGCATGCCGGAACGAGTAGATGGACTGCTTCTCGTCGCCAACAGTGCACAGGTTGCCATCAGCGAGCTTCTCGGCAATCTTGACCTGCAACGCATTCGTGTCCTGGAACTCATCGATCATCACCATGCGGAAGCGTTCCCGGTACTCCTGGGCGACCTCGGGTCGTCTTTCGAGAAGCTCCGCGACCATCGTCTGGAGATCCTCGAAATCGAGTAGGCTGCGCTCCGACTTCATGCGTGCGTACGCGCTAGCGTAGGACTCCAGGAGCCGCAGAAGCGCCTCTTCGTAGGGTCTCACCAGGCGCTGGGCATCACAGAGGGCGACCTGGTCGATGAGAGTCTTCGCATCATCGATGATCGTGTTGTGTTCGTCGCGCCCGGAGATGCGCGTCGGCTTCTTCAGCTCGACCGGCTCGGTTCTGCCTGACATGGGGTCGACCGCGAGTCGATGAGCGGCCTCAGCAGCCGCCTCCAAGGCGGCGAGGTTGTTCCTCAGCGTCTTCGGGCCGGTATCGCACATCTCTCTCAGCGCCTCGCTGTGACGCTCGAGGGCGGCTGCGATAGCAAGAAGCCGGGCAACGACTTCTTCTTCCGGCATCACTCCGATGTCGGCAGGAGCGAGCCCCATCGACCGAACATCATCGTAGAGATCCTGAACGGCATCGTAGAGGCACTCGGTTCCCATCGCGTCGGCCAGGCGATACAGCTGCTCGTCCCCACTCTCCAGTCCATCTTTGACAGCGGACTCGAGGGCCTTGTGGACGAGCGCACCCGCCTCTACGTCGCTGGCCACGGCGAAATGCGGATCGATCCCTGCCTCGAAGGCATGTTGCCGCAGAATCCTGCTGCACATCCCGTGGATCGTCGATATCCACGCGTCCTCCACATGGCGCGAATCCTCATGGGATCCCTCGGCGATGAGTGCGCCACGGATGCGCTCCGTCAGCTCTCCCGCAGCTCTGTCCGTGAACGTCACGGTCAGGATCGCCCGCGGCGCAAGCAGCGGGTAGGGATCGGTGCCGAGAACCGCATGTACGAAGCGTGCGGTCAGGACCCGCGTCTTGCCGGAGCCGGCCCCCGCGCTGATGAACAGGTCCACGGGGCCGGCATCGACTGCAAACCGCTGCTCTTCGCTCAGTCGGATCATCGCGCCGCCTCGCAGTACACCCTGGCCGGGCAGTACGTCGGGCATTCCTTCGCATCCGCTTTTCGCTCGATACGGCCCGCCTTGATGCCCTCGACCGCTGCGCTGGCCCGCGCAATGGCGTCATCGATCACCGAGGTGATGCCCGCCTCGGTCAACGCATCGTTTCTCACAAGTCCCGCAGCTCCGATGGCGCCATCGAGGTAGAATCCCCTGGGCTTCTCGGCATTGAGTATCGAGCGATAGAGTGCCGCGACCGCCCCTCCAGCATCGAGACGTCGGCGGGCGACCTCCACATAGAGCGGCAGTTGCACCAGTCCCTGCTCGACGAATTTGGCCACCTGCTTGCCCTGTACGCTGCCCGACTTGTAGTCGGTGACGATCAGGCCCGCATCCCCGATGTCGATACGATCGATCCGGCCTCGCAAGAAGAACGAGCCGAAGTCCTCGAGGTCATCATCGAATCCGAAACACCACTCGTGGTGTGCAGGCGTGAACCCTTCGAACGTGGTCGCGTCCTCCCCGACCAGTCTCCTGGTGGCGCGTGCGATCCGCCGTGTGGCAATCTCCTCCGAGACCCCAACCACATGCACCCCCGCAAGTACCTCGGCGGCCACGCGATCGTGCACTTCAAGTGCTTCCGATAGCGTCGCGGGAGACACCCTGCGCTCACCCGTGTTCTCCGTGAACACCTCATAGAAGCGCTTCATGAGGTTGTGTGCGGCCAGACCTATCGCCCCGGCATCGAACTCCACGTCGAGCGATTCAGGCCTGAGCACGCGCTGGACATACCACATGTAAGGACACACCAGGTACGTCTCGATCTCGCTTGCCGAGAACACCGAACGCGTCGCGAGCTGCGCGGCGATATCGTCATCGAGACAGACCGCCCTGCGCCTCCCCCTCCAACGCGCATGAGCCAACCGAGGGTCTGCCTCTGAGAGTCCCGTGCTGCCGGACGAACTGAGTTCCTGGCGTAGTTCTCTGCGCGTTGTCTGTGGCGACTCAGTGCCCATCGCTAGATCAGCAAGCGTCATGACTCGCTTGGGCAACGCCCCCTTGTACCAGCCGTCCTCGCCGAGAGTCGGGTCGCGATACAGATCCAGTAGCTCTTCAAGCAGCGGGGATGGACGTACCGGGAGTCCCTCGTCGTTCGAGACGCGCCTACTCAGGACCAACTTGTGCCGCGCCCTGGTGGCGACCTGATAGAACAGGAGACGCTCGGCGTTCAGGTCGACACGAGGGTTCACGTCGATCCCGACACTCGCCAAATCACGAGCGACGCCTGTCGCTGTCAACGCGTCGTCCGTCGGGATCAGTGGGAACTCATCAGCAGTCAGGCCCCCAATAATCACCCGCGAGAAGCGGCGCCCTCGCATGCGCTCGGCGCTCAGCACCTGGACGTGGCTTTCACTCTCCTCGGAGTACACGGAGATTCGCGCGTCCTGGATGTATGTCAGGACATCCGCCACCGTGAATCTCAGCGACGTGGCCTCTGACATCTCGGTCAGAGCCGTCATGACCGAGCTCATGGCACGTGCGTCTAGGCCGCCCCCGTCTCCGAGCCTGGGCACGACGCCGTAGGCGTTGGTCATCATCTCCGCGAGCAGATCCCACCACTCCGGAAGCGTGTCCATGTTCACAGGATTCCGACAGAGCCTCTCGGCGCGCTTGAGTAGGGCGCCTACACTGAGGTCTATTCGCGCTGCGCGGGTGACCAGCTCCCTGCGCTCCGAGACTCGGTCCTGCCGCAGCCGCGCGTCCAGATCATCTAGAGCACCTTCGTCACACTGCGTGTACGCAGTGTGCAGGAAGCCGAGCAGATCGCGCCGGTCGGCATCCCCCCAGAAGAATCGCAGCAGCTGCCGCAACGCTGCCACGATACCCGTCCCCGCCAAGGGTAGGTAGAGGTCATACTCGGCCATGATGCCCGCATCTCTGAATGCAGCTCTAAGGCGATCCGCATGCATCTCAGGGGATCTGAACACCACTGCGATATCGTTGGGCCTCACGCCCTCTGAGAGCGCCTCTTGGACCTCACACGCGATGCGAGACACCTCAGATTGCGCTCCCCAGGCCTCCGAGCGTACAACGGCTCCCTCCGGCGCCACCCCGGTGACCCCGCCTGGATCGGACGCGAAGAGACGCTCTTCGAGAACCACCAGTTCTGGAGGTGTATCCGTTGCCGGATCACCTTGCGCTCGCAGCAGTCGACCCTCCCCCGCCAGCCGTCGTACAAGTGTGTCCACAGACGAGGTTGCAGGGTGATCCGGATCCCATGTCAGGGCCACCCATACGTCACTCTTGCGTGCGGCCGCCCGCAAGAAGCGCTCCTGCGGTGGCGTCAGGTTTCCGAAGCGGTTCGCCGCAATCACTTCAGGCAGCACCAGTTCACCGAGACGCTGGGAGACGATGTTGTGGGACTCGACCCGTTCAACAAGGCCTTCGTCCTCGAGTAGGCTCACATAATTGGCAATTATTGTCAGAAGCTCACCGGCTGGACCCCCTCTTTGTGTGAATCCGGCCCGCAGGACATCCGATTCGCACGCACGGGTGATCAGTGATCCAATGGATCGCACAAAGCCGGCGCTCTTGGCTGATTCTTCCAGTTGCTTCAAATGCGTGAGACTGATGGCTTTGTTTATGAGTGGTAGGCGTTGCGCCGTCGCGACGATCGCGCGACCGTCAGCCAGACCCAGCCACAGCGAGTCGAGGAACGCGTCCAGGCTCTGCACCGACAGACCGAGGGCGCACGTAGCCGCAAGCTCTCTTTGGGCGCGGCGAACGTCGGGTACTGAAGGCAGAAGCAGTGACGCCGTGCGATGAGCACCGACTGCATCACGTACTGCACCGTGGATCAAACCGGTCTTGCCGGCGTTGGCGGTCCCTGTGACAACGTACAGACTCACGATTCCCCCTATTCCGTGGGAACCGTATCGCTCCGGTCTGACATCACGAGGACATCACTGTGCGGGAGTAGCGCTGTACCCCCTCGCGAATCTCCTGTACTTTGCGCCAGGCTACCTGCTCGTCGCGACCCAGGTAGTGATCAACCCGTTCGCCGACAAGCTCTGCTGTCTGTTCGGCCCGCTCGGCAATCGAGCGGGCGACATCCGCTACGCGCAGTGCCTCGTTGGCGAGTCTCCGGCGAGTGCGGGCCCCACTCTCGGGTGCGAATAGAAGTCCGATCACGGCTCCACCAACAGCACCCACGATCACGCCGATAACAAAATATTCCAGGCGCTTCGACCTCATGCGTCATCCCTCCCAGGTGCAGAGTCACCTTCGGTCAGCAGCCGGAAGATGCGCTCCAACTCCTGCTCGCTGTGAAAATCAATCTCGATCTTGCCTTTCTTCGCCGTTTGCCGAACCCGCACGTTGGTATCAAGGAGGCGGCGTAGCTTGCGCGCCACCACCTTGTAGGACTTCGGCGTTACGGGACGTGTAGGCCGGTCCGCGGTCTGACCTGCAGCGTACAGCCGTGCGAGATTCTCCGCCTCGCGCACGGAAAGTCCCTCATCAACGAGCTTCGTAGCTAGTTTCACCCGAAGGCCGTCGTCGGGCACGGCAAGGATCGCTCGTGCGTGTCCTGAACTCAGTTTGCCCGAGTAACACATTTCCTGTACTTCGTCGGGCAGATCCAGCAGTCGCAACGTGTTCGTGACTGCAGACCTTGACTTGGACACTCGATCGGCCAGCTCCGCCTGGGTCATGCTGTATTCTGTCAAAAGTTTCCTGTAACCGCGAGCCTCTTCAATTGGATTCAGGTCTTGCCGTTGCAGGTTCTCTATCAGCGCGATCGCGAGCGCCTCTGTCTCCGAGGATGCCATGATTCGGACGGGGACCTTCTCAAGCCCGGCAGCCCTGGCTGCTCGCCAACGACGCTCGCCGGCGATGATCTGATACCCATCGACCACTTGTCGCACGATGATGGGCTGCAGGACACCCACCTTCTTCACCGAATCGCTGAGCTCTGATATCTGCTCCTCATCCATGTGAGTTCGCGGTTGATCCGGATTCGGCGCGACCATGTCGATCGGCAGCTCATGGAGTTCGCCACCAGCGACTTCTTGCCCCGCTCCCGGAATCAGCGCCGAAAGGCCTCTTCCCAGTCCTCGCTTAGACACGACCAATCACTTCCTTCGCTAGACTCCGGTATGCCTCGGCGCCCCGCCCTGACGAGTCATACAAGGTCACGGGCTGTCCAAAGCTCGGTGCCTCGGAGAGGCGTACCGTGCGAGGTATCACCGTCGTGAACACCTTGTCGCCGAAGAAGTCTTTGACCTCATCGACCACCTGGGCGGACAGACGAGTTCTCGCGTCAAACATGGTCATGAGCACGCCGAATACCTCAAGAGAGGGGTTCAAATGAGTCTTGACCAGGCGCACACTCTCGAGCAGCTTCGATAGCCCTTCCAGTGCGTAGTACTCACATTGGACTGGGATGAGCACGCCCTGTGCCGCCGTCAGCGCATTGACTGTAAGTAGTCCGAGCGATGGGGGGCAGTCGATGATCACGTAGTCGAAGTCATCAACAACCGGGGCCAACACGCTCTTGAGCTTAGCCTCCCGGCTGAATGCCGAGACAAGCTCGATTTCCGCCCCGGCCAACTGAATAGTCGCTGGTACAACGAACACGTGTTCGACTTCTACCGGTTCTATCAGCTCTTCGATTGGCGTATCCCCAAGAAGCGCATTGTAGATGCACTCCTGTCGCTGATTCTTGTCCAGACCGTAGCCCGACGTGGCGTTGCCTTGGGGATCAAGATCAACAAGCAGCACCTTCGCGCCCTGCTCCCCGAGACCTGCAGCAAGGTTGACGGCAGTAGTGCTCTTGCCCACGCCGCCTTTCTGGTTGACGACCGCAAGGACCCTTGTGTCCCCGCTCCGAGACCTGCTGCGTTGGTTCACCGCGCCTCCTCGTTGATCCCTGCCTCTGGTTCAGTATAGGCAAGTGGCTGTTCGCACGATAGGGTGTTCACCCCAGCGGATGGCGTTGGGCCATTCCGGGTCTTCGCGGAAGACGTATCCGCGGCTTGGCCACTGCCTCGTATACGACGATGTTCCGACTCTCATCCCCCCCGGGCAGCACAAGGCCGACGCCGGCTCTCCTTCTCATCCCACAGATCCTGCCAGCAGCATCCCCTGCAGCAATCTCCGTTTCATCGCCCACCCCTTTGAGAGCAATGAGTAGTCCGTGTTTCTCGAGAAGGGGAGCGGCCAGCTCTACGAGAGACGGAAGAGACGAGAGGGCCCGCGCGGTAACCGCAGCGAAGGCACTGGGGCGGTTCTCGGCGACCTCCTCCGCCCGCAAAGGCAGTATTTCTATGCCTGGTTCGCGTGCCTCACAGTATTCGGCCAGAAAGGCGGCCTTCTTCTTCACTGACTCAATAAGGGTGAACTGCCTACCACTCATGATCGCCAGCGGTATGCCGGGGTAGCCCGCGCCCGAGCCAATATCGGCCACACGACCCCGGGGAGCGTCGGCTAGTGCGCTCAAGGCAGTAAGTGAGTCGACTATATGTAGCCTGAGCACCTCATCCGGCTCTGTGATCCGCGTCAGGTTCAGGAACCTATTGCGATCGAGTACGGCGATGGTGTGCGAGAGAAGCGATTCGACTTGCTCCGGGGACGGAGACAGCCCAAGGCGCGCGACCGATTCCTGTACATCCGCAGCGGACAGCCTGTGAACCTGCTCCGGCTCAGTCATTTGCCACCAATTCAGCCGATGTTTCACGTGGAACATTCCATCGATGTTTCACGTGGAACATTCTGAACCTCTGACGAGGCACTCGCAAGCAAGGGCGGAACCTCCTGGAGCCCCAACGCCTTCACAGAGCACCCTGCGGGACGATCATCCCCGTGAAAACTCGCTCGGGAAGATGGCTAACGCTAGATGCTGACTAGAGTCTTTGATTCATGGATGTGGGACAGCGGCCGCGCCTGGCCGATTCCCGCTCTGGCCTTGAGGCTGCCAGGAGCCCAGGTGACTCGAAAGGCGTATTCCCTCCGTGATTGCACTCATATGCCGCAAGAACCACACCGTGCTCGTCCTCGTCGGCATTACGCGATGCAACCTGGGTGGAACGCAGAAGGAGGAGGCCAAGTGGCCTCCTCCTTCGAATCTCGCAATTCAGAAGTGCTACTTCGGACTGATGACTACGTGCCGGAACGGTTCCTCACCATCACTGCCCGTCATGACTCGGCGATCATCGCGCAGGGTCACGTGGACCACCTTGCGCTCAAAGCTCGTCATAGGACGAAGCTGAACGGGGCGCCCCTGCCGAGCCGCGCGCTCGGCTGCGCGTCGCGCGATCTCCTCAACCTTCATCCGGCGGCGATGCTTGTATCCCGAAACATCCACAACGACCGGGTAGCGACGTTCGACACGGCGATTCGTGATCGCTGAAACCACGACCTGCATGGCGTCCAGTGTCTTGCCGTGACGGCCAATGAGTATTCCTAGGTCGTCGCCGACGATGTCGAGGATGATCTCACCCTCATCGCCCTCGTACTCTTCAACGCCCGGCTCGAGACCGTAGCACTTGACAACGTCATTGATCACCGCGACCGCCAAATCAGCAATCGCGTCCAGCTCCTCATCGGTGAACTCCTCTGGCTCCTGTGACTGGAGCTCTGTGGGGAGCGGTTCGTCGTCGAGATCCTCATCCTCTGTATCGGATATCTTCTCAAGCGCTCCCGGCCTCAGCCACACGGCCACCCGGGCACTCTTGTCCGACTTAATGCCGAACATCCGCTTCCCTGGTTCCTCGAGAATCTCGTACTCAACCATGTCTTGCTGAACACCCAGCTCCTCCAGCGCGGCATCCAGCGCATCCGCGACGGAGGGACCTTCCATCTCGATTCTCTCGGTCATGTGTGTCTCCTTGACAGGTATGGGCGCGAGCCGAGTGGGGACTCCGCGACGATCAGGACTCGGATTGATGCCCCTTGTAGTAGCGCATCGTAAGTAGCTGCTGGATCACGGCCAGAACCGACTGCGTTACCCAGTAGATCAACACGCCGGCGGGGGTGATCCATCCGAACCACAACATGAGGGCGCCCATGTAGACACCGATCATCTTCTGCTGACGCTCGCCCGGCTGTATCAGCTGCGGTACGACGATGCTCAAACCGAATAGGGCCACGAAGATCACATACGGCAAGGCGGCGACCAGGCCGTCCGCTGCGTACACGTCTTTGGGCGACAAGGTGATATCTGGAAGAATTATCCAGAATCTTCTAGCAGCTTCAGCCTGCGCCGCCGGGAGAGATGCGATGTACGCGATGAGCAGACCTGGCACGGGCTGTTTGTCTTTTGTCACCGAGCCAAGCATGCGGAACAGTGCGAAGAAGATGGGCATCTGCAAGATCATCGGGAGGCATCCGCCTAGAGGATTGACCTTGTTCTCTTGGTAGAACTTGAGCGTCTCCTCCTGCAGCTTCTCCTTGTTGTTCTTGTACTTCTCTTGCAGGGCTTTGATCTTGGGCTGGATCCGCTGCAGTTCGTACGTCGACTTCGTCTGCTTCTGAGTCAACGGGAACAGTAGCGCCCGAATAGCCACCGTGAGGATGATGATCGACAGGCCGTAATCCCCGACCCAGCCATAGAAGTACTGCAGTACTTCAAATAGGAACTTCTCGATAGGTTCAAGCACTCTGCGGACTACCTCCTTAGAAGGTGCGGCGGCAGCGGTTCATCTTGAGAATCCACTCCGGATGCGTTGTCCGGGGGTCGCCGTATCTTGAATGTCTACCCGTATAATATGCGCCCATCGCTCCCCGCGCTACGGCACAGGGTCATAGCCTCCCGGATTCCATGGGTGGCAACGGCCAATACGTCGGATCGCCAGCCAGCCGCCACGCACTACTCCATGCCGCTCTATCGCGGTCACGGCGTATGTTGAACACGTCGGATAGAACCTGCATGTCGGGGGCAACAGGGGGGATATCAGGCGCTGATAGAGCCTGATTGGCAGTACTGCCAGAACTCGAACCCATTTCATGTCTACACGACCTTCAGTTTGCGAAGCGCCGCGGAGATATCACGGTCCAGTACTTCCGGTGCCGCCGATGCGGTCGTCGATCGCGCAATCAGGGCCACGTCAAACCCCTCCCATGGGCCACCAAGGCTTCTGCACCTCTCGCGAAGGACTCGTTTGCACCGATTTCGCAGAACGGCTCCCCCGAGTTTCTTCCCGGCAATGAAAATCACGCGGCCCTCATGTGGGTCGCGTGATTCACTTGTGGGGACACATAGCACCACTACCGTCTCTCGGCCCGCCCGAGTTCCCTCGCGGAAGAGCCTATCGACGTCTCCCGGTGTGGTGATGGTCAGCACTGCAGTCAGCCCCGGCCGATCGGCCGAAAGGCGCTAGGCAGCGCTCGGGCTAAGGACCTTACGGCCCTTCCGGCGACGCGCGGCAAGTACGGCGCGTCCGGCTTTGGTGGACATGCGCTTCCGGAAGCCGTGGGTCTTCGCCCGCTTCCGGTTGTTGGGCTGGTAGGTTCTCTTCACAGTGATTCCTCCGTTCGACGGCATCCGTCAACCGGACGCCAAGCCCAGTGATTATAGAGGTGCCGGAGAATGGGTGTCAACGCGCCAGTTGCGAACTTCTTTCCACAACCCACCACCGGACTCTCCAAGACTTTCCTTTGCCTGTCTGAAAAAAAGTGCGAAATCTGTGGATAGTGTGGAAAACCCAGGATTCACGCGGACAAAGGCTGTGGATAACTTGTTTGCCCGCGTTGTTACTACCGGGGCCCTTTGCTAGAATCTGCGCTACTCGGTAGGTCGTCTTCGGCCCCGTTGTAGCCTTGAAAAAGCCCTGTTTGGACCACATATCTCGGCCCCCTGTCAGGTTTCAGTGATGACCCTGCTCGATTTATCCACAGGCTTTTCACCTGATCTTTGTAGCAGCCCGGCTCTGTCCACAACTTGCGCCCGGTTGCGCGGCTTTAGAAGGTCTTTGGAAGCCTATGAAACGCCGAGAACAACCCCTACCAGGGGGTTTATCTCGGTAGCAGAGTTTCAGGAGGGCATGATATCCACATTTGTGGAAAGTATTGTGGATAACTTGAGAAAGCGCAGTTAGTAGGCTTCCAACCAAGGAGGCTTGAGGATGGCAAGAGGGTTGCGGATACACCCCTGACCTGCTTGTTGTCCGACACGGTGGTGAGGGCTTGTTGTTGATAAGTCTGTGGAAGTAGTCGATTTCAACATCGGAGGGGGAGTATTGAAGACGTTCTTTGGCGATACAAGCCGTGCTCCTCTCCAGCAAGAAGATGTGCCCTTCGCCGATATCTCTCTCGGGGTCCGCATCGATCATCAGTCTGGTCCCGATGTACCCCCGGTTCGTATCGCCGTATATGACACACTCACTGCGCCCCCTCGTGTAGAGGAGGTGTTCGGTGATGATCCTCGTGGTCTGATCGAAGCCCTGGCATCCAGAACTTACCAGCTATCCCATGAGGCTGGTGGTTCACTGCCGTATGTCGTCATCCGAGAAATCGTTGAGAATCTGATCCACGCACACTTCGACGAGGTGGTTGTGTCGATCCTTGATGATGGCAACACCATTCGCTTTGCCGACCAGGGTCCGGGTATTGGGGACAAGAATCGTGCCTTTGAGCCGGGTTTCTCCACTGCTACCGAGGATATGAAGACTGTCATCAAGGGTGTGGGTTCTGGCCTGCCGGTTGCCCGCGAGTGTCTGACTTTCGCGGGCGGCACGATCTGTATCGATGACAACCTGGGCCGTGGCACCGTCGTGACCCTACAGACAACCGAGCCGAATCCTGATGCCGGCAACGACGCTGATGTGGATTCTGATGTAGACGACAGGCTTGTGTCTTCTTTGTCTACAAGACAGAAGCAGGTGCTGTCATTGACGATGGAACTCGGGGCCGTGGGGCCAACCGTTGTATCCAGAGAGCTTGGTGTTGGTTTGTCTACGGCCTATCGCGACCTCGCGTCGCTTGAGACAAGTGGCCTCATCTTCTCGGACGAAACCGGGAAACGGACACTGACAGCTGATGGTGTTCGTTGCCTGGATGCGCTTTTCAATGGATAGATCAGGGGTGGCTATGGAGGTTCAACAGGTCTGGCAGGATACTCTCGATGTGGTCCGTCAGGAGCTCAACACGCCCACTTTCAAGACATGGTTCGAGCACACGGCGCCCCTTGGTATGGTTGATGAAACCATGGTTGTGTCGGTCCAGAATGACTTCGCGCGCGATTGGCTTGAATCCCGATACGCTGGTCTCTTGTCTTCCGCCTTGACTCAGGTGACCGGGCAGTCGATGTCTGTTTCTTTCAGGGTGGTGGGGGATTCTGTGGTGGTCGCACCAATCGAACCCGAGCCCACCCCTTTGATCCCTGATCTAGAGAAAGAGGAGAAGGCTCGGGTCCGTGAGGCCAGTGAGGGCGACTTCAACCCGAAGTACACATTCGACTCATTTGTGATGGGCTCATCAAACCGGTTTGCCCACGCGGCGGCTTTGGCGGTAGCCGAGACACCCGGTGGCGCGTATAACCCACTCTTTATATATGGTGGTGTTGGTCTGGGTAAGACACACCTGCTCCAGGCTATCGGCCACTATGTGAAGACGAGCTTCCCTCATATGCGTGTGAAGTACGTCTCCACAGAGCAGTTCACGAACGACTTCATCAACTCAATCGGTAACAGGGACAAGAGTCGTATTGAGGGGTTCCGCCGCAGTTACCGCACCAATGATGTTCTGTTGGTTGACGACATCCAATTCCTTGCAGGCAAAGAGGGTACTCAAGAGGAGTTCTTCCATACCTTCAATACGCTTCAGCAGGCCGGCAAACAGATTGTGTTGTCGTCGGACCGTCCTCCGAAAGATATCGGTGATGTGGAGGATAGGTTGCGGAGCCGGTTTGAGATGGGGTTGATCACCGATATCCAGCCCCCTGATCTTGAGACGCGTATAGCGATTCTGCGGCGCAAGACAGAGGCGGAGGGATTAGTCGTCCCGAGTGAGGTCCTATCCTTTGTCGCTGATCGCATCTCGTCAAACATCCGCGAACTCGAGGGTGCCCTGATCCGTATCGTCGCTTTTAGTTCTTTGACTCGGCATGCGATCGATATAGACCTTGCACACAATGTGTTGAAGGACATCTTCCCGGAGAGAACGGTCAAGCCTATTTCTATCTCGGTCATCCAACAAGAGGTCTGCAAGTTCTACGGGATAACCAAGAACGAGCTCATTGGAAATAGGCGTTCTCAAGCCATCGTCTACCCGCGACAAATCGCGATGTATCTCTCTCGTGAGCTGACAGACTTGTCGCTTCCGAGGATCGGTAGTGAGTTTGGTGGTCGAGACCACACCACCGTCATGCACGCGACCAGCAAGATCCAGAAACTCATGAACGAACAAAGGGAGGTCTACAATCAGATTCAGACGCTCACTAACCTGGTAAAACAGAGGAACTAACCTGTGGGTTAGCTGTGGGTGAGTGTGGGGAGAACCGCTGTTGTCTGTGGATGAAAACGAGTACCTGTGGAGATGTGGATAGATAGGGGCAGATAGTCAACAAGTCACACACAATGGACACTCTGGCCTTGAAGTGCGCAAACAGGGGTTGTCCACACTATCCACACTATTACTACTGTTACTACTGATGGTTATTGAAAGAGAGGATAAGTAATGAAGGTCTCTGTCGCACGTGGAGAACTCCTTGAAGCACTTTCGGCCGTATCGAAAGGACTCTCTTCAAGAACCACCCTTCCGATTCTTTCCGGTATCCACATATCTGCTGTTGACGATTCGATGATTCTCCAGTCGACCGACTTGGAGATTTCCATAAAGACGAAGACGAAAGCCAAGGTGGACGAAGTCGGACAATCCGTCCTCCCTGGGAAGCTCTTGACTGACATCGTCAGGAGCCTCCCCGAGGCTGCTGTCACAATCGATACGAACGAGCCAGGCAAAGCACGAGTCGTGTGCGGTCAGTCATCATTCAGCGTGAAGACACTGTCTCCAGACGACTTCCCGAAGTTCCCAACCATCTCTGTTGAGAGCTCAGTGAAGCTGCCCACAGATGTCTTCTCCAAGATCGTGCATCAGGTGGCAAAGGCCGTTAGTAGGGATGAAACGAGACCGATCCTAACCGGTGTGCTGGTTGTTCTTGAGGATTCGAATCTACGGATGGTAGCTACCGACTCATACCGGTTGTGCCTGAAGGAGGTTCCTCTCGAAGGAGTAACCGGGGAGCTCGAGGTTGTGATTCCTGGACGGGCGATCGAGGATGTGGCGAGACTCTCAACCGCCTCCAACGAAGTGACACTTGGGGTCTCTGATAACCAAGTGCTGTTCGGGTTTGGAGACACCTTGTTCATCTCCCGTAGGATCGAAGGCTCATTCCCTAATTACCGCCAACTGATTCCGAAAGAGCACCAAACCCGCGCGCTTGTGGATAGGCTGGAAGTCCTCGAGGCCATCAAGAGAGTCTCTCTGCTTGCACAACACAACGCGCCGATTCGCATGAAGGTGAACGTGGCCGACCACACCATCACCCTCACCGCACAAACACAGGATGTGGGCGAGGCTCAGGAAGATGTCGAGGTGCAGCCAACGGGTGAAGATGTCGAGATCGCCTTCAATCACGCTTACCTCGTCGATGGCATGAATGCCGCCGAGGGAGAGAAGGTCGCGATCGAGATACTGAGCCCACTAAAACCAGGCATCATCAAGTCGACTGATGGCGACAACCTGACATACCTACTCATGCCGGTTCGTCTCGGCTAGTGGCGATCACGTGTGCTGATATCACGACTTGAACTCAATGGGTACAGGAACTACACGAACCTGACCGTTCAACCTAGCGAGGGCCTGACCATACTCGTCGGGCCGAACGCGACCGGCAAGACGAATGTGATCGAAGCGATCCAGATACTAGCGACCGGTCACTCGTTCAGAAACCCAAAATGGCCCGAGGTTGTGCGTTGGGGAACCCAGAATGCACGACTATCGTTGACGGCGAATGAAGACGGTGCTCCTTTCGAGATAGAGCTTGATATCACCGTAGGTGGCGTCAAAACACTCACGGTGAACGGCATCAAGAAGCGCCGGCACTCTGAGGTGAGTGGTAGATTACCATGCGTCATTTTCACCCCAGACGATCTTGCTCTCGCAAAAGGGCCGGCGGAGAACCGACGGGCAGCGATCGATAACCTCGGCGAGCAACTTTCGAAAACATATGGAAGCATCAAGCGCGATTACCTCAAGACGGTGAGACAGCGCAACGCATTCTTGAAGGAAGGTCGACAAGACCAAACAACACTAGGGGCTTTCGATGATCAACTCATCCGCCTCGGCTCATCACTTGTGTCACACAGACGCAGGCTGCTTCAAAGAGTGGCAGTGCCGGCGTGCGACCTATACGGAGAACTGGCCGCCAGTGAACCACTTGATATCGAATATGAATCACACCTACTCAAAGGTGTGTCACTCGAAGCGAAGATAGAACCAGCAGATATCGCGCTGAGGTTCATGAAGGAACTTCACTCCCGGCGTACTGATGAGCTGGTGAGACAGACCACACTTGTCGGACCTCATCGTGACGACATAGTGTTCAAGATCCAGGGCAAAGACGCGCGTGCCTTCGCATCTCAAGGTCAACAGCGCACGATAGCGCTGGCGTGGAAGTGGGCGGAAGTGAGGGTTATAGAGGAGATCTCACACCGGAAACCAGTGCTACTTCTGGACGACGTGATGTCGGAACTGGATTCCTCTCGCCGCACCGCACTGACCGCATTGATGCAGGACGGCATCCAGACCTTTGTAACCACGACGAACACAGGGTACTTCGATCCAGCACTGCTCACCTCCGCTCAAATCGTTGAGATTCCAGGCGGGTAGGACATGAGAAGACGAAAGACGGAGTCGATCACCAACCTCAGTCACGATGTGATCTCCCACATCGACCCCAAGGGTCGACGATACGAGTCACAAGCAGTCCAGGTGTGGCCCGAGGTCGCGGGTTCGGAGATCGCCCGGCACACAAGAGGTTTTGCGATGCGCGAGGGTCAACTGGTGGTGTTTGTTGATTCCGCGGCTTGGGCAAACGAGCTCTCGCTCATGTCCGAGAAGCTGAAAGAAGGCATCAATTCAAGAGTTGGCAGGGATTTGGTCAAGTCCATGCGCTTCAGTGTCTCCAAGAAGGTGCAAGAAGAAGCGCGGTGGGAGTTCGCCCGCCAGGAGGACGAGGCGTTCTATGAGCCCGACGACGACAAGCCGATCCCCCTTTCAGAGAGTGAACTCGGCCAAGCCCGGTACATTGCAGAGGCAGTGCGTGACCCAGAACTTCGCGAGACAGCGCTCAGGGTCATGATTAAGGACCTAGAGAGGAAAAAGGGTGTACGTGCCGCCAACGAGGCGCAGGGGGCAACTCAGGGCTCCAAGGGCACTGATTCAAGCTCGTGAGGATACCACTTGTGGTACACTTGACGAGGTCAAACAACAACATCTCGTGGGGCGGACCGCCCTACATGAAACTCACTACAGCGTCTCGATAAGAAGGAGTCTTTAGTGCCCAAAAGCTCTTACTCTGGCAAGGACATCCAGGTTCTCGAGGGACTGGAGGCGGTTCGTAAGCGACCCGGTATGTACATCGGGTCTACCGGTCCAAAAGGGCTCCACCACCTAGTCTATGAAGTCGTCGACAACTCAGTTGACGAAGCCCTGGCCGGCGTCTGCACCGCCATCGAGATCACGATCCACCAAGACAACTCGATCACTGTCGTTGACAACGGCAGAGGCATCCCAGTGGATAACGTCCCCAAGTACAAGAAGTCTGCGGTCGAAGTGGTCCTGACCATTCTGCACGCGGGCGGCAAGTTCGGTGGAGATGGATACAAAGTCTCCGGAGGGCTTCACGGGGTGGGCGTCTCGGTGGTCAACGCCCTGTCAAAGCGCCTCGATGTCGAGGTGAAGCGTGACGGCAAGATTTGGGCCCAGTCTTACGAATATGGCAAACCAACCACACCCCTACAGGCGACCGGGAAGAGTAAGACGTCAGGAACCATAATCACATTCTGGCCGGATGACTCCATCTTCGAAGAGATGGAATTCCAGTGGGATACCCTCGCATCACGTATGCGGGAAACGGCGTTCTTGAACAAGAATCTCAAGATCGTTCTGGTTGATGAGCGAGAGCTTGAGCCGAGACGTGCAGAATTCCGCTACAGCGGCGGCATCATCGATTTCGTGAAGTACCTCAATGAGAAGAAGGAGTCCATCCACTCCAAGGTTGTCTCCTTCGAAGCCGAAGGCGAAGAGGGTGTCGTCGAGGTAGCGATGCAGTGGAACACCGGCTACTCAGAGGCGGTGCTCGCATTCGCAAACAACATCAACACCCACGAGGGTGGCACACATCTTGAGGGCTTCAAGAACGCCCTGACAAGAACAATCAATGACTACGCGCGCCGCCAAGGGATCCTCAAAGAGAAGGACGACAATCTATCAGGCGAGGACATCAGAGAAGGCTTGACGGCGGTCATCTCGGTCAAACTGCGCGATCCGCAGTTTGAAGGACAGACGAAGACGAAGCTCGGCAACACAGAGATGCGCTCATTCGTGCAGGCCACAGTGACGCAGTATCTCTCCGAGTATCTCGAGGAGCACCCGAAACCGGCGCGTTCCATCGTCGGCAAGGCAACCCAGGCAGCCAAGGCGCGCGCTGCGGCCCGTAAGGCACGTGAGCTCACGCGACGCAAGGGCCTACTTGAGAGCTCGACACTCCCCGGCAAGCTGGCGGACTGCTCGGTCAAGGAGCCCTCACTCACAGAGATCTACCTGGTGGAGGGTGACTCGGCAGGCGGTTCAGCGAAGCAGGCAAGAGACCGCTCCTTCCAGGCGATCCTGCCGCTCCGCGGCAAGATCCTGAATGTCGAGAAGGCCGGTATCAACCGCGCGCTCGCCTCTGAGGAGATCCAGGCGATGATCACTGCCCTGGGCACCAGTGTTGCTGAGGAATTCGACATCACCCAGGCCCGATACCACAAGGCGATCATCATGACTGACGCCGACGTGGATGGCGCGCATATCAGGTGCCTGATCCTTACCTTCTTCTATCGCTATATGCGAGAGCTTATCGATGCGGGCTACATCTACATCGCGCAGCCGCCCCTCTACAAGCTCGCCGTCGGCAAGAAGCATGAGTATGCCTACAGCGACAAGCAGTTGCAGCAGGCGCTGGCGGCCCTGCCTGAAGGAACGAAGTTCAACATCCAGCGCTACAAGGGTCTCGGCGAGATGAATCCCGAGCAGCTGTGGGAGACGACGATGGACCCCGAGCGCAGGACGTTGCTCCAGGTGACACTCGACGACGCGCTGGCTGCCGAAGAGGCCTTCGTTGACCTTATGGGCGACCAGGTCGAGCCTCGCAAGGAGTTCATCCAGCGGCATGCGAAGAACGTACGCTTCCTGGACGTGTGATGACCGACAACCCGGATGCGGCAAGGAGAGGCGCGCGAGATGAGCGGCGAGCAGGAGCGCCGAGACAGACGGCGATTCGAACCGCCCCCCTGGGAGCAGGATGCCTTCGAGCGCTTTCAGCAAGAGCGGGAAGAGCTGGAGAAGGATGCGGCGCTAGAGGCGGCACTCGCCGGGCTCAAGGCCCCGACCGGAGAGGCCGGGGAACAAGGACCGCCGCCGGCAGAGGTGCCGGAGTCAGCGAGCGTTGCGTCTCCGGAGGAGAAGGATAGGGAGTACGCGATTCCCGAGGGGCAGCTTGCTGAGTTGATGGCGGGCCTGCGAGAAGAGGAACCGCGCGCCAGGCTCGAGTACAAAGGCGTGGCAAACGCCGTGACGGTGGCGCTTGGAGTAGGTGGGATAGGGTTCGTCGTATGGTCGGGGATCCTTCTCGGCAAAGCGGGTCCTGATGCGGGGGCACTACAGATGATGGCCTCGCTGCTCGTGATGGTGTGGGGCTTCATGATGATCGGCTTCGCCGTGATGCTATGGCGGAAGTACAACTTGTGATAGCGGGTCGAACGAGGAGAACAGACTGTGACTGAACCGATCGCGGCGTCCAACGTCATACCGATCGATATCGAGGAGGAACTCAGGAACTCGTTCCTCGAGTACTCGATGAGCGTCATCGTCGCGCGAGCGCTTCCTGACGTGCGGGACGGGCTGAAGCCGGTACACCGGCGCATCCTGTACGCGATGAATGAGTCAGGCCTCACGCCGACTAGGGCGTATAAGAAGTCTGCATGGACCGTCGGTGAAGTCATCGGCAAGTATCATCCGCATGGAGATAGTGCGGTGTACGACACGATGGTGCGCATGACGCAGGACTTCGCGATGCGCGCGCCGCTCGTTGATGGTCACGGCAACTTCGGCTCGATCGATGGCGACTCGGCAGCCGCCATGCGTTACACGGAATCGCGGCTGCACAGGATGGCCATGGAGTTGCTGCGCGACCTCGACAAAGAGACGGTCGATTTTGGGCCGAACTACGATGAGTCGCTGACCGAGCCGCTCGTGTTGCCTTCACGCTATCCGAACCTGCTGGTGAACGGCTCGTCGGGTATCGCCGTCGGCATGGCAACCAACATCCCGCCGCACAATCTTGGCGAGGCCATCGACGCCGTCAACCTCTACATCGACAACCCTGATATCTCGCTGGACGAGCTCATGCAAGTGATGCCGGGCCCAGACTTCCCGACCGGCGGCATCATCATGGGACGCGACGGCATTCGCAGTGCATACGAGACAGGTAGGGGCGGAATCAAGGTCCGGGGCAAGGCGCACATCGAGCAGACATCGACCGGGCGCATGCGCATCATCATCACCGAGATCCCTTACACCGTGAACAAATCCAAGCTGGTGACCAAGATCGCGGACCTTGTGCGCGAGAAGAAGTTGACCGAGATATCGGATCTTCGCGACGAATCGGACCGCAAGGGCATGCGTGTCGTCATCGAGCTCAAGACGACCGCGATCCCACAGGTCGTCTTGAACAAACTGTACAAGCACACGCCACTGGAGACCGGGTTCGGCATCATCATGCTCTCCCTGGTCGACGGTGTTCCGAGGACGCTGGCACTCAAGGAGATGCTCCACTACTACGTAGAGCATCAGAAGGACGTCATCACTCGGCGGACCAAATACGAGCTGCGCAAGGCCGAGGAACGCGCACACATCCTCGAGGGCTATATCATCGCGCTCGACAACATCGACGAAGTCATCCAGATCATCAAGTCCAGCGCGGATGACAGTGAGGCGAAGAGTCGACTCATCGAGAGGTTCGGGCTCTCCGAGGCGCAGACCGATGCGATTCTCGAGATGCGGCTGCGTCGCTTGACCGGACTGGAGCGTCACAAGATCGAGGACGAGCTTACAGAGCTCCGAGAGAAGATCGCCTGGTACAAGAAGATACTTGCCGACGTGGGCCTCGTTCTACAGATCATCAAAGACGAGATGACCGAGGTTCGAGACAAGTTCGCCAATCCCCGCCGCACCGAGATACAGGCGGCTGCCCGAGACCTGGACGTCGAAGACCTTATCGCCGAGGAAGACATGGTCGTCACGATAACGACGGCCGGGTATGTGAAGCGACTGCCTGTGGCGACATACCGCCAGCAGAAGCGCGGCGGCAAGGGCAAGGCTGGAGTGAACCTCAAAGAGAACGACTTCGTCGAGCACCTGTTCATCAGCTCGACCCATGACTACGTGCTGTTCTTCTCGACGAAGGGCAAAGTCTACCGGCTGAAGGTCCACGAGCTTCCTGTGGGATCCCGCCATGCCAGGGGTACTGCGGTCATCAATCTGCTGCCATTCGAGCAGGACGAGCGCATCGCTGCGGTCATCACCACCAGGGCGTTCGCCGATGACGAGTTCCTGCTGTTCGCGACGCGCAACGGTCTTGTGAAGAAGACGGCGCTTGAGGCGTACAACCGCTCTCGCCGAGACGGCATCATCGCGATCAACCTGCGCGACAACGATGAGCTGATCGCCGTGCGTCGCGTGACCAAGGACCAGAACGTCGTGATGGTCTCCGCGGAAGGCAAGGCCATCATGTGGAACGAGGATGATGCGCGACCGATGGGCCGCGACACCATGGGCGTGAAAGGCATGAACCTCAAGGCCGGGGACCACGTTCTCGGCATGGAGATCGCACCCTCTGAGTCGGAGCTGTTCGTCGTCACCGAGCGCGGATACGGCAAGCGCACGAAGATGAACGAGTATCCCATCCAGAAGCGCGGCGGCATGGGCGTCAAGACCATCCAGGTGACGCCGAAGAAGGGCCGCCTTGCCGGGATGAAGGTCGTCATGCCCGGTCACGAGCTGATGCTTATCTCGGAAGAAGGCGTCGTCATTCGCGTCAACGCCGAGGACATCAGCATGCTCGGCCGCTCCACACAAGGCGTGAAGGTCATGAATGTGTCCGAGACGGACCGGGTCACGGCGATCGCGAGGGTGACCGCCAAGAGGCGCAAGCGCGCCGTGCCTGATGGTCAACAGGTGCTGGTCGACGAGGATCGCACCCGCATTCCGGGCATGAGCGACCGTGAGGCCGAGGCCGAGGAACTCGTTGCCGAGGAACTCGAAGACGACGAGTAGTCGATCCAAAGACGCACTGAAGGGCGGTCCCACGGGGCCGCCCTTTGCATGCATTCAGCCCGACGTGTCCTGCATAACACATACGAATGACGTGAGCGCAACAAGGGGTTGTATGCAGTAGGCATGGAGACGTAGCATGGTCTGGCTGCCCGCGCCCGCGGGTGTGCACCACCCCGGGAGTGCCAGATGCTCACACGCCCCAACCCGCTCGCGCGGCTCATCAGACATGCACACGGCTACCGGGTGGCGGCGCGCGATTTCACGCATGATGCGAAACACTACCTGCTCACGGTCATCTTGCAGAACGCCGGATACGGTATTCTCGGCACCGTCTTCGCGTTGTACGTGAAAGAACGCGGCTTCTCCGAAGCGGTAGTCGGAGACGTGGAGGGCGCGCTGGCTGTCGCTGGAGCTGTGGTGTGCCTCATGCTCCCGCCGTTGGTGAACTCCCTTGGATATCGCACCTTGTTCATGGTCGCGGCCCTGGCCGCCGGATTCGCGAGGATCGGGCAGGCCTTCGCACCGGGTGCGCTCTCGATCGTGGGACTCGGGCTTCTCTTCGGCGTTGGGGATGGCATCATGCAGACGCTATCCACCGCATTCCTGTCCGAGAACGCCGGCAAAGCGGTCAAGACGCACCTGTTCACGACGGACTTCCTGTTGCGGGTGGCGGCGATGTTCGCGGGCTCTCTCATCGGCGGGCTGATGCCTGCCGTGCTGCGCGGGATGATCTCTGAGGTCGACGCCTACCGCTGGACGATCGTCGTGGCCGGTGTGCTGATGGCCGCATCAGCGCTTACAGCGCGCTCGATCACACAGCGGCAGGTATCCCGAGAGCTACCGTGGCGCGCCTACGCCCGGTCGGTCCGTGCGTTCCGTTCATGGGGCCGGCTTGCCAGACTGCTCGTTCCAGAGACGCTCATCGCGCTCGGCGCGGGCCTCGTCATGCCGTTCGTCGCGCTGTTCCTGAAACACAGGCTTGGCGCCAGCGTCGAGCAGGTCGGCATGATCCAGGCGGTGAGCTCGGTCATCATGGGCGTGGGGGCCTTCCTCACGCCGGCGATCGCCAAGCGTTTTGGTCTTGCGGGTACCGTAGTGCTCACCGAGGTGCTGTCGCTGCCGTTCCTCGTGGCGATTCCAATGAGCACGTCACTGCCGGTCGTCGCCGGACTGATGTGGGCGCGTGGCGCTCTCATGAACATGTCCTGGCCCATCTATAACCAGCTTTCGATGGAGGGTCTGCCCGCCGAGGACAAGCCGCTGGTAGCGGGCTGGATACGATTCGGTTGGAGCATCGCCTGGTTGGCTGGGAGCTCCATCGGAGGTCGACTGATGGAAAGCTCATACACGACGCCATACTTCTTCACGGCGGCGCTGTACGCGATGGGCGCAACCGCGACATTCTTGCTGCTCAGGAGCATCAAGGTGGACAGCCCGTCCACGTCGGCGGGCGACCGCGCGGCGGTGTGAGCATGCTATCATCGGGACCGTGGAACATGACCTCGGCCTAAACGACATGAACTCGAGACCCGCCGACATCGCTGCCGTGCTGTTCGATCTCGATGGCACGCTTATCGACACGATGGACCACATCCTCGCGTCCTTCAGGCACGCTACCGCCACTGTACTCGGCGTTTCGTTGTCCGACGACGTGCTGATGCGCAACGTGGGCGTGCCACTCAAGGCACAGATGCTCGAGTTCACAGACGATGCCGCGGTCGCCGATGAACTCCTGCGGGTCTACCGCACCTTCAACCATGCGTGTCACGACGAGATGGCGAAGCTGTATCCAGGCACCCCCGAGGTGCTGCAGATCATTCGCGACCACGGCGTCCCAATGGGGATCGTGACATCGAAAGGAACACCGATGGCCCGCCGCGGCATCGAGCTGTTCGATCTCGGCGGGTACTTCGATGTCGTTGTGACGTCAGACGATGTGAGTAAGCACAAGCCTGACCCTTACCCCGTTCGGTACGCAGCGCAGCTTCTCGGTATCGCTGCCGAGGAGTGCGCGTACGTTGGCGATAGCCCGCATGACATCGAGGCCGGCAATGCAGCCGGCGCGCTGACTATCGCCGTGACATGGGGTGTGGCGGATGCTGCGCGTCTTGCTGAGGCAGGACCGGATCGGATGATCGACGAGATAGCGGAACTGCCGGGCATCTTGTTCGGGTAGCGCCCGAGCGCCCAAAGGCGCGCATGCGGTACAGTTGCAAGAACACTGCGGGAACTCGTGAGGGAGACACCGTGTCCAAGAGCAAGATCATCGTCGCTATCCTGGCCGTGGTACTCATCGCCGGTGTTGGGACCGCCATCGCGCTTGGCGCCGGCCCGAGTGAGATCGAGATCTTCACCGAGGAGGCGACCCAGGGAACCCTGTCGGTCATGGTCAGCGCTTCGGGTGAGATCGGCGCCAATGTGGACGCAGACCTCTACCCGCCCACGGCCACCACGATCCTCAGCATCGAGGTCGATGATGGCGACGCGGTGAAGAAGGGCGACCTTATCGCCACGCTGGAAACGGCCCCACTCGAGCTCCAGCTCGCCCAGGCCCAGGCAGCATACGAAGCAGCGCTCGCCCAGGCCGACGCGATCGGCGGGACAACGCCGTCATCTGCGGACGAGAATGCGGCTTCAGCAGCGGTGACCGCTGCGTACTCGGCGTACGAAGCAGCGCTCGCACAGTACAACGCAGTGCAGGGAGCGGCGCCGCCCCAGTCCGCCATCGATGCAGCGCAGATCCAGATCGATCAAGCTCAGGCGATGTATGACTCCACCGTGCAACTGTATGAAGACTTCGAGGCGGCGAACCCTGAGCCGCGTGACTCGGCAGCAGAGACGGCGCTGACAGCGCTTCGCGTGCTCAAGGAGCAGGCGTACGCGAATCTTCTCTCGGCCCAGGCCACGATGGCACAATTGATCGCCGCGCAGAACGACGAGACTGCACTACTCGCGGCCAAGGCGGCAAAAGACCAGGCGTGGGCGGCCTACCTCGGGGCGCTCTCACAGCAAGCACAGCTCGCGAGCGTGTCGACAGGTGCAGCCAAGTCATCTGCGAACGCCGGCGTAGAAGCCGCGCGGCTCGCGTTGGATCTGGCTATCGAGAATCTCGGCAAGGCAGAACTGCGCGCGCCGATGGACGGCACGGTCGTGTTCAACTCGGCGGGTGGCAGCCTGTCGGCGCTCGGCGGGAGCAGCGGGGCAGGCAAGCCCACCGTCGGCTCCGCGGTCTCACCGGCAAGCGCTCCGTTCAGCGTGGTCGACTTCGACCAGCTGCTGTTCACGGCGCAGGTGGACGAGGCCGACATCGTGCGGATCAGCGAAGGTCAGCCCGCGTTCGTCACGCTTGACGCCGTGCCCGGCGAGTTGTTCGAGACAACAGTCGAGCGGGTCGACAAGACCTCGGTGCTTACGCCGACCGGCGGCACCGCATTCCCGGTACTCATGCGGCTCACAGACATGGGCGACAAGGCACTTCTCGGCATGAATGGATCGGTCGATATCGAGACGGACTCTATTGCTGATCCTGTCACCGTACCTGTCGAGGCTGTGCTGGAAGACGGCGACCAGAACTTCGTATATGTGATACGTGGCGGCAAGGCGAACAGGGTGGACGTCGTTGTGGGGACGTTGACCGACACACGTGCGGTGATCCTGAAGGGCATCAACGCAGGGGACGAAGTCGCGATCAGCGGACTGAGCGATCTGGAAGACGGCGCGTCCGTGAAGGTGAAATAGCCCGTGCCTGCCGAGTCGAAAGAGGCCCGGGTCGTCCTCGAGACGCGGGATGTCGTAAAGACATACTTCCTCGAAGGAATCCAGGTGAACGCCTTGAGGGGCGTGTCACTCACGATTCGCGAGGGTGAGATGGTGTCGCTCATGGGCCCGTCCGGCTCTGGCAAGTCGACCCTGATGCATATCGTGGGCCTGCTCGACACACCCACAAGCGGAGAGGTCATTCTTGAGGGCCAGGATGCGAGCACCCTGGCACCGAACCAACTTGCGGAGCTTCGCAATCGCTACATAGGCTTCGTGTTCCAGGCGTTCAACCTTCTGCCGAGAACAACGGCGCTCGCCAACGTCGAGTTGCCGCTGGTCTATTCCGGAGTCAGCGGAGTCGAGCGTTCACGCAAGGCGAAAGACGCACTGGAGCGGGTGGGCCTCAGCGACCGGCTCGGCCATTTCAGCGGTCAGCTTTCCGGTGGCCAACAGCAGCGCGTCGCTGTTGCACGGGCGTTGGTGACGAGCCCCAGTATCGTGCTTGCCGATGAACCCACAGGCAACCTCGACTCGCGTTCCGGCATCGAGGTCATGGCGATGCTGCAGGAGCTCAACGCGCAGGGCATCACCGTCATCGTAGTCACGCACGATGACCGGATCGCCCGTCACGCCGACAGGGTGGTCCGCATCCTTGATGGGCGGATCAAGTCGGAGGAGATAGTCCGCAATCGCATCAACGCTGCCGAGGAGCTACGGGACCTGCCCGCCGAGGAGGTGGCAGGGTGAACCTTCTCGAGAGCTTCCGCATCGCCTTTCGGGCGCTTGCCGCGAACAAGGCGCGAAGTCTACTGACGATGCTTGGCGTGATCATCGGTGTCGCCGCGGTCATCTTGCTCGTCGGTATCGGCACGGGTGTCCAGAACGAGGTTACGGGCTCCATCGAAGGGCTTGGCTCCAACCTGCTGTTCGTCATCCCCGGGCAGTTTGATGGTGCCGGCGGTCCGTCCGGGCCACCCTCCCGGCGCTTCACAATGGAGGACGCCGACTACATCGAGCGCCGGGTCACGGGTCTAGACGCGGTTGTGCCCGTCATTCAGAGCGGTGCGACCATTAAGGCCGGCAACAAGAGCATGCGCGTGGTGGTAGCTGCGGCGACCGAGGACGGCAGCAAGGTATTCTCGGCGACACTGGCCGACGGCCGCCACTACGTACGGAGCGAGGTGCAGGCGGCATCGCGCGTGGTGGCGTTGGGCTCGTCGGTGGTGGAGCAGCTCTTCTCGGGCAGAGATCCGATCGGCAAGTCCGTCACGATCCAGGGACAGCGCTTCACGGTCATCGGCCATTACGAGTCGCAGGGCGGTGGCTTCGCCGGTGACCAGGACGCCCAGATCTACATGCCTGTGACCACTGCTCAGCGGGTGTTGGGCATTGACGACATCGCGATGATCGTCGTCAAAGTCTCTGATTCAGAGGGCATCGACAAGGCGCGAGACGACGTTCAGCGGGCGATGAAGCCGAGGTTCGGCGACGAGATCACCGTTATGTCCCAGGAGCAGACCCTCGGCATCCTGTCCGATCTTCTCGGCATGCTCACCTACATGCTTGCGGGGATCGCCGGCATATCGCTGCTGGTCGGTGGCATCGGCATCATGAACATCATGCTGGTCTCGGTGCAGGAGCGCACCAGGGAGATCGGCATTCGCAAGGCCGTGGGAGCACGCACCTACGACATACTCAGCCAGTTCGTCATCGAAGCAGTGTCGCTGTCGGTCATGGGAGGGGTGCTGGGTATCGCCGTGGGTTGGGGAGGCGCGCAGATTCTGAGCGCGACGACCCCGGTACCCTCAGAGGTGACGCCATGGGCCGTGGCGATGGCGTTCTTCTTCGCCTTCGGCGTAGGAGTGTTCTTCGGCGTGTATCCCGCCTACAAGGCGAGCATGCTCGACCCGATCGTCGCGCTTCGCTACGAGTAGGCGTCTGCCCTACGACATGAAGTCGCTAGGGTCGATACGGTCGAGAAAGGCGCGAAACGCCTCGACTTCCTGCTCCTCATCGACGTTCTCTATGATCACCGAGGCTTCGGCCAGCACTTCATCTGCGACGTAGATGGGGCATCCCACGCGGACGGCGAGCGCGATCGAGTCAGATGGTCGTGCGTCGATCGCCACCTCGCGATCTTCGCCGCGCAGCACGACGGCGGCGTAGTATGTCCCGCCGTCGAGGCGGGTGACCTCTACTCGCGACACCAAGAACCCCATCGTCTCGATGACGTTCAGCAACAGGTCGTGGGTCATCGGTCGAGGGAGTTCGGCACCCTGAAGCGCTAGCAGTATAGCTGTCGCCTCGGGGTGGCCGATCCAGATGGGCAGCACGCGCATGCCATCTTCGGCATCAGCTTCGGCGGGCCGCAACAGCACGACCGGCTGCCCGCTCACTGCGTCCGCACTCACACTCACGACGTCGACACGGATCACCGGGGGGCTCCTTTCCGAGTCCTAGTAATACGGTACCACCCCTGGAGGGGTACTATACTGTCGAGCGACTGGGAGTTCCTGCATGGGGGGAAGCGATGACCAGATTCGAACTTCACACAGACCAGCGGGAGCAGATGCTCGACGTGACCGAGCAGGTGCGGCAGGCGCTTGCCGCGACCGGTGTGACCGAAGGCTGGGTGCTCGTCTACTGCCCGCACACGACATGCGGGATCACGATCAACGAGAACGCTGACCCCGATGTGGGCGCCGACCTGCTCGAGGGGTTAGCCGGACTGCTCCCGCGCAGGGGTCCCTGGCGGCATCGTGAAGGCAACTCCGACGCCCACGTGAAGGCGAGCATCATCGGCTCCAGCGTCACCATACCCATCTCCGACGGTGACCTCATGCTCGGTGAGTGGCAGGGAGTCTTCCTGTGTGAGTTCGACGGTCCGCGTCGGCGCTATCTGTCCGTCTCGGCAGTCGCCGTCTGAGCGCGCGCCGTTCTTGACGCTCCCGCACGGCTGGGCTATGGTATCGGAGCGTTTCGCATGGGCCCGTAGCTCAGTTGGTTAGAGCGCACGGCTGATAACCGTGAGGTCGATGGTTCGAATCCATCCGGGCCCACCATGCACACACTCGAAGCCTCCGGAGTCCGGGGGCTTTTGCCATCTCCTCCGAGAAGCTCGCGCTAGGCGATGGCCCCGCCGGTCTCGGGACCTCTGCCGAGGCGCCCAAGGGCGAACGCGAGCCCCACCTCAAGAAGGCGTAGCGGGGTGGATACCACAACCCCGATGGGCGAGAACACCTCCCATGTGATAGCCACGCCGAACATGATTAGGACCGCCACAGGAGGAGCACTCATCGCGACCAGCCACGGCGCCACCCGCCGACCAGTGTCTTCTCGGGATCTAACGAACAGCACGACAATCGCAGCGCCCCAGGCGCCGCCGCACATGAACTGCAGCACGTGCTGAAGGATCGGATCCACAAACCAGGTCGCGAGCGCTACGACGCACACGCCCAACCACAGCGCGGCGAGGCAGCCGATGAACCCACGCGTGTTCATCGGAGATCACCGAAATCGCAAGAGAATGCAGGCTCGCCCACGTGTCCCCCCATCGCCGCGGATCGAGAAGCCTACTTGATGCTAGGGCGCCGGGGCGAGCGGGACAACCCACGAAACTGGTGATGACAGTGTGCTTGACACTCTCGAAAGTGAGTACTATACAATACGAGGTACCTAGCAACGTACAGTACTTGCGAATGTGCGATTCCTGAGGGGTGGGGGAGCCATGGGAGGGGACTTCGACAACTACAGCGCCCAGTTGCGCAAGGGCGTCATCCAGATGCTCGTGCTGCAGGTGCTGTCTGCGGGTCCCCTCTATGGCTACGCGATCGTCAAACGGCTTGAGGAACTCGGCGACTTCATCGCCGGGGAGGGAACGGTCTACCCGGTACTGCGGAGACTCGAGGCGGACGGGCTGCTTGTCAGCGAATGGCAGCAGCCTGCAGAGGGCAATCCACGCAAGTACTACTCGGTCACTGTGGCGGGCTCGGCGTTCCTGGCGCGGTCGCTTCAGGAGTGGAAGCGGATCGATGCGGCAGTAAGGTCACTCGAGGGGGAGTGAACGGCATGGGGGAGTCAGGTTCGGGGGTGTGGAATCTCGCGAGAGCGCGCAAGGCGAACCGTCGCTGGATGTGGGTCGGAGTCGGGCTGAGCCTGGTGGCAGTGCTGATTCTGAGCGCCACGTTCTGGTTGCCGTACGCGTGGACGTACGTGATGTGGAGCGCGCAGAGAGCCAACGCGGTGACCGTCGAGTATGACGCAACTGCGGCCGGCGCCGAGCACGCGGATGTCGTGGCCCAACTCGGTCCCGTGTCATACGAGATGCCCGGCTTCTCGCAGGAAGGACATGTGATCGCGGCCGTGTGCGTTTGGCAGAACACCGACGCCGGCGAGGTTAGAGGCATGTTCATCGACGGGCGGCTGGTGGGGTCGCTGCTCGTGTTCGAGTAGGGGGACATCGTGAGAGACACGCTTGAGCGTTACTTGCGGGACCTACGGCGGGGCCTTCGGGGGATTCCGCGACCCGATGTCGATGACATCGCCGAGGAGATTCGCTCGGACATCAAGGAAAGGATCGCCGAGGGCGGCACACCCGACGCGGTCGTGGCAGCGCTTGGGCCTGCCGATCGGGTTGCGGCGGAGATCGTCGAGCGACGGATCCGGAGCGGGAACGGAGAAGCCAAGCCCGAGGCTTCGACGGGTCGCCGCGTCGCTGCATGGTGCGTCGATGTCCTTTTCGGAGGCGTGTTCCTGCTGTTGAACCCGGCGTGGTTCTTCCTTCTCGGTGCGATCCAGGAACGCTACTGGATGACCGACGTCGAACGCGCACAACTGGCGGCGATGCCCGAGTACGTCTCAATGACGGATGGCGTCGGCTGGGCGGTAGCCGCACTCCTCGTGGGCTCCATGTGGGCGGCCTTCTACTGGCTCTACCTCAGACGGGCGAGGAGCATCAGCATCGGCATGCGGATGGCCGGGCTCTCGAGGGTGGCGGCCTCTGGTCGCACCCGGGTGGTACTAACCGGCGACATTGCAGAGAGCGAGCCCGCACAGTTCGTCGCGCGACCCAAGTGGTACCTGGCTGCGCCGGCGGTGCCCATCGCGCTGATCGCTTCCGTCATGATGCTGGAGTTGATGGCCATGACGGTCGGCTCTTTCATGCAGCCCTTCAATCCGATGCTGCCAACGAGCTCCGCCCAAGCACAGAACGAGGAGTCGAGGGACCTCGTCGCGGCGTTCTACGACGCCGTTGCCAACGGAGACGCGGATGCAGCGCGGGGATATGTCGCGGCGGGGGCGACGTTCGATGTCGACGCCCTTGTCGCCGATCGCGTGAAAGACGGTCTCAAGTCATGGACGTTCGGTCCCGGAGTGCCGCCGAACGAGTGGTACGTCGTGGAGACCCTCGAGAGCGGCAAGCAGCGAACGACTGTTGTGTCGGTGATACGCGCCGAGGAGACCTCGGGCCCCGGGGATATGGTCGTGCGCTACCGGGTGTTCGACTGTACCGACGACCCGCTCAACCGGGGAGTCATCGATCCGGAGTGACTTTCGGTGCGTGGCAAGAAGGCCCGTCGCTCATGCGACGGGCCTTCACAGTTCGATCCTGTCGGTCTAGTCTTCCTCGGCAAGCGCGGCCTGAGCCTCCTTCTTAGCCTTGGCGTTGGCCATGATCTTGCCCCACACCTTCAGCTTCAGGTAGCCGATCACGACGACGCCGACTCCAATGAGTACCCACCAATACCACTCCATCAAAGACCCTCCTTCGACCGTCGCAATGCGGACGTGTCTTCTAGCCTGCAGCCATCTGTGTCTGCACCTTGCGTGCAACGAATCCTACTGCCGGGATGAGTGCGATCGTGATACCGATCGCCACGGCGAGCTCGAACCAGACTTCGGTGATCGAGCCGCCCATGACGGACACGACCCATATTGGTTCGAGGATCCAGTACAGCGGGAAGAGCTTGGCGATCCACTGCGGCCACTCCGGGAAGATGTAGAAGAGCGTCGGGGCGAATAGGAAGATGCCGAGGCCCTTGATCATGCCGAACATGATCGTCGAGTCCTTGGCGAACGTTCCCATCAGCAGCCCGACCATCGAGGAGAGGCTGGCCGCCACGAGCACCACGACCAGCACCTCGAGCCAGTTAGACCCGAGTGCGTTGTTGAGCACCAGCGTCGCCACGGCCATGATCGACGCGAGGATCGTACCCAGCGCCCACTTCGCCGCCAGTACATCGCCGATCTTGGCGGGGGATACGAGCAGTGCCATGAGCGTGCCATGCTCCTTCTCCTCGACGAGATTGGAGCCGGGCGCGAATATGCCCGCCATGACGAGCGCATAGAACACGATCACGGGCACGAGTCGCACCGACATGGGGAGGCCAACCGTACCGAAGTTGACCACCTCGACCGTCACCGGCGCATCGGAACCCTCGAGGTCACGCACCAGGTCGAGGGTAGTCACCGACAGGATGATGCGGTTAGACGCATAGCTCTCTCCGCCGATGTAGAACTGCAGGTCCGGGCGGTCGCCGTTCTTGACGGCCGCATCGAACCCGGAGGGAAGGACGAGCCCGGCGTCGAGGTCGTTCGCCTCGACCTGGGTCTTGAGAGCCTCGACATCGTCGAGAAGCACGAGGTCGATGCCCTCCATCCCCTCGATTTGAGCGGTGATCTGCGAATCGCCGTCGTCCACGATTCCAAGTCGTGGCTCGGGATTGAACAGGGAGCCGAACGCAACTTGAAGGATCAGCGTGAGGGCGAACGGGAGTATCAGCGCCCACAGGAAGATAGGGGAGCGAGGCCCAAGCGCGATGTCCTTACGCAGGATCTTGAATGTGAGTCGGGGTGTCATAGCGTCTGCACCTTCCTCTTCAGCTGGAACAACCCTGCGAAGAACAGGACGACCAGCCATGCAGTGGCGTAGGCCAGGGACCCGATCGAATCAGACCAGGTTGCGCCGTAGCTCATCGCGCCGACCAGCGTATCTATGATCGGATAGGTGGGCAGCACCTTCACCCATACCGCAGCCGTACCCGGGAACAGGACGGAGAACGACGGGATGAGCAGCGGGATTGTGAACAGCATGCTGTAGAACAACTGACCCATGAAGTCCTTGCCCGACGCGCCGACGAACAGCGCGATGCCGGTGAACATAACCGAGCCGAGCAGTAGTGTCGTGAGTATGAGGGACCAGTTGTCGGCAGTGAGGCCCCCCACCAACAGGAGCACGATCAGGCCTTGGCCCAGCGACATGAACGTGCCGAAAATCGTCTTCGAGATGAGGAAGTCGCTCACCCGCGCGGGCGTTACGAGTACCGAGGTCACTGTACGCTGGAGGACCTCGGTCGATACGAGTGAGGCCATCGAGAAGGTCTCCATGAGCAGAACCATGAAGATGACCATCGGGCGGAACTTGTCCTTGAGCGAGATCTGATCACCGGCGCGGTCCTCGCCGAGAACAAGTGAATCCTCATCGGCCATCGTCACGGGTAGCTCCTTGCCGGCAAGCTGATAGGCTGCCTCGCGCACGAAGCTTTCCATCGCACCCTGGATCTCCTCGGGCACATTGGCATCCGAATAGACGGTGACAGTCACACCCTTCTTCTCCGCGGCCACATCCGCGATGAAACTCTCTGGGAACGCGATGCCGATGTCGAGATTGACCTTCTCTGCGTCCTCCGGTTTGTCCTCATCTGCCTCCTTGTCGCGGAGCACGATGTCGCCATCTTCGGTGCGCCAGGCCTCAAGCTTCCCATCGATGACCCGCTGCATCTCTTCTGCGTCATCGAATTCGACTAGCGCAAGCCCTTCCTCACCCTCGGTGAAGTCGGCGTTGTCGAGCTCAGCGAGCTGCGCTTCAGTGGCCCCCATCTCGCGAAACGTGTCTTTTGCCCCGTCGATCATCGATGAGATCGAGGGCGACACTGCAAGTGTGAGGTTCTCGTCCACCGAGTCAGGCAGGAAGTTGAACATGACGGGGAACAGGAGTAGCACAACGAGTGTCAGTATCAGATACACCTTGTCCCTCGAATAGGCCTTGAGCTCCTTCTTCAGGAGCGCGCCTATGATCGAGGCACGTGAGACTGGACGGCTCATCACTCAAGCCCCCTACCAGTCAGCTCGATGAAGATATTCTCCAGCGTCGCCTCCTCGGTATGAATAGTCAGGAGGTCGGGAGAGGCGGCAAGCTCAGCGAGTCTTGCCGAGAAACCATCGGCGTCGAGCTCGATGTGCTCCTCGTGGACGCCTTCACTGTTGCGTAGGCGAACCTTCACGGAGCGCGTTCCGTACTTGATCTTCAGGTTCTCGACCGTGTCGAGTGCGACGATCTCGCCGTCGTTGATGAACGCCACGCGGTCGGAGAGCTCATCGGCCTCGAACATATCGTGTGTGGTGAGCAACACCGCGGCGCCCCGCTCGGCCTCTTCCTTGATCGTCTTGCGGATCTGGGCCGAGGTGACCGGGTCCAGGCCGTCGGTGGGCTCGTCGAGGAAGAGCACCTTCGGCTTGTTGATGAACGAGCGCGAGATCATCATGCGCTGCCGCATGCCCTTGGAGAAGCTGGAAACACGATCCTTGGCGCGCTCGGCGAGCCCCACGCGCCGCAGGATCTCCATCGTCTCCGGCTCCTTGATGCCGAAGAGCGACGCATAGAAGTCCAGGTTCTCCTTGGCGCTCATGTTCAGATAGAGGTTCTTCTCCTCGAAGCAGACGCCGATCTGCGCTTGCAGGTTCGGGTCGTCGGATGACACATCGATACCGAGGACCTGGGCGGAGCCGGACTTGGGGGTGATCTGTCCGGTGAGCATCTTGATGGTCGTAGACTTGCCGGCGCCGTTAGGCCCGAGGAAGCCGAGGATCTCTCCGGGCTGTACGTCAAAGGAGATACCTTTGACTGCCTCGAGGTCGCCGTATGAGAACCGAAGGCCCTCCACCTTGATGGCGGGTTCTGTCATCGTCCCATCCTTTCATCCCAGCGATCCATGACCGCTTTGAACTCCTCCTCGAAGAAGGAGTACACGTCTTCCATCTCGTCGAGCCGCTCGAGAGCGAGGGGAGATTCGGTGCCTGTCTTCGCTTCGCGCACCACCGAGGTGATATAGCTCATCGCCGTGAACTTCTTCACCAGGATGTCGCCCCACTTGCCCTTCAATATCCGGTAGTGCGCCTCACGAGAGGCGGGAACCCGGTATCTCTCAACGAGTTCTGTTCCGACCAGGAACTGCATCGCGTTGCTCACAGAAGCTTTGCTGATCTGCAACTCCTCCATGAGCTCACTGGTCGACAGCCCCTCGCCCGGCGCCATCGTCAATGCTGCGTAGACTCGCGAGATGGCGTGGGGGAAACCTACGAGTTCGAGCATGCGTGCTAGTTTCTCCCGCAAGGTGGCCCTGCGTTTCTCACGGTCATCTATCGTCACCGCTTCCTCCCTCCGGTGTCACCGACATACACGAATCGTTCCCAACATTCAGGAAATACTAAACGTTATAGACGAAACTACCACCAGAGATTCTCGGGGGCAAGCGAGACAGCGAGAGGGGCCCGGTAACGGACCCCTCGAAGACGCTCACAGAGAGCTCCTAGTAGCGCAGCACTGCGGCGACGGTCTCGCCATGCGGCAGGTCCTCGGCCGGCACGCCGTATACCTCGGCACCAGACAGCAGCGCCTCGAAGGCAGCAAGATCGAGGAGCTCGTCATCGCCCGGTTGCTGTGCCGGGTGGATGGCGGCCGTGTCCGTCTCGGCATCGTAGTGGCCCCACAACTCACGGTCGGTCGCCACGAAGAGCGTGCCGACACGTCCGTGCAGGGCTGCTGGAACCAGAGACTCGGGGTCGCTCGTCGTCCTCGGTGAGCCCCAGGCTTCGTCGAGCTGACGGGCCGCTGCTGTGCGATTCGCCTCGAACAGAGGCGTCACGACGTCCATCGCCTGCTGGAAGATCACATCGGGGTTGATGTTGTCAGGGCTCCCGGTCACGGCCTCGAGCGCCAGTGTGGGATGGCTGTTCACCTCGCGGTAGATCGGCAGCAGGTAATCGACTCCCGCCAGCACGAGCGGTGCCGCATCGCCGTGGAGATACTCGGTCACACCCCGGTCGATCTCCCGGAAGTAGCGCGTCAGCTCCTCCTTCGCGTCGGTCTCGCCGGTCCCGTGGAAGACGGCGGGCCGTCTCCCGCCCGCGCCGGACGTTCCCGTGTGGAACTGCAGTGATGCCTTCTCGAAGTTGTCCCACCGCAGGGTTTCGGCAAGACTTGCCGGCACACCCTCGAGATCGACTTCCTCAAGACCGCTTCGGCAGCCGCGCATGAGCTTCACGTGCTTCTGGCTGAGCGCCAGCAGCCAAAAATGGCGGTCCGATCCGACGACTCCCAGCAGCGGTTTGAGGTAGTAGCGGTCGTCGATGACCACGCGCGTCGCGAACGCCTCAGGGAGTCGGAACGTGTGCATACCCTCTTCGCCGAGAAAGACGGCCAGGCCCGTGCCGGTGCGAAGCCAGAACGGCCGGTGTTCGAGCAGGGCGCGCGCGGGAGCGAGTAGCTCAGTAATGACCGGTAGGCGTAGGCCCCGATCGGCGAGTCCCTCCTCGGCGGAACGAAGCGCATTCTTCAGCGCCGTCTGGTCGGCCTGCGTGTCAGGCCCGAACCGATGGGTCGGCAGGAAGATCGATACTCGCGGTCCGTCTCCACGGACAGCGAGAGCGGCGAGGTCTTCGCGGGTGAGGATATCCATGGACTGCCCCTTTCGGAAGGAATCCGAAACGCCCGGGTCACGCGGCGTATCAGGGTACGATGAACGCCGATGAGGGCGTCCGAGCGTACCTATGGGTGCCCGGGGTGTCTATCACGGCGCGGGGGGCGGCCACGACTTCGGAGCATCCGGAGAGAGGAGCCATGCATGAATGGCAGCAGACCGTTCCACGAGTCAGCGCTCCGTAGGCTAGTGGCATACCCGCCCCCTTTGTCGCGCCGTGACACTAGGCATATACCCACCTGGCGTGCGGTCGGTGACTATGCGGAAAGCAGACGGGCATTCACCGCCACGATGACGGTGGAGACCGACATGAGCACTGCGCCGACGGCGGGCGAGAGCACGATGCCCACTCCGGCCAGGACACCGGCGGCGAGCGGTATCGCGACCAGGTTGTAGCCGGTGGCCCACGCCAGGTTCTGACGCATCTTGCGATACGTGTTGCGAGACAGCTCGATTATGTCGACGACGCGGCGAGGGTCGTTGCGCACGAGCACGACATCGGCAGCCTCGATCGCTACGTCCGTTCCCGCGCCGATAGCGATCCCCACATCCGCGGCCGCCAGCGCCGGGGCGTCGTTGATGCCGTCGCCAACCATCGCGACGCGCATCCCGCGATCGCGCACCTCCTGCACCTTCGCGGACTTCTCGGCGGGAAGAACGCCGGCGAAATACTCATCGATGCCGAGTTCATCGGCGACCCATCGCGCCACGCGTTCGCTGTCACCGGTCAGCATCATGCATCGCACACCCATTGCCGACAGGTCTCTGATCGCGTCCCGTGATTCGGGGCGGATCACGTCTGCAAGGGCGATGGCGCCGAGAAGGGCATCGTCGACGAGAACGAACACGACGGTCTTGCCCTCGGCGGAAAGGCGTGCAGGCTCGTCGGGCGGCATCGGGATGCCGTTCTCTTCGAGGTAGCCGGGACTCACCACGCGTACGAGGCGACCGTCCACCCTCGCCTCGGCGCCCTTGCCGGGGAGCGCGCGAAACCCCTCTGCCGCGACGGGACGTTCGACCTCGGCCACGATGCCGCGCGCGATCGGGTGCTCGCTCAGCGCTTCGACCGCGGCTGCATCGCGCAGCAGCGATTCGCGGGTGGTATCGCCAAATGCCAGGACGTCTGTCACGCCGAAGCGGCCCTCGGTGAGCGTGCCGGTCTTATCGAAGATCACGGCATCGATGGCCCGGGCGTTCTCGAAGGCGACCCGGTCGCGAATGAGCAGGCCACGTCGGGCGGCGATCGAGGTGGAGACCGCGATGACGAGCGGGATCGCCAGCCCGAGCGCATGCGGGCAGGTGATCACCATGACGGTGACCGCGCGCTCGAGCGCGAACACGCCGCCGCGCGAGCCGAGGAGCCACCAGGCGGCGAACGTGACGGCACCGGAAGTGAGGGCGATGAGCGTCAACCACATAGCAGCCCGGTCTGCGAGCGCCTGCGTTCGCGAGCGGGACATCTGTGCTTCGCGTACGAGGTCGGCGACCTGCGAGAGGAACGAGTCGGCGCCGGTGTTGGTAACGCGGACCGTGATGCTGCCGTCTGCGTTGACCGAACCGCCGATGACCGTGTCCCCGGGTCGCTTGCTGGTCGGCTCGCTCTCGCCGGTCACGAGCGACTCGTCGACCGATGTCTCGCCCTCGACGACCTCGCCATCGACGGGCAACCGCTCTCCCGGCCTCACGAGTACGCGGTCGTTCTCGGCCAGCTCATCCACTCCCACGTCGGTGATGTCGCCGGCCTCATCGAGACGATGCGCCTCCTTCGGCATCAACCGGGCGAGTTCCTCCAGCGCGCGCGAGGCGCCCATCACGGAGCGCATCTCCACCCAGTGACCCAGCAGCATGATGTCGACGAGGGTCGCGAGCTCCCAGAAGAAGTCGGCGCCGGACAGGCCGAACACCGTGGCCGCGCTATAGAAGAACGCGACGCTGATCGCGACCGCGACGAGCGTCATCATCCCCGGCGTGCGGTCGCGGAGTTCGCGAAGCATCCCCGTCAGGAACGGCCAACCGCCGTAGACGTAGATCGCGGTAGCGAACGCCAGCACGAGCCACCGGTCGCCACCGAACGCGAGCGGCGGGCTTGCGCCGAACAGCCCCCACAGCATCCGCGAGAAGGCCAGCACCGGCGCCGTCAGCACGAGGGATGCGAAGAAGCGACGGCGGAAGTCGGCGACCATCATCTCGTGGTGTGACATGAAGCCCCTCTCCCAGTGGAGGACTACCTTCGTTACATCGATAGTGCCCTACCCGCCCGGATACGAGTCCTATCGCCCGGCGGAAGGCGAGGACCCGCGCGCTCTGTGGGCGCGGGGCTTTTCCTGCGTGTAAGATGAACGGCGAGGCCTGAGAATCTCCCCCGAGAGGACTCGATGCACGCGCTCATCTCCTATCGCAAAGTCTTCGTCGTCTCGCTCGTGATCGCGCTGCTGGTAGCAGGCGTGACGGTCATACCGATCGCCGCCGCGGCTCCGACCCCGGTCGACGCGGACGGGCTGATCATCGTGTGGGAAAGAGGCTTCAGTTCGACTGCGCGAGCCCGGACGCTAGAGCGCCGGGGCCTACGGATCAGTCGCTCTTCTCGGGACGGCAGTGCGGTCTCGGTTGACGTCGCACCAGCTGACATCGCCGCGTTGGCCGAGGAGCTGTCGTCGCTGCCGGGAGTGGCCCTGGTGGAGCCCGACTACCGGGTGCACATCACCACGGTTCCCGATGACCCGGGTTACAGCGACCAGTGGGCATACGGCCGTATCCAGGCGCAAGACGCGTGGGATGTCGAGCAAGGAGAGGCGTCGGTGCTGGTGGCCGTAGTGGACACGGGCGCAGACCTCGACCACCCCGATCTTGCCGCGAACCTGGACACGGCAAACGACCGCAACTTCACCGTCGCGCCGACGGACCCCGCATACGTGTCTGCCGAGGACGACAACGGTCACGGCACGCATGTGGCCGGCATAGTAGCTGCTCAGACGGACAACGGCGTGGGTGTGGCGGGTACGGCGCCGCATGTGCGCATCTTGCCGCTCAAGGCGATTCCGGCCAGCGGGTGGGGTAGTGCGTTCGCGTTGGCGGAGGCCATCGACTATGCGACAGCGGTAGGCGCGGATGTCATCAATCTGAGTCTCGCGTTCGACTACGGCCAGATGTCGGTCCTGGTGAACCAGGCGATACACGACGCCACTACAGCCGGTGTGCTCGTGGTCGCGGCTTCCGGCAACAGCGGCAGTGCCGGGGTCCGATACCCGGCTGCCTACCCGGACTGCATCGCTGTGGGAGCGACGACGGTCGCGGACGAGCGCGCATACTTCTCAACCTATGGCAGCGGACTCGACATCGTTGCGCCGGGTGGCCGTGCGAGCCTGCAGACGCCGTCTGCGATGATGGTGCTCTCGACCTACACTGACGGCGGCTACGCCTACATGGAGGGCACTTCCATGGCGACCCCGTTCGTCTCGGCAGGGGCGGCATTGATGAAGTCCTACGCGCCCACCGCGACCGCCGCGCAGATACGCTCGGCGCTGGAGACTTCGGCCAAAGACATCGACGCGGCCGGGTACGACATCTACACCGGCCACGGCCTCATGCAGCTGCGAAACGCGATCGACCTGCTCACGGGCACCGATACCGCGCCGCCCGTCACGACGTCGGGGGCACTCGCGTCCTATGACGACGTCGCGACGCTGACGCTCACCGCCGATGACGGTGCCGGATTCGGCGTGGCGGCGACATACTTCAGCGTTGACGGTGGAAGCCTGCAGCGCGGCGTCACCGTGGAGGTCGAGGGGTACGGTACGCACACGGTCGAGTACTGGTCGGACGATGTCGTGGGCAACCGGGAGACGACGAACAGCAACACATTCTTCGTGGACGACACGCTGGCCCCGGTGACGATGAGTGACGCCGTGAGCGTCTATGAGTCCACCGCGACGATCACGCTCAGCGCCTCTGACGGCACCGGATCCGGCGTGGACGACACCTACTTCTCCCTCGATGGTGCAGGTCCGGTCTCCGGCACCACGCTTTCCACGTCGGAGATCGGAGTGCACACGCTCTCGTTCGGCTCGACCGACCTCGTGGGCAATCCCGAGTCTCCGGCAACCAACGTCGAGTTCGTCGTTGAAGGGGTTCCCGTCGTGTCGCGCGTGTACGGCACCACGCGATACGACACAGCCGCCGAGTTGAGCCGCGCAACCTACGCGACAGGCTCCGTGCCCACCGTCGTGCTTGCGAGCGGGCAGGGTTATGCGGATGCACTCTCCGCGTCCGCTCTTGCCGGGGTCCTCGGCTCGCCGGTGCTGCTAACCGCCCGCGACTACCTCCCGGCTTCCGCCTCGGCCGAGTTGGCCCGCCTTGGCGCAACGCGCGTGCTGATCGTCGGCGGGACCGCGGCGGTCTCGGCGGAGGTCGAGTCGGCGCTGGTCGACGCGGGCCTTGATACCGAGCGCGTTCAGGGCACCGATCGCTATGCGACTGCGGCAGCAGTCGCGAGGCGGGTGCTTGAAGAGTCCGGTGCCGGCTCGGTGGCCGCGGTCTTCGTCGTGCGCTCCGACCGCTTCCCGGACGCACTCGCTGTCTCATCGCTGGCCGCAGCGCAGGGCTACCCGGTGCTGATGACGCGTACGGACGCCCTGGTCCCTGCGACGGCGAACGCTATCGCCACCCTGGGCGCCGAGGAGGTCGTCATCGTTGGCGGCGCGTACGCGGTGAGCCCTGATGTCGCCGATGACCTCGCCGATCTCTCCGGCGTGACGATGGTGACTCGCTGGGAGGGCGCCGACCGGTACTCAACCGCAGCCACCGTCGTGCGCAACGGGGTCAGTCGCGGTTGGACGGGCGCCTCGTTCTTCGGCGTGGCGACCGGCGCGAACTTCCCGGATGCGTTGGGCGGCGGGGTGGTCTCGGCGGCGCTTGGTGGGACGATGGTGCTCACGGCGCCTGACATGCTTTCCGCCGCGGCATCGGGCGTTATCGACGAGAACGGGGCCGGTCACCTGCCCATCCGCGTGTTCGGGGGCTACGGCGCGGTGAGCGAGCAGGTGGAAGACGAACTGGCGGCCCTGCGGTTCCGGTAGTTTGCGGCACCGCGCTCCAGGGCGGATACTCGGACACATGAGCTCCCCGAAGAACCCTCATCCCCGCGGCATCATCCTGGCGGCCATCGCGCTGTCATGCCTGATCGCGCTCCCGTCTCTCCAGGCGGCTGCTGCGGCCGGGTCGGCCGATACGACCGGGACCGGCACGGTGATCGTGCGGTTCGAGGACGGCGCGGGCGTCTCGGCCCGAGCGGCGACCGCTGGTGCCGGTGTGCGCGTCCGGCGCAGTCTGCTGGGCGGCGCGGGGCTGGTCGTCGCCGTACCGCAAGGCGTATCTGCCGAGACGTACGCACGGACGCTGGCGACACTCCCTGGCGTCGCTTACGCCGAACCGGACGTGCCGATCGAGCCCGCGTTGGTGCCCACCGACCCCGGATATCCGCAGCAGTGGGCGTATTCGCACATCCAGGCGCCCTCGGCATGGGACGTGACCACCGGGAGCGCAGGCATCGTCGTGGCCGTGGTCGATACCGGCGTCGATCTGAACCACCCGGATCTGGTCGCGAACCTTCTGCCGGGCGGTTACGACTTCGGTGATGACGATGCCGACCCGGACGATTACTCCGGACACGGCACGCACGTAGCGGGCATCATCGCAGCCGAGTTGAACAACGGCATAGGGGTCACCGGCACCGCGCCCGGAGTCTCACTCTTGCCGGTGAAAGTGTTTACCGATAGCGGCGACGGCACGACGAGCTCACTCGCGGACGGCATACGGTATGCGACCGACCACGATGCCGACATCATCAACTTGAGCCTGGGTGGACCGGGCACGACCACCTACCTCGAGGAGGCGGTCGCATACGCACGCGCGAACGGCGTGGTGATGGTCGCCGCAACAGGCAACACCGACTCGGCGTTGCTCTATCCCGCGGCGAGTCCCGGGGTGGTGGGCGTGGCCGCTACGACCGATACCGATGCCCGCGCTACATATTCGAACCACGGCGCCGAGACGGACCTTTCCGCTCCCGGCAGCGAGATCTACTCGACCATCATCGGCGGGTACGGTAACAAGACCGGCACGTCGATGGCCGCTCCGCATGTGGCCGGGGCGATCGCGCTGCTGAGTTCGGCGTGGCCCGGCGCTACTCCGGAGCAACTCGTGGCGGCGCTGCAGGCTACTGCGGTCGACATGGGCGAACCGGGGTGGGACGAGCTGACCGGTTTCGGGCGGATACAGATCCGCAACGCGATCGATCATCTCGGCGGAACGTATTCGTGGGACGCGACCGCACCGGTCACCGCGACTGATGCCGTGTACACCTACGTCGACGCTGCGACGATCACGCTCCTGCCCTCAGACGTGGGCGGCTCAGGAGTCGCGGCCACGTACTACCGGCTCGACGGGGCTGCCGAGACGAGCGGCACCGTCGTGACCGCGACGGGCTACGGCACACATACGCTGACGTACCGGTCGGTCGACCTGGCCGGCAATCCTGAGCGCACGAGGACGCTGAGCTTCAGGATCGTGGAGTATCTGGGGCCCGAAGTCGTGCGTGTGTCCGGTTCTACCCGCTACGAGACGTGTGTCGCACTGTCGCAATCCGTGTACGCAGGAAGCAGCATTACGACAGCGGTCATCGCCAGTGGCGAGCGCTTCGCCGACGCGCTGTCCGCCTCCGCGCTTGCGGGAGCCTATGACTCACCGTTGCTGCTTACCGCGCGCACGACCTTGCCCGAGACGGTGAAGGCCGAGATCGATCGTCTCGGCGTGCAACACGTCATCATCGTGGGTGGGACCGCTGCGGTAGGCACCGAGGTGGTGATCGCACTCGAAGACCTCGGGCTGAGCATCGACCGTGTGGCAGGCTCCGATCGCTACGACACTGCCGCACGCGTCGCGCTGGAGGTGCGCGGCGTCCTGGGGATCGGCATGCCGAAGACCGTCTTCGTCGCGCGCGGAGACACGTTCCCCGACGCGCTTGCCCTGGCCGCGCTATCGGCGGGGCAGGGGATGCCGGTTCTGCTCACCCGTCCTGAAGCGCTCCCTGTCGCCACGGCGTCGGCTATCGAGAGCGTGGATGCTGCCTACGTGGTGGTCGCGGGAGGAACGAGCGCTGTCTCCGATGAGGTCGCCCAGGCGCTCGACGAGGTCCCCGGCATCATCACAGTGACGCGTGTGCAGGGCTCGGACCGCTACGCGACCGCAGCGGCGATCGCCTCCTACGGGCACCTGCGCGGCTGGGCACACACGGGCTATATCGGTCTCGGCACGGGAGCGAACTTCCCTGACGCGCTGAGCGGGGGTGTCGTCGCGGGTGCACACGGCGGTGTGCTACTACTTACGCGACCCGACGTACTGTCGCCGCCGGCCAGGGACTTCATCATCTTCCAGGCCGAGGATGATGTCGTCGTGGAGGTGTTCGGCGGGCAGGCAGCAGTGAGCGACGATGTGTTTGCCGAGGTAGCCGCGATCCGCTTCTAGCCGCCGAGCATGGTCACGATCACGGAATGGTCATCGCCATCGCCGGTGATCCGGACACGACCATCGGCTGCGATCCGGCCGTCCACCGTGATGTGCGCGACACCGCGGTTGACTCCGCGGGGGTTGTCCACCTGGACGCGGTACGTTGTCCCGGAGACCCTGACATCCATCTCGAACGACGGCCAGTTCTTCGGAATACAAGGATCGATCAACAGATACCGCTCGCCATCCTCGGCAAGGATGTCCAGGCCGAGGATCGCCTTGAGCGCGACGCGATAGAACCATGCCGCCGAGCCCGTGTACCATGTCCAACCGCCGCGTCCCGTGTGCGGGTCGACGCCGTATACGTCCGCGGCGAGCACGTACGGCTCCACGCGGTAGAGGTCGACCGCATCGCGGTCGCGCGTGTGGTTGAGGGGATTGATGAGATCGAGCAACGACAGGGCCTCATCGCCGTCGCCCCTGAGCGCATACGCGAGCACGACCCATAGCGCTGCATGCGTGTACTGGCCGCCATTCTCGCGCACGCCGGGGACGTAGCCCTTGATGTAGCCGGGATCTCGCTCCATGTGGTCGAACGGCGGCGTCAGCAGTCTGATGAGCCCGTCTTCCCACCTGACGAGCTGCTCCTCGACAGACTCCAGCGCGCGCCGAGCGCGGTCGTCGTTGCCGCGACCCGAGATGGTCGCCCACGCTTGCGCGATCGCGTCGATACGGCACTCTTCATCAGCGGCGCTGCCCAGAGGCGTGCCGTCGTCGAAGAAGGCGCGCCGGTACCAGGCGCCGTCCCAGGCCTCGCGCTCTATCGCCGAGACGAGATCGTCGGCCCATGCGCGGTACTCATCGGCACGCTCCTTCTCGCCGCGTACCTCGGCAAGCGGTGCGAACGTGCGGAGCGTGACATCGAGGAACCATGCGAGCCAGACGCTTTCGCCCCGACCGCCGATCCCCACGCGGTTCATGCCGTCGTTCCAGTCGCCACCGCCCATCAGCGGGAGCCCATGTGCGCCTGTCGGACGGCCAGCTTCGAGCGCAGCGATGCAGTGCTCGTAGAGGGTACCGGTCTTGGCAGCGGGCTGTGGCTGCAGGTAGGCGTCCTCGCGACCCTCCGGGACGAGCGGTCCCTCGAGGAACGGCGCTTCGACATCGAGGATGCTCACGTCGCCGGTCACGCGAACGTACTCCGCTGTCACGTACGGTAGCCAGTGTCGGTCATCGCTGAAGCGTGTGCGCACACCGCGGCCGGAATACGGTTGCCACCAGTGGAGTACGTCGCCCTCCGGGAACTGGTGATGCGCCGCCTCGATGATGTGCTCTCGCGCCAGGTCGGGGCGCGTGTAGAGCAGCGCGAGACAGTCCTGCAGCTGGTCGCGGAATCCGAGCGCTCCCGACGACTGGTATGTGGCGGTACGACCCCAGAAGCGGCAGGCCAGTGTCTGGTAGAGGATCGGCCCGTTCAGCATCGCGTCAAGACTCGCATCCGGGGTGCGCACATGCACGGCATCCAGGATCGCGTCCCAGTGCGATCGCGTCGCGTCCAGCGTTTCCCTGACCGTGCCTGCGTCGCGGTACCGGTTCACGAGCTCGCGCGCCTCGTCCTCGTCCTCGGTCTGGCCGAGAAGGAAGACGACCTCCGCGCTCTCCCCGGGCTTAAGTGTGAGCTTGCGCATGAGCGCGCCACAGTTGTCGAGGAAGCGGCCGGTCTCGCCGCCCAACCCCCGGCGGCCCATCGCTGCCGGACGACGGGGATCACCGTTGCGGCCGATGAACTCGATGCGGCTCGCGGTGTAGGAGTCAACCTCGCAGCCGCACGCGAGGAACGCCGGCAGGCCGGGGAAGTCAGCGTTGAACCAGCTGTGGGCGAACAGGATGCGCTCCTCTTCGTCCCATCGGGTCACGACACGCTGCTGCGCCTTGCTGCGCGAGTCGCCGATGCTCCACTCGATGAACTGCGTGACTGACAGCTCGCGCGTCCGGCGCGTCTCGTTCGTGAGCTTGAGACGAGCGACGCGTACCGGATCGTGCGGCGGCACGAACCAGTCGAGTTCGTGGGCGACGCCGTGACAATGGTGCTCGAATCGCGAGTAGCCGCGACCGTGCCTGACGACGTATGGCTCGGCGTCCCTCAAGGGCAGAGGCGTCGGGCACCACAGCTCGCCGGTCCGCTCGTCTCTCACGTAGATCACTTCGCCCGAGCCGTCAGAGACCGGGTCGTTGTTCCAGGTGGTGATGCGGTTCTCGTGGGAGTTGCGTGCCCAGGTGCACCCGATCCCGGCCTCCGAGACCATCGAGCCGAATGTGGGGTTCGACATGACGTTCACCCACGGCGCCGGTGTCGTTTCATCACCTTCGAGGATGATCACGTACTCACCGGTATGGGGGTCGAATCCGCCAAGGCCGTTGTCGAACGTCAGCGCGGGCCGTTCGAACGGGCGCGGCAGGTCCTCGGAGGGCGCGTCTTGCGCTACGAGCGGATAGGGTGGCGCCGGATGCTGACCGCGCTGGTTGAGCTGCAACAAGAGCGGCCCGCTGTCGCCGCGCAGCACGGCACGCGCCACGCTCTCGAGCAGGTTGGCGACCTCGGCCGGCATCTGATCGGCGGTCCGCAGGAACACGCCGCCGGGCTTGTCGATGAGCTGCAGGGCATGCCCGGTGCGCATGAGCATACGCAGCTTGCCGTCGAGCTCCGAAGAGTAGGCGCTGGCTTTCGTGTTGAGGATGACGAGGTCTGCGATGAAGCCCTTGCTGCGCCAGTACTGGTGCGCGAGGAGTGCCTGTCGCACGAGTGGCGTCTCCTCGAGGCGCTCGACCATCACGAGGAGTATCGGCTGGTCTCCGGAGATGCCGAGCGACCATAGTCCCGACATCGGCAGCCGGTTCTCTTCCGCGGTGATGACCTTGAGCCGGGAGGCCGGGTCGGTGAGTAGCAGCCGCGAGGCCAGACGCTGGAAGGTCACCGACTCCTCCGGTGTCACGCCGAGGTCGCGCAGTTCGAGCTGGCTCGTCGACCATGCGAGGTCGGCCGCGCGCTGCGCGCTGCGGATGTCGTGATACTTCTCGGCGAGAGCGAGCGCCTTCTCGCGGCTGTCGGCGGCGCCGGTGACGAATGCGACATGCGCCGTCTCTCCGGCTCCGATCACGAGCGTCTGGCGGATCGAGCAGATCGGGTCGAGCACCGCACCTGTCGTTGCGGAGAGGCGCCCGTCGCCCCATATCGCGTCGGCGCTCGATGGCGTGTTGAGCCTGCCGAGGAACGCTGCCCGGTCCGTCTCGTATCCCCAGGTGCACCTGTCGCCGAGGTCGCAGGCGAGCGTATGGAAGCCCCAGTCGCGGTGCTCCTCGGCCGAGCGTGGCCGGCGCGTGAACAGGAGCGTATCGACCGCCTCGACCGCTTCGGTCTCGACGAACAGGTTGCTGAACGCCTTGTGCGCGTGGTCAGCGCCTCTCTCGGCCAGAGTGACTTCGAAGTAGCTCGTGATCTCGAGATTCAGGGGAGCGTTGCCGTGATTAGAGACCGCGATCCTGCGTACTTCGGCGTCATCTTCCGGCGACACGATGACCTCGGTGTGCGTCTCGATGTCGCCGTCGTTGCGACGGTACTCGGCCTTGTCCGCCGAGAAGGTGACGTGGTAGTCGTCCGGCTCGGCGAGCGTCGGCTGGTAGGCGGCCGACCAGATCCGCCCGCTCTCGACGTCCTTGAGGTAGAAGAACATGCCCCAGCAGTCACGCGTGATGTCCTCGCGGTAGCGCGTGACGGTCTTGTCCTCCCAGCGGCTGTAACCGCCGCCGGCGTTGGTCACCATCACGGAGTAGGAGCCGTTGGAGAGGAAGTGCGTCGCGGGCGTCGGCGTGTCCGCGAGCGGGTAGGCGCGCGTGACCGGTGGCGGAATCTCGCGCACCGAGCGCACGAACTCGACTTCCTCCACGCGCGGCTCGGCGAGCGTGACCCTGCGCGGAGCGCGCTCCTGCAGCAGCAACTCCGCCGAGCGCACGACCGGGTCGGCGTGGAAGCGCTCCACCATGCGGTCGCCGGTCAACATGTTGCCGAGCGAGACAAGGCTCATGCCCTGGTGGTGCGCCATATACGCCCGCACGATCGCGCGCTGCTTGCCGGCGGGGACGCGCCCCGGGGTGTAGTCGACCGCCTCGTAGAAGCCGTAACGTCCCTCGGCACCCTGTCGGGAGAGCGCCGCGAGGTTGTCGAGCGCCGAGCGCGGGTCGATGGGCAACGCGAGCACGGTGGCGTACGGTGCGATGACCACGTCATCCGACAGGCCGCGCTTCAGACCGAGGCCGGGTACGCCGAACGCCTGGTACTGGTAGGTGAGCTCGACATCCTTGGCGTTGAATGCGGATTCCGAGACGCCCCACGGCACCCCTCGCTGCTTGCCGTACTGGATCTGCCGACGCACGACGTTGCGATACGTCTGTCCCAGCAGCGTGCCCGGCCAGTCGCGCATGACGAGTCTCGGCATGAGGTACTCGAACATGCTCGCGCTCCAGCTGACGAGCGCCCTGCCGCCGCCGCTTTCGGTGATCGCCCTGCCGAGACGGAACCAGTGCTCCTGCGGCAGGTCACCCTTGGCGATGGCCACGTAGCTCGCAAGACGGCATTCGGAAGCGAGCATGTCGTAGAACGAAGCATCCAGCTTGCCCTCGGCGGTGTTGAAGCCGATCGAGAAGACCATCCGGCTCTCGTCGAACAACATGGCGAAGTCGGTGTTCTCATACATCTCGGTCGCGATGTCGATGTCGAGCCTGAGTTCGGCGAGCAGATCGCGCGCCGCGCGCCGCCTACCGCGGATCGACGTCGCCACCGACGCCGCCCACGATGCGGCGGGGCCACCGTCATCGGCCAGATCATCGAGCGTGCTGAGCGCGACGTCGAGACCCTCCGCGAGGCCTACCAGGCTCGGGACGCATTCGGTCAGCGGCGAGAGCGCGCGCCGTACGCCGGGACCATCGAGCCCGTCGGGGAGCCGCTGCAGCATACTCGCCCACGGCGCGTACGTCACGATCGCGCCAAGCGCGCTGCCGAGGTAGGAGTGAACGTCCTCGACCGCCTCGCGGACACGACCGGTGGCTTCGGCCACCCCGCGCAGGGCCCTTGCACGCTCGGGCAAGGGTTCGACGATCGCCGAGAGACCCGTGAGCGCGGTCAGCCACTGCGCGAGGTCGCCCGGGCGCTCGTCGAGCTCCAGGCGTCGCAGCAGACCCTCGAGCGCGGTGCGTATCTCGGTCACAGAACCGCCATCGGTGACGCGGTCCTTCTCGGCAAGCAGGTCCTCGAGTGCGACGCGCACGGTGTCGACAAGCCCGTCGAGCATCTGTGGGCCGAGGATCGGCGCTTCTGCCACTTCCATCAGGCCGATGCGCAGCGCGATGAGATGCCCGGCAAGGTTCCCGCTATCCACGGTTGAGACATAAGTGGGGCGCAGAGGCTGAAGCGTGAGCGTGTCGTACCAGTTGTAGAAGTGGCCACGGAAACGCTCGAGCCCGGCCATCGTCTGCAGCGTCTGCGATGTCCGCTCCACGACGCCGGCGAGACCGAGGTAGCCCAGATCGTGCGCCGTGAGTACCGCCAGCAACTGCAGACCCATGTTGGTGGGTGAGGTCCGGTGCGCCACCTCGCCCTTGGGGTCCTCCTGGAAGTTGTCGGGGGCCAGCCAGTGATCCTCGACGGTCACGAACGTCTCGAAGAATCGCCACGTCTTGCGCGCGATACGCCTCATCGCAGAGAGGTCTTGCGAGGTGAGCTGCGGAGCCTCCACCACGACGGGTCTACTGGCCCGCCATGCAGCGTAGGGACCCGACAGCCAGAGGGCGATCAACGGCGCGCCGGAGGCCAACGACAGCGGGTCGAGCACAGCGCTGACCGTGCTGCCCGCAGCGAGTATCGCGAGTCCGGGCCACATGCGGCGCACGAAGCCTTCCGCCGAGGCACCCAAACGCCGCTCCACTTCGGCGGCGGTCTCCCACTCGAGCAGGTTCCGCTTCGAGACGAGCATCCGCCACAGCGAGCGGCTGATAGCGTCCGTCATCACCCAGGCCTGGTGAGGCATAACCGCAAGCGACAACAGTGCGCGCACTGTGTCACGCCAGAAGTCGCGGATTATCGAGTGCGTGTCTCCTCGGACATCCGCGCCTCGCTGCCGGAAGAGCAGGGAGTCGGCGACGCTGAAGTACACCGGGAACAAGACGATGGCAAGAACGGCGATGAGTATGCACCAGTCAGGTCCGGGCAGGAGCGCCCAGCTCGCGAAGACGAACAGCATCATCGCCGGCGGGAACAGGGAGCGTCGCAGGTTGTCGATGATCTTCCAGCGGTGTAGCGCCGAGAGGGGATTAGGTTCGCGCCCATTCCCCGTCGGTACCGTCGGGAGCAGCCACGGGAGCGTCTGCCAGTCGCCGCGCACCCAACGGTGGAGTCGTGCTGTATGCGAGTTGTAGCTGGCCGGCTGATCATCGAGGACCTCGATGTCGCTGGCCAACGCCGTTCGCAGGTATGAGCCCTCGAGCAGGTCATGCGAGAGCAGCGTGTTGTCGGGGAAGCGGTCGCCGAGCACGGCGTTGAAGATGTCGACCTCGAAGATCCCCTTGCCGGTGAAGCTGCCTTCGCCGAACACGTCCTGATAGGTGTCCGAGACGGCCCCGGCGTACGGATCGATTCCGGTGATGCCCGAGTAGAGCCACGCGAAGAGCGACCGCTCGGAGCCTTCGAGCGACATGCCCACTCTCGGCTGCACCAGGCCGTAGCCTCGTACGACCTTGCGGCGTGTGGCGTCATAGTGCGCGCGGTTCAGCGGATGCGCGATGGTTGAGACGAGCTTGCGTGCGCCGTCTCTCGGCAGCACGGTATCGGAGTCGAGCGTGAGGACGAACGTGACGCCGGGCAGGAACGACGCGTCACCCTCGCACACCTCGAAGCTGGTGTTGGTGTCACCGCGCAGCAGCCGTGCGAACTCCGTGAGCGCTCCACGCTTGCGCTCCCATCCCATCCACGAATCTTCGACCTCGTTGTAGCGGCGTCCCCGGATGAAGGCATGGAAGGGCCCCGTGCCGTCCTTGCCGTATCGCGCGTTGAGTGTGGCGATGCCGTGACGGGCCGTCTCGATGATGGTCTTGTCACCGGGTGCGTGACCATCATCTCCGCCGCGAAGGTCACCCAGGATCGCAAAGCCGATGCTGGGGTCGTTGTTCGCGAGGTAGGCGATCTCGAGGTTGGCTATCACATGCTGTGCGGAATTCTGCGAGGTGAGTAGTGCCGGGATGACGACCATGGTGCGATGCGCCTCGGCGATAGGCACCCGATAGTCGATCTTCGGAAGCACGCGCGCCGGCCAGAGTGACGACGCGAATCGGTTCACGACGTTGACCGCGAGGTCGGACACAGGGATCAGCGCGAGCAGGATGATGGCGAGCGTGCCGTACAGGCTGGTGCCCCGGACGGCTACAAACCAGCCCATGGCCGCTGCGAGCACCAGCGTCATCAGGGCCAGCATGCCCCAGTAGATGAGTCCCCGGCTGGCCAACGGTCCACGGTAGATGAGCTCTCGTCCGCGCGGCCGGTATCCGACGCTGGTCTCAAGGCGATAGCGCCCGGACGATATCAGGTAGAAGCCGACGTGACCGGCGACCGGATCTGAGGGGTCGTGCGCCAGGGCGTCCAGCGACCAGCTCATGACTGCTTCGGCGACCTCGATCTCGCCGAGGGGACACCGCTGCGCGAGTCCTTCAACGGCGTGGCGGTAGCGATCGCGGGAGGCGAACTCCATGCGAGGATAGATGCCGGAGGGGTCCTCTCGGAGCACCTGCTCGACGATCGAGCATTCCTCGAAGAAGTCGCGCCACTCCAGCGCCCCGAGGAAGCGGATGCTGGTGATCGTGTTCGCGATGGACACCTGGTCGGAGGCTTGCGATTGGTGCTCGGCCGTCACCAGCTGCCCGAGGTCGATGCCGCTGTTCTGGAGATGGCGCTCCAGATAGGCGACGGCCGGCTCCAGCGCGGGGTCCTGGCCCTGGAGGCGCTGGAACAGCCTTATGACGAACGTGCCCTCAGGGTCTTTGGAGCGCTCCAACTCGCGGAGCAGGCCTTCGAGGAGCGCGGGTCGCTCGGTCGCTGCCTCGATCAGGCGATTAGCCCAGTCGTCGGCGTTCTTGCCCGACACGTGGGCCGCGCTCACCCGCAGCGCGAGGCGGCGAAGATTCTCTACGAGGCAGACGCGCAGCGCGATGGGGATCGCCCAGACCTCACCGATCGACAGGGGCGCCGTCTGTTGGTACGCCATCGTGAAGCGAGTGAGGTGTTCCCGATCGATCCTGGCGTCGGTGTGGGTCACCAGGGAGACGATCGCCTCATAGATCCTGGGATAGTCCCGCAGTGCGCCTGAGACCAGGTGGGGCAGCTCTTCACCGTAGTGAGGCGGGAGATCATCGGTGATGGCGCGTACCTGCTCTTCGATCAGATAGAAGTTGTCGAGCAGCCATTCCGACGCTACCGAGATCGGGACCTGCTCTCGCACGTCGGTGGCCATCGCCGAGTAGAAGTCGCGCAACACTCGATGGGCGCGCTCGGTCACGCCCAGCAGAGGAGTGACCTTCGGCCCTCCCTCGGCACGCCATTCCTGGGTGCGACCAAGTCGCCTGGCGACTTCTTCAAGCCGTTCGGCGCCCAGCAGCTCACCCCTCAGCGGCAGATCGCCGGCGGCAGGGACGGCGTCTGCGTGGTTCCCGACGGCTGCCATCCCCCCGTCCCTCCGGTCGTCCGCGGTCATCTTGCAGAACTCTATTGTGCCACGTATTTCTCATGCACGCGGGCCCGGACACTTGGCAGGCACGCCGCTTGCTAATACTCTACGGGGTATTCGCTCCATAGCAGCAAGGAGGTCCGATGGGCCAGAGAAAGTGGATCTTGGGCGCCGTAGCGATCGTGTTGTTCGCTGTCGCTCTGGTACTGGCGATGGGTTCTGCGGGGCCGAGCGCCGGCGATATCGACAACTCTCAGGCACGAAGCCTGATCGATGACGGAGTCAGGGTCGTCGATGTGAGAACCGCGGCAGAGTACTCGATGGGACACATACCGGGCTCGGAGAACGTGCCACTCAACGATCTGACCTCCGCCGCAGCGACATGGGACGTGGGCGCACCTGTCCTCGTCTACTGCGCTACAGGTGATCGCTCTCAGACAGCTGTGGAGTATCTGAACGCGAACGGTTTCACGCAGGTCTACAACCTCACTGCGGGAATCGTCGCATGGGATGGCGAACTGGCGACCGGTACCGAGGTAGCCTCGGTCACTCCTTCGGCTGCTCCTGCCGAGAGCGGCCTTCCGGTGATGTACGAGTTCTATACCGATTGGTGACCCTCGTGCCAGGCAATGGCGCCTGTGGTCGACAGGCTCAAAGGTCAGTACGAAGGCAAGGTCGAATTCAAGCTCTACAACGTCGACAACGATGCCGACGGACAGGCGATCGCGCAGAAGTATGGCGTGCAGTTCGTGCCGACGTTCGTGCTCGTGAATGCCGACGGCAGCTTCTCCGACCAGGCGGTCGGCGAGCTGGATGAAGCGCGACTCAAGGGCATGCTCGACGCCCTGCATTAACGCTCGTCTGCGAACATCCGCCGATGAGAGCACAGAAGGCCCCATCCACACCCGGATGGGGCCTTTGTACGTGTTGCGGTCCGTTCTCGGCGGGTATAACTGAAGTAGACGCGGGGTGGCCGAGAGGGCTGCCCCCACTGAACGGCAACCGAAGCGTTGGCGGAGGTGAAGCCTGACAGTTGGAGACCGAAGAGTTCGTGGTTTTTGCCGGGACGGCAGATGAAGGCTTCTGGACGGCTGTTGCGTGATTTCGGCTCGTGTTCAGTCCATCGTCGAGAGACGAATATTCTAGGGTGAGTACGCAAGAAACGTGAAGGGGCACGGTCGCCGGAAGACCCGGGCATAAGCTTCTGGAAATTCAGGGGTGCGGCCAAGAGGGCATCAACTCACTTGGCCAAGAGCTTCTGAGACGGGCCCAACGCTGGGGCACCTCGAGCGGTGCGAAGGCCGTCCCGGATGTGATAGGCGAGGGCGGGTGGACGATATGTCACCCGCCCTCTTCTTTGTGTGTCAGAGAGCGTCGGTGCCTGTCTCGCCGGTCCTCACGCGGACGACCCCTTCGATCGGCGTGACGAATATCTTGCCGTCGCCCACGCTGCCGGAACGGGACGCCGAGACGATAGCTTCTATCACGGCATCCACTTCGTGATCGTTCACCACGGCGGTGAGGTAGAGCTTGGGAAGCAGATCCACGATCACCTTCTCGCCGCCAACGTTGGTCACGACACCCTGCTGGATGCCGTGCCCCTTTGCCTCGACGACGGTCAGTCCCGCATGTCCCGCCGTGACGAGGGCATCCTTGACTGCCTCGATATTCTCCGGTCTGATGATCGCTTCTATCTTCTTCATCGCTGCTCCTGGACTCTTGTCAGTTGGTGGGCGCGGGCGTGGCCGAGGGGCTGAGAGCCGCCTCGCCGCTCTCTCCTGTGCGCACCCGGACTGCAGATTCGACAGGGGTGATGAACACCTTGCCGTCTCCCATGCGGCCCGTCCGGGCGACCGCCTCTATGGTCTCGGTAACCTCTCGGACATCGGACTCGGGAACCACCGTCATGATCACAGTCTTGGGCAGCAGGTCGACGACGTACTCCTGGCCGCGCCACTGCTGGTGCACGCCTCGCTGAACCCCATGCCCGGATGCGGAGTAGATGGTGACGCCACTGCAGCCCACCTGCTTCAGGGCCTGGCGCACCTCGTCCACACGTTCCGGTCTGATGATCGCTTCTATCTTCTTCACGCGTCCGTCTCCGGTTCGCCGAGAGGTTCTGCCTGCCGCACAGATCGCGGCTCTCATCCGATGCTAGCGCCTCGCTGTTTCGAGTCTGTTTCCGGTATCGCATGGTCGGGTGAAGTCTTCTGCCCACAAAGAAGGAGGCGGGAGCCGTAGCTCCCGCCTCCCGGGGGATCGATCCGCGTGCGATGCTAGATCGCGCTCTCGCCGCACTCTCCGGTGCGGATCCGGCACACTTCCTCTACCGGGTAGATGAAGATCTTGCCGTCGCCCACATCACCCGTACGGGCGGCCTCCATGATCGCCTCGGCGACCAGCCTGGCCTGATCGTCTGCAACGACGACCTCGAGTTTGTACTTGGGCAGCAACTCAACCTTGTACTCCCTGCCGCGGAACTGCTGCGTCAGGCCCTTCTGCTTCCCGTGACCCTCGATGCGAGTGATCATGAGCCCGGGGCAGTTGAGGGTATCAAGTGCCGCCTTGACCGTGTCGAGCTTCTCGACCCGGATAACAGCCTCTACCTTCTTCACGCCACACACCTCCTAGATGTACTCATCTGCACCCTACTCTTCAACGAGGATGAAGTTGGGGTAGGCCGATCCTCCGTGCTCCACGATGTCCAGGCCGGAGAGCTCCTCTTCGGGCGAGACACGGATACCCATGATGAGGTCCAGCACCTTGAACAGGATGTACCCGAGACCGAAAGCCCAGGCCGCCACAGTCACGGCGCCGGTCAGCTGAGCGACGAGCTGCTCGGTGCCGCCACCGTAGAACAGACCGGTGACGCCGCCGTAGGAGCCGTCGGCCCACAGGCCTACCGCGATCAGGCCGAAGATGCCGTTCACGCCGTGGACGGAAACAGCACCCACCGGGTCGTCGATGCCCAGATTCTCAATGGCGAGGACCGAGACGACTACGAGCCCACCGGCGATCATGCCGATGACGATCGATGCGCCGCCACTGACCCAGGCACACGGAGCAGTGATCGCTACGAGACCTGCGAGAGCGCCGTTGATGCCCATACCAACGTCCCAGACCTTCGTCTTGATGTAGGTCACGAGCAGGGCGACAGCGGCACCGGCTGCAGCAGCCATGTTGGTGTTCACCGCGATGACCGCGATCCGGAGATCATGACCGGAGAGCGTGCTTCCGGGGTTGAACCCGAACCAGCCGAACCACAGGATGAACGCGCCCAGCGCCGCCAGTGCGATGCTGTGACCCGGGATAGCGCGCGGCTTCCCGTTCTTGTCGTACTTGCCGAAGCGCGGTCCCAGAACGATCGCGCCTGCGAGACCCACGAAACCACCGACTGCGTGAACAACGCCCGAGCCGGCGAAGTCGAGGTGGCCGAGGTTGGAGAGCCAGCCGCCGCCCCATACCCAGTGACCGTAGATTGGGTAGATCAAGGCGGAGAGGACGATCGAGTAGATCAAGTACACGTTGAACTTGAGACGCTCGGCGACCGCACCGGAGACGATGGTGGCCGCGGTAGCCGCGAAGACGACCTGGAACATGAAGTCACGGTAGACCGTGACGTCGTAGTTGTCGCCGCCCATGAAGAAGCCGGTGGTACCGATGAGACCGCCCTTGTCGGCGCCGTACATCAGCGCGAAACCGACGAGGAAGTACGCCAAAGACCCCATAACGAAGTCCATGAGGTTCTTCATCATCAGGTTCGTGGTGTTCTTGGCGCGGCAGAAGCCGGCCTCGACCATCGCAAAACCTGCCTGCATGAAGTAGACGAGGAACGCCGCGACGAGCATCCAGATGAAGTCGATAGGCGCTCCCGCATCCGCTTCGAGGGTGGCGACACCGCTGGGATCAGCAGCCAGAGCCACCGCCGGCAGGGCGAGCACGAAGACGGCGATGAGACCGCCGATGAGTGCGAGCTTACCCTTGCGCATAGACCTTACCTCCTTTGATTTCCCGAACATGTGTGTGATGGCTGAGATCATCCTGTGTGCACCTCCTTGTGGCGGACGTCTGTACTAGCCGTGTGTAGACGGTGTGTAGATACACCGTTGAAACCATCCAACCAGCCGCAGGTTTCCGGGCATGTAAACTACGGTTTCGTGTTCGTTACGTTCGGATGCGCGGCAGATGAACGGCGGATATCGTTCGCGGGAAGCAGCACACGCGCGCGCGAGATGTTATACTGCGCGTCGCGGCAAAGCCGCAGGATCGGGCGAGTGGCGCAACGGGAGCGCACCTGCTTTGCACGCAGGGGGTTGAGGGTTCGAATCCCTTCTCGTCCACCAGGACAATAACGTGGGGCGCGGGCCAAGACGGCACGCGCCCCACGAGCGTTTGGGAGCTGTTGGCACTCGGGGCGCTCGGCTATCATGGGCGCAGCCGACCCTGGAGGTCCGATGCGTGTCTATGTGATCCAGCACGTCCCATTCGAAGGCCCGGCGCGTATCGCGGACTGGGCAGCGTCTCGAGGCCACTCGCTGTCAGCGATTCCCGCTCAGGACGCAGCGCGCCTCTCGCTTGACCCCGCCGATCTCCTCGTGGTGATGGGCGGCCCGATGGGCGTGTACGACACCGCGGAGCATCCGTGGTTGACCGCCGAGAAGGACGCTATCGCGCGGGCGATACATGGCGGCACGGCGGTTCTTGGAATCTGCCTCGGCGCCCAGCTTGTGGCCCATGTTCTCGGCGCTGAGGTGGGGCGCAACCCGGAACCGGAGATCGGCTGGTTCCCGGTGACGCTCACAGAGGCGGGCATGAGATCCAGAGTCTTCGGTGCGCTGCCTGTCGAATTCATCGCCGGCCACTGGCACGGTGACACCTTCGAGATCCCTCCTCGTGCCGTTCGATTGGCATCCAGCGCAGCGTGCGCCAATCAGGCGTTCGAGTACGACGGTGGCCGTGTCGCGGGTGTGCAGTTCCACCTGGAGTGGGACCGCATCGCGCTGGCGACGCTCGTCGAGCATGCCGGCACGGACCTGATGCCTTCGGCGTGGGTACAGACTGAGGATGAGCTGCTGGGCGACGAGGCGGCGTTCGATGGGTCGGGGCGACTTCTGGAAACGCTACTCGATGCAGTCGTCGACGCACACGGCGTGTAGCGACGAGAGGGCTGTGCAGGCGTGTAAGACTTGGTAATCTATTCAAGTTGACGCCGCACGTATGCAAGGGGGCATCAGAAGATGGCCGATATCGTCACGGTGACCGGACTGGTCAAGAGCTTCGGAGACCTTACCGCCGTCGACCATGTGAGTTTCTCCATCGCCGAGGGTGAGACCTTCGGTCTGCTCGGCCCCAACGGCGCCGGCAAGACGACAACCATCTCGATGATCTCCTGCCTGCTCGAGCCCACCGAGGGCACGATCGTTGTCGACGGACACTCCTCACACAAAGAGCAGACCGCTGTGAAGCGCACGCTCGGTGTCGTGCCGCAGGAGATCGCGTTGTACCCGTCCCTCTCGGCAGCGGAGAACCTTGCGTTCTGGGGCCGCATGTACGGGCTGTCCGGCGCAGATCTGAAGAAGGCCGTGGACGAGGCGCTCGATCTGGCAGGGCTGGCCGAGCGCTCGAAAGAGCGCGTGGAGAAGTACTCGGGCGGCATGAAGCGGCGCATCAACATCGCCGCAGGCATCCTCCATAGGCCCAAGGTGCTGCTGATGGACGAGCCGACGGTGGGTATCGACCCGCAGTCACGCAACCACATCCTTGAGACGGTCAAGGAACTCAACGCATCGGGCATGACCGTCCTCTACACCAGCCACTACATGGAAGAAGTCGAGTACCTCTGCGACCGCATAGCCATCATGGACCACGGCAAGATCATCGCCATGGGGACACTCAACGAACTGCGAGATGTCGTTGGTGGCATGGACATCGTGGCCGTCACTGTAGCGGGCGTGAGTGACGCGGTCGTCTCGGCAGTGGAAGCGATACCCGGCGTCGACAGCGTGAACCGGACCGAAGGCACGATGGAGGTCCTCACGCCCAGCAGTGGTTCGATCCTGGGCCAGCTTGTGGCGACGCTGGAGTCCGAGGGCTCGCACGTCACCTCGGTGACAGTGACCGAGCCAAACCTTGAGAGCGTATTCCTGCACCTCACCGGCAAGAGCCTAAGGGACTGACGTGCCGAGGTTCATACACATAGCGTCAAAGGACTTCCGCACGCTGGTCAGGGACAAGGCGGCGTTCCTCATCATGCTCGGTATGCCACTCGTCCTCATCTTCATCCTCGGCTCCGCCCTGGGTGGCGTGGGGGAGAGCGATACGGTCGACATCCCCGTCGGCATCGTGAGCGTGGATACCGGCGACCAGGGTGAGCAGTTCGCCGAAGCGATCGCGGATGTCGAGGAGCTGCAATCGGTCTTCAACATCGAGCTGAGCGACGATGTCGATGACGTCCGTGCGAAGGTGGAACGTGGTGACCTGACTGCGGCGCTCGTCATCCCCGCAGGCTTCAGCGATGCACTTGCGGCGGGCGACCCTGTCGAGCTTGAGGTCCTGCAGGATCCCGGTGCGCCGCTGACGGCCGGCATCTGGGCCGGTGTTGCCCGTGCCGCCGCGGCGAACCTGTCGGGGGGGCAGATCGTGCGCATGACGGTCGAAGGCATGCGCACCGAGGCGGACATAATCGAGGTGCCCACTGGGAACCAGCCGACGGGTCCCGCGGACATGGCCTTCGGCGCCGTCAAGGTGACCCAGCTCGATGTGGAGCCCGACAAGCAGGTCGCGATGATCGACTACTACGCCGCCGGCCAGACCGGCATGTTTCTGCTATTCGGCGCGATGTTCGGCGCATTCGGCTTCGTGAAGGAGCGTCGCGAGCAGACACTCGCGCGCATGCTGGCCACACCGGCGACCAAGTTCGACATCGTGGCCGGAAAGAGTCTCGGGATCTTCGCCGTCGCAGCCTGCCAGTTCATCGTGCTGTATCTCGGCACGCGCTACCTCTTCGGAGTCGATTGGGGTCCCACACCCGGTGGCATCATGCTGGTGGGTCTTGCCGAGGGATTCGCCGCCACCGGCCTGGCGATGACGCTCTCCGCACTCGGTCGCACCGAGCGTGCCATCGGCGGCATCGGCCCGACAGTCATCATGCTCTTCGCTGCACTCGGCGGTTCGATGATCCCGGTTGAGACGATGCCCTCCTGGATGGCGCCGCTTCAGTCGATCAGCCCGGTCTACTGGGCGGTTGGCGCCTTCCTAGACCTCATGCGCGGCGAGGCGTTCTCCATCATCCTCCAGCCCGTGGCGGTACTGTTCGGCATCGGGGCGGTACTGTTCGGCTTCGGTCTTTGGAGGCTGAGGTACGAGTGATCCGCAAGATACTGTCGATAGGCTGGCTCAACGTCCAGCAGATGGTTCGCAACCCTGCAGAACTCGTCGGGGTGCTGTTGCTGCCGGTCGCACTGACGCTGGTGTTCGGCACCGCGTTCGGATCAGGCGAGGAGCGCCCCCTGACGATCCCGGTCGTGGACGAGGATGGCACCGCATACAGCGCCCAGGTCCTTGATCTGCTGGGGGAGGAGCGCTCCTTCGAGTTGGTGGATGTAGACCGTGCAGAAGCGGAGCGTCGCATCCGTGAGTCAGAGAACTCGCTCGCGATCATCGTGCCCGAAGGGTTCGGCGAAGGCGTGGAGGCAGGCGACGCGCAGATCCAGGTGATGCGCGACCCGACCTCCGAAGGCGGCTTCGCGGCGATGGCCGTTGTAGAGGGCATCGCGGTCCGCATGTCGGCCAACGCCGCTGCTGCGAACATCCCCTCTTTCGACCGCATGGGGCGGGAGGCGCCTTTCGCCGAACGCTACGGTGCCGCGGATGCGCTCTGGGAGCCCGAGCCGCCGGTCTCGGTGGTCGGGCAGACGGTCGTTGCCTCCGAGGTCCGCGGCGACGCGGAGTTCGCCAGCAACAACACCCAGTACTCCACCGGCTTCACGGTCATGTTCATCATGTTCGTGACCTTCGGCGGGGCGAGCGGCATCCTCGAGGAGCGCGAGCAGGGTACCTTGAGACGACTGCTTATCACCCCCAACCGCAAGACGGTCCTTATCACCGGCAAGATCTTCGGCATCGTCATCACCGCGGTTTTGCAGGCCGCCATACTCGTAGGTATCGGCGCACTGTTCTTCGGCGTGCCGTGGGGGAAAGACCCGCTCGTCGTCGGCCTGCTCCTGCTGTCCTACATCCTCTCGGTGACCGGCCTCGCGATCCTCGTGTCGGCGGTCGTCCGTTCGCGCGACCAGCTCTCGGGTCTCATGCCGCTGCTCTCGGTGGGTCTTGCAATGCTCGGCGGCAGCTTCTGGCCGCTACAGATCGTCTCGCCGGCCATGCAGACGATCGCCAAGTTCACACCGACCGGTTGGGCGATGATCGGCCTGACCGATGTGGTCGCCCGCAACCAGGGCATCGAGGCCGCGGCCCTTCCGGCGCTCGTGATGCTCGGCTTCGCTGCGGTCTCGATGGGGATCGGCGCGAAGCTCCTCAAGTTCGAGTAGCACGGCATATCGTGTACGCTCCCTCCTCAGCCGAGCTCCTCGCCCGGCTGCGCGCCGCCGCGAATCCCGACAACGTCGCGGGCATGGCGCGTTACGGTATCAGCCGAGAAGGGACGCTCGGCGTTCAGATTCCCGTGCTCCGCGGCATCGCGAAGGAGCTCAAGCCGTTGCGCACGAGCGACCCGACCGCGCTGCATACGCTCGCCGGCGAGCTATGGGCGTCGGGGATCCACGAGGCACGCATGCTTGCAGGCTTCATCGACGTGCCGGCGCTCGTGACGCGCGAGCAGGCGGAGTCCTGGGTGCGTGAGATCGACTCGTGGGACGTCTGCGACCAGCTCATGGGGCTCTTCTCGGCAACGTCTTTCGCCTACGATCTCGCACGCGAATGGGCAGGTCGCGAGGAGGAGTTCGTGAAGCGGGCGGGGTTCGTCTTGATGTGCGCCCTCGCAGTGCACGACAAGAAGGCTTCGGACGCGGCGTTGCTGCCGTTCCTGGAGCTCGTGGAGCGTGAAGCCGGCGACGAGCGCAACTACGTGAAGAAGGGCGTGAATTGGGCGCTCAGGCAGATCGGCAAACGATCGGCGACGCTGCATGCCCCCGCGGTTGCCGTGGCGACGCGGTTGCGGCAGAGTGAGTCGCGTGCCGCACGCTGGGTGGGAACCGACGCGCTCAGGGAACTCGAGAGCGACAAGGTCCGCGGGCGTCTCGGCATCTGACACGAACACTGCTGAATCGGAGCATCCTGAGTGGAGATCATCTGCGCCCGAACACCCGCCGACCTCGACGACCTGCGCACGCTGATGCGCGGGCTGGCGGCGCACTTCTCGACGCTTGGCATGGGGGAGTGCCCTGCAGACGCCTTCGACGCCGAGATCGAGGGACCGGAGTCTCACTACGACGAGCCGGCGGGGCGCATGGTACTCGCGCGTGACGGCAGCGTGCCCGTGGGCTGTGCGATGATGCGCGCTCTTCCCGACGGGACGTGCGAGGTGCGACGCGTCTTCGTTGTGCCCGCCGCCCGCCGCAAGGGCGTTGCGCGCTCGATGATGGTACGGATGATGGCCGAGGCGAGAGATGCCGGATACGACACGATGCGCCTGGTCACCGGCGCGGGTTTCTCTTCGGCGATCGCGCTGTACGAGGGGCTGGGCTTCCGCCGCGTCCCCTGCTATCGACCGACGACATGGACCGACGTCGCGTGTATGGAGGCAGACCTCTGATGAGCCAGCGTCCTGACACAGGTACGCTCGTCGCCGTGGGCATCACGCTGCTGCTATGGGCATCGGCCTTCGCCGGCATCAAGGAGGGCCTTGCGGGCTACGGTCCGGGGGAACTGGCCCTGCTGCGCTTCGGAACCGCATCCCTTGTGCTTGCGCTCTATGCAGTCTACAAGCGTATGCGACTGCCGAGACTGGCCGATATCCCGCATCTTGCCCTGGCCGGAGCGCTGGGTATCACCATCTATCACGTCGCGCTGAACTTCGGGGAGCAGACGGTCACCGCCGGTGCGGCAAGCCTGCTTATCGCATCGGGTCCCATATTCACCGCACTGATGGCGACAGTCTTCCTTGGCGAACGTCTGACCCTGTGGGGATGGGCGGGGATCGTGGTCGCGTTCTCGGGCGTCGCGCTCATCACGCTCGGGGAGGCGGAGGGCCATCTCACGTTCGACCCGGGTGCACTCCTCATTCTCGTGTCGGCCGTGTCCACTGCGGCCTACTTCATCGTGTCGAAGCCGCTTCTCGGCCGATATCGTCCGCTGGAGTTCACCTCGTACGCGATCTGGCTGGGTACGATCCCGATGCTGGCGTTCACCCCGTCGCTGCTGCGTCAGGCGACCGCGGCGCCGCCCTCGGCAACGTGGGCGGTCATCTACCTGGGCGTGTTCCCCGCTGCCATCGCCTATGTGTTGTGGTCACACGCGCTCTCGAAGCTGCCGGCGTCGATCGTCTCGAGCTTCCTCTACGTCTCTCCGGTCCTGGCGATCGCGATAGCGTGGGTCTGGATCGCCGAGGTGCCGACGCTGCTCTCACTCGCCGGTGGCGTGCTTGCGCTTGCCGGGGTGACGCTTGTCAACACACTTGGTGTACGACAGGACGAGCCGAAGACTCAGTAGGCGACGCGGAAGCCGGACTCACCCTGAGGAGTCTCCTCGACGGCTTCGATGCGCTCAACCGCTGCCCGTGGAGGCCCGCTACCGGCCCAGGTGACCATGCGTCGCACCGCATCGGCATCGCCCTCGAAGACCGCCTCCACGCCTCCGTCCTGCATGTTGCGCACCCAGCCGTTGATGCCGAGGGCATGCGCCTGCTTCACCGTCGAGGCACGGTAGTACACGCCTTGCACGACTCCGTGGACGCGGACATGCATGCGAATAGGGTCGGTCGTCACGTCTCCGCGCTCCTTCGAGATTGCACAACCACCACGTCAACAGTCATCATCAGGGTATCTTCCCGAGTGTGTGCGCATACCGGACGACCTCGAACGGGGGGGACCACATCATCGCGGGCGATGCAGACATGGGCGCACCGCGCTCTGTTTTGGAAGGCATGGAGTTCTACCATGCTCTCGCGGCATTGCTGCCTCTTCCTGTCGTGTCGTTCGGATCGACCGGTGAGCTAGCGCTCGCGAATGCCGCAGCCGGGCCACTCCTTGCTACGGCGCCTGATGGCACAACACGTCCGATGACCTTCGACGGCATGGATCTGTGGGAGCTACTGTCGACAACCCTGCCTCGTGGTCAGCGTGAATGCAACATACACGCACGCATGCGGCTTTCTACAGGACGCAGCGCGGAGTTCGACTTCTGGGTTCTTGCAGCCTGGCAACCAGCCGACACGCTGGTGGGAGCCGTCGTCTTCGCCGGGGAACTTCCGGATGAGCCGGGTAGTGGAGCGTCGGTTGGTCGGCAGAATACCGGGGCTGCCGGAGACATGCTGGAGTACCACGCCGGCGTGATCGAGTCGTCGCTGCGTTGTGATGCGGTCTACGTTGCCGAAGTGGACTCGGAGCGCGACACCAGGGCGAGAATGCTGCTCTATCGGCTCGACGGCTTCTCGAGACCCGGATTCGAATGGAGCATCACAGGCAAGCCCGCTTCGGCTCTGTCTGGACGACGCGTCGTCTGCTATCCGTACGGGTTGCAGGGCCGCTTTCCTGATGACGATTGGCTTGCCGAGGAGGGCTTCGAGGCGTATGCCGGCGTCCCGATAGCAGACCCGAGCGGACGCCGCGTCGGCATACTGGCGGCCTTGTGGCGCCGGCCCATTGAGAGTCCTGAAACGGTGCGAGCGGTCCTGGGTCTGATCGGAGCGCGTTTGGCGCCTGGCCTCTGGCAGAACCGTTCCCGCAGGGAACTCATTGAGAGTGAAGAGCGCTACAGCGCGCTGTTCAGGCATACGCACTTGCCGATGATCGTCATCGACCCGGAGTCTTCGCAGATCGTCGAAGCCAACGACGCTGCGTGCGAACTCTATGGCTACCCCTGTGAAGAGCTCACAACAATGAGCATCTTCCAGATCGACACCATGGATCCCGAGTCCACTCAAAAGGAGCTTCGTCGGGCGATCACGGGATCGCGAGACTACTTCCAGTTCAAGCACCGGGTCGCGGACGGGACGGTTCACGACGTCGAGCTCTATGCCGGCCCTATCCGGATGAAGTCCAGGGACATGATCTACGCGATCGTCCACGATGTCTCGGACCGCAGGCGTGTCGAAGAGGAAGTCCAGCACTACCGCCGCAACCTCGAGAAGCTGGTCGAGCAGCGCACCCAGGACCTGGTGCGAGCGAACGCGGAACTCCAGCAGGCTACAACGGCCCGCGACATCTTCTTCGCGAACATGAGCCATGAGCTGCGCACGCCGTTGTACACGATCATCGGTCTGACCGACATGATGGCCAGCGGGCTTGTCGGCGAGTTCGACGATGAGCAGGCCAAACAGGTCGGCATGGTCAACGAGGCGGGGCGCGGGTTGCTCGATCTCATCAGTGACGTGCTCGACATCTCGGCGGTACAAGCAGGTCAAGCGCGCTGCGAGGCCGAGGAGTTCGACGTGGTCGAGCTTGCCGAGTCGACACTCTTCAGCATGAGAACGCCCGCGGAGGAGAAGGGCCTGGAGGTACATCTCGCTGCAACCGAGCGGCCCGTCGTGATATCGACCGACCGGTTCAAGCTGCAGCAGATCCTGATGAACCTCATCTCGAACGCGATCAAATACAGCAGCGAAGGCGCGATCTATGTGGCAGTCACTCCGGTGGTGGACGGTCGTGTGACAGTCTCGGTGGTCGATAGCGGCGTCGGAATCACGAAGGAAGAGCTGCCCTATGTCTTCCAGGAGTTCCGTCAGATGAGTCGCGGTGATTCCGGGACACATCGCGGCACCGGCCTGGGGCTTGCGCTGTCACGGAAGCTCGCCGATGTCCTCTCGGCGGAGATCACCGTCTCCTCCGAGGAAGGTCGCGGCACGACGTTCTCGGTCATCCTGCCCGTGGAGTGCCCGCCGACGGAGCAGTGAGTCCGATGAAGCCGCCCGAGCGCTGGCTTGATGCCATCCCTGTGCGTCGGGCGCGCCGAAGCTACACCCCCGAGCGACCCACGGACACTCGGCTTGCGGAGCTCGAGCGACTCTGCGAGGCCTTCAGCCCCTTTGCAGGATTGGCGCGGGTGACAGTGATCCGGCAGGCATCCCAAGCGCTGTTCTCGGGCGTCGCCGGTTCCTACGGAGGCATCTCGGGTGCACCGTGTGCGCTCGCGTTCATCGGTGATGCACACGACCCCCGCGCGACAGCTGCGGTCGGGTACACCGGCGAGGGTGTCGTTCTTGAGGCCACCGCGCTCGGACTCGAAACGTGCTGGGTCGGCGGGTTGTTCAGCACGAAACACGCGGTCCTTCTGGGTGATGTGGGCGAGACGGAGCGCGTCTACGCGGTCAGCCCGCTCGGACATGCTACCGAGACGATCACGGTCAAGGAGCGAGTCGTGTTCAGGATGGGCCGCCCCAAGTTCCGGAGGCAGTCCGATGAGATCGCCCACGACATCGAGTCGTGGCCGACGTGGGCTCGCGCCGGCGTGGAGGCTGTGCGGGTGGCGCCATCCGCGATGAATCGCCAGCCGTGGCGGTTCCGTATGGAGGGCGATGACGTGTTTGTCTCGGCAGAAGGCGTGGACACGCCTCGCGTCTCCAAACGGCTTGACTGCGGGATCGCGATGCTGCACTTCGAGCTGGGCGCACGTGGCGCGGGCGTCGAGGGCGAGTGGGAGCTGCTCGAAGCGTCGGACGTCGGGCGCTGGAGGCTCGCCCGCTAGCGTCTACCAGTCTGTCGCAAGCACCGGGTCGGCGGTGCGTTCCTCGAGCGAGATCGCATCGAAGCGGCATGCCGAACGGCAGATGCCGCAACCGTAGCAGGCGTGTGGGTCGATGACCGCGAGCCTGCGGTCGGCATCCCAGCTGATGGCCGAGAACGGGCAGCGCTCCACGCACGCCTTGCAGCTGCGGCACGTCTCGGCATCCATACGGGCGACGTACTCGCCCTTCCACATCGTCTTGTGACCGAACTCGAGCGTTGTGCGCATAGCCATACAGCCTGCCGAGAGGTTGCAGTTGCAGATGGCGGTGATGAACGGGGTGCCGAACGTCCACACTGAGTGCATCAGTCCCTCATCCTCGCAGCGCTGGAGCACTGCCGAGGCCTCCTCGCGAGTGAGCCGCTGCAGCGCACTCGTGTCGGGGCCGTTGGCGAAGGCGGAGAACGCCTCGGCAAGCACCTCGTCTTGAGGGGTGATGGTCATCGCGATGCAGTAGCCCTCCTCGGGCACGCCCGCGAAGTCGCGGCATACGCACGGAACCTGCACGATGCTCGTGGCGAAGTCGAAGATCTGCTCGCATTCTTCGATGGGTACCGGCTGCCCGTAGTGGAATCGCTTCTGATGGGGGAGCGTCAATGCGCGGAATGCTCGCTGCACGGGGCGAGGGGATGACTTCACGACTTCGAGCAGCCTGACGTTTCCCGGCATGCGCTTGCTGAAGCCCTGGACGAAGTCGACGACGTACTCGCGGCGCTTGAGGTCGCTGCTGAGGTCGAAGGCATAGTTGGAGGCCTCGAGATACCACTTCTTGCCGTCACCATGTTGCACACAGAACTCGCACATGAGCGCCTCCTTGTCAGGCCACGAGGGTACCATGCTGATGAGGGGGTGGTCATTCATGGCTCGCATAGAACTGGGGAACGGGAAGGCCGTCGTCATCAGGCGCGGCGACATCGTCAACGCACATGCCGACGCCATCGTGAACGCGGCGAACCAACACCTGACGCCGGGGGGCGGGGTGAGCGGAGCAATACATGACGCCGGAGGTCCCACCATCGCGGAGGAGTGTCGCGCCTACGTCGCCAAGAACGGACCGCTTCCGGTGGGTGAGGCTGCGATCACCGGCGGCGGAAAGCTGCCTGCGCCGCACGTCATCCACGTCGTCGGGCCTGTCTGGCACCACGGGCGCCGGGGAGAAGCGGAGCTGCTGGAGGCGGCGTATCGCTCGGCGATTGAGCTTGCCGACGAGTACGGGCTTGCCTCGATCGCGTTCCCATCGATCTCCACCGGCATCTTCGGCTATCCCGTGCAGCTTGCCGCGCCGGTCGCGCTCGAAGCGGTCCGCCAGGCACTGATCGCGGCTTCGGCCGTGCGTCTTGTGGAGATCGTGCTCTTCGATGAGAGCTCGCACGAGGTGTGGGTCGACGCGGCGAAAGACATCGAGGAGGCGGAGTAGTGGGCGACCGCTTCAAGACACAGGCACGGGGGTGTCTCGTTGGAACCGCCGTGGGCGATGCGCTCGGTGCGCCCGTGGAGTTCCTTTCCGCCGAGAAGATCATCGAGCGGTTCGGCCCGGCCGGTATCACCACGCTTGAGCCGTGGGACGGGCACCGGGCAGGATCGTTCACCGATGACACCCAGATGACGATCGCTACCGCGCGCGGCATAGCTCGCTCGCTTGAAGGCGGCGTTGATACGACAGCCGCTATCTGGGAGGAGTACCGTGCATGGCTGCTCACCCAAGACGACCCGGTGCAGCGGCGCGGACCCGGGACTACCTGTCTGACGGCCCTGCGTGGCGGTGAGCCTGGCGAGCTCGACGAGCCGGTGAACGAAAGCAAGGGCTGCGGGGGCATCATGCGCGTCGCGCCGGTCGGTCTCGGGTTCGGCCCGGGATGGGCGTTCGAACTGGGTGCCGCCAGTGCGGCCCTCACGCACGGTCACCCCAGCGGCTACCTGGCGGCGGGCTTCCTGGCCGAGGTCGTCTCGCGTCTCGTAAGAGGCACCGCATCCCTGTACCGTGCGATCGAGGACGCGCGAGAGGAGTTGCTCGCCTGGGATGACGCAGATGAGGTGCTTGCGGCGATCGACGATGCGGTGGAGTTCGCCATGACGGCCCCCGGGACACAGCTGCAGATTAGCCGTCTCGGCGAAGGATGGGTCGCCGAGGAGGCACTGGCTATCTCGCTGGCATGCGCGCTGGCGTACCCGGAGGACTGGCCAGCAGCAGTTCTGCTCGCGGTGAACCACGGAGGAGACAGTGACTCGACGGGCGCGATCACGGGCGCGTTGCTCGGCGCGCATCTCGGCATCGAAGCGATTCCCTACGCCTGGGCTGCGAAAGTCGAGCGTTCCGCCGAGCTTGTGGAGTTGGTCGACTGGCTCACCGAGGCAGTCTCAGGTGAGGTCACCTACCGATGGATACACGAGGACGACTAGTCCGACTGGATCCATCCCGCGTAGGCCTTGATCAGGTCCTCTTTCGTCACGATTCCGAGGACAGCACCGACACGCACGGGGTCCACGACCACGACGCGGCCGATGTGGTGTTGCTCGATCAGGGTCAGCGCACGCCGGGTGCTCTCGTAGGGGAAGAGCGAGATGACGTCGCGAGACATGATCGCCGATACGGGTGTCTCGCCGCGCTCGGGGTAGGGGACCTTCTGCGCATCCTTCCAGCTCACGACGCCGACCAGACGATCGTCATCGTCGAGCACAGGGAACCCGTGATGCCCCGCGGTACCCACGAGCCTGAGGAGGTCGATGACGCTCATCGTGTCGCGTGCGACCACCGGGTCGGCCGTGAGAACCCGCTCGACCGGTACCCGGCGCAGGATATCGGCGGTCTCCTTCGTGGCGTCCGCGTGCTGGCTTTCGTAGATGGTGTGATTGCCGGAGGCAAGGAATCCGGTGGTGTTCGCGATGATGAGCGGGATGATCATCGTGAAGTTGCGCGTTGTCTCGCATAGCAGGATGGCTGTCGAGAGAGGCACCTTGCCTATCGACGCATACAGCGCGCCCATCCCCGCGATCACGTAGAGGGTCGGGTGCGCCGATGCATCCGGGAACATGCTCGTAGCGGCGAGTCCGATCGTGCCACCGAGCGCTGCGCCGATGAACAGTGACGGGGCGATGACGCCGCCGGCGCCCCCCGATCCGATCGAGAGCGAGCTTGCGACTATCTTCCCGATGATGAGGACCAGAAGGAGTGGCAGCGCCAGCTTGTAGTCGATGGCGTCCTGGATCGTCTGGTAGCCCATGCCCCAGACACGGGGCACGAACAGGACCAGTATGCCCATCAGCAATCCACCGATGGCCGGCTTGGTCCAGTCCGGGATAGCGAGCGCACGGAACCTGTTGAAGATCCCGTAGAACACCTTCAGATACAGGACTCCGACCAGGCTTGCGATGACGCCGATGAGAAGCACGACTACCAGGTCGAACAGGTTGAAGGCCCAGATGAACGGTGCCGAGAAGAGTGCCTCGAACCCGTAGAAGACCGAGAAGATCAGGTAGCTGGTAAGCGATGAGATCATCGCGGGCAGGATGAGGTCGTACTCCATGCCGTAGATGTAGAGCACGCTGGTGGCGAACAGTGCGCTGCCGATCGGAGCCCGGAAGACTGCACCGATACCGGCCGCCGCGCCGCACACTGCGAGCGTTCTGACGTCCTGGTCGGTGAATGTGAAGTGCAGCAACTTGTCCAGACGGAGCTTCTGGATCAGCGTGGAAGCGATCGAGCCGAAACCGGTGCCGATAAGGGCCGTCGGGCACTCTCGGCCTGCGCTACCGCCGGATGCGAGGGTGATGGATGCCGTGAGGATGGTGGCGAACGGGACGCGGAACTTCGCGCGCCCGTTGTCCTTGTGGATGATATCGATCATCGCGTCGGTGGCACACGGGCTGCAGAACGCCTCGGGCATCCACACGTAGCGGATAAGGCCGACGAGTAGTCCGCCGAGCGCCGGGATGATGGCGATGAGGCGCGGATCTGGTAGCGCATCAGCCATGGAGTCGAAGAGCGGGATCGCGGAATCCAGTGTCACGCTGAACAGCAGGGCACCGAACCCTCCAAGGATGCCGACCAGTCCGGCCGCGATAGACCACTTGTAGAGTTGCTGCCAGTTTCGGAGGTAGTGGGCACGAGCTTTGATGGCCTCGAGAGCATCTTTGACGAGGTCGGCTCGCTCTTCGGTAGCGACCTCACAGCGTTCTGCCTGCATGGTTTTGGAGTTCGCGTCCTTTCGTGGTCTTCGTCGTGGGGCAAACGAGATATCACTATACTCCACTATTCAGGACGCGAGGCTCGACTCCTGCCCCGGGGACGCTCTCGGCGTGCGCACACGGTGAATCAGGCGCACGCCGAGCGACTAGAGATTGCCGGAAAGCGTGGCAAGGAACGTGAGCAGAACGACAAGCACGACAGCTACGTTGAAGCTCATGTCCCGCGCGTAGCGCTGGATCTGGCGGCGCGTGTGCAGCACGCTCTCGCTGGTTGCACGACTCTCGGCCATCCAGCTCACGCGCTCCTGGGTAGCGGTCTCGACAATGAGCCGCGCCATGTCGGTGATCCAGGCGCCTGTGCGCTCGAGTCGACTCAGGCCCTCGACCCGATAGGTGGATACCTGAGAGGCCGATGGGATCGTCCCCATCGCACTCTGCCCCACCTGGAGCAGCCGCCCGGAGGGTGCGAACGTGTGCGGGATCGAGTCCCGGAGCTTCTGGTCGAAGCGCTCCTCGGAAAGGATGCGGTTCATGGCAGCGGAGATGTCGCGCAACACGTTCTCGCCGAGCATGCGTTTCTCAGCGAGAAGGAGCGCCGTCCGTCCGACGCGGTCGCGATAGCTGGACAGAGAGCGGACGACCCGCTCGAACGTGTCGCGAACGGCATCGGCCTCGTCGTCACGAATGAAGTCCGAGACAACGCCGAGACGCTCCTTGAAGAGCCTGGTCGCCATGTACGAGGAGATGTCACGTACTGCATCGATATAGCCGCGACAGTAGGCATCGTCGGCGTAGTCGGGATGGTCGCGCAGCCACTCGACGGCCATCACAACCGCGTAACGCACGGTTGCCTGCCGCTCCCGCTCGAGTACGACGTATGAACGCTGGACGAAGTGCTGGTTGCGGGGACCGGGTGCACCGGTCGTGACTGTGAGGACGAAGCGCCGCGCATCCCGCTCCAGGCGGGACCACTCGGACCGATAGTGCAGCCGCAGCCACCACAGGAGCTTCGAGGTTGCCTTGCGGAGCAGCTCGTACCAATCGTCGATCCAACGGCAGAGCGCTACGAAGCCCTTTGCGCCCTTCACGTACCAGAAGTCGACGCCGAACCACTTCGGCGCATGCAGGTGGAACAGGCCGAACTTCATGCCGACGAAGAAGACCGTGAAGCCGATGGCGAACGCTTGGATGACCGACACGATGTCGCCCCAGCTGAGGAAGTACACCTCAAGATAGTGCTCGATCAGCTCAGAGTGCAGTCCCCATGTGTGCAGACCCGGCGCGACCACACCTTCCAGTACGATCTGCGGACGGATTCCCAGTGTGATGATGGCAGTCGCCAGAAGACCCATCGCGATCAGCATGCGCGGCGGCGCGTCCTTCACCTGGGGTCCGTATTCGACCTTCGGTTTGCCGAGGAAGACCAGACCGATGAGCTTGATGAACGAACACGCGGTGCCACCACACGTTACGATGTAGATCTTCTCGGCGATGCCGAGCGACGCCAGTTCATGCAGCTCCCATGCCTCGACGATCGCATGGTGGATGAGGCACTTGCTCACGAAGCCGTTGAACAGCGGGACACCGGTGATGCCGCACGCGGCGATGAGCGTGAACAGGAACGTCATCGGCATCTTCTTCCACAGCCCGCCGAGGTGGTACATGTCCAGCGAACCCGTTCGGAAGAAGACCGCACCCACGCCGAGGAACAAGCATGCCTTGAACAGCGCGTGGTTGACGATGTGGTAGAGACCACCGGCATAGCCGAGGGCACCATGGGCACCCAGGTAGCCGGCGGCGCCGATACCGGCGAGGATGAAGCCCATCTGGCTCACGCTGTGATAGGCGAGCATGCGCTTCGCGTTGTGCTGGCCGAGTGCGAGCATGACCCCGATGAACATCGTCGCCACGCCAATCCAGAGCACCACGAGGCCGATCTGACTGCTGAAGTGCCACAGCTCCTCGGCTATCTCCTCGGCGAGCTCTGGGCGGAAGAGCGCAGTCACGGTGCGGAAGATGCCGTATGCCCCCGCTTTGATCATCACGCCGGACAGCAGGGCGCTGGCCGGGGACGGCGCGACCGGGTGAGCGTCGGGGAGCCACACGTGGACGGGCAACATGCCCGCTTTCACACCGAAGCCCAGCGTCAGAAGCACGAAGGCGGTCCAGCGCAAAGCTGTCGCTCCGTGCTCCACGGGGATCGGCCCGATCGCGCCGGTACCACCCAGCGCGTATGTTATGAAGATGCCCCCGACGAGGGCGAAGCCCCCGAGCACCGTCATCCAGAAATACTTCAGCGAGGCCTTCTTCGCCTCGTCGGTCTCGGTATGAACGACGAACAGGTAGGCAACCAGGCCCAGCGCTTCGAAGCTGACATAGAGGGTGATGAGGTCACCGGCGAGCACGACACCAAGCATCGCTGCCAGTACGACCAGGTTCGTGATGTGGTACCGGTCACGCTTCTTCTCATGCTTCAGGTAGTCGAGCGAGTACAGCGTCGAGCAGAACCACACGAATGACGAGAACATCGCGAACAGCATGCTGAACGAGTCCGCCTCGAAATGCAGCTCTCCGATGAGCGCCGGGATCGAGTACGTGATCCTGTGATGTTCCGCGATCAACGGCACGAGGCCGGCGGCCATGAGGGTCGTGATGCCGGTGACGACCGTCACGTATATGTTGCGGATCCCCTCGTTGCGTTTGCCGAGCGGACGAACGAGTATCGCCGCAAAGAGCGGCACCAGCACGATCAGCGCCGGTAGCGCGTTCTGTGTGACGTGCCCTGCGCCTTCCATCGCTTCCCCCTAGTGGAACACTGTCTCCGCCGCGAGTCTTGCGAGCGAGAGCGGCATACCCGGTGCGGACGCCGCCAGTCCGAGTACCGCTGTCAGCACGGCTGCCGCCACGGCAGGTCCTAGCATCGACAGCGGGGCTTCTCGGCCACCACTTTCCATCTCCTTGGTGCCTGCGGTCTGCACCGGCTCCTTGAAGTAGGCGATGTAGACGATCGGGAGCAGATAGACCGCTGCCAGCAGCGCGCCGCCCAGCAGAACGACCAGGTAAACGGGCTGCTCAACGTCAAGCATTCCGAGCCCTAGGTACCACTTGCTGACGAAGCCCGACAGTGGCGGTGTGCCGATCATCGCCAATGCCGCCACCGCGAACGCGGCCATGGTGACGGGCATGCGCTTGGCTATGCCGCGCATCTCGCTGATGCGATGGATGCCGGCATGCTTGATCAGCAGGCCCGCACACAGGAACAGAGTGCCCTTCATGAAGGCGTGATTCGTGATGTGCACGAGCGCGCCTATCGTCGCCTGTTCTCCCAGCAGTGACACGCCGAGCGCGACGTATCCCATCTGGCTGATGGTCGAGTACGCAAGGCGTCGCTTCAGGTTGTCCTGGTTGATGGCCAGGATGGCGGCGAATATCACCGTGAACGCTGCGATGTATTGGAGATACCGCATGACGTTCAGTTGGCCGAGGAGATCGACCCCGAAGACGTTGAAGACGACGCGCATGATACCGAAGGAGCCCGCGGCGACCATGACACCGGACAGAACGGTTGAGAACGGCGCCGGTGCCGCCGGGTGAGCATCGGGCACCCAGCCATGCAGAGGGACGAGCGCGGCTTTCACACCGAAACCTGCGATGAAGCACCAGAAGATGGCGAGCAACTGGCCCTTGCCCATGTCCATCGACAGCAGGCCGTGTGAAGACAACGTCTGGTCTCCGGCGAGGAAGAACGTGAACACGATAGCGAGCAGGACGAGTGATCCGCCGATCAGGATGTAGATGATGTACTTCGTACCGGCGGCCATGGCCTCCGGTGTCTCCTCATGCACTACGAGCGGGTAGGTGAGTATCGAGAACAGCTCGTAGAACACGAGGAATGTGAGCAGATTGCCCGCGTAGGCGACGCCCATCGTCCACCCCAGGCACAGCATGAAGAACGCGTAGTAGCGGCTCTTCCGGTGTTCGTCGGCCATGTATCCAGTCGAGTAGATGAGGGCGAGCGTCCACAGTACAGAGGCGGTCAGCGCGAACAGCGCTCCCATCGCATCGACGCGCATGTACATCCAGATACGTGGTGTCAGGCGCAGCAGATACGTCTCGTAGATCTTGCCGTCCAACACGCCGGGGATGAAGCCTACGGCTACACCAACCGTCGCAAGACAGACGAGTGTGAGTCCGATGGCGCGCATCCGTTCGGACGACCTCGTCATCGGCACGACGACGATCGCGCCCAGTATCGGCAAGAGGAATGCCGCAGGGGGCAGGATCGAGGCGGTAAGCTGACTATCCATGGCCGAGACCTCCCTACATGCCGAAGACGAAGCGAACCGCGGCGCGTGCCAGCGAGAACGGCATCCCCGGGACTTCAGCTGTTGTACCGAGCATGATCACGTACAGCGCACACACGATGGTGGGCACGAGCAGGGTGGGGCGTGCTTCCTCGATATGGAGCCGCGTGCCCGGGGGCGCCTTGAAGTAGGCGAGATACACGATCGGCAGGAAGTACGCCGCGTTGAGCAGGGCGCTGGCGATCATGACGATGACGAACCACCACGCGCCTGCTTCGAGTGCGCCGAGCGAGAGGTACCACTTGGTGACGAAGCCTGCGAACAGCGGTACGCCGACGAAGCTCAGAGCCGCTACTGTGAAGGCTCCCATCGTGAATGGCATTCGATAGCCGATGCCGGCCAACTCGTGGATCGATGTCTTCCCGGTCGTGCGCTGTATCGCGCCGGCGACGAAGAACATGGTGATCTTGGCGAACGCCTGGTTCGCGATGTGTGCGATCGCCGCCGTGGCAGCCATCGGGGTGAGCAGACATGCACCCAGGATGATGTAGGACAGCTGGCTGACGGTGGAGTAGGCGAGCCTGCGTTTGAAGTTGTCCTGGAACAGCGCGACGAATGACGCCGTGAGTATGGTGAACGCGGCCAGCCATGCCAGCCACGTGGTCAAGTCCATCTGTCTGAGCAGTTCGACTCCGAAGACGTTGTAGATGACGCGAAGGACGCCGAAGGCACCGGCCTTCACGACCGCTACTGCGTGCAGCAGCGCGCTGACCGGGGTCGGCGCCACCATCGCCGAGGGTAGCCAGCCATGCAGCGGCATGATCGCAGCCTTCACGCCGAAGCCGGCGATGAGCGTGACGAACAGCACCGTCAACGTTCGTGTCCCATCGGCGAGCGTCAAGACCCCCGGCTGACTCAGGGTGAGAGTGCCGGATGTCTGGTACATGATCACGGTGCCGATCAGGACGAGGGCGCCTCCGATCAGCGTGTAGGTGAGGTACTTGCGGCCAGCCTTGAACGCCTCAGGGGTCTCCTCGTGGATGACGAGGGGATAGGTGACGATGGTGAGGCTCTCGTAGAACAGGAAGAGCGTCAGGAGGTTCTCGGCGAAAGCTATACCGACAGTGGTCGAAACGCATAAGGCGAAGAAGCCGAAGAATCGGACCTTCGCATGCTCAGGTTCCATGTATCCGATTGCATAGATGGTGGTGAATATCCACAACGTCGAGGAGACGACCGCGAAGAACATGCCGAGAGCGTCCACGCGGAACCCGAGTCCGATGCCAGGGGTGAAGTCCATCAGCTTGAACACATAGACCGTGCCATTCATGGTGCCGGGCAGCATCGACATGACGACGCCGAGCTTGAGCAGGGCGGCACTGAGGCTCCAGAACCTGCGCCAGAAGGCCTTCCTGCCTGTCATGAAGATGAGTCCCGCACAGATGAAGGACAGTGTGGGCGCGAGTACGGGTCTGATATCGACTACTTCCATCTCATCCTCCGAACGTGCCCAGCATCCGAAGCACGGCGGGCTCGATGAAGCTCAGAGGGAGCCTGCCCAGGATGCCCATGACGAGGCAGAGTGTGGCCAGGACGAGCACAGGTGCGAGCATTGAGAGCGGAGCTTCGCCCACGCTGAGGATCTCGGGGTGGGTGGGCTGCTGGAAGTAGAACGAGTTCACCATGCGGATGTAGTAGACGAAGATGAACAGCGCGCCGAACACCAGCGCGAAGCCGAAGAAGGGCTGTCCGGCCTGGAACGCGCCCAGGGCGATGTACCACTTGCAGAGGAAGCCGGCAGTGGGCGGGATACCGACGATGGAGATCGCACCGATCGAGAGTGCCATGCAGGTGAGCGGCATGCTCTTGCCTACGCCGCGAAGGTCGGTGAGCGTGCGGTAGCCGGTCTTGTGGATGAGCGCACCTGCGCCGAGGAACAGGGTCGCCTTGATGAGTGCGTGGTTGAAGATGTGCACCGTCGCACCGATCATGCCGTACTGCGAGGCGAGCCCGAGTCCCATGACGATGTAGCCGATGTTGGAGATCGTCGAGTAGGCCAACATCATCTTGATGTCTTCCTGGAATATCGCGAAGAACGCGCCCATCACGATCGAGATGGCGCCGAGCCACACGAGAGCCGTGTTCAGCCCCGTGAGGTCGTAGTTGCCCGCACCGTAGAAGATCTGGTAGGCGCGCAGAAGGCCGAAGACACCCGTCTTCACTACCAGGCCCGAGAGGATGGCGCTCACGGGACTCGGTGCGATGGCGTGAGCATCGGGAAGCCAGATATGTAGCGGGAACAGCGCCGCCTTCACCATGAAGGCCATCGCCATCCCTGCGAGCGCAAGCATGACCGGAAGCCGGTCGGTCACGCCCGCGAGCCGTTCGGAGATGTCAGCCATGTTGAGACTTCCCGTTACCGCATACAGGAGGCCGACGCTGAACAGAACGACGAGTGAGGAGACGGCGCCCATGACGAGATACTTGAATGCCGCCATCTCGGCTGTCCGCTCCCCGCTGATCGCCACCAGGGCGTAGCCGGATAGGGAGAGAATCTCCATGAAGACGAAGAGGTTGAACAGATCGCCCGTGACCACGAACCCGATCATGCCGGTCAGATTCAGCAGCAGCAGGGAGTAGTAGTAGGGTATCCGGCTTTCGTGTATGGATGCGGCGACATAGCGGTAGGAGAACATCAGCGCCAGCAACCCCAGTAGACAGATGATGGCGACCGAGGCGCTGAACTCATCGAAACGAAGCTCGATGCCGTACGGCCGCGCCCAGTCGCCGAGCATGTAGGAGAACGGACCCTCCTGGGCCACGCGAATGATGAGCATCGTGGCGGCCACGGATGTCAGGGCCATGGTGCCAAGGGACCACAGAGAAGCGACTTTGGGGCGGTCGCGTCCGACGACGGGAGTCAGCACCGCTCCGGTCAGCGGGATGATGATGACGGCGACCAGCCAGTGGGGCCAAAGTACCATCTACTCCAACTCCCTCAGCTCGTCGGCCTCGATAGTCCCGCACTGCTTGTGGATCCGGATTACCAGGCTGAGCGCGAGCGCCGTCGTGCTCACCGCTACGACGATGCCCGTGAGGATCAGAGCTTGAGGGATGGGATTGGTGAATGGTGCGCGGGCGCCTTCGCCCATGATGGGCGCATCTCCGCCGTCGACCACACCGAGTGCGACGATGAACGCGAAGATGGCCGTTTCCATGATGTTGAGGCCCATGAACTTCTTGATGAGGTTGTCTTTGGCGATGACCGCGTACAGGCCGATGAGGAAGAGCACGATCGACGCCGCATAGTCGAGGTTATTCCAGAGGGCGTTTATCATCGCTCGCCCTCCATCGTCCAGAAGATGCTGGAGATGATGACCGCCCCGCCGAGGCCGATCCCGATCTCAAGCATCAGAAGCCACATTGTGCGAACCCAGGTGAGAGTCTCCACAGTGGGGAAGCCGAGATAGACGCCGACATCAGTGAGCCCCGCCAGACCGATACCGACGAAGGTGAGCGGCGCCGCCGCCTGCAGCCACGGTCGCGCGCCTTCGGGTATCAAGCGTCGTGCCTCGTTCTCGCCCAGCACAAGCGTGAGAGCGATGGCCAGCGCGCCCAGTATCGTGCCTCCCTGGAAGCCGCCGCCCGGCGAGACGTGTCCGTTCAAGATCACGTAGATGGCGAACATCGCGATGAATGGTGCGAGCAGGCGCACGATGAAGCGCACAACGATGCTCGGAGGGTAAGTGGGCTGCTCGACCGGATGGCGGGATTCCCGGCCGAGCAGCAGAACACCCATCACAGCGGCGAGAGCGGTGAAGATCACAGTGACCTCGCCGTTGGTGTCGAATCCGCGGTAGTTCAAGATCACGTCGGTGACGATGTTCTCCGCACCGGCCTCTTCGGCTCCGTACTCCAGGTAGTAGGCGGAGACATGCTCGTAGGCCGGACTCTTGGCTGAACCGTGCGGCGGCAGTTGGCCGACCGCGAGCAGCAGCGGGATCGCGGTGAGTATCAGCAGCGCCGATACGAGAGCCTTCTTCACTTCTCTCGCCTCACAGTCCGGCTGATAGTCACGAGGAAGAGCACCGTGGTGACGCCCGCTCCGACGGCGGCTTCGGTCATCGCCACGTCAGGGGCGCCGCGCAGTTGCCAGATGATGCACATGATCAGGCTGTATGCCGAGAAGATGATCGCCGCGGCCAACAGGTCCTTGGAGCGGATGACCGCAACTGCGCAGGTGATAAGCAGCAGGAGCAGGACGATGTCGAAGACCTGGCTCATGACTGGTCCTCCTGTTCTCGCTGCCAGTGCACCAGGCCGGTCCGGTGCGCTGCTCGTGCCAGAGCATGTCCGGTGGTCGGGCTGGAGAGAAGTACAAGGGCGGCGAGTGTGAGGATCTTGAGCCCCGACACGTCAAGGCCGTTGAAGACAGCCAGAGCCAGCAGCAGCGACCCCGCTCCCACCGTGTCGCACTTCGTCGCAGCATGCGTGCGCGCGTAGAAGTCGGGTAGTCTCAGCAACCCGAGGGTGCCGACCAGGAAGAAGAACATCCCGATGCCTGCGAACACGACGGTGAGCGCGCGGGAGATGGCCTCGAGAGCGCTCACGACCAATCACCCCGCAAGCGCCCGGTCTCCAGGAATCGTGTCGCAGCGATCGTCACGATGAAGTTGAGAAGTCCGTAGACGAGCGCGATGTCGATGTAGATACTGCGACCGAACACGATGCCGAGAAGCGCTACGACGACGAGGGTCTTGGTTCCCACGATGTTCACGGCAAGGATGCGATCCGCGATCGTAGGACCCGCGTACGCGCGCCACAGGCACAGGAACGCGTTCACGAGCAGGAATATGCCAACCCCCCAGAAGAACGCCTGCACCGGTCTCACTCCTCGAAGACTCGGGTGATCCTCCGCTCGAGAGCGCCGCTCGCGATTGTGTCAGCGAACTCTTCGGCCAGGCAATGGATTGTGAAGGTGTTGTCGTCGGAATCGACGGTCAGCGTTCCGGGCGTGAGCGTGATGGAGTTCGCGAAGGCCACACGCGACACATCGCGACTCATAGAGCACCTGTGGGTGATGATCACGGGATCGATCGGCATCCGCGGGTCGAGTACCTTCTCGGCGACGTACACAGCGGCCACCACGATCTCCTTGAGCAACCATGGAATGTAGGCGACAAAGCGCAACGCCTGCTGAAGCGTGAGTGTGGGCGCGTCATCTCCCCAGAGGACGCGCGATGCCCACCAGCCGAGCAGCACCGATAGCACGACGCCGAGGATCAGCGATGAAGTCTCGACCGTGCCCGTGATCAGTAGCCAGAAGGCGAACAGGGTTATCGATGCCTGTGCGACCTTCACGATGGCATCTCCTGCAGGCTGCCGAGACCCGCCTGCTCACGCTTTGACTTGCTGGACTCCCTTGTGGTCAGGCGCTGCCGGGCGAGATGGAGAAGCTCCACATCGTCATTGGCGTCCCCGGGGTAGGCTGCTACTCCCACTGCTACATCGATGCTCGCCTGCGGCTCGATCACGTCGCCTTCGAACTCCGCCTCGGCGATAGAGCGCTCGATACGTCCCGACACGACGTATGCCTGCTCGGTTGAGGAGAACGGCAGGATCACAGCGAACTCTGTGGGCCCATACCGGGCGACGATGTCGGTGTCTCGCACCGAGATGCGGATCAGGTCCGCTGTGTGCTCAAGCATAAGATCGGCCTTGTAGTGGCCGAAACGGCGCTTGAACTCCTCATGGTCGTTGACCGCGACCAGTATGAATGCGATGGACACCGAGTAGCGATCACTGCGCCTCATCTCCTCGTCGAGACGGGTTTGCAGATAGTCGCCCTTGTACAGTCCAGTCAGCGAATCGCGTATCGAAGCCTGCTCAAGCATGTCACTGTGCTGACGCTGGCGATGTGCCTGGGCCCCGATCACGAGGCCTGACAGCAGGAAGACACCCATGCCCACGACCAGCTGGGGCAGTGCGTCTAGGGAAGAGGTCGCACCAGGCATGAGGAGTGCCACCAGCGCGGTTGCTAGAGCGCTGGCGATGACCGCACCGCCTACGTGATAGGCGAGAGAGGCGATCACGATCGGCACCAGGTAGAGCGGCCAGTACGTCGACAGATCACCGGTCAACGAGATGAGAGCTGTGACGAAGCCGCCTGACATGGCGATGAGCATTGCACTCCACAAATGGAAGCGCGTAGCGCCAGCGTCGTGTTCTGACGTGGTCTTCTCGGCTACCCCTGACATGGGTAACCCCCCCGTTCACGATCACATGATCGAGCCCCGACGTTCACCGTGCCGTTCCGGGTACGACACGAAAGGCATCGAGTGGTGCAAAACTTCGTTGGCGAGTAACGATGTCTTGGCACCAGTATTCCACGTCATGTGATGGTAATCACAAGCAATGCGAAGTCTGAGTAAGCCTGAGGAGCGCTTGAGCCGAGGTGAAGGCGTTCCGGCCCCGGATACCGCATGCGATGGCTCACGGGTTAGTGATAGAGTGTTCTTCTCAGAAAGCGGGGTGAGCCGACATGTCCGAACCGGATCGAACACCACAAAGCCCGGGTCGACGGATTGCGGTGTATGTACTCTGGATCGTCATCGCGGTCGTCGTTCTCTTCGCGCTGGTCCGGGTGTTCATCAGGCCTGTGGCTCCCGCCCAAGAGGCCCCGCCCGGTCATTACGGCGAGCCGTGCGTGCTCTGCCACATCGTGACCGAGGGTGCCGAGATCATCGAATTCAGCGACTGACGGGACTCGATCGATGACAGCGAACAGCCAAAAGATACCCGCAGCAGCCACAAGCGAGCAGCAGCCCGAGAAGCCGCATTCTCGCGGATACTCGCTCGGCGAGGAGATTGCCAACGCGGTGACCCACGGGCTCGGTGTCGTCCTCAGTCTCGTCGCTCTTGTGCTGCTTGTCGCGGCGTCCGCGCGGACGGGCAATCCCTGGCAGCTGGCGAGTTCAATCACGTACGGAATCACCCTGGTCCTGCTCTACCTGGCGTCGACGCTATACCACTCGATTCCTGGACCCCGGGCCCGTAGGGTATTCAAAGTCATCGATCACTCCGCCATCTACCTACTGATCGCGGGCACGTACACACCGTTCACGTTGGTGACGCTACGCGACACGGGTGGCTGGTGGCTATTCGGCATCATCTGGGGGCTGGCCGTCATAGGGGTTAGCCTTGAGGCATTCTGGGTGAACCGGCCGAAATGGGTGTCGGCAGTCGTGTACCTCGGTATGGGCTGGTTCGTTGTGGTGGCCATACGACCGCTGTTGGAGAACCTCGCCTCTGGAGGCATCTGGCTGTTGGTCGCCGGCGGCCTGTGCTACACCCTGGGCACGGTCTTCTACGTGCTCAAGCGCCTACCTTACACACATATGGTGTGGCATCTGTTCGTTCTCGGCGGCAGCGTGTGTCATTTCCTCAGCGTCATGCTGTACGTACTGAGGTAACCTACGGGTTCCAGCCGGGTGGGGCGAGGAGCACGGGGACAACGGTCTTCTGGAGCACAGCGTCAGTGACGCTATCGAGGCTCGCATTCGATCCGTGTCCACAGTGCGGCCCCATAACGATCAGTGAGTACTCGCCGCTGGCGGATGCTTCAGACACGATCCGTTCGGGATCTCCCACGAGAATCTTCACGCGAACGTCGGCGACTCCGGCGTCGGCAGCGCGTTCTGCTACGCGTTCGAGTTGCGCGGAGGACTCATCATGAGAGTACTCGGTCCCGTTGTTCCTCTGTACGACGTGGAGCAAGGTGATGGCCCGCGCACCCTTCTCGGCCATATCCATTGCTAGTCGTACGGCGTGGTCGCATGAACCGGAGAAGTCGATCGGCACCAGTATGTTGGCGAGCATTGAGGCACATGCCGCGCCCACGGTGTCAGGATCGTCAGAAGTGGCAGGAGCGGTCAGTAAGACTGGCCGTTCCGCGATACGGACGAGGTCCGAGGACACGCTTCCTGACATCACGCCGTCGAAAAGGCCCTTGCCGTGACTGCCGGCCACTATCAGCCCAGCGTCATGTTCTGAGGCGATTCGCTCGATCTCATATGGCGCGTAGCCTACCGCTGTGTCGATTCTGACTTCGATCCCCGCACGTTCGAGCTCTTCCAGCTGCCGCTGAAACAAGGCGTCGCTGCCTGCACCGGGGACTGCGCCGGGACGATCGATATCGATGACGTGTGCCAGGACGACGTCGCAAACTCCGAGTAGGCCGAGTTGTTCCGCGCACCGGACGATTCCGTCAGATGAGGATGAGAGGTCCGTGCATACGATAGCTCTGGTGAACATCCGTCGTGCCTCCGTGCTCTAGTTGCCGTCGTAGAAACTCTTGTCGCGATCCCCAGTGTCCGAGTAGCCTCTGCTCTCCCAGTAGCCCTGGTAGTCCTCATCGTCCGAAAGCTCGATCGCCTCGACCCACTTGATCCACTTGTAGCCCCACTTGTCCTCGGCCACGAGTTGGAACGGGAATCCGCGCTCTGCGGGGAGGACGACGCCGTTCATCGAGTAAGCGAGCAGTATGTCGTTGTCATAGAAGTAGTCGAGCGGGAACGACGTAGAGTACCCGTCGACCGCTCGCAGTATGACTGTGTTCGCCGCGGGCTGCACGTCCACCTGCTCGAGGATGTCGCGAACGAGGACTCCCCTCCACAGAATGGTGACGCTCCATCCCTCGACGCAGTCGAGCGTGACGACTTTCTCGTACGCGGGTAGACCGCTCGTGATCTCCGAGTAGGCGTACTCGGTCGGCTGTCCTACGAGTCCCCCGATGCTGAGCAGATACGTCTCTCTGTCGACCTGCTGGGGTCCGGCGATCGAATTCTCACGGAAGTCCTCGATCGCACTCAGATCGGCGCCTTCGTACTCTCGGATCTCGACGCCTTCTAGCTCGATGGGACTATCACGGGGCGCGTCCTGGGGCGGCCCGCCGGTGTCGGTGGGGGAGCAGGAGGCGACCATCGCTAGAGACAAGATGACGAGAACTGCGAGTGGTACGTTGCGCTTCATGGCTGTCTCCCTGGGGGTGATGATGCCATCTTCATTCCCGCTACGACTCTCTTGCACGCGTGTGGCAGAATCAGAAGGTGCCGTTCGAAGGAGGTCATCCGTGTCGAATGTTCTCGAGGTATCGGGTCTACGCAAGAGCTACGGCAAACACGAAGCGGTGCGTGGCATCGATTTCACGGTCGCCGAGAAGGAGATCTTCGCGCTCATCGGTCCCAACGGCGCCGGCAAGACGACCACGTTGCGCATGATCGCGACGATCCTGCAGCCGAGCGGCGGGACTGCGTCGCTGGATGGCGTTGATATCGCATCTGAACCGGCCAAGGTCCGTGAGCGCATCTCATACCTGCCGGAAGAGGCGGGCGCCTACAAGGCCATGACCGGTGAGGACTACCTACGCTTCATGGCGCAGATCTACTTCGCCGACAAGAACGGCCAGGAGCAGGCGCTCAAGACCGCGCGTGACGTCTCGGACCTCGGCGAGAGACTCTTCGACAAGCTCGGCACGTACAGCAAGGGAATGACACGCAAACTGCTGCTGGCCCGTACCATCATGACAAGGCCGCGCCTGGCGATCCTCGATGAGCCGACGAGTGGCCTGGATGTTCTGAATGCTCTGGAAGTCCGGAGCACCATCAAGCAGTTCTCACGAATGGGTATGTCCGTGCTGCTGTCCAGCCACAACATGCTCGAGATCGAGTACTTGTCCGATCGCGTCGCGATCATCCATGAGGGCGTCATCCATGAGGTGGGCACGCCCGCCTCGCTCAAGGAGCGCTATGGCGCCGCGAACCTGGAAGAGGTCTTTGCGGAGGTGGCCCGATGAGGAAGTTCATGGTGCTGCTGCGCAAGGAGCTCAAGGAGTTGCTCACGAAGCAGATGCTTATGCCGTTCGCAGTGACGATCCTGATGTTCGCCTTGATCGGGAACATCATGGGTGCACAGGACGGGGAGGATGTGCTGAGAAGCGTCATCGTCGTCGACCGGGATGGCACGGCAGCCTCGACTCTCGTCATCAGCGCGATCGAGCAGGCGGGTTTCTCGGCGGATGTGCGCGAGGATGCGACGGTAGAAGATGCGGTGGCTGAGCTCAAGGGCGAAGCTGCCGATGTGCGCTTCCTGGTTGTCATCCCGGAGGGTTTCGGCGAGAAGCTCTCTGCTGTCGAGCGGCCGGAGATCATCACGTACTCGGCGTTGCGCAATCTGTCGGTCACCGGCTCTCAAGAGGTAGGTGCGCTCAAGGGCGCGATCGCGAGTGTCTCTGAGATCGTGAGCGCGCAGATGATCGCCGAGCGAGTAGGCACCGCCGACCTTGAGGCGCTCAGGTCGCCGCTACTCGTCGAAGAGCATGTGATCGTGGGCGACAAGGAGGCCCAGGCCTCTCCCGACATGATCGGTGGATTCATCAGCCAGCAGACCACCTTCATCCCGATCATCCTGTTCATCGTCACCATATTCGCGGCGCAGATGGTAGCGACCACCATCGCGAACGAGAAGGAGAATAAGACACTCGAGACTCTGCTGGCCGTGCCGGTGGCGCGAAGTGCTCTGGTCGCGGCGAAGATGATCGCCGCAGCGGTCGTAGCGCTTCTGTCGGCAGGCGCTTACATGATCGGCATGCGCTACTACATGAATGGTCTGACTGCGAGCCTCGGTGGGATGGAGCTGAATGGCGGTAGTGCGCTCGCCGACCTGGGACTCAATCTGTCGGCCGGAGACTACGCGCTTCTGGGGCTGGCATTGTTCTTCGCGATACTCGTGGCCATCTCCATCGCGCTGATACTGGGTGCGTTTGCCGAGAATGTGCGTGCCGTACAATCACTCCTCACGCCGCTGATGCTCATGCTGATGTTGCCCTACTTCCTGGTTCTGTTCATGGACATAGAGGCCGCGAGTCCGGCACTGAAGTGGCTCGTGTACGCGATTCCGTTCAGCCACCCGTTCATGGCCGGGCCCAACCTCTTCCTCGGCAACTACACCATGGTCTGGGCGGGCATCGCCTACGAAGCCGTGTGGGTCGCGGTGTTCCTGGTCCTTGCGGCCCGTATCTTCTCCTCTGACCGGATCCTCACGATGAAGCTCGACTTGGGAAAGAGGCGAAGCGGCACTTCTCCCCGTGGCTGACAGGTCCGCGGTAGCCTCTGCTGGCCGAAGTGACAGCCAGGGCGGTGCGATCTGTTGAATCGTCGGGGCTGGGTGTTCCGGGCGGCCTGATCTGCGAGTCGAGCTCTGCGAAGGACATGCGTCACTGCGCGAGCTAGGGGCTCCTGCGTAGGGGTATATGAGAGCAAATAGCCTGTCCGCTGGCCGAGATGAATGACGAGGGAGAGATGACGATGGAGATCATGGCACGGGTCTGCAAGTCCGAACGCATGAACTTCCAGCGGCTCGCTGCGAGGCTGCTCGTGGCTGGAGGGGGTCTCTTCTGGATCGCTGCGGTGCTAGGTATGGACCTGGGCTATCGTGATAAGAGCATAGCCGGCGCAGCAAGCACCGCGCTCATTCCGCTGGCAGTAGCGGTTGTCGCCCTTGCCATCGGCTGGTTCTACGAGAATCTCGCAGGCATTCTTCTGCTTGTCGGAGCGGTCGGAGCGGTCGTGTGGGGCATCGTTGCCGGATGGGGAGAAACCGGCGTCTGGTTGCTCATGGCGGGAGTCTTGGTTGCGCCGATGACGATCTCGGGCCTGCTCTTCCTTGCTGCCGGTCGGATGCAGCGGATTTGTGAGCTTGATGCCTGACGACATGTGACCGTTAGTCGTACCGTTGGTCTGAGACATATACCGTTCGGTGACTCTAGGAATCCGTTCACGCTCCGCGAGTGGCGAATTCTTGTTGGTAGGCTAGACTGGAGTGCGATTGAGCACGTTTCGTGCATCATCTAGAAGCACTACGCTCGGGGTCTTGCCCGAGCGAAAGTGGGAAAGGTTGCGAGTGTACGATCTTGAGGGGGTTCTGGGGCCCTCTGTGACGGAATTCGTGGATCGCCACGTCAGGTCCCTACTGACGTGGGACATACTCGTGTTCTTTCATCGGAATCCCGATGCCGTGCTCGATCTCGAAGGACTTGCCTCCCGGCTGGGGCGCAGGCAAGAAGAACTCGAGCCCGAGATCGAGGCGCTCTGCGACGGTCGTATCCTCTCAAGAGCAGGCGGACTGGTTCGCTATCGCCCGTCGGCTGAAACCCGTCAGACGGTCGCTCAGTTCGTCGAGAGTTGCCAGGATCGTGGTCGTAGGCTTGCGTTGATCGCGATCGTGCTGCACAAGATCAACCCGCAGCAGCCCACGCACAGATCCTAGAGGTGATCCGAGACCTTCACCTGAAGGTTGTCGGGGTCCACCGTCTCCAGCACTTCCAACCCGACCTCCGTGAGATCCACGTCCTTCTGCGCTTCTACGGCCAAGCCCGCTAGGTCGTACATGACGCGGACGCGGGGTCGCAGTGGGTCATCCGTCATACCGGATACGACGCCCACGGACTGATCGGACAGTCGCACGACGCACCCCACAGGGAAGACGCCCAACTGCTTGACGAACAGGCGCGTGAGCGTCTGATCAAGGAGAGTCGCCGTGTCGCGAAGAAGCTGCATGACTGCCCTGTCCGGAGTAAGGCCATGTCCCTCCGGTTCGGGTGACGTGAGTCTGTCATAGCGATCCGCGATGGCGACCATGCGACTGTACGGGTGGGTGACGTAGTCGGCCTCGCGCTCCGGGTATCCTTGGCCGTTCGGACCCATATGATGCTCATAGGCCACAAGCATCGGGGTGCGGTCTTGCTCAGGCAGGCGAGACAGGACATCTGCACCGATCTTGGGATGCAGGTATCGAGCCCTCTCGGCCTCCTCGGGATCGGATACATCGAACGCGATCTTCCCGATGTCGTGCAGCAGGGCGGAGACGCCGAGCGTCGTCAGGCCCTCCTCGGGGATGCCGAGCGCGACACCCAGGGTGAGCGCGTAGATCATCGTGTTGATGGAGTGGAACAGGCTCGACTCGCTGGCGCCGGTCATAGTGGCGAGGCCGAGAACAGCAGCACTGTCTTCCATGAGTCTGCCGAGGATACCCTCGACGATCATGCCGGCATCGCCGATCTCAGGCTGACCAGACTGGTTGATGCGCTGAGTGAGTGTGCGCATGACTCCGATCAGCCGGTTGTAGAGCGCGCGGTCCTGCTGTCTCACGCGATCGCGCTCTTCGGCCTCTTGCGCGTCCTCATCGACAAGCGCGGATACTGTGACCGTTGTGACACGACGCTCTTCCAGCTCGGACGCGATATCGAGTGAGGGGGACGGACGCATGCCGAGGACTTCCATCAGCGTCTCGGCGTCCCGCTGGCTGAATCCTTCGTGGAGGGTCAGGCTCTCTACGCGGTGCGCATCCAGCGTTTCGGTGACCGAGCGCAGACCGGGGGCATCAGCGGGGAGGACCTGACTGCCGTGATACAGGCGGCCGAGGTGGATGTTGAGCGTGAAAGGACCGTCCGCAAGACACACCGAGGCGGCGTCAAGAAGAGCGTTGAGTGCCTCCCCGTACTTGGGATGCGTCGGCGGGTAGAGATGCAGGGCCTTGCGGGCTGCTGACAGCGCCACAACGAGGTCGATGGGGTGCCGCTCGTTCATCGCGCGCCTCCTTTCTTGCGACTGTCGAGAGCCTGTTTGGCGAGCGCGCACACCTCTGTGAAGCGGCCGCGCTTGATCAAGGCCTTGCGTCCGGCAAGACGGGACAGTACATCGGAGGCGCCAGCGTCGCCACTTCGCGCGAGTGCACCGATGATCTCGCGTGCCGCTTCGAAGTCCTTGCCATCCACGTCGATATCTCCCAGCAGCTTCTCGAGGACGGACGCGCTCCCGGGAACCGAACTTGTCCCTATGGCACGAATGGATGAGATTGCGACCTCGGCGTTCGTATCACGCGCAAGTACGGCAAGCAGTTGCAGCGCTCTTGGCGCGCTTGAAGCACCGAGCCCCTTCGCAACCTCGCGCCGCGACTGGGCATCTCCTCGGCGCACAAGGGCATCGAGCGTCTGAGCGGAGCGTGGATCTGATTCCGCCACGAGCCGCTTGGTGACCGGCGCGAGCTGGAACCACTGCGCCTTGGGTGCGAACGCGATCAACATGTCCACCAGTCGGCGGCCCATGATCTGCTCGACCGGCTCGAGGCCGTCACGATCGCGCACAGAGAGTGCTTCCTCAATGAGTGCGGTCTGGGATTGCTCTCCGCACTTGAGGACTATGTCGCGCGCTATGTTGGCGATCGACGGATCGTCGAGTACCGCGTGCAACAGCGCGCCCATTGCCCGCCGGTCGGTGGCGTTGCCGAGCGCTGCGTGGAGTCTTTCGGTCAGCTCCGGCCATGCGAGATCGGTCCGTGACTCGCGCGACAGCAGGTCCCCGATGACGCGTCGTGCCAGGTCGAGATCCCGCTGTTCTATGAGGGCCGGGACGACGGAGACAAGACCGTCGAGGGTCTTGCAGTACAGATCGAAGTCCTCCTGCTGATCCAGCAGGGAGAGCATCGTGGCGACGGTCCGTGCGCTGACGTGCGACAGGGAGTTCTGGACCTCCTTGCGGACCGCCGCTAGCTCGTTGGCACTGACGTCGGCGATCTGAGCTACTTTGGCGTAGTCGGGCGCGCGCTCGAACAGTGGCTGCTCGGCCTCGGTGGAAGCCCGTACCTCCAGCATGTGCTCAAGGAAGGACAGTTCCTTGGCGGAGTGACCCGCCTGGGCGAGCATCGGTTTGACTTCGGCCATGATGTTGTCGAGGCGTCGTCCGATGGGCAAGTTCGTCAGCATGCTCGACATCGACAGCATGTTCTCGCCGTAGAGTCCTCCCACTAGTGAGGAAGCTATGTCGGTAGGCGCCATGCTTCCGAAGACGCCGGCCAGAAGGCCCCCCAGGCCGTGATCTCCCGCTGCCGCAAGACCCATGACGGCATCACGCCCGTCCGCATCTTGCGACAGGAACGCCGAGGAGAGGCTGTCGATGAGACGCTGTATGTCACCTGCACCTGCCGCCGCCATGATCTCGCTCAGGCCCTCTCCAAGAGCCGATGGATCACCTTTCACGACACTCTGCAGCCACAGGGCGAGCTTGTCGGGGTCGGTGGCGAGCTGTCGCAAGAACTCGTCGACATCGCCATCCGGGGTGAGCGCTTCGAGGTCCACAGTTGTGAGGCTGACGTCGGAGACGCGGACCGTTTCAACGCCCGCCGAGGCGAGCACCGCGCCGAATCCGCCTCGCTCACGTAGGGCGTCCGGCGACTGCAGCACAGCGGCAAGCGCGGTCACCAGGTCGTCCTCAGTGCACCCGGGTAGGATATCGAGCTCGGCTACACCGTGCGCGACCAGCAAGTCGGCCAGCTCAGCGGAGCCGGTCGAGGCGACTGGCATTCCCGCGAAAGTGAATCCTTCTCGCGCAACCGTCAGAGGAATGACGGGCTCTGTCATCAGCAGTTCCGCCAAGGTGGATGTCGCCTCGGCTGCGCTCTGCCTGGGAATAGGGCTGGACGGCGGATACAGACGAAGTGTCCGGGTCGCGGTGGTGAGCGCCCTCACCGCCTTCTCCACTTGCCGCAAGATAGCCGGATCGGCTGGCACTCGCTGCTACACCCCCGGTGGTCGTGGTCCGTCCCGTCCTCGATTCTGCGTCAACGACTACATATCGTCCACACCGACATGTGAGGGATGCGGCCGTTACGGTAACCTTATCGGCATGAACTCCTTTATTGGTGAGATGTTGGTCATAACCGCGCTTCTCTTGCTGAACGGCTACTTCGCCGCAGCCGAGATCGCGCTTGTTTCCGCACGCCGTGCGGCGATCAAGGCCGAGGCCGAGGAGGGATCGGTGCGTGCGCGCAACGTGCTGCGCCTCACCGAAGATCCGTCGCGGTTCCTTGCTGCCATTCAGTTCGGCATCACGTTGGTCGGTTTCGGTGCTTCTGCTACGGCCGCGGTGACGCTTGCAGAGCCCGTTGCCGAGGCGCTCGGGCAGATGGGGGTGCCCTGGGTAAGCGACATCGCAGGCGGCCTGTCGGTTTTCCTGGTCACGCTCGTCATCGCGTATCTCACTCTGGTGTTCGGCGAGCTCGCTCCCAAGCGTCTCGGTCTGCAGCGAGCAGAGGGAGTGGCGAAAGCTGTCGCGGGGCCGATCGGCTGGCTCGCTACCGTGACTTCGCCGGTGATATGGGTGCTCTCCAAGTCGACGGATGCCGCGGCGCGTCTTCTGGGTGTGAAGCCCGGAGCTGTACGGCCAGGAGTCACCGAGGAGGAGATCAAGCTACTCGTGACCGAGCAAGGTACCTTGCTCGACGAAGAGAAGCGCATGATCCATGAGATCTTCGAGCTGGGCGACACCGTTGCCAAGGAGATCATGGTGCCACGTGTGGACATGGCGATGCTGGAGGACACAGCATCGGTGGGTGAGGCGATCGCGCTGTTCCGCCGGTCGGGCTTCTCCCGATTGCCGGTCTTTCACGAAGACGCGGACTCCATAACCGGCATCGCGCTGCTCAAAGACCTTGTCGGTCCGGCCGCCGAGGGAGCTCTGGGTGAGCCCGTGACGCGGTTCACACGCCCGGCCGTCTTCGTCCCTGAGATGAAACCGATCCTGTCGATCCTCTCGGACATGCAAGCCGCGCGCAACCACATCGCGGTCGTGGTCGACGAGTATGGCGGTACAGAGGGCATCGTCACCATCGAGGACATCGTCGAAGAGGTCGTCGGGGAGATCGCGGACGAGTTCGATAGGGAGCATCGCTATATCACCGTGCTTGGTCCCGGCGAGTGGACGATCGATGCTCAGCTGTCGGTCGAAGAGGCGCGCGGGCGCCTCGGTTTCGCGATACCGGAGTCGGAGGAGTACGAGACACTCGCCGGCTGGGTACTCATGGAGCTCGGGCACATCCCGGTCACGGGTGAGTCGTTCGTGCACGAGGATCTGCACGTTACGGTTGAGACGGTTCGACTGCGCCGCATCGCACGTCTGAGGGTATCTATGACGAAGGATGCTGGCGAGGAAGGATGTTCCGATGGAACGCAGGCTGTACCGCAGCCGTAGAGAACGCGTCATCGCGGGGGTGTGCGGCGGTATTGCCGAGCAGATGCAGGTCGATCCGACGCTCGTGCGAGTGGCGGCGGTCGCTCTGACGCTTCTCACGCAGGGCGGGCTCGTGATCGCCTACATCATCATGGCCATCGTAGTACCCGAAGAACCACTTTTGGCAGACACTGCCGGTGCCCCGACTGCGCAGCAGGCTGCGGGCTTCACCGATACGGAGATGATCATGTCTGACAACAGCACGCCAAGTTCGGATCAGGTGCCTGCGGCCCCGGCCGCTCCAGAGGCGCCGCCCAGTGCACCGGAGGTTCCGCCCGTCGCACCTGTCACGTACACCGCGCCACCCGTGTCCACGCCACAGGGTGTGCAGGGTCGGAGGGGCGGCGTGGGATTCGGTCTGGTACTCGTCGTGGTCGGTTTGGCATTACTTGCGAACCAGTTCGTCCCGGACTTCGACGTGTGGCGCTACTGGCCGGTGGCCGTGATCCTGCTAGGCATCGCCACCATCCTGAAGGGGCTGAGTCGCTGATGGAACTCAAACGGGCAGCCGAGGGTTTGACCATCGTCGCGATCGGATCGATCCTGCTGGCGAACACCCTCGGCTATCTTCCGTGGTCGGTGTGGTGGAGCATCCTGTCGCTGTGGCCACTGCTTATCGTCGCGGCCGGTATCGATATCGTCGGTCGCGGGACCGACAACACCTGGCTACGCGTCCTCTCGAGCCTTCTGGTGATCGGTGGGCTGCTGTATGGTGCGCTCGTCATGACGCCCACCGGGGGGTGGCTCCCGATCATCATGATCAACGGATCCACGGAATCGTCGGACTTCGATCTGAGCGAGCCTCACGATGCCGGCGTCAAGACAGGTGTCGCCGAGATAAGCGGTGGCGTGGGCGACCTGAGCATCGATGCGGGCAGTGCTCTTGTCTCGGCAGAAGGAGAGACGCCCTTCGACGGTCCGGTCTTTGATGTGACCGTGTCCGGGGACGAGGCTGACGTCGTTGTCGGGCTTGGCCAGGGATCGAGCAACTGGCCGAACGGCAGCCATTCCAGGCTGGATACCAAGCTCGATCGCAGCGTCGTCTGGGACCTGACGGTCAAGACCGGGGTCGCGACCTCGAAGATCGACCTGAGCGATGTCAAGGTATCAGCGTTGAAGGTGGACGCCGGCGTCTCTGACACCGTGTTGACCCTGGGGCGCATCTCGTCCGCCGTGGACGTCCGCGCGGTCCGTGTCGAGCTTGAGGCGGGAGTGTCGTCCATCAAGGTGCGCGTCCCCGAGGAGTCGCAGGTCCGCATCCTCGTCAGGGGTGGGCTGAGTGCTATCGACATCCCGAGCGGCTTCGACCGCGTCTCGGAAAGTGGAGGAGACAAGCGCTACGAGACCGATGGCTTCGATAGCGGCGACGCGTACTACGACATAGTGATCCAAGCGGGCATAGGCAACATCGACATAGAACGCTACTAGATCGCCGGGAGGCATCGTGGGAAACGAATATCCTCAGGGTCCCGTGCAGGATGATCCGTTCAAGAAAGGCGACGGCAAGCCCGCGCTGATCGTCGGCGTCGTGCTGGTGGCTGTCGGCATCTGGCTGTCCGCATGGCGTCTCAACCTCATCCCTGACTTCTTCTGGACCGGCTGGAACTTCTTCCGGAACGCAGGATGGGGTCTCGCCGTGATCATCATCGGCGTTGTCATCATCATGTGGTCGCGAAGCGGGTCGGTACCGCACATGCCGGCGAAGGGCACGCGTCTGTACCGCTCCACGAGCGACAAGTGGCTCGCTGGCGTAATCGGTGGGTTGGCACGCTACTTCGACGTCGATCCGACACTGCTGCGGTTGGCCTACATCGCGCTCATGCTCGCCAACGTCGGCGGGCTGATCATCGCCTACATCATCATGGCGATCGTCGTGCCTGAAGAGCCCCCCGGGACACCCGCACAGTGAGCCCGCTCGAAGCGGCACCGGCGACACGGCCGGGCGACATCGTCGATGCTCATACGCACATGTTCTCGGTGCCGTTGTTCGCCGAGTACATCGCCGCGCATCCGGACCAGAACCCGCGCTTCGAGCGTGCGCTCAAGGAGCGACGCTTCGGTCGTCGCAATGAGACGCTTCCAGACCTTGATGCGGCGCAGATGGCCGGGTGGTATGCGGGGCGAATCCATGATGCGGGCGTTGCGAAGGCACTGGTGGTCAGCGTCATCGAGGACTCGCAGTACACCAGGGACTTCATCTCGGCGGCCCGCGGGCACGTACATGCGCTCGCGTACGTGGACCCCCGGTCCCCGCATGCGCCGGAGCTTCTGGAGCGCGAGATGGCCGCTGGGTTCAAGGGCGTGAAGCTGCTTCCGGTGAACCGTTCGTATCGACTGTCGGATCCGATCTGTCGCCCGTTCTTCGAGAAGGCCGCGCAACTCAAGGTGCCCATGATCGTGCACTACGGGGTGACCGTCGACCCCACCGGCGACATGCGCTACGCCGACCCCACGGACCTCTCGCCCGTAGCGCGTGATTTCCCGGAGATCACCTTCGTGATCGCGCATTTCGGAGCAGGGTACCTCCATGAGGCGTTGCGGCTGTGCTACCAGTGCAAGAACGTGTGTCTGGATTCGTCGGGCACCAACAACTGGCTGGACTACGATCCCAACGGCTACACGCTCGGCGACGTGTTCCTGCGCTCGGTGACGGCACTTGGCCCGGAGCGTGTCCTTTTCGGCACCGACTCGGGCACCACGGCCCAGTACCGCACGTGGATCAAGCACCAACAGCTCCGCACGCTCGAGGAGATAGGCCTCTCCGAGAGAGACCGCGATCTAATATCCCGCGGCAACGCGGTACGCATCTTCGGGTTGGACGGGTGAGTCTGATGTTCGATGCGAAGCACAACGAGGAGCGGGAGTACGACCAACTCGTGAACTGGGACCGCCGACTCGAACGGGAAGGGCCTTTCTTCCGGCGGCTCTTCTCGGCGAACGACGTCCGCACACTCGCCGACGTGGGAGCAGGAAGCGCGCGCCACGCGATCATGTTCCGCTCCTGGGGACTCGAGGTGACCGCGATCGACCCGAGCGAGGACATGCTCGCCCTGGCTCGTGAGAACGCCGAGAAGGCCGGCAGCGACGTGCGCATCGTCTCCGGCGGTTTCGGTGACGTGGCACGGATCCTGGGCGGATCGGTGGACGCGATCACCTGCACCGGCAATGCGCTCCCGCATGTGCGCTCGCTTTCCGGGTTGCACACCGCCTTGCGCGACTTCGCCGCGGCACTCCGCCCGGGCGGCGTGCTCGTGCTGCACTACCTGAACCACGAGCGGCTCATCCGACATCGGGTGCGTACGATGAGCCCGGTCTTTCGCGAGACTCCCGGCGGCGACAAGTTCTTCCTTCGCCTGCTCGACTACACCGACGACGAGGACGGCATCCTGTTCGACTTCGTCACCCTTACCCGCGATCCGTCCGTTCGCGACGGTTCGCACACGATCGAGAGTTGGCCGCAAACGCTGCAGGACGATCCGCTCGGCGGGTGGAACTTGCGTACGCGACGCTCGCTGCACTTCGCGATGCCTGCCGAGATGATCTCGACGGAGTTGGTGCATGCGGGGTTCCGTGACATCGCGGTGTACGGGGATCACGAAGGCTCGCCGCTGGACCCGGATGCCGATGAGTCGATCGTGCTGGTGGCGTACCGCCGCTAGCGTACGGCCGTGACCTCGCGCCCGAGGCTGCACTCTACACAGCGGTCTGCGTCGCAGGGTGCTAGCGGAGAGCACAGACCTTCCGGCACGCCCGGAATCGTGTCTGAGGCGAGTGCGCGGTAGATGTGGCACAGCGGCAGACCGGCAACGTTTCGATAGCACTCGCTGAGTTCCACGGTGGCCAGGTGACTCTCGATGTTGTACGCCCCGGCGCAACCCAACAGTTCACCCTTCGCCGCCCACGCCTCGAGTTCCGCTTCAGACAGATCGTGCATGCGCACGCGCGTGACCACCGGGAACGAATGCGCTTCGCCGCTTCCGGCGACGTGCAGCGCGACTCCGGTCACGACCTCATGTTCGCCTGCGGAGAGCGAGCGCAGCATCCTGTAGGCATCCTCGAGATCGGTCGGCTTGCCGAGGATGGTCCCTTCATGCACGACGATCGTGTCGCACGCGAGGACGATCTGACCCGGGGTCGCCAGGCGCTCTGCCGCGTGTGCCTTCTCGGCAGCTATCGACACTGCAAGTCTGGGTGGATCTGCGGCAAGCGGGGAGTCGAGGTCTTCAGGCGTGTCGACCGAGGTCACCTCGACGGGGATGCCGAGCCACGCGATCAACCGCCGCCTTCGCGGTGAGGCCGAGGCGAGCAAGATGGGCTGTGAGGTGTGGCTTGCCATGCGCGGATGATAGCATCCGGCGCCGCGTAAAGGCATAATCGAGGTGGTCATCGCCCCACCATCCCGAGGGGAAAGCCGCGTGGTAGGTTTCGAGAAGGAGAAGCGCGCTCCGGAACCGGTCGAACGGTTCGTCAAGCAGCTTCTGGTGACGTACAAGGCGGTGAATCTCTACCCGCCTGCGAGCGCGATTCCCCGCGAGAACGCGCGGGACGGACTCCTGTTGCTCAAACACCTTCTGCGCGAGCGCGCCGACATCCGGTTCTACGTCCTGAAGGACACGCTGCTGGTCGACGGCATGCCCGTGCTGCCAGGCCAGAAGGCGTTCGCCGATTTCGCACGCGAGTTCTACGCTCGCAACATTGCCGAGTTCCGCTTTCACAGCGGCGTGAGTGAGCGCGAGATCACCGAGTTCTTCGCGATCCTGCAGGAGCGCCCCGAGGAGATAGCCGCAGCCGGCGGTGTGGAAGCGCGCATGTGGGAGCGGCAGATCGACAGCATCACCGTCAAAGACGTCAGCACGAAGATCGTCGACTCGGCGGTTCCTGAGGGTGTTGACCAGGAGACGGTGGCCGGGGAGCCATGGCCACCCGCTTCGGAGCGCATCGATGCGATTCTCGAGCGCGGTCACCTCATGCGGCCGAGGGACCAGCGGCTGCTGGTCCGCTTCACTCAGAGTCCTCGACTGGTGGGACGCTACCTTGATGAGACCGCGCACGGCCGGGGGGTTGAAGTCTCCCTGGGCCGTCTGGCCAGCGCCGTCACCGAGCTCGCACGAGTCGCACGCGCGGAGCTTGATGAGGACCAGCCTGCGCTCTTCCGCTCGATCGCCGAGGCGGTCATGGGTCTTGACGACGACACGCGCTTCAGGCTTCTCAGTGAGCACCTGCTGGAAGAGGCGCGCATAGACGATGCTGTCGCCGGAGTGCTGCAGCAGCTGGATCTGACCGAGGTCTGCCAGGCGTTGGTCAGCGCGCTCGATGAGGATCCTGTCTCTCAGGAGGGGCTGGCTCGTGCTATCCGCAACCTCGCCGCGATCAGTCTTGCCGGAAGAGACGAAGTCCTTGATGCGGCGCGTGGCGCGATGGAACAACGCGGGGTCTCGTCCGGGATCATCTCGGCGGTGCTTGAAGGAGCGGCTCCGACCCGACTGCAAGCGCAGACGAGTGAGCGTGAGGCAGACAACGGCTCTCTGTCGAGCGTGCTGCGTCTGATCGATCTCGCGCCGCAGGAACGCGCCATCGACCCTGCAGACGAGGAGATGGCCACGCTCAAGACCGAGGCGGTACGTGGCGTGAGCGATGGGGACATCCTCTCGACGCTGGTGTCGATCGCGTCACTTGAGCGTCGCCCCGAGACCTTCGCTTCGCTCCTTGCCCTCGTGGAGGACAGTCTTCCGATGCTGGCGGAGTGGGGCGAGTTCGAGGCTGCCGCACACGTGGCTGCGATTCTCGTCGGACTCGAGTCGGATGACACGCTTGACGCTGACCAGCGCGCGCGGGTTCGGACCGCCATCGGCATTCTCGCGAGTCCGAGGGCCATGCATCTGGTCAACCAGGCGATCCGGGTCTACGAGGCCGGGGCACCGGAGTATCAGGCCGGCAAGAAGTTGCTGTCCGTTCTCGGCGGGCATGCGATCCCGTCACTACTCGAGGTCCTGGCCGACGAGCCCGACATGGCCGGCCGGAAGGCGTTGGTCGATCTGCTCTCCGAGTTCGCGTCGGGGCACATCGACCGCCTTGGCTCACACGTGACCGACGGTCGCTGGTACTTCGTGCGCAACGTCGTAAGCATCCTTGCCGCGACACGCGACCCCTCAGTGCTGCCGTATCTCAACCGCACCTTGCGACACGGAGATGCCCGCGTGCGCCGGGAGACGATTCGCGCTCTGTCGACGATACGCGATCGTATGGCCGAGGAGATGCTCGTCGCCGCTCTCGGCGATGACGATGAGCAGAATGTGCGACTCGCCTCACGCTATCTGGGCATCCTAGGCGTACGCGGCGCTGTCCGCGCTCTGGCTGAGGTGGCGCGGGGGGACGGCCGCGGCAATCGTGAGATGGGTCCGCGAGTGGAGGCCGTCGAAGCCCTCGGGCGTATCGGCGACCAGGCTGCCGTGCCGGTACTCGAAGAGCTCGCGCGCCAGCGTGGCATCGTACGGGCCGGCCGGTCTCGCGAAGTGCGGACCGCTGCCGAGTCTGCACTTGCCGTTCTCGCCGCAGCTGCGTCACGCGACACGTCGGGGGAGGTGCTCCCGTGACCGACGACTCCCATCGCGATGACGTCCATGAGGCCGCCGGACCATCATCGGCAACGCCGGAGATCGAGCGCATAACGTCTGAGGTCGCGGCGTCAGGCGCGACCCGGCAGTTCTCGGCAAAGCAGGTCAAGCGCGTGCGCGATCTTCTCGCGCGCCTGTACGCGCTGCGTCGGACGATCCGCTTCTACCCCGCCGACCACCCCGCGAACTTGCAGCTCGTCGACGAGCTTCTCCCTCTCATCGCGCAATACCATGCCGAGGGGGTCGACGTTCCGCTCACCTTCTTCGAGGACGAGCTGCTGCTCGGCGAGCAGCTGCTTGCCGAGGACAGCGTCCTGTTCGACCAGCTGATCCGGGACATGATCGCCATCGGCGTGGGCACGCTGCGGTTTAAACGAGGGCTGACGAGGAGTGAGCTCATCCGATTCGCCGGCGTCATCGGTGCCGATCCGGAGACGGTCGAGCGCGCGGGCGGCATCGGCTCGTTGTTTGCAGCCGCAGGTCTGGAGCACATCGAGGTGAGCGTTGTCACGGTGCTGAGAGAACACCAGCAGACCGGAGATGCGCACAAGGCCACAAAGGTCTCGTACAACGGCGCGGTGGACCTGCTCCGCGAACTCGACCAGTTGGTGCGGACGAATCAGTCACTCAACGTCCCTCGTGTGAAGTCGACTGTTCGCAGCCTCATCGACAACGTCCTCGAGAACCGTTTCGCCATGCTTGAACTCTCGGGGCTCAAGAACTACGACGAGTACACGTTCTACCACTCCGTCAACGTCGCGATCCTCTCGCTTGCATTGGGGTCGATGCTCAGCAAGGAGTATCGCTTCCTGTCGACCCTAGGCGTGGGTGCGCTCCTGCACGACATAGGCAAGATGACGGTCGAATCGAACGTGCTCAACAAGCCGGGTCCGCTTACTTCGGACGAGTGGGCGTCGGTGCGCCAACACCCCGTGCTCGGTGCCGAACATGCTGCGCTGACTCCCGGTCTGGACAAGGCGTCGCTCGTCGTCATCTTCGAGCATCACATGCGCTATGACCTCACCGGGTACCCGCAGGTCGCGCCGTCGCGATCGCAGCACCTGTCGAGTCGCATCGTTGCAGTCGCAGACGCCTTTGACGCGATGACGTCCAAGCGCGTCTACAGCTCAGCACGCCTCCAGTACGAGGCCATCGAGATCCTCGTGCAGAACGCCGGCACGGCGCTCGACCCGGTGCTCGTGCGCATGTTCGTCAGTCTGATGGGTGCGTACCCCCCACGTTCGATCGTGCGGCTGTCCTCGGGTGAGACCGCTATCGTCGTCAGCCCGAGTCCGCGAGATCCGGTACGTCCGGTAGTGCGCGTGATCGCCGATGATACGGGCGCGATGATCGACCCCGTTGATGTGGATCTGTCCGACCCGGGTGCCGCTTCCGGCCGAGAGGTACGCGCGTGCCTCGACCCGAGCGGCGTCAACGTGGACGTTGCCGACTTTCTGTAGGGGCGTAAGGTTCGGTATCACACTCGGGTACCATACACGAGTACGCACCATACGGAGGGATACCCATGGCTGACCGCACGCCTCGCCGCCCAAGTCCGCTTGCGATAGTGGTCATGGTGCTGGTATTGCTGCTTGCACTGTCGGGCGGCATCGCGACCTTCTACACCGATCTACTGTGGTTCGAAGACCTCGGCCAGGGAGGTGTCTTCTGGACCACCCTCGTATCCGAATGGGCGACCGGGCTCATCTTCGGCGCACTCTTCTTCATCATCATGTTCGTGAACCTGCGTATAGCGCGGACCATGGCGCCGAGAGCTGTGCTTAGCAGCACCGACGAGGTGGGCTTCCGCTACGAGATGGCGTTGCAGCAGGTTCGCGAGGTCATAGAGCAGTTCTTCGGCTGGGCGGTACTGGCCGTGAGCGCCGTGACCGCGCTCATCTCAGGCGCTGCGATGGCCGAGAAATGGCCGGACTTCCAACTCTGGCTGAATCGGGTGTCGTTCGGCATGACCGATCCGCAGTTCGGGAAGGACCTTTCGTTCTTCTTCTTCGAGATGCCGGCCTATCGCGATGTCGCCGACTGGCTCACCGGAGCGTTGCTGGTGACGCTCCTTCTCACGGCCGTCGTTCATGTGCTGACCGGCGCGATACGGCCGTGGGCCCGGCTGAAGGGCTTCGATCCGCACGTGAAGGCCCACCTCTCAGTGCTCGCCGGCCTGATCGTGGTCGTCCGCGCTCTGGTGTATTGGCTCGACATCTACGAGCTGAACTTCTCGCCGAGAGGACAGGTTCTTGGCGCGTCCTACACCGACGTGCACGCGCAGTTGCCCGCGCTGCAGATACTCATCGTCATCGCAGCGCTGTCAGGCATCGCACTGATCGCCAACATCCGCTTCCGGGGTTGGAGACTGCCTGCCATCGCGTTCGGCGTATGGATCGCAGCGTCGGTGCTGATCGGCGGCGTGTATCCCGCGCTCGTCCAACAGTTCCGCGTCGCACCCAACGAGGTTGCCGCCGAGGCACCCTACATCGAGCGCAACATCGAGATGACGCGCGCGGCGTTCAGTCTCGATGCCGTCGAAGTGCGGGCATTTCCGGCCGAGGAGAATCTGTCGGCTGCTGATGTGGCGGCCAACTCCGACACGATCGACAACGTGAGATTGTGGGACCCCTCGATCGTGGCGCAGAGCTACCAGCAACTGCAGGGTATACGCCCCTACTACAACTTCGTCGATGTGGACATCGACCGCTACGACATCGATGGCACGAGCAGTCAGGTGCTGATCTCCGTGCGCGAGATGAACGTCGGCCAGCTCGCAGAGCAGGCACAGACGTGGGTCAACCAGCACCTTGTGTACACCCACGGCTACGGCGTCGTTGTGAGCCCGGTCAATAGTGTGACCGGACAAGGGCTTCCCGACTTCATCGTCAAAGACATCCCGCCAAGCGGGAATGGCGTGCTCGAGGTGACGCAACCGGCGATATACTTCGGCGAGCAGACCACCAACTACGTCATCGCCGCCACCGACCTCGACGAGTTCGACTACCCCCTTGGCGACCAGAACGCGACGACAAGCTACTCGGGCGAGGGCGGCGTGGAAATGGGCGGGCTGATCACGCGCGCAGCGTTCGCGTTGCGTTTCTCGGCGCCTCAGCTGCTGTTCAGCTCCTATATCACGCCCGACAGCAAGGTCCTGTTCAGCAGGTCACTGACGGAGCGTCTCGATAGACTGGCACCGTGGCTCTCGCTCGACGCTGATCCCTACCCGACCATCATCGACGGCCGTGTCATATGGATCGTGGACGGCTACACGACGTCTTCGCGCTTCCCGTACTCACAACCCGTCTACGGTGACCTGAACTACGTGCGCAACAGTGTGAAGGTCACGGTGGACGCCTACGATGGCACCACGACCCTCTATGCGTTCGATGAGACCGACCCGCTGCTCGCAGCGTGGCGCGCGGTATTCCCCGACCTGGTGAAGCCCGGTTCTGAGATGCCGGAAGCCGTACGCGAGCACTTGCGCTATCCGGAAGACCTCTTCCGCATCCAGGCCGAGGTATACAAGACCTACCACATGCAGGATCCGCAGGTCTTCTACAACAAAGAAGACCAGTGGGCATTGCCCGGAGAGACGGCCGACGGCACGGGTGCGGCCATGGACCCCTTCTACGTTCTGATGCAGCTGCCGCAGGAGTCATCTGAGGACTTCATGATGATGATGCCGTTCACGCCCCGGAACAAAGACAACATGATCGGTTGGATGGCGGCCAAGTCAGATCCGGCCGACTACGGTAAGCGCATCGTCTACACATTCCCCAAACAGAAGCTCGTGCTCGGGCCGGAGCAGGTCAGCGCGCGCGTGAACCAGGACCCGGTCATCAGCCAGCAGCTGACGCTGTGGAACCAACGGGGGAGCGGTGTGCTCTTCGGCAATCTGCTCGTCATCCCCATCGACACGTCTATCGTCTACATCCAGCCTCTGTACCTGCAGGCCGAGAAGACCGCGATGCCCCAGCTCACCCGAGTGGTGGTGGCGTACGGTGACAAGGTCGCGATGGAGGCGACCCTGAAGGGTGCGTTGGCTGCGGTGTTCGGGGACGGTACTGGCGGTGACGGCGTGCCATCGGACGGGACCCCTGTTGACACCGGAGATGATGCAGCGCTCGCGCAGGAGCTCTACCTGAAGGCGATCGAGGCACAGAAGGCGGGCGATTGGGCGACGTACGGGACGTACCTCGAGCAGCTGGGAGAGGTGCTTGACAGGCTCGCCGGCGTCCCCTCCGAGGTCGAGACGGTGACTCCCTGATCGACCCAGCGTATCAGCGCGAGCGAACGCCCGTTCGATTCAGGGCGTTCGCTCGCTGGTGTTTCGGCATGCGACGTGCTATCGTACTCCGCTGTTGGCTTGAAAGGGGTGTCTCTCGGCGTTCGAACCGGTCTTCGAACCGGTTCGTCGGACCGGCGTCGTCAGCACCCGAAGCACGAACCGACGCGGAGCGCACGGGGCTTCGCACCAGGATTATCGGTCCAGCCACAACAGCATAGCTTGCGCTTGTTATGGCCGAGGCGGCGATGCGCCGATCCACGCGGCCGGGTACGAGACAGCTAGCTCCTCTCCCATTTCCATTGCTGTCGACACATTCCGTGTCCATTCCTGTGCCCGGGGCGCCGCCTGCAATGTAGTCGGATCCGGAGGTACGTGTGAAGGTATCAAGTAGTCGAGTCAGGCTGGTCCCCGCCACTCTGGCACTCACGGGCGCGTTCGCCCTGGTGCTTACAGGTGTCGCGGGCGTTGGGCTCACATCGCTGAAGACGGCCGAGGCTGTCTCGGCGCTGCGCCTGGACGGGTCGTCTGAGACGGCCGCAGCCGGAGGAGCCGAGTTCGATGCGGTCGCCAAGCGTGACGCACTCGTGGCGGCATCCGAGACGACACAGGTCGCCATGACCGAATCGGTCAAGACGGCGACGCCGGTCGCGAAACCGGTGGCGCGCACCGCGCGCACCACGACGGTCTCTCGGTCGGGCAGCACAGCAGCAACGACTGGCGGATGGCAGACCGCCAGGGTTTCCTGGTACGGCCCCGGTTTCTATGGGAACACCATGGCCAGTGGCGCCGTTCTGACTCCGACCAGCATGGTCGTGGCCCACCGTTCGATGGCGTTCGGCACCAGGATCGAGTTCAGCTACAAGGGAAAGACGTGCGTGGCAGTGGTCATGGACCGCGGTCCCTACATCTCCGGTCGGCTCTTCGACCTCGGACCCGGTACCGCTCAGGCGCTCGGCTTCTCGGGCGTCGGCACTGTGAGCTACCGCATACTCGGCAAGTAGACTCTCGCAAACAGCGTGCTCACAAGGCCGGTCACCACATGGTGGCCGGCCTTGTCATTGCACGACGCAGAGAGCTGGTTGCGTTAGGGTATGTATGAAACGTCGCAGTCTCTCGAAAGGGGCCCCACGAATGGCCGAGCCAGACACCACGCCAGAGGCGCCGAAGTCCGGCTTCGAAGGGATCATCGACGCGGTAGCCGATCTGCTTCAAACCGCCTCTGACTGGCTTCGTCAAGAGGCCGAGACGGTCGTACGCGAGAAGATCGTCAAGCCCATCCAGCGCCTTGGCCTGACTCTCGCATCGGCGAGCGCCGCCGGATGCCTGCTCGTCATCGGACTCATCTTCATCGCGGTGGGCCTGTTCATCATGCTCGGCGAGTGGATCACCTATCCCGGCGCGCTGCTGGCGATCGGCGGCGTGTACGTGCTCGCGTCACTCGTGTTCCTCGTCATCAAGGTAAGGATGATGCAGAAATGACCTCTGCCGAGACACCTATCACCGTAGACGACCTGCGCGGCAAGGCGCTGCACATCAAGGATCTTGCCGAGGGCGAGGTGCGCGATATTGCGCAGGAGAAGGCCGCGCAAGCGGTTGCCATCGGGGTAGTGGCGGTACTTGTGGCCGTCTCGATCGCGTATTACCTGGGGACGCGGCGGGGCTGACCGCTGCGAGGGGTTTGGGGGAACCATGCACGTCCACAGTGTCACGGTCTGCAAAGACCGCGTTGATGTCGTCATACGCGTCAACGACGACGAGCGCATGCGCACCACGGGGGATGATCAGGTTGTCGAGCGCACCCTTCGATTGCTGCCGGGACTACGCCGGCATGTCTGCGAGAACGGTCAGGGCCTGACGTTTGCCGAAGAGATGGCAGACACGGAGGTCCCACACCTGTTCGAGCATGTCGTCATCGAGCTCATGGCTCGCGCGGGATCGCCTCGCGGACTCCGCGGTGAGACTCAGTGGGACTTCAACCGTGACGGTCATGGCACGTTCCGGGTCTCCTTCGAGTACGACGATGACATCGTCTGTCTCGGCGCCATCAAGACCGCAGATCGTGTGATGGCTCACGTCCTGGAAGGTGTGGAGCCGCCCGATGTGGAGGCGGAGACCGCGCGCCTGCGCGCGCTTCGCGATCGTCCGCCGCAGGTCGGGGGTGTATCTCTGCCTGCGTGACAGTACCTTGACGCTGGTTGACCACTCGCCGATGAGGGTGTTAAGGTTGCGCCCAACCCGACCTCGGTCGGCGACAACCGAACACAGATGTGTGGACGTGAGGGAAGAGGGCATCATGTGCCCGGCCACCCCTCCGCAGATCCCCCGCCAGGACGTCTCCGGTGAGACGAAGGAAGCGGGCGGCGCCCGGGCCGATATCACGGGACTTCGAGATCCGGTGGATGCGTGTTCGAACGCCGGATGAAGATAGGTGGTACCGCGAGCGGCCCTCGCCCTATCCAGGGGAGGCCGCTTTGTTGTTGCCGGGGACGGTTCGCCGTCCGGGACGGGTGATGCAGATGGGTACCGCGAGGATCGTCTTCGACAGGTGGGACGGACGCTACGCGCAGCGCATGCGCGACGTTCGCTCCTCGGCAACGCGTGACCTGTTCGCTGCAGCATCGCGCCCCGACATCATCTCGTTCGCCGGCGGCATGCCCGAGATCAGCCTCGTGCCGACCGACGCCGCGGCTAACGCGGCCGCGGATGCGATCCGCAAGCACGGCCTGGAAGCGTTGCAGTACGGCTCTTCTGAGGGCCGTCCTCAACTGCGCGAGACTATCGTCGAGCTTATGGCCGAGATAGGCGTTCGCGCCAAGCGAGACGACATCATCGTGACCGCTGGAGCCCAGCAGGCCCTCGATCTGCTCGCGAAGATCTTCCTCGACCCCGGCGACGTCATCATCACCGAAGGGCCGACGTATCTCGGTGCCCTGCAGGCCTTCTCGGCGTATCAGCCACGCATCATCTGCATCCCCATGGACGAGGAGGGGATGGACACCGACGCGCTTGCGGCGGAGCTCACGCAGCTGGGGCCGCGCGGCGCGAAGTTCATCTACACGATCCCAAACTTCCAGAACCCGGGTGGCGTCACGATGTCGGCGGAGCGCCGGCGCAGGCTGCTTGATCTGGCGCGCGAGTATGACATCCCGGTGATCGAAGACGACCCGTACGGGCGACTGCGCTTCGAGGGCGGCCACATGCGCCCTCTACGTGCGCTCGACGAGGAAGTCATCTACCTTGGCACCTTCAGCAAGATCTTCGCGCCGGGTCTGCGGCTGGGATGGGTCATGGCGCCCCGGCCGATCCTCGGCAAGGTGCTCCTGGCCAAGCAGGCGGCAGACCTCTGCGGCAGCGCGTACTCGCAGATCACCGCCGAGGAGTACTTCTCGGGAACGCGGTGGCGCAAGGTGCTCCAGGACCTTACACGCACGTACGCCGAACGTCGCGACGTCATGTTGGAGGCGCTGGAGGAGTACTTCCCGGCCGAGGCGGAATGGACCGTCCCGGAAGGCGGGTTCTTCGTGTGGGTCCGGATGCCGGCGTTTCTCGATCTCAAGGCGCTTCTGCCTGAGGCGATCGAGCGTGGCGTGACCTATGTGGCGGGGGATGCGTTCTACCCCGACGGCCATACGGGGCGCAATTGCATGCGACTGGCGTTCTGCTACGCGCGTCCCGACGATATCCGGGAAGGCATCCAGCGTCTGGCCGAAGTGTTGGAGGATCGACTTGAACTTTATCGTGCGTTCCAGGCGGCGGGAGCACTGCCGGGTGCACCGGTCGCGAAGGGGGTAGTAGCGTGAAGGAGAAGATCGCGGTCCTGATGGGTGGACGCTCGCTCGAGCGCGAGGTGTCGCTGCGTAGCGGCCAGCGGGTGGCCGACGCACTGGGGGAACGAGGCTACCGGGTGTTGCCCCTCGACGTGACCGCTGAGCTGGTGAACACCCTTCGTAGTGAGCGCCCGGATGCCGCTTACATCGCGCTGCACGGCAAGTATGGCGAGGACGGAACGATACAGGAGCTCCTGGAGTTTCTCGGCATTCCGTACACAGGCCCCGGAGTGGTCGCATCGGCGCTTGCGTGGGACAAGTCGGTCTCGAAGCGGCTGTTCCGCGACAACGGTATCCCCACGCCGGCGTGGGTGACGTTCACGGCCGACGCCTTCAAGGAGATGGGTGCTGCGACCGCGCTGGATCTCATTCCTGAAGCGGTCGGGGGTTTCCCGCTCGTCGTGAAGCCGGCCGAGCAGGGCTCGGCGCTCGGGCTGACCCGCGTGGAGGCCGCAGATGGACTGGCCGAAGCGCTGCTTTCCGCACTCTCATTTGGCCCGTCTGCCATCGTCGAACGCTGGGTCGATGGTGCGGAACTCGCGGTGAGCGTGCTCGACATCGGTGACGGTCCGCACGTGCTTCCGCCGGTGGAGATGGTGGCGAAGTCAGGGCTCTTCGACTTCTCGGCCATGTACACGCCCGGCGAGACCGACTACTACGTGCCCGCGCGCCTGACTCCGGAGGTGGAGGCGGAGGTACGCCGTCTTGCCGAGGAAGTACACGTGCTTCTTGGATGCCGGCACGTCAGCCGGGTGGACATGGTGGTGGCTCAAGATGGCACGCCCTACGTCCTGGAATGCAACACGTCGCCGGGCATGACGGAGACCTCCCTGTTGCCAATGGCTGCTGAGGCGATAGGCATCGGCTTCCAAGAGCTGGTAGAGAAGCTGGCTCGTGCAGCGCTCGATGGGCTAGAGTGATGGGTACATAGCTAGTACTGAACGGCGTTGCACGTCCCGGTATTCAGAAGCCTCAGTCACGGAGGAGTGATCGTATGTACGACTATCGTAGGGGTGAGAGCATCCTCGGCGCGTTTCTGCTCGGCGGCATCGTTGGTGCTGTACTCGGGCTCCTCTTCTCGCCGCGTTCCGGCAAGGAGAACCGCGAGTTCATCTCGCAGAAGGCCGATGAGTACTGGGGCGAGGGCAAGGAGCTCTACTCGACCGGTCGCGAGAAGCTGACCGAGGTCTACTCCAGTGGCAAGGACGCCGCCACCGAGAAGGCCGAGGAGCTGCGCGCCAAGATCGACGCGGCCCGTGATCGTCTCAAGGAGCAGGTCGATAGCGCGTCCAAGGACGCTCGCGACAAGGTTGCCACGGCAAGTGTCGCTGCCAAGGACAACGTCGCCAAGGCTGCCGAGGCCGCCAAGGGCGCAGTCGACAAGGCTGAGAAGGTTGCCGAGGACACGCTCGGGAAGGTTGCCGAGAAGGCTTCCGGTGCGGGCGCGGAGCCGGTCAGCTAGAATCATCAGACACAGGCAGGTACCGTCGGCCGCCTCCGGGCGGCCGGCGTGCTTTAGGCGGGAAGGACACGGAGTGCCACGCATCACCGAACTGGCGGGTCGTCCGGTCGTCGGGCAAAAGGGCAAGCGTCGCGGCAAGATCGTCGACGTGCTCTTTCATCCGACGGAGGCGCGTGCGGTCGGCTACGTCGTGAAACCCTCCAACATCCTCTACGTCATCGAACGCAAACCGCGCTACGTCGCCTTGAAGGCGCTCGACTTCGATGACGACGGCAACGGCGTGTTGGACAGTGAACGGCTACCTTCCTCGCGCGCTGGCGTCAAGGCGGCCGGTATTCCCTGGGAGGAGAGCTCCTACTGGCGGGGGATCGCCGTACGAGCCGAAGATGGCGATCGGATCGGTGCTGTCCAGGACGTCACGATCTCGCTGAAGAGCGGCGCGGTGCGCGATCTGCGTGTCTCCACCGGCGTTGTGGGCGATGTCGCCGTCGGTCGCATGGAAGTGCCCGCCGAGTACGTCATCGGTCCAAAGGGTGATGCTGTCATCCTGCGCGCCGGCTACGACGATCTCGAGTCCACAGGTGGCCTTGCGGCCGCATCGGCGAAGGGCGCAGCGACTGTGAAGGTGCATGGCGAGCGTGCTGCAAAGAAGGCGTATGCAGCGGGTGTCTCGGCAGCAGTCCAGGTGGGTCGCTCGTTCAAGTCCGGCACGGGGCGTAAGATGATGGACACTCTGAAGAAGTGGACCGCCGACGAAGACGAGGAGTGACGTCCTCCCCGATGGCTCGCCGTTTCAAGCCGCTTACGAGCGACCTCATTGAATCTCTCCCGCACGGCTGTCCCGGCTGTGTGTACTGGGAGTCTGCCGAGCCCCTCGAGGGCGTCTGTGGAGTGAAGTGCGACATGACGTTGGCGCGCGGGTGGATGGACCGCGTCCGCTCGGAGTGGGGTGACTGCGGTCGCGCTGCGGTCGAGGACGGCGAGGTGCTCGGCTTCATCAAGTACGCCCCTTCGGCGTTCCTTCCCCAGGCACAGGTGATGCCGGCCGGTCCGCCGGATGAGCGTGCGGTGCTGATCGCCTGCATGCACATCTCGCCCGATGCGCGGCAACGCGGTCTCGGCAAAGTGCTGATGCAGGTGGCGCTCCGCGAGCTCGCCCTGAAGGGTGAGCGGCATGTGCAGGCCTACGGTACTGTCCGGCAGGGCGCGTTCGAGACATCGCCGGTGATGGGCATGGAGTTCCTACTGCGAATGGGGTTCACGGTGGCGCGTCCGCATCCCGCGTTGCCGCTCATGCAACTGGACCTGCGTTCGCTCGCATCCTGGAGTGAGAACCTCGAAGCGGTGCTCGAATCCCTTCGAATCCCGATTGGCGTCGCGCGTCGTCGACCCGCCACCAACTGCAGGGAAGGACGCTGATGACCGAGACCGCACAGCCGGCACCCAAAACACGCAAGCAGGGTTCTGCCGAGCGCGTCCGAGCGTATCTGGAGTCTCACGGCCTGGCCGGGGGGATCCACACGTTCGAGCAGTCTACCAAGACCGCACAGATGGCAGCCGACGCGATGGGATGCGAGCTGGGACAGATCGTGAAGTCACTTGTATTCGTGGTCGACGGGCAACCGGTGCTGGCGCTCGTAGCGGGGGATCGGCGGGGAGATACCAAGGCGATCGCGGCACTTCTCGGCGGGAAGAAGGCGTCGTTCGCGGACGCCGATACGGTGCGCGAGGCGACAGGCTACGCGATCGGAGGCGTGTCACCCTTCGACCTTCCAGAGGGCCTGACGGTCCTCGTCGATGATTCACTCAAGCGGTTCGAAGTCGTCTACCCGGCTGCCGGGACTCCATCGTCCATGGTCCGCATGACCCTTCAGCAGCTGCTCGAGGTCACCGGCGGCGTCATGGAGTGCGTCGCGCAGTAGGCGTCAGTGTCGTCGACCCGTCGGGCGATACACATGCCGCGGCGTCACGACGATCTCGACCGGCTGATCGTTCTCGTCGTGCGGGAGCTCAGTGAAGACCTGCTCCTCGAAAGCGAGCCCGATGCGCAGGATCGACTCGTGCATCTCGGCGAACAGCGCGTCGTAGTATCCGGCCCCGAATCCGAGTCGCCAGCCGCTGCGGTCGTAGGCGACGCCCGGCGTGAGTACTGCATCGATAGCGGCGACCGAGGCTACAGGAGCATCAGGCGATGGTTCCTGGATTCCCAGCTCACCGATCACCAGCTCATCGCCCGGCTCCCACCAGTGCAGCTGCAACTTCCGCGGTCCGAGGACACGCGGCAGGGCGATGCGGGTACCGCGTGTAAACAGTCTCTCGACGGCCGATTGCGGGTCGATCTCTTCCGACATCGCTGCGTAGGACAGGACCGCATGTGCGTGCGCCAGCTCAGGTAGCGAGTAGAGCGCCAGCGCCAGCCTGTGCTCGGCATCCGTCCTCTGCTCGGGCGTGAGCGCGCGCCGGGCGGCCCGCGCCTTCAGGCGGAGCAGCGTTTTCGCGCGCGCGATGTCCTCATCGGCCATGTGTACTCCTTGTGAGACGACATCCCGATGGTCGCAGATGTCGCTGAACAGCAGTTGAATAGATTCGTACCCGAAGCTGGCCCCGAGCTTAGCCGAAGCCGAGTACGGTCATCCCCAGCAGCAGCACCGTGAGGGCGATCGCCACCACGATGGTGCCCCATGCGAGGACGTTGTGGAACTTGCCGTTGACGTGGCGGCCCATGATGCGCCGGTCGTTGATGATCACCATCATGAAGATCAGCAAGAAGGGCAGCATCATGCCATTGACGACCTGCGAGACGAGCATGATGGCGATGAGGTCCAGTCCCGGTATCAGGATGACGGCTGCGGCCAAGAAGATGACGAACGTGTAGAGCCCGTTGAAGATCGGAGCCTCGGACCAGTCGCGATCCAGTCCCGACTCCCAGCCGAACGCCTCGCAGATCGCGTAGGACGCGGTGAGCGGAAGGACGGCTGCCGAGAGGACGGACGCGGCCAGCAGCCCGATCGCGAACAGCATCGTCGCGTATGAGCCCGCCAGCGGGGCGAGTGCCTCGGCAGCCTGACCGGCGTCGGTGATGGCGATACCGGCCGGATGCAGCACCGCGCCGGTCGTGATGATGATGAAGATGGCGACGATGTTCGCGACGAGCGCTCCGGCCATCACGTCGAACCGCGCGATGCGCCACTCCTTGATGCTCGTGCCTTTGTCGACGATGTTGCTCTGCACGAGGAACTGCATCCAGGGGGCGATCGTGGTGCCCGTGAGGCCTATCGCCAGAGCGATGAAGCCGGCTTCCGGCACGACGCTCGGCACGACCATCGCCTGACCGACGGCAAGCCAGTCGGGCTTGGCGAGGAACGCCGAGACGACGTAGGCGATGAACACCGACGAGAGCGCCAGCAGCACCTTCTCGACGTTGCGGTAGCTGCCTCGCACGACAAGCAGCCACACTACCACTGCTGCGATCGGAACCGAGAACAGCCGGGAAACGCCGAAGAGCTCGAGGGCGGCAGCGACACCGGCGAACTCCGCGACGGTGGTGGCGGCCGTGCTCCCGAGCAGGAGTAACATCGCGACGAAGGTCGGCCTGACACCGAAGCGTTCGCGGATCAGCGCCGCGAATCCCTTGCCGGTGACAGCGCCCATCCGTCCCGCCATCTCCTGGATGATGATGAAGGCAGGAGTCATCAGCACCATCATCCACAGCATCTTGTAGCCGTAGCGCGCGCCGGCGACAGAGTACGTGGAGATACCGCCGGAGTCGTTGCCGGCGGACGCGGCGATGATGCCCGGTCCGATGACGGCGAGCACGGCGAGAAGGCGTGTCTTGTCAGCCTTGAGCTTGGGCACGGTCAGCTCTTCCGGCTAGAGGTGGACGTTCGTTTTCAGGTAGGCGGCCAGAAGCAGGTAGACGGCGAGTCCTATAGCCGCAAGGCCGGTCGAGAAGAGCACCGAGGGTGCGCGCCAGCCCGAGCCGTCCTTCTTGAGCGCGAGGTAGGGGACAAGCGTTCCGATCGCAGTCGTGACGAGCACGGTGCCGCCCACGGCTCCACCTACGGCGACCGCCACGTCGAACGATTCGCCAAGCGCTTCCAGCATCCCGAACGCGATCAGCGCACTGACCACGCCAAGACCGAAGCCGACGAGCACGTCCACGAGCAGCCGCTGCAAGAACGGCGGGCGGTCCTCGGGGTCTCCGGCCTCGATGAGAACGGCGAGCGAATGGCTGGAGATCTCCTCGGCAAGACGTATGACGAGTGGCACGAAGAAGACGACGGCGACGATCTCCTGGAGCGTGGTCGTGAAGAGGCTGAGCAGCAGCGTTGCGCCGATGCCGAGCACCGCCCATACCGTCACCCAGCCGGACTTGCGGCCGAGCCAGCTCCATGCGTCGGAAGCCTCGAAACTGCGGCTGGAGCCGGTGGCGAGTGCCAGGTCCTCGGCTGACTCCTCCTCCATGACGTCGAGGGCGTCGTCCACCGTGACGATGCCGAGCAGCTTGCCGGTCTCGTCGACGACCGGCATCGCGAGCAGGTCGTATTTGCTCATCAGTTCCGCGACGTCTTCCTGGTCGTCGTCCACGTTCACGGTGAACACATCGCGGTGAACGATGTCGCCCACGAGTGTGTGTGGCTCCGAGACGACGAGGTCACGCAGGGAGATGACCCCGGTGAGATGCATGTCGCCTTCGACGACGTAGATGTAGTAGATGGTCTCGCTGTCCGCTGCCTCTTCGCGCAGATGTCCGATGACCTGCTCGAGAGACATCTCCTCGGTCACCGTGGTGAGTTCAGGCGTCATGATGCCGCCGGCGGTCTTCTCGCGGTAGCCGAGCAGACGCCGGATCGTCCCGGACTCCTCCACGCCCATCAGGCGCAACAGCGCTTCGGCCTTGTCGTAGGGGAGGTCGCCGATGACGTCGGCGGCGTCGTCGGGATCCATCATCTCGAGGATGTCGGATGCACGCTGGCTGCCGAGGTCGTCGATGACGTCTGCCTGGAACTCATCCTCCAGCTCGGCGACCGCAAGGGCTGCCTGCGTGTTGTCGAGGTGCTCGAAGACGCGGGCACGCTGGGCCGCCGAGAGCTGCTCCAAGACGTCGGCCACGTCGGCCGGGTGCAGCTCGTGCAGACGCTTGTGCGTGACCGAGAGCTGCACGTGCGACAGGTCGCGGTCCAGCAGGTCCATGTAGTTCCACGCGATGAGGTTCTCGGGCAGACCTTTGCCGAAGACTCGCATCGCACGGTCGACGCCACGCTCGAGCCACGGTGCGAGACCTCGCAGGATGCCGCGGGCGCCCACCTCGGCGCCGAGCAGGCGCAGCTGGTTGCGCGATTCGGAGAGCTTGAGGTCGTTGACGCGCACGACCTTCATCCCCTGAGTGTCGACGATCTGCTTGTTGAGCAGGTCGCGGTGCAGGAGGATCTCGTCCGGCTGCAGGTAGCTGAAGCGCAGGTCGGCGCTGTTCACATTGAGCGCGACGTGGTCGTCGTCGACGGCCGCGACGTACTTGCGCCACGACAGCATGAACGGCGTCTTGTCAGGGCCGAGGAACGCCAGAGACGTCACACGGGGAAAGACCTCCCCGGTGGCGATGGCGATATCACTGATGGTGCCGGCAGTCTCACCGGCGGCATCCACCACCGGCTTGCCCAGCATCTGGGTCAAGTAGAACATACTGCTCCCTCCCTTCGGGCGATGCCCTGAAGGTTCGCTCAGTGGGCCCCGCGCCCCCGAGCGTTTCGGGAGCCGGGACCTACGGACTTGATGGAATCACGTAGACCCTCTTCATTCGGTGACAGTGCAGACAACGAAAAAGACCCCTCCGTCCAGCTGGGCGAGGGGTCGTTCGGGGCGAGTATTCGAACACTCGCAGCTGGTCCGGCCGTCGTCTTGCACGGCCGAGCCGGTCCCTTCCCTCGTCGAGGTTTGAGCACTGTCCGACGTAGGGCGCATGCGCCCAGCCACCTTATCCTTCGCCTTAAGCCGGCGAGGGCTGTTCTACCCATTGGCGTCTCTCGACATTTCCGGGCAGTGGCCTGTGTTCGAACAGGAGCCGCACCTAACGGAACGGAGCCTTGTTTGTTGTCAAGCCCGCACTGGCGGGCAACGCGGATTCTACGCCACGAGCAGCGGTTATGCAACGATTCACAAGCGTCGTGCTGCCGAGACAAGAGCGTTATGCGCCGCGCGCTTCAAGCCAGAAACGCGCGAACTCCGCCCACCCTTCACTCCGGCGCGCGCGCGTGCGGAAGACACCCTCGGTCCCGCGTCGCTCGAGCTCGGCGAGCACGCCGGGACTGTCGAACGCGTTGTCGACGAGCACCATAGCTCCGACTGCCGGAGCCATCTGGATGTCGGTCGCCGAGTCGCCGATGGCGACCGCGCTCTCGGGCAGCAGCCCGCGTGCGTCAAGATCGCTCCGTATCGCGCGCGCCTTCGACACACCCTTCGGCACGACGTGGTAGGCATGTGGGGCCATGTCGCGGCAGGTCAGCGTGCCGTAGCTGCGCAGCTGACCGTTGTCGATGACGTCGACCGGCGGCGTGATGCCGGCGAGGGCCGCCTGGGCTTCTGAGGCGTCAAGGCACCCGCGGAGCAGCAGTGTGGCCTCGCGGTCGAGCTGCCAGGGAGCGAAGTGTTCGATGCGGCCCGGGAATGCCGAGACAAGCGCCTCGTAGACTCCCGATTTCACGATGATCTCGAACGGCGTCTCGCCTTCGGGGAACTCGCGTTCACGCCAGTCGCCGATATCGAGCACGACCTCGGCATCGAGACCCGTTCCGCGCACTATGATGGCGCCGGCTTCAGCGATGTAGGTGTTCCAGCCGAGAAGCTGCGTCAGTTCGCGCAGCTGGAGGCGGTTGCGACCGGAGATCGGCACCACGTCGAGGCCTGCCCGATTCACCGCGACGATCGCCTCGGCAGTCGTTGTCGACGGTACGCCGTCGGCGTCTGCGAGCACGCTGCCGCCCCTGGCGACCAGGGTGCCGTCGAGGTCGGTGTACAGGACCGAGGCGCGCGCGAGTGCCGCCCGGGCGAGCGGTGACTCGTCGAGATAGGGGACATCAGGACCCATATGCACTCCTCGGCCGTTTGCAGTGCTCCGACTATTCTATAATGTGTCGGGTGCGCACGCTTGACGCGCGCATCACCGATGAGAGGAGTCTTCGTGGCACCGAAGATTGAGATTACATTGGAGATGCCGTATCCACAGTACCGCTGTGCAGTCTGCGGCAAGGAACTCCCGCTCACGGAGGCCCGTCTCAGCGTCACCTGCCGGGAGCACCGGCCGTCTTCACACCTGCACTACACGGTCCGTCCTGCCGCAGCGTCCGACCGGCATGACATCGAAGAGATCTGTGATCGTGCATGGGGAGAGACCGACGTCGACTGCTTCGGCCGGACATTCGATGTCCTTGTCGGCGAGAACCTGGTTGCCGAGACCGAGAGTGGCGACTTCGCCGGGCTGATCTCGCTCGCGCTCGACCGCGGTGAGCTCGCGGTCGTTCTCCTGTCGGTCTACCCCGGCCACCAGGGCTCCGGTGTGGGTTCGGCGTTGGTGGATGCCGCTGCCGAGCAGGCCCGGGCCAAAGGTGTGACCTCGCTCAAGGTCGCCACGACCAACGACGACATTCCCGCACTCGACTTCTACCAGCGGCACGGTTTCGCGATCTACGAGATCGCTACGGGCGTGATGATCGACCACCACGGAGGCGCGATACCCGGCTTCGCCGGTATCCCGGTCCGGGATGAGATCCGCCTCCGCCGCCCCGTCTGCCCGTAGCACGTCACTTACCGTAAGGAGTATCGATGCCCCGTATCACCCGCGTTTCCGCTGTCGCGCTCGCACTGGCACTTGCGATGACGGCCCTCACGGGCTGCTCGTCCGATGAGCCTGCCGAGACGACAGAATCCGACCCAACGATCGAGGCCGAGACCGTACCCATCAAGATCGGCACCCTCACGACCGAGGACGCGCTACCTCTGTGGGTGGCCGAGGCCGAGGGCGTGTTCGCCGAGGCCGGTCTGGAGGTCGAGATCACGACGTTCCAGGCCGCGCAGGAGCGCGATGCTGCGTTCGCCTCCGGCGCGATCGACGCGTACATGGGCGACATCATGGCATCCGCCGCCCTCGAGGCTGCGGGTTCTCCGGTCTCGATGGTGACCGTCATGCTGGGTGCGACGCCCGCCGAAGGCCGCTTCGGCATCGTGGCCAAGCCCGATTCTGACGCCGAGACGCTCGCCGATCTCGCCGGTGTGCCCATCGGCACGTCGGCAGCCTCCATCCAGGAGTACGTCGTGGACGGTCTCATGGCGCAGGCCGGCGTGCCTGCCGAGGACGTCGAGAAGGAGATCGTCCCCAAGGTGCCGATCCGTTTCGAGCTTCTGATGAGCGGCCAGATCGAGGCGGCGGCACTTCCCGAGCCGCTGCTGTCGCTCGCCGAGCTCCAGGGAGCCAAGCTGCTGGCCGACGATGCCACCGGCGAGAACCTGACGCAGACCGTGCTGGGTGTCTCGGACAAGTTCCTCGCGACACCGAGCGGTATGGTCACCGTGCGCGAGCTGCTCGACGCATGGGATGCGGCGGTCGATATCATCAACGCCGACCCGAACGTCTGGCGCAGTGTGCTTGTCGAGAAGGCACGTCTGCCCGAGCCGCTGAAGGACAGCTACGCCGTTAACAACTATCCCAAGGCGGCGCCACCCACGGCCGCTCAGGTGGATGCTGTGCTCGAGTGGATGCGGGCGAACGGACTACTCACCGTCGATCTCGGATACAGCGATCTCGTCCAGGAGTTGCCTGAGTAACGTGGCCAGCGTAGACGTACGTGCGATAGAGGTCGTTTACGAGGGCGTGGACCGACGTGTCCGCGCCCTCGACGCGTGCACGCTGTCTATCGCCGACGGCGAGCCGGTGTCGATCATCGGACCCTCCGGTTGCGGCAAGTCGACGCTGCTTCTCGCTGTGGCAGGACTCCTGTCACCGACAGACGGCGATGTCCGTGTGGCCGGGGAGCCTGTGGCCGGGCCGCGTCGCCGTACTGCGCTCATTCTCCAGGACTTCGGGCTGCTCCCCTGGAAGACGGTCTTCCACAACGCGGCGCTTGGCCTCGAGGTGCGCCGTGTGCCTTCCGCCGAGAGAAGCGAGCGGGTGGACGCTGCCCTCGAGCGGGTGGGGCTGACCGACTTCAGCGATGCGTACCCGGGCGAACTCTCGGGCGGGATGCGACAGCGACTCGCGCTCGCACGAGCGCTTGCGCTTGATGCCGACCTACTGCTGATGGACGAGCCCCTCTCGGCGCTCGACGCCCTCACGCGCGAGGACCTCCAGGGGCTTCTGCTCGACATCTGGAGGCAGCGTGACCACACCGCCGTCCTGGTGACGCACTCGATCGAAGAGGCTGTCTTCCTCGGCAAGCGCGTCGTCGTGCTGACCCCGCGCCCGGGACGTGTTGCCGCGATCGTGGACAATCCCGGCATGGGTGATGAGGGCTACCGCTCGACACCCGAGTTCTACGAACGATGCGATGAGCTGCGCAGGTTGCTCGCCGCTGAAGGCGCGTTCCACGAGGAAGCGCTGGGCGGCGGTGATGTCGCGTGAGGCGCCTTGTCGGCTACGTCGCGGCGACAGTCGCGCTTCTGGTCGGTTGGTGGCTGCTTTCCATCGCGGTCGGTTCGCCGGCGTTGCCGGGTCCCGCTCCCGCCATCAGCGACCTTCTACGTCTGTGGGGGAGTGATCTGTTCCCGCAGCTCATGGAGAGTGCGTGGCGAGTGATCGCGTCGATGACCATCGGTGTGGTGCTCGGTGCGCCGCTTGGATTGCTGATCGGGCGAAGCCCACGTTTGGATGCAGTGGCCGCGCCACTCGTGTTCCTGACCTACCCGGTACCCAAGATCGTGTTCCTGCCGGTCTTGCTCGTGCTTCTGGGTATCGGCAATGCGCCCAAGATAGCGCTCATCACGCTGATCGTGTTCTTCCAGATACTCGTCACGGCGCGGGACGCTGCGCGCGGGATACCGGCCGCCTCGCTGCTGTCTGTGCGTTCTCTCGGCGCCAGCCGTATGCAGGTGTTTCGCCACGTTGTCTTCCCGGCAGCGCTCCCCGAGATCTTCACGGCACTCCGTATCGGCACCGGCACCGCCATCGCCGTGCTGTTCTTCTCGGAGTCGGTGGCAGGGACGAGCGGACTCGGCTACTACATCCTCGATGCCTGGGGCAGGATCGCCTACAGCGAGATGTTCGCCGGGATCATCGCTATGGCGCTTCTGGGCGTGGTGCTCTACGAGCTTCTGGAGATGGCCGAGGCAAGGGTGTGCCGCTGGACGCGCGTGGGTCGCTAGCCGGCGCTTCGGCTAGAACTCCAGGGCCCGCTCCACGACTTCACGCAACACCTTGGGCTCGAACGGCTTGACGACGTAGTCGATCGCACCGAGCTCCGCGCCCCGCTTCTTGTCCGCTGTCTGTGCAGCGGTCGTGAGCATGACGACCTTGACACTCGCGGTTTCGGGCCGCTTGCGTAGGAAGCCCAGGACCTCGAACCCGTCCAACTGAGGCATCTGTACATCGAGCAGCACAAGATCAGGCACCTCTTCGGTGGCTATCTTCAACGCCTCCTCGCCATCGACTGCCATCAACAGCTCGTGGCCGAGGCTGCGCAGCGCCGCCGAGACAAGCAGCCGGATCTGCTGGTTGTCATCGGCGACGAGTATCTTGATCGGTGCCAAGAGCTACCCCCTATGAGTCCTTGTCGCGATGCATGATCTCGACGATCTTCTGCAGCTTCGCCTCACGCTTACCGCGCTCGCGCTCGAACGCGTCGCGCTTCGCCGGGTCGAGCATGCCCTCGATATGGTCGGCGACCTCGGAAGGCCGGAACGGCTTGGGGATGTAGTCGACGTTGCTGTCCTTCATCTGCGTGGCCTGCTCCTCGAAGGTGCCTGCCGCCGAGAGGAACAGTATCGGAGTGTCCTTGGTCTCCGGGCGCTCGCGCAGCTTGTCATGCACCTCGTGACCGGTCATACGCGGCATCATGACGTCCAGACAGATCAGGTCCGGCTTCTCGATCTTCGCCAGGGCGAGGGCTTCCATGCCGTTATCGGCGGTGATCACCTCAAAGCCGCGATTCGAGAGTGTGACGGTCAGGAGTTTCTGGATCGACGGCTCGTCGTCCACGACGAGGATCTTGCCCTTCATAGCCCCTCCCTTTCAGTTCGTTTCCTCACACAACGCTTCGGCGCTAGTGTGCTTCTTTGCCTCCGACTGCCTGCTGGATCCGTTCCACGAGCTCCTGCTCGTCAACCGGTTTGCTGATCTGCGCGGCCGCCATGTTGAGCAGGCCGGCCTTCGACTCATCGAGGTGGTACGCGGTCATGATGACGACAGGGATGTCAGCCGTCTCCGGGCTGCCCTTCAGCTGCTCTATGACCTGATAGCCGTCCATGACCGGCATCCGCAGGTCAAGCAGGATCATGTCGGGTCGCTTGCTCCTGACCGCGACCATCGCCTCTCGGCCATCGTAGGCGGCGATGACCGCGTAGCCGAGCGACTTCAGGTTCGTGCACAGCAGGTCGTTGATCCGCTTGTCGTCGTCCACGACCATGATCACCGGCGAAGCGACCGATCCCACGAGATCGTCGATGATCGAGGCGAGCTTGTCTCTGTCGATGGGCTTCTCCAGATAACCGGCTGCGCCCATGCGCTGGCTGCGACCCTCGTCGCAGATGATCGACAGTACGACCACGGGAATGCGCGACGTCATAGGTGTTTCGGTGAGCTTCTTGAGCAGGTCGAACCCGTGCCCGTCCTCGAGCATCACGTCCATGGTTATGGCGGCCGGCGACTCAGAGATGGCGAGGTCGAACGCTTCCTCGCTCGTGTGTGCCTTGATCACGTCGTAGCCGCGCTTGAACAGGTACGTCTCGATGAGATCGGCGACCTCGGGGTTACCGTCGACGACGAGCACCGTGCCGCCCACGCCCCCCGGTCCTTCGATGGTGGGGATGCGGACAAGGTCGTCGGAGGCTTTCGGAAGCGTGAACCAGAAGGTGCTGCCTTCGCCCAGCGTGCTCTGCGCGCCTACTTCTCCGCCGAGAAGCTCGATGATGCTCTTGACGATGGAAAGCCCGAGACCGGTCCCGCCGATCTCACGGGTGAGCTTGGAGTCAACGCGGTAGAACTTGGTGAAGAGTTGCTCCATGTCCTCCTCGGCGATACCGATGCCTTCGTCCGTGACGCTTATCTTCACGAACTCCTCATCGGCCTGAGCGCGAACCCACACGTTCCCGCCTTCAGGTGAGTACTTGATGGCGTTGCTGATGAAGTTGATGAGCACCTGCCCGACGCGGTCCGGATCACCGGCGGCGCGCGGAAGATCGTCAGGGACCTCGACCGTGACCGTGCGCCCGTTCTGCTCCAGAACCGCGCGGAAGGTGTCCACCGCGCCCTTGATCCGCTCGGCGACCTGTAGCGGTTGGACCTTGAGGTGGATGCGGCCGGATTCGATACGGGAGATGTCGAGGAGATCGTTGATGAGATCGACCAGGCGGTCGGAGTTCTCTTTCACGATGGAGAGGAACTCGCGCTGGATCTCGTTGATCTCGCCGGCTTCCTCATCGAGGATCAGGTCGACGTAGCCTTTGATCGATGTCAGTGGCGTCCGCAGCTCATGGCTCACGGTGGAGACGAACTCGTTCTTCATTCGACCGATCTCGCGCTCCGCGGTCACGTCGTGGAACGTTGCGACGAAGCCGAGGTACATGCCGTGGTCATCGATCACCGGGTCCGTGCGTACGTCGACGACGCGGTGCACCGGTTCCTCGAGTGTGACCTCGCGGACCTGGCTGCCTCCGCGCTGCGGGTCGAAGGTGTCGAGCGGCTCCAGGCCGCAGATCGACCACAGGTCGCGGTTCGTGTCGAGCAGCTCTTCGATCGGGATCGCAAGCATGAGCGCTGCGGTGTTGTTCACGAAGGTGATCTGACCGCCCGCGGAGTAGACGAGGAGTCCATCGGCGGTGCTCTGGAGTATGGCCTCGGCACGCTTCCGGGAGCGAGTGAGTTCTGACTGGTCGCGGATCGTGATGACGACCCCGCACGACTCGTGGTCGTGGTAGGGAGCGACCGTGTAGAGGAGGTCTTTGCCGCTGAGCGCCATAGTCATGGTCTGCGGCTGCGAACAGTCAGCTGCCGCGATCACTGAACGCGCCAGCTCGGCCAGCTCGGGCACACCGAGGTCCTCGACGGGTTGATCGAGGCATTGCATCCGACTGCGCCCGAGGATCTGCTCGGCGACCTCGTTCATCAGCCGCACGTCACCTTCCGGCGTCAGCGCGATGAACCCTTCGCCGGTGTGGGTCATGAGCGCGCGGACGTGCGTGAAAGCTCGACGATCTTCGTGGGCTTCGTCCATGCAGTCACCCTCCTCGGAGCGCACTTCTCCAAGAGACGTATTCGGCTCTCGCGAAATGAATCCCTGCTCCGAAGGCGCAAAAGGCATCGTCCGAGCGACGGAAGGCGGTCATGCCGAGAGGAGAGGTTGCGAGCCGGTGGACGGCGGGGGCGGAGGAGCGGCAGCTGGCCCAAAAGGAAGACGGGGACCAAAGTCCCCGTCGATCAGTCGTGGTGCCCCCGGCATGATTCGAACATGCGACACCAGGTTTAGGAAACCTGTGCTCTATCCCCTGAGCTACGAGGGCGTTTCGTGACTGTCAGATGGTATCAGATGGGCACGCCGCTGTTGAGCGCCAGTCCGTACCTGTGTCGTGCACATCTCGGCGATTGAAGGTCTGTGCTACTCTCGGCTCGTTCAATCCTGCGGATCGAGGGGGAGCATGCGGCTACTGTTGGCGGGCAACGGCGGCTGGCTGAACCGCGGCTGCGAGGCTATCGAGACGGAGACCCGGCGCATACTGGACACCTCGTTCCATCGCCCGGATTTCACGGTGCTGCCATTCTCCAGTGACGATGCTCGAGAGCATGAGAATCCCCTTCCAGGGCTGGAACGTCTGACGCCACCAGACTTCTCGGTTCGGCGATACTCGCCGGCGTGGATACGGATGGTTGCCCACAACATGCTCGCGAGTGCAGGTTACCGTGTCCAGATCGATGTACTTCGGGAGGCCACGTCTCCTGAGCGGTACGACGGGGCGCTGTTGATAGGCGGGGACAACATCACCCTGGACTACGGCTATCCCGACCCGCATCTGGCTACGCTCGAGTGGCTTGCGGACGCAGATGTTCCCACGTGCGTCTGGGCCGCGTCTGTCGGGCCGTTCGACAAGGATCCTCGGTACGAGCGCCGTGTCGCGAAGATTCTGTCGCGTGTCGCACTCATCACGGTTCGTGAAAGTGAGAGTGCGAAGTACCTTCGATCGCTGGGTCTCGCCACGCGGGTCGAGCAAGTGGCGGATCCGGCGTTCCTGCTCGAGGCGTCCGTGCCAGCTCGTGAAGTAGCCGACATCCTGCCCGAGGGGGCGATCGGCGTCAACTTGAGTCCGTTGCTCGGAAGGTACCGCTGGGCTGAAGATGACTGGATGTCGCTTGCGGCCGACACCGTGAAGGGCATTCTCGCGCTTGGATCGCCGGTGGTGCTCGTGCCACATGCGATGACGCCGGGTACCTCGGACGCGCCGTTCTTGCGTGAGATCGCGGATCGCATCGCATCGCCTGAGGTGATCACGCTTCCCGGGTCTCTCTCGGCCAACGAGCTGAAGTGGTGCATATCGCGATTGCGCGTGCTGGTCGCCGCACGGACGCACGCGACTATCGCCGCATACTCGTCCGGCGTCCCGGTTGTGGCGCTCTCCTACAGCGCCAAGGCGCGAGGCATCGCGAACGATTTGTTCGGAGATCATCGGTGGCTTCTGAGTACGGAGGAGATCACCGCACAGAGGGTCGTCTCGCTCACCAAAGCGTTGCTCGCCGAGGAAGGCCGGATCCGTGACGTCCTACTTCAGCGCGCCGAGGAGATGAAGGTACTGGCGTGGCGTGGAGGGGAGTTGCTGGCGGAAGCTATCGCCGCCAGCGGGTGAGCCCGTCGCGCATGGCTCGCAGCATGCCGAGTACCCGGCGAGCCTCCTCGCCGGTGGGGATGAGCACCCGCTGCACCCCGATTCCTGTTGCGCGATAGAACAACACGGCGTTGATCGAGAATCCGGTCGCATAGGCGATGCTGGAGGCGATCGCGGCACCGACGAAGCCGAACGGCGGAACGAGCGCGAAGTACAGAGCGAGACTGATCGCAGCCACGATTCCGGACACCGTCGATGTCACACCGGGACGTCCCAGTTGGCCGCTGTAGTACTGGCCGATGATGCGTGACGCGCTGAACAGCACTGCTCCGGGGGCCAGTATCCGCAACGGCACGACCGCCGGGAGGAATGCCTCGCCGTACAGGAAGCCGATGATCCACGGAGCTAGAAGCGCGAGGGTCCCGCCGAGGATCACCGTCACCAGCACTACCGTACGACACGTTGCGGCAAGCAGGTCTGCAGCTTTGGCGCGTTCTCGGCTGATCACCTCTGGCATGGTCGCCTGGCCGACGGAGGAGTCGACGAGCCAGATCTTCTCGGTAAGCGTGACGGCCATCGAGTACTGCCCCACAGCCGCGTTGCCCGCATAGGCGTTCAGCACGAACGAGTCAAACCGCAACGTTGAGTAGTGCACGAGGCCACCTGCGTAGGCCCGGAGGGCGTACGAACGTATCTCAGAGAGGAGCCCTGCGGGGATGCGGGCGTCGAAACCATGATGAATCAGGGACTCCGCCGCCATCACGAACGCGCTCAGCGCCCATATGGCGACCATCGCCAGCACGAGGTCATGGACGCCGAGCCGTGCCACGAGGAGTACGCCGGCGGTGACGACCAGAAGTCCCAGTGTGTGGATGGACTGGAAGATCATCGTGGTCGAGAAGCGCCGAAGCGCCATCTCCATCCGTGTCCGCAGATTGACGAACAGCATGGCCGGCAGTGCAGCGAGCGAAACGAGAAAGGTTGACATGGAGACGCCCTGAAGCACGTTGGAGGAGACGATCGGCCACAGAAGCATCGCGATGACGGCGACTATCGCGCCCGGCACGATCGCCGAGTACACGCAGAACGCCAGCGCGCGCTTCGCCTCGAGACGCCCCTTGCTCACGAAGTACGTGATCGCAGAGCCCAGTCCAAGGTCTGCGATCAGCGCCAGGACGGCGAGGGTGAGCAGTATGATCGAGAGGACGCCCCGCCCGTCTGGCCCAAGGTAGCGGGCTGTGATGACCGAGCTGACGATGCCTGTCACGATCGCCAGTGCCTGCGGTGCGAACGCCAACGCGCTGTTGCGCATGATGGTCAAGAAGGAGCTCCTTCGCGAATCCTGGCTTCCCCCGATCGTGAAGTCACGCAGACGAAGTATACTCGACCGCGAGCACAAACCGACGGTTTGGGGGGTGAGTGGTGACCGCGAATCTAGTGTCGAGTCTTATCGTTCTGCTATTCGCGGTCCTCCCGGGCGCGGCAGTAGGTGCACGGCTCGTCAGGCACAGGGACTCTGATCTCTGGGCATGGCTGGCCACTGCCGGGGTGGTCTCAATCGCACTGACGGGCGTGCTGTATCTCCTGGCGCATGTCGTCGACCTCTCCCTTGATGTCGCAGTGTATGCATGGGTCGCGCTTGCGCTCGCTGCAACCCTGCCGTTCGTGCGGGACCTGCGGTCGGTGCTGAGACTCAGAACCGACATAGCGGGTGCAAGTATCGTAGGCTTCTCGACCATAGCGGCATTCATCAGCGGTCCCTGGCTGGGGCTGAATGTGGACACGTTCTACCACCTTGCGGCCGTCCGCTCACTGCTGCAGCGTGGGGCGCTCATCGTCACTGATCCCTTCTACGGGAGTACCGCAGCGACCTCTGACCCGTCCTCCGGTCTATTACATGCGTGGATGGCCATCCTGTGCCGGGTCAAGGGCGCGGATCCGCTCTATCTCGTATGGGGCATGAATGTGCTCGGCGCGGTTCTCGTGGTCGCAGGGATGCTGACACTGGCCAAGGCGGTGACGAGGAGCGCACGAGGTGCCGCACTGGTCACCTGGGCATACGTGCTGCTCGTGATCTTCAGTGACTTCCGGTCTATGGCCTATCCCAGTCGCATCTCGATGGGGATTGCGTTCGTCGGACTCGCGGCCCTGCTGGAGTTCATGAGGTCGCGCGATCGTTCTGCTGCCGTCGTGCTCGCCGTGTCCTCGTTCACGGTGGTCTCTCATCTCGGCACGACTCAGGGCTTCATCGCTGTCGCCGCCGTGATGGTGTTCGGCTACGCGCTTTGTGATCGATCCTCGCCGGCACGCCACCGGCTGATGTCGGCCGTCCTTGTCCTTGGCATCGTGATCTTGTCGGCGACTCCTTTGGCGCTGCCCCGCGTTCAGGCGCTGACGAGTCAAACACAACTTGTCGGGACATCCAGCCCTGAGGACGGGATGCCGGAGGGTGATACGCTGGTCGCTGTCACCGGCGCCGTGAGCGTGCCCGGGGGCGCGATCCTGGACCCCGTGGTGTTCTATGAGTCCGGCAGGATCACATTCATCGCAAGTCTGGTGCTCGCGGCCGCGGTTCTGGGTACTGCGATCCAGGAGCGGGACGGCGTGATGGGCGCGACCGCCGCCTCGGTCTTGCTGGCTGGCGTGCTTGCCCTCGTCCCGCCGCTCACCTGGGCGCTACTGGAGTTTGCCCCGTACGTCCTTCGGAGGCTTCTGGCGTCGATGCGGTTCGCGGCTGTGCTGCCCGTTGCGTCCGTTCTGGCGTACAGAGGCATAGGCCGGCGACGAGACATTCTTCGGGTGCTTGCCGCTTGTTGGCTCGTGATTGCCGTGATAGCGGCCGCGCCGTTCGTTCGCACCGTATGGTGGAAGACGCCCAGCACCTCGGTGCAGCGTATCGGCCAGGCCAATGAGTCGATCTGGCGCACACACAGTACTTCGATGACTCAGCGGATGAGCCAAGTCGGACTCGACGCCGTGCGTCAGGTCATCGGTGACTCCTACCCGGTGGTAGCGGCATCGGAGGAGACGGGTTACGTGCTGGCCGGATTGCTGCCGGTGCGCATCGTGGCCTCGGGCGCCGGACACTCGCCCGTCTCGGTCGAGGTCGAGCAAGGTCCCGAGCGGCGGGAAGCGATGGAGCGCTTCTTCGAACCGGGAACGAGTGCGGATGAGCGTCGCGCGATCGCTGAGAAGTGGGATATCGACTATGCGTTCGTTTGGGTATCCACGGAGCAGGACAGGGCGATCGTCGAGAGCATCGACAGGCAGTACGGTCTCTTCGAACCCGTGGTGGACATGCGCGGCCTCGTTCTGTGGCGCGTCATAGGCGCAGGCGCAAGCGACTAGTCGCGCAGGTAAAGCGTGTCGAGCTGTCGCGAAGTGCGCTCGACGGAATTCCGGATGAATGTGCGTGGCATGGCGACTGCCGCGACGAATGCCAGTGCACGCTTCAGGCGCCCGGCGTAGCTTCTGGCCAGACCGCGCGCCGCGCGCCGCCCGCCACTCGTGTCCTCATCCTGCACGCGCCGATAGAGTTCGGCTCGGGCCTCCGAGGTCGTCTTTCTCAACTGCGCGGCGCGCCGTTCCTTCGCGGACAGCGACGTGTCGGAGAGGAGGCGAGTCATGAGCGCCGCTAGTACCCGCGCCTCTCGGCCATGATCGGCGGAGAGGCTTCCGGCCGAACGGTAGTAGACGGCGAGCGGTTCCGGTGTATACAGATGAAGCCCGCCGTTGCGCAGAATGCCCAGCCAGAGGGAGTAGTCTTCGCATGCCGGCATCTCTCCGCGGAATCCGCCCGTCGCCCGCACGGCATCAGCACGCACGGTCGCGCTGATGTAGACCTTGTTCTCACGGATCAACTCGACGAGGCTGAATGAGCGGAGCCGCTGCATCGCTCGCTCGGGATGCCAAAGCTGTCTGGTTCCGTCGGGGTCGACGCACCAGGCGTTGCAGCTGAAAAGGGCAACATCGGGATGTTCGTCGATGAGCTTCGATATGCGTTTCAGGTAGTCCGGCAGCAGCTCGTCATCGGCATCCAGGAACACCAGGTAGTCGCCCCGGCTCATCCCGATCGCGGTGTTTCGAGTGGCCGAGACCCCGATGTGTGGTCCCTCGATGACCCGGATGCGCGCGTCCCCGTTCGCGGTCTCGCGCGCGACCCGGGCCGTGTCGTCATCGGAGCCATCATCGATCAAGATGAGCTCCCAATCGTCCTCGGACTGCGCGAGAACGGAGGCGACCGTTCTTCCCACAGTGTCCTCGGAGCGGTACGCAGGGGTGATTATCGAGAAACGCACCGGCTGACCGCTCATCGCAGCAGGCTCCTGTAGGTATCGAGGTGTGCCGCGGCGACCGCTGCGGGCCGATAGCGCTCCGCGCGCGTTCTACCCGCCATTACTGCGCTATCCACGGTCGCATCGTCTTCCAGCGCTGCGAGAAGCGCGTGGGCAAGTGGGCCGGGCTCCGGCTCGCAAAGGATGGCAGCGCCCTCTGCCATTGCGGGCACCCCACCCACTGCGGTGGCGACGACCGGCACCATGCTGGCCCAGGCTTCGGCCACCACCATGGGGGAGACCTCGAACCGGGAAGGCACCACGACGATGCCGCCGGACCTGAGCACGGCGAGCATGGCTGATCGATCGAGTGCGGGAAAGGCTACGGTCCTGTCCGGTAGAGCCCCGGTGGCATCGCCGTAGCCGTATACCCGCAGCTCGGCGTCGGGCATAGCGGAAGACACAGTGCGCCACGCGGAGAACAGTAGGTCGCCGCCTTTGATGGCGCGCCTGCCTCCAAAGAAGTGCACGATGGGCCTGACGGAGGGTGCGTCCTCGGTGTAGAAGCCGGCATCTACGGCGTTCGGGATATGAATCTGCATTCCTGGCTGCTTGACGAGATTGACGCGCCAGTCCGACGTGACGTTGATCAGCATGTCCGCATGGTCTTCGACCCGGGTCACCGCACGGTTCAGTAGAGGGCGTACGAGAGCCGGCAGAATACCCGGGTAGTTGTCGGCATCGCGAAGAGGGCTACCGTGTGCCGTCACGACCGAGGGAGTCGCTCCCCACGCTGCCGCTGCCGCACCGTTGTGCAGCAGACCCTGCCCGTGGACGATGTCTGGCTCTAGGTCGTCCAGGATGGAGTGCACAGCACTCGTCCAGGGGCGGAAGTCCCTCAGAATCTGCCCCCGGGCCTTCATGGGCACGCGGATGACAGGACAGCCTATGCCCTCGTCAACCTCTCTGACTGCGGTCTTCGTGGAGGGAGATATGCAGAACAGATCCGTCTCCGGATCGAGGGCGAGTTCGCGAGTCAGGGAGGTCACTGCGGTCTCGACGCCGCCGGGTGAAGCTTGGCTTTCCGCAAGATCGACGATCATCGCGACGCGCATGGTCCCCTCCCTCCACTGTGGCCGGCCGACTCTGGCCATGATAGCGGGCCGCATTCACATGGCACAACGCTGCTTCGACGGGCGCTCTGACCTCGGGTGCTGGTATACTCGCAGCGTCAGAGCGGCAGTCAGCCGTATACATGCTGAAGGAGTCGTATGTACCGGGGGAAATCGGTCGGCGTCGTTGTGCCCTGTCACAACGAGGAACATCTTATCGGCACGGTCATAGATACGATGCCCGACTACGTGGATCGCATCATCATCGTGGACGACGTCAGTTCCGACGGGACGGCGGCCGTGGTCGCCGGATACGTTGAGCGGATGCCTGAGAAGGTCCGCCTCATCCGTCATGAGCGCAATGGCGGCGTAGGTGCTGCGATCGTGACCGGTTACAAAGCTGCCGTCGAGGAGCGCATCGACATGACCGCCGTCATGGCGGGAGATGCGCAGATGGACCCCGACGACCTTCCCGGTCTACTTGATCCACTGGTGGAGGACCGTTGCGACTACTCGAAGGGCAACCGACTGTTCACCGGTGATGCCTGGAACATCATCCCGAGGGTTCGTTACCTCGGCAACTCGGCCCTCTCGCTCATGACCAAGATCGCCTCGGGCTACTGGCACGTCGCGGACTCGCAGACCGGTTACTGCGTTGCGACCCTGGAGGCGCTGGAGACCGTCGACCTCGATGCGTTGTATCCGCGCTATGGATTCCCCAACGACATGCTGGTCCAACTCAACATCTACGGGTTCCGGGTACACGATGTGCCGATCAAGCCGGTATACGGAGTGGGCGAGCGTTCGGGTATCAGGCTGTGGAAAGTGATTCCAACGCTCTCGGCGCTTCTCTTCCGCCGCTTCTGGTTCCGCATGTTCCAGAAGTACGTCATTCGTGATACTCACCCCCTCGTGCTGTTCTACATCACGGGGATACTCTTCAACACCGTTGGCTTCATCCTCGGACTACTCCAGGTCATCGCCAAGATCGATGGCCGTCCTCTGTCGGTGGCCACGACGGTCCTCTCGGCGCTGTTGCTGATAGCGGGCCTGCAGTTCGTGTTCTTCGCGATGTGGTTCGACATGGATTACAACAAGGAGATGCGCTGACCGACATGGGCGGACCGATGCAGGTCCTCATGGTGACGACGTCGTTCCCCCGCCACGAGGGCGACCATGCGGGTCACTTCGTTGCGGCACTTGCTCAAGGTATCGCCGCAAATGGCCATAACGTCACCGTGCTCGCGCCACATGAGGGCGTGCTGCCGGATCGGGAGTCGGTCGAGGGCGTGCAGGTCAGGCGTTTCCGGTACATGCCCGGATGGGCCGAGAAGGTCGCGTACGGCGATGGCATCGTCGTCAACCTGCGCCGCAAGCCAATGGCTGTTCTCGGGCTACCGGCGTTCGTCGTCTCTCTGCGGCGCCAGTTGCGTCAGCTTGCGGCCGGAGCGGACCTGATCCACGTGCACTGGGCGCCCACTGCGGTGCTCGCAGCGGCAGGCCAGCTGTCGAAGCCGTACGTCCTGACGCTGCATGGTAGCGATGTCACACTCGCGCATCGCGGCGGACTGTGGCTGAGAGTATTGGGCCGTGCGTTGAAGGGCGCCGCCGGCGTAGACGTAGTGGCCGAGGCGCAACGGACCTTCCTGCTGGAGAGCGGTCTTTGGGACGACTCCCGGCCGCTCGCGGTCATCCCGTCAGGCATTCCCGACGAGCTGATCGAGCGCCCGGTGCGTTCCGCGATCGAAGGCCCGTTCAAGTTCGTGTACGTGGGACGGCTGGTGGAGTCCAAGGGCGTGGCCGATCTGCTCGAGGCGTTCGTGTCCGTCCGTGCCGCAGGCATCGATGCCTCGCTGACTCTTGTGGGAAGCGGACCTCTTGAGCCTGTCATCCGGCAGAAGGCGGCCCGCGCAGGCCTCGCTGACAGCGTTGTGCTGTGCGGTCAGCTGCCGCACGAAGGTGCACTCGATACCATCGCTTCGGCAAGCGCGCTCGTCCTACCCTCATACGGGGAGGGTAGCCCCCTTGTCGTCGCTGAGGCGCTTAGCCTCGGGATACCCGTGATCGGCACGCGCGTCGGTGCGATACCTGAGCTTCTCGGCGAAGAGGGCCTTATCGTCGAACCTGGGGATGTCACTGGTCTCGCCGAGTGCATGCGCCGGCTTGCGAGTGACCCGGGCCTGGCCGAGCGGCTGGCCACTGAGGGGCGAGTGCACGCCTCCACCAATCTCACGTGGAGCGCTATCACCGCATCGACCATCGCGTTCTATGGCGATGTGCTGGCCGCGCAGGGCGCAGCCAAGGAGTGCGGGTAGGCATGCCCAGGGACAGACGAGTCATCGTCCAGGTGGTCAACGGCCTCGAGCGCGCTGGCGCTGAGCGCATGTCTGTTGACCTTGCGCGGCGGCTCGATCCCGCCGAGTGGGACGTACACGTAGTCGTCGTTCGCGATGGCGCGCTTCGCGAGTACGTCGAGGAGTCGGGACTGTCGCTGTATCGGACGGGGCACGGCTTCGACAAGACAGCGCTGCTCGCGCTTCTGAAGATGGCGATCTACTTCCGAAGGAACAGGCCGGACATCGTCCACACCCACCTGCTGGGCAGCGACATCGTAGGCCGCCTCGCGGCACTCCTCGCGGGAGTGCCGGTCATCGTGAGCACACAGCACGACATGTTGGCTCGACCCTGGTACTACACACTCTACAAGCGACTCACGGCCCGCACGGCGGCCACAGTAGCCTGTTCCAGACAGGTCGCGACATACTGCCGCGAGGTCATGCGCATTCCCGAGAAACGACTGCACGAGATCGACAATGGAATCGACGTGGATGCGTTCTCCATGGCAGCCCACCCGTGTCGAGAGCCGATCACATTCGGCGCGATCGGCAGCCTGACCCCCGTGAAGGGCCATCGGTTCCTCATCGAGGCGTTCGCGAGTGTCGCCGACGTCATTCCGGACGCACGACTGGTCATCGCCGGGGAGGGTGTGGAGCACGGCAGGCTGTCAGCGCTGATCCATGAGCTCGATCTTGAAGACCGCGTGGAGCTACGCGGCATCGTCGACGACATCGCCGGGTTCCTCGGTGAGATCGACGTGTTCGTTCACCCGAGCCTCAACGAGGGCCTGCCGATGGCACTTCTCGAGGCGATGGCCGCCGCCCGACCGTGCATCACGACCGACGTGTCAGCTCTTCCTGAGGTGGTCGGCTTCCCAGAATCGGGCGTTTGCGTGCCCGCCCGTGACGTGGGCGCTCTTTCTGCGGCGATGATACAGGTCGCCAGTGACCCCTCAGGGTCTGAGGCGATGGGGGCGCGTGCACAAGCACGCGTACGTGAACGGTATTCTCTCGAACGCTCTGCCGAGCAGTACACGCAACTCTACCGTGAGTTGCTCGGCAAGACTGAGGGCGGTAGGCAGAGGGGATTGCTTCCCAACGAACCGGCATGGTGGCGGGCCACCCGGCACTCACTGCAGGCTGCCCTGTTCGGTACGGTGCTGTTCTTCATCGGCAGAGCGCTGGCATCCGGGGTATCCGAGGCGCAGTTCGAGAGCCTGAGCATCGACGGAGCGACCTTGGGGCTGTCGGTCGGTCTTCTCGCACTCTACTACCTGCTGTTCGCAGGCGGGCTCACGCTTCTCTTCCGGGTCAATGGCTACCGCGTCCCGTACCGTGATGTCTTCAAGGTCTCGTTCGTAGCGAACCTTGGCAAGTACGTACCGGGCGGCATCTGGCCGATCGCAGGTCGCGTTGCGCTTGCATCGAAAGTCGGCGTCAGTCGGCAGTCTGCCCTCGTGCTCTCGGTGGTCGAGAGCGCTGTCAGTGTCGCCGGTGGTGCGTTTGCCATCGCGTTGGCCAGTCTGCTGGAGAATAATGCCACGACGGCTCTGTCACCTGCGCTCGCACTGGTGATCGCCGTGGCAGTCCCGGTGGTGCTCCATCCGCGGATCTTCGGCAGGCTTGTCACTCTCGTATCGGGCATGTTGCGCGTGCGGTGGGAGCCGCTTCGCATGAGCTACGGGACGACACTCGGGATCGTCGGATACTACGCCATCACATGGCTTGTGGCGGGTCTCGCCTTCAGGACCGCCGTCATGTCGGTCGCCGGCGATCCGGGGGCAGGCTGGCTGGCCTACTCGGCGTACTACGCGTTCGCTTCGATCGTGGGTCTGCTCGTCTTGTTCGCGCCGAGCGGCGTGGGCGCCCGCGAAGGCGCTCTTCTGCTGGTTCTCTCCGGGCCCCTTGGCGTGCCGATGGCCGCTGCCATCTCGATCACGGCTCGCATATGGTCGACCGTTGTCGAACTCGTCATCTCGGCCATCGCGCTTGTAATGCCCTTCCGGACGGCCGCTGCCGCTGGCGATGGTTCATCTGAGGTGGTCGGGTCGTGACCACCTGGTTCGACATCGCCGGAATCGTTGTCGCCGCCGTAGTCGGTCTGTGCGCATGGCTGCCGGGCGTATGGGTCGCCGGCAAGCACATGGGGTGGACCGTCCCTGCTGTGCTTGCCGCTGCGTTCGCAGTGGCGCCACTGACAACGGCTGCGAGCGCTATCATCGCGTGGGCGATGCACTCTTCTCTCTGGCTTGTCGTCGCGCTCACCATTCTGCAGGCGGTGGTGTTCACCCTGCTCGCCGTCCGTTCTCGCGAGAGAGTCGTGATGTCCGCGATCCGACCCGGGGTCCAGGGGATCGTCATCGGTCTGCTCGCGGGAGGGTTGGCTTTCTGGGAGCGGCCCTGGTTCGGTCTCACCGCCGACACGTTCTACCATCTCGCGGCGGCACGCTCGCTTCTGGCGACTGGGGCCCCACTGGTCACTGACCCGCTGTACAAATCGGGAACCACCGTGCTCGATCCCACATCGGGCATCTTCCACACGTGGCTGGCAGTCTCGTCGCGTGTCTCGAACGTGCAGGTAGAGTACGTATACGCGGGCTTCACGGCGCTCGCTGCAGGCGCTGTCGTCTGGTCGTTCTGGGCCCTTGCCGAGAGGGTCTCCGGATCGCAGACGTCCGCGACACTGGCGACTGTAGGCTTTGTGGCGCTAGGACTAATGGGCGACCTGCGTCCGGCAGGAATGCCGAATCGCTTCACCGTGGCACTCCTGTGCATCACACTCCTGGCGATATACGAGACCACCGCTTCCGAGAAGAGATGGCCGGCTGCTGTGGTCGCCGGTGTCGCTATGGTGTCTACCCTGCTCACGCACATTGCTGCGGCTGGCGCGCTGCTGCTATTTGCCGCAGCGGTCATCGTCTCCGCGGTCCTGTTCGGCCGCCGCTTCCGCCAGCGCCGTTTTCTCGGGCCTGCGCTTCTTGCGTTTCTGGTCTCCATCCTTGTGGCTCTGCCGATAATGTGGCCTCGTCTGACGACGGCTCTCGGTTCTCCCATGACCGACGCGCCTGAATCCCTTCCCTCGGCGTTCATCTCACTCGGTGCCGGTATGGTGATGATCAAGCCCGGTGCATACGTGGGCGGCGGTGCCGTGGCGTTCGTGCTGATGACGCTCATCGCACTGATCGCAGCGTATCGCGGCTACCGCGACAGGGACGGCGGCACACTCACACTCGCGGCATTCCTTGCCGTCCCCGCGGTCTTCATGTGCTTCCCTCCCGTCACGACCCTGGCTGCGGCGATCTCGCCGTACACGGTCGCTCGCGTCGCATTGATGCTGGGGTTCGTGCCGTTCCTTGCGGCGGCATGGGCGCTGGGTGTCGGTATCACCGCGTGGCGGAAGGAACCGCGAAGTGCGAGCGCGGCAGTGATACTTCTCCTCGGCACGACACTTCTCATCGCACACACCTTCGCGACCTGGCAGCTCACGCAGGTCACGTTCGTGGAGGTGCCCGGACGGATGCGCAACGGCGAGGCATACACCGTCGCCCAATCGAAGGCCGCCGACATCAGGAACTCGTGGGGTATCGCTGCGCTCAAGGACGCGCGTGCGGTCTTCGGCGACGACTACCCGATCGTCGCGGCATCCCCGGAAACGGGCTACTACCTGGCCGGTCTGGCCAATGTCGCGATCGTTGCAGCCCCGGACAGCCATAGCCCGCTCGCCATAGAGACCATCGACGGACCACAGCGCCGCGACGACATGGCGCGGCTGCTCAATCCCGCCACCACGGAGACCGAGCGCCGCGTGATACTCGCCGCGCGAGGCGCCGAGTACGTCGCGCTCTCCCTGACCGGGGATGAAGACATCCTCGCCTGGGAGAGCATGCAAGAGCAGACGTACCTGTTCGAGCCCGTCGTCCAGTCGCGTCGCCTCGTGATCCTGCGCGTTCTCGACTGATCCCGGCTCTCCGCGTTGCCTCTGTGCGCCGACGTGGGTAGACACTCATGCGGAGGCGATCAGTATGTTCGCGGACAGGCGTGACGCCGGACGTCAGCTTGCCGAGACACTCCGTGGGCGGCTCGCGGGCACCGACGCGCTCGTGCTCGGCGTGCCGCGCGGCGGAGTCGTTGTCGCTGCGGAGGTGGCCGAGAAGCTCCATCTGCCGCTCGACATCGTCATAGCGAGCAAGTTGGGCGCACCGGGACAACCGGAGTACGCGATCGGAGCGGTCGACGCGGACGGAGACGTGACAGTCTCCGGGCTCATGCGTCTACCCGAAGGCTACGTCGAGCAGGAGGCCGCGGTGCGTTCAGCCGAGGTGCGCCGTCGCGTGGAGGCGTACCGTAGAGGTCGTCCGGCGCCGGATGTGGCAGGCCGCATCGTCGTGGTCGTCGACGACGGCATCGCGACAGGTCTGACCATCCGCAAGGCCGTCAGTTACCTGCGCCGGCATGATGCGGGTCGCGTGATCGTGGCCACGCCCGTAGCGCCCCATCACACGGCCGAGGCGATGCGCGCCGAAGGGGTCGAGATCGTGAGCGTCAGCGAGCCGCGCGACTTCGCTGCCGTAGGGCAGTTCTACTGCCGGTTCGATCAGACGACGGATGCCGAGGTGCTTGCGCTACTCGATCAGGCTAGGGTGCCGGGGTCTTCCCCACAGTGATGAGCACCGTGTCGCCGGGCCTTGCCGACGCGTTCGGTAGCGGGCTCTGTGTCAGCACGATCCCGTCGTCGGGGCTGTCGATGTAGACGACATCGGCCTCGAGTCCGGCTTGATTGAGTTCCGCGATCGCATCCGCTTCCATCATGTCCGTCACATCCGGGACAATCACGATCTCCTCGCCCTTGGACACCACGAGCTTGACGGTGGAACCGGAGTCGACGTACACGTCGGGATCGGGCGTCTGGCTGATGACCTGGCCCTTCGGGACCGTGTCGCTGTACTCCTCGCTGGATGTCACCTTGAGGCCCGCTGCCTGCAGGTCCTTTGTGGCGTCCGCGAGCGTCTTGCCCGTCACGTCGGGCACCTGGACCTTCTCGGTGCCCTTGGAGACGTAGAGCACGACCCGCGTGCCCTTGGGGACCATCGCGAGGGCCTCAGGCTCTGTCCGGATGACGAGGCCTTCCTCGATCTCGGTGTTGAACTCGTCGACGGGTCGGTCGAACTCGAGGCCCGCTTCACGAAGCGCGTCTATCGCGTCGGCCTCGGTCAAACCCACGAGATCGGGCATCTCCACCTGCTCGATACCGGCACTGACGACGATGTCGACGACGGTGCCCTTCTCGACCTTCGTGCCGGACTCAGGGTCCTGGCTGAGTATCTTGCCGAGCTCCACGTTCGGGTCGTTCTGGGTCGTGACCTCGCCGAGCTCAAGCTCGGCGGCGGTCAGCTCCGCCTCGGCTTCCTCTTCGGTCAGACCGACGAGTGAGGGCGTGACCACCTTGCCGTTGCCGAGCGCGCCGAGCGCGAGAGCCGCACCGATGCCGATGATGATGACGATGGCTGCGATGCCCACCCACAACCACGGACTGACGCGCCGCTCGGGGACGGGTCGGATATTGCTGGCGGTGCGAACTCGGTCGGCGCGCTCCACGGCGGGCATGACCGATGTCTCGTCCACCATACGCTGCGGCGGGTAAGCGGGGCCGCCGAGCGGCTCTCCGTTCAGGACACGCTTCAAATCGGTGCGCATCTCCTTCGCCGAGATGTAGCGCTCGGCAGGGTTCTTGCGCATCGCACGCATAATCACGGACTCGAGTGCAGCGGGGACCGACGGCCGTACCTGGCGGACCGGTATCGGCTCCTCGTTGACCTGCTTCAGCGCGACGGCGACAGGGGTGTCGGCGTCGAAGGGAAGACGCCCGGTCACGAGTTCGTACAGCGTGACGCCGAGCGAGTAGAGGTCGGAGGTCGCGCCGAGCGGGCGGCCCTGCGCCTGCTCGGGGCTGATGTACTGCGCCGTGCCGAGTACCGAGCCGGTCTGCGTCATGGTGGTGTTGCCGGCGCGTGCGATGCCGAAGTCCATGACCTTCACGGTGCCGTCGGGTGTGATGACGATGTTGTGAGGCTTGATGTCGCGGTGGATGACGTCGTAGCCATGAGCCTCGGCAAGAGCCGAGCAGACCTGTATGGCGATCTCCGTGGCCTGCATCGGGTCCAGCGGGCCGTGCTGCTGAACCATCGACTTGAGATCGGTGCCTTTCACAAACTCCATGACGATGAAGTAGGTCTCGCCGTCGCGGCCCCAGTCGTAGATGTTGACGATGTTGGGGTGCTGCAGATTTGCGGCAGCCTGGGCCTCCTGGCGGAAGCGCGCGACGAAGTTCGGCTCGGCAGCGTAGCGTGCGTGAAGCACCTTGACGGCCACGGTCCTGCCGAGGACTTCATCCTGGGCCTTGTAGACCTCCGCCATACCGCCTGACCCGATACGCTCGGTCACCCGATACCTACGGCCGAACACCAGATCTTCCACGTTGCAACTCCTGTTTTCGATCGCGGTCATGACCTGCTCATGACCTCTGACATTCTAGCGTAAACGGCCTGCTCCCGTCGTGGGGAGGCGTAGTGCAGGGATGCGATCTATCACCGCCGAGACAAGCAAGACGGCCAGCCCGGTGATTCCCGCTACGGTGACCATCTGTATCTCGAGAACGCCGCCCTCGAGAGCGAGAGGCGATGTGGGCGATGCCTGGATCACGACCCACAGGCTTGTGATGACGAGCCAGGCGCTCAAAGGAGCCAGGCGCAGGCCCATCGATCGCCCTGCGAGCGCCCTCGTAGGCGCGATGTGCCCGATGCCGAGCGAGACGATGACGACTCCCCAGGCGAGCGCCGTGATGACCTCGAGCGCGGAGATCACCAGCAGTCCACCGGGGAGCTGTCCGAACACGAGGAATACCGTGGGTACGACGCCGAGAACTGCGGCGATCGCCCGCCCGGTCCAGGTCAGGCGCTTCTCCAGAAGCAGCATGACCGCTACGGTCAGCAGCGCTGGTATGAGCAGAGAGAACTCGATGCCGTCGGTGGCCGCAGGCAATCCGCCCACCGCGAGGCCGATCCACATCGCGGCCGGCACTGACCACGCCAGGCCGGTGAACATCGGGCCGGTGCGCTCCCATAGCGCACGTCTGATCTCGGCGCCCGTCATCGCGCTAACGCCGCCTGAAGGACGGTCTTGGCAGCAGGGGCTGCCACCCGTCCGCCGACACCCGCATTCTCGAGCACTATCGCGATCGCGACTGTGGGATTGTCCGCAGGCGCGAATGCGATGAACCACGCATGCGTTTCGACGCTCTTGCCCGCCTCGGCGGTACCGGTTTTGCCGGCCACCTTCACGCCGGGGATGGCCGCCCGCGTGCCGGAGCCGCCGGTCACGACGCCCACCATGAGTTCGGTCACGGTGTTCGCGGTCTGCGGATCGGTCGCTGTCATGTACGCGCGCGGACTCGTTTCGGTGAGGATGCGTCCCGCGCGGTCGGTGATCGTGTCTACCACGTAGGGACGCATGACGACGCCGTCGTTGGCGATCCCTGCGGCGAGCATCGCCATCTGCAGCGCGGTGACCTGCGGGCCGGCGGGACTCTCGTGCTCGCCGACGGGCTGGCCGACGCCCGCCCACGCGGTCTCCCACGTGGTCATCTCGGCAGGATCCGGCATGAGCGACGCCACCGAGGGAAGCTCCAAAGGCGTCGGCTTTCCGAAGCCGAAGCGGTCGCACTGCGCGACGAGCTTCTCGGCACCAAGGTCGACCGCCAGCTGTGCGTACACCGTGTTGATCGAGCTCGAGGTCGCTTTGCGCAGGTCGACGATGCCGTAGGCTGAGCCGCCGTAGTTGGTGACGTCTGCGCCGCCGATCTCAAGCCGCGCGGGTCCGGCGTACGTGCTGTCTGGTGTCGCCACACCCGCGCCGATCGCGGCGGTGAGCGTCATCACCTTGAAGGTGGAGCCCGGCGGGTAGAGCGACTGGGCGGCGCGGTTGACGAGCGGAGCAGGTCCGCTTGCCGAGGCGAGCGTCTCCCACTGCTCGTCGACGAGCGTCGGATCGTAGTCGGGGGAGGAAGCCATCGCCAGCACCGCTCCGGTGCGCGGATCGATCGCCACGCAGGCACCCCGGCTGTCGCCGAGCGCGGCCTCGGCAGCGCGCTGTACGTCCGCGTCGATCGTGAGGCGCACGTCGCTGCCGGCGACCGGGATGCCTGCCGCCGAGTCGATGACATCGCCCCAGCTCGCGTAGGATCGCTTGCCTGTGAGCGCCTCGTTCATCGCCGCCTCGATGCCGGCGCGTCCGTAGCGCGGGCTGTAGTAGCCGACGACGTGTGCGGCCAGCGCGCCCTCGGGGTAGATGCGCGTGAACAGCGCGCCGTCGGGAATCGATTCGGCGAGCGTCACACCGTCGGCGGTGATGACGGCACCGCGTTCCTGCCGCAGCTCTTCGGCCAACTGACGCGTGTTCGCCGGATTGGCGGCCAGCGCGTCGGCGGCGAAGACCTGCAGGTAGGTGAGGTTGGCGACGAGCGCCACCAGGAGCGTAGCCACGACCCAGCCCACGCCGGTGAGACGGCGGGCAAGGGCGAATCGGCCGAGAATACCGGTTGAGCCGGTGCGGATGATCTCTGTGTCCTGCCCGGTTCCCGCGTCTCCTGCGCGCAGCAGCAAAGCGAGCAGCATGAAGTTGGAGAGGATGGACGACCCGCCGTAGCTCACGAAGGGGAGCGTGATGCCGGTGAGCGGGATGAGCCGCGTCACGCCACCGATGATGACGAACGTCTGCAGTGCGAACACGGCGACCAGTCCGGCGGCAGTGAATGCCGCCATGTCGGAGCGGGCGCGCGTTGCGGTGGAAAGTCCGCGCAGGCAGAACACCAGGTAGGCGATGATGAGCGCCGCCCCGCCGAGAAGCCCGAGCTCCTCACCGATGGCTGCGAAGATGAAGTCGGTCTCGACGAAGGGGATGCGCGTAGGCAGCCCCTTGCCGACGCCGACGCCGATCATGCGTCCGGCCCCGAGTGAGAACAGCGACTGCACTAGCTGGTAGCCTCGCCCGGCCGCATCGGCGAACGGGTCGAGCCAGATCGCGACACGCGTCTGCACGTGGTCGAACATGAGGTACGCGGCGGTCGCGCCCGCCGAGAACAGCCCGGTGCCCACGAGTACATACGCCGAGCGCCCGGTGGCCACATAGATCATCACGAGGAAGAGTCCGAAGAACAACAGAGAGGAGCCGAGGTCCTTCTCGGCGACAAGGACGACCAGCGAGACGACCCACATGAAGAGCAGCGGTCCCAGGTGCTTGGCGGGCGGCAGCCAGACGCCCAGCACGCGTTTGGTGGACACCGAGAGGACCTCCCGGTTGTCGGCCAGATACGCGGCGAGGAAGAGCACGATGAGGATCTTGGCGACCTCGGCTGGCTGGAAGGAGAACCCCGCGAACCGCAACCAGAGCTTCGCGCCGTTCACTTCCACACCGATGAGAGCGGGGAGCAACAGCAGTCCGAGGCCCACAAGCATGATCGTGTACTTGTAGCGCCCAAGTCGTTCCAGGGACGGCACGATCGCGAGCACGGCGACCATGGCGATCACGCCGCCCAGCACCCACATCGTCTGGCTGGCGCCAAGGTCCGGGTCGAGCCGGGTGACGAAGGCGAGTCCGATGCCGGAGAGCAGGAACGTGAGCGGCAGCAGGACCGGATCGGCGCCGGGTGCAAGAAAACGTGTGGCGACGTGCGCGATGACGAAGGAGATCAGCAAGCAGCCGGGGACGGCGAGGTCGGCGAATGCGAGCGTGTCGCGCGCGTTCCCGTGCACGAGCGCGAAGAGCAGCAACACGGCCGGAGCGGCCGCCAGCAGGAGCAGTAACTCGATGTCCCTGCGGGAGCGCACGGCGCCTCCTAGGGTGTTGGCGTCGGAGTCAGCGCCTGCGACTCCTCAGCCTGAGTGCGGTACTGGTCGAGAAGGTCGTAGGCCGCCTCGAGTCCATCGACCCGAACGCCGGCCTTCAAGCGCGCCGCGGTGATGGCATCCAGCGCATCCGTCGTGACCGTCGTGGTCCCGGAGCGCCAGTGCAGCTCCACACCTGCGAAGTCGCCCGGGACACCCTCATAGACGGTGATGACCCCGTTCTCCTCGATCAGATATGCCTGGCTGCGCGCATAGGAGCGGGCCGCATACGCCGCGCCGGCGATGAGCGCTGCCGCGAGCAGCACCCACAGAACGCGGGGTGCCCAACGTCGGGCCGTGCCGCGCGCCGGCTCTCCTGGCGTGGCCGCCGATCGTGAGGTGAGCGGCGGTGCGAACGCGTCGCTGCGCTCGATGTCCACGGCGATGACGGTGATGTTGTCCTGCCCGCCCGCATCGTTCGCCGCAGCGATAAGGCGCTCCACGGCCAGCTCGGTGGTGCGCGAGCCTGCGAGGACCTCGGCGATGAACTCGTCGTCGACCATGCTGGTGAGTCCGTCGGTGCACAAAAGGAGACGATCGCCGACTGCGGCGTCCACCTCGAACGTGTCTACGAGGAGGTTGGGATCCGACCCGAGCGCTCTCGTGATCACGCTGCGGTTGGGATGATGTCGCGACTCCTCGAGAGTGAGTGTGCCGCGGCGCACCATGTCGGCGACCATCGAGTGGTCATCCGTGATCTGCTGGAGCTCGCCGAGATGCAGCAGGTAGGCGCGCGAATCGCCAACGTGCGCGACGGCCAGGCGCGTCCCCTCCGCCATCACGGCGGTCAGCGTGGTGCCCATGCCGGAGCGACCACGGCCGGTCTCGGCAGCATTGATGACCGCCGAGTTCGCCTGTCGCACCGCCCGCCCGAGAGCCTTGGCGTCCACACGCCGGGGCGCCGTGTCCTGGAGCACCTCGACGGCGATACGGCTCGCGATCTCGCCCGCGCTGTGTCCCCCAAGGCCGTCGGCCACGGCGAACAGCGGCGGGCTGATCAAGTACGCGTCTTCGTTTCCGGAGCGGATGAGGCCGACGTCGCTCGCACCGGCGTAGCCGAGGTCTTCTCGGCGGGCGTTCATGAGCGCACGACCTTGAGCTGGTTGGTGCCGATCTCGATGAGGTCTCCTACCGAGACGTTCAGCGGACGTGTCACCGGCTGGCCGTTGATGAGCGTGCCGTTCGTGGAGCCGAGGTCTTCGATGATGACGCCGCCATCTGAAGGAGTCACACGGACGTGGATCGAGGAGACGAAGTCGTCGGCGATCACGAGGTCGGCGTCAGGAGAGCGACCGACCACTACCGCACCGCTGAGCGGGAGGGTGATCCCCGCGATCTCCTTCGGTCCACGCACGACTGTGATTCCCAGACCCTTGGGCTGCTTCTTCGCTCCGCCGGTGCGCACCATGCCGATGCCCGCGCGGACCGCCGCGAGCAGGAACAGGTACAGCAGGGCCAGGAAGAGGATCTTCCCGAACAGGAGGACTACGTCGACCATCGGCTACCCCCGGGGGTCGTGGTAGACGAGTCGGGTGACCCCGATCTCGACGATGTCCCCGTCGTGCAGACGTGCGCGCGTCACGGGCTTGCCGTTCAGGCGAGTGCCGTTCGTGGAGTCGAGGTCCTCGATGGCCCATCCGTCGTCCAGGCGTCTGAACGCGGCATGACGTCGCGAGACATTGGCATCGCTCAAACGGATCTGCGCGTCTGAGAGCCTGCCGATGATGATCTGATCGCCGCGCAACGCGACGTCGTGGTTCATGTCGTCTACGGTGACCGTGGCGATGTCGGTGATCGCGGTCTGGCGCCGGCCGGGAGTGGGTGCCTCGGCGACCTCGTCTGTCGTCTCGGCAAGCGCTGCACTCACGCGGAAGCGCCCAAGTCGCAGGTCATCATGCGTGACGAAGCTGACCGCAGGACGTGTCGACAGCTCGTAGCGTCGTTCGCGCGCGTGGTCGATGAGGAAGGTGGCGAGTTCGCCACCGAGGGTACCTTTGAATGCCCCGAGCTTCGCATCGTCGTCGGGGGAAAGCGCAACGGTGAAGGAGACCGGTGCGTAGACCTTGCCGACTCCGACGACGCGGCCGTCATCCATCGCCTTGCCGAGTGCTTTGGCGAGTTCGGCGGGCTGCACGGGCGAGCGGAAGGCGCCGGCGAACACGCCCTCGATGCCTGCGGCGACCCTGTCTTCAAAGTCGGAGAGAATGCCCATCGTCCCGCCTGCCACCGGAAAGTGCCTGTCTAGACACACCATGATACCAACTCGGCTGACCGTCGGCTCGGCGATGTCGCCGTGCCGTAACGCCTACTCCGATCCCCGCGTCGGCGCACCGAGTGCGATCACGATCACCATGAGCATGAGTGCGACTCCGCCGCTTGTCGCCCAGGCGTCGACCGCTACCGCCGGGTCGAGCATCCCCCACAGCACGTACGTGCCGGCGAGCAGTGCCGCGCCGATAGCCGTGCCGGCCGTCGCCCAGCCGCGGGTTCCGCGTCCGCAGGCGAGTGAGCAGGCCGCTGCCGAGAGCCCCCAGCCGGCGATCGCCACGAGCACGCCGGGTGCGATGAGGGCTCGCATGTTGGCCGCCATCACGCTGGCGCTCCAGGGATCGGTGAAGAAGCGCCAGTCGACGTAGAGCAGGGGAGCGGCTGCACCGGACGCGGCGGAGACCGCCATCGTCGCGAGAGACGCCGCCGCCGCTGCCGCTGCCGCACGTAGCGGCGTGAAGGTGAAGCCGAGAAGCAGCGGAGCGGCGGGTGCTGCACGCACGACGCCGAGCGCCGGAGCGGTGGGCGGGACGAGCGCGTCTCCCTCGCCGCGTCTGCCGACGTACACCCAGAATGCGATCGCAGGGAGGAAGAACAGCACGCCGCCGAGGATGTCGCTGCGCACGAGGCCGGCGCCGAACGCGATCGCGCCGAGTGCGAGTCCGAGTCCCGGCGCGAGGGCTCCCGCGAGCGCAGCGAGACCGACTCCACCCCACAGCGGGGCGGCGACGAGGCCGAATGCGGTCAGCCCCGCCCACGCAAGCCAGCCGCACACGACGATCGCCCATGCACGGCGGAACCAGTGTGCGCGCGACGCGAGCCGGTCCCACATGCCGAGCCGTGCGTAGCCCTCGGAATCCTCGGCGTCTTCGTCCTCGACGAACCCGCTCACCAGCTCCGCGAGAGATTCGCGGCCGGCCTCGGCATCGCCGAGATGGTCGAGCAACAGGGTCGTGAACGCACTGACCGAGGGGTAGCGCTCCTCGGGTTCGGGCGCGAGAGCGGCGAGGAGTACGTCGTCGACTCCCGCCGGCAAGTCCGGCTCGAAGTCGCTCGGGAGCGGTGTGTCCGCATGCTCGATCTTGAACAGCGAGCCCTCGAGTGAGTCGCTGTCGAAGGGATTCGCGTTGGTGAGCAGCTCGTAGGCGAGCGACGCAAGCGCCCACTCGTCGGTGCGCGCATCGAGTTCCTCGGCGCGTATCTGTTCGGGCGGCATGTAGCCGATGGTTCCGGCGATCCCGTGTGCCCGGCCCGAGAGCCCCGTGAGCGCTGAGACGCCGAAGTCAGCCACCTTCACGCGTCCATCGCGCGTGATGAGGATGTTGGCGGGCTTGATATCGAGATGCAGCACGCCGTTGTCGTGGGCGAACGTCAGGGCACGAGCGATGCCGCCGAGAACCGCAGCCGCCTCATCCGCGTCCAGGGGAGTCCCGGTCTCGTCGAGCAGGTCGGCGAGAGAGACGCCATCCACGAACTCCATGACGAGGAACGCTTCATCTTCGTCGGTGTCCCACTCGTGGACGATGACGATCTCGGGGTGATTGAGCATCGCTGCCGTGCGCGCCTCGGCGAGCCCGGCTTTGCGAGCCTCGTGACCCAGTGGGAGACGCTTGATCGCTACGCGACGTGCCATACGCGTGTCGAAGGCGAGGACGACGGTGCCGTGGCCACCCGAGCCGAGTTCGGTCAGGGGGCGGTACCTCTCGAGGATGAGCGGCTCTTCCACACGTCGCCTTCCGGTCGCCTCTACGCGCCGATTGTAGCGCGACGGCGGCACGAACGGGCGTGGTCATGCAGTGACCGTGCATCGCCTGATTCACCTGGGGCCGCCTGGAGCATATTCGAAGCATGACGAGGGACGAAGGTGTGAAGGTTGCATCTGACGGGAGGGGCGCCATGCGTTGGAGGAGACTGAGTCTCGTTTGCGTGATAGCGGTCGCGATCGCGGCCTTGCTCGTGCCGGGTGCTGTTGCGGTGAGCGGCCCGGTCATCCCGTATGACAGCGCCGTATTCGGCTACCCGCATGCCATGCGCGTTGACATCGAAGATGATCTGGCAGCAGTAGCATATGCTGCTGACTCATCGCATGCAGGGGCCATCAACGCCATCGTCTTGTACGACATCACAGATCCTGCAGCTCCTGTCGCTCTGGGCACGTATCCGACCCCGGGTCCGGCGTGGGACCTTCAGATAGAGGGACCGGTGTTGTACGAAGCCAGGGATGACGTAGGGTTCGTCGTTTGGGACATCGGGGATCCGGCAAACGCATCGGTTGTCGTCACGGTCACCACTCCCGGGGACTTCGCACTCCACGTGGAGGGCGACACGCTGTACGTCGGCGACTGGGATCCGGCGATGCTGTACTCATACGACGTTTCTGACCCCTCGAGCCCCGTACCACTGGACTCGCTGAGCGTGCCCGGTGCCTATCTGTCCGCGATCGACGCGTACGGAGACGTGGTCTACGTGGGATGCCGGAGCGGCGGAGCGTTCTCCACGATCGATGCGACCGACCCTTCTGATCTCAGCGTTCTCGACAGTGAGAGCGCCGATGTCATCCGGATGGTCGCTGCGGGCGGGATCGTGTACACAGCGAGTTCCGACAACGGAGGGCTGACGGTCTGGGACGCGACGACGCCGACCGACATCAAGCTTACGGCGACGCGCTCGAATCCGTACTACGGTTGGTGCATCGCTCAGAGCGGGACGAGACTCTACCTGGGCGGGGGCGCGCACGTCGTCGTCTACGACGTCACCGCACCTACTCTTCCGCAGGAGATGCGCCGGTTGCCGCTCGGGACGTGGTTGGACGACATCGCGGTCTCTGGTTCGCACCTGATCGCCGCGGCTGACGCTGGTGCGGTGGTGGCCAAGCTCCCGACGACGGTAGGAGTCGATGTCTTCCAGGCGGTAGCGGGCGCGTCACGCTACGATACGGCCATTCGGATCAGCCAGGAAGCTTTCCCGTATGGCTCGTCCTCGGTCGTCATTACGACGGGACAGCGCTATCCGGATGCCCTGGGCGGGGCGGTGCTTGCGGGTATGAACTGGGGCCCGACACTACTGACCGATCCCTATGTTCTGCAGGACGAGGTGTTGGCCGAGATACGCCGCCTCGCTCCGCGTCGTGCACTCATCCTCGGCGGAAAGCTGGCGGTGAGCGGTGACGTGGAGGACGCACTTGTCGCCGAGCTGGGCGCCGAGAACGTGATTCGAATCTCGGGCGACAGTCGGTACCATACGGCGGCCAACATAGCGTTGGAGGTCTTCGGCGAGATGGACGTGTACACCGTCTTCGTCGCGTCAGGCGCCAATTTCCCGGATGCGCTCGCGGCGGGGCCGCTGTCAACTGCGGGCTTCATTCCCATCGTCCTGACCTATCAAGACGAGCTGCCGGCGGTGACCGCGGATGCGATCAGCACGATATCGCCAAGTGAGGTGATCGTCCTCGGGGGCTCGATGGTCGTTAGCGACGATGTTGTGGCAGAGCTTGAGGCAATCGTAGGGGCTGGCAACGTCACGCGACTATGGGGTGATACACGCTATGCGACCGCGGCGGCCATCGCGCAGTACGGCCACGACAAGATGGGACTCTCCTTCGATAACGTCGCTGTAGCGACGGGTGAGCGATGGGCAGACGCGCTTGCTGGCGGCGTGCTCCAGGGCACGCAGACGTCCGTGTTGTTGTTGACCCGGGGGACCGCGCTGTCGCCGGAGACTTCGGCCAAACTGGCGGCACACGGGACCGAGATCGGGCGGCTGCGCTATCTGGGCGGCACGTCCGCGATCAGCCAGGACGTGCGTGACGCTTGCGAGTCGCTGCTGCCGTAGTGCACGTCTCGGCATGAGAGAAGTCCCGCGTCGGGTTCACGTCCGGCGCGGGACTTCTTCGCATTCGGCCTCGCCGGGGGTATCAACATCTCATGGAGGTGCTGCCACATGTATGCGAATCGCGAGGAAGCCGCCCGGGCACTGGCCGAGAAGCTGCGCCCAATGATCGCCGAAGAGAACACCGTCATCGCCGGAGTGCCATCGGGAGGCGCGGTCGTCGGTGCCCATGTAGCGCTCGCGCTTGACCTGCCGTTCGCCTGCGCAGGCGTCTACAAGGTACCGATCGCGACCCTGCCGGATACGACGCTCGCCGTCATCGACGCTGACGGGCACGTGACGTTCGACCCACAGAGCGAACTCACACGCTACGAGGTCCAGAAGCTAGGGGCGACGACACTGGCGCGCATGCACAGGGACCTTGAGAAGTGTCGCTCGGGAGCCGAGGAACCACAGCTAGAGGACGCAACCGTCATAGTGACGGACGAAGCCGTGCTCTCAACGCTCATTGTCAGAGGGGCCGCCACCTACCTGCGCCATCAGGGGGCGCGCCACGTGATGCTGGCCACACCGATCATCACCGCGAGCGCCATGGCTGCGGCAGAGCGGCACTTCGGCGGCATCATCGCCCTGAACGTGGTGCCGGACACAGACGACATCGCACACTTCTACTCCGAGTATCGCTCTCCTGATGAAACGGAGATGCAGTCGACCGTGCATGAAGCCTACGCGCGGCAGCTGCGCTCATGAGCGTTGCGGTGGTGTGGTAGCAGGACCTCCGTCCCTCCTACCAGGAGCCGATCTCGCGAGTCGCCGAGGTGGCCGTCCAGGCCACCGACAGGTTGTCGTCCACGTCGAGGCCCTGTTCGTCCTCCCAGGCCTGGGTGAGGCGCGATGAGCCCGTGACCTTGCCGGTCCAGGTGTCGCCGGAGAGGCTCGCCTCGAACTGCCCGGTCATCGTATAGGTGACGGTATTCGCTGGCGACTCGCTGCCGGTAGCGGTGCCCTCTGTGCGGATGGTCAGCGTTCCCGAGAAGGTCTTGGCGGCGGAGTCGTAGGTGCCATTGAACTCGATCGAGTCCGTCCCGCGGCGTGTCTGGCTTCCGGCTGGCTCCTCGAAGGGTTCCGATTCGCTTGCCTTGACCGTTCCAGCTTCGTAGTCGACGTAGAACACCGTCCTGCTGAGAAGACCCGTGTGATAGGCCGGGTTCTCGCCCTGGAAGGCGAAGGTCAGGATCTCATCGGTGCCCTCGGGTGCCGGGTGCGACTGCGGTTGCCGGCTGCCAGTCATCTGCTCCTCGCGGTCGAGGAGGCGCTGGTCCTCACGCGTCTGCTCATCGATGCCATCCTGGTTCCAGACCTTATTGATGGCGCCTGCGAGATCGCAGCCGAGGAGGATCGGCAAACAAAGCGCGACAAGGCACGCGAGTACAAGCTGATTGCGAGCGCGCACGGCGGCCCCCGTTCGCTGCAGGTGCTGACGCTTGCATGATAGCGTGAGCGGCGGCCCCCCTTCCACTGCCTGCACCAGACGCGACGCGTCGGACTTGCCGTACCACATGTGGGTGTGGCGGAACGGCTGAAGACCTCTCGGCAGGCTACGGAGACGAATATGGAAGATCGGCAGGATGGTCTCTAGCGCGGGCCCCTTGCCACAAGAAGCAGCACGAAGACCCCTATGATCGCCGCGATGCCGAGCAGCACTATGATTCCAATCGCAAACAGCGCCCAGCCCTGACGCTTCTTGCGACTCAGGGCGATTACCAGACCGGCGATGACGAGCCCGAGGGCAAGAAGGCTACCGAGACACAGGCTGCACTCGACTATGCCCCAGAATCCAGTCAGTAGCTGCATGAGAGCTCCAATCCCGGTCGCTCAGGTCCTTCTCGGTGCTGGGCGAGTCTCAGAATCTCTAGTCTTACGTCTAGTATCCACCCTGGACCTAGCGCTCAGAAGGGCTGTTCCAGGGGTTGCCCCCACAGGCGCATGAACCTCTTGGAATCCCGGAGTTTCCCCTGTCCAGCCCCTGTGCTAATATTCTCAGGCACCACACGCGGGTGTGGCGGAATGGCAGACGCGCATGGTTCAGGTCCATGTGGGGGCAACCCCGTGAAGGTTCAACTCCTTTCACCCGCACCATAGAGACAACAGCGGCTTCGCCATCTCGTTGGCGAAGCCGCTTGTGATTATCGGATGTCAGACTGCCGCAGCTAGGGCTCGGCGACGACCTTCTTGACCTGCCACCGCTCCTCGCCGTCGATCTCGACCTTCTCGAGTTCCAGTGTGCTGCCCGACTCCAACATGTCGATGTTGTCGGGGATGATCGCTCGCACCTCGGTGCCGTCGTCGAGCTTCACGATCGCCTCGCTCACCGTCTCGAGGTCACCGCCGGCCTCACGGTTGCTCGTCGTCTCGAAGCGCAGCGCCTCGCCTGTAGTCGTCTCGCCACTGCTGCAACCTGCCAGCAGGACCAGCATGCCGACCGCAAGCGCGACAAGCGTCAATCGAATCGCGGATCTCATGGTGCCCCACCTCCCTGGCACAGAAGGTTCCCTGCCGGGTGATGCGGCCAAACACCCCGAGTGGAGAGCCGCGCTCGCCGTCAGCCGGCGAGGTCCCTCGGGTCGATCGTGAGCACCGCGACCCGGGGTGTGCGTCCGAAGCTCAGCGCATGGAAGGCTGCCGAGACGACCTTGATCAGCCGGTAGTATGTCGGTGTCTCGTGCGCTTCCGGGACCCTACAGCCGAATCTCAAGTAGTACGGGACGAGAGTCTCAACACACGTGCCCCACAGAGGCTCGGTCTCGCGCGCCGCGATCGCCCGGATGAGATCGGGGGCCAAGCCGCGCCCGCGGAAGTCCTTGCGGACGACGAGCGACTTCACTTCTCGCCTGGAGGAGAGAGGTGAGTCCATGGCCTGGACGCACCCTATGACACCCTCCGTGGGATGGCGCGCGACCAGGAAGTTGCGCCAATCCAGCGACGTCGGGTTGATGTGACCCTCGGCAGCCAATGCCTTGATGGCGGGGGTATCGTCCTCTCGGGCCGGCTCGATCACGACCACCGAACGCAGATCGTCACGCTGAGGCATGTCGGCCTCCCGGGGACGCTGCGATGGGACCTCGTGACCCGTACCCGAGGACCTTCAGCCGTCTCGTGTGTATCGACGCATCCCGGTCCAGGTCGTAGCAGAGCAACCATCGCAGGAGCGCCTCGGTGGCGATGGCGGTCGTCAGGGCTTCCGAGCGCCACTGCCCGATGCTCCACCGCGACGCCGCGTAGTGTGTGCCTGCCTCCCAGGAGCCGACGCTTGTGGCAGCGCCGTCGACGATCGGCCGGAGCTCATCGGGGTGTCTCGGCGGACGTGAGCGATATCTGCCGAGAAGGAAGTCGACCGCAGCGGCGACGCCGAGCTCGTAGGCGCTTTGGACCCCCGCGTCATCGGCAGCATCCGCGCCGATATTGAGAAGCGAGCACAGGCCCAGCGCCGTCGACAGGTCTCGCGTCGTGTCCGGTCCTCCGGCGAACGCACCGTCAGTTCCCTGAATCGCGAGCAGCCGACGACACAGATCACCCAGGACCCCCTGTGTCTGGGGGTCATGGTAGTCGCCGTCACGGCATGCGCGGGTGAATGCGTACGGCAACATCATCCGCTGGGGGTAGTAGATGGTGCGGTCCTCCCAGGTGTGGTCGGCGAGTGCAGTCCCGATGACTGCCACGGCCTCATGGATTCCGGGCGCGGAAGTCATGCCGAGCATGCCGAGTGCACAGAGCACGTTCGCGTTCACCACCGGGTCGACGTTGTTGATGCCCGAGGGGATGACGCCGGTGTGCGGGTCGGCGAAGGTCGGTAGCGCCTCGTCTTTCAGCCACGTCAGGAACGCTCCCGAATCAGAAGGCAGCCACTCATTGCGGTAGTCGTGCTGCGAGCGGCCCAGATCGCGCCACGACAGGAGCGTCTCGGCAAAACCAGCGGGCGTGACATCCGACAGCGGGCGGTCGTGCAACGCCTCGCTCATGTGCAGCAGGCAGATGATGAGGGAGGTGTCGTCGGCGTCGCACGGGAGGTTGGAGAACGCGTCATTGCCGTACGGATTCACCGCGGGGTCGAAGCCTTCCCGGTACCACAACGCGCTCGCGGTCTTGAAAGCCTTGTCGGGCATCAGCTTCATGAGCTTCATGCCGTTGCCCGCGTGCGGGATGTTGAGCGGACCGACGCACTCGGCGTCGCTGGATGCCGGTTCGATCGACGGCCAGAAGGCGAAGCCGCCGTTGCGCCTGAAGCCGAGGAGGTTGTTGACGCCGGCCGCGACCATCGGCTCGGTCAGGCGTCGCTCAGGAGGCAACGCCGATTCGTCGACGAGGAACATCGGATAGATGATCGAGGCGGGTGTGAACGCGTTCGAGTCGTGATACCTGACAAGCGAGCGAGGCATTCCGCGGCCCAGTATCTCCGGCATGATGTTGACGAAGCACGGCCACTCGCCCTCGCGGTTGCGGGTTTGCCCGAACGGATCACCCCAGATGGGCCGTCCGTCAAACGTCTCGCGGGTCATCAGCCGCCAGGCGCGCGCGCCGTCCGGGCCGGTGTAGTCGTGGAGCGGGTCGCGGCACGCACCCCGGTCCCGGATCTGCGTGTCGCGCAGGAACAGCAAGGCCTCGCCAACGACGCGCGGTGCGCCAGAGTCCCAGCGCTCGCTTTCAGTCCTGCTCGGCATAGTCCAGCTCAGAGCCGAAGAGGCTGTGTGGTATCAGGAACGCGAACAGCGTGATCACCGCGGCGGCCACCCGCAGCGCGGGAGCGACTCCCAGCGACGCGAGCGATGCGGCCGAGGCCACCACCCAGGAGGTGACTGCGACGAGCATCTTGGTGTCGGTCAGGTCCGTGCCGAGCGGGAAGCCGGTCCAGTAGGCGCCGAACGCCGCCTTCTGCACGAGCGGCCCGAACACCATCGCTCCGCCGATCAGCGTGGCGGTCGTGACGAGCGCGTAGGAGTCCTGGTTCGGCCCCGCGTAGAGGGTCTCGAAGCCGGTCCGCATGGAGTAGATCATCCCTGTCATCACCAGCAGCACGTGTGGAAGCAGCATCACGTTGGAGACGTCACCGCGGAAGCGCACGATGACGTTGTCGCGCTTCGGCAGCATCCGTCGCTCTCCGCTGCTGTGCAGCTCGATGTGGTACTCGACCTTGCCGGCCGGCGGCTGGTGGGGGATGCGCGCGACCAGGTCTTCACCGTCTGCCGAGAAGGGCACGCGTGTCCACGGATCCTCGGTAGGGTATCGCCGATAGACCAGCTCTGCCGTGTGGTCCTCGAGCGAGCCCTTGAGGCGAACCGGGCAGTCGCTCTCCTCGGCGAAAGACGTAGGCAGCTTCGCCGCGACCGTGCCTTCATCGGCAGCAAGCCTGGCGGGGATGTCGTAGCCCGGACCGGTCCGGCGCTGGTAACCGCCGACGATGAACGCGAGGAGCAGGGCGAGCCACCACAGCGCCGATGCCGCAGGCGTGGGGAAGATGATGGCGAACACGCCGATCACGGTGGCGCAGATCGCGCACACGGCGACGAACGAGTAGATGATGGTCCGTCGGTTCATCGGCGGGCGCTGTCCCTCCCTCGTCGGGTCGCCATCGGGCCGTCGAGACGTCCGATAGTGACAGAGTAACATCATGCTGCATAAGGAAAGCGCCATCATGCAGAACGAAGAAGCCCCGCACGAGGTGCGAGGCTTCGATCGTCGGGCACAGATGCGCGAAGGTGGGTGGTTATACCGCTTCGTCGAGTGCCTCCGTGAACTGGCTGTTGTACAGGTCGTAGTAGAAGCCATGCTGGCCGAGAAGCTCCGCATGCGTGCCCTTCTCGATGATCTGACCCTCGTTCATCACCAGGATGAGGTCGGCGTCCCGGATCGTTGAGAGTCGGTGCGCGATGACGAAACTCGTGCGGTTCTTCATGAGCCGGCTCATGGCGCTCTGGATCAGCGCCTCGGTACGCGTATCCACCGAACTCGTCGCCTCATCGAGGATGAGGATCCGCGGGTCGGCGAGGAATGCTCTGGCGATGGTCAGCAGCTGGCGCTGGCCCGCCGAGATGTTGGAGCTCTCGTCGTCGAGGACGGTGTCGTAGCCATCAGGCAACGTGCGCACGAAGTGGTCGACGTGAGCGGTCTTCGCGGCCTCGACGATATGCTCCTCGGTCGCCTCTTCTCGGCCATACGCGAGATTCTCGCGGATGGTGCCCTTGAAGAGCCATGTGTCCTGCAGCACCATGCCGAAGGTCTCGCGCAGGTCGTTGCGGGTCATATCCCGGGTGTCCACGCCGTCCACCAGGATCCTGCCGCCGTCGATCTCGTAGAAGCGCATCAGCAGGTTGACGAGCGTCGTCTTGCCGGCGCCGGTGGGCCCGACGATGGCAACGGTCTGCCCGGGCTTCGCCTCGAGGCTGAGGTGCTCGATGAGCGGCGTCTCAGGGTTGTAGCTGAATGAGACGTCGTCGAACTCCACGTGGCCCTCGACGCGCTCGAGGCGCACGGGCGTCTCGGTGTCGGGGCGCTCCTCCTCGGCGTCGAGCAGCTCGAAGACGCGTTCTGCCGAGGCGACCGTGGACTGCAGCGTGTTGGCGATGCTGGCCGTCTGAACGATCGGCTGCGTGAACTGGCGCGAGTACTGGATGAACGCCTGTACGTCACCGAGTGAGATGCGGCCTTGCGCTACGCGAAGGCCACCGATGACGGCGATGCCGACGTAGTTGAGGTTATTGAGGAAGCTCAGCGAAGGCATGATGGTGCCCGAGATGAACTGCGCCTTGAAGCTGGCGTCGAAGAGCAACTCGTTCTCGCGATCGAACACCTCGATCGCCTCTTCCTGGTGTCCGAAGACCTTCACCACGCCATGCCCCGAGAACATCTCCTCGACGTGCCCGTTGAGTGTGCCGGTGCGTTCCCACTGCGCGGCGAACTGCTTCTGCGACTGCTTGGCGATGATCATCGTGACCACCAGGCTGAGCGGGATCACCAGTAGTGAGATGCCGGCCAGTAGCGGGCTGATCGAGAACATCATGATAAGCACGCCGATGATGGTGAGCACGGACGTGATGATCTGCGTCGCCGCTTGCGAGAGCGTGTTGGAGATGTTGTCGATGTCGTTGGTGACCCGGCTGAGCGTGTCGCCACGGGGATTGTCGTCGAAGTACTTCAGCGGCAGGGAAGCCAGCTTCTCGTCGGCCTCCTTGCGCAGTGCGTAGACGGTCTTCTGTGCGATACCCGCCATTATGTACTGCTGCATCCAGCCGAAGATCGCGCTGACGATGTAGACGCCGCCGAGCAGCATCAGCAGGTTGGCGACGGCATCGAAGTCAACGCCCTGGCCGGGCGTGACGTCCATGTTCGCAAGCATGTCGGCGAGCTGGTCGTTGCCGCTCGCGCGCAGGCCCTGGACCGCTTGCTCCTGGGTGACGCCGGCGGGGAACTGCTTCCCGATCACGCCCTCGAACAGCACGTTGGTCGCATTGCCGAGGAGTCGCGGGCCGATGATGTTGAAGGTCACGCTGATCGTGGCGAGCACGACCACGAGCACCAGCATCCACTTGTGAGGCGCGAGGTAGCGCCCCAGTCGCTTGAGCGAGCCTTTGAAATCCTTGCTCTTGGCGCCGCCACCGGCCATGCCGTGTCCGCCCATGGGTCCGCCGCCCATGGGTCCGCGACCCGGGCCGCCCGGACGCGGGCCGAAAGCGGGCTTCGCATCGTTGCGGGTGTCGCTCATGCGATCTCCTCCTCGGTGAGCTGCGAGTTGACGATCTCGCGGTATGTCTCGCTGCTCGCCATGAGTTCGTCATGCGTGCCGGCGCCCACGATGGTGCCCTTGTCCATGACGATGATGTTGTCGGCGTGCATGATCGTGCTCACGCGCTGCGCCACGATGATGACTGTGGCGTCACGCGTGTCATGCTTCAGCGCGGCTCGAAGCGCGCTGTCGGTCTTGAAGTCGAGCGCCGAGAAGCTGTCATCGAAGACGTATATCTCGGGTCGTTTCACGAGAGCGCGCGCGATGGCGAGACGCTGCCTCTGACCGCCGGAGACGTTGGTGCCTCCCTGAGTGATGGGTGCATCGAGACCTTCAGGCATGGCCGAGACGAACGCCTTGCCCTGCGCTACCTGAAGCGCATGCCACAACTCCTCGTCGGTCGCGTCCTCCTTGCCGTATCGCAGGTTGCTCGCGATGGTTCCCGTGAACAGGAACGCCTTCTGCGGGATGAAGCCGATCTTGTCCCACAGGTCGGCCTGGCGCATCTCGCGGATGTCCACGCCGTCGACGAGCACCTGTCCGCCGGTCACGTCGTAGAAGCGAGGTATGAGGTTGATGAGTGTGGACTTGCCGCTGCCCGTGCTGCCCACGATCGCTGTCGTCTGTCCCGGTTTTGCCGAGAAGGACACATTGCATAGCACCGCGTCCTCGGCACCGGGGTAGCGGAACTCGACGTCGCGGAACTCCAGATGGCCGTGTATGTCGCCGATGGCAGTGGGCGTCTTTGGATCTTCGATCTGGGGCTCGGTGTCGAGCACTTCATTGATGCGCTTGGCCGACGCTGCGGCTCTCGGCACCATGACGAACATGACGACCGCCATCATCACGGACATGAGTATCTGCATGATGTAGGTGAGGAATGCGGTGAGGTTGCCGATGGGCATCGCACCACTCTCGATGCGTAGTCCGCCGAACCACATGACGGCCACGGTGGTGAGGTTGAAGATGCCCATGATCGTGGGCATCATGATCGCGAACAGGCGGGCTACCGACAGCGCGGTCTGGGTCAGATCGCGGTTCGCATCATCGAAGCGCACCTGCTCGTAATCGCTCCGCACGAACGCGCGGATCACGCGCATACCCGACAGCTTCTCCCGCATGACCTGGTTCACCCGGTCGACCTTGATCTGCATCGAGGTGAACAGTGGCAGCGCGGTCTTCATCACCAGGCCGATGATGACAGCCATGAGTGGGATGACGACGACGATCAGTGCCGAGAGAGGCACGTCCTGGCGCAGCGCCATGATGATGCCGCCGATCGCCATGAAAGGCGCGGTGATCATCACGTTGAGCGCGAGGACGGTCACCTGCTGCACTTGCTGTACGTCGTTGGTGTTGCGGGTGATCAGCGAGGGCGCGCCGAAGATGTTCAGCTCGGCAAGAGAGAAGTGCTGTACGCGGCGGAAGACCGCGTGGCGAACGTCTCGGCCGAATCCCATGGCGGTCTTCGAACCCCAGTACACGGAGACGATCGATACGATTCCGAGTAGGAGCGTGACAGCTAGCATCAGGCCGCCGGTACGCACAATGTAGTCGATGTCGCCCTTGACCACGCCGTTGTTGATGATGTTGGCGTTGAGGTCAGGGAGGTAGAGGTTTGTGATGGCCTGCACCAGCAGGAGCACCATCACCAGGATGATCTGCTTCCAGTAGGGCTTCAGGAAGCGAAGGAGTTTCAGCATGGGGCCTTACCTTCTCTTCGATGGGTCGGTGGTGTCTATGTCTGAGTCCTCTTCAACTGCGCGAGCGAGGTTCTCGTTGAGTTCGTTCAGAAGCCTGTGCAATTCGTCACGGTCCTTGTCGGCCATCGACCCTACGCCGGCGCGCACGAGTTGGGCGAAGACGGCGTCCAGTCGTGCCACGAGCGCCCTGCCTGCGTCGGTGAGGTAGATTCGCAAGAGCCGTTGGTCTTGCTCGTCGGGACGTCGTTCGATAACGCCCGACGCCTCCATCTTCTGCAACATCGTAGAGGCCGTGGGCCGAGAAACATGAAGCTTGTCCGCGAGTTCGGTCTGGCTGAGGCCGTCGCGGTGCGCGAGGACATGTAGGCAGCCTGCCTGCGCCGGATGGGTCTCCTCATTGGCCAGCACCTTCGTCATGAGACGCCGCTGCAGGAACATGGTGGTCTTGAACGCCTGGAACACGGCGAATGCCTCAGGCGATATCCCTTCAGGCACGGTGCTGTTGTGATCGGCGTGCATATGGTGCATAAGGGCTACCTCTGCGTCTCTCAGAAAATGCTTAGCTGTCTAATAGTTAGATAGCTAATATAGTGACTGCGTCAGTCAGATGCAACCCTTTTTGAGATGACTTTCAGGAGCCGGGGTATCGACCCCCTAGGACCCACTCTGCGCAAAGGAGTCATCATGTCATTCGGCAAGCAACTGGCTTTGTACGCGATCATGCTCGTCGTGTTCCTCGGCATCGACGCGGTCTGGCTATCCACCATGTCGACGCGGTTCTACAAGAAGCACCTGGGCGATCTGATGCGCGAAAGCCCGAACCTACCCGTGGCGCTCGCGTTCTACCTGCTGTATGTCGTGGTGCTGCTTGTGGTAGTGGTGATGCCGGCTGTGGACAAAGGGTCGCTTCTGCAGGCTGCCGGTTTCGGCGTGCTTCTGGGCCTTGCCGCCTATGGCACCTATGACATCACCAACCTGTCCACGATCCGCGACTGGCCTGTGGTCGTGACGGTAGTGGATCTGATCTGGGGTGGGACGCTCACCGGAGTTCTCTCGACTGTGGGCTACCTTGTCGCGAACTGGCTGAAGTAGCAGTCCCGATTGCCCCGACAGCGTTCTGTGGCAGGCATCCGCCGAGTGGGTTTGGGACCCTGGCTCTGAGCCTGACGTTACCGCCTCGACATCCATTCGCGGTAGGATTCGCGCTCTGCGCGGCGAATAGTCGCATAGGAAGGACCGTTGCACGGTGCATCACAGGGCCTCCGAACCCCGGCCAATAGGGGGGTCGAGGTGCCCGACACGGGCCTGCTTGTCCCCCGTAAGCGGAGTCAGCTGAAGGACGTGTCATGCTCTCAGAACGCCTCGTCACCTCTGTCATGAGGTTCTATAACAAGTCGTACCTGGCACAGGATCCCGTCGAACTCGACATGGTGCCCTCGCCGCAGCCCGGCAAAGGGTACGTCCTCTACGCGCACGTTCCGTTCTGCGAGCGGCTGTGTCCCTATTGCTCGTTCAACCGTTTTCTCTACGCGGAGCCGCGCGCTCGCAGCTACTTCAAGGCGCTTCGGACCGAGATGCAGATGGTTGCCGATCTTGGCTACGACTTCGCGTCGCTCTACATCGGCGGCGGAACACCCACGATCCTGCTCGACGAGCTCTGCGAGACGATCGACCTCGCACGCAAGCTCTTCCCCGGGATCAGGGAAGTCTCTGCCGAGACAAGTCCCAACCTTCTGAACGACGAGACCATCGACGCGCTGTGCGAACGAGTGCAGCGATTCTCCGTTGGCGTCCAGTCCTTCGACGACGGGCTGCTCACGCAGATGGCGCGCCGTGATAAGTACGGTACGAGTCAGCAGGTCTTCGAGGCGATCGGCACAGCGGTCGGGAAGTTCCACTCGCTGAACGTGGACATGATCTTCAACTTCCCGAGCCAGACCATGGCGATGCTCGAGCGGGACATCGAACTCGTGAAGGCGACCGGTGCGAATCAGACGACCTTCTACCCGCTGATGGTGTCACCGAAGAACAAGCGCCAGATCAAGATGGACATCGGTGCGGTGGACTTCGAGCGGGAACGCGTCTATTACGAGACCATCTGCAAAGGACTCGCCCCTGACTTCGAGCCAGGATCCGCGTGGACATTCTCCCGCGAGTCCGGAGGTATGATCGACGAGTACATCGTCGACTACGAGGAGTATCTCGGCATTGGTTCCGGTGCTCTGTCGTTCGTCGATGACCACATCTACGGCAACACGTTCTCCCTCAAGGAGTACGAGCGCCGTATCGCATCCGGTCGCATGTCCGTATCCAAGCGAGGTATGGAGTACAAGGGCAAGGCGCGCATGCGCTACACCTTCGTGACCAACCTGTTCGGGCTGCGGCTGGACAAGAAGCGGTTCCTCGAGCAGTTCGGTGTTCCCGTTGAGCGCGGACTACGGCTGGAACTCGCGTTCATGAAGGCGTTCGGCGGCATCGCCACCGACACCGCCGACGAGATCACTCTGACGGATACGGGCCGATACCTGCTCCTCGTGATGATGCGCGAGATGCTGGCGGCCTCCAACGACTTGCGTGACCAGGCGCGTGCCGCCCTTCCGCCAGACGAGAAGATGCTGCTCTTCGAGAACCGGCAGCCGTGCCAGTCGCATCTCGAGGAGTGCTTCGCCGCCAGCTAGTCCGCATGACCGTCCGTCGGACAGGTGTCCCCTTCACGAGACACGCACGCCCGTAGAGACTACGCTTCGGGTAGAGCACGGTCTTGCACGGGAGGCGTCACATGACTCAATACATGGAGCCTGTCGGTTTCGGCGACGAGTTCACCACAGACCACGCACACTGGATGCTCGATCGATACTGCAAGAAGCTCATCGAAAGCGGTCATTCACCGGTACCGTATCCCAACACCGAGGAGCGCGTCGGGTCGACCCGGCTGGAGACGCCTCATTTCGACACCCTCAATCACGCGCTGTGGATGTGCAACAAGACCCGTGAGTTCATACGGCAGGGCCGTATGGCCAAGTCGTATCGTTGGATCGGAACCATCCAGGGCATCCTCTTCATGAACGGTGTGTACAGTCTCGCGGAACTCAAGTCACACAATCGCGTTGAACTGGACTGAAGTCGGCGCTCGGCACGCATCGTGCTAGGCTGAAGTGAACGCAGACGGCACCGCAAGGAGCTCCAGATGGATGCCTATTCACCGGTGAAGGGAAAATGCGCCTTCTGGCGTGAGCTTCCCAACGACGATGACACCTGGGACCACTCGGTCAAGAAGGATGACAGGCGCGTCACGTGCACATGCTTCATCGATGGAGACATCTGGCTGAAGACAGTGAGTACCGTACCCACTGACTGTCCCAGGCGCCACAAGTGCCGTTACTACGTGAGGTACTCATAGAACGAAAGACGACCCGACCGAAGTCGGGTCGCCTCTGGAAGCCGGCTATTTGCGAGCAGTATTTGCGGGAGGCCGGCGGATCCACATTGTGTGTCTAGCGCGTCAGGTGTACGACGCTCACTTTGTAGCCGTTGCCGTTGCAGCCGGGGCATTGCCGGTGGGTGTCACCGTCAGGCCGTTCGACCCTGACGATCTTGTTGCCCTTGCAGACCGGGCACGTCTCCTTCTTCACCATCGTCGGCACCTCCGTTTCGGACTGGCATGAATTGAGCAACGTTCAGGCCAATTCCGCGGATGAAGGTAATTAAGGCAGACGAACGGTAGTGTAGTGAGAGTAAACGGTAGGTTTGAGTTACAGCCGATACGGCTACACTCGGGCGCCGGGTTCGTCCTCGTAGCCTGAGCCCTCGCCGGGGACGATGAGCACCGGAACATCAAGAGCATCCAAGACACGATGCTGCTTGGTGCGCAGTGGCGACTTGGACGCGAGTGCGCCCTTGTTGAGCGGCGCACCCAGAACGACCATATGCGCGCCGATCTCCTCGGCAAGAGCGGCGATTCCTCGCTCAAGCGAGCGAGCCCGTACCAGTCGCGTTTCGACGATAAGCCCGCGCTCCTGCACTGCAGCGGTGAGTGCTTCCAGGCCGCGCTGTGCCTGCGATATGGATTCGGCGACCGTGTATGCGCGACTCGGCGTCACGATGTGCGCGAGCACGATCATCGGTGGGCACTCGCTTTGCGGGACGGCCGCATCCAGCGTGCGCATGAGGCGCTCCGGTGTAAGCATGCGGCTGACCGGCATCAGGATGACTCGCTCCGGGCAGACGAGCGTGCCCTCGGCACCTTCAGTGGGCGTGTCGGCTTCCAGGGTGCAGGTGACCGCCTTCTTGGTGAGCACCGGCCCGGCGATCTCGAAGACGACGATCGCGGCGAGGACGACAGCGTTCACTGTTGCGCCGATCTCGGGGAAGATCTGGGCAGCGTTGAGCGCCAGACCTACGGCCACACCCGCCTGGGGCAACATCCCGAGTCCGAACCAGGTGGATTGCCGCAGGTCGTAGCCTGCGGCGAGAGAGCCTCCGAACCCGGCGATGAACTTGCCGAGCGACCTCGCCACGATGTAGGCGAGCGCCAGCATGCCGCCCGTCACGATCGAGGCGAGTTCGAGATGCGCGCCGGCCAGCGTGAAGAAGATGATGTAGACGGGATACTCGATCGTGCGCAGCGAGCGGAAGATGCGCTCGCGCGTGTTGCGCCCCTCCTCGACGGTGGCGACGGTAACGCCGGCGACGAGGGGGGCAAGCAGCGACGAGACGCCGATCGCCTCGGCAAGCGCTACGACGAGCAGGACGTTGGTGAGACCCAGGGCGAGCATCTCGCCTTCCTGGAAGACGTTCTCGAGCAGTTTGGCAAGCAGGATGCCGGCAATCACGCCGAGCAGGATAGCTCCACCGATCTGCTTGCCCGTCTCGAGCAGCGCTCCGCCAAAGCTCTCGTGGACCTTGAGTGAGAGCAGCAGGAACGGTGTGACCGCCGAGTACAGTACGACGGTGGCGATGTTATCGAGCGCCGAGCTGCCCAGGAGCGTGTCGCAGGCGCGGCCCTTGCCGTTGGTCTCGGAGATCACGGCCATGACGGTCGCCGGAGCGCCGGAGATCGCGATCACCGCAAGCAGCCACGCGTAGGCGGGCTGGTCGGGCGCGACCATGTTGATGGCGAGTGCAACGAGTACTCCGGGGATGATGAGATTCAGCACCGACGTCAGCCAGAACGACCAGTGGTGGCGTGCGAGCATCTTGCGGGTGAGCTCCTCGCCTATGAGGAAGACGATGAGTCCCAGGGCGAGCGGTTCGGCGAAGCCGATCTTGTGGAGCAGGTCGATGCTGAGGAAGCCGAGTCCGTGTGGTCCCACTGCGACGCCTACGAGCAGGAATCCCGTGACGGCAGGCAGGTTCAAACGACCGATAAGCCGGGCGCCCATGTAGCCCAGCCAGATGAGCGAGCCGATGACGACGAGGTCGAGCCAGACGACTTCGTTCACAGTGACTCTTTCGCCGTTTCCTCCAGGGCTTTGTCGATCTGCCTGCGCAGTGCCGGTGGCAAGCCGGGTATATCGAGGTCGAGGAAGCCGCGCGTGATCATCGAGATCGCCTCATCCTTCGGCACGCCGCGCGACATCAGGTAGTAGATCTCCTCGGCAGCGATAGGGGAGATCGCGGCCTCATGGCTGAGTTCGGCGCCGGGCGCGCCCACGCTCGCCAGGTCCGGGATCGCCCACTGCGTGGACTCCTCCGACATGACGATGCCGCGGCAGTCCAGGTGTGCCTTGCAGTCGTTGTTCTTGCCGATGAGCCGGCCACGGCTGTAGATCGTGGAGCGGTCGGACGAGACGGTCCTGGCGATCGCTTCAGAGCGCGTGCCAGCGCCCTCGAGCGAGGTCTCCGAGCCGATGTCCACGTAGCTGTCGTCCAGCCCGTAGACGATGGAGTTGAACACCGCGCGCGAGCGGTCGCCCACGAGGCGGGCGACCGGGAAGGTCTGCAGCGAGCGCACAGGCTTGAGCATCACGTAGTTGTTGACGTAGGTGCCATCCTCTTCAACCGTCACGCCTGTGCGCGGGCGCACATGAAAGTCCTCGGACCAGTTGTGGATCATCGTGAACGTCAGCTTGGCGCCCTTACCCACGTAGAACTCCGAGATGCCCGCGTGCAGTCCGTTGCGCACCTTGGGGTGGATGGTGCAGCCGGTGAGCACGTTCGCCTCGGCGCCCTCCTCCAGGATGATCACGCTGTGCACGTTCTGGGAGATGTTGTTCTCCGAGACGAACAGGCACGCCTGGATGGGCTTGTCGATCTTCTGCCCGGCCTTCACGCGGATGAAGTAGCCCTCGGTCTCCGTCAGGGCGACCTGCGCGGTGTACTTGTCCTTGTCGGGAGCGACGTTGCGCCAGTAGTACTTCTCGTACATCAGCTCGGGATAGAGCCTGAGCGCCTCTTCGGTGCTCATGATCTCGAGCTTGTTGTCGAACATCTGCTCCACCTTGCGGTAGATGGGGGAGCGATCCATCTGGAAGTAGCTGCCCGAGCGTCCGGCTTCGGTGGTGTCGAACCCGATGCCGAGCGCAGCCTCGCGCGTCTGCTTCTCAAGCGACTCCAGCGACTCGACCGACTGTGCGTCGGCGGCGACGTCGAAGGATGTCAGATCCAGGTCCGGTCCGAAGGTGGCGGGCTTGTCGACGGCCGCCTCGGCCAGGCGGCGTATCTCGGCCTTGCGCGCTTCTACATCTGGCATATCGCACACTCCACACACTTGTCGTAGCCGTGCTTGCCTATCTCGCCGATCAGGTCGAGAGGGTTGCCTCGGCAGGCGAGTTTGCCGTTGTAGAGGACATGCCCGATGTCGGCGTTCACGTACTCGAGGATGTGGCCGGTGTGCGTGACGATAAGCCCCGCACGCACGCCCTTGCCCACGCGCTCCGCCTTCAGCAGACGGTTCATCGACCTACCCACGACGGCGATGTTGTCGAGGTCGACGCCGGACTCCGGCTCGTCGAAGAGCGTGAGCTCGGGGGCCTGGGCGATGAGCTGCGCCATCTCGGAGCGCTTCATCTCGCCTCCCGAGAAGCCCATGTTGACGTCGCGGTCGATCATCTTCTTGAGGGAGAGGTCGCCGATCAGGTCTGCGAGAAGCGCTTCGTGCTCGCCATCGCCGGCTGCTACCTCGATCAGCTGGCGCAGTTTGATGCCGCGCACCGCGGGCGGGCGCTGGAAGGCGACCCCGATCCCGAGGCGTGCGCGTTCGTCGATCTCCAGGTCAGCGAGGTCGGTGCCCTTGAACAGGATTCGACCCTGCGTGATGCGGTAGCCGGGCAGGCCCACGATCGTGTTCAGCAGCGTCGTCTTCCCGCCGCCATTCGGGCCGAGCAAGACGTGCGTCTCGCCCTCGCTGATGGTGAGGTTGATGCCGCGCAAGACCTCGTGGTCGCCCACGGTGACGTACAGGTCCTCGACGACGAGCAACGGCTGCGGCCTATCCAGACTCATGCGAACACCCCGATCCGGTGGTGAAGTGACTGTCTGCAAATCTACCCAAGATACGTCCCGGACACCACCGCTATCGGCATGTGAGGTGCTGGAGATATGCTGGAACGACCATGACACAGATACCCGAGGCGGTATGGAAGAGACGCTAGCACATTTCGTTCGCACGGTGCTCGAGTACTACGCCGAGCACGGTCGTGACCTGCCCTGGCGCCGGACGCGGGATCCCTACGAGATCCTTGTGTCTGAGGTGATGCTGCAGCAGACGCAGGTCTCCCGGGTTCTCGGCAGGTGGGAAGAGTTCATCGCCGAGTTCCCGGACTTCGAATCGCTTGCCGCAGCCCCGCTCGAGGATGTCTTGCGGTTATGGAGCGGCCTTGGCTACAACCGGCGTGCGAAATCGCTCAAGCGCGCGGCTGAGATCGTGGTCGCAGAACATAGGGGATGCTTGCCTGAAACTGCCGAGGGCCTCGTCGCGCTTCCGGGCATCGGTCACGCGACCGCCGCCCAGATTCTCGCGTTCGCATTCGACTCCGGCGTGCCGTTCATAGAGACCAACATCCGCAGTGTCTACCTGCATCACTTCTTCGAGGAGGCCGAGGACGTGCCGGACTCGGCGATCCTCCCACTCGTAGAGGCGACGATGCCTGCCGAGAACCCGCGCGAGTGGTTCTATGCGCTCATGGACTACGGGACCGATCTCAAGAAGCGGCTCGCGAACCCAAGCCGTCGCAGCCGTCACCACGCGACCCAGGGGCGCTTCGAGGGGTCGAATCGCCAGCTGCGCGGGCGCATATTGCGCGCGCTCATCGATGAGCCCGATCTGGCCGCAGCGCGTCTTGCTGTGCAGGTGCGCTTCGAGGATGCACGGGTTGCAGAGGTGCTCGACGCCCTCGTGAAGGAAGGCTTCCTCAGCGAGAGCGATGGTCGGTATCGCATCGCCTGAACTCCATCGTCGTCAACCGCTCGTCGCTGTCGGCTAAATGAATAACGCCGAACGTCCGATGTATAAAGCAACATCCTTCAGGCGTTCCTGCGGGGGCGCCAGCGTCGAGAACCGTGGCCGCGGGCGCTGGAAAGACACAGCTGGCTACGACAAGGACCCGTTCGGCGCCCCTCCGAGCGGGTCCTCCTCATGGGGCATCACTCGCCGAGAAGTCCCTCGGCCTCCTCGGCCAGCATCTGCGCGATCTCGGCGACGGGGAGTCCTTGCTCGCTTGCGAGGCGAGCGCAATCGTCGGCCTCGGCCCTGATGCGGGGCATCGCACCGGGTGCGTCGGAGATCTTGAAGCGCACGGGTCCCAGACTCGTGACCAGCGTGACCTGCCGCCGGGGGGCGATTACGCGGCTTGCCGGCATCAGGCGAACTCCCAGCGTGCCCGTCTCGGCCATGAATGCGGCGGCGATGACATCGACGTCCCCAGGACGGACGAGCGCACTTAACACGACTGCCGGGCGTCCCTTCTTCATCAGCACGGGTGTCATCCAGACGTCGAGCGTCGCGAGTTGGCGCAGCCTATCGGCGGCGTGAGCGAGCTGCTCGCCGCTCAGATGATCGATCGTGCTCTCGAGGACGACGATATCCTCGGTGTCTTCACGAGTGCCCGCGGCGGCGGGTTCACCCACCAGGATGCGAGCGACGTTGGGCTGAGGGAGTTCACGGGTGCCCGCGCCGTGTCCGACCGCGCGAAGCGTCATCGCGGGCATCGGTCCGAAGGCGCGTGCATGGATGCGCAGCAGTGCCGCTCCGGTGGGCGTGGTCAGCTCGCCGGGCAGGTCACCGCCGAGGACCGGCATGCCTTCGAGGAGCAGGGCGGTCGCAGGCGCGGGGACGGGAAGGGTGCCATGGGCGGTCTCGACGGTGCCGCTGCCCACCGCGACGGGAGAGGCAAACAGCTCCTCGATCCCCAGCGTGTGTAGTCCGAGCGCGACTCCGACGATGTCGACGATGCTGTCGATGGCGCCGACCTCGTGGAAGTGCACCTTCTCGGGTGTCGTGCCGTGCACGTTGGCCTCGGCACGCGCGATCAACTCGAACGTCGCGAGCGCTTTCTCGCGTACCGGCGCGGGCAGGTCACCGCCTTCGATGAGCGCGCGGATGTCACCGAGATGACGATGTGCCGTGTCGCCCGGAGCGTCTACCGCAAGATGCAGGCCGCGTACTCCCGCGCGCACGACTTCTGCAGTCTCGATACGCACGTGGGGGAGGCCGAGTCCTGTGATAGCGTCGCGAAGCTCGGCCAGGTCGAATCCCGCGTCGATGAGCGCCGAGAGCAGCTTGTCGCCGCTCGCTCCGGTGGCGCAGTCGACCCAGGCGATCATTCCGTTTCCGCCGCTGCGGTCTGGTTGATGCGGCTCGCCATAGCTGCGGCACCAAACCCGTTGTCGATGTTGACGACTCCCATGCCCGATGCGCACGAGTTCAGCATCGTGAGCAGCGCCGAGAGACCCCCGAATGATGCGCCGTAGCCGACGGACGTGGGCACTCCGACCACGGGGCACGCCACGAGCCCGGTGACGAGCGAGGGAAGCGCACCCTCCATCCCCGCCACGGCGATGATGACGTTGGCGTCCCGCAGGACCTCTTGGTGCGCCAGCAGGCGGTGCAGCCCCGCGATACCCACGTCGTAGAGGCGCGTGACCCGATTGCCCATCACCTCGGCCGATATCGCGGCCTCCTCGGCCACCGGAACGTCGGCTGTGCCGCCGGTCGCGACGACGATGTGCCCGACCTGCGGACGCGTCTCTCTGCGGTCGATCACGAGCAGGCCTGCTTCTTCGAAGTAGCGCGCGTCGAGGGCGAACTGGGCGACCTTCTGAAAGTGTGCGGCGCTCGCGCGCGTGCCGAGAACGACGTCGCCCTTCTCGAGCATCTCTCTCGCGATCGAGCGGACCTGCGACGGTGTCTTGCCCTCGCAGAAGATCACTTCTGTGAACCCGCATCTGATCGCGCGATGGTGGTCGACCTTGGCGTCGCCGAGATCGGCGAAGGGTAGTGAAGACAGCGCTTGTGCTGCGTCCTCGACCGCCCGTTCACCTTTGGCGACGGCATCGAGCAACGATCGGAGTTCGTCGGGTCCCATGTGTGTCCTCCGTGTGTGTCTGTGCGCGGCTGTCACTGTGCTGCTGTGACCCCCCGAAGGTTATACTCATCTGAGGATACCCGCTACAGGGAGGACGCAGTGCGTGGATCCCACGACTGACACCGCGAGGATCGAACTCAACAGCATGGCGTTCCTGATCGTTCGGAGTGTCGCCGCGGCATTCCTGGTGGGCGTCTATCTGCTCGCGGGCAATGAGATCGCACCTGGTACCGAGCGGTTTGCGTTCGTCGCCGGGATGGGCCTCTGGACGCTCTACACGATCGGCATCGGTGTCGCGCGCGTCGCGATCCCCGATCTGGACTTCGAGAAGCTCATGCACTTCACGCTGCCGTTCGACTGCCTTGCACTCGGAGCCCTCGTCTACTCGACGGCAAACTGGCACGACCCGTTCTTCGTCTGGGTGATGCTGGAGTCGATGCTGTACGCGACGGTCTTCCGCCGGGCACGCGCATGGATCTACTCGGCATTCCTGGTGATCGCGTTCCTCGTGGGGCATCTCGCCGCCTCGATGAACGAGCTCAGCGTCATCCACCTGCTGTTCACTTCCATGAAGATGGCGGCGGTGCTCACCATCGGCTGGTTCGTCGGGCTGATGATCGAGCGGCAGTCGTATCGCGCCGATGAGGCCGAGGAGCGTGTGGATGACGCCGCCGAACTCAACGAGAAGCTAGAACGCAGCGTCTCTGAACTCAGGGCGATCGCCGAGATAACCGAGATCATCCACTCGACGCTCGACTTCGAGACGGTCGGGCCGATCGTGCTCGAGACGCTGCAGAAGGTCATCGACATCCCTGCGGCCTGCATCTTCGTGATCGACAAATCCAAGGGTCAGACGCTCTTCTCGGCGAGCAAAGGTCTGAGAGCGGACATCTCTCGCACATACGGGCAGATCGACTATGTGAGCGGCGACCTGGGCGTCTCCGACGAGCACTTCGCGTGTCTGGAGCTGCTCGACCACAACCAGATGATCGTCGTGTTCTGCGCCGAGGGCGAAGCGATCGAGACGCTGGGCACTGACGACCGGATCGTCTTGCAGGCGGTCGCCGCCGAGCTGGTCGTGGCCGTGGAGAACTCGCGACTCTACAAGCTGACGAGACGCCTGGCGATCACAGATGAGCTCACCGACCTCTACAACTACCGCTATCTGCAGCAGCGCCTGGACGACGAGATCGGCCGGGTGGCGCGCTACGGCAAGCAGTTATCGTTCCTGATGATCGACGTGGACGACTTCAAGTCGGTGAACGACACCTACGGGCATCTGGTGGGCGATGGCGTGCTCACGGATCTCGGCCGCGTCCTGAAGGCGACGGTGCGCGAAGTGGACGTCGTCGCACGCTACGGCGGCGAGGAGTTCTCCGTGTTGCTGCCGGAGACCGACGCCTCGGGCGCTTTCATCGTCGCCGAGAAGATCCGTGAGGCCGTCAGCTTGAATCGTTTCCCGGATGCCGAGGGGGAGCGCAGCATCCATGTGACCGTGAGTCTGGGTGTTGCCAACATGCCGCTGCACGCGGATGACAAGGAGTCGCTGCTGCGTCAGGCCGACGACGCGCTCTATCAGTCCAAGGCCACCGGCAAGGACCGTGTCAGGGCGCCCAGGATCAGGCTGAGCAGGTTGGACATCAGTTCGGAAGGCGAGGCGAAATCGTGACGAAGTGCGCATTCCTGGGTCCCGCAGGGACGTTCTCCGAGGAGGCGCTGATGCGTCTCGATCTTCCGGATGCCGAGCCTGTCGCGTGCATGACGATCGCTGAGGTATTCGACGCGGTCGAGCGTGGCCGTGCGGAGCTGGGCGTGTTGCCGATCGAGAACTCGATCGAGGGATCGGTAGCGGCGACGCTTGACGGTCTTGTGTTCGACACGCAGCTGGAGATCCAGGCCGAACTCGTGCTGGACATACACTTCTCGCTGCTGGCCGCACCGGGCACGACCGTCGCCGACGTCACGTCTGTGGTGGCGCATCCGCAGGCGAGCGGTCAATGTCGACGCTGGCTCGAGCGCAACCTGCCGGGCCGCAGCGTCGTGGCCGCGAACTCGAATGCCGAGGCGGTGCAGACCGCCGTCGCAACGCCGGGGACCGCGGCGCTCGGGACCTCGCTTGCCGGGGAGCTGTACGGCGCCGAGGTTCTACAGTCAGGCGTGGAGGACTACGCGGGCAACCAGACGCGCTTCGTGCTGATAGGCCGCGGCATCTGTGCGCGGACCGGCCATGACAAGACCTCGCTGGCGCTGTTCATGAAGAAAGACAAGCCGGGCGCACTGCTCATGATCCTCTCGGAGTTCGCCTATGGCGACATCAACTTGACGAAGATCCAGAGCCGGCCGACGAAACGGCAGCTCGGCGACTATATGTTCTTCATCGATTGCGAAGGACATGTGGATGACCCGCATGTCCGTCTCGCATTGGATTGTCTGCGCCTGAAGCTGCGGGAAGTGAAGATCCTCGGCAGCTATCCGAAGGCGGAGTAGGTCCCCACACCATGTCTGCCCGGCGTAGACAACCTTTGTGTCGTCTTGTATAAGATGAGATGATAGAAGCTATCAATTGCAATGAACACTTCAGCTAAGGAGCGAACGATGAGCGATCAGCCTGTCGACTACCATCCGATGTGGGCCGAGCTGGGCCTCGATCTGCCCACGCATGACGCACTGCTCGGAGCAGTGGGGCAGCTCTTTGGCGATGCGTATCTGACGCAGGAGAACCGGCCCGAGGGCATGGGATATCTGAACTTCGTGATGAGCGAAGTTCACGGTCTGCGTATCAAGGAGCTCGACGACTACCGCAAGTCGGGCGGCAAGGTCTTCGGCACGTTCTGCCTCTATGTGCCCGAGGAGATCATTCGCGCGGCTGCCGGCTGGTGCGTGGGACTGTGCGCTGGCGCTGAATTTGCCTACGACCAGGTCGAGCAGATCATGCCACGCAACACCTGCTCGCTCATCAAATCCTTCATGGGCTTCAAGCTCGCCAAGGTGTGCCCGTACATCGAATCCGCCGATCTCGTGATCGGCGAGACCACGTGCGACGGCAAGAAGAAGGCGTACGAGCTTCTCGGCGACATGCACAACGTGTACGTCATGGAACTCCCGCAGATGAAGCGCGACGTCGATATGGCGATGTGGCGCGACGAGATCCGCGCACTCATGGCCAAGGTCGAGGAAGTCACCGGCAACACCATCACCGCCGAGTCGCTCAAGGCGGCCATCAAGGAAGTCAACGACAAGCGCCGCGCGCTGCAGCGCATCGCGGCGACGCGTGCTGCAGATCCGGCGCCGATCAGCGGCAAGGACGCTTTGCTCGCCACTCAGGTCGCGTTCTATGACGACGTGCCTCGCTTCACGCAGATGATGAATGCGCTTGCCGACGAGCTTGAAGCGCGAGTGGCCGCCGGCGAGGGCGTCGCCCCCAAGGGCGCGAAGCGCGTGCTTGTGACCGGCACGCCGATGGCGCTTCCCAACTGGAAGCTTCACGACATCATCGAGAAGGCAGGCGCCGTAGTGGTCGGCGAGGAGATGTGCACGGGCAGCCGCTACTACCAGGACCTCGTTTCCGAGGATGCGGTCACGCTTGACGACATGGTCGACGACATCGCCGAGAAGTACCTCGACATCAACTGCGCGTGCTTCACGCCCAACCAGGGCCGTCTGGAGGACGTGGTCCGCATGGCGAAGGAACTCGGCGTGGATGGTGTCATTGACTATTCGCTGCAGTTCTGTGGCCTGTATGAGATGGAATCCAACGCGGTGGAGAAGACCGTTCGCGATGCCGGATTCCCGGTGCTGAAGATCACGACCGACTACTCGATGGAGGACGTCGGTCAGCTCTCGACTCGCGTCGAGGCGTTCCTGGAGATGCTGTAACGCATGCGGGTGCTGGGACTCGATATAGGCTCCCGCAGCGTGGATGCAGTATGGGTCGACGATTGCCGGATCGTCGACTGGTCGGTGGCCGACTCGGGGTTCGACCCCGGGTCGGCCGCGGCCACCTTCGTGGAACGAGGCGCACACGATGTCATCGTCTCCACCGGCTACGGTCGCCACGCCGCGCGCGAGCGCTTCGGCGGGACTGCGGTCACTGAGATCACCGCGTACGGAGTGGGTGCCGCAGCACTGTTCCCCGACGCACGGGCGGTACTCGATATCGGGGGGCAGGACACCAAGGTGATCTCGCTCGGTGCCGGTGGCAAGGTCGCCGACTTCGAGATGAACGACAAGTGCGCGGCGGGCACCGGCAAGTTCCTCGAGGTGATGGCACGTGCACTCGGCTTCAGCCTCGAGGAGATGGCTGCGCAGGCCCTCTCGGCCCAGAGCGGTGTGGCGATATCCAGCATGTGCACGGTGTTCGCTGAGAGTGAGGTCACCGGGCTCGTACACCGTGGGGAGGATCGCGCGAGGATCGCGCGCGGGCTGCACGACTCGATCGCCAAGCGCACGCTCGGGTCTCTCAAGCGCATCCGCGCGACGGGTCCGCTCGTGTTCGCGGGCGGCGTCGCCAAGAACGGTGCGATGGTGCGGTTCATCACCGAGGGGTTCGAGGGAGAGGTGCACGTTCCCGAGGAGGCGCAGATCGTCGGCGCCTACGGGGCTGCGCTGAGCGCACTGCGCGACGCATAAGCAGAGTTGATGCAAGACCTCACCGGTGCTAATCTCGTGAGGTACCCGGCCGGAGGCTCACGATGCCCCGCTACACGCTCGATCTGCACAACCACACTCCGCTTCTGCCCCGCGACTATCGTGGGTCGCTGGACACCACGCCGCGCCAGATCGTGGAGACCGCCATCTCGGCAGGACTCGACATCTACGCCGCCACCGACCACTTCGCGGTCGACTTCTGCGAACGGCTGACGGCCGCCGCCGACGACGTCGCCGCCGAGACGGGTCGCCGCCTGCTCGTGGTCCCGGGTGCCGAGCTCAAGGTGCGCCACGGTGCCGAAGAGGTGCATGTCGTGGCCCTGATGCCGCCCGCACGCGCGAGCCGTACGTTCGCCGAACTGCTCGGTGTGCTCGGATTGACGTCGCCGGTGGCACCGGTCGAAGACTTGCAGCGCGTCCACGTCGATCACGATCCGCGGGACGTCTTCCGGATCGTGGAGGCGCTCGGCGGCATCGGCATCGTTGGGCACATGGACCGTGCGTTCGGCCCATATCGCCTGCTGGATTCGCCTTTCTCCGACACGTTGCTGTCGAGCCCGTCGGTGCGCGCGGTCGAGTTGATAGACGTGGCACATGCGGACCGGCTCGGATCGCACGGCGTCAACGTCGTGCAGTCCTCGGACTCGCATTCACTTCCCGAGATCGGTCGACGCAGCAGCGAGCTCGAGCTCGACGATCTCAGCTTTGAGTCGCTTCGCAGCGCTCTGGCCGTGTCGAGCGCGCTCGCGGTCTAGTCGCCTTCCGGTCGGAACGGCTCGTAGTCTCTCGGCCAGAAGAGTCCTGTGTGCGGTGAGAGACGGCCTCCCGTGTAGCGCACCGTGCCGCGCGCGTTGAGCAGCACCGGCATGAAGTCTTCCCCCAGCAGGTGGCCGAGACGCCCGTGGGCGCATGCGCGCTCGTCGAACGCTGCGACGTCGTCGGGCTGGATCGCATCCGCGAGTATCGCGATCGGCACCGGGTCACCCGAGTGGATGAGCGCGGTCCCCGACGGCGTCCCATGGTCGCCGGTCACGACGACGATCGTGTCGGGCGGCAGCTCCTCGCGCTGCGCGAGTCCTGCAAGCCCTGCGTCGATGCCGGCTATGACGTCGCGCTTGCGAGCCGGGTCCTTGAGGTGCCCCGCCTCGTCGGGTTGCTTGCTGTGGGCGAGCACGAAGTCGGCGCCGTCCTCGAACGCTTGCGCCGCCTCCGCGAGCCGCATGCGTGTGTCGTCGGCGAGGTCGGGAAGTGACGGCATCCGGCGGTGCTCCATCCCCAGCTCGCGGGCGATGCCTTCGAACACGCCCGCCGAGGAGACGATCGTGCCGCGCATGCCGGTGTGTGCCGAGAAGGACGCCAGCGGCCGCTTGCGGCCCGTCCACTTCAGCAGCAGGAAGGGCCGCTCGGCATCCGGCGCCGCATCCTTGGGGGCGAGCGCCTCGTACGCGAAGCGCAGGTAGGCAGTGAGCGCGTCGGCGGTGCGACGTGCGGCTTCGGGATCCCGGGCGTCGTCGAGCGGTTGAACGCTGCCTGCGGGCCAGCCGTTGTTGTGCGGGTCGGTGTCCGTGATGTCGCAGCTGGCGCCGCCGTCGACGGTGACGATCGCCTGCTCGCCCACGGTGTGCTGCAGGCGGATGTGCAGGCCGCCGTGCGAGAAGTCGGCGACACGCGCCGCGAGCGGTGCGATCTCATCGGCAGGAACGCCTGGATAGCGCTCCACGATGGTGAGCGTCCCATCTGGCTCAGGCCGCACGGTGGCGAAGATTGCGTGCAGCGCGACCTGTTCGGGGGTGAGTTCGATACCCTGGCCGGCCGCTTCGAACACGGCGCGACCGGGATATGCGTCCAGCGGATAGCCGAAGAGTACGAAGTGCGCCATCTCGGTGCCGGGAGCGCGTCCCGGACCGAGGGAGTGCAGGATGCCGGTGGCCGAGACCGCGGCGAACGCGTCGAGGTTCGGAGTGGATGCCGACTGCAGGGGAGTCAGGCCGCCGAGGCTCGGCCAGGGCCGGTCGCCGATTCCGTCCAACATGATGACCAGGATGGGTGGCACTTGACTCCTTCCGTCGGGATGACGATATCACGCACGGGGGATTCGAGTATCATGCGTACGGTACGTTCGCTAGGGGGGACTCATCATGGTGGAGAGCGGTCAGCCGGCCGACGAGATCGCGGCGCGCAGCATAGAGCGTTTCGGTGCGCGCGCCGCAGGCTACAGAAGCAGTCGTGTGCACCGCAGCGGGCGCGATCTCGACCTGCTGCTCGAGCAGGTGGCGCCGCGACCGGGGGAGCGCGCGCTTGATGTCGCGACAGGCGGCGGCCACGTGGCGTTGGCGCTCGCGCGCGCCGGCGCGTGCGTGACGGTCACCGACCTCACACCTGCGATGCTCGACGAAGCGCGTTCGCATCTGGAGAGCGAGGGCATCGCCGCCGACTACGAGATCGCCGACGCGATCCGGCTGCCCTTCGACGACGAGAGCTTCGACATCGTCACCTGCCGGATCGCCGCGCATCACTTCTCGGATGCACAGGCCTTCTTCACCGAGGTCGAACGCATACTGGCGCCCGGCGGTCGTCTCGGCTTCCAAGATCAGGCGCTGCCGTCCGAGGGTACGTCGGCGGTCATGGTGGATGCCTTCGAGAAGCTGCGCGACCCGAGCCACCATCATTCGTACAACGTCGACGCGTGGGCTACGCTCGCGCGGCGCGCGGGCCTTGCCGTGGAGTATCTGGAGCTCGTGGACAAGCGTCACGATTTCGCCGAGTGGACCGCCATACAGAATTGTGCCGAGACGACCATCCGCGAGCTGCTTGCGGTGATGGCTGAATGTCCGCCCGCGATGCGCGAGTGGTCGGATCCGGAGTACGACGGCAAGACGTTCGTGTCGTTCCGCAACCGGCATCTCGTGATGCTGGCGCGCAAGCCCGTCTAGCCCGTCAGGTGAGGGTGAGTACCGCCCGCACTACGCCGATGTAGTCAGGCTCGGGATCGTTGCGCCACGCGTCGATGATCGCCCGGCCCGCCGGCACCAGGCAGTCCCGGACGTAGGCGGCGTACGCGTCGCGGTCGTAGGTGACGCTGCCATCCAGCGACTTGTAGTTGCCCGATAGCACGCACTCCAGCTGTTTGCCCCCCTGCGGCCAGTCTTCGCCCACGAGCTCTTCGATCGCGGCGTTGTCCTCAAGATGGCGGATCGGTTCCCACAGCTCGATGCCTGCGTGCAGCATCACATCGCGAGCCGCGTCTATCCCCGACGGAGTCTGCGACAGCTTCACCGCACCCGCGTGGGTGTCGCGCTCTCCGGCTACGACCGGCACGTTGCCTAGCGCCCACGACAGCGGGACGCGGAGCAGGTGCATGTAGAGGTGGCATGCCAGGCACGGCGAGTAGATGCCGAAGCGCCGCTCGATCTCAGCGGTGAATCGCGCGTTGAGCGCGCTCCACAACACTGGACTGCGCAACTCGACCGGCTCGAGGACCTCAGCGCGAGCGCCAAGGTGCTCTCGCAGGTACTCCACCGCGCGCAGGGGTGCCTCGGCGTCACCGTACTCGGTGCCGGCGAATGCGATCGTGGGGAGGATGGCCGAGACGCCATGCCCGCGCACTGCCTCGATGAGCGCGGCTATGCTGTCACGCCCGGCGATCTCGCCGATGACGAGACCCTCGCGCTCGCGCAGACTCGCGAAGTCGAGGGTGGGGAACAGGGCTTCTGGATGCTCAGCGTTCATGCAGGAAAGTGTAACAGGAAGGTGCTCATCCGACGCAGTCCGCGGCATCCCGCAAGCAGATGTATACTAGCTACACCTGCCTCTCGACAGCGGATAGCCACTGGTCGGCTTCCGGTTAGGCGCTGTGACTACCATGGGTCGTATGGTGCGAAAACAACTCAACCTCGAAGAGGATCTTGATCGGGCGATGGCCGAGCGCGCACGTGAACTCGGCATCTCGCAGTCGCAACTCGCGCGTCTCGCCATCGAACGCTTCCTTGAGAGCTCTGACCGCGAGGAACGTCGGGCGGCCGTTGAGCGGCTGCGATCGATGTGGGCGGAGGACGATCGCCTGGGTGTCGGTAGCGGGCCCGAAGGGCGTACGTGGACGCGAGAGGAACTCCATGACCGCCGGAATCGTCACTGACACGAACATCTTGGTGTATGCCTCGGACAATCTTGACCCGCTCAAGCGCGACAGGGCCCGCGATGTCCTCATCACTCTGGCAGAGAGTCATCAGGGCGTCGTGACGGCCCAGGTCCTTGGCGAGTACTTCGATGTCGTCACGCGCAAGGCGGCTATCCGCCTGGATCCTGTGACGGCCGCCCTGCGTGTGGCGGAGTACCGTCGCGACTTCGCCGTTTTGGCTACCACGGCCGATGTCGTCGAGGAGGCGGCGCGGGGGGTCTGTGCGTATCGTTTCGCATACTACGACGCGCAGATCTGGGCAGCTGCACGGCTCGCTGGAGTCAAGGTGGTATTGACCGAGGACTTCGAGGACGGTCGTGAGGTCGAAGGCGTGCGTTTCATCGACCCGTTCACGCCTAGCTTCGACATCGAGAGCGCGCTGAATACCTAGTCTGACGCGCCAAGCAGGATCTTCAGATCGGCGATGGCTTTCGCGCGCTCCTCGGCGGGCAGCGCATCCAGCCGCTTCAGGCCGATGATCGCCGATTGATACAGCTGCTTGTCTTTGCGCGACCAGAACCAGCGCGGCTCTCGCGGCATGAACGGCGCCAGGTCCTCGGAGAGCTTGAAGCGCCGGGCGACCTTCCGGGCCCGCTCGAGCTCACGGCCCTGCCATGGCGTGAAGGAGGTTCCGCGTCGTGCCATCACGAGCCCGAACGCGACTCCACCGGCGAAGGAGTCCGACTGCTGGAAGCCGAGCATCGCCGCCGCAAGCATGGGGTCTATGTCAGGAGTGCGTGCCATGGGGTGAGCTACCCATGACTCTCGTAGGCTGCAGCAGCCTCGAGCACCGTGTCGTTGGCGTCAATGTGTAGCACCGAGTAGACCTGGTCACACATTGCGGCGAAGCGGGTCTTGAGAAACTGCAGGTAGTGATCTCGACCCCAACCGGAGTCCCTAGGGATTGAGACATCATCAACTGCACAGAGTAGGTACCTGTTCAGCATCTGCAGTTTCTCTTCACGATCCGCCGGATCGAGCTTCTCAACATACTCGGAGATGGTCAGCTTGGTCTTCTCACGATTGGTCTGCCAATCGAATAGCGCCAGATTGGCGACAGAGCTGATAGGCCAGCCGGCCTCTTCTTCGGTGATGAGGTCGACAAGCCGCTTGACGGGGAAGAGGTGGTCTATCTCAAACGTGTGCTGTCGCTCTTCCATGGCCGTGACTATGTTGCAGTACACATACTTCAGGAAGAGCTTGTCGACTCCCTTGATGTTGGATCGAGATCGCTGTTCGTAGAGTCGCTGCTTCTCAAACCAGTCCTCGAATGTCCTGTCCCATTCTTGACGAGTGACTGGGCGCAGGTAGAAGGCGGATGGTTTGGGCGGCGCCCCCTCCTTGGACTCATCCCAAACGCAGTTGTAGAGACGGGAGTCGCCAGATCCCCGCCAGTTCTGCTGTACGACGTCGTAGAGGTAGTGCTGCGGAATGGTGTGAGCCAGTATCTGGTTTCGCTCCTCTTGCCAGCCAGGTCGCTCTTCCCAAGTCCTGGTGTTGAAGCGACCTACGACTACTCGCGAGATCAGCGAGGCTATCTGGTACTCCGTGTGCGCGATGGTAGCCTCTCCCGAACTGCTGTTGAGCTTCAGCTCCACGTATGGCTTAAGGGTTGTGTTGATGAAACTGACGCCGTCGCGAAGCGCGGTTTCAAACAGCTCTGGAGTGATGAAATCATCGCTCCCTCGAAGCATTCTCCCAGGCAGGGACTTCATTTCTGCAAGGCGCATTCCGTGGATGACAGTAGCCAGCGTGAAACCGAAGGATTCAATGCTTGTTGGATCGTCAGAGTTCCCAAAGAGTAGTGGGTAGTCTGAAGCCAGCACCTTCCCTAGTCCGAACAGGTACTCAAACAGACTGTACTGTTCGATCTCGCCATTCGTCAGTCCGGGGATCTTGAATCCTTGCTCCAGAATGTCTGCGTACTTCTGATACACGGCATCTCGGATGTTCTGGCTGGTGACTTGGGTTTGTTGGCTCACCCAGGTTGCGGCAAAGACTTCGTACTTGTTCAGTTTCGTGCCCCTGGCATTGATCTTCTCGAATATGTCTGGGAGTTCGCCCTCTCCGCCTGCGTACACGATCACTGGGAGACTATACGAGCTGATGTCGCTGTGGATCTTCACCGCGTCAGTGAAGTACCCGAGAGCGGTCAGTACCGCATCGGTGCGGAGAAGATCGGCCTCCACTTCCAGCGTTGCCGCTACTGACTTCAGGAAGCCCCAGGAGTCAAAGCCTCTAGCCGCTTTGAGCTGCTCCGTGTCTCGCATCCAGCGAACGACAGCGCGCTCGACATCGTCTTCCTCGAGTTCCCTGTAGTCCTCAAGCGCAGCACAGATTGCGTCGCGGATGTCATCTCGCTCCGCCGACGGCAGCGTGGCCCACTCAATGTATGCCAGGGGAGCCAGGTGGTAGTCGCGGATCGCGGTAGTGCGCTGGAGACCATCAACCAAGAGGTATGTCTTCTGTGTTCCGCTGTCGGGGGTTTCAAATAGAAGCAGTGAGCCGATTGGATGACCTTCGTGAATAGACCTGATCAGGGCGCGCTGATCTGGACGTCCCCAGACCTGAGCACGCTGGAATCGCGGTAGTTGGAGGGAGATGCCCGGGCAGTTCTCATCGAGGGCCTCAACCAACTGCGAGACAGTCCACGTTTGAGGCGTGGTCAAGCTCCTGGCGACCATAGCTCCCCCTTGAGTAGTTGTGACTTCGAGCATAGACAAAGGGGTCGTTGCGATCCAGATCACCATTTCTCCAGGCATGCTACACTCGGTACGACCACACGGTACGACCGCAGGAGCATGACATGCCAGTCGACAAGTTCAGCATCTCCCTGCCTGAGGAACTCGTCGCCGACGTCGACGAGTTGGCGCAACTCGACGGCCTGACGCGCAGCGCCATCATCCGTGAAGCCACGACCGACTACGTGAGCAAGCGCAAGCACGCGACTTACGAATCGGAGCGTCGGGCCCGTGTCGATGCAGCGATAGAGGGCTTCCGACGGATCTCGGACGACTGGGGCCCCGACGAGCGCACCACCACCGAGCTCCTTCGCGAGATTCGTGGTGAGTCAGAGTCCGAGGATGACTAGACGCCCCGTCGTCGTTCTGGACTCATCGGTGGGAGTGAAATGGCTCAAGCGAGAGGCGGGAAGCGAGGAGGCTCTCGCGCTCCTGGCTGACCATCGAGATCGACACATCCACATCGTGGTGCCGTCACTCTTTCCTCATGAGGTGACCGCAGTAGCGGTGCGGCACGGGGGAGCTGCGATGGGTGAGCGTGCGTGGGCGGCACTGCGGGGCGCAGACCTGACGATCGCCGGGCTCGATGATGCGCTCGCCGCAGCGGCATTCGAGCAGGTGGCGCTTCTCGGCTGCAGCTTCTACGACGCTCTCGCGCCGGCGCTTGCGAGTCTTCTCGGCGGGACTCTGTATTCAGCAGATCGGCGCGCCCATTCTCGCGTCGAGAACGCCATTTTCCTCGGCTGAGGAATACAATCGCCTTAGTCGTCGGGAGGGGGTCTCCTTGTCAGCGAAGCAGCGTATTCGTGGGCCGATGCGGGAGCGGTTGCTCAACTACCTGAGGGCGGCCAACGACTTCGTCCGCCACCCCGGCCAATTCGATGATGCCTACGGGTGCGCGATTGGCTTCGTGATGTACCTTGTTGCGGCCGTCACGCTGCTGGCAGTGCTCTACATGGGCGGTCGGATCGCGTACGACTTCACGCAGACTCCCGAAGAGCGTGCGGCGGTCGATGTGACCGAGCCCGGCCCGCCGTACATGGAGGGCCGTCACTACGCGATCATCGGCATCGGGGCCGACGAGTCCCGTCGCGTCTACACGTTCGAGCTTCTCGGCGAAGGCGACAGCGGTGAGATCCGTGTGTGGGAAGACGAAACGGGCAAGGGCACGTACTCCATTTCCGACGGCACCATCACGATCGAGATGGAGCGCATGGTACCGCCCGAGTCGCATGAGATCTGGGAGCCGAACACCTTCACCGGATCGATCGACGAGGATCAGGGGGAGTTCAGGGGTGACTGGTCGCGTGAAGGATGGGGAGGACTCAAGGGGGAAGTCCAACTCGATGGCGTGTGGGAGACCATCGGCTTCGAAGCGCAGCGGCTGTAGCAGGAAACAGGCGCTCACCTGCTGGAATAGAATCAACTCAATCCACTGAGTCATTCATCTCACCCGAGTGAGTCAGCTGTTCAGCCGCACTACCCTCACGCCGGCGTTCTCGCCGGCTGTCCCTAGCGCGACGTCAGCTGTCACCAGGGGGACGTCCTCCGCCATGGCGAGCGCGATGTAGAGGCAGTCGTAGACGGGGTGGTTGAGCGCACAGGCAATGTCGAGCGCTTGTGGGACCAGCGCGCTGGCATCGACGAGGTGGAGCGCCGCTTGATCCAGGGCACGCAACGCCTCGCGTGCGTCCTGTGGGCTCCACTCATCGCGTTGCACCTTCTTCCACAGTGCTTGCGCGCATTCGACGCGTGCCCACGCGGGAGCAAACACCGTGTCGGCTGCTTCGTACGCGCGCGCCGCCGCCTGAGTCGCCGGCTCCTCAGCGACCAGCTTCACCAGCACGCTCGCATCGAAGACCACGGCATTCACCGACCGTCCCGGTCCTCTCGTATGTCTGCGGTCGAGTCGCGCGTGCCTGTGGGCAGCTCGGCGCGGACGCGCGCAAGCATCGCGATCGATTCGGCCTTTGACAGCCGCAACGAGCTCTTCAGCGTATGGTGTATCTCGGCCTGCAGAGAGCGACCGTGCTGCTCGGCGCGTGTCTTGAGCCTGGCCATCGTGTCCTCGTCCAGACCTCGAATCAAGAAGTCGGGCATGGGCGGCACCTCCTCGGTGATACCATAATGATACCACCGGTCAGCAGGCGCCTCACTCCCGACCCTGCGCTATACTCCCAGCAGGCCCTGAACGCACTCTGAACGCATCCCGACCGGAGGCTTCCCATGCTCGACGCGCGCTTCGTCCGAGACAACCTCGATGCCGTCAAACAGGCGATGTCCAATCGTCGCTACGAGTGGGATTTCGACTCCTTCTCGCGGCTCGATGAGGAGCGTCGCGAGCTGATCCAGCAGGTGGAGTCGCTGCAGGCACGCCGCAACGAGGCGTCCAAGCAGATCGGCGAGCTGATGAAGTCCGGCAAGCGCGATGAGGCCGAGGCCCGCAAGGCCGAGGTCCGCGAGGTCAACGAGGGTATCTCGGCGATAGACGCTCATCTCGCACAGGTCGACGAGAGCGTCCGAGAGATGCTGCTCACCATCCCCAACGTCCCCGACGAGAGCGTGCCCGTGGGCGCCGACGAGTCCGAGAACGTCGAGGTCAGCCGCTGGGGTACGCCGCGCGAGTTCGGCTTTGAGCCCAAGGCGCACTGGGACCTGGGACCGGAGCTGGGCGTCATCGACTTCGAGGCCGGCGTGAAGCTGGCCAAGAGCCGCTTCGTCGTCCTCGGCAAGTGGGGTGCGCGCCTGAACCGCGCGCTCATCAACTTCATGCTCGACACGCATGCCGCGAGAGGCTACACCGAGTGGTCGGTGCCCGCGCTCGCCAACGCCGACACCCTGACCGGCACCGGTCAGCTGCCCAAGTTCGAGGACGACCTCTTCAAGACAGGCGACGGCCTCTATTTGATCCCCACCGCCGAGGTGCAGCTCACCAACCTGCATCGCGACGAGATGCTCGAGGCCGCCGACCTACCGCTGCACTACTGCGCGTACACGCCCTGCTTCCGTGAAGAGGCAGGCGCGGCTGGTCGAGACACCCGCGGCATGATCCGCGTGCATCAGTTCGACAAGGTCGAGATGGTGAAGTTCGCCACTCCCGAGACGAGCTTCGATGAGCTCGAGAGTATGGTCGTGGACGCCGGCAACATCATGGAGTTGCTCGGCCTGCCGTACCGCGTGATCACGCTGTGCACCGGCGACATGGGCTTCTCGGCAGCGAAGACGTACGACCTGGAGGTGTGGCTGCCGAGCTACAACGCCTACAAGGAGATCTCGAGCTGCAGCAACTGCACCGATTTTCAGGCGCGTCGGGCCAATATCAAGTACCGGGGCGGCGACTTCAAGGGCAGCCGCTTCGCGCACACGCTCAACGGAAGCGGCCTCGCGGTAGGGCGGTGTCTGGTCGCGGTGCTGGAGAACTATCAGCAGGCGGACGGCAGCGTGGTGGTTCCCGAGGCGCTGCGTCCCTACATGGGCGGGCTCGAGGTCATCTCGGCGAAGTAGCGGGTGACGCTGAACCGGCTGTAGCTACTCGTCCCACGTCTCGAAGAACACGCCAGCGAGTCGCTCGCTGCCGAACTGCAACGGGAAGCCGCAGAGCGTGACGTGGACTGTGGTGCCATCGCAGCGAACGATCCGGTTTCCAACGTGGGAGATATGCACGCCGTTCGCCAGGATGATCCGGGTACGCTCCGTGGTGGCCTCGCGAGAATCGGGATGCACGAAGTCGAGTACTGAGTGGCCGACAACGTCGCTTTGATGGTTCGACCTCAGGAGCCTCTGCATCGCGGGGTTGACGTAGACGATCTGCTCCGAGTCGTAGATCACCGCGGGAATGGGCATGGTCTCCACCATCAGGTTGCACAGATTGGCGACCGCAGGGCCGGATAGCGGAACCATGCATGCCTCCTTGCTCGGGTGAGTACATTGTAGTGGAAGCATCTGACACGCGCGCCATCCCCGTGCGGTAGGGAACATACCCCACGTCACCGTCGCTCACAGGAGGCCTCATGCCTGCTTCTAACACGCCCACAGTCCTTACCGTCTTCGGCGCCACCGGCGACCTCATGGCTCGCAAGATCGTGCCGTCGCTCGCGTACCTGAAGACCCGTGGGCGCCTGCCCGACCGCTTCAAGGTCATCGGATTCTCTCGGCGGGACTGGACCGATGCGACCTTGCGGGAGCACGTGGCGGGCATCCTTGACGGTTTCGAGGGCATCGCGCCCACCGGGGAGGAGCGCGAGGAGTTCCTCGACCTGTTCACCTACCACCAGGGCCAGTTCTACGACGACGACGCGTATGTGTCGCTCGCCGGACACCTCAAGCAGGTCGACGACGGCTGGGGGCTGTGCTCCAGCAAGCTCTTCTACCTCGCGGTACCGCCCGAGCAGTACCGCACGATCTTCGAGCGGCTGGCCGCCTCGGGTCTGACCGCGAGTTGTAGTGACCTCACCGGCTGGACGCGCGTGCTGGTGGAGAAGCCGTTCGGCGCCGACGGTGCGACCGCGCAGGAGCTCGACGAGCTTCTCGGCAGCCTGTTCGAGGAGCGGCAGATCTACCGAATCGACCACTATCTCGCCAAGGAGATGCTGCAGGGCATCCTGTCGTTCCGCTTCTCCAACGCGCTGTTCGAGCCGTCATGGAACGCCGGGTCCATCGACCGCATCGAGATACGGTTACTGGAGACCCTGGGCGTGGAGAAACGCGGCGCCTTCTACGATGGCGTAGGTGCGCTGCGCGACGTGGGGCAGAACCACCTGCTGCAGATGCTCGCGCTGGTCACGATGGAGAAGCCCGCCGATATGTCTTCCGAGGCCATCCGTGCGGAGCGTGCGGCCATGTGTGCGCGCTTGAGGGCGCCGTCGCCCGCCGACATCACCGCCCACAGCTTCCGCGCGCAGTACGACGGGTACTGCGACATCGCCGGCGTAGCGCCGGACTCGGATACCGAGACCTACTTCAGGCTGCGCACCACGCTCTCGGGTCCGCGCTGGGCGGGCGTGCCGGTCACGATGGATTCCGGCAAGCGTATGGGCGAGGCGCTCAAGGAGATCTCGGTGTACTTCCACCACCCCGAGGCGTGTCTGTGCGAGGACTCCGGTCCCGGGACGCACCGCAACAAGGTGACGTTTCAGCTTGAGCCCGAGGAGACCATCAAGATCGAGTTCTGGGCGAAGAAGCCGGGCTTCGACAACGAGCTTGAGCTGCGCGAGTTCACCTTCTTCCTCTACGAGAAGGAGGAGAAGGTCCAGTACGTCGAGGAGTACGCAAAGCTCCTCTACGACGCGATCGGTGGCGACCAGACGTTGTTCGTGTCCACCGAAGAGGTCGCGGCCATGTGGGCGTTCATCGATCCGGTCCTCGAGGTGTGGCGTAGCGGCGCAGTGCCGCTTGACCGCTATGAGCCGGACTCGAGTGAGGTCATCGAGCGTGCGATCGCGCGTGTGGACGGGCACCTGCGCGAGTGTCGTGAGATCGGCGTGGTGGGTCTCGGCAAGATGGGGGCGAACCTCGCGCGCAACATGCTCGATCACGACTGGCGCGTGGTGGGCTTCAACCGCACGGCCTCGGTAGCGGAGGCGATGGCCGATGAAGGCCTGGAGCCTGCGGGGTCGCTCGTCGCGCTTGCGGCCGCGCTGACTCCGCCCCGCGTGGTGTGGGTGATGGTGCCGGCTGGCGCTGCGACCGACGCGATGATCTTCGGCGAAGGCGGACTCACGAGCGTGCTGGAGCCGGGCGACCTCATCATCGACGGCGGCAACTCGCTGTACAAGGACACCATGGAGCGCGCGGTGCGCCTGAAGGAACTCGGTCTGCGCTTCCTGGATGCGGGGACGTCAGGCGGGCCGGGAGGCGCACGCGAAGGCGCATGCGTGATGGTGGGCGGCGAGCGCGAAGACTTCGACTCCGTGGAGGAGCTCTTCGCCGACATCAGCGTGCGCGACGGCTGCCGCTTCTTCGACGGGCACGGCGCCGGACACTTCGTGAAGATGGTCCACAACGGCATCGAGTACGGCATGATGCAGGCGATCGCCGAGGGCTTCAGCGTGCTGCGCGCCGCGGACTTCGGACTCGATCTCTCGAAGGCCGCAGAGGTCTACAACGAAGGCAGCGTCATCGAGTCGCGTCTTGTGGAGTGGCTTGCCGAGGCGTTCGAGGCACACGGAGTCGACCTCGCGGAGTTCTCGGGCGTCGTCGGCCATACCGGCGAGGGCGCGTGGACCGTGGATGCTGCCGAGGAGCTGGGTGTCGAAGCGCGGGTCATCCGGGCGGCGCTGCAGTATCGCATCGACAGCGAGCAGATGCCGGATGCCTACACCGGCAAGGTCCTCTCGGCGCTACGCAACCAGTTCGGCGGACACGGCAAAGGCGGCGGCGCCTAGTTGCCGGCGGCCGCTATCATCGCGCTCGCTCGCTCGATCTCGGCGGGGAAGAAGTCGACCGGGACGGCCTCGTGGCCGAGTGCTCGCATGACGTGAAAGCGCGCGCACTTACGGAAATCGCCCCTGCACCACTGGGTTCGCATGATGCGGGCGAGTTCGGGCGAGTAGCCTGCATCGTCGCGCGCGAGCGTGCAGATGCCGATGTGGGGGCAGGTATCGCGAAGGGGTCTCATGTAGTGCCTGTCTAGAAGTTTGTTAACGCGAGAACGAGCATACGGCCGACCCACCGGGTGATGCAATCTATCTGAATGGCTGATGGTTCGCCTGCTACTTGGCGATCTCGGCGAAGTGCGCGTTGTAGCGACCGCCGCCGCCGGCCACGAACGTCTCGTAGTCGGGGATCTCGTAGACGCGAAGCCGGTTGTCGAGGAAGTCGCTGAATATCAGCAGCTTGCCGTCGTCAGAGACGTCGAGCGCGGTGGGCTGGTTGCCTGCGATGAGCGCGTCGAGCGGCTGTCCGTTGGTGGTGTCGAAGACCAGGATCGAGCCCCACTCCGGTCCCGGGATGTAGTACGTCACGGGATTGTTCTCGCCCCGGCAGCTCACGAACAGCATCTTGCCGTCCGGCGTCAGGTCGATTGTGTTGGGCTTCTCATCGACGTCCACGAACTTCGTCGTGGTCCCGGTGGCCATGTCGTGGACCCAGATGAGGTCTTCTCTCATGTCCGAGATGAACAGTCGGCCCGTGCTCTCATCGGCAACTATGTGGCGCAGCGCTCCGCCTTCGGTGAACAGCACCGTCTTCTCGTAGGTGGCGAGGTCGATCCGCTCGAGGTCACCCGAGTCGAAGCCGGCCACGTAGAGGTACTTGCCGTCATCGGTGGCGTACATGCCACGCGGTGTGTCAGAGACGCCGACGCGCTTCACGAGCTCACCCGTGTTGAGGTCGATGATCGAGACGTCGTCACCTGACCAGTTGCTTGCATACAGCGTGTTCTCATCCGGCGAGAGCTCCACCCACTTCGTCCAGGCGCTCCCGGTGTCGAACTCGCGGAGGATCTGCCGCGTCTTCACGTCGATCTCGAAGCACTTCGCCGTCTCCATCTGCGACGTGTAGGCGAGCGTGCCCTCCTTGTTGAAGATGACCTCGACGGCGCCGTATTCGCCGATATCCACTCCGCCGATGAGCGCGCCCGTGCGCGGGTCGAAGATCTGGATCGATGGCGGGCCGTTCAAGATGCTCGTCCACGCCTCACTGCCGTCGTGCGTGATCGAAACGCCCTTGGGCGCGCCTTTGGTCGTGATCGTCCCCACACCGTGCAGGATCTGTCCCTCGGGATCCATGTAGTAGTCGACGGTGCGCGTCTCCTCCAAGAAGAAGTCGGTCGTGAACGTGTTGTAGCCGTTCATGGCGAGCGACATCGTCACGGGGCCCGCAGGGACCTGCTGTTCGAAGGGCGCGGTGCCCGAGATGACCTCGCCGTTCTCAAGCGTGATCTGGCACGCCGCGCCCTCGGGATGGCTCACGATCGAGACGGTCACCGGCAGCGGGGTCAGCTTGTACTCGAACGGCTTGTTCTTGCCTCGCTTGAGCTCCACAGACGTCTCGAATGGCTCGAACCCCTTGCGCTCGATCTCGACGGTGTAGACGCCGGGCTGGAGTTCCTCGACCTCCATCGTCCCTGAAGCACTGGTGCCGTTGAATGTGATGATCGAGTCTGCCGGAGACGCGACGATGCTTGCCGAGGCGGGACGGGTGAGCAGGAAGACTCCCAGCGCCCCGCCGCCGAACACGAGAAGTATCGCTACGAGTGCGAGAGCTATCGTGCGGCGCATCCGTCCGCGTGGACGCCGGCCATGAGTGAAGCCGTCGCCATAGGGTCTGTCGATATGGTCGCCGCGTGAGCGCCGCGAGCCGCCGATCCCGATCGGGGAGCTGGAGATGGTCGGGGGTCTGGTCGAGAAGCCACGCTTCTTGCCGTGACGTCCGCCTCGTGTTCGCCGGTACTCGTAGTCCGTCACGATCGCCTCCCGGACTCCTAGGGCTCTCGCTTCATCTTACCGCTCATGCCCCACCACGACATAAGCGCGATGCCGCGGACCAGTCGCAGCCCGCGAAGCAGGGTGTAGGTCTTACCGGTCGTGCGGCCGGGGACCTGTGCCAGGATGGGCACGACCTCGCGGCCCACGACGTCGAGGGGGACGCCGAAGGCATCCAGCGCGAGCGCCACATTGCCCCGCGAAGCCTCGAGCTTGGGGCTGCACGGCATGTCGTCTCGGTAGAAGTCGGTCGCGACCATGCCGGGTACGAAGGCGTGGATAGACACCGGAGCGTCCTTGTTCTCCGCGGCGAGACTCTTGGTCAAGCTCGAGACGGCGGCTTTCGTGGCCGCGTAGCTCGCGGTGTACGGCGTCGCTTCGCCGCGATAGCCGCGTCCCGCCATGTTGATGAGGACGCCACCGTGCTCGCGGAAGTATGGCACGAGCAGCCGGCACGCCAGCATCGTTCCGGTGAGGTTGATGTCGACGATCGTGCGAATCTCCTCGGCAGAAAGCTCATCAACGGGGCGATATCCCTCCGAGATGCCGGCGTTGTTCATCCAGACGTCGACCCGTCCCCAGCGCTCGATCGCATGTGCGAGAAGTCCCTCAAGGTCTGCGCTGCGGGAGACATCGCACGGCATGCCTGAAGCCAGACCGCCGCTTGCCATGATCTCGGCGATGGCGGCATCCACCGCTGCGGGCGTGCGCGAGCTGACGACGACGTTCGCCCCCGCAGCAGCTGCGGCTTCGGCGATCGCGCGTCCGATGCCGCGGGTCGAGCCGGTGATGACGACGGTCTTGCCTACAAGCGCGCCGATCATAAGGTTCGCTCCCTGAGGTCGTGTGCGAGTACTCGTTTCGTGAGTGCGACAGCGTCGTCGATGTCCTTCGCGTCCAGCAGGCGCCCTTCTGCCGAGATGCGCAGCACGTCGCCGGGGTCCCAGCCGAGCACGATGACGGTGCGTCCGGCCTTGAGCGCCAGCGCGACCTCGGAGACGGTGCCCGGTCCGCCGGGGAGCGCGACAACGACATCGCTCGACAGCACGTTCACGACGTTGCGCGCGTCACCCATGCCGGTGCGGATGGCGATGTCGAGGTATGAGGAGGCTGCCGAGGAGTCCTCGTCGGGTAGCACGCCTACGACGAGTCCTCCCGCTTCGCGGGCGCCTCGCGATGCCGCGTCCATCACACCGGCGGCACGGCCACCGGTGAGCAACACCCATCCCTCGGCAGCGATCCTCGCGCCAAGATCGTGGGCGACATGCAAGGCGGCCCCATCGAGGGGCCGCCCGGATCCCATCACTCCGATGATGGTGCGCATGGCACCACCCCCTTTGGAGAGATGTTACTTCAGTTCGAAGATGACGGTCACGTTCGCCGAGATGTCGAGCTGCCCCGGCTCGATCGGTACGGACTGCGCCATGTCGGCGGCATATGCGCGCTCGTAGGTCACCGTGGGAACCGTCACGCCAGTCTCGGAGATCGCGATGACCTCGCCCACGGTCTTGCCGGCGGCCTTCGCCATCGCTTCGGCGCGGGTGCGCGCATCGTTCACGGCGTCGGCGATCGCGGCGTCGCTTGCCTCGGCATCGTCCTCGAGCATGAAGGAGGGCCCGCCGATGTCGGTCGCACCCGCGTTGGTGGCGGCGGCGATGACATCACCAAGTGATGCGAGGTCGCGGATCTTGACACTCACGTTGATCGAGGCCTGGTAGCCCAGGATGACCGGCGCCTTGCCCTCGCGGTAGTCCTGCTGCGGGTAGAGGCTGACGTTGGCGGTCTGGATGTCCTTGCTGTCGATGCCGGCCTTCTTGACCGCATCTGTGATCGCTGCGGCTGTGGCGGAGGCGGCGTCGAGCGCAGCCTGCGCCTCGGTCTCCTGCACGGTGACGCCGAAGTTCATGCGCGCCATGTCCGGAGCCGCGGGCGCCATGCCTTCCCCTGCGGCGGTCACGGTGTTGAGCGGAGCCGCCCCTTCGGTGGGGGTGACGACTTTGGTGGTGCAGCCGGCCAACGCGAGTGCGATGACCAGCGCCGAGATGATCAGCAACGTGCGCGTGCGCATGACTCCTCCTTGGGACATGGCGGCATCGGCCGCGATATGGTCTTGTCCCTAAGACGACAAGAAGACCCCGCCGGTTCCCGGCGAGGTCCTCATATGCACTATGGTGCGCCCTGCAGGATTCGAACCTGCGGCCTTCTGATTCGTAGTCAGACGCTCTATCCACTGAGCTAAGGGCGCTTGTGCCCGTTTGGGCTTAGCAATCCTGCCACCAGGCAGAAGAGATGTCAAATGGCGGAGAGTGAGGGATTCGAACCCTCGAAGGAGTAATTAACCCCTTACTCGCTTAGCAGGCGAGCGCCTTCAACCGACTCGGCCAACTCTCCGCACCCGCCGGCACCCGTTTCGGCGCGACGCGGAGACCATTATACACACGGAGTGCCTGCTGAGAAGCACGCTTGCGCGGGAGGGTATAACATTGGCGAAGAGTGCCGAGGGGAGGCCGAGTGAAGACCGACGTGCGGGTACGTCCCGGTCTCGCGAAGCAGGGTGCGCGAGTTCTGGCCAAGGTCGTGTTCGCAGTCATGGGACGCGGTCTTGTGGCGTGCGCGCGAATCGATCCTCGCGTGCGTGCCGAGGCGCTGTCATGGCCGGAGGGCACCACGATCACCCTTGCGATCCTGCCGGGGCACCCGAGTGTCACGGTGCGCAAACTCAATGGCAGGCTCCGCTCGCTCGGTTCGAAAGGCGCGGGTGGATCGACGCTGCTTGTGACGTTCAAGAGCGCCGATGCCGCAGTGCCGGTCCTTCTCGGCATGAAGAGCATCCTGCAGTCGTTTGCCGAGCACCGCGCCACCGTCCGGGGCGACCTGGGGCTGGCGATGTCGCTCGTGCGCTGCCTGCACATCGTCGAGGGCTATCTGTATCCCGACATCATCAACCGGCGCATCCTGCCGCGGCCCGCGGTGCGTGAAGCGGCGGGTCATCTGCGCGCATACGCGGGGCTTCTCGGCGGTTCCGTGAACCTGAAGCAGGAAGGAGCGGCGTCGTGATCCCTGCATACTACGAGTTCTCGAACCGGGCGAAGGTGCTCTCGGGCGAGAAGGCGATCGAGAATATCCCGTACGAGCTGCAGAGCCTGGAGGCGAGCCACCCCATACTCGTGACGAACCGCCAGCTGCGCGATCTGGGGCTGGTCGACATCGTACTGAGCGCACTCGCTGCCGGTGGTATCGAGGTCTGCGCGATCTACGATGCGGTTCCGGTGGACTCATCGGTGGACGTGGTCAACGACCTCGCCCGCGTCTACCGCGAAGCCGGCTGCGACGCGATCATCGCCGTGGGCGGCGGGTCGGTGCTCGACACCGCGAAGGGCGCGAACATCGTCCTTACCACCGGAGCTCAGGACATCAAGGAGTACATGGGTACCGAGATCATCAAAGCACGTTGCATGAAGCCCTTCATCGCCGTTCCGACTACTGCCGGTACGGGCTCTGAGGTCACCGGCGCCGCAGTCATCAAGGACACCGAGCGGCACGTCAAGATGGGTTTCGTCAGCTACTCGCTTCTGCCGGACGTCGCGGTGCTCGATCCGCGAATGACGGAAGGGCTGCCCCCGCGCCTGACCGCGTCGACCGCCCTCGATGCTCTGACTCACGCGGTGGAGGCGTTCAGCTGCCGACAAGCCAATCCGCTCTCCGACGGTTACGCTCGTGCGGCGATCGACCTCATCCGCGAATATCTGCCGGTCGTGCTCGACAACGGTCGCGATCGCACCGGGCGTTTGGCGATGGCGAACGCCGCACTGCTTGCGGGCGTGTCGTTCAGCAATGCGATGGTGGGCATCGTGCATGCGATCGGACATGCGTGTGGCGGGCAGTGCGGTGTGGCGCACGGGGATGCCATGGGCATCCTGCTTCCGCACGGCATGGAGTACAACATGGATGTCGCGGGTGAGCGCTACGGCGAGCTGCTGCTGCACCTGAAGGGTGCCGAGGCGTACGCCTCGACGCCTGCCGATGAGCGACCGGCGGCGGCTGTTGCCGCCGTGCGAGACATGCTCTCTGATGCGGCGACGCGTGCAGGGATGCCCATGCGCCTCTCGCAGGTAGGAGTGAGCGCCGAGCAGCTTCCGGTCATCGCCGCGACGGCTATCAACGACGGCGCGATATCGATGAACCCGAAAGATGCGGACGTCTCGGACGTGATAGGGATCCTGCGCGCGGCGCTGTGAGGGAAACGTGCAGCGGCGCGTATGGCGGAGGGGGAGGGATTCGAACCCCCGGTGGGTTGCCCCACAGTGGTTTTCAAGACCACCGCAATAAGCCAGACTCTGCCACCCCTCCGCGAGGTGCGCTGCCTACTTGGCACCAGGTAGTGTAGCATCGCGGTATGGAGTCCGACACGACCTACATGGCTCTTGCGCTTGAAGAGGCGCGCGCTGCGGCTGCGATCGGTGAGGTTCCCATCGGCGCGGTCGTTGTCTGCGACGGCGCCGTCGTGTCCCGAGGGCACAACAGGCGCGAAGTCGATACCGATCCGACGGCCCACGCGGAGCTGCTCGCGATCCGCGAGGCCTCACAGAGTCTCGGTAGATGGCGCCTTTCCGATTGCACCGTGTATGTGACGCTCGAGCCGTGCCCCATGTGCGCTGGCCTCATGCATCAGGCGCGCATCGCGCGGCTCGTTTACGGAGCGACCGACCCCAAGGCGGGCGCCGTAGGCACTCTCTATGACCTCAGCAATGACGAGCGTCTCAACCACCGGTTCGAGGTGACGGCAGGCGTACTTGCCGATGAGAGCTCGCAGATGCTCAAGGAGTTCTTCGGGCGGCTGCGCACCGCGCGGCAGCAAGACGGGACGGGGGACGAGTGATGCGTTCGATGTTGAAGCGGCTGGCGTTGGTCATCTCGGTGGCTGTCGTTGCGGCGATGCTGGTGCCCGGTGTCGCTGTGGCGAAGTCCTACACGATGGGACCGGTGGCGATCGACGCGACGGTCATGCCGGACGGCTCCATGCAGGTGAGCGAGACGCGTACGTTCAACTTCAGTGGCGACTACACGTTCGTCTTCTGGGACATGGATGTAGCGGACTCGGGCGGTATCGAGATACTCGGCCTTGAGGGCCCCGATGGGATATACACGCCCACCGATGATCCCTCCGCAGCCGACACGCGGCCTCCCGGTACCTACCAGGTGATCGACTACGGCTCGAGCGTCCAGGTGAAGGCGTTCTTCCGCATGGCTGACGTGAGCGCGCCCTTCAGGCTCACGTACGTCGTGTATGGTGCCGCAACGCGCTATCAGGACACCAGCGAGCTGTACTGGAAGTTCATCGGCGACCGCTGGGACCTCGGGGTCGACGACGTGAGCATCAACATCAAGTTCCCCAACCCGGGTGATCCGGTCGTTGCCGGTGAGAACCTACGCGCATGGGCGCACGGGCCGCTGACGGGCTACGTTGACGTCGAGGAGGCGCTGAGTGCTGTCACGCTGACGGTCCCCGACGTCCCGGCGAACACATTCATAGAGGCTCGCGTGGCGTTCCCGGACACATGGTTGTCTTCAGCTCAGGTGGTACCTGCTGCGCGCCTGGAGACGATCCTTTCCGAGGAGAAGGAGTGGGCCGACGAGGCCAACAGCAAGCGGAACACTGCCCGCGTGCTCGTCTGGGGCAGCCTCATCGTCTCGCTCGGCGCGTGCACGGCGATCCTTATCGTCGCGATCATGCAGTTCCTCGCCCACGGCAAGGAGTACAAGCCGCAGTTCCAGGGCCAGTACTTCCGCGAACTTCCTGCCGAGATCCCTCCGGCGCTCGTGGGCTCACTGATGAAGATGGGCCAGCCCGATAACGACGACATGACTGCGACGCTTCTCGATCTCATCGATCGTGGCGTTGTGAACATCGAGCGGATCATCGAGCAGAAGAAGGCGCTTCTCGGCCTGATGAGCAAAGACGAAGAGACCTACCGGCTCACACTTGACCGGAGCAGGGCGGTCAACCTCGATCCTGCCGAGGCCAAGTTGCTGACGCTCTTCTTCGACAAAGTGGCCCGCAGCGACAGCTTCACGATGCTCGAGCTGCAGGAGCGGGCGAAGGCCGCGCCGAGCACCTACGTGAACGGTGTATCCGACTGGAAGAAAGCCGTCGAAGAAGATATGCGTGCGCGGGGCTACATGGAGCAGGGTGGAGCCAGTCGCCAGGCGGGCTTCATAGCGCTCGGCGTCCTGTCGATCGCCCTTGGCTTCCTCCCGCTGGTTCTCGCCGGCACCGGGTGGGCGCTCATCTGGGCGATTCCGATGGGCATCACCACGATGGTCCTCGGCTTCAATATGCAGCGCCGCAGTCCTGAGGCGGCCGAGCTGCACGCGAAGTACGAGGGCGTTCGCAACTACCTGAAGGACTTCGGTCGCATGCAGGAGAAGCCGCCCACGCACGTCGTGCTGTGGAAGCACTTCCTCGTGCTCGCGGTCGTCTTTGGCATCGCTGACGAGGTCATCAAAGCCATGCAGGCCAAGGTCCCGGAGGTCATGACCGATCCCAACATGGGCCGCATGCTCTGGTTGTCGACGCCCAACGCCTATGGCGTGACGCCCATGAGCGCCATCACAACGGGTGTCGCCTCGGCAGCGAGCGTAGCCACTTCGGCCAACTCGTCCTCATCAGGCGGCGGCGGAGGATTCTCCGGCGGCGGTGGCGGCGGCGGTGGCGGCGGCGGCGGTGGCGCCGGATAGGCCGCTCGGCATGTGAGACGTGATGCGTCGCACGAATAGGCGACGCAAGACACCTCACACTCAAGGAACAATGCCCATTCAGCCGAATAAGGTTGGTACGATACATACTCGTGCCCGAAGCTGCGGAGGAACCACACGTATGAGGCTCGTCAAAATGCTCTGCTATGCAGGTCTTCTGACACTGACCCCTGCCACGGCGTACGCTGCCGAGGGCGACGGCGGCCTGAGTTCCGCGCTGTCTACGGGGGCGGGCGTCCTCGTGCTCGTCCTCACACTCGTGCTCTTGATCGAGATGCTCGCCCTGAGACGACTCGCCGAAGGTTCGGCGCTGGCTGAGAACATCTCGTTCGCCGTACTCGCGGTCGTCGTCCTGGCGGCATCCGTTCTGGTTGGCTGGCTGGGGCGCTTCGTGGACGCGGGCTTCACCGCGGATCAGGCGCGCCTGGGCGCAGATCTGCTCAGTGTTGTGGCGATCGTGTTCTTCGTCATCTTCTTCCGCCGCGTCAGGCGTGCGATGTCCAGGTTTCTCAAAGTCATCACGGGCCAAGACGAGGACATGATCGCGGCGATGAACGCCGATGCGCTGGAGTCCAAAGATGCCTAACGTGTTGGCCGAGCGCATAGAGGAGGTTCTCCGTCCGATCGTGGGCACCGTGCTCGCGAGCGTATCGGTCGACCTCGAGTCGAAGCGCGTAGGCAAGGACGCCGAGTCGATCACACGTGCGGACCTGCCCTACATCGCCGACAACCTGTCGCTGCAGCTCCGCCTCGTGGTGGGCCCCGATCTGGCCGCTGCTGCGGCGGAACAGGTGCGCAGCATCGCCTGAGCCGGAATCGCCGACCGACCTTCGCAAGCAGCGCGCGTATACTGGTTCGCGTGGACCCTATCTCTTGAGGGGGAGCAGTGACGGAGCGACACGTTCCAGACCCCGACGAGCTACGCTCCCTGCTGGAAGCGGGAGACGATTGGATCATCCAGCGGGTCCTCACTTACGCGCAACGCCTCGGCTACACGCGATACACGTCCACTCTGGAAGAGGCCTGGCGAGTCTCCGTGCGCGGTCTCTCCGAATCGCTGGCCCTCGCCCTCGACGAGTACGGGTGTGATCTGGACATCGAGTGCGAGGAGGACGTGACCAAGGATCCGGCCGTCGCTTTCGGCACTGAAGAGGCCAGGCGACACCGTACCCGCGGCATCGACCTGCGGATGTTCCTGTCGCTCATGAAGTACTACCGTTCCGCCTACGAGGACTACGTAGGGGTCAAAGTCGAAGACCCCACGCTCGCGTGGGAGTACCGCACGGTCATCGAGCGCTTCTTCGATCGCGTCGAGCTCGGCTACACCGTTGAGTGGGCAGGCCTGAGCGAGCAGAGTGCCTTGACGGAGATGCAGGAGCGCACTCGCGAGAGTACCGCCGAGAAGGTGAAGTACCTCACCGTGTTCGAGAGCGTCAGCGAGCCGCTGGTGCTTCTCACCAGCGACGGGTTGATCGACAACATCAACGAGACCGCAGCGCACCTTTTCGGTGTGCCGGGAGTCTCGGGCTCTTCGTACTACTCGCAGGTGTCGGTAGGAGAGCGTTTCACTCCACTTGCCGAGGAGATCGACGACTTCCTCAAGCACGACTACCGCGACCAGCATTTTGAGCGGGAGCTGGAGACCTCAGAAGGCTCCAAGGTGTTCGTCGTGCGCTTCAAGCGTCTGCTCGATTTCAGCGGCAAGTTCACCGGGCTCACCGTGGTGCTTTCGGATGTGACCGAACGAGTCGGCGTAGAGAAGGAGCTCAGGTCCAGCCAGCGCCAGTACGAGTCGCTGTTCCACAACATGATGGATGCATTCGCTCATCATCGGGTTGTACGCGACGGGGAAGGCGCCGTTGTCGACTACGTGTTCCTCGAACTCAATGACGCGTTCCAGAAGATGACGGGTCTCTCGGAAGAGGATAGCCTCGGACGGCGTGTGACCGAGCTCCTGCCGGACCTCGCCAACGACCCCTTCGACTGGATCGGGGCATACGCTCGCGTCGTGGACGAGCAGGCGGAGACGTCGTTCGAGGTGTTCTCGGACACGCTCGACAAGTGGTATGACATCCAGGCATATCCCACCGGGCCGGAAACGTTCGCGGTCGTGTTCAGTGACGTGACGGACACCAAAACGCAGGAGGTACGGCTGGAGAGCCTTGTCGCCGAGAGAACCCGCGAGCTGCAGGAGTCGCTCGATGCTCTCGCCGAGGCGAATCACGTCAAGGACGACTTCCTTGCGGGCATGAGCCACGAACTGCGCACGCCGCTCAACACGGTGCTGGGATTCTCCGGGATGCTGCTGTCGGGTCTTGCGGGGGAGCTCAACGAAGAGCAGTCGAGGCAGATCGGCATGATCCGCTCGGCAGGGGAGAGACTGCTGACGCTTGTCAACGATGTGCTGGACCTTTCCCGCATCGAGGCCGGGTATGTGGACGTCGAGGCACACGAGTTCGATCTCGTGACGCTGTGCGAACAGGTGGCCGAGAGCCTCCGTCCGATCGCGGCCAGCAAAGGGATCCAGCTGAGCGTGGACTACGACGACCTCGTCATCCCGGTCTGGACCGATGAGGACAAGACCGCGCAGATCCTCCTGAACATCCTCTCCAATGCACTCAAGTTCACGGACTTCGGCCGGATCCGCGTCGAGCCGTCTATCGAGCGCGACGGGCTGACCGCGAGGGTGAAGATCCGTGACACGGGCAGAGGCATCGAGCCTGAGGACGTGCCGAAAGTGTTCGAGCGTTTCCATCGCTCGAACCTCACCGAGCCGCTCAAGGACGGTGCGGGTCTGGGCTTGGCGATCTCATCGCGGCTGGCCGAGCTGCTGGGCGGCCGGATCGAGGTCGAGAGTGCGCCGGGTATCGGATCGACGTTCACGCTGATCGTCCCGGTACGGCACGAGTCCGCGCGTATCTAAGGCCCGGAAGCGCGTCTAGGCGAGATGATGCGACCGGCGGAGACGGTGGGCGACGTACGACGCCGCCGTGAGAGATGCGAGCCCCGCGAGCCACACGAGCTTGCCCAACGGCACGTTGTGCTCCACCGGACGGGCGGGCTCGATCAGCTTCAGCGAAGAGGCCTCGATCGTCATGTCGCCACCATGTTCGGGATCCGCCGCATGGAAGACGCCGGTCACTTCGACTATGTCTCCGCGTGTGTCGTAGTCGCCGAATCCTGTCACCAGGCGCGCCAGTTCGGTCGGCACGATGATCGCCTGACCCGAGTTGAACCCTGACGGCTCGGCCCCTTCGGGTATGGTCCGCAGTGCGTAGGGGTCATCGTTCACATGGAGCCACGTGATATCGCCGCGCTCCATGGCTTCGCCGATCACCTCGCCGGTGAAAGTGATCGTGACGCCGTCCCATTTCTCGGCGTGCTCGACGAGCTCGATGCTTGAGACGGCCGACGATGCCGAGGCGACAGCCGCGTGCGTCAGCATCATCGACAGGACAAGTACCGCAAGCAGTGGAGCGCGACGTCTCATCGTCCCCTCACCACCGACCATGCCCACCCTGCCAGGGCGAACACCGACAGGAACTCCATGCGGCCGAGCCACATCGCGATAGTCAGGACGAGTTCCATGCCCCAGGGCATGCCGGGCGCAACGACTCCGCAGGACAGGCCGGTGTTGGAGGCCGCCGAGACACCGTCGAACATCGCCTCAACCAGCGGGTATCCCGACAGCACGCCTACGAAGGTCACGATCGCGTGCATGGTCAGGAATGCGACGGTGATGGTGAACGCACCACGGACGATCTCGTCGGTGAGTATCGTGTCGCGGATGTGGTGGTACTTGATCTTGACCACGGCGGAGTCCGGGCTGACCATCCTGCGGATGTCCTGGATGAAGGACTTGGTGATGATACCGACACGCAGGCCCTTGATGCCGCCCGCAGTGGACGCGGATGAGCCACCGATAACCATCGCGATGATGATGGCGAACATCGCCGCCGGCCCCCACTGCGTGACGAACGAGCGGGAGTAGATGGTTCCGAACCCGGTCGTCGTATGTGCCGAGATGAGCTGGTAGAAGACCTTACGGAAGAGCGTCACGGCTTCAGGGTAGACGTTTGCTTTCGCCAGCCCGAACGAGGCGGCCGCGATGAGTACCGTCAATGTCACAGCGAACGAACGCGTCTCGATGCTGCGCAGTATCTCTCGGCGGTCCTTGGTCCAGACAGCCCAGTGCAGCGCGAAGTTCAGCGATCCTGCGAAGAAGATGATGATGCAGGCGGCCTCGAAGACCGGTGAGTGGTACCAGAACGTGTTGTACGACTGTGGCGCAAACCCGCCGGTGCTGAACGATCCCATGAACACCCACAGCCCGTGCAGCGCGGCCCGGACCGGCTGCTGACCCAGTGACAGTCCTATGAGGGCAAGGGCTATCGTTCCGACGAGCATCCACACGAAGCTGACCATCCAGATGATACGAGCCGTGTTGATGACGTTGGGCAGCAGGCGCTCTTCCTTGCCTTCACCCACGGAGAGCTGGAACGTCCCGGGAGTGCCCTTGAAGAGGAACGTCAGGGCCATGACGATGATGCCTTGCCCGCCGGCGAAGGTCATCACGAATCTCCACATGTTGAGCCCGTTGGCGACGTGGTCAAGGTCCTGGAGCAGATACAGGCCCGTGGTGGTGTAGCCGCTCATCACATCGAACACGCAGTCGAGGAACGAGCTGTAGTGTCCGGCCAGCGCCAGAGGTATTGCGCCGAGGAGTGTGGCTGCGATCCATGAGGCAGACACGATCATGAATGCGTGGCTGCGACGCAGGCCATTGCGCGTGTGGAAGATCGCTTGGAGCAAGAAGCCGAAGCTCATGCATGCGAACATACCGATGCCGAAGTCGACGGCTGTTTCCCACTCGGCGAAGGCGATCGCAGTCGCAAGCGGAAACAGCATCAGCAGGCCGACACCGACCACGACGCGACCGGTGTATGTGGCGATGATGCGGTGATCTTCCGCAGTAGGGCGCAGGATCAACGCCCTAGCCACCTCGCGGCCTCGACAGCGACGAAGGCAAGCGTGCCGAGGATACCGACGCAGAGCACTTCGGCTATGATCCCTCGTGCGAAGGCGGTCGGATCACCGACCAGAGTGGCAGCGCGACGCATGCGACTCACGCCAGCGAGCTCGTCTTGCGAGCCGGGATCCGGTCGATGAGCGCTGTGGCGACTGACTCGGGACCGCAGATGCACTCGATGTCGAGCGCGCGGAAAGCGATATCGTTGCGAGCGCATGCGGAAAGCGCAAGGCGGTTGCGGATACCGAAGAGTCGCTCCGACAGCAGGCACGTCACGATATTCGCGCTGTCGCTGCCCGCGAGTGCGAAGATGACGTCCGCATCGGCAGCGCGTGCATGCGTGAGCGAGACGGAATCCGTGCCCGCGCCACAGACCACGAGTGCAGATGGGTAGCGCATCGCCAGCTCCTCTGCACGCCGGGGGTCCTCCTCGATGATGGAAACGCCGTGCCGCTCATGCAGCAGTCGGTCTGCGATACAGCACGCGATGGTGTCTCCACCGACGATGATGGCCTGCATGTCCCAACCTCCCTGCTTCGGCAGCACACCTCAGTGTAGGAGGCCGGGCGTTCAGAACTGGTAAAGGTCGGCGGCATCGGCATAAAGATGATGTAAAGGGGATATCAGCGTGTATTCAGCCTCAATCCGACACCCGGTTCGGTGAGTACGTAGCGGGGCACGGCCGGGTCGGTCTCGATCTTCTTGCGCAGATTGCTCACATGTACGCGGATCGTGCGTACGTCTACCAGGTCGTCTGAACCCCACACCGCTTCGCTGATCTGAGCCCAGGTGACCAAACGGTCGGCATTCCGTGCGAGAACCGCGAGTATGCCGAATTCGAGCGGCGTGAGCGTCACCGGCTCGTTCGAGCGGCTGACCACGTGAGACGCGATATCGATGCGAAGGTCGTCCACCACCACGATCGGTGGGGCCGAAGCCGTGCCAGAAACACGCCTGAGAAGCGCATTCACACGCGCGACGAGTTCGCCTGCAGAGAAGGGTTTGGTCAGGTAGTCGTCTGCGCCCATCTCGAGCGCGGCGATCTTGTCGGATTCATCGCCTCTCACCGAAAGCACCATGATCGGGATCGTGAGCCACGTGCGCAGCTGGCCGCACAGGTCGATCCCATCGGTGTCGGGCAACGTCAAGTCCAATACGACCAGGTCGGGCGTTCGCTGCATGAGCGCATCGAGCGCCTCCTGCCCGTTGGCCGCTGCGATCACGTCGTACCCACGGCTGCCGAGGATCGTCTCCAGCGCCCGCAGGATCTGCGGCTCATCATCGACGACCAGTACACATCGGTGAGCGCTGTGGTCAGTCATCTCGTCCGTTCCTCAGTCGTGGGCAACTCCAGCACGAAGCGTGCCCCGCAGGGCTCGGCATCCTCGATCCAGATCGCGCCGCCGTTCGCGATGAGTATCTCCCGGGTGAGCGAGAGGCCCAATCCCGTGCTCGAGGTGGAGGCCAGTCCGGCCGTACCGCGGTAGAACTTATCGAAGACCTGCTCCCGCTCCCTGGGGATGATCCCCGGCCCGCGGTCTTCGACCCAGACGAGCAGCCTGCCGTCTCCTGATGAATGCGCGCCGATTATCACCGTGCCGCCGCTGTAGATCAGTGCGTTGTCCACCACATGCCGCAGGCCGCGCGCCGTTTGGACGAAGTCCGCGAAGGCGAAGGGGAGACCGGTCGGCACCTCGAACCGGATGCGTTCCCGGGCCGACTCCGAGAGCTCATGGACGACGGCGCCAACCAGCTCTCCTGCCTCGAATTCGTTCGGACGCGGAGTCCACGCCTGTGCCTCGAGGCGGGACAGGTCGAGAAGGTTCCCGATGGCGCGGTCGAGTCGATCGAGGTCCGCAGTGATGCTGCCTAGCGTCTTGCGTATCTGCGCGGGGCTGGCTTCATCCCCCCGCTCGAGCAGGTCGGTCATGGAGGCAGTCAGTGAGGCCAGCGGCGTCTTCAACTCGTGGGAGACCGATGAGATGAGGGCCGTTCGCAGGCGTTCTGCTTCCCGGTCGGCCGCGGTGCGCATCGCCAGGTCACCCATGCGATGACTCTCGAGGTATGCGGCAACGAGGTGGGCTATCGACTCAAGGAAGGTCAAGTCTCCTGCATCGAGCCGTCGGTCGGCAATCACTTGCAGGAGCCCCTCTGCCCCCGCGCTGGCGTGTAGCGGCAAGACGACCTCATCCGGGTTGTCGCCGCAGGTCTCCGTCGTCACGTCCGCGCCCCAGCAGTCGTGGGCGATACGTTGTTCCTCTTCGATCGTGGGTACAGGGAGCGTCGAGCCACGGACCGGTACGAGCGCACCTTCACCTCCGGGGATCCACAGTCGCGCGCCCTGGACGTCGGCGACCTCACGCGCCTGCTGGTCGACCATCTCGGCCATCGTCTCGGCGGACGTGTCGGCGACCAGTCGCGAGCTGACGTCGTAGAGAGCTGCGGTCCGGGACTCCTCTTTCAGCGCCCGTTCCTCCCGCTCGCGCAGACGGCCGGTCTGGGTTCCCACCGCCACGGCGACGATCAGGAACGCGGTCAGGTGCAGGATGTCGCCGCTCTCCGCGACCCTGAGGGTGTGATAGGGCGGGAAGAAGAAGAAGTTCCATGCGAGGAAGGACAGGCCCGCCGAGATGACCGCGGGGCCCGTTCCTGCCGTGCCCGCGATGAAGCCGACGATCAGCAGGTACGGCCAGCCCCACTGTTCTCTGCCGAGCAGGGAGCGGAAGGGAACGAAGACAGCGGTGGCGGTCACAACGGACAGAACCGCAGCCGTCTTGCCGAAGCGACCGACCGTCGAATTGACCCAACGTGTGAGCCGAGCTAGCACTCCGCATCCCTTCCCCCATCGGGAGTGAGTACAGACTACGCTTGACTTGGGTCGGCCGCTAGATTGCCCGCCCCCCTCATCCTCGCTATACTCGCCTTTGCGTTTCCGCACGGCTGGCGCACCGGTCGGGCGGGACGCCACGGAGAGTTGTCCGAGTGGTTGAAGGAGCACGACTGGAAATCGTGTGTGCCGGCTTGAACCGGTACCCAGGGTTCGAATCCCTGACTCTCCGCCAGTGAGAATCACGCACGTCAGCGTGCGAATGCAGGGCGTCTCTGAGTGATCGGGGGCGCCTTGCTCTTTGCCCGGCTACTCCTCCGGCGCTGTTTCGTCTTCCGAAGGAGCACCCAGATCCTCGCTGCGCCGCTCGGCTACGACTCTGCCGCCGCCGAGCTGCTTCGCGTAGCTCAGCAGTTCGGAGCCGACGTCCATGAGGGCGACCACCGATTCAGGCATGCGGCCGGTCACGTTGACCGCAGCGATCGAGATACTCAGTGCGGCGTAGCGCTTGACCTCACCGCTACGGGTCTTGAGCTTGAACCCGCCGTGCGCACGGTCCTCATCGTCGTAGAAATCCAGGACGCTCAGCTCGAATCCCTTGACGATACTGTCGCCGATCCGCGTCGAATTCTCAGGATCGCACACGAACACGAAGTCATCTCCGCCGAGATGACCCACGAACGGATCCGTTGCGCCGTTGAAGCGCAGGGACTCCAGTATGAGGCTGGCCAGGTGGCGGATGACCAGATCGCCCCGGTCATGACCGTAGCGGCGATTGAACGCCCGGAAGTCGTCGATATCGACGAAGGAGACCGAGAAAGGCTTCTCGCGGCTCAGCAGGAAGTTGAGGCGCTCCTCGGTCAGCGCGTTGGCCGGCAGTCCCGTGAGGGCGTTGGCGAACCGCTCGCGACGCATCCGACGCACGACCATCTGGATGCGTGCGTCCAGCACCATCGGGTCGATGGGCTTGGGGAGGAAGTCATCCGCGCCGGCTTCGATCGACATGATCTCGAACCCGGATTTGCCCATCGACGTCATCATCAACACGGGGATGTGGCGGCTTCTGGGCTCGGACTTGATGCGCTTGCACAGCTCGAAGCCGTCGATGTCCGGGAGGTTGATGTCGAGGATCACGGCCTCGGGTGTGTGCTCGGCAAGCATCTCGAGTGCCGTGACGCCATCTGCGGCCTTGATGACCGTGTAGCCGCGCTCCTCAAGGGTCATCGTGACCATCTGGAGCAGGGTCTGTGTGTCCTCGACGAGCAGGACCTTGCACTTTGACGAGCCCGATTCCGCGCCCATATGTCCCCCCAGGTGCTTGCCACCCCGGCCTATCACGGTCGAGAGGATACGGCTATCCACCATGTGATTCGACATGAGCGCCCCTGAACCTGCCCGCAGCGAGTCCGGCGGGTATCGCATCACGCGTGAAATCGCACCCGGCGTCGAGGCTGGCGTATGCTGTCGCTATGGGATTCCAGAGTGACTACCTACTGCGCCTGATCGAGATGATGGGCGTTCTTCTCAAGCGGATCATGGGCCGGATCGCCGAAGGTGAGCCCGCCGAGGCGATCGAGCTCGCCGATGACGCCATCGAGGAGCTCACCGGTCTTCCTGTGGCAACGATCGACACGATGAACGGCGTAGGCCTTGTCGCGTTCCTCTCGGCGGGAGGCGAACTCGATCCGGACGTGGCGCATGCTCTCGCGGCGCTGCTGAACGCACGTGCCGAAGCGCGTGACACGCTTGGGGACGATGCGGGCGCCGGGATGGATCGCGAGCGTGCGAGCAGTCTGATAGCGGCGGTCGAGTAGTCCCGACGTCGTTGACCCTGCGCACCCACGCTTGCTACGCTGGCTGCAGCTGAAGGGGAGTAGCGAATCCTGCTTCGCAGGAAGGCCGTATCGACACGCTGGGCACAACGCCCCGGTGCGGCCGGAATCCCCAGGGACTTCCACGCGAGACCTTCGGCGAATGTGACGGTGCCACTGTCGGTGGCGCGCACGTTCGTCGGGGTCTTTCTTCATCTCCGGCGATGATGGATGGAGGTAGGCGTGGGATACATCTTCGCGGTCGCGTTCGTACTCATCATGATCGGCGAACTCGCCGACAAGTCCCAGCTGCTGGCGATGTCGCTCGCCACTCGCTACAAGGCGTGGCAGGTGCTGCTCGGCATCTCCGTCGCGACCTTCGTCGTCCACTTCTTCACCACGATGGTGGGGCAGGCGGTTGGCGGCATCATCCCTGAAGGCGTGCTCCCGTGGGTGACCGGTCTGCTGTTCATCGGCTTCGGCGTCTGGACGCTGCGCGGCGACTCCGTCGAGGAGAGCGATGCCGAGAAGGGCGGTCGCTTCGGTCCCGTTGTTGCGACCGGGATCGCATTCTTCCTCGCCGAGCTGGGCGACAAGACGCAGATCATGACGATGACCATCGCCGCCGATCCGGGGACCGCACTCGTCACCTACCTGAAAGACGCTGGCCCTGCCGTGCAGCGGGCACTCGAGACTCTGGGCATGGGTCCTGCGGGTGTCTCGGCGACAGGGCGCTTCTGGGCGGTCACGCTCGGTTCGACGCTGGGTATGGTGTTGGCGGACGCCATCGCCATCGGCGTGGGCCGGCTTCTGGGCAAGAACCTTCCCGAGCAGCTGCTACGCCGCATCTCCGGTGCGTTCTTCATCCTGTTCGGTGTACTGGCGATCGTTGCGGGCGTGCTGGGCGGGTAGCTCTCCCTTGCAGAGGTATACCCATGGGGGTATAGTGTCTCCTGTTTCGCGTACATAGATCAGGAGGCATATCGTGTCAGAGCATCAGGGCAATCCGATCGTCAGCGGGCTTTCGCGTCTCTCGGGCCTCCTGGTTGTTCTCATTCCGTTGTCGATGGCGTTGGGGCTGGGTGCGGGGCTCGCGTTCGACATGGGTCCGCTCAAGGCGCTCATTCTGCCGATGACGATGCTGATGGTCTATCCGATGCTCGTGAACTTCCGACCTGCCGAAGCCCTCAACATGAAGGACTCGCGTGCGGTCGGGGTGGCGATGGTTCTCGACTTCCTTATCCTGCCTGCCGTTGCCTGGGTTCTCGCAACGGTCTTCTTCCGCGACCAGCCCGGCCTCTACGTCGGCATGATCCTGGCCGGCCTGTTCCCCACGAGCGGCATGACGATCTCGTGGACCGGTTTCGCCAAGGGTAACGTTGCAGCCGCTGTGAAGATGACCGTGATCGGTCTTATCGCTGCGTCGCTGCTGGCGCCCGTCTACCTTGCGGTCCTCGCGGGGAAGGTCGTTCCGGTGGACTTCATGGGTGTGCTTCAGACGGTCGTGCTCGTGGTCGGCGTCCCGATGGTCGCCGGCGTTCTCACCCGCAAGCTTCTCGTCGGTCGCTACGGTCAGGCCGAGTACAGGCAGCGTATCGCTCCGGTGTTCCCCGGGCTCTCGACGATCGGCGTGCTGGCGATCGTGTTCGTGGCCATCGGCCTAAAGGCGCGCATGATCGTCATGAATCCCCAGCTCGTGCTGATGGTGCTCGTACCCCTAGGGCTGTTCTACGGCATCAACTTCGTGCTCTCCACGATGATCGGCAAGCGACTGCTTCCGCGTGGTGACGCTATCGCTGTCGTATACGGCACGGTGATGCGCAATCTCTCGATCGCTCTGGGAATCGCCGTCGCGCAGTTCGGTCCCGAGGCGGCGCTCGTCCTCGCAGCGGCCTACATCGTGCAGGTGCAGAGCGCGGCCTGGTACGTGAAGGCCACGCCCCGCGTGTTCGGTGAGGTCACGGAGTCGGCTCCTGCAGCCACTCCCGCGACCGCCTGACACGCCTACACCGAGAGTTCGCGTACCGCTGCCACGACGTCGTCAGCGTGTCCGTCGACCTTGACCTTGAGCCAGACGCGCGCGATAAGGCCGTCGGGATCGATGAGGAACGTCGAGCGTTTCGCCGAGACACCCAGCACCTCGCGGGCACCGTATGCGGTGATGATCTCCTTGCTCGTGTCCGAGATCATGGGGAACGTGAGCTCGAATTTGTCGATGAAGCGCTGCTGCACTTCGGGCTTATCGGCACTGACGCCCACAACCAGGGCGTTGAGGGCTTCCAGCTCTGCGCGATGCGCCTGGAAGTCCTTCGCTTCGTGCGTTCAACCGGGTGTGTTGGCTCGCGGGTAGAAGTAGACGATGACCCACTTGCCGCGCTGTTCAGCCAGACTGAACGTGCTGCCACCTGTGGCCGAGGCATCGATATCAGGTGCAGGTGATCCCACTTCCGGGGAGGGGAGTCTCTCGGCCATGTGTGGTGTCCCTTCGTCGATGATGCTCAGCGGACGGTACTACCTTAGCGCATAGGTACCCGGTCTTTGGACGACAGTCTTGCATGCCAGATGGCGAGACGACTCAAAGGGACGCCTGTACGATAGCCTGCGATCATCGCCATGTAGGTGAGTGTCACTCGCACGAGTCCGTGTTCGTGCCATGCACGCGAGGAGCCCGGTGCCGATACGGACGCGGTGCCAAGCCGGCCGAGTCGCTTGCAGCGCACGGCGAACTCGTAGTCCTCCATCACGGGCATGTCCGCGAATCCGCCGAGGTCTTCGAAGTCACGGCGTCGCAGGAAGGGGGCCTGGTCACCGTACGGAAGGCCGAAGACCCGGTGACGCATCCGTCCCACCCCCGTGATCAGGCGGTCCATGAAGCGACTCCGGTTGCCGACCTCGAAGCGGAATGCGCCCAAGACGACTTCGGGGTCATGCAAGACGCGACGCACGTGCTCCAGACCGTCTCGGGGAAGCCGGGAGTCGGCGTGCAGGAAGACCAGCACGTCGCCGGTCGCCTGGCTCGCCCCTGCGTTGAGCTGCGAGGCTCGACCCGGTGGTGCGAGCACGATCTCTGCTCCCGCCCGGGAGGCGCGTCGAGTGGTCTCGTCTGAGCTTCCGCCATCAACGACGATCACTTGATGTGCGCCCGCAGCGTAGGCGCTGCGCACGGCCTCGGCGACGAGATCCTCTTCGTTCAGCGCGGGTATCACGACGGTCACAGCGGGTGAGGTGGAGGTCCTCGACTCGGCGGAGATGATCCGTTCCCAGATGCCCAGATCCTCAGGGCGGTCCACGTCTGAGAGCGGCTCGAGCAACGCTGACGTGAGGTTCTCGCATCCGAGCGCCGCAAGACTCGCGTCCAGCACGTCCGCGGTGCCCCACGGGATGTGAGGGCCGAACAGCACCGGGAGTGCGCGGTCGGCAACCGACGCGCTCACGCCCACGAGGTAGTAGCCGCCATCGGTCGCCGGACCCAAGACGACGTCACCGGTCGCAAGCGCTTCGAGCGCGGCACGTACGTGTGCACCGCCCAGGTCGGGCGCGTCCGAGCCCACAGCGATCGCGGCGGCCGCTCCTTCGGCGAATGCCGTGCGCATTGCGTGTGCGAGACGTTCGCCCAGATCACCTTCGACTTGTTGACGGAGGTGGACACGCCGAGCGACCCACTGACGCATCCGTGTGGCGCCAGCGCCTGTGTATCGAACCTCGAGGTCGACCGCACCGGAGATTGCCGCCGCGTGCATACGCCTGATGCAGTGTCGCGAGATCGCGCTTGAGAGCTCCGCAGCGCCGACTTCACCGAGTACGGGGGCGAGTCGTGTCTTCGCAAGCCCGGGGACGGGGTAGCGCGTCATCACGATCAAGCGTGGAGGAGTGTCACCCGACCGGGTCACAGCAGCGAACCGTGTCAACCCGACCCCGCATCGGCCGTACATGCGAAGCAGTGGTCGGCGAAGCGAATGGGGCGCGTGGACAGGGCGCGAAGGTCGAACTCCGAGATATGCGCGGGAACGCCATCCGCGACGCGCAGGCCGGCGCCAAGATTGAAGTCGCAGTCGGAGAACGTCCCGTCCCAGGCGATCTCAAGCGAGTAGCGGCATGCGAGGCGCTCGACGGTGCGCGGATTGAACGCGAGTCGCAGCGCCTCGCGGTATGCCCCAAGCTCTCCGGAGCGGCTGAGTTTCTCGCGCATACGGCCGATAGGAACGTTGGTGATCGTCACGAACTCCTCGAAGAGTATGCCGAGGTCACCCTCCAGTTCAGCCCGGAAGCGTTCCTCGAGCGTCCTCGGGTCGGGCAATGTCGCGCCGATGGGGTTGACGGCGATGTCCAGTCGCAGACCGGGGATGGAGCCGTAGCCCGCATCCATAAGTCGCCTGAGCGCTACGATGCTTCGCTCGAATACGTCACCTTGCCGCATCGATGACTCTTGGGCCGAGGTGCCCGAGAGCGATGCAAGAACCCGGACGCGGTTGCGCGCGAGGAAGTCGATAAGCCCCTCAGACTCAGGCTCGAGTAGTGCCGTCAGGTTAGTGCGGATCTGTGCGTTCAGGCCCGACTCAGTCACCAGCGAGATAAGTCGGCGCAGTCCCGGATGGAGTTCTGGTGCGCCACCGGTGATATCCACGAGCAGCGGCCGGATGCGTGCTGCTATCCCGGCGACGGTCTCGATGTCCTCGGCAGACATGGCCTCGGTTCGCGCGGGAGAGCTCGACTGGTGGCAGTGCGCGCACGCCATGTTGCAGCGCAACCCTATGTTCACCATCAGGGTGTCGATCCGAACGGCACGAGCGGCGGACGCGTCTACGTCGGTGACGTACTGCGCGAAATGGTTCATGCGTACTCCGTTCGCGGGGTCGGTCTGGGTTACTCATACCCGAACCATGCTTGGGCAGCTCCGCCAACGCCTCACTCACCCGTGGCTATACTGTATGCATGCTGACACCTGCTTCTATCACTGCTGACCTCGATGGCGTGTTGCGTACGCTTGCGTCATTGGGGCGCGTCCTCGACATCGCCATTCTCGGTGCATGTATCGGTGTACTGCTGCTCGCAGCGGTGCCTCGTCTCCGGCAGCACCTCAAGGCCGCCACGGGAGTGCTCGCCGTCACGCTTGCCGTCGGCGAAGTCGTCCTCGTCTGGTTCCATCTCCGCCTTTGGCAGATCTGCCAACTGGTGGACCCGCTTACCGGGCAGGTGAGCGGCAGCTACGCTGTCCCGCTGTGGATCGAGTCCGAGAAGCTCTTCGTGTGGGCACTGCTGGTGGCTGCCATCGCGTTCGGCGTTCGGCGTCACGAGGACGATCTGCGCCCGATGCTTGCGGTCGCCGCAGTAGCGCTCGCCACAGGCGCGGTGCTTCTCGGCAAGCCTTTCACCGAGCCGCTGCCGGACTTCTTCGCACAGTACTCGTCGTATCTCGCTGCGTGGGGGTCGGGGAGTGCCGACATGGCGTACCAGGCGTTCCGCGGCGCCGAGGCCTCGCGCCTCTACTACTACAACGCGTGGTACATGTGGGTGCACCCGCCGCTGTTGTTCCTCAGCTACGGCGCCTTCGTGGCGTCGTTTGCCGCGACATTGCTGATGATCGTGCGCAAGCGCTCTTCCTACGAGCAGACCGCATACCGCTGGGCGCGCTTCGGGTATCTGCCGCTGACGCTCGGCATGGTGGTGGGCATGCCCTGGGCGATCATCGCGTGGAGCGGCGACGCCTGGTGGTGGTCGGGCAAGGTCAACATGTCGCTCATGATGTGGGTGATGTACACCGCGTACCTGCATTCCCGACTCTACCTGCGCCGCCGTGGCATGTGGCGGGTTGTGGCGCTGATAGCCGTCCTGTCCTTCGTCGCGCTGGTGCTGACGTATGTCACCACCTACCTCGTGCCCGGCGCGCATTCGGTGGCGTGAGGAGGGGACGATGGCCGAGGAGACACGCGCGCGGGCGAGCTGGGACTTCTCGCTGATGGTCGCCACTGTTGGGCTGCTGGGAGCGCTGGGGCTGCAGTCGCTTCTCGGCACGCTGTACGCGTGGTGGGCGTATCGCACCGTGCCCGGGTGGGAGCAGACGGGCTACGCGGGCTTCATCGACGTGATGAACGCGATCGCGGCACCGGTCGTCATCGCGCTCATCGTGGTTATGGGGCTGTGCGTTCCCAAGCGCATGTTCGCTCGCAAGGCGCTGATGGGGGTCTCGGCAGGAATGATCGCCGCCGGTGTGACCGTTGGCGCGGTCAGTGGTTCGCTCGCCACAGGACTCGCCGTCTATCTGGCGCTCTCGGCGCTGATCCAGGTGGCGGTGGTCGTGCTCACGCTGGCGGGCGCCGGGGGGCTCACCTACATCACGGAGGGACGCGTGGCCAAGGCGGGCTCCGGCATGCTGCACCTGGGCTTCATCATCTTCGCGCTGGTGGTCGTGGGGATGCAGGACTCATCGCTGATGATGCCCGCGTTCATGCTGTCGGGGGTGCTGCTCACGGGAGGTTCGGCGATGTCGTTCTACGCACGGGGGCGATAGCGTATGGGCACAGCGAAAGCCGGCCGACACCGCTGGGGCACCGGCCGGCTCTGTGTGAGTGCTGCTACCTGAGTTGTGCCGCTACCTGCTCGCGAACGTCGTCAGACACTGCCGCGGTTCCGCCGAGGAAGTACAGGTCCTCTATCTCCTCGCGGTGAAGCAACAGCGTCTGCTCCACGAGCAGCGGTAGTGAGTTGGTGCGCGTGAGCACGAGCACGGCGCCCTTGCGCGCGGGCACGACTCCTCCAGCAAGCGCGTCGGGGAAGTTCTCGCCGGTCGCGATCGCCATCCAGTCCCAGCCCATGCCGGCGTTGGCCGTTCCGTAGGTTGCCACCGCTGTCGCTGTCGCGTAGCGGTCCCCGCCCTCGATCCGCTCGACCGCGGAGATGCCGAAGGCGGTCATGATGGCTTCGCCATGCGCCACGCTCACCGCTGCCTCTCCGCCGAGGATGAGCACGTCGGTGACTCCATCGGCGTCCATGACGGCGATAGGTGCACCCTCGTTGGGGCTCACAAGGTAGATCGGCCAGCCGTTCGAGAACGCGAGCGGGCTTGCCGCCAGAGCGTCGGGGAACTTGGCGCCTGTGGCCACGAATGCGGTGCCGTCGTACGCGACGTCGAGCTCAGCGATGACCTCAGCTGCGATCAGCTCGGCGGTCTCATAGCGGGACTGTCCGCCGATGCGGGTGACGGTGAGTGTCTTCGCGAGCTCTGTCGCCACTTCGGGCCCCACGGCCGACTCTCCGCCGAGGATGACCGCTCGCGTCGCGCCGAGACGTGTGATCTCTGCAGTGACGGTCGGGGGGACGGAGTGTGTGTCGACGAGCAGGATCGGGCAATCATACGCCCCCGCGAGTGCGGATCCGCCGAGCGCATCGGGCCAGTTGCGGGCGGTCGCGATGAGTACGACATCCGAACCGCCGGGGAACGCTTCCTTGCTTGCCTCGACGGCCGTCTCGAAGCGAGAGGTACCTTCGATCGGATGGTAGGTCGTCGTGATAGGCGGCTCGACGCCGGTGACGCCGATCGTGTACTCGCCGGTAGCGTCGTTCTTGCCGCTACGCCACATCTTGAATGCCGCCGCTTCACCGTTGCCGTCGAACAGATCCGCATCGTAGATCACCGTCGGGGCGTAGTTGCGGTTCTCGTTCCAGGTGCCGGTGTCGCCGAGTCCACCGAACACGCCGTATCCGCCGAGGGACTGAACGGGGATGTTCGGGCTGTCCTTCACCCAGGTCACACCGTCGGTAGAGGTGGCGTGACCGATGCCCCAGTTGCCGCCGCCGCCGGAATTCGATGTGCCGCCGAACCACATGTGCCACTCGGTGTCTGAGACCCGGACGACAGCTGCACGGGAGTGGTTGACGGAGTCCCATTCGTCCGCCGAGGGGAGAATCGCGTCCGTGCCGACGGTCCATGTGGTCCCGTCACTCGACGTGCAGTTGTAGAGGCGGCCGTTGTTATCGGCCCAACCGTAGTAGGTCCCGCCGTAGTACAGCACCTCGAGATCGTAGACCGGGGCGCTGCTCCACACCGGGAACTTGGAGCTGGGCAGTGCCTCTCGGGCATAGTTCTCGTACCAGGTGATGCCGTCATCCGAGTAAGCGAAGTAGATGTCGCCGGTGACTTCCCAGGCCCACATCTTGTAGTACGGATCGACCGTATAGGTCTCAGGGAATGAGGCCTGGATGAGGTCGCCCGCCTCGTCGCCGAAGGCGCTCGCGTCGTACTGCAACTGGGGATGGCGCATCCCCACCAGCACCGGGGTCTCGAGGATATCCCACTCGAAACCGTCATCGGAGTAGGCGAGCCAGATAGAGCCATCGGAGTCGTACCACATCTTGTAGGGACTCGCGGCACCGTGTCCGTCGAAGCCGGTCGCGCTGTACAACACGTCCGGATAGTAGGCGCGCGTGGTCTCTGGATCGACTACCGGGTTGTTTGCGTAATCGACAAAATCTGCGTCGACAGCGAAGCCCACTCCGGCAACCCCCAACACCAACACAGTGACAATAGCGAGAATCCCGATGGTTCTGATTCGCATCGCATACCCCCGTCGTCGAGCGGTCATCCGAGCCCATTGTAACCTTAGCCATCCTTGGCATGGAGGTCGCTGGGTCAAGTGCATAGTCTGAGTTTGGAGTGTGTCCAAGATGAGTCTTGCATCAGTGAATGTCCGTGCCCTCGCGTTTCTCCATGACGTCCGCAGGTCGCGTGGAGAATCGCCGTTCGTTGAGATCGAAGTCCCGGCGGAAGGCATGTCCGCCTACGATATCGCCGATCGTCTCGGTCTGCCCCTCGAGCTCGTCAACGGGGCGTTCGTGAACGGCTTCCTCTACGATGGCGACGTCATCGTCCGACCCGGGGATCGTGTTGCCCTGATGCCCACGGGTACCCCTGCCTACCACCCGGCGTTCTTCGGCAGTCGCGTCGCGTCGTAGCATCTTCGCCGAGAGGAAAGAACGGGCCGCACTGTGCAGCGCGGCCCGTTCTGTCATGTCATGCGTTGATGGTGCGGCTAGGGCGTGATGCCTGCGAGCGAGAGCAGGTCATCCATGACCGCGTCTTCCACGGCGACCGTTCCGCCGAACACCTGGAGCGTCGCGATATCTGTGGAGTGCACCGTGACGAACGTACGGGTCGGGTCGGGCGCCACCGACTTCTGCGTCAGCACGAGGACGCCACCGCGCGCACCCACACCTGCTCCTGCCGAGAGAGCATCCGGGAAGTTCACGCCGGTCGCCACTCCCACGTACTGCCTGTCTGCAAGGCCGCTCAGATACGCCCACTCGGCGATGGCGACTGCCGTGCCGTAGCGGCTCGTTCCCGAGACTCTGTCAACATCGGCAACGAGTGCGTCGACAGCGGATTCCACGTCGCCGGAAAGCGCCGTGATGCCGCCGAGGAGCACGGCCTCACCGGGGGTCTCGGCAGTGAGGAAAGCCGCCGCGTCTGCGGCAAGCGTGCCCGGCGTTGTGAGAAGCACCGGCAAGCCGTTCGCCCATGCGATCGGCGAGACCGACAGGGCGTCTGCGAACACATCGCCACGGGCGAGCACCGTGAGAGGTGTGGAGCCTACCTCGTCTGTGATCCGCTCGGCGATCAGGCGTGATGTCGCGTAGCGGCTGGTGCCGCCGATGCGCTCGACGGAGACGCCGGGAAGCGCATCGATCGCGCTCATGACGTCACCGGAGACGGCAAGTGTTCCGCCGCAGACTATGACGTGCGTTACGCCGAGACGATCGAGCTCGGATGCGACATGGGGGGAGAGGGTGGTGCTATCGGTCAGCAGGATCGGCGCATTGTAGATGCCGGCGAGGCCGGATGCCGACAGCGCGTCGGCGAAGCCACGGCCGGTCACCACGATGGCAGTATCGGCCATGTCGAAGTGCTCGAGCGAGATCGCCGCGTTGGTCAAGTAGCGGGTCGTGCCCCACACGCGCCCGCTGGGCCAGGGCTCTGCGAGCTCTATCAGGTACCACACGTCGCCTGAGTCGATACTGACCGTCACGTAGCCGTACTCGTCGACGGTGGCGGTCTGCACCATGTCCACGAGATGCGTGCCACCGGCAGGATCGTACTGGTAGAGCGCGAACTCCTTGCCTGCGAGCGCGGGGTCCGCGTAGACGGTCAGCGCGCCGGGACCGGGCAGTGATCCGGCGTGCACGCAGTCGACCTCGATGACATCGGTGCCATCATCGGGAAGGTCTGCCGAGGCCTGCATGTCGCCGACGAGGGTCTCTACCGTGGTGCGGACATCGACAGCGGGATAGAACGTGGTGTCGAAGTCTTCGTCAAGGAAGCCGGTGCCGAACCACCACGAGTACGGGAACAGGCCCGGCGTGACCGTGCTCTCATATGAGAGATAGAGATCGCCATCGGCAGGGTATGAGCCATCGCGCTTCAGCGCGGTGAAGACCCCGATCGGAATCTCGGCGTCAGGCTTGGCCGCCCCGTAGAAGTCGAGGGTCGCGCCGACGGGCATGCGACTGGTCGCCTGTGCCTCGAGATCAGCCATCGTGTCGTCGGCGATGAACAGCACGTCGCTCTCGGCGATGATGAGTGGGTTGGCGCTCACCATGCCGTAGCCGTACGGTGCGTAGCCAGCTTCGATCCAGTCGAGCGTCACTGAGTTGAGTGTCACGCTGCCCGTGGTGACGGTGCTCGCGCCAGCCGAGACCCAGGCGCCTTCGAGGTAGACGTCCTCGAGACGTGAGTCGCCTGCGTCACCGGCCAGGCCGGTCACGGAAAGCTGAGGGTTGAAGTACACCGAGCCGGAGAACTTGTAGTAGTCCTCGCCCTCCCATGGGCCGAGCGGGTTAGTGAGTAGGGTCGCTCCACGCAGCGTGAAGTCCTTACCCATGACCTCTATCGCCTTGTTGGTGTTGCGCTTGGCGATGATGGTGACATCCTCGATGGTGACGCCGTTCGCCCATATCGCGATGAAGTCCTGAGATGGCCAGTTGCCATTGTCTGACCAGGTCGTGCTCGTGAGGATGACCTCACCGGTGCCGTCGCCTCGGACGGTGAGACCTTCAAGGATGATCGGGAAGTACCACAGGTCCTGATTGCCGGTCGAAGCCTTGGGTACCTGTGCGTCGGTGAAACGGGGCAGGTCATAGGTCCCGGGGGCGAGGATCCACGTCTGACCCGGGGTCGAGTCCGTCTTCTGGGCCTCGATCGCGGCCACCAGACCAGCGGTGTCGCTGATCATCACGGGTGTCGGCGGGTCGACCGCGTAGACTGCGGCTCCTCCAGTGCCAAACACCATCGTGAACGTCAGTGCGGCTACTAGGAGCGCCGCAATCTGCTTTCTCATGGGTCGTCGTCCTTTCCGAGTGTGCCGAGGCGCACCCGTTCTTTCGTGAACGAGATGCGCTTCACACATGTTAACTGGTGTGAGCGGCAATAGCACCCCCATAAGAGTGTGTGCAAGCCGAGCCGAACCCGGTGACCAGGCCGGCATCGGGGAAGTGGTCCGTGCGTCTACTCGAGCGTGATGATCTCCTGTGTGAGCGACGTGGTGCCCACGTACTGCCGATCAGCTGCGAACGAACTTGCCCTGCTCAAGCCTTACGCCTGTGTGTTCGAGCTCGGGATCTTGCCAGGCGCGGTCTACGTTCCAGCGGACGAACGGGCGGAAGACCGCCCAGTCCATCGGGCAGCTCACCGCATCCTCGGGACAGTTCGCCACGCAGAGCAGACACAATACGCAGTCGCGTCCCCAGGACGGGAGCGCTCCTCGTTCCCACTTGATGTTGGCGACGGGGCATCCCTTCGCGCATCGCCCGCAACGCGAGCAGCGGTCGCGGTCCACCTTGAACAAGCGCGAGTACAGCAGTCGCGTGAGGCGAGGCCCGCTGACGAGCCGTTCGAGTGCGTACATGGGGTGAGTCGGTGGATCGAGCGGCGGGACCGTTGGGACAGGCTTGCCGTGCCGGAGCGCGTTGTGAGCCCTCGCCATGCTGCGCCCGAACGCGCGTGCGGCCTCGAGGTCCTTTTCGGTAGGGTGATCAGGCGAGAACAGCGCGCCGAGTCGCGCGTAGGGGTAGAAGCGTCCTTCTCCGTGACAGCCGAACGCACCCAGTTCGCGACCTCCCGCCCGGATAAGAGCGAGGCGAGCTCTGTTGAGTCCGGCTCCCCGGTATGTGCCGTTCAGCGAGAATGCGAACACCGACTTGCCGTTCAATGGCCGGAGACGGGTGATCGCCTCGCTCACAGGTGTTGGCGGGCGGAACCAATGGACGGGGAAGCCGACGCCGACGATGTCGAACGAGGATAGGTCAGAGGGCTGCTCTTCGCGCAGGTCGTGAAGGCTACCCTCGACCCCCTCGTCGTGCAGCCCTTCGATGATGCTCTGGGCGACCCGACGTGTCATTCCAGTCAGAGACCAGTACAAGACGAGTGCTCGCGTCACGGGTGTCTCCCACCACGAGCGGGGCGTGGACGTGGCGTCCACATCGCAGTGTGTTTCTACCCTGGTCTCCGGAGCGAATCCCGGCAGTCGAGTGTCTCGATGGCCTCACCCGGATTGCCCCTTGTCGGCACCCTCGGTATACTCGCACGTGCGCTTTGAGCTGCTACACGCGGCTCGCGCCACCATGGAGAGGTGGCAGAGTGGTTGAATGCGGCGGTCTCGAAAACCGTTTAGCGGGTATCCCCCGTTACGAGGGTTCGAATCCCTCCCTCTCCGCCAGAGAAATGTGACGAAGGCCTGCTTCCCGAGAAGGGAGGCAGGCCTTCTGCATGGGGGGAGAAGCAGACCGGACGCAGCGAACTCATCCCCAGACGCGGCGTCAGCGGGACAGTGAGGTAGCACGACGCTTCACCTGTCCTGCCGCACCGTTCGTCGCTCGGAGGTGGCTCGGATTGTGACGACCATCACACGGGCATAGACTCGGCATCACCTGTGTCAGCACGCGGACGTCCGCCGGGGGCAGCGCGGACCACACTCGCAGGTCTGGACGGTCGCCTGACACGAGCGACACAGCAGCGTTGCCAAAGAGGGGGCGATCAGAATGATTCGTCGGCGCAAGACGCTTCCCGTCGTCGTTGCGGCCGCACTCATCTTCGCGATGATTATCGGCCCGGCATATGCAGCCAAACCTACCCTGCCTGATGGAGGCCGGATCGTCGGCAAGGTGCTCATCGCTGGCACCAACGACCCGGTGCCCGGCGCGACGGTCACGGCGATTGGAGGCGAAGGCATCCCCTACGAAGCTACCTCGAATGATAGGGGCGCCTATTCGTTGACCGGGCTTCCGGCCGGTCCGTACACCGTCACCTGCGTGGCAGACGGATACCAGACACAACAGTTGAGCGCTACAGTCCGTGACGGCAGCCGGACTACGCTGAACTTCTCGCTCATCCCGGCGACTGAAACGACCGGGTCCATCACCGGCCAGGTGACAGATGAGTCCGGCGTGGGGTTGGCGGGTGCGACACTCCGCACGGCGAGCGGCGAGTACTCCGCCTCTACGGATCCTGATGGCTACTACAGCCTGACGGATGTCACAGCGGGCACATACAGTCTCACGGCTTCGGCGGACGGCTACGCCGATCTCACACAAAGCGTCACCGTCGTCGCGACCGAGGAGGCCCTGCTCGACTTCGCCCTGCTGCCCGCATCGGTCGCAGTGACATCATTATCATCTGACTGCACCCTGTTCACCGAAGGCCTCGCGACGACGATATCGCTCGCCGCGACCATCTCCGGTCCAGTGGCTGATCACGAATGGGCACAGATCGACGGTCCCAAGGCCCCCCTCACCGATGGCGGCGTGAGCGCTGCGACCGTCGACGTCTCGGCGATCGAGGTGGCTGCCGAGACGACCATGGTGTTCCAACTCACAGTGACCGATGGCGACGGCGTCTCTGCCAGCGAGACTGTGGCTGTCGACGTGGCGCCGGCCGACATCACGCCGATCCTGGGCCCCAATGTACAGGTGGGCGGCTCGACGTACGCATGCACGTACGCCACCATCGGCGACACACAGTGGGCGTTCTTCAACGTGGGCGCGGCGTTCAAGGCGACGCCCGTCAGCACGAGTGAGGACCCGGAGCTGTATACGCTGAACCTCGCGGGGATCGTGAACGACATCGACATCGTCGAGCGCGACGGGGCGACGTATGCGCTCATCGCATGCGGTCATGCCGGCATCGCGGTAGTGGACATCAGTGACCCCACGGCACTGACACTGGTCAGCATCACACCGGTGAACTACTACCAGGACGGCATCATCTTCTCCGACACCGGCGGCACGATCTGGTACGACAACGTCATCGAGAGCAGCAGCGCTCTGATCTGCGCTTTGGAGACCGACGACGCGGACTTGTACATCGGCGACAACGATTACGGGATCCACAAGACGGCGCTTGCCAACCTCTTCGGAGAGACCGGTCCCGTTCTCGAGGAGGACGGCACGCTGCTCATCGACTCCGAGAAGTACACGCTCCAGTGGGCCGGCGAGAAGCCTTGGGGCGGCCCGGTCAGCCTGACGCTCTACGGTGAGAGGCTGTTCGTCGGAATGGGCGCTCTGGGTCTGGGCATCTTCGACACTGAGACGCTCGAGCAGGTAGGCCGCTACAACCTCTACACCGATGTGGTCCGCACCGAGGATTACTTCGGCGCAATGGATCTGGCCGAGGCGGTCCACAGTGATGACGTGACCGGCGACTTGTTCCTTGACGACTACACCGGCATGCCTGACTACCGCCAGGTCGCCTTCGAGGTCTATGAGGTCAACAAGGGCAATCTCACCGGTGTGGCTACGCCGTGGTCGGACTTCGAGCGTGAAGGCAAGTGGTACTACGAAGCCTCCGATGTCGACGTCGCGCAGTACGGTGAACGTACCATGGCGTTCATCGCCTATTCACTCGGCGGCATCGTGGCCGTGGATGTGACCGGCTTCGACACTGCGACCGAGTCCGGGTTCCTGGCAGCGCCGTACCTCGGGTACTTCCCGGCTGTGCCGGTGAACGGCCCCTATGACACCGGATCGCAACCCTCAAGCCTCTTGCCCTACGAGGGTGCTGGGATGCTCAAGGAGTCCGGCATCACGAGTGTGCGTGTGAGCGGTGAGAGGGTGTTGGCCACCGATCATTTCGCGGGCCTCGTGATCCTCGATGGCGCTTCGGCGCCTGAGGACTGGCAGGGCGAGGACCCGCCGTACGACAACGACACCAACGGCGTTCCTGACGACCAGGTGCCTGATTTCGAGGACATCACGAGCTATGACATGTCACCGTGGGATCCGACGGACAACGAGTCCCTGCCCGTCGCCTTCTATGAGTGGCCCTGTCAGCTGGCGACACGCGAGCTGATGGGCCATGGCTACAGCCTCGCGCTCCTCGAACCGCTATCACTTGGCGAAGCCGGCAACATCGATGTGCTGGAGTGCTCGGCAGCCGGTGGGTTCGTTTTCGTGGACGTGAAAGACCTGACCGCCGAGAGCATGGATGACCGCTTCGAGATAGTGGCCTACTTCCCGACCACTTCGGAGATGGGTGCGGCGGTCGACGGTTCGGCGACACAGACGATGGCAGTCGGCCACGCATCCGGCATCAGCGCGTCGGACGACTACCTGTACCTGTCTGATGGCCCGCACGGTGTCAGCGCCTGGAACATCACAGACGCTCTGGGGTACATGACCGACGAGATCCATGTGGTAGGCAATACGGTTCAGGATGAGTACCCGCAGGTCGCCCCTGACGGTACGTTGGTGTACCCAGCGTCGCACACCGTGCGCAACGTAGTGGATCTGGCGCGCGGAGTGACGTGGGCGATGTGCGTCGGCAACGGCATGCGCCGCACCCCGATCGCCGACATCGAAGAAGGACTCGGCGTCGCTGGCGCACCCGTGCTCATGGAGCTGGGTCGCAGCGATCTATACGAGCACAACTCGGATGACTTCTCGCTCAAGGTGTTCCCATACCAGGATTCTGCCTACGACGTGGAGTTCCGTGGCGACTATGCCTACGTGGCAGATGGCGCACGCGGTCTCACCATATACGACGTCACGAAGGATCCCTCTGTGAAGAACAGCGGGTACTTTGTCGCCAATGTGGGCTGGAACAAGGGCATGCCACAGCTGGGGACGTGCTCGGGTGTCGAGCTCTGGCAGGACCCGGACACCGATGGTGTCTATGCGGTCCTCGCCTGCGGCCCCTACGGCGTCGGCGTCGTGGATGTCACAGACCCGATGGCGATGCGTATCGTGAAGGTGTTTGAGCCCATCAAGATCGAGGATGGCGACATAGCGGTTGCCGATGGACAGGCGATCGATGTGGAGGTGATCGGTGACCGGGCGTACTACGCCTACGACAGCTTCGGTGTGGTCTGCTACTCGATGTCCGTCCTGATCGACCCTCTGCCTGATGGCGTCGACCCCACCAACCTGTTCCTCAAGAACACGCTCGGCTCGGTGGTCTACGACTACCGTCCGGAGGCTCTCGGCAACTTCAAGCTACAACTCGTCCCCGGCTACGAGGACGTGGACGGCGGCGCGGTGCGCATGGAATACACCGAGCGGGGCGGATCGCTCTACATCTACGCGGCATTCGGTGCCGCAGGTCTTCTCAAGATCGACTACACCGATCCGGCATCGCCGGCGCTCGTCCAGCGAATCGACACCAACGTCGAATGTGTTGATGTGGCGATCTCCGGTGGTCGCATCTACTGCGCCGACGGACCCGGTGGGATGGTGTTCTTCAAGTGACTACCTGCCAACCGACAAGAGCAGATACAGAGGGGCCGCCAGAGATGGCGGTCCTTCTGCGTGCGGGTCCGGACGTGCACTCTCGTGTCGTATGCAGCCACCTCGGGTATCGATAACCGTGGCGCCCCTCGTCGAGGTCTCGAGGACGCTGGATCCCAGACTCCGTCGCAAAGGTGGGCGTTTTCGTTCGTGCTTGGAGAGGAGCGATCGCCGTGAGCCAAGACAGCAAGAGTTCCGGAACGGACCGGCCCAGCGTGACCGTTGCAGGAGGCGGTACGTCGAACCAGGATTGGTGGCCCAATCAGCTGAACCTGAAGGTTCTCCATCAGAACGGACCCATGATCGACCCGATGGGTGAGGGGTTCGACTACGCCGAGGAGTTCGAATCACTCGACTTCAACGCCGTGAAGCAGGACCTCTACGCACTCATGAAGGACTCACAGGAGTGGTGGCCGGCCGACTTCGGGCACTACGGCGGCCTCATGATCAGGATGGCGTGGCACAGCGCGGGGACCTACCGCATGGGCGACGGTAGGGGTGGTGCCGGATCCGGCAACCAGCGTCTGGCACCTCTCAACAGCTGGCCGGACAATGTAAACCTCGACAAGGCCCGCCGTCTGCTCTGGCCCATCAAGCAGAAGTACGGGCGCAAGCTCTCCTGGGCCGACCTCATGATTCTCGCCGGCAACTGCGCGCTTGAGTCGATGGGCTTCAAGACCTTCGGCTTCGGCGGTGGCCGAGAAGACATCTGGGAGCCGGAAGAGGATGTCTACTGGGGATCCGAGAGTGAATGGCTCGGCGATGAGCGCTACTCCGGAGAGCGAGACCTTGAGAACCCGCTTGCCGCCGTGCAGATGGGCCTCATCTACGTGAATCCTGAGGGTCCCAATGGTGTGCCGGACCCCGTCGCGTCCGGTCGTGACGTCCGAGATACTTTCGCACGCATGGCTATGAACGACGAGGAGACGGTTGCACTCATTGCCGGTGGGCATAGCTTCGGCAAGTGTCATGGCGCTGGGGATGCGTCTCATGTCGGTCCGGAGCCGGAGGCTGCCCCCATGGAGCAGCAGGGACTCGGCTGGAAGAGCAGCTTCGGCAGCGGCAGGGGTCCCGATACGATCAGTAGTGGCATCGAGGGTGCCTGGAAGCCCAACCCGACGCGGTGGGACATGGGCTACCTGAAGGTGCTGTTCAAGTACGAATGGGAGCTGGTGAAGAGCCCTGCTGGCGCTCATCAGTGGCTCGCCAAGGACGTGGACGAAGAGGATATGGTGGTCGACGCGTTCGATCCATCGAAGAAGGTCCGGCCGATGATGACAACGGCGGACCTCTCACTCAAGTTCGACCCGATCTACGAGCCGATTGCGCGCCACTACCTGGACAACCCGGAAGAGTTCCAGGACGCGTTTGCCCGCGCGTGGTTCAAGCTGACGCATCGTGACATGGGGCCGCGCTCCCGGTATCTGGGTCCGGAAGTACCGGCGGAGGAGATGATCTGGCAAGATCCCGTACCTGCGGTCGACCACGAGCTGATCGACGAGCAGGACATCGCTGAACTCAAGGTCAAGATCCTGGCCTCAGGACTGCCCGTCTCCCAACTCGTTTCGACTGCGTGGGCATCGGCATCCACGTTCCGTGGTTCCGACAAGCGCGGAGGTGCGAACGGCGCCCGCATCCGGCTTGCGCCGCAGAAGGATTGGGAAGTCAACGAGCCGGTCAGGCTGCGGGGCGTGCTCGCGACACTCGAGGGCATTCAGCACGCATTCAATGCTTCGCAATCTGGGGGCAAGAAAGTCTCGCTGGCCGACCTGATCGTGCTGGCCGGATGTGCGGGAGTGGAGCAGGCCGCGAACAACGCCGGCTACGACGTCGAGGTGCCGTTCACGCCCGGACGCACGGATGCTTTGCAGGAGCAGACCGATGCGGCGTCCTTCGCCGTCCTGGAGCCGATCGCGGACGGCTTTCGCAACTACCTCAAGGCCGAGTACTCGATATCAGCCGAAGAGCTGCTCGTCGATCGCGCACAGCTGCTGACGTTGACCGCGCCCGAGATGACCGTTCTTATCGGCGGCATGCGGGTGCTGGGCGCAAACTTCAAGCAGTCGCGACACGGCGTGTTCACCGATCGGTCGGAAGCACTCACGAACGACTTCTTCGTGAACCTGCTCGACATGGGCACGGAGTGGACGGCGAGTTCTGAGGGCGGGGACGTGTTCCAGGGCCGCGATCGCGCTACCGGTGAAATCAAGTGGACCGCCACCCGCGTCGACCTCGTCTTCGGCTCGAACTCCCAGCTCCGGGCCCTGGCGGAGGTATACGGAAGCGCTGACTCTCAGGACAAGTTCTTGCACGATTTCGTAGTGGCGTGGAACAAGGTGATGAACCTGGATCGCTTCGACCTTTAGGATCAGTGGGGACACGCACGATGCCGGGCTATGCGGTGACATCTTGCGATGGGTGGAGCCTGGCGGGTATCCCCCGCTACGAGGGTCCGAATCTCTGCCTCTCGGCCAGAAAGAAGTGACGAAGGGCCGCCTCAAGCTGGCGGCCCTTCTGCGTGAGCTAGTCGTATGCGCTTCTGGCAGTGATGTCCCTCAGTCGGTGCTTTCGTTGTTGTACGTGTAGATCTTGTCTTTGTATTGGACGGCAGTCACCTGCTCGCCGTTGGCGAGCGTCACTGTTGCATGGATCAACTCTTCGTCGCGGGCGTCGGTGATGCCGTGGCTGTTGAGAATCATCTGGTCGGCCATGAGCTGCGCCTCGTGCGGAACGACTTTGACGTCGACCGACTTCACCGGCACGCCCTGTTCTTCGAAGGAACTCCTGAACTGGGAGTCGAGTGAGGAGGTCGCACACCCTGCGGTGATGACCGCCAGAGAACCTGCGAGCAGTAGCACGATGGTGACTCTTAGAGTCTTGGACACGCGATACCTCCCTCGATGGGTGGCACGACGCGATAGCGCGCCTCACCACGGCAAACTCTCCTGACGCGAGTCTACAGCTTTCGACGCGTCGGCGTAGCGCATTTGATTCTGTCGCCGCGGGCGCCCTTCCACATAAGCCACTCGACCCACTTGCCACTGGCTATCGGGGTCCCGGTGTCCCCGTATCGCCGATCACGCGCGGAGGCCGCGTGACTCCCCGAGCGGCGTTCGTGGAGTGTCCGTGAGCCAACAACATGTGGTTTCTCGGTATGGCATAGTTAGGTGAGTACTCAGCCTGACCCCGGAGGCGTCATGAAGAAGAGACAGAGAACGGTCAAGATAGTCTTCGGCATCCTAGCCGGACTTGTCGTCATCGGCGTCGCATATACGGCGGTATCGGGCTACCTCGAAAGTCTCCCGGCGCTGGACTACGCGATGGCCGACCCGGTCGTGCAGGAGGTCGCCTACCCGGATGCCCGATTTGCGGTCATGAGTGACCTTCACTACTACGATGTCGCGCTGGGAACCACGGGCGCCGCTTTCGAGGAAGTGCTGGGTTCCGACCGTAAGCTTCTCGTGCAGACGGCGGACCTGCTCGAGCTGGCCATCGACGACATCCTGGATTCAGGTGTCGAGTTCGTGCTGATCCCCGGTGACCTTACCAAGGACGGCGAGGTCGTCAACCACGAGGATGTCGTTGCGGCGCTCGGTCGCCTGCGCGACGCCGGGGTAGGGGTCTACGTCGTACCCGGCAACCACGATGCGAACAACCCCGAGGCGTTCGAGTTCGACGGTGACGAGAGTCGTCCGGTCGAGGTTCTGACGCAGGCCGATTTCGCCGACCACTACCGTGACTTCGGATACGGTGACGCCATCATGCGCGACGAGTCCTCGTTGAGCTATGTGACCGAGCCGGTCGACGGACTCTGGCTGCTGGCGATCGACGCCACACGCTCCGAGGAGAACGAGGCTGGCGGCGAGGAGGTCACTGCTGGCGCGTTCACCCAGGAGCAGGAGCAGTGGGTCGAGGAGGTCTTACAGCAGGCTGATGCCGAGGGCAAGGCTGTGATCTGCATGATGCATCACGGCGTGGTGGAGCACTGGGACGGCCAGGGCAAACTCCACCCGGAGTATCTCGTACAGGACTACCCGTGGGTCGGGGAGCTACTGGCATCCTACGGCGTGCGTCTTGTGTTCACCGGGCACTATCACGCGCAGGACATCGCTCGCGCGGACTTCGGCGAGAACGGCTTCATCTACGACGTCGAGACCGGGTCACTTGCGACCGCTCCGTGCCCCATCCGCTTCTGCGACTTGAGCGGGAACCAGCTCGCGATCAGCTCCACGATGATCGTCGATGAGCTTCAGCCGGGCACCGACTTCGGTACCGAGGCGCGCGCCTTCGTCCTCGCGACGATCGAATCCGAGGCCTTCGATGTGTCACGTGGATACTGGGTTTCCGAGGAGGACTCCGCCTACATCGCCAGCATGGTCGCACCCGCGTTCGTCGCGCACTACAACGGCGATGAGGTGGCCGCCGACATGCCGGTGATCGACACGGGCGAGCTGAGCCTCTGGGGCAAGTTCATATGGTCGCAGCAGAGCTACGTTGTCGACGGGCTATCGGTCGATATCGAGCCAGCTGACAACGACGTCGTTCTGGATCTGGATGAGTAGCCGGCATACTCGGGCACGAGGGCAATGATGAAGGGCCGCCGGTGACGGCGGCCCTTCTGTGCTTGCTCGGCGATCCCCCGAGGGACGATCGCGCTCGCAGTCCTACTTGATCAGTGCCAGTATCGCGCTGTAGACGTCTGCCGATACTGCACTCGTGCCTCCGAGCACATCCATGCGTCCCACCTCGTACTCGTGGTCCTCAAGGAAGTCGCTTGTCGCGACGGAGAGCGATGTGCCGCTGGTGAGCAGCAGCGGGCTACCGTAGTAGCCGAGCGCCGCTCCGCCCCCGAGCGCATCCGGGAAGTTCGAACCTGTCGCGAACGCGACAGTATCGAGATCGATCCAGCGGTTGGAGAGTCCCTTCTCCACGATCGCCGCAGCGGTCGCGTAGCGATCGGTGCCGCTCCAACGCTCGGTTATCGTCCCCACGCCGCCGTTGGCTACGATGAGCGCTCGCAGCGCACTGTCCGTATCGGTACTGATGGCGTTCGTGCCGCCAGCCACGTAGCCGATGGTGAGGTCCATGTCGTCTACTGCATCGGCGATCGAAGCCGGGACGCTATCGGTTCTCACGAGCAGGATGGGTCCGTTCGCCGCGGCGGCGATAGGTCCGACCGCGAGAGCATCCGCGAAGGAATCACCGCGTGCGAAGAACCCGCGCCATACCTCGCTCGCGCCTAGTACCGTCTCGAGCCGGAGAGCGATCGCAGCCGACGTGGCGTAGCGGTCCGCGCCCCACACACGCTCGACATCGTATGTCGCGTCGAGCTGGTTGTAGACCGCGTCGCTGATGACCGCCGAACCCCCGATGACCCAGATCTTGGTAGGCGTCAGGCGCTGGATCTCAGTGAGCGTTTCCGCCGGAAGTGCATCCGGCGTCGTGAGCAGCAGCGGTGCGCTCAGCGCCTTGGCCAACGGTGCTGCTGAGAGCGCATCGGGGAAGTTCGCGCCATTGCACAGTACGACGTTGTCAGCGTCCGCGAAGTAGCTGCGGCTGATGGCCGCAGCGGTGGCGTAGCGACTCGTGCCGTAGGTACGAGCAGCCAGCTTGGTGTCTGACGTTCCCATCGCCACGTCGTCGTCACCTGAGTAGATATGCCCGAACGCACATCTGTGCCCGTAGAGGCTTGGCATGTAGTCGGTCTCAGTGGTACCGAAATCCGGAGTCGCCATGATGGTAAAACCCAAGAACCCGTACCCGATCTGCTGGTCAGCACCCTCAACGGCGTAGGCGACGGAGTTGTGGAAGATCGACGGGTCGAACTCGTCGATCGCGTCATCCGTGGCGAAGTTCGTTACGCTATCTGTCTGCAAGTCGTACACGAGGACGTCGTAGTCCATGATGCCGTCGATGACCTCGACAGCGACCCTCGTGCCGTGCACGTTGACGTCAGAGATATCGTCGGCGAACGAGTATACGCCGTACCAGCCACTCACTGGCCGCAGCCTCTTCATGTGAAGCATGTTGGTCGATAGACTGCCGGCGAAGAGCCGTTCGTTGTCGACGTCCCAGACGTAATTGTTGCCGCTTGCGAGGAGCTCCTGGCGTGATATGTGTCCGCCCATATCGTAGTTGCGGCTATACACGTTCCCGGTTGCCAGGTCCTCCCACAGCACCCAGTTGCCGTCAATCTTCGGGAACCACTCTGTCGCGCTGGTGCCAACGACTTCACTGGTGCTGTTGTAGGTCCAGCTGTATCGCCGGATGTCCCAGTTCCCTCCCGAGTCCTTCTCGGCGTACACCACGTAGTCACCGGAAACATCGGGTACGAACTGCTCGGTGGCGCCTGCCGCCAGAGGGATCGTGCGGTACTCTGCGGTCGCCAGATTGTAGACCCTGACCCTGGTGCCGTACTGGAACGCGAGAAGGTTCCCGTCAAGGCAGGGATCCAACTCGTCGGTTATGGTTCCTGAGGACACGCCTAACACGGTCCAGTCCACCGAAGGAATCGGAATGATCGGAATGAGCTCAACACCCGCAGCCGAGCCTCCAAGCAACACCACCGCTGTGAGTACCCCGATGGCCAATCGGGTCATACGCGGCAGCTTCATGTGACTCGCCCCCGTTCGACTGGAGCTCCGCCTCCCGCGGGGAGCTCGCACACTGGAACGTACCCCTCGTCAGGAATGGCATTCATCTCCCGGCCGATGTGATGGAAGAGCGGTGGCTCAGGGAGGATAAGCGGTCACACTGCGGATACGGAAGGCTGTACCAGTGCGACGTACCTGTCGATGGACCAGTTGAAGGAGCTTGCAGCGATCGTCCTGTCGCGCATCTAGGGGGCGCCATACGGCACAGGGTGGTACAGCGGCCGGCTCCTGGGCCACGGCGCATCGCGTCATGCGATACACTTGCACCCCCGACGCAAGGGAGAACGCGATGATGGGTCAATCCCAGCACAGAAGTCCCTGGCTGTTCTTCCTGCTGACATACGTGTACTCGTGGATCCTGTGGGCACCTGCAGTGTTGGACGGCATCGGAGTAGAGCTGCCGATCGATGTGACGGGGTACACCATGGTTGCCGTGCTCGTTGGAGCATTCGCCCCGATGTTCGCGGCTCTCACACTCGAGGCTCGGCGGTCAGGGTGGGCAGGGGTCAAGGCGTTCCTGGGGCGGGTACTCGATTTCCGCTTCAAGCCGGTCTACCTGCTGGCCGCACTGGCGGTGCCGCTGGTGATCCACTTGGTATCCCACTACATGGCTCGTGCTGTCGGTCTGGATGTTGCCTCAACGCTCATCCCGGCCGATGTTCCGGTCGCACCGGTCGTCCTGGCGATCCCGTACTTCATTCTCATGTTGGTCGTTGGTGGTGGGCAGGAAGAGTTCGGCTGGCGCGGGTATGCCCAGGAGCCTCTGCAGGACAGGATCGGCGTCATACCGGCGAGCCTGGTCATCGGTGTGATCTGGGGCATGTGGCACCTGCCGCTATGGTTCATGGAAGGTGACCTGCACAGCTCGTACTCGTTCTTCGCGTTCGTGCTGATGACTACCAGCATCTCAGTGGTCTATGCCTGGCTGTACAACGCAAGCGGCAAGAAGCTTATCCCGGTGATGTTCTTCCATGCGATGAGCAACACGGCTGCGCCACTTCTGCCCTTCTTGCACGGAGTAGAAGGAAGACCAGAGCGCGCCTACTGGCTCTATGCTGCGGTGAACGTGGCGATGGGTGCGGTCTTCACCTACGTGATCGTCAGAGAGTCAAGGGCAGCAAAGGACGCGCCCCGTGCGTTCGGATCGTAGATAGCACCTCCGAGTCTGCGGGCTTGTCAGTGTTCAGGCTCTACGGGGCATCACCTATCGCCAGTCCGATGAAGTCGCTTGTGTGAAGCCCATCGCCAATCGCCCATTCGGCTGTGGCCACGGCTGTCGAGTACCTGTCCGAGCCTCTGCACGCCCCGAGCGGTGCCAGCGCGAGAGCCTCAGGGAAACGGTGGCGTTACATGCGCGTGGTTGCGGGAATCCAGAACCTGGGGGATGGCCGCTTCGAGACGGTTGCGGTCACTCAGAGAACCCGGCGACCAGTCACATGCAGAACCGACCTGCGGGCCCGGTCCTTCTTCGTCATGGGGAAGTGACGGTCTTGCGTCGTTGAGCCGAGGGGGCATCATGTCAGTCAAGCCGAGAACCACTCACCATTGGTACCGCTCGCGAGTTATGAGCCTCGTCCTATGCGCTTTGCTCGCCGCCTCACATGGCGGCGCCTTGGTTCTCGAGGCGGCGGCCGCCGAATCGGAGACGTATGAGTTCGTGACCGAATGGGGCCCCGACTATGATTACTATGCGCCGGGTGAACTGACCGGATATCCGGCAGGGCTGGCAGCGGACGCTGACGGCTACGTGTACGTTACCGTCAACGACACCATCGAGAAACGCACGTCGGATGGTGAACTCGTCACTGGTTGGGGAAGCACAGGCTCTGAGTCCGGCGAGTTCGACTGGCCGCAAGGTATCGCTGTCGACGGTGACGGGTACGTCTACGTGGCGGATACCATGAACAACCGTGTCCAGAAGTTCACCTCAGCGGGCACGTTCGTGGCCGAGTGGGGCGAGAGCGGTTCGGGAGACGGCCAGTTCGCCGGATTATGGGATGTCGCGATCGGTCCGGATGGATCCGTCTACGTGTCAGACTCAGGCAACTCTCGTATCCAGAAGTTCACCTCGACCGGCACCTTCGTGACCGCCTGGGGTGAGTACGGGATGGATCCGGGAGAGTTCCAGTTCCCGTGGGGCGTCGCAGTTGACTCCGACGGCTACGTTTACGTCGTCGACGGATACAGCGAACGCATCCAGAAGTTCACCTCGGCCGGCGTTTTCGTCACCGAGTGGGGTTCCACCGGTTCGGGTGAAGGCGAGTTCCTCGGAGTGACGGATGTTGCCGCGGGAGCCGATGGGTTCATCTACGTCACGGATTCATCGAACTATCGTGTCCAGAAGTTCACCTCGGCCGGTGCCTTCGTTGCTGAGTGGGGCACTCAAGGCGAGGAAACCGGCATGTTCGAGGAGCCGACCGGGATCGTGGTGGGCTCGAACGGTCATGTGTACGTCGCCGATACCACTCTTGGCAGAGTCACGGAGTTCAGCTCCGTCGGCGAGTTCATCTCCATGTGGATGAGCCTGGACGCACCAGTCCTGACGCCGCGCGTCTTCGACGGGCCGCTCGGTCTTGCGGTCGACGAGGAAGGGCTCGTATGGGTGTCTGACGGGGACGCCCGGGATGTGGTGAGGTTCTCATCGGATGGCGACGGAGAGACGCTGTGGCAGGGCGGCTTTGATGACCCCTTCCTCATCTGGGGTCTCAAGGGCGTCGCCGCGGGTCAAGATGGATACGTGTATGTGCTCGACAGCTACTACGTGACCCATTACGACGGGTATGGGAATCCGGACTATCAGACCACCGATTTCCGCGTTCAGAAGGTCGACTACTATGGCAGCGTCGTCAACGAAGCCAGCGTTGCCTTCATGGATGCCTTCCCATCGGATGCCGCCATCGCCGTTAGCGGAGCGTACGCCTACGTTGTCGTCACCGAGGATCACACTGTCTGCAAGCTCGACGCTGACGGATTAGTGGCAGATTGGGGTGGCGAAGGCTCGGGATCGGGTCAGTTCTACCTGCCGGGTGGGGTGGCTGTGGGACCAGACGGCTCGGTGTACGTGGCGGACAGCGGCAACGACCGCATCCAGAAGTTCACGTCTGCTGGCGCCTACGTCTCCGAGTGGGGCGGCTCCGGGTCTGCAGAAGGCCAGTTCAACGCTCCCATCGGCATAGCCGTCGATGGGGATGGGGACGTCTTCGTCGCGGATGCCGGTAACCATCGCGTCCAGAAGTTCACCTCGACCGGCACGTTCCTGACCGCGTGGGGGACTGAGGGCAGTGGAGAGGGTCAGTTCAGTTTCCCGATCAGCGTCGCGGTGGACTCTGAAGGCGATGTGTACGTTGCCGATGAGGCAGATCGCATCCAGAGGTTCTCTCCGCAGTCGGTGTCGGTGAACAGCCCGCCGGTGTTGACCGCTATCGGTCCGCAGTCGGTGAATGAGCTCTCGGCTCTCACCTTCACCGCGACGGCCACAGACGCCAACGACGACCCGCTCACCTTCTCCCTCGGTGTAGGTGCGCCATCGGGGGCGGGCATCACTTCGGGAGGGGCGTTCTCCTGGATGCCTTCAGAGGCCCAGGGTCCCGGTACCTACGACATCACCGTCGTGGTCAGCGACGGCCAGGGTGGTACTGACTCCGAGCAGTTCGAAGTCACGGTCGCCGAGGTGAACATAGCGCCGACCATCACCACGATCGCGGACAAGTCGGTCAACGAGCTCTCGCTCCTGTCCTTCTCGGCGAGTGCGATCGATCCTGACCTGCCCGCCAACACGCTCACCTTCTCGCTCGGCGTAGGCGCTCCATCGGGCGCTGGCATCACCTCGGGCGGCGTCTTCTCCTGGACGCCTTCAGAGGCGCAGGGTCCCGGCACCTACGAGATCACCGTCGTCGTGAGTGACGGCAAGGGCGGGACGGACTCCGAGGTGTTCAGTGTCGACGTCGCCGAGGTCTCTGACGATAATCGACCGCCGTCGCTAGACCCCATCGGCGACAAGACCGTGGACGAGCTCTCACTGCTCTCCTTCACCGCGTCCGCGACGGATCTCGACGGTGACTCGCTCACCTTCTCGCTCGGTGCAGGCGCTCCTGATGGTGCTGCCATCACCTCAGGTGGCAACTTCACGTGGACACCTTCGGAGGCGCAGGGCCCCGGCACGTACGAGATCACGGTTGTCGTCTCGGACGGTTATGCGACCGACTCGGAGACCATCACGGTTACTGTGAACGAGGTTGCCGATGCTCTCGTCGTGACTCCCATCTCCGGTCTCTCTCGGTACGACACCGCTATCGAGGCCTCCAAGAAGGCGTTCCCGGTAGGCGTCACCGCCACCGTGGACGGCTACCGGAACGTCGTGGTGGCCACGGGCAAGAACTGGCCTGACGCGCTGGGCGGCGCCTCGCTCGCCGGCGCGCTGGAGTGCCCGATCCTGCTCACCGACCCGGCCACGCTGCCTGCTACCGTCGCGGCCGAGATCGAGCGGCTTGGCGCCACGCGGGCCGTGGTGCTCGGCGGCGAGGGCGCGGTGTCTCCCGCCGTCTACGCAGCGCTCGACGCGCTCGACGGCGTGAGCGTCAAACGGGTGGCGGGCACCTCTCGCTATCAGACCGCCTACGACGTTGCCGAGGAGACCGTGCGCGTGCTCGAGGCGAAGGGTGACGGCTATGACGGCACGGCTTTCGTCGCCACCGGCAGGAACTTCCCCGACGCGCTTGGTGCATCGCCGATTGCAGCGGCGAAGGGGTGGCCACTCTACCTCGTCGATCCGGTCGCGGGACTCACGCCTGAGCTTCAAGCCGCGCTTTCCGGTGATAGCGTCACCGACGTCATCGCCCTCGGTGGCACTGTCGTCGTGCCGGCGAGCGTGCTCTCAGATATCGCATCAGCCACGGGTGCGAGCACCGAGCGCTGGGCGGGCTCTGACCGCTACGACACCGCTCGGATCGTGGCGACCCACGGGGTGGACGACTGCGGTCTTACCTGGGACAAGGTCGCCCTTGCCACCGGTGCCAACTTCCCCGACGCGCTTTCGGGAGGCGCGCTGCAGGGACGCGATGGCTCGGTGATGTTGCTCACGTCATCCACCAGTCTGTATCCGGGTGTGGCGAGCACGCTGTCGGCCAACAAGGCCTCGATACATGAGGTGCGCTTCCTGGGCGGGACGAGTGCGATCTCAGACGCTGTGAGAGCTGCGGTGGTGACTGCGCTTGAGTGAAGGCGAGGCGCGGCCGGGGGCGGCCCGAGACGCCGGCCGCTGGTCGGGCTGACATACTAGAAGAGCGATAGATCGATCTCGGCGATGGGGTAGTCTCTCGCATCGGTGTCGCTGTAGTGCCACCACTCCGAGGTTGAGTTCCTGAAGCCTGCGTCAATCATCGCGTTTCTGAGGATGTCGAGGTTGGCTCTTGCCTCGGCAGACATGCTCGGGTTGCTGGGTGAGGCCTGAGCCGAGAAGTCATCGAAGGCTGACGGCATGACGAGTTCGACGCCGTTGAGGTCGACGAGCGTGACGTCCACCGCACATCCCCGGTTGTGGATGGAGCCGCCGGTCGACGGGTTCGCGACATACCTGCTGTCGGGATAGACGCTCCAGAAGATCTCCTGGACTGACACCGGACGATAGGCATCCCAGACTTTGATACGGTAGCCGAGCTTTGAGACCGCGGCATTCGCCCTTGCGAGCTTCCTGGCGGTGGGGAGTCTTAGTACGCAGGTATCCGTGGGGTAGACCTTCTGCCCGGTGAAGTTGTCCGCCGTCGCATACCTGAGGTCGACGACGATGCTGCTGTCGATGTCGGTCACCTTGACGAAACCGTCGATGACCAGCGGCTCGACCGGAGTCGCCTCCTTGGGCGCGGGTGACTCCTGCAGCGAAGCGGTCGCTTCCTCTGATTCGGGGGTGACTACCGCCGACTCCACGGGCTCCAGGTCACCGAGGCTGTTCCCGGTCGTGCCGGCCGGAGTGCGAGAGCAGGACGTCAGCACGAGCGTGAGACTCGCGATCAGGATGACGAGCCCGAGCCTGTTGCGGATGTCCTTCAAGCCTCACACCTCTGTCTGGGCCGACGTGCCTGCAGTGTCTAGTATCCTACTAGCTGACCGGTGTGCAGATGTCGAGAGAGGTGAGGGCGCGTTGGCGAGGCCTGAGCCCGGAACCAGGGTCGGCAGAGTGAATCTTGCGCGCAGACGCAGGCTCGCCGTCGTCTCGGCAGTCACCGTATGCGCACTCGCGGCCGGAGCTGCCATCTGGTTCGGCTCCTCTCAAGGCGAGGCCCCCGCACCGTCAAGTGATGCCATCGGCGTCACGCAGTCGGACGGGGAGGCGGTGGAGACCTCAGCGTCCGCCGAGGCGACCAAGGCGGTCGTCGAGACGGAGACTGCCGGGCCTGACGTGAGCGACGGCGAGCCGCCGGCTCCTGCTGCCACCGCGGTGCCGCTTTCGAAGTCCTTCCACGGGGCCGCCTTCGCCGACGCGATGCAGGTCATCGTCGTCACGGCGGACAGCATGACCACCACCCGTGCGACGCTGACCACCTACGAGGTGTCGAACGGCGCTTGGAGTGCGGTGATGTCGACCAGCGCCTGCGTGGGGAAGCGAGGACTCGTCCTTGATGCCGAGCGGATCGAGGGACAGCTGCAGACGCCCATCGGGGTGTACTCGCTGCCCTACGCGTTCGGGACGGCGGTCAACCCCAACACCAGCGCAACATCACTGGCCTACAAGCGCGTCGGCCCGAACACCTACTACGACGGTAACTACGGCTCGGCCACCTTCAACGATCTGGTGGAAGGCATCCCGGCGGCCGGCGACAACTACGAGCACATGTATCTGACCACTGCCTACAAGTACGGGATCGACACTGGCTTCAACCTCGAGCAGAAGCCCGGCAAAGGGAACGCGATCTTCATCCACTGCAACACCGGGTCCGGCTACACGGCCGGCTGCGTGAGCGTTCCCGAGAGCCGAATGGTGGACCTGTTGCGATGGTTGGACCGCACCCGGGACCCGAAGGTCTTGATCTGTCTGACGGGTGATCTTGACGGCTTCTACTACTAGAACGGCCAAGGCTCAGACACCATGGTCGTTCGAAGTTCCGGCGCCGACGATTGGCATATACTGGTCCCGGTAGCTCCGACAATAGGGAGGCGCACATGGGTGCACGCATACGAGGCATGTTGTTGTTGGCGCTCGCCGTGGCGCTTCTCGTGTCGGCAGGTTGTGGCGATCTGGCCGCGAAGGTTGAGAGCGCGGAGAACCCTGCGCCCGCGGGGACCTACTACGAAGTCGACGTGGCATCACGCGTCTCACTCAACGAGAAGGCCAACTACCGGTGGGAGATCGACGGCGCCGAGTACGATGCGGTCACGGATTCGGGCACGGAGTACTGGGTGGACGGGCAGCAGGTCGATCTCGACTCATACGAGGATGCTGCTAGCAACAGCGACGAGTACGAGGGCTACAACGAAGATTCCTTCGATGACACATATGACATCATCGTGGAGCGAGATGGCGTCATCGTAGCGATCAACCTGAACAGCGGGGAGTGACACGAGCAGGGCTAGACCGCCCCGAGGAGCAGCGCCTCGCTGGGCTCGAGCCGAACCCTGCCGAGGTCCCGGGTCTCGCTCGCGTCGTGCGTGGAGAGCAGCACGTGCCAGGCTCGCCCCGACGGCGGATCCGGAGGGGGCGGGCAGTCCTTGCGTCGCTCGGCGAAGTTCAGGTACACGGCCACGGCATCGTCTCCTGACCGCCTCAGATACGCGAAGACGCCGCCGGGCGTCCGGTCGATCTCGGCGTAGTCACCGCTGTGGAGTGCCGGCGTCGCCTTGCGCAGTCGCAGCAGCTGCCTGTACCAGTTCAGTAGCGATTCGGGGCGCGTGGTCTCCTCCTCCACGTTCCGCGACCGGTAGGACGAGTCGACCGGCAGCCAGGACCTCCATGAGCTGAATCCGGCATACGGCTTCGTGCTCCATTGCATCGGGGTGCGTGAGCCGTCCCTCCCCACGCGCAGGGGCCAGAACTTCCTTCCGATCGGGTCGTCAAGCATCCTGCGGGGTATCCTGCTCGACGGCATGCCGATCTCCTCGCCGTAGTAGAGGATGGGCGTGCCGCGAAGCGTGAGCAGCATGGTAGCGGCCACTTTCGCGCGGCGGCCAGGGTGCCTGCCGCCGAATCTCGTGTAGGAGCGCGGGAGGTCGTGGTTGTTGAGGTAGTAGCAGGGCCACCCGTCGGGCGGGATGTGCTCCTCGAGCCAGTCCACCGACCTGCGGAACGCCCATGCCCTCCACTTGTTGCGGATGAAATCGAAGTAGAAGGAGAGGTGCAGCCGGTCCGTCCCGTCGCCGAGGTAGGCGACACAGACATCCGGCGTCTCGGTGAGGACCTCGCCCATGAGTACGCGCTCCCCGAAGTCGTCGGCAAGGCGGCGCAACTCGCTTGCGGTCTCGAGACTCTCGGGTTGCGAAAGGTCGTGAACGTGCTTCTGCGCAAGGTACGGGCGCGGGCCAAGCTTGGGAGGGTTGTCTCGGAGAAGCGCGTCTTCGTACAGGCAGTTCACCAGGTCGAGACGGAACCCGTCGACTCCCTTGTCCAGCCAGAAACGTGCGACGCCCAGCATCTCTCGGCGCACCTCAGGGTTACGCCAGTTGAGGTCGGGCTGGAAGGGGAGGAAGGCATGGTAGTAGTACTGACCGGTAGTCTCGTCGTACTCCCATGCGCTTCCTTCGACCACGGCTAGCCAGTCGTTTGGCGGCTTGCCGGGCGCACGGCCGTCACGCCAGATGTACCAATCGCGCTTCGGATTGTCGCGAGAGGAGCGAGACTCGATGAACCACGGATGGTCGACCGACGTATGGTTGAGGACGAGGTCCATAACGACACGGACGCCCCGGCGATGGCACGCCTTGAGGAGCTCATCGAAGTCCTGCATCGTGCCGAAGCGCGGGTCGATCGAGTAGTAATCGCTCACGTCGTAGCCGAAGTCGGACAGAGGTGAGGTGTTGATCGGCGTCAGCCAGATAGCGTCTACGCCGAGCGAGGCGTCCGTGCCGTCGTTGAGGTAGTCGAGTCGCTCGATGATGCCGCGTAGGTCGCCTCTGCCGTCACCGTTGGAGTCCGCGAAGCTGGATACGGCGATCTGGTAGACGACCGCGCGTTTCCACCACGGGGTCTCAGGCATTCTGCCGTCCCCGGTGGCAGTAGGGTTCTCGCCATCAGTCAGATTCATGACCACAGTCTACTTCACGGAGACCGGAGCTGTGCCTGCGTCCATACGCTAGACTCACACCAACGGCGGCCAACGGAGGGTCATGTCGAGCAGTGTCCTCATAGCGTCGTCGTGCGACTGGGCGGGAGTGGCCAGGATGCCCGCGATGCTCGGGTCTGCCGGTCTGGCAGTACACCTTCTGGATCCGGGCAGGACTCAGGCGTCTCGTTCGTCCTGGCTGTCAAGCCGGACTGCCGTGTCGGGAGGGCCTGTCGCGGTAGCAGAACGGCTTGTCGAGATGGCGCCCGGTTATGACCGGGTCATCCTCGCCGATGAATTCTTACTTCTGGCTGTCAGTGGTCTGGACGATCCCCATGCAACGGACATACTGCCTGCCGAGCCAGGGACGCTTCACCACATCGTGGACAAGACGCGATTCCCCTCGCTGGCTCGGGCGGCCGGATTGCGGGTGTCTCCGTCTTGGCGGGCGGTCTCGGAAGATGAACTGAACGCGGCATTCGACCGAACGGGCGGTACGGCTGTCATCAAGGGTGCTGTCGGAGCGGGTGGGGCGGCGGTTCGCGAAGCCAGGGATGTGACGGCCGCGAGAGCTTCCGCACGCGAACTCGGCTACCCGGTGTTGGTGGAGGCATGGATCGATGGCCGTGTCTGCCTGCTACCGTGCCTGTTCGAGCGCGGTCGGCTCGTTGCGGCGATCGCTGCCGAGAAGCGAATGACGGTGCGCAGATTCGGACCGTCCTCCGTGAACGCATTCATACCGGTCGATCGCAACCTGCTTGCGGTGGCGAGATGCGCGGGTGAGTCGTTCGGCATGCACGGCTTTGCGAGCATCGACCTGGTCTACCCGAGTGACGGATCCGAGCCCGTTGTACTCGAGATCAACCCGCGGCCGGTTCCGCAGCTGCACCTTGATCAGGCGTCCGGCGTCAACATGGCCGAGGCACTGAAGCAGGTGTTGGAGGGCCGCTTCGGCGGAGAGCCCACTCTGGGACAGCGATTCGCAACAGCCGTGATGTTTCCGCAGGAGCTGACCAGGAATCGTCTGCAACATGGCGCGATGGCTGGCTTCGCGCGCTGGGTATCGACACCCGGTGCGTTCGAAGACATGCCTTGGGACGACCGCCCGCTTCTCGTGCGGCAGTTGTTGCGGTAGAGCAGCGACCGCCGCTCCACCGCTAGCCCTTGCGTCCGAGCCACGGCACCAGTACCGGCGTGCGGGCTTTGTACTCCTCGTACGCTTCCTGGCCGCCCCAGGTCTTCTCGGCCTTCTTCTCCAGCAGCGGGACACCGCTTATGCGGGTGAGCAGGATGAAGACGAATACGGGGGAGATCAGCGTTGCATACTGCCAGCCGCTGAGGGCGGGGAACGCGATGATCGCGACCCCGGTCCACAGGACGATCTCGCCGAAGTAGTTGGGGTGACGTGAGATCGACCACAGGCCGGAGTGTATGAACTGCCCCTTGTTCGTCGGGTCAGAGCGGAAGCGACTCTTCTGGAGGTCGGCGACGGCCTCCAGTCCGAAGCCGAGGACCCATACACATATCCCCACGATAGCGAACGCGCCTAGCTCCACGCGCTCAGCGGAGGTCACAGCACCGAGCGCCGCTGCGAGCGTGAGGCTGACCCACAGACCCTGGACCGTCCAGGCCATCAGGAAGTCCGGGAACGACCGCTTGATGCGGTCGAAGCGCTCGTCTTTGCCGGCCCGGCGGACGCGGCGGAACAGGAACGTTCCCAGTCTGCCTGCCCAGATAAGCACGAGTGCCAGCAGGATGAGCGACCGGGCATCGGCGTCACCGCTCGCGGCGACTGAGAACACTATCACCGAGATGTAGGTCGCGCTCCCGGTGATGTCGTAGAAGTGCTCGGTGTGTGCGAGATAGGAGGGTACGAAGACCACCCACTGCACCAGGAACGCAATGCCCACAGCTATCGCGAACACCGGGACGTTGCCCAAAGTCGCGCTGCCTTGCGAACCCGCCCACGCGATACCCGCGCCCACGATCACTGCCACCACCGTGCCTATCGCTGCGGTCCGTCGCTTCTCGGCCATCATGATCTCCCGTCTGAATCTCGCCTTGCGTCCCTTGTACGGGTTAGTGCGCTGCTGTAGTCGGAAATCAACTATCCATCGCTGTACGATTTCGAATGGAGGCCAGAATGGCTGTGCGCATCGTGACCGACTCGGCGAGTACTCTGAGCGATGCGGATATCCAACGCCTCTCCATAACGACTGTTCCCATTCACGTGACGGCCGACGGCGCCGAGCTGACTGAAGCCGAGTTGCTCGCGCCCGGATTCGCGGCTCGTCTTGCCGAGATGACCGCGTTGCCCCGCACGTCACAGCCGGCCCCCGAGGAGTTCGCCGAAGTCTTCCGCACGATTCTCGATGCAGGGGACGAGGTCGCCGCCGTCCTCATCTCGGCGGGTATGAGCGGTACCGTGCAATCCGCCGAGGTCGCCGCCGCAGAGGTCCGCGCCGAGCGACCGGACGCCCGGATCGCTGTCGTGGACAGTCGCTCCAACAGCCTCGAGGAAGGCTACGCCGTCCTCGCAGCCGCCGAAGCGGCCTTCGTAGGGAAGCCTCTGGAAGCGTGTGTGCGCGCCGCGGTGGAGACGACGCGGCGTACGCGGTTCCTCTTCACGCCGCGAACTCTCGAGTACTTGCGGCGCGGCGGTCGCATCTCGGGCGCCGCCGGTCTGCTCGGCGTGATACTGCGCATCGCTCCGGTGTTGACCGCCGAGAAGGGCGCCACGGGAGTCGCCGGTGTCGCGCGGAGCGGAGCTTCGGCGCACCGCAAGATCGCCTCACTGATGCGTGCGGACGTCGAACGACATGGGCTCCGGCGCTGCAACGTGCAGTACTTCGGCGACAGAGCAGAGGCGGATCGGTTCGTCGCCGAGGTGATCCAGCCGATCACGGGCGAGCCCGTCGCGGTCGTACCGATCCACCCGGTGATCGCGCTTCATGTGGGGCCGGCCGTCGGCGTGGTGTACGAGACAGAGCGTCCGCTTCGCTAGCCCGGTCGTGGACGCGATCGTGCGGCTGGTCGCCTAGTCGATGATGCGGTACCGCACCTCGTGCACACCGTTGAAGCCGAGCACCCGGACGACGCCCGGACCCAGGTCGAACTCGCGACCCGGCACGTACGGGCCGCGATCCGCGACGTGAGCGACCGCGCGCTTGCCGTTGTACTCGAACTCGATGAGCGTCCCGAAGGGCAACGTCTTGTGCGCGACCATCATCGAGTACGGACCGATCTCCTCGCCGCTTGCACCGCGTCCGGTGAACGTCGCCGAGTAGTGCGAAGCGACGGCAGTCTTCCACTCACCGGTGCCCGTGATCTTCTGCGTTGCGGCCTGCTTTGCGGCAGCAGCGCGAGCCGCGGCCGCGACGCGGTCCTCGTACTCCTTGAGCGTTGCCTCACTCGCCGCGAGTTCCTTTCTCGCCGCCGCGACCTCCTCGGCCAGACCTTCGAGCGCGCGCGCTTGCTCGGTCTGCACCTCGATCAGTCCCTCGGCAGAACGCTTGGCCTCTGCCCGCGCGGCCTTCAAGGCCTGGATACTCTCGGCATCGTGGCGCGCCAGCCTGTCGAGGAAGTCGAGTCTGATCGCAAGGTCTTGGATACTGGAGGCTCCCAGCAGCAGTGAGAGCGTGTTCGTGCTGCCCGAGCGGTACATCGCCACGACGCGCGTTTGAAGCTGCTGCTGGTAGAGCGCTTCCTCGGCGATGATTCCATCGAGCTCCGCCGAGAGACCCTGCATGCGGGCATCGATCTCGGAGGCCGCAGCCTGCGCGGCCGCGTATCGCTCCAGGGCGCGTTCAAGTGCGACGCGGTTCGCCGTGACTTCCTGCTCGAGGGGTACTGCGGCAGCGGGCACAGCGCTCAACGCCGCGATGCAGACCGCAGCGGCGACTATCAGAGCGAGTGCACGTGTCGTTCGAGAAGACATGCCGAGGAGTTTACCACCACCAACCGCTACTCCTACCACCTGCCAGGCAGGCGACAGGGTCCGGTCACTCACCCGCGCCCAACGGCTTCGTGTAGACGATCTGCGGGTCGTGCCCCGGCCATTCCAGTGTCCACGTCTGTTCTGCAGGCGCTTCTGCGTCGGTCAGGTCGAAGACGAGCACCACGAAGCCGGACCCTTGCTCACCCGCGTTCGGCTGCAGCGTGACGCCGGTCAACGGGAATCGCGCGCCCGGCACGTCTACGAGCGTGATGCCGCCGACGGCCTCGATCGCATCGACATCGTCCTGGCTGATCGTACCGGACGGTATACGTCGCTCGAGCGACATCTCGAAGTGCGACTCACCGACTCCAGACTCGACGACTCCGTAGACCTGGTCTTCGACGGTGTACCTGAGTTCGTCCATGAGATTCATCCGGTCGAAGATCTGTGTACCGCAGGCGCCGACCAAGACAAGCAGGGCTACAAGTGCGACTGCAAGGAGCGCTTGTCGGACGTACGGGTACTTCATGGGACCACCTCTTTCGGGAGCGCACGAAGTGCGAACCCTCCTACGTTCATACCCGCGGCCCATGTCCTCCTCGGAAGGGTCGGCTTCCGATGCCGGCCTGGCGACTGCTACGCCAGAATAGTGCCCAGGTAGTATGGCCAGACCAGAAGGCCGAGTACGCCCTGCCAGAAGCCGAGGTTCGCGAATCCGATCGTGAACAGCCAGCCGATACACCAGACCACACCCATTCCAGTGTCGACCTTCACTTTGGTGCTCTGCGTTGTCATCGAAGCCTCCCTTGCTTCGTCCGCGCGCCTGCGCGGATGCTCACCGGTGTCAGCGGCGACGTGGTCATCTCACGCGCAGAAGACGCGGACGTTGTCACCCTCGTTGGTGTCGATGTTGACTTCCATCTCCCGCAGACTCGAGATGAGCTCCTCGATGTCCTCGGGCTTGAGGTTGTTGAAGTCGAATGACATCCCGTGCTCTCCCATGGAGTCGTTGATCTGATCCATCGCCTGCGGCGGGATCAGCGAAGTGAGCTTCAGACCGGCCCGCAACAGGCCGAGCGGGACCTTGACATCGACGGTGTCCTTGCCCGTGATCTTCACGTACATGAACTTCGGTGCGCCGGTTGCCGAGGGACCCTTCGGCCAATCGGCGGTGCGGGATGCGCTGGCCGGGGAGGGTTCCCCAGCGGACGATCCGAGCGCGTCGAGCAGTGAGTCGGCCTCATCGGCAGTGATCTTCCCTTCGGCCAGAAGGCCGAGAATGCGCTTGCGATCTTCGGTCATGGTTCTCAACTTCCTCTCAGTAGATGTCGACGTCGACCAGGGTGTTCGGCTTGTTGACGTGTGCGTGCGTTCCGCGGACTGCGGCCAGTAGCAGTAGTGAGTTCAACACGAGGAGCGTGAAGTGGCGGTACCTGTTGCCCGAGATGAAACTGACGAAGTCCACGAGCAACGTCACCACGAGCACGAGCGCGAGGATGACAAGGAGTAGCGGCCACAACAGGAAGAGCGGCAACCAGAGGTGGAAGTCCGTCTTGTCGGCCTCGTACACGCGCACATTTATGACGAGCGGCGGCAGGATCATCGCTATCGCCGGAGCCTTTCAGCCGCCTCTTCCGCCGAGATCTCCCCGGCTTCGAGCAGATCCAAGATGTCCGCCCCTGTCTCGGGGGTCGGCTCCACCTCGATCTGGACGAGCTTGAGCTGGTCGGCGATCCGGTTGAGGCGATTCTTGATCGTGGGGTAGCTCACGCCGAACGCCTTCTCCATGTGCTTGATCGAACCGTGACAGCGCACGAATTCCCCAACGAAGACCTGGTCCTCGTAGCGCAGGCCGGCGAGCAGCGGCAGCTCGAACTCTCCCTCGATCGCTATGTCGCTGCCCCTGAGGCGCACCTGGGTGACCACGAATTCGCGATCGCCGGTCAGGTCGGTCAGCTCGTGCCATTCATGTTTCATCGCGTACTCCGTTCATTGACTATGGCAATCACTATGTACCCATGGATTGAAAAAATCAAGCATGACATTGAAAATATCAATATCTGCGATGACAGGGCGAGGGCTGGGAACGTAACGCAGCCCCGATCGTCTTCATGACGTTCGGGGCTGCGTGTTCTCGCAGGTGAAGGATTTGCAGAGGGGTTGTGCTACTCGCCGGCGCTCTGGGAGACCAGATACTCGACGATCGCGGTCCGCTCGGCGTCGTCGATGCTGAGGCCCTTGACTTCCATGCGCTCCACTATCGACAGCCATTCAGCTTCAGTCGTATAGGATGCGCTCGTGACGAAGTCCATCGAATGGCATGTGTCGCACTTCGCATCGACCAGGCTCTTGCCATCAGTGCCGGTCGAGCACCCTGCTGCTCCGAGCGCGACCAGGGCGATAGCGACAGCCAATAGGGTAGCGACGAGAAGTCTGCGTGACATCGGAACCTCCGGGGGTAGCGGCAGTGTGTTACCTGGTGTCTACCCCTCCGGCCAGACGGCTACTCCCCAGCAGGTACCGGTGTGAGTGCAGATGACCGAGCCGGCCTCATAGACGACGAGCTCGGTTGCGTCCCAGCGCTCCCTGATGCTCTCTGCGATCCTGTTGGCGCGCTCTTTCGACAGCCCGTGGCCCACGGCGAACCGGCCCTTGCGAGCGGTCCCCATCTGTGTGGCAAGCCACTCCATGGTGTACTCGATGCCCTTTTTCTCGCCCCGACTCCGGCCGAGAGGTGCGAACGCGCCGTTCTCGTCGACAGTCAGCGTGATCTTTAGGTTCAGAATGGAGCCGAGCAGGGATGATACGGCGCCGATGCGACCGCCGCGGCGGAGACTCTCGAGAGAGTCGAGGCCCACGATGAGCTTCACCTGATCTCGGGCAGCCGTGAGTCGCTCCATCGCCTCGGATGCGCTGAGGCCGGCTCGTGCGGATGCGGCGGCGTCCATGACCTGCCACGCGAGTCCCCACGACAGGTTCTTGGAGTCGAAAACGTGTACCTTGCCCGCGAACCTCTCGGCAGCCGTGCGTGCCGCCTCGACGGTACCCGATAGCTGCGAGGAGATGTGGATGGAGACCACAGAGCGAGCAGTCTCGAGAGCGCGTTCGTAGGCTTCGACGAATGCGCCTACGCTTGGCTGTGAGGTGGTGGGCAGATCGGGCGCGGATCGCATGCGCTCGAAGAACTCCTCCTGGGTGAGGACGCCGTCGGGGAGTGTCTCTCCGTCGATGGTGACTGCGAGCGGGACGATGTCGACGTGCTTCTCGAGTGCCATCTCAGGTGTGATGTCCGCGGTGCTATCGGTGACTACGGCGAACTGACGTTCAGCCGGTACTTCCGGTGTCATACGAGCCCCTCTCCAGCACTTCAGACGTGTGCATGTCGCCTCTATGGCAATCGTAGCAGAGGATTTGCGCGTGAAGTCAGGGCCTAGCGTGCTTACGATTCATCGCGTCATGAGCAGTCGAGTGATGATGCGGCGCCGCGCGAGTGTTAGTGCACCGTCTTCTGCAGTCCCAGCTTCGCTTCGACGCCATCGAGAAGTTCATCCATCGAGGAGCGCTGGAGGAGCCACCCGGACAGTCCGACCGACCTCGCACTGCTGCGATGCTTGATCCACACCGTATGCTTGGCATCGCACGTGATGTCGAACTCGGTTGAGTCGAAGCGCTTCTTGCAGGCTTTGAGAATACCGCTGCCCCCATCGTCGTACTGGACGGCCGCTATGCCGTCAGCGGTGGATGCGGAGTCGGCTCGCCTGAACGAATTGAACATGGTCAAGTCTCCCGTTCTCGGGGTCGAGGTGGTTCACCCGGACGTGAGTCGTGGCATCGTTCAGCTCGGGCGAGGACTGGCCTCGGTGTGCGCGACGATCCAAGTGGGCGACGTCGCAGGAACTACTAATAATATCACGGTTTGCAAATACATCGCAAGTTGTGATTCAATGACCGTCCCAGTCGCCGACCAGAGGTGGCGCGAATGTGCAGTGACGCGCGCAAGTTGTCCGAGGACCAGGCGTTGCGTGATCTCCGTCTCGTGAATGACGAGCTACACCGTGTCGGTCTTCCGGCCTGGCTCGAACTCGACCTGCCCCGGGCGCAGCTGAAGGCCCTTGTGGCCGTGGCGAGTACGGATGGCGTGTCGGTCACGGGACTTGCAGACAGTCTGTCGATCGGAGAGCCTGCGGCGAGTCAACTAGTCGAGCAACTCGTTCGCAGAGGCTACGCCGAGAGAGCGCAGGACACGCGTGACCGCCGCCGGGTGGTCGTGACCGTATCACCGGAAGGTGCCGAACTCGTGCATCGACTGAGGCAGGGAAGACGCGAGCAGGCTGAGCACTGGCTTTCGTTGATGACTGACGACGACGTCGATGCGCTGGCCCGCGGACTCAGAGCTCTCGTTGGCGTCGCCGTCAGCGATGAAGACCGCTCGAGCTCGTAGACTGAGCCGCCGGCACGTTCGCCGCTCCCCGTTCACCGCGTTGGGTACTAACATCCGTAGCGCTTTCTGTTGCCGAAGGAGTGGTCCGTCATGGCGCACGATACGACCTGGAGACCCCGCAGCACGCATGGCAAACTAACGGCGGTCCAAGAGGCCGCGCTTCCCGATACCGCGTTCGCCTTCCCTGGGCAGCGCGCTTTGCCTCTCACCGACGAGGGACACGTGCGCAATGCGATAGAGAACTTCGGTGACGCTCAGGGAGTGTCTGACGATGACCGCGATCTGGCGTTCGCTAACATCCGAAGGGCCGCCGCGTTCTACCACGTGCCGATGACTGAAACCGACTGGCGTCAGCTTGGCTCGAGACAAGTCGAGCGGAGCTACGCGCGTGGTAATCGGGCAGAACGACGTCCCTAGTCTGTGGCTCGGGGTACGGACTGTCCGAGGGATAGTATCCGAGCAGGAGGAGGGAGACGTCATGGCCACCTATGTCATGCTCACCCGCTTGACCGACCAGGGCGCACGCACCGTCAAGGAGCACCCCGAGCACATCACAGAGGTGAATGACCAGCTTGCCAGCATGGGCGTGAAGGTGCTGCACCAGTTCGCTGTGTTGGGGCGCTACGATTTCGTCAACATCGTCGACGCACCGGATGCCGAGACGGTCACGCGTGCGTCACTCGAGCTGGGCTCCAGAGGGTCGATCAGGATCGAGACACTTCCCGCTATGCCGATCTCGGACCTCATCGGCATGCTCAAGTAGTAGCGGGGGTCCGTGCGTTCGCGATGGGGGTGCGTTCGTCCTAGACTGGATGGGATAGCCATCTTGCCAGGAAGTCGTCGCCAGAAGCCGAGGTGGCGTTCAGCCACGTTTCGGGAGGAGAAGGCACATGAGCGATTCGCCAGCCATCAAGACCGAGGGGCTCACGAAACACTACGGGAAGGTGGAGGCACTCGTTGATCTGGACCTCGAGATCCCAGCCGGCGAGATCTTCGGCTTCCTTGGCCCGAATGGCGCCGGCAAGACGACCACCATCCGCACGATGCTCGATGAGATTCGGCCGACGACGGGCAAAGCCGCCATTCTCGGCATGGACACGCACGAGAAGTCGGTCGAGATCCGCAAGTATATCGGGTACGTGCCGGGTGATCTGGCGATGTATCCGAACCTCACGGGCAAGGACACGCTGACATACTTCGCCAACCTGCGTGGGGGCGTGGACTGGTCACATGTCGACGCTCTCGCTGCGCGGCTGGACGCGGACCTGGGCAAGAAGGTGGGCGACCTCTCGTCTGGCAATCGGCAGAAGGTGGGGCTGATACAGGCGTTCATGAACAAGCCGAAGGTGCTCATCATGGACGAGCCTAGCTCTGGGCTGGATCCGCTCGTACAGCGCGAGTTCCAGTCGATGATGCGCGAGGTCGCTGCCGAGGGATGCACCATCTTCCTCTCCAGCCACACCCTGTCCGAGGTCCAGAGGGTGGCCGATCGCGTCGGTATCATCCGTCACGGTCACCTGGTCGCCGTCGAGGCCGTCGCCGCACTCAGGTCAAAGGCGATGCGCCGTGTCCAGCTTGAGCTCGACACCCATGCGGATGCCACGGTGTTCGAGGCGGTGCCGGGTGCGAGTGATGTCACGGTGTCCAACAGCCACGTTGTCATGTCCTTCGAAGGCGACATGGGCGCGCTGATAAGGGCGGCATCGGACCGCTACAGCATCGTGGACATCAGTACCCAAGAGGCGGACCTCGAGGAGATCTTCCTCACGTACTACCACGATGAGGAGGCGGGTGCCTGATGCTGGCCAACGTATTCGCGAAGACCCTTCGCGATCGCTGGCCAGGGTGGGCGATCGCGTCCGGAGTGCTCGGCTCCTTCATCCTCCTCGGCATGGCGGCATACGAGGGCATAGATATCTCGTTCCTGGACGCCTTTCCTAAGGCCTACAAATCACTTCTCGGTCTCGGTGAAGGCGTCGACGCCGGCGCACTCGCGATCAGTGCAATCTATGGCAGCTATGGGGCGTTGACCGTTGCCGCCATGGCTCTGGCGATGGGCGCTTCCTCCATCGCGGGCGAGGAGCGAAAGGGGACGATCGGGCTGCTCCTGGCCAATCCCAAGAGTCGGACGCACATTCTGATCTCGAAGATCGCCGCCCTGGTTCTGCTCTGCACATTCGCGGCGATCGCGCTGGGGAGCCTCTCGACAGGCATTGCAGCCGCTCTCGATGTCGGAATCGGCAATCTTGATGTCATGGCGCTCAGCGTGCACATGCTCGCCAGCAGCCTGTTCTATGGTCTGCTCGCGACCGCCATCAGTGCGGCGACGGGGAATCGTGGCGCCGCGACGGGCGTGACTGTGGGGGTGATGGTCGTAGGCTTCCTGGGAGCTGGGCTGTTGCCTTTACTCGAGGGTGGCGAAGATTGGGTCAAGGTGTTCCCCTGGTACTACTTCAACGGCAGCGAGCCTCTGAACAACGGCATCGATTGGGGACACGTAGGTATCCTTCTTGGTTGTGCGGTGTTGTTCGCGGGCGTGGCGGTGGTCGGACTCAGACGTCGTGACCTCAAAGGGCAGTCGGTCGGTGTGACGATGATCGACCGTCTTCGGGCCAACCCTCTGACCAGGAAGCTCGCGGACAAGCTTGCTGGCTCTGCCAGGGTTTCCTCTATCTGGGCGAAGACCGCGTCTGAGCACCAGACATCGCTCATGGCCGCCAGCGCATACATGATCTATGTGCAGCTCCTACTAGGCTGGTTCTGGCGGGCGCTCCCTGAGGAGATGTTCGATCTGATCGGCCAGCTGCCGGAAGGGATGAACACCTTGTTCGCTCTGTTCGGCGGAGGCGACATTACGACGCCTGCCGGCTGGTTCCAGATCGAGACGTTCGGCATGATGGCACCGATCATGATCATGATCGTCACGATCTCCATCGGCTCGAATGCTCTAGCTGGAGAGGAATCCCGGCGTACGATGGGTCTCCTTCATGCGAACCCGATCTCTCGCTCCCGTATCATCATCGGGAAGAGCACTACGATGGTGCTCTATGCATCCGCGGTCGGCCTCGTAAGCTTCCTGGGGACGTGGCTCGGAGCGCTCGCCGGCGGCATGGATCTCCCGTTGGCGAACATCGCAGCCATCTGCGTCCTACTCACCGTGTTGGGGATAGCCGGTGGCGCTCTGGCGCTTGCGATCGGTGCGGGAACCGGCCGCAAGGGAGCAGCGGTCTGGGGTGCGGTGGGCTTCATGGTCGCCACGCATGTGATGAACTCGCTGGGCGAGATAGCCGGCAATCCCGCGTGGCAGAAGCTCTCTCCCTTCTACTACTACCTGGGTGGCGATCCGCTCAACAACGGCCTGGACTGGAGCCACGCTGCAATCCTTGCGGCGATAGCGGTCGTCCTGTTCGGCGCGGCGATCGTGCTCTTCCAACGAAGAGACCTTCGGCAGGGTGGGGACTGATCGGCTCGACGGGCAGATGATCCAGGTCGAGGGGCTCGGGCTGACGCGCCGGGGCCCCTCGTGTCGCTGTGGTGGTTCGGTTGTCCGAGTGGGGATAGACAAGTTATCCGGTGAGTGGCGAGGCGCATGTACGTGTGAATCGGCCACGGACAAGGAGGCCACCGGTGAAACGGTCCCAGTGGAGATCGACTCTCTCTCGCGTCAGCATCGCAGTCGTTCTGGTCGCCGGCGTCGCGCTTCCGGCAGGCGCTGCCGAGGTCTCGGTGCAGGCGGTGGACGGGACCGTCAGGTTGACGCGGTCGACTGCAGTCAGCCGTGACTCGGACCGGTATCCGATCGATGTCGCCATGGCCGACATCGACCACGATCTGGACTACGACATGCTCATGGCCGAGGGGGTAGGTCTCGGCGGCAGCGTGATCATCTACAAGAACGATGGTGACGGCGGGTTCACGATGAGCACCTACGAGAACTGGCCCGGCGTGATGCCCACCGCAGTGCTCGTGGCTGACTTCGATATGGATGGCGAGAGCGACTTCGTTCGCGCCGACAGTACGCCGCAGGTCGTCATCAGACCGGGCACCGCCACGGGGGACTTGGCACTTGCAACCCCGATCACCATCCCCATGCCGGACGTAGTGGAGAACATGTATCTGGTCGGCCTGGATCCCGGCATGCAGCCCGATATCGTGGTGACGTGTCAGGCGACCCACGCGGCCTATGTCTACCTCAACGACGGCTCAGGCGTCCTTGGCGATGGCCTCGGCGGTACCACGGCGGCGGCCACGCTTGCGGTGAGCTCAGCAGCCATCGGCGCGGCGTCCAGCGATTTCGACAAGGACGGCGACCAGGACCTCGCGGTCACGTCCACAGACAACAGGTTGTACCTGTTCGCCAATGACGGGACCGGGCACTTCTCGGCGATGGGTAGCCCCATCATCACGCCGAGTACGCCGCATGGCGTCATCGCTCGAGACCTGAACGGTGATGCGTGGGCCGATATCGTCACTGCGAACTACGGAGCGGACTCGGTTTCGGTGTTCTTGAACGACCATGTCGGCGGTTTCGACCGCACGGACTATCCCGTCGGGGATGCGCCTCACGAGATCAGCACGTTCCCTGTTGACCTGCAGGACAACAAGTCGGAGATCATCACCTGCAACCGTGATGGCGACAGCGTGTCAGTGCTGCGCGGGAACGGCGACGGGACGTTCTCGGCGGCCAGCGAGTTCGCGTGCGGTGAATACCCGCACGCCATGTGGGTGTCGGATGTTGACGGGGACTACAAGAACGACTTCGTCCTGGCGGCATACGGGGAGCACTCGATCGAGGTGCTCCGCAACACCAGCTGGCCGGTCACGGATCGTATCTCGGGGGCGAGCCGTTACGACACTGCGGTCGAGCTTTCTAAGGCGACTTTCCCTGACGGGTGCTGCAACTATGTGGTGGTCGCCACGGGCGAGACGTTCCCGGATGCGCTCGCCGGAGCACCGCTAGCGTATAGGTTGAACTGCCCGATACTGCTCACGAGGAGCACCGATCTGCCCGCATCGGTTGCCGCCGAGGTGACGCGTATCGGCGCGACGAGCGCGATAGTCCTTGGCGGCACCAACGCGGTATCCAGCGATGTCGTGGACGATCTCGTGGCTGCCGGCGTCACGAGGGAGAACATCGAGCGACTTGCCGGGAAGAGCCGCTACGACACCGCACGCCTGATCGCTCTCCGTCTGGACGCCGCAGACCCGGGTACCGACATCGACACGGTCTACGTGGCGACAGGGGAGAACTTCCCCGACGCATTGGCGGCCGGCGGCATCGCATCGCAGACGTACGCACCGATCCTCCTGGTGCGCAAGGACTCGCTCCCCGTTGAGACGCAGATGGCTATGAGCTCCCTGACACACGTCTCCAGCTCCTACATCGTCGGGGGTACCGTGGCGGTGAGCGAGGCCGTGATGACGCAATTCCCGTCGCCGACGCGACTGTGGGGTTCTGATCGCTACGCGACTGCCGAGGCGATCATCGAGCATGCGTGGGCGCACAACATGGGGACCTTCAGGTTGTACATGGCGACGGCCGGCAACTTCCCTGACGCACTGGCGGCCGGACCGGCTTGCGCGCACAGGGGCACGCTGCTTCTCACGAACCCGCTCTCGCTGCCCGCGTCCACGGCCGATCTTCTCGGCCAGGCGGCTCCCGGCGCACACTACATGCACGTACTGGGTGGCACGGGCGCCGTGAGTGACGCGGTCGTCGAGCAGATGAAGGCGGCCTACTAGCGTTCAGGCTCGTCTGCTCTCGTGCGGCGGAAGAGGCTTGCTGTCAGGTCGGCCGCCAGCCAGAACAACAGCGGGACCACATGGAACGTCACACGATTGAGACTGTCTCCCCAGCCATACCGTCCAGGATGCGTCACCCCGTGGATGAGCACGGCTAGTGCGAGGAACTGGAAGACGGCGTACTCGACCGGCAACGCCCACTTTGCGCGGGTGATGCGCGATCCCTGGACCAGGGCGGCGACGAGTACGGCAACACCGAACCACCAGAACCTGTTCCAGCCTCCCATAGCGAACAGGTTGAGCAGCCAGGTAGAGCCCGCCTGCACGAACCGCTCCGGGTCGATCAGGAAGCTGGCGCCAAGAGCGACTGTACTAAGCGCAGCCAGCGTCAGAGTCAACCGTGCGGGGCTCAAGCCGCGCGTTCGGCGAAGGCATCTGTGCAGGAGCCAGAGGAGCAACGCGAACGATGGGCCGGCGGCCGCCACCGCGATCGCGGCGATCGCCCCGAGCCGTTCCGGCGCTTGGTACAGTCCGTACCTGGAGACGAGGACTCCCATGACCATCACGGCTCCAGCCGTCGGGGGTGCGAACATCGCAGCCAGCTCCGCGGCAGTCCTCTCGGATTCGTCAGTCAGCCACACCAGTGCGAAGACACCGTACACCACGAACGCGTAGGCGAAGCCGTCCGGTCGCGCGAGCGCAAGCCCGGCAGCTGCGATGCCGGCCATCGTGAGCCAGGCTATGCGTGCCGTGCCTGACTCGAAGGCTCGCCAGATGCTCGCCACGGCGAGCAGGAGGTACATCGCCGATACCATGTGGCTGTGGACGTAGACACTGTGCAGCAGGAAGGGTGCGGTCGTGATCATGAGGGCGACGGTCAGCAGCGATGCGCACACGCGAACCCAAGCGCGGAATCCGGCGAATGCTGTGGACCAGACCGCGTAGCCAAGAAGAGCGGCTGTCTCGATAGCGAACAGTGGGTACAGCACGAACGTCCAGGTCCCGCCGAGGAAGGCCACGCCCGCATGCAGCGCGGGTAGAAGCAAGGCCCGGTTCGCCATCATCGACGCGGTGAACGCACCCGTGTCGGCGATCGAGATGCCGTACATCGCGTAGTTGGACCATGAGTCGACCGTGTAGATGGACCAGCCCGTCACGTATATGAGCCATGCGCACCCCGCCGTGAGGAGGACTGTGGCCACCGCTGCCAAGCCCGGAGCCGCGACGTGCGAAGTCCCCGACGGTGCGTTGTCGCGATCGAGAGCATGGCCCGTCACGCCGACAAGCAGCGTGTAGCCCAGAAGCCCTGGCAACACTACACGCCAGCGCATCACCGTCCCCGTCAACGTTGTCAGCAGTGGGACGATCGCCCAGGCGAGAAGTCCGACGGGCAGCATGCACAGCGCATAGCCGACCGTTCCCAGGCGACGGCGCAGCGGCCATAGTGCAACGGCCCCGATGAGCGCCGAGATCACCGGTACGCCGATATTGCCGGGTATGCCGAGAAGGAAGTGGTTCACTTCTCCGAATCCTCCTGGGGAGGCGACATGCCGGCGGCCACCGGGCTCAGAGCCTGGGGCACTACGTACACGATCCGCTCGGTGGGGTCGTAGTACAGGACCACTATTCCTGAGGGGCGCGATCCAAGCACTGCACGGACGTTCCATGGGTACTCGAGTACGGTGGCCTCAGTCGCCCATTTCTCCACGGTTGCCGTGTCGACAATGGGGTCGTAGTCGACTTCAGCACTGCCGTAGCCTGTCAGTGCATCGAACTGGGCGAGGGCTGGTGCATATTCACCGTTGTTCCATCTGCCTGGCACCAGCATCGTGTCAAGAGAGCGGGGGTAGAGTACGCGTTGCGGCCTGGCGCCGCCTGCAACCTCCCGGGCGGCCATGCCGACACTCAGACCGATGTGCATCGAGTATCTCGACGTGACGTCGGCGAGCGTGGGGATGACCGCGGTGAAGTCGTCACCGGGGGACTCGAGTCCCTGGAACGTCCACCAGCGCTCCGGTTCGTCCCACGTGTTGCCCGTGCGTGCGTCCTCAGCGTGCGAGATGTCGATGAGCAGCACAATCACGCCGAATACCAACAGCGTTGCCGTCACCCATGATTTCCACGAAGCATGTGACGCGGTCACGCACGCCCCCTGGTCGGACCGGAACAGGCGTGTACCAACATACCGCACCTCAGTCGGTTGACGCCGACGCATCTACGACTGAGATCGGGGTGCTCGCTGTCTCCGGCGATCGCGTGGATGGCTCTAGATGAGCGCCTCGGCATCGACTGCTGCCTGGCCTGCGTCCGACACGTGCTCGGTCCACTGCGTGCCGTCCCAGTAGCGGTTCTCGTGCCGACCGGTCGGGTCCGGGAACCACCCTGCGGGAGTCTGTGGCGCTGATGCCGTGGCGGCCTGGGCTGCAGGTGTCGCACTCGCCGGCGCCGCCGTGGGTGTTCCGCCGAGGCGTGCCTCCAGCTCTCGGACTCTTGGCTTGAGAGCCATCTTGGGGCCCCAGCCGAACACTCCGTGCATCGGGTCGAGCTCGCCGCCGTACACGCCCGGGACCACCGAGACGCCGGCCGTCCACGCTTGTATGTTGACGGTGCCGTCCGAGAAGACCTCAGCCTTGATGAACTGCGGATTGACCATGGCGCCGAACCCCTTGCGCCATACCATCTCACCGCGCTCGTCGATGTACTTGAAACCCTCGCCCTGGAGATACTGGTTCACGATCGCCTGCGCCTGCTCGGCCGAAAGCCCAGTCGCCAGCGTCTGCATGTACCTGGACATCAGTCCCCCTCACTCCTGTACCGTCTGCCTGCGTACAGTCGATACCCGCCGCAGCGAGCGGCGTATCTTGCGGTGCTTCAGGAGGTGAGGATGGCTTTCCAGAAGATGCGGTCTGCAAGCAGCAATGCGCTCCCGACACCGATATAGACGGCGCCGAGAATACCGGCTCCGATCTGCCCCGGATGCACGAACAGCTGCCGCAGCAGGATGCCGCCGAACATCATCACGCCGATCAGCATCCAGGACTTCCGTGAGAAGAATCCGATCGCGCTCGCGCGGCCGCGGAGTCGGATGCGCGTGACCGCCCGCCTGCTCACGTGGTCGAGCAAGAGCCTGGACTTGGTGACGCCCAGGGCCAGTCCCGCCGACAGGACCCATGCGTGCCAGTGTCGGTCGTGGATGTAGCCGAGGCCGCGACTCAGCAGGATGGATGCTCCGATGAGCCACATCGCGGCCGCTGCTACCAGCTGTGTGCGTGCCGACGCTTTCGGCAGGACTCGTTCGATGCGGTGAAGGAGAGATCCAGCGGGTGTTCCAGTGGGCAAAGCCGGGCTCCTAGACGATATTCCGTCGGACAGGATGGTCGCGTCGGGAAAGAATAGCATTGTCCGTGCCATTGCACCGTGTCGGTCGACACGGTGTGGCGCGAACATGGTACGTTCAGCGCCGTGAAACGCGCGGTGCATATCGAACGGAGCGAACATGGACAAAGGATTCATCACCGCAGAGATCACGAAGGCGATGCGCGAGCACGACAAGCCGCGCCTTGCGATCCTGCGACTCGTCAAGAACGAGATAGACACGCGCGAGAAGGAAGGCAAGAGCGAGCTGACGGACGAAGAGGTCCTCTCGGCGTTCAAGAAGGTTCTCAAGCAGACGGGCGAGACGCTCGAGGGTTCGGTCAAGGTCGGCACCAACGCCGAGCGTACTGCTCTGCTGCAGGAGCAGGTCGAGATCCTCAGCGGATACCTGCCGAAGCAGATCGAAGGCGACGAGCTCGTGGCGATCATCGATCGCGTGCTTGCCGGTGGAGGGTTCACCGAGAAGCGCGACATGGGCAAGGTCATCGGCCTGGTCGTCGCCGAGACGGGCGGCAACTGCGACAAGGCAGCGGTGGCGCGCATCGTTGGCTCGCGACTGAGCTGACGGCTTCCTTGGGAGGGAACATGTCCGAGGCGCTTCCGGCCCGCATCGACGGCTATCTGCGTGACCTGACGGCCTACCCTGACCGCCACGTGGGCGGTCCGGGTAATCATGCTGCCTGCGCGCTGTTCGCGGAGGTGACGGGAAGCTTCGGCCTCAAGGTCCAGCGAACGCCATTCGAGTGCATCGACTGGGAGCATGAAGGGGCGACGCTGCGCGTGGCAGGAGCGTCCTTCGAGGTTTGCGTCGGACCGTACTCGCTGCCCGCCGACGCGTCCGGGATCCTGGTGGTCGCGGCGTCGGTGGAGCAGATAGAGGCGATCGATGTGCCCGGTGCTGTCGTCCTGCTGCACGGGGACATCACGAAGTCGCAGGTGATGCCCAAGAACTTCACCTTCTACAACCCTGACTCGCACAAGCGGATCGTGCGCGCACTTGAAGATGCGCGGCCCACGGCGGTGATCGCGGCCACCGGTCGTGACCCGCAGATGGTGGGCAGCCAGTATCCGTTCCCGCTGTTCGAGGATGGCGACCTCACGTTCCCGAACGCCTACATGAAGGATGTGGACGGCGAGAGTCTTGCGCGCCATGCCGGCGAAACGGCGTCGGTGCGCATACACTCGCGTCGCGTGCCTGCCGAGGGCGAGCAGGTGGTCGCGGTTCGCGCCGGTAGCGGGCCCGGTCGCATCGTCGTGACCGCCCACATAGACAGCCGCGTCGGCTCGCCGGGGGCACTCGACAACGCCAGCGGCGTCGCGGTCCTTCTCGGCCTGGCGGAGCTGCTTCAGGACTACAACGGCGGTCCGAGCATCGAGTTGGTGCCGTTCAACGGTGAGGACGACTACGCGAATCCGGGGGAGATGCTCTGGATCGCGCAGAACGAAGGCCGCTTCGACGACATCATGCTGGCGGTCAACATCGACGATGCCGCGCAGGTGGGCACGGTCAACAACGTCTCGTTCTACGGTTGCCCGCCCGAGATCGAATCGGCGGCGCTGCAGGCGATATCCAAAGCGGCGCACATGGCCGAGGGGCCGCAGTGGTTCCAAAGCGACCACGCCATCTTCGGGATGTACGGCGTGCCCGCCATCGCCATCGCCAGCAGTGAGATGGAGCGCTTCATGGCGGAGCACGCTCACTCGGAGCGTGACCGGCTCGAGCTCGCCGATCCGGAGCTCGTGGTGGATGGCGCGCAGTTCATCCGCAGCTTGATCGACGCCCTGCAGGTCGAGGCGCGCTAGTCGAGGTCGATCGCCCGCAAAAGGAGAGGAACGTCATGACCAAACAGACGATCGTCGTCGCTCTTGGAGGAAACGCACTCCTACGGCGTTCTGACCCGATGACTGCGGATGCACAGCGTGCGAACGTACGCGTGGCCGCGAAGGCACTTGCTCCGTTGGCCGAGGAATACAACCTTGTGTTGGCGCACGGCAACGGGCCCCAGGTGGGCTTGCTCGCACTGCAGGCGGCCGCGTACACCGACGTAGAGCCGTACCCGCTCGATGTGCTCGGTGCAGGGACACAGGGCATGATCGCGTACATGGTGGAGCAGGAGCTGGGCAACCTGCTCCCGTTCGAGAAGCGGCTCGCCACCGTGCTGACGATGACCGAGGTCGATCCCCACGATCCCGCCTTCGACGACCCCACCAAGTTCGTTGGCCCCGTGTATGACAAGGCGGTTGCCGATCGTCTCGCCGAGAAGAAAGGCTGGACCTTCAAGCTCGACGGGCAGAAGTGGCGACGCGTGGTCGCCTCACCTGAGCCGAAGCAGATCTTCGAACTCGATCCCATCCGGTGGCTTGTCGAGAAGGGCACCGTCGTCATATGCGCCGGAGGCGGAGGTATCCCGACGGTCTACCTACCTGACGGCACGCGTACGCTCGTGGGTATCGAAGCGGTCATCGACAAGGACCTCGCCACCGAGCTGCTTGCCCGCGAACTCGGCGCCGACATCTTCGTGATGGCGACTGACGCGGAGGGCGTCTACCTCGACTGGGGTACGCCCGAGCAGAGACTCCTGGGCTACGTCACTCCGGATGAACTGGCGACTCACGAGTTCGCCGCGGGTTCCATGGGCCCCAAGGTCGAAGCAGCCATGCGCTTCGTGCGTAAGACGGGGAACCGGGCGGCTATCGGCCGACTCGAGGACATCACCGAGATAGCAGCGGGACTGGCGGGCACCAATGTGGTCCGTGACATTCCAGGCGACGATGAGAGCTAGCTAAGAAAGGCCCCGCCGGGTGTGGCGGGGCCTTTCTTTTCGGCTATACTCGTCGCGGGTGGGGACCTGGGGGGTCGTGTGAATCCATCGGCGAGAACAACACTGAGCGCTGCCGAGATCGATGCTATCGAGCGTATGCTCCTCGATGGCGAGGAGTGGCTCATCCAGCGAGTCATCGACTATGCGACGGAGTTGGGCTACGCCAAGCACGCATCTCCCCTTCGCGAAGCATGGCGGGTCGCCGTTCGCGGACTGATGGCTTCATTCATCGAGGAACTGCGACTTCGCGCAGGCGATCTTGAGATCCATGCCGATGAAGACGTGCGTGAGGACTCCGCCGTCGGCTTCGGTATCCGAGAGGCCCGGCTGCACCGTTCGCGCGGTGTCGATCTCGGGATGTTCCTCGGCCTTATGAAGTACAACGAGCAAGCGTTCGCCGACTTCATCAGCGAGTCCGTTCCCGACGGCCCGAAGCGGCGTTCGTACTACCAGCTCGTCCGGCGCTTTTTCGACCGCATGCAGATAGGCTTCACCACGGAGTGGGCCGGGTTGAGCGCCGTGGAGGCCGTTGATGAGCTCCGTGAGCGCAATCTCCTCATGACGAGTGAGAAGGATCTCTACCTTCGATTCTTCGAGACCATCGGCGTTCCGCTGATCGTGCTCGACCTCGAGGGCCGCATCAAGAACCTCAACGAGCGTGCGGCTGTCGTCTTCGGCATCGAGGGAGTGACCGGCTCGGCCTACTACTCCCAGGTGGGCATCGGCACCAAGTTCACGCCGCTTGCCGAGGAACTCGAGCGGTTCATCGCCAGTGGCGCCGCTGACATGCGTTGCGATCGAACGTTAGAGACAACCGATGGTCTGCGACACTTCATGATCCGGATACAGGGTCTGACCGATGTCACGGGAGCGTGCAATGACATCGTCATCGTGATGGGAGATATGACGGACCGCAGGCAACTCGAGATGGAGTTGGAGCAGCAGGTGGCCGAGAGGACGGAGGCTCTGGAGCGTACGAACGAAGAGCTCCTCCGGGCGAATGAAGTGAAGAGTGAATTCCTGGCTGCGATGAGTCACGAGCTGAGGACTCCACTGAACTCGATCCTCGGGTTCTCCACAGTCCTTCTCCAGGGTCTTGCCGGGCCCGTCAATGACGAGCAAGAGAGGCAGCTCGGTATGATAGTGTCCTCGGGGCAACATCTGCTCAGGCTCGTGAACGATGTGCTCGACCTCTCCACACTCGAGGCAGGACAGCCGACCCTGGTTCTCACAGAGTTCGATGTCGCGGATCTATGTGAGTCGATGGCGGCGATGCTGCGACCTCTCGCCGAAGAGAAGCAGGTCGACCTCAAGTGCGGTTCGGGATGCCGTGAGTTGGTCGTCTACAGCGACCGCGACAAGGTGATGCAGATCCTGCTCAATCTCACCTCCAACGCGCTGAAATTCACCGACGAAGGTGAAGTCAGCATCTGCTGCGGGAGGGATGATGTGAACGGACTGGCACTCGTCGCTGTGAGTGACTCAGGATGTGGCATCAGTCCGGAGGATACGGAGCGCGTATTCGACGAGTTCTGGCGAGGAGGGTCCTACACCGCGAGGTCGGGTGACGGCAACGGTCTCGGTCTCGCGATCTCAAGACGGCTTGCACGCATGTTGAACGGCGACATCATCCTGGCAAGTACTCCGGGCGAGGGGTCGAAGTTCACCCTGATGCTGCCGACTGGCTTCGAGGAAGCGACCGCTGAGGCCAGCTAGATCTCAACGTCATTCGGGAGCGGCCGCCCGTCCGTGAACCACTCATCGTCGAAGTCGCCATCCGCGATGCGCTCGATCGGCATCTTCATGTAGCGCCCCGATGCCTCGACGGCCACAGTCCCGTCGTCGAGCACTATCTCACCGGTGCCCTCGAAGAGCCTTCGGGAGTCTTTCGTGATGCGGCCGACCGCGCGGATCTCGCCGCCGAGCGGTACCGGCTTGCGGAATCGCACCGAGAGCTCGACGGTCACGCCCCAGGCGTCGTGGTCGCTGATGTTGATCGCTCGCCCGATCGTCTCATCGACGATCGCCGTTGCGATGCCCCCATGTAGTCTGCCCGGGTAGCTCTGATGCTGCTCCAACGGATCGAAGATGCCGAGCAACTCGCCGCTGTCCAGTTCGTAGAACCGGGCATGCAGACCGGCATCATTACTGGTGCCGCACACCATACACATGCGGCTGATGTTCTGGGCCCCGATGACTCGCCGCTTCACACGCGTTCTCCATCCGGCTCGGTTTCGGCACCGAGATCGAGCGTGCGCGGCAGAGTCAGCGTGAACACGGATCCCTGGCCGGGCACGCTCTCCAGCTCCAGGATGCCGCCGAGCGCCTGCGCGAGTCCGCTCGATATGGCCAGGCCAAGACCCGTGCCCTCCTTGGGCGCCGCATCCTTCTCCTCCTCGGCCTGGACGAACTCCTCGAAGATGGCACCGTGGTGCTCCGGCAGGATGCCAGGCCCGGTGTCGGAGACCGAGAACGACACCAACGAAGCACCCGGGGTGCTAACGGTAAGCGTGACCGATCCGGAATGCGTGAACTTCACGGCGTTACCGACGAGGTTGAGCAGTATCTGCTGGACCTTGAGCCGGTCGCTGGTCAGCAGCGTGCCATCGGATTGAACGATCGACTCCAGCCGAAGTCCTTTGGCCTCCGCCTCCGGGCGCAGGCTTTCCACCACTGTCTCGGCAAGGTCTGTTGCATCGAACTCCGACGGACGCAGCTCTATGCGGCGTGCCTCGATGACCGAGAGGTCGAGCACATCGTTGATGAGCGCGAGTAGGTGCTTGCCTGATGCGTTGATCATGTCGGTCTGCTTGCGCTGTTCCGTACCCAGATCGCCCGCCATGCCGCTGCGTAGGATGTCCGAGAAGCCGATGATCGCGTTGAGCGGTGTCCTCAACTCGTGGCTCATGGATCGCAGGAATCTCGTCTTGGCTTCGTTGGCCTCCATCAGTCGCTCGTTGGTTGCCTCAAGCTCGCGAGTCCTCTCGGCGACGATATCCTCGAGCTTCACGCGATACCGCTGCAACTCCTCGGCCTCATGGATGCGCTTCGTGACGTCGGTGATCGCTGCTGCGACCATGCCGACACCGGCGCCGAACGCCGTGACCTCGTACACGCCCTCGGCCACACCATCATCGTAGGGGAACGCATCCACGTGCCAGACGCCGCCTTCCCGGGCGATCCGGCGGTAGATGTCCGGCACGCCCGCAGGGACCAGGTCCGGGAATGCCTCCTCGATCGGCTTCCCCTGAAGCTGCGTGTGGGAGTGCCCCATCATCGCGTCTGTCGCCGGGTTCGCGGTCACGAAGATGAGCTCATCATTCTGGAGCCGGTACAGGTACAGCGCGAACGGCGCTGAGTGGACGATCGCGCGGTACCGCTCCTCACTTTCCCTGAGGGCTCTCTCCCTTTCCAAGCGCTCCTGCTGATCGATCATGGTCTGCGCTACGAGAAGGAACCCGACCGGGTACATCGTGAGCACTGGCAGGGTGATCTGCCGGACGGCTGTCTCGGCGAGCCCGCCCGGCAGGAGGCCGAGCAGCATTATCATGATGATGTGGATGGCCACTCCGAGCACCCACAGGGGAAACATCCGCATGAGCTGTCTGCGTTGCCTGGCGAAGTGGCCGAAGATCGTGCCGAGCAACGCCGACTCTGCGATGACGAGCACACCCATGGTGGCGCCGACGCCGCCGAGATACACCCGGTAAGCGGCGGCCATCAGCGAGGCGATGAGCGCCACGACCGGTCCGCCGAACAGTCCGGCGATGCCGAGGATGATCGAGCGACCATCGAAGATGACGCCGGGAGCCAGCGTCAACGGTGTGCGCATGACGATAACGGCGACCAGACCGAACAGCATGCCGGACATCACACGTCGCAGAGGCGTCTCTGCTTCCCAGCGCCGCACGATGAACTGCTGCACTACGCTCAACGTGAAGAGCAGCGCAATGTTCAGTATGAGGGGCTGAACGGTCATCGCGTCTCTGTGGCCTCCATGGTTGATGGCGCATCACGATCGCGGAAATCCTCGGCAAAACGTATGAACCGGTGCACGTCCGCGAAGTTCGAGGCGATGCCTAGCGACAGGCGGATCGTGTTAGGGACTTTCCCGGTGGCATCGTGAATGAGTCGCTGGCAGTCGTTGAGCGTCACGGGGACATCGGACTCGGCGAAGCATCCGGCCATCTCATCACGCGAGATCTCGTGCGCGATCTCGCCGTCGCCGGGATTGCAGAAGCAACCCGTCCGCAGTGAGATCCGCAGTTCACCGGCGAGTTGCTCGACCCGGTGCACGTCGTATACCTCACCTGCCGGATCCAGCAGGTAGAAGGCGATCGTTGCACCTCGGTCGACGGTGTCGGTCGGGCCGAAGATGCGTACCATCGGCGCGCCGTTGGAGTGCTGCAGCGTGGTCATCTCGGCAAGAAGCCAATCGGCGAGCGCCGTGACGCGTTCGTGGATCGCTTCGATTCCCACGCTCCGCAGGTGATTCAGGCCGATGGTCACCGCGGGAAGGCCGAGGTAGTCGACGGTGCCGTCCTCGAAGCCCGTGTGTCCGGGTGCCAGGTGGTACCAGCCGGCGTCCTGCACCGAGGCGAGAGTGATGGTGCCGCCCGCGAACCATGGCCGCCGAAGCTTCGCGAGCGCCTCCCGCCGCGCGACCAGAGCGCCGAGGCCGGTGGGGTATCCGAACATCTTGTAGAACGAAAGCGGCACGTAGTCGGGCTTCACGACCGAGAGGTCCAGGCGGTTGGTGGGCGTGAAAGCGGCGCTGTCGAGCAGCACGTCCCAGCCGAGCGATTGCGCTCGCTCGATCCATTCCAGCGGGTGTCGCACGCCGCTGAAGTTCGACTGCGCGGGATAGGCGAACAGCTTGTGCGGGCACGGGGTCTGCTGGGTGAGACCGCGCTCGATAAGGTCGGCGTCCAGACGGAGGTCGGGCTTGCGTACGGGCACGTACACGACTTCGGCCCCGCCGCGTCTGGCGAACTCACGGATGCCGTTGACGGAGTTGTGGTTGTCGTAGCTCACGAGGTAGCAGGAGCCCTCGCCGAACGGGTACGACTCGCCGACGAGCTTCAGCGCATGACTGGCATTGAGCGTGAAGATGACGTCGTACTCGGCGGGGTCGGCGTTGAAGAAGGAGAGGACGGTCTCGCGTGCTTCGTCCACCAGGACGGTCGCCGCCAGCGATGACGGGTTGTGCGAGTGAGGGTTGCCGAACACGCCGTCACGCAGGAGCGCATGGTGAGCGTCGAGTTGTGACTCGGCGTATAGCCCGCCGCCCGTGTAGTCGAGGTACACATGGCCGAGACGATCGAGCCGCGAGTAGTCCTTTGCGCGAAGCTCGTCCAGATGCGTGGTGTTCTGGTAGGCGGGGTGGCTGGCTAGGAACCGTTCGAGCGCTTGGCGATAGTCCGGCTCGTCGTGGTCGCTCACGGTACCTCCGGTGCGGGTCGGGTTGGACGTCTGCATCGTAGGGCAATCATACCGCGAGGCGAGGCCACCGGCGTACTGCTGCTGCTACTATTGGAGATGCGCCAGGTCCTGCTGACGAAGGATCTTCCGGAGGCACGATGCAAAACTTGTCGCGAGCTCTTCTGATCGCCTGTGGCTGGCTGTTCGTCGGCCTGGGGTTCGTGGGCGTCTTCCTGCCCGTCATGCCCACGACCATCTTCCTGATCATCGCCGCCGGTTGCTTCATGCGCAGCAGCGAGAAGTTCCATTCATGGCTCATCGGCCATCCGTTGTTGGGCCCGTACATCAGGGACTACCTGTCCGGCATGGGTATGCCGTTGCGTGCAAAGATCGTGGCGCTGTCAGCCATGTGGATCGCATGCGTGGCATCTGCTCTGTTGGTCGTCCCGGTCCTGGTGGGCGACATCGTTGTGATCGGCTGTGCCGTCGCCGGGTCGTGGATGATTCTGCGGGTGCCCACGCGCAGGCCACAGCTCGAGCCGGTTTGTGAAGAGTGCTGAGTACTGTCCCAAGTCCCGCGATCCAGGGAGGCAGAGTGTCCGAGAAGAATGGTCGGCTTCATGTCATTGCCGGATGCATGAGTAGCGGCAAGACTGGCGAGTTGATCCGCCTGCTTTCTCGCCATGCGGTCATCGGCGACACGATGGTCATCTACAAGCACTCCGTGGATTCGCGCGACGGCTGCAAGGCCCGGTCCCGTCTCGGCACGGAGATGGAGGCTCGCGTCGTCTCGGGCCCTGAAGAGATCGACGGCGATGGATGTCGCGTCGTGGCGATCGAGGAGGCGCAGTTCTTCGGGGAGAGCCTCGCGCCGCGCGTGCTTCGACTGCTCGACGATGGGCACGAGGTCTACGTCACCGGTCTCAACCAGGATTTCCGGGGCGAACCCTTCGGGGTCATGCCGGTTCTTATGGCCCTTGCCGATGAGCTGTCCTTGCTCACCGCCATCTGCCAGAGGTGCCACGGTGTGGCCACTCGCACGCAGCGCGTGGTCGACGGGAAGCCGGCACCGTGGGACTCGCCGACCGTCCTTGTCGGCGGAGCTGACTACTATGAGGCGCGATGCCCCGACTGCCATGAGGTTCCCGGTCGGCCGGAGGTGTGAGTATGCATCCAGGCGTTCACTCCGAAGTCGGCAAGCTCCGCACGGTGATGGTGCACCGCCCCGGGCTTGCGCTTGAGCGGCTCACTCCCGCCAACCGACTCGACTTCCTGTTCGATGACCTGGTGTGGATCGAGCGCGCGCAGGCCGAGCACGACGCGTTCTGTGAGGCGCTGGCCAGCCGGGGTGCAGAGGTGCTGCACCTCCAGGCCATGCTTGCCGAGACACTCGAACACTCCGCAGAGGCCCGTCGCTTCATCGTAGAGCGCGCGGTCTCCTCGTTCACGATCGGCCTGTCGCTCGTCTCCGAACTCCGCTCCTACCTGCTGGATCTGCCCGCCGCCTCGCTCGCCTCGGCACTTGTGGGCGGCCTGCTTCTATCGGAGATGGAAGGCGCCGACCGCGAAGCCCTACAACGCCACTCCCTCGGTGCGGTCATGGCCGGTCCCGACACGTTCGTCTTGCCGCCGCTGCCCAACACGATGTTCACACGCGATTCGAGCGCGTGGCTCTACGGAGGCGTGGTGTTGCCGCCGCTGTTCTGGCACGCGCGCAGACTCGAGGTCATCAACGTCTCCACGATCTATCGCTTCCACCCGCGCTTCGCTTCGGCGGACTTCTCGTTCTGGTACCCGCCGTCGGGTGACGCCGAGCGCTTCGCGGTCGAGGACTTCGGCCAGGGCATCTCGCTCGAAGGCGGCGACATCATGCCGATCGGCAACAAGACCGTGCTCGTGGGGATGGGGGAGCGCTCCACCGGACGCATGGTCGAACACCTCGCGCGCTCGCTCTTCTCGGCAGGTTCCGCCGAGCGGATCATCGCGTGCCGCATGCCGCAGGACCGCGCATACATGCACGTGGATACTGTGTTGGGCTTCCTGGATCGCGATGCCGTGACTCTGTATCCACCGGTCATCGAGGCGATGAAGGTCTACAGCATCCGTCCTGGAGACAGCTCGGATGTGTTCGAGATCGCCGAGGAACGCGATCTGCTCACCGCGCTCGCCGATGCGCTGGGCGTCGAACGGATGCGTGTGGTGCCCACCGGTGGCGACAGCTTCCAGTCGGCGCGAGAGCAGTGGGACGACGGCAACAACGTCGTGGCACTGGAGCCCGGCGTGGTCGTGGGCTACTCGAAGAATGCCCACACCAACGCCCGATTGCGAGAAGCGGGTATAGAGGTTCTCGAGGTCGAGGGCTCCGAACTCGGCAAAGGTCGCGGCGGCTGTCACTGCATGACGTGCCCGATCGCACGCGACGGCATCTAGAGAGGAGCGGTCGTGGCTGACGGAGACGTCAATGTACGCATGTTCGGCGTGTTGGATGCGCTGTGCCGGGAGCGTGGCGTCGGGTCGCGAATGACCGTGACCGTGCCTGCAGAGGGCCTCTCGGCGAGAAGTCTCGCGGAGCAGCTGGATCTGCCGCTCGAGCAGATAGAGGGCGTCTTCTGCAACCACACGGTCTACGGCTTGGACCGCATCATCCGTCCCGGCGATGAAGTGGCTTTCGTTCCATACGGGACGCCGGGTCCGCACCGCTACTTCCTTGGTCTTTACAAGGCGGGCAAGAGCAGCAACCCCGAGGTCGACTGAACTCCGTCTGCCCATCTCGGCGAACTCGCGCTAACATGTCAGAACCAACGACCGATTCCCGGGGTGACTGATGCACGTCATCGACTTCCACGCTCACGTGTTTCGTGATGACATCGCTGTCGCGGCCGTGTCCGCACTCGAGTCGCAGGGGAATCTGCGCTCTATCTACGACGGCACGGTGCGCGGTCTCGTTCGGTCGATGAGCCGCTCGGGCGTAGACATCGCCGTCGTGCAGCCCGTGGCGACCAAGCCGGGTCAGGTCTGCAGCATCAACGATTGGGTCGCCGCCTTCGACGATCCGCGGATCATCCCCTTCGGCGCAATGCATCCTGATTTCGAGGATCCGGTGGGTGAGATCGCGCGTATGGCCGAGATGGGCCTGCGCGGCTTCAAGATGCACCCCGAGCACCAGGCCTTTTCCCCCGACGATGATCGCCTCTGGCCGGTGTATGCTGCCGCCGAGGCGCACGGCATGATCATCTTCTTCCACGCAGGAGCGGACGAGATCCACTCCACTGTTCACGGGACGCCCCGTGCTTTCGCGACGATGCTCGATGAGTTTCCCGGGCTTGAAGTCGTGCTCGCTCACATGGGAGGCTACCGCCAGTGGGACGAGGTCGGGGAGATCCTCGCGGGTCGCGATGTGTACTTCGACACCGCCTACACGCTGGGGAACCTGCCGGATACTGAATTCGAGTCGCTAGTACGCAAGCACGGCGTCGACCGCATCCTGTTCGGGTCGGACGGACCCTGGACCGACCAGGCCGCCGAGTTGGAGTACCTGCGTTCACTCCCATTCACTGCCGAGGAGACCGAGGCGATCATCGGCGGGAACGCCGAACGACTCCTCGGCCTCTGATCGATGTCCGACCTACTCGAGTACACGCTTCGCGAGAGCGAGAGAGCGCGCAATATGCGCATCCGCATCTCCGCACGCGCCGGACTCGAGGTCGTCGTACCTCGCGGGTTCGACAAGAGGCGTGTTCCGGCGCTGCTCGAGACTCGACGCAAGTGGATAGAGCGGGGCCTCGCTCGCTACGCCGCAGAGCGCGAGCTTCACGCTGCGCAAGTGGCGGCGGGGCCGCCGCGTAGCCTGCATCTCGATGCTGTCGGCGAGACGTGGTCGGTGGAGTATCATCCCACCGCCGTGTCGGGCGTCTCTGCGCGCGAGCACGAGGTGGGTCATCTCGTGCTATCGGGTGCAGTGGAGGATCCGCTGCTCACCCGAGAGGCTCTGCGGCGGTGGCTGGTGCGGCGCGCCAAGGCGACCATCGTCCCGAGGCTTCTCTCGCTCGCCGCAGAGAACGGCTTCGAAGTGGGCAGAGCCTCGATTCGCTGGCAGCGGTCGCGATGGGGGAGTTGTTCGCCGAGTGGCACGGTCAGCCTCAATGCGCAGCTGCTGTTCCTGCCCCCACGGCTGGTGGACTATGTGCTGCTGCACGAGCTCTGCCACACGGTGAGGCTCGATCACTCGCCTGCGTTCTGGGCGCTTCTCGAAAGCGTCGAGCCGACGCACAGCCAGTTCAAGCGGGAGCTTCGCGAAGCGGGCTGGATACACGTTCCGGCGTGGCTCAGGGATTAGGGAAACTGTCTACTATCGCCATCAGCGAAATATTGGCTTACACTACTGCTTGGGTCGAGTAACGGCCCAAGGATTCGCGGCGTGACACCCCGGGTCTATATGGCAAGCGTCTTAAGGAAGACGCGTCGGGGAAGGTCATGTCGCTCTGTTTTTGCCCTGCGGGGCGAGAGGATGGATTTAGATGGCACAGGGTACCGTCAAGTGGTTCAACCCGGACAAGGGCTATGGCTTCATCGCGCGTGAGGATGGCGACGACGTGTTCGTCCACTTCTCCGAGATCCAGGGCGAGGGCTTCAAGACCCTCGACGAGGGTCAGGCCGTGGAGTTCGAAGTCACGACGGGCCAGAACGGCAAGCAGCAGGCGAGCAACGTCCGCAAGATCTAGTTCGCGGCGCAGCACATAGCATGCAGCGGAAGGGCGGTCCCAATAGGGGCCGCCCTTCTTGTGTGCCACAGCGCTACCGGCATCGAGTATCATCGAGCGGATGCACGACAGCTGGAGGGGTGAGTGTGCTCGCACTGCGAGAGATACTGCACAGCAAGCTGAAGTTCGCTCTGATCGCACTGGCGATCGGTCTTGTCGTGGCGCTCACCATGACCCTCTCGGCGATGTCGGAAGGGCTCGTGACGGGAATGACGGGCGCGAAAGGCAACCTGGACGCCGACGCGATCGTCTTCCAGGCCGACACCTACCTCAACCTTGAGCGCAGTCTGCTGACCGAGGATGACATCGCGCGCATCGGCGAGACACCCGGCGTATCCGAGGTCTACGGCGTGGGCCACGTGTTCATCTCGGCAAAGGCACCCGGCGAATCGCTGGATACGCATGCGTTCGGGCTCGGGGGCGACTTCGAGCAGCTGCCCATCGTGGAAGGCAAGGGTGGCACTCCCGCGGACGGCGAGGCGATCGTCGACATCACCGCTCAGGCCGACGGCGTCGAGCTGGGCGATACTCTCAGACTCACGCCGATCGACCGCGAGCTCACCGTGATCGGCTTCACTGAGAGTCGCCGCTATGTGATGGCACCCGTGTTCTACGTGAACCTGGACACCTACGAGGACCTGCGCGCGGCGACGATGTTCGGCGCTATGTCCGAGACGACCGACGCCGAGCTCCCCACCTCCACGCACATCACCGATGCCGTCGACGGCAACGTATCGGTCGCTGCCGTCAAGCTTGAGCCGGGCGTCACGCTCGAGGAGTTCACCGCTTCTCTCGACGCCGACTTCGAAGCGGTGTCACCGGAGGAAGCCGCGCTTGCCGGTAACGGGATGCCCGTGATGATCCTCGCAGTGAACGGTATCCAGGCGGTGTCGTTCGTGATCGGCGCTCTCGTCATCGGCGTCTTCTTCTACATCACCACACTGCACAAGACGGGACAGATCGCGGCGATCAAAGCACTCGGCGCATCGAACGCATTCGTCTATCGCCAGCTGTTGCTCCAGATCCTCGTGCTCGTGACCGTAGGCGCACTGGCAGGCACGGGTCTCGCGCTCGGCGCGGGCGCAGGCATGCCGCCCGCGATGGCATTCGACCCACGCCTCGATCGCTGGGGCGTGACGCTTGCACTGGTCTACCTCATGGCATTCGTGGGCAGCTTGTTCTCGCTACGCAGCATCCTGAGGATCGACCCGGCGACCGCACTCGACCACGCAGAACACTAGGAGGTGGAGATGAGTCTTCTCGAAGTCAGGAACGTGACCAAGGCGTACGGTTCGGGCCGTGGGGTAGTGACGGCGCTTGAAGACATCACCTTCTCCGTGGACGCGGGCTCGATGCTGGCGATACTGGGGCCGTCGGGGTCCGGCAAGACGACGCTGCTCTCCATCATCGCGGGTCTTCTGCAGCCGACATCAGGTGAGATCCTCATCGATGATCGTGCGATCCATCTGCGCTCATCGCGCGAGGCCGCAGCCTACCGTCGCGACAAGGTGGGCATCGTCTTCCAGGACTACCATCTCATCCCGTATCTGAGCGCCGCCGACAACCTGCTTCTCATGCCGAGACTGGCCGGGCGGGTCACTCACGATCACCGCGAGAAGGCGCATGGACTGCTCGAAGAGTTCGGACTCGGGAAACGCGCGAAGCATGTTCCCTCGGAGCTCTCGGGTGGGGAGCGCCAGCGCGTTGCTATCGCCAGAGCGTTGATGAACGACCCGGAGATCATGCTGGTGGATGAGCCAACCGCGAATCTGGACACCGAGCGCGGAATGCAGGTTGTGACCATGCTGGGCGAGCACGTCCGTGGACGCGACATGACCTGCCTGATGGTGACTCATGACCCACGTATGTGTGCGGGCGCCGATGCGGTCCTGAGACTCGTCGACGGTCGCGTGGTTGCAGAAGAATAGGCCACGAGCTGGCTTTTTCGGCCGTTGGCATGCATACTGCTCCAGGTAGTCCGGTTTAACACCTAAGACTCGGTTGTCCTGTGCATTGCGGATGCAGCACGCTTTGGGGATCAGCTGCGTCTGCAATCAGGAGCGCCAAGAGGGCGCCCGCACAGGAGGAATATGTCATTTTCAACGCTTGACCTTGAACCACGCCTGCTCAAAGGCGTGGAGGCTTTGGGCTATTCATCGCCCACACCCATCCAGCGGGAAGCCATCCCGCACATCATCAAAGGCGCCGACGTTGTCGGTTGCGCCCAGACCGGTACCGGCAAGACGGCTGCTTTCATCCTGCCTACGCTCCACCGGATCAAGCCGCGCGGCGGCCTGAAGGCGCTGATCGTCACTCCCACTCGTGAACTCGCGCTGCAGATCGGCGAAGTCGCCCGGGACGCAGCCCGCTTCACCGGCCACCGCTTCGTCGTCATACACGGCGGCGTGGGCTACGAGCCCCAGCTGCAGAAGATCCGTAAGGGCGTCGACCTGGTCGTCGCCACGCCCGGTCGTCTGCTGGACATCCAGAACCGCGGCGCCTTGGATCTCTCGGGCGTCGAGGTACTCGTGCTCGATGAGGCCGATCGCATGCTCGACATGGGCTTCTGGCCCGACGTGCGCAGGATCATCGCGCTGCTGCCCGAGAAGCGCCAGAACCTGCTGTTCTCGGCCACCATGTCATCCGACGTGCTCCGTGTCGTGAACTCGACCCTGCACGAGCCGGTGAGCATCGAGGTGTCGCCTGCATCGACCCCGGTCGAGAAGATCCACCAGGCGATCTACCCCGTGAACCAGATGCAGAAGTCTGACCTGCTCGTGGCCTTGCTCGAGCACGCACACCTGGAGCGCGTACTCGTGTTCACGCGCACCAAGCATCGTGCGGACCGCGTGCACAAGGTTCTGCAGCGCGCAGGTGTGAGTTCGGCCGCCATCCATGGTGACCGCACCCAGGCGCAGCGCCAGAAGGCGCTCGACAGCTTCAAGGCCGGCAAGACTCGCGTGCTCGTGGCCACCGACGTGGTGGCACGCGGCATCGACGTTGACGAGATCACCCACGTCATCAACTACGACATGCCGAACTCGCCCGATGACTACGTCCACCGCATCGGCCGTACGGCCCGCGCGGGCGCCGAGGGTAGCGCACTGAGCTTCCTCGCCTATGAGGAGAACGCGCAGCTGACCGACATCGAGCGCAAGATCGGGATGACGATCGTGTGCGAGGACCTCGAAGGCTTCGCGTACAAGGACCGCATCGTCCCGGCTGCCGACCGCCAGGTTCCCACCAAGTCACGTCCGGTCTTCTCGAGCGGCGTCATGGGACGCCGCCGCGGGAGCAGCGGCCGTGGCCGGATGGGCCGTCGCTAGTCACACTCGCACACCGCATAATCGCTGACCGGCGCATGGCGCCGGCATGTCCCGACGACCCTCGACTTTCGGAGAAGTAATGCGTCAGAACGATATCCGCAACATCGCGATCATCGCCCACGTCGACCATGGGAAGACGACCCTCGTTGACCGCCTGCTCCAGGAGACGCACGTCTTCCGGGAGAACCAGCAGGTGGCCGAGCGGGTCCTCGACTCCAACGACCAGGAGCGCGAGCGTGGCATCACGATCCTCGCGAAGAACATCTCGATCCGCTATCGAGACACGAAGATCAATGTCATCGACACGCCTGGCCACGCCGACTTCGGTGGTGAGGTCGAGCGCGTACTGAAGATGGCCGATGGTGCGCTTCTGATCGTCGACGCGTTCGAGGGTCCGATGCCGCAGACTCGTTTCGTGCTGAAAAAGGCGCTCGAGAACGGCCTGAAGCCGCTCGTCGTCATCAACAAGATCGACCGTCCGGGCGCGCGTCCTCATGAGGTCATCGACGGCGTCTTCGATCTTATGGTCGATCTCGGTGCGAACGATTCCCAGCTCGACTTCCCGATCGTCTACACGAGCGCCGTCAACGGCTATGCGCGCAACGAGCCCGATGACACGAACAGCGACATGAGGCCCTTGCTGGACGCGATCATCGATCACATCCCGGCGCCGGACTGCGATCCTGACGGCCCGGTCGCTATGCAGGTCTGTACGATCGACTACTCGTCTTTCGTTGGCCGAATCGGCATCGGGCGTATCTTCTCGGGCACCATCCACGACGGCGAGAAGATCCTCGTCGTCAAGAACGATGGCAGCCGGTATCAGGCACAGGTCAAAGCGCTGTTCACGTTCGAGGGCATGGGCCGCATCGAGACGCAGGCCGCACACGCCGGCGACATCTGCGCGGTCGTCGGCATCGAGGATGCGGACATCGGCGACATGTTCACCTGTCGTATCGAGCCCGTGCAGCTCGACCCGATCCACGTGGAAGAACCGACGATGTCGGTGGTCTTTGCGCCGTCGACCAGCCCGCTCGTGGGTCAGGAAGGCAGCATCGTTGGCGGTCGCCAGATCAAGGAGCGACTCTTCCGCGAAGCCGAGTCGAACATCTCGATGCGGATCGTGGAGACCGAGGACAAGGCGGGCATGGAGGTCTCCGGCCGAGGAGTGCTTCATCTCTCCGTGCTGATGGAGACCATGCGTCGCGAGGGCTACGAGTTCCAGGTGGGCCGGCCGCAGGTCATCCTCAAGAAGGAGGGTGGCAAGACCTTCGAGCCGATCGAGCAGGCCGTCGTCGATGTCCCGAGCGAGTACGCCGGCAAGGTCATCGAGATCTTCGGCAGCCGCAGCGGCGAGATGACCGACATGGTGCAGCGCGACGAGCACGTGCACCTCGAGTTCAAGATCCCGTCCCGCGGCGTCATGGGCCTGCGCACGCGTATCCTCAATGCGACGCGCGGCGAGGCGACGTTGTTCCACCACTTCTCCGAATACGGCCCCTACAAGGGCGAGCTCGGCGGTCGCATCAACGGGTCACTCATCGCGATGTCCACGGACAAGGCCGTCGCCTACGGTCTCGATGCACTCCAGACGCGCGGCACGCTCTTCGTGGGCCCGGGCGTCATGTGCTACGAAGGCATGATCGTTGGCGAGCACGCCAAGGACAACGACCTCGTGGTCAACGTCGCCAAGGCGAAGCAGCTCACCAACATGCGTGCGGCTTCGGCGGACAAGGGCATCCAGCTCGCACCGCCGGTGACGTTCACGCTCGAAGAGGCGCTCGAGTACATCGAGGACGATGAACTCGTGGAGATCACTCCCGAGAGCATCCGCCTGCGCAAGCGTCTGCTGACCGAGAACGAGCGCAAGAAGAACCGCCGCGGCTAACGCTCAGATGTAGGTAAGTCGACCCTCAACGCGTCGGTCGACGTTCTGGTGCGCCCGGAGCCACTCCTCGAGCACCTCGGCGGCCGACGTTGTCACTACCTTCGCTTCGCCGGCCTGCGTGAGCTCCTCAGCGGTGACGTCGAGATACGCCTGTGCATTGGCGGCGTGGTATCCCTGCAGCGCTACCGTGAACAGCGCGTCGTCGTCGACCTCTACGCCGTTCACCTGCAATGAGACGAGTCGTGCCTCGGCGTCCGAGTAGGTCGCCCGCACAGTGCCGTTGACCTGGTAGCACTCGCCCTCGCCGTCCCGGTTGGACGTCCGCATCCAGTGCGCGAACATCTTGCGCAGGGTCGCGCCGTTCACCGTGTAGCGCGTCACGCTGTCGTCGTAGGGGAAGCACGACATGAAGTCCATCAGCGTGACCGCCGGTCCCAACTCCTCCACGCGCACTGAGCCGGCGCCGAGCAGCATCACATCTGCCTGCAGCGACTCAGCCAGAGCGTCCGCCATCAGGTTGCCGAGGGATGACTCTTTCTCGCGCAACGGGTGGGTCAGCGTCTCGGTGAACTTGCAGATCATGACGCCGTATTTGCGGTCGACGATCTGCTTGTAGGAGTCGATGAGCTCCATCAGCTTGCGGTCGGGCTCGATAAGGTGCTCGTCGATGGGGATGAGTCGCCAGCTCCAGTCCACGATGGCGTTCGTATCGTCGTCGACGGTGATGTCGAAGCGACCGATCTGGTTGGTTCCCACTCCTGCCTGAGCGATGAGCACGCCGTTGACCTCTGCCGGCTGACTAAGGATCGTGTGGGAGTGCCCGCCGATGATCATGTCGACGCCCCAGTCGGGGTCGAGCAGCGCCGCGAGTTCCTTGTCGGATTCGAAGCCGATATGCGTGAGCAGGATCGTCAGGTCGATGTCGTCGTTGCGGTAGGCGTTACAGATGCGGCCGACCTCCTCGGCAGCCTCGTGGACATTCACGAAGGTCCCCACGAGTTCGTCGAGGTTGATCGCGTCCATGATCTTCTCGGTGATGATGCCGGTGAATAGGATGTCGAAGCCGGCCTTCTCCAGGATGTAGAACGGGCGCATCATCCGCTTGTTGAACGGCTTGATGTAGAGGTTGGCGTTCACCAGCGGGAAGTTGGCGATCTTCTCGAGGAACAGAAGGTGCGGAACGCCGTAGTCGACCTCGTGGTTGCCCAGGCTCACCACATCGGGGGCGAGGTAGTTCATGATCTCGATCGTTGAGATGCCCTTGAAGTCGGAGTCGATGATCGAGCCCTGGACCATGTCCCCGGCGATCACGTAGATGACGTTCTCCTCCTCGGCGCGGACCTTGTTCACGTACGCCGAGAGAAGCGGCAAGCCGCCGGTGAGCGGTCCGCCGCCCGCCTCCTGCTCGGCGAGGAAGTCGCCGTGCATGTCGTTGGAGTGTAGGATCGTGAACCGCTTCGGTACTCCCATGACGCCCCCTTGCTATACGGGGCGCCGCTCGCCCCATGGGGGGAGTATTCCCGAAGGGCTAGTGCGCCTCGGCCTCGCCGGGGAGTACGTCCAGGTCGAGCTGTGACGAGTCATGGATGAACACCGTGACCTCGGATGGCTCGATGCCGGGACTCTCGGCATAGATGTCGCGCAACGCCGAGACGAGCGCTGCCTTGAGCTCCGGTGTCCTACCCGCGTACATGAGCACCTCGACGAAGGTAAAGCGATCGGTGCGGCATGCAGGCATGTCCACGCACTCGGGCGCGGTCTCGTTCACGCGAACGGTGACACGGCTGTCGGGCACGCCGAGCGCTGTCGTGACGGCCAGCCGGGCGCCGGTGAGGAGCGCGCGCTTGTAGGCATCCGGCTTCGGGCCTGTGATGTCGATGCGGACGAGCGGCATGAGGTCCTCCTCGGCTAGCGGTTCATCCAGGTCTTGAGGTTTCCGAACACCACGGCGCCCAGCGTGCACATCACTGCGGCTACCCACGGCGTGGCAGTGGAGCCACTGCTGCCTGCGATGACCGTCGGAAGCGTGATCGAGAGTGCAGCCGCTAGGAACGTGCCCCCGAACGCGAGCATCAGGGAGAAGCGCTGCTCGCGGCGGCGCGCCACAAGCCATGCGCCTACAGGTACGCCGATCACGATGCCGAGAAGCCCTCCGAAGAGCACGCGCACGATGTCCTCGAAGCCCTCGGTGCCGAAGACCGCGTCGCCGAGCCACCGGGATGATACCCCGAGCACCACAGCGAGTCCGACCGCGAGGATCGCACCGCCGACAGCCTCGAGAGCGAGGTCGGCGGGTGCCGGAGGCGGTGATGTTGCGGGCGGGGTCTTCTCGGCCATCAAGTGTTCCTTTCGCGGGAATCTCAAGTGCGCCAAGCATACCGCCGCCGTGCGGCATGGTGCTACGTGCTATCCGGCGTGGCGAAGGGCGTTCGCGTAGATCGCGTCGTGCCAGTACTGGGCCATGCCGATGTGGATCTTCTCGTAGGTCGCGGTGAAACGCGGGTCCGCGATATACATCTCGGCGAGGTTCGCGTGCATCTCGTGAGAGCACGGGTAGAACCACGTGTCGATCTGCAGGCGGGCCTGCTCGGCGAGGTCCATCGCGCGCGGGTCGTCGGCAGGTACGCCGGCGTCCATCAGCGCCGCGGTGTCGGTGCCGATCTGTTCGCTCTCGGCCTTGAAGCGGGCCCAGTCGTCCTTCGTGTAGCGGGCGGTGCGGCGTGCCGATTCCTTGTAGGCGTCGGTCTCGCCCCAGCGTTCCTGCACTTCGTCCTCGTACTCTGCTGGGTCGAAGTCACCGAAGACCTCGAACATCTCCTCTTTGCTCATCGGGATACCTTTCTGTGCGCCGTCGATCGCTTTGTCGATGGCCTCGATCATGTGGTGGAGTGATGCGGCCTTCTCGGCCAACAGTCTGCGCTGCGAGACAAGCGCCTCAAGGCGGTCGAACCCGGGGTCGCCCGTCACCTCGCGGATGTCCTCGAGCGAGAAGCCGAGCTCCCGGTAGAACAGGACCTGCTGCAGCATGGCGAGGTCGTCATCGGTGTAGAGCCGGTATCCTGCCCCGGAGCGCTCCGAAGGGGAGAGCAACCCTACCTCATCGTAGTGATGCAGCGTACGAACGCTGATCCCCGCTAACCTGGCGACATCGCCGACGGTCATGCCCATGTTCGATCACCTCCTGCCGAGACTCTAAACCCTGACGTAACGTGAGGGTCAAGCGATTCCGGGAGGAATCGGCAACGCGTCCCTGTTACGATAGGCGCATCCTCGACGACTCCGGAGGTACCAATGAGCGAGACCAACCCCTACGACCTTGATGCGTATCCCAAGTCCTTGCTCGAACAAGTCGTGGGCGCTGAGGCCGAGTTCCTCGCCGGCGGACATGGCCATGCCGAGAACGTCGAAAGTGCGGTGCGGATCTTCCTCGAGTTCCTCCGCGGCTTCGAGTTTCTCAACATCGACACTCCCATGGTCACGGTGTTCGGCTCGGCGCGCTTCAAAGAGGGTCATCCGCACTACGAGCTCGCTCGCAAGATGGGGCGCAAGCTGGCCGAGGCGGACTTCAGCGTCATGACCGGTGGCGGCCCCGGGATCATGGAGGCGGCGAACCGCGGTGCACGCGAGGCCGGCGGTCTCTCGCTCGGCGCGAACATCCACCTGCCACACGAGCAGAAGCCCAACCCGTACCTGGATCGCGTCATGACCTTCGAGCACTTCTTCGTGCGCAAGGTGATGATGGTGAAGTACTCCCGCGCGTTCATCATCATGCCGGGCGGATTCGGCACGCTCGACGAGCTGTTCGAGGCGATCACGCTCATCCAGACGGGGAAGATGGAGACGTTCCCCGTCGTCGCACTGGGTAAAGACTTCTGGCAGCCCATGATGGAGTTCTTCTCGGCGAAGCTGGTCGCCGAGGGAACCATCGGGGCAGAGGACATCAATCTCGTGTACATGACCGATTCGTGTGACGATGCGGTCGCCTACATCAAGGCGCATCCGCACGGCAATCACTTCAGTTCATAGAGGGTGCGGATACACCATGCTGAGCATCGAGATCCCGGGACGTGGTGAGCTGGCGCTCGAGTATCTCGTGCTCGACGTCAACGGCACGCTCACGTTCGACGGCAAGATCCTCCCCGGCGTCAGAGAGGCACTTGCGATCCTCCGGGAGAAGCTGCACGCCGTCGCCGTGACTGCCGACACGCGCGGTACCGCGGTCGACATGGCCGCGGAGTTAGATATCGAGTTGCGAATCATCGAGTCCGGTGCGGAGGCGGGCCAGAAGCTCGCACTCGTTCGAGAACTCGGCGCGGCGCACGTCGTCGCGATCGGAAACGGCGCGAACGATGCCGCGATGCTGCGTGAAGTCGCAGTCGGCATCTGCGTCCTCGGCGACGAGGGCGCCTCGATGGACGCCATGCACGCCGCCGACGTCGTGACCCGCGACATCCTCGGGGCGCTCGGGCTCCTTGGCGAGCCGAAGCGCCTCATCGCGACGCTGCGACGCTGACGCATGCTGACTCCCATCCTGGCGCTTATCACCTCGCTGTTCTTCGGTGGCTCGGACTTCCTCGGTGGCCTGGCAAGCCGGCGGGAGTCCCCGGTCATCGTCACGATGAACGCCCACGCACTCGAGATCGTCATGTTCGTGGTCGTGGTGCTGATCGCTCCGGCGGCCCACTACGCCGCCAGCGATCTCATGTGGGGTGCGGTGGCCGGCATCCTTGGCGGTGCGGGCGTTGTCTCGCTGTACGCGGCGCTCTCTCTCGGCCGTATGGGCCTTGTGGCTCCCATCACGGCGGGTCTCGCCGGATCGTTGCCCGCTCTCTTCGACCTGTTGCGGGGAACGAGCGTCTCGTCGCGAGGGATTGCGGGTCTGGCGCTTGCGATCGTAGCGGTCATCGTGGTGAGTGTCGCCCCCGGGCACGAGGAGGATGAAGGTCGCGGTATGCCGCCGAGGGCGGTGGTGTTGTCGGCAGTGGCTGGGACCTGTTTCGCCTCCGCGTTCATCGCGTTCTCCTACACGGCAGACTCCTCGGGCTTCTGGCCGTTGCTGTCGGCACGCGTGGTCTCCACCGTGCTGCTGTTCGGGCTTGCGTTCTTCTCGCGCCGTCGCCTGCTGGCAGACGCGTCTGCGCGCAACGCCGTCATCGGTGCAGGCATCTTCGAGGCGCTGGCGAACGTGACGATGCTCTCCGCGATCCGCATCGGTCCGCTCGCTGTCGCGTCGGTGCTTGGATCGATGTTCCCGATCGTCGTGCTACTGCTCGCCAGGATCTTCCTCGGCGAGAGGCTGCGCTGGATGCAGCGAGGCGGTGTCTTGCTCGCTCTTGCCGCCGTCGTGCTCACGGCGATCCCGTAGTCTCTGCAGCGCGATCGGTCTCGCTCCGCGACGCTCTCGTTTGCCGCCGACCCTCGGACGGGGGTATACCTAGGTATGCGACTACCCCGGTAACCCCCCGGAAGGTGTCGGAATGTTCGCGCGACTCAAGAGACGCATGCGCCTGCGTCCCTACTCGACGACGGCGCGCCTGTTCTTCGCGGCGATCCTGACCGTGATCGCGGTGGGCCGCGTCGCGGATGAGATAAACCTGATGGTCTTCACCTCTCAGCTCGACACGCTGCGTGCGCCCGTCTCCGGTGAGACGCTCACCACCGTCGAGTGGCATTTCGAGTTCCAGCGAGGCGTGTGCAGCGTGAGCGTCGATGTGCCACGGGAATCCTTCGAGCGTGCCGCTGCTATCCCCACCTCAGAGATCTTCTCCTCGCGCGGCTCGGTGCGCGACCGCTATGTCGGTCGGCTGGTGGATGCGCTCGCTCACGATGAGGTGGTGGCGAGGGTCATCGACGACCTTCGCGACACCCGGGATCGTCTCGGCCTGGATTCCGACGAGTACCTCGAACTCATGGTGCACGCCGTGCAGGCGATCCCGTACGGCGTCGTCGATCGCGACATCGAGCTGCCCGCGGAGCTGCTGGTAGCGGGGCGGGGCGTCTGTACCGAGACGAGTCTGTTGCTCGGCGCGATGCTCGTTCATGAGGGATACGAGACCGTGATGTGGGCGTTCGATTCGCAGCATCACATCGCGCTGGGAGTGGCGGGCAACGGCGCGCTGTTCCGCGGCTCCCGCTACACCTTCATCGAAACGACGGCCACCCGCTACGTTGGGCAGGTGGAGCCCAAGTACAACGGATACGCGGCATACGTCCCGCCGCCCGCAGTGATCGAGCTGGGCGGGACACGCGCCTATCTGGCAGGGCATGAGACGGACTTCCTCTTGCGCGTGCTTCAGGCCGCCGAGAAGGACAGCGCGTTGGGTGAACGCCTGGCGAGTCGTGCGGCGCGCTCGGTAGGCTCCTGGCGCGAGGAGTATGCGCGGCGCGCGGAGGAGCACCTCTCGGCCTCCAGGATCGCCCGCTTCATCAACGAGAACGTGCATGATCGTCCGGGCGCGTATGCCGCCCTCGTCTACGAGACTCCGGTGGTCCTGACCAGGTGAAGCGGGACTCCCGAACGCGTCAGGCTCCACGCCTCAGGGTATGATGCCCGAGACGACAAGGAGGCTTCATGGGCTGGACTGCGCTGGTCATCGGGGGTGCGAACACCGACATCATCGGCTTCCCCGACGCATCGTTGCTGCCGCACGACTCCAATCCTGGGCACGTGCGTATCGGGCACGGTGGAGTGGGACGCAACATCGCCGAGAACCTCGCGCGCCTCGGTGTCGAGGTCGACCTGATCACCGCCGTCGGAGACGATCCAGCCGGGCGCGCGCTGCTTGATGCGTGCGAGGAGGCGGGTGTCTCTACCGCGCGGACCCTTGTGGTGCCCGGGGCGACGTCCTCAAGCTATCTCGCCATCATGGACAGCCGCCATGATCTCGAGGTCGGCATCAACGATATGCGTGTGCTCGAGATGTTGGACGCTGCCCATCTCGAGTCAGTGGCCGCTGTCCACCCGACGCCGGACATCGTCGTACTCGACGCGAATCTCTCGCGGCCGGCCATCGAAGCCGCCGCCCGACTATGGTCCGCAAGCTGCCTACTCCTCGATCCCGTCTCGGCGCCCAAGGCGCGCAAGGCAGCAGGCATTCTCGGCAGACTCGAAGTGCTCAAAGCCAACGTACTGGAGGCTGCCGAGCTGTCAGGCGTGCACATCGACTCGCCGGCAACTCTTGAAGTCGGAGTCGAACGGCTTCTCACGATCGGCGCCAGGCGCGTCTTCGTCAGCAGGGGCGCTGAGGGCGTCTACTGTGCGCAAGGCGCAGACCGCGTCAGCGTTAAGGCGCCCGACGTGAACATCGCGAACACCACGGGTGCGGGCGACGCGTTCGCCGCGGGACTCGCGTACGCTACGCTGGCGGGGAAGACACTTGAGGAGGCCGCGCGATTCGCCTCGGCCGTGGCCGGCATCACGCTGGTGACCGAGCGGACCGTGAGCGACGAGCTCACCGTGGAATCGGCATCGATGCTTGCGGAAGGATCCGGCAGATGAACATGCACATCGAACTCGCACCGACCGTCGCAGAGGCGCTCGCCACGGGTGTGCCGGTGGTGGCGCTCGAGTCGACGATCATATCGCACGGGTTCCCGTATCCGGCGAACGTGCAGTGTGCGGCCGAAGCCGAGCGCGTGGTGCGAGAAGCGGGGGCGGTGCCGGCGACGATCGCGATCCTGGGCGGCAAGCCGACGGTCGGTCTTTCCGCCGAGCAGATCGATTATCTGGGTACCACGCCGGACATCGCCAAGGCCAGCCGTCGCGACATCGCGATGCTCGCTTCACGCGGTGCCGACGGCGCGACGACGGTTGCGGGGACCATGTTGATCGCTGCGATGGCGGGCATCAGGGTATTCGCCACCGGCGGTATCGGAGGCGTGCATCGCGGTGCCCAACAGAGCTTCGACATCTCGGCGGACCTCATCGAACTCTCGCGCACCGACGTTGCGGTCGTGTGTGCCGGCGCCAAGTCGATTCTCGACATCGGTCTCACGTTGGAGTACCTGGAGACCCACGGCGTGCCGGTGATCGGCTATCGCACCGACGAGTTCCCCGCGTTCTACACGCGTACGAGTGGCTTCGGCGTGGATGCGCGTGTGGATTCTGCCGAGGAGGTCGCTGCGTTCCTGCGTGCGAAACGCGCTCTCTCGCTCGGCGGGGGAGCGGTCATCGCGAACCCGATAGCCGCCGAGCACGCGTTGGATTCGGCGATGCTCGACGATGTCATCTCCTCAGCTCTGGCCGAGGCCGAGCAGCAGGGGGTTCATGGGAAGCATGTCACACCGTTCCTGCTTGCGCGGATACACGAGCTGACCGGTGGCGCGAGCGAGGAAGCGAACAAGCAGCTGGTGTACTCCAACGCGAGGCTTGCCGCCGAGATCGCTGCGGCCCTCTAGCGCTTCGGGTTCCCGACGCAACGAGGCGATACGCATGCGCTGCATACGCCGACGCACACGGGAACCAGCGCACCGCACGCAGTGCACCGGTACTTCCCAGCGTCAAGGGTGACACCGCATCGCTCGCACGCCTGCGTATCGGCTTCTTCAGACGCCCACGTGTCCTCCAGGAGGATGTCAGCGTCTGAGATGGCGTAGCGCTCGTGAGTGTGGTGTTCTTCATTCATGCCGAGGGGATAAGCAAGTCACGCGCCAGGGCTCTGATATGCTCGCCATACTCGCGAGTAACCGGCAAAGGAGACGCATGATGACCCGTTCTCGTGTCGCTATCGTCAGGTGTGAGTCGTACGACACTGCTGAGGTGAATGCCGCCGTAGGCCGTGCACTCGACCTTCTCGGCGGGGCGGGGGCCTTCGCCCAGTCGGCCGAGCGCATACTGCTGAAACCCAACCTGCTTGTTGCCTCCAAGCCTGAGGACGCCGTGACCACGCATCCGGCGGTCTTCGAGGCGGTCATCCGCTATCTGCAGACGACGGGTGCGCAGCTGACGTACGGGGATTCCCCCGGTTTCGGCAAGGCGGCAGGCGCCGCCGGTCGCGGCGGGCTCACCGACGTCGCGGATCGCTATGGTGTCGTCCTGGAGGACTTCTCCGACGGTCGGGAGATGTCGTTCGCCGACGGGCGGCTCATCAAACGATTCACCATCGCCGCACCAGTGCTCGACGCGGGCGGCATCGTGTCGTTGTCCAAGCTCAAGACACACGGACTCACGCGAATGACCGGAGCCATCAAGAACCAATTCGGATGCGTTCCCGGGATGCTGAAAGCCGAGTTCCATGCCCGCATGTCGGACGTAGAGCGCTTCTCTCAGATGCTGGTCGACCTCAATGCTGCGTTATCCCCCCGTCTGTTCGTGATGGACGGGATCGTGGCGATGGAGGGTAACGGACCACGCAGCGGCGACCCTCGACCGATGAACGTGATCCTCGCTTCGACCGACCCCGTGGCCCTTGATGCGACGGCCTGCAAGCTCATCAACCTCGACCATCGGCTTGTCCCCACGATCCGGTGGGGTGCCGAGTGGGGTCTCGGCACGGCTGATGATATCGAGTACGTCGGCGACCCGCTGGAGTCCTTCGTGGTGAGCGACTTCGTCGTGAACCGCAGCACGGGATCGACGACCAGCTCTCATGGCCGTCCCGACACGATCATCAAGCAGCTCGTGGTCCCGCGGCCGGTGATCGATCCCGCGCGGTGCACGTCATGCGGCACATGCGTGAAGATCTGCCCGGTGGAGCCCAAGGCTGTGGACTTCGAGAGCGCGTCGGATCACAGCCGACCACCGCTCCATCACTACGATCGTTGCATTCGATGCTACTGCTGTCAGGAGATGTGTCCGGAACGCGCCATCAGCGTCAAGACGCCCCTGCTCGGTCGGTTGCTGCACCACGACTGAGCGGCTCTACCAGAGGCGGTACACGCCATCCCGGCATTCGACGCGCGCCGGTATCCCGAACAGCGCCGAGAGACGTTCGTCTGTCAGCAGCTGCGCCTTCGGGCCGTCGGCGAATACCTTGCCGTCTTTGAGCATGATCACGCGATCCACTTCTGGGACGATGTCCGCGATGTGGTGGGTGACAAGCAGAAGCCCGCGGCCGGACTGCAGGAGCGCGCGCAACGTCCGCAGGAAATGGTACGTCGCGGAAGCGTCCAGCCCGTCGCACGGCTCGTCCAGCACCAGCACCGGCGGGTCGAACACGAGAGCGCGCGCGATGAGCGCGCGACGTGCTTCGCCGGTCGACAGCACGTTCATCGTCCGGCGCGCGAGATGCGCGATCTCCAGCTCGGCCATCAGCGTACTCACGCGGTCGCGCATCGTTGGCGTGACCTCGCCTGCCCGATACAGCCCGATGGAGCCGAAGTATCCCGACATCACCGTATCGGCCACGCTCACGCGGCGATCGTAGGTCTCCTGAAGTGCGTCCGAAACGACGCCGAACAGACGCCGGGCCTCGAACAGGTCCCACCTCTCCCGGCCACGAAGCAGCACGGGCGGCGGGTCGGAGGCGATGGGCAGTACGTCGCGGGTGAGTATGCCGACCAGCGTGGACTTCCCGGAACCGTTGGGCCCGAGCACAGCCACCCTCTCGCCCTCACTGATGGTGAGAGAGTCGATGTCGAGGATCGTGTCGCCGTCCCGGACTACGCGCGCGGACTGCAACGAGAGTAGAAGGTCGGTTTTCATGTGGTCATCGTAGCCGAGGTGCAAACATGACGCACGGACGAGGCGCGGTCATGGGTAACTACTGTGCAGACGTATCCATATCCTGAAAGGAGGGAGTGCGATGTCAGACCGTGTAGCGACGGCGGTTGTCGGATTCCTGGTGGGAGCTGTCGTCGGAGCCATCGTGGCGCTGTTCCTCGCACCGATGTCCGGCAAGGAACTGCAACTGCGTGTGCGCCACGAAGCCGAGACCGACTGGCAGAAGGCGCGCGCGGAGTACTACAAGAGCGTGAACGAGGTGCAGAAGTCGTTCGACGGCCTCAAAGCACAGATCGCGTCCCTCACGGGCCGTGCCTGATTGATGGTCAACGCCGAGGCCGGCCTCAGATGAGGCCGGCCTCGATGAATGCCTTGCGTGTGGCGTTGGAGCTTCCGCCAGTCAGCTCGAGCGTGTACTTCTGATCCGACGTCTTGATGATGATGCGATCCGGTGTGCTGTTCGTCTCGGCGTCGCCCACCATGCCCGCGCGGTACTTCACCTTCTGGATGCTCGCGATGTCGAGCGCCCAGTTCCCCTGTGTCTCAGCCAGGACCTGCTCCGGACTCCACGCCAGATAGCGGTCGGCGTAGTTGAACCCCGCCGCGATCTGAGCTCCCCACTGTTTGAAGAAGCCCTTGCCGTCAGCTTTCGCCTGATCTCGCGCCGTCTGCACGTTCTCCTTGAGCATGGCGGCGGTGATCTGCGCGAACAGGACCCGGCGGTTGGTCATGACCACGGCGTAGTCGGTGCGCTTGAGCAGCCCGGTCTTCATGCTGAGACCTCCTGCTGCCGAGACGATCCGCTCCACCGAGGGGTCAGCGAGCGACACTCCGCCTGAAGCGGGGGACGGTGCGGGTGGGGCCACGGGTGCAGGCGGGGGGACGGGAGCTGCAGCCGCCTGGGGTGCCACCGGGGCCGGAGGTGGCGGGGGAGTCTCGGCGATCGAGCCGATTGTCGCACCACATGATGTGCAGAAGCGTGCGCCGGGCTGTGTGGGTGTGCCACAGGCTGTGCAGAATCGAGGCTGTCCGGTGTCCACTCTTCTTCCCCCTTTGTCGGCGACGGGTGTGTCACTTCTCAAGTCTAGTCGAACGACACGGGGCGGGGGAGTGCTTTGTGCGCGGGCACCAGCTTTGTATGACATTGTGGTTAAGGTGTGCTAAGCTAGCCAACGCACGAAATACTCGTTAAGTCACGCACGAACTGTGCCGATAACCAATATCGAGTCGACCAAGGACATGCCACAGGCAGAAGCATCCGGCGGTCCAGGGCAGGTGCTCACTGGGGAGCGCCACTGCAGGGTCGCCGGTCCACACAAGCAGTCGAAATGGCTCAAGCCGGGCATTCATATGCCTGTGAGCTGGAGGAACGAGAGGAGTAGATGCTGATGACCAAACAGGTCGAGGACAAGCCTGTCGATGATGCAGCCCCCCGAAAGAAGAACCGGGCGCTGATCGTCCTGGGTGTGGTTCTCGCGCTGGGTGTGGTCACGTTCGGTGCTCTTGAGTACACGTCGTCACCCGGATTTTGTGCGTCTTGTCACGAAATCGAGCCGAGCGTGGAGGGTTGGCGTTCATCTGCGCACGCTCAGGACGATGCGGCGACATGCATGGATTGTCATGCGGACGCCGGTTTCGTCGGCGAGATGGTCGCACACATAGGCGGCCTCCAGGAGGCGTACGTTCACCTGAGCCAGAAGCCTGAGGCCGAACACATCGAGGGCATGGTGCCGGCAGAGCGTTGCCTCGAGTGCCATGACGATGCGTGGGCCGACGAGGCCTTTGCGGCCGACCACCCCACCAAAGAGGCGCCGTGTGCCGTGTGCCATCGCGAGACCGCACACACCAACGCCAAGCCGATATACGCACCCGCAGAAGAGGGAGGTGAGTAGCCGATGACCGATCGTCGACCGCTCCGCCTCGCCGTTCTGCTGTTCGCGATCGTCGCAGCGCTGATGGTGCTCACACTGTCAGGTTGTTCGTCGGAACCCATCGTGCCCGCCGAGGGCGAAGTCACATGCGTGGGCTGCCATACCGATCGCGCCATGTTGCAGGCCGATCTTGAGGCGGACCCGATGCCCGAGAAGGTGAAGGCCGAAAGTGAGGGCGAGGGTTGAGGTGGGTCGCTGCCTCCGGTGGAGGCCGATCTCGCCGCTCTGGTGAGCCCTGCATTCTTCGATACGACCCACGGCAAGATGGACTGCATCGACTGTCACGGCGGTGAGAAGTTCGCAACCACGCGCGCTGAGGCCCATGAGGGTATGGAGCCGCTGCCGTCCAAGTCGCCCGAGTACGCCGAGTCCGTGTGTCAGCCCTGCCACGCGGAGATCGCCGACAAGATGGCGGTCAACATGCACGCCGACACCGCGGCGGTCTCAGATCCCGTCAGTGCCGTGGTGCTCGCACGTGCGACCGATCCCGAGATCGTCAAGCAAGGCTTGCAGAACAACTGCGCGACCTGCCACGTCTCCGGCTGCGGCGACTGCCATGTGAGCCGTCCGCAGTTCAACGACGGTGGCCTTGTGAACGGCCATGTCTTCTACAAGTCGCCTAACTCATCACTCAACTGTATGGGTTGTCACGGCAGCCGTATCCAGAAGGAGTACACGGGCGCCGGCGAGAGTGAGAAGACCGCGGTCCTCTCGGCAGATGTGCACTGGAGCCCCGGCGGCATGCAGTGTGTCGACTGCCACACCGTCGAATGGATGCACGGCGGCGATGACTACGACACGCGCTATGACGCGCCTGCCGCCCCCAAGTGCGTCGACTGCCACACGCAGGATGCCGCATTCGAGGCGATCGCCATGCACGCCAAGCACGGTACGCCCGAGTCAGATACCTATCTACAGTGCCAGGTCTGCCACTCGCAGGACTACAACAACTGCACGAGCTGCCACGTGGCACTCAACGAGGACGACCTGCCCTATTACGAGACCGAGTCGAGCTACTTCGACTTCAACATCGGTCGCAACTACGATCCGTCGGATGCACGGCCCTGGGACTACATCGTGGTCCGTCATGTGCCGGTGTCCGAGAGCACGTTCGACTTCTACGGTGAGGGCGCGCTGGGCAACCTCGACGCACTTCCCACCTGGAAGTACGCGACGCCGCACACCATCAAGCGTGTGACGCGCCAGACCGAGAACGGCTGCTCCAGCTGTCACGGCAATCGCGACCTCTTCCTCACTGAGGACGACCTCGCGGGCCTGACCGATCTGGAGCGCGCAGCCAACAAAGACGTGGTAGTCACCGACGTCCCGTAGGGACGCGGCAACAACGAAGGAGGAAGAATGCGCAACAAGAAATGGTTGGCGGGGATTCTCGCCCTGATGCTCGCGATGTCACTCGTCGTGATGCCCGGGTGCGCGAAGACCGACACGGCAGACGTGGCGGATGAGCCGACGACTGCCGTCGATGAGCCGGTCGTTGAAGAGTTCGATGCTGCCGCAGCGATGATCGACGCGGCAAACGACTACTTCAAGAGCGAGCCGGTCCCGACGATCGCCGCCGCCGATCTCCTGACGATCGTTCAGAGCCAGGACCCCGGTTACCAGATCGTCGACATCCGCTCGGCCGAGCACTACGCGCTGGGCCACGTGGATGGTGCCATCAACATCCCGTTCAAGACGATCCCTGCCGAGGACAACCTCGCCAAGCTCGACCCGAACAAGAAGATCGTCGTCATCTGCTACACCGGTCACACCGCTTCTGAGGCGAACATGTTCTACAACATGCTCGGCTACGACGCCCTGACCCTGAAGTTCGGCATGAGTGGCTGGGTAGCTGACGAGGCCATCGTCGGTCTGCCGGTCCCCGGCAAGGCCGCCGGCACGAACCCGACGGTCACTGAGGCCACCGAGGCCAGCGCCGAGTACGACCTGCCGGTCATCGACGGCTACGCCGACGTGCAGGAAGCCATCATCGGCCAGGCCGAGAAGTACTTTGCTTCCGAGACCCCGTTCACGATCGCCGCGGCTGATGTTCTCACGATCGTCCAGTCCGAGGACCCCGGCTACCAGGTTGTCTCCGTCCGCAAGGGCGAGGACTACGCCAAGGGCCACGTCGCTGGCGCGATCAACATCCCGTGGACCACGGCTGCTGACAACCTCAGCAAGCTCGATCCCAACAAGACGATCATCGTCTACTGCTACACCGGTCACACCGGTGGCGAGGTCACGATGTTCCTGAACCTCATGGGCTACAAGGCCACCAACATGAAGTTCGGTATGGCTGGCTGGAACTCGAATCCCGATGTCGGCGGCAACGCCGGCTGGGATCCGGCAGCCGTTGTTGCGAACCCGGTCGTCCAGTAACACCAGCGCCCTCCGGCGTGAAGGGGAGGCCCCGCAGCGATGCGGGGCCTCCTCGTTTCCTGCCCTTGATGGGCTCGGCCATGGGGTACATAGTGGACGTGGGAGCGGCGGCACAGGTGTCGGCCGAGGTCAGCAGGCGAGGAGCAGCAGAGCATGTCCGAGAAGGTACTTCTGGTCGAAGACAACCCGCAGAACCGCTACCTTGTGACGTTCTTGCTCGAGAAGAACGGCTACGAGGTCATCTCTGCGGAAGACGGCGAGACCGCTGTCGAGATGGCGATGCAGCAGGTTCCCGATCTCATCCTGATGGACGTTCAATTGCCACTACTCGACGGCTACGAGGCAACGCGCCGCATCAAGGCTGACGAGCGGACCAAGCACATCCCGCTTGTGGCGCTCACGGCTCACTCCATGAAGGGTGATCGCGGCAAAGCGCTCGCGGCGGGTTGCGATGAGTACATCACCAAGCCCGTGGATGCCGAGGGATTGCTCGTGCGCATCCGCGAGCTGCTGGACGCACGGGCGTAGGACGTGCGTCCGCGCCATGTTCGGCATATACTAGCCACTCACGTTCCGATGCTGGCGTCCGGGTCCGGGCGGCGGTACGTTGTGAACCTGGTCAGGTCCGGGAGGAAGCAGCCATAAGCGGCCTCTGCCGGGTGTCCGGATCCGGTCGCGAGTATCGGAGCACACGGGTCGGGCCGAACGTCGGTCCGGCCCTGTATACTTCAACGGGTGGGTGCAGACTCGCCCGTGACGTCTCGGAAGGCCACTCATGGCACACCAGTCCTGGTATCGCACATACCGTCCTCAGCGCTTCGAAGAAGTGGTGGGGCAAGGGCACATAGAACGCACGCTTCGCAATGCGGTCGACGACGACAGCGTTGCTCACGCGTACCTCTTCACCGGCCCGCGCGGTACGGGCAAGACGACGACCGCGCGCATCTTGGCGAAGGCGCTCGACTGTGAGAACGGCCCTACGGGTCAGCCCGACGACACGTGTGAGGACTGCAGGCTGATCGCCGAGGGCCGACACCCGGACGTCTACGAGCTCGACGCTGCCTCCCGCACGGGTGTGGATGCCGTTCGTGAGGAGATCATCTCCCGCGTGAACTACGCCCCCACGCGCGGTACCTGGAAGATCTACATCATCGACGAGGTCCACATGCTCTCGAACTCGGCGTTCAACGCCTTGCTCAAGACGCTTGAGGAACCTCCGCGACACACCGTCTTCATCCTGTGCACCACACATCCGCATAAGGTGCCCGAGACGATCCACTCACGCTGTCAGCGTTTCGACTTCCATCGCCTCAGCGTCGAGGACATCGTTCTCCGGCTTCGGCATATCGCCGATGCCGAAGGCGTCCAGGTCGCCGACGCCGCCCTCACACTCATCGCGAAGCATGCGCTCGGCGGCATGCGTGATGCGATCACCACGCTCGAGCAGCTCGCATCGTTCGCTTCCGGCGACATCACCCTGGGTGACGTCGAGGGTCTCCTCGGCGAGGTCGATGACGACCTGCTGTTCGAGGTGGCGGATCTCATCTTGCGTCGGGATGTCGGCGGCGCGTTCCGGTTCGTCGCACGTCTCGCAGGAGCCGGTGTCGACATGACCGAGTTCGTCAAAGGTATGGTGCAGCACTTCCGCGACCTGTTCGTCGTCTCGGCGGTCGGCCAGGCCGACGGAGCCGTCGATGTCACGACGAGTGCGCTGGCACGCCTCGACGCGCAGGCGGCGGCGTTCGGCGCTGACCGAATCGCCCGCGTGCTCGACGTGCTCGGTGCACTCACGGCCGAGCTGCGCTGGACCGGCGATCAGCGCCTGGCGGTCGAAGTGGCGCTGACCCGTATGTCGCGACCTGATGCGGACATCACACTCGAGAGTCTTGCCGAGCGGATCACTGCGCTCGAGACCTCTGCGCCGTTGTCCGCTGCACCCCCACAGCCAGTCGCACCCTCACGTACAGTGGAACCAGCCCCGGCTTCAGAACCGGCGCCCGTTGAGGTACCGGCGCCGGCTCCTGCCGACAAGAAGTCGGAACCCGCGCCTGCCCCGCTACCGACCCCGGCTTCCGGCGGCTCGCTCGATGCCGCATCGGTGAAGCGCGCCTGGCCCGCGGTACAGGCGGAGTTCAAGAAGATGAAGCCGTCCCGCTCGCATCTGTTCGATGGTTGTGAGGTGGAGGTGGAAGGCGACGTCCTCGTCGTGGAGTTCCCGGCAGGTCAGGACTTCTCGCTCCAGATCGCACGGTCTCCGGAGACGATGCAGCTTCTCAAGCGCAGCGTCGCGGGTGTCATGCGCATCGACCCTCCGCTTGAGCTGCGCCTCGGCCGCTCCGGCGGATCGGGACCCAGGCCCCATCCGGCGGTTCCCTCGCCGGATGACACGGCCCCGCCGATCACTGATGAGACCGACACGCGTCCTGTCGCACAGGACACGGAGGCAGACATCGCCAAGCTCGTGCTCGATGAGCTCGGCGCCGAGGTGATCGTCGACCACGACATAGACGAATGAAGACAGTGGGATTCTCGAAAGGAGAACGATGAAGCCGAACAACATGGCGAACATGATGAAGCAGGCGCAGAAGATGCAGGCCGACATGGCTCGCGTCCAAGATGAGCTGAAGTTCGAGCGTGTGGAGGCCTCCGTGGGCGGCGGCGCAGTGAAGGTCGTCATGACGGGCGAGATGGTCGTCGAGTCGGTGTCGATCGACCCGGCCACCCTCGATCCGGATGACGTCTCTATGCTCGAGGACCTGGTCACTGCCGCAGTCAACGAAGCGGTTCGCCAGGCGCAAGAGGTCGCGCAGCGCAAGATGGCCGCGGTGACCGGTGGCCTGGGTATCCCCGGCCTGATGTAGATGCCGTTCTACGCCGCACCCATAGCGAGGCTGCTCGAGGAGCTGGAGCGTCTGCCCGGGATCGGGCCGAAGAGCGCGCAACGCCTCGCGTTCCATATCCTGCGCTCCGATGATGAGGCCGCGGGCAGACTTGCCGAGGCGATCGTCGAGGTGAAGCGCTCGATACACTTCTGCGCGCGGTGCTTCAACTTCGCCGAGGACGAGTTCTGTGCTATCTGCTCGGACCCCGAGCGCGATGCCGCGATCGTGTGCGTGGTGGAGGAGCCGCGTGACGTCGTGGCCATCGAGCGAACGGGGGAGTTCCGTGGTCTCTATCACGTCTTGCAGGGGGCGATATCCCCGATAGATGGCATCGGACCGGAGCAGCTCAGGGTGAGAGAGCTGATCGATCGCATCGGCGTGGGCGACATCGCCGAACTCATCATCGCCACCGATCCCAACGTCGAGGGCGAGACGACTGCACTGTATCTAGCTCGGCTCGTCAAACCGCTCGGCGTGCGGGTCACTCGCATCGCATCCGGCCTGCCGGTAGGCGGGGATCTCGAGTACGCCGATGAGGTGACTCTCGGCAGGGCGCTTGAAGCACGTCGAGAGATGTGACTTCTACCAAGTATTGGTTGCCGTTCACCGATTCGTTACCACCGCTCACCGCCATTGCACACCCGTCTGCGGTGGCGGCACCCGTATCCTTGTGTGACCCACCGTCCCGTCGAACCTTTGACGTGCAACACCAGACTCTCTGGGACGGGTCGCTACTACTCCTGAGGAGGGTGAGACCATGCAGCAGCTGACGGAGATCCGTTGGCATGCGCGTGCCGGCCAGGGTGCCGTTACGGCGGCCAAGTTGGTCGCTGAGACCGCACTTGAGCTGGATCAGTACATGCAGGCCATGCCCGAGTATGGTCCGGAGCGCATGGGCGCGCCTATCCAGGCGTTCACGCGTATCAGCTCCGTACCCATCGAGATCCACAACAACATCGAGCATCCCGACGTGGTCGTCGTGCTTGACGAGAGCCTGCTCTCGATCGTTGACGTGACGAAGGGACTCAAAGAGGACGGCGCGGTCATCGTCAACACGTGTTCGCCGGCCGCTGATGTCCGCAAGCGTCTCGGGCGCACGACCGGACGTGTCGCATCCGTCGATGCTTCGGGGATCTCGCTGGACAAGCTCAAGCGGGACATGCCGAACACCCCGATGATCGGTGCGCTCGCGAAGGTCACGGGACTTTTCGAACTCGACGCCGTTCTCGGTCACCTCAAGAAGACCTTCGGCAAGAAGTTCGCCCAGGAAGTCATCGACGCGAACGTGGCGTCGGTCCGCTCGGCATTCGAGGAGGTGTCCATCGATGGCTAAGTGGGACATCTCGCGCATCGACGAGTGGAAGAGCCCTGAGTTCCCGATCGGCGCGTGCATCCCGGAGTCGGGTAATTCGCGCGACTACGTCACAGGCGGCTGGCGCAGCGAGCGCCCCGTGCGTGATGACGACAAGTGCACCCAATGCCTTATCTGCTGGATCATGTGCCCCGACTCTGCTGTGGTCGCCGTTGACGAGAAGGTCACGGACTTCAAGCTCGATCACTGCAAGGGTTGCGGTGTGTGCGCCAACGAGTGTCCTGCGGACGCCATCACCATGGTGCCCGAGGGCTGCGAACTGCCGGAGGTGAAGTAGATGGCCACGCAGAAGACCGTTTCTACCACCGGTAACATCGTGGTCGCGGACGCCATGCGTCAGTGCAAGCCCGACGTGGTAGCGGCGTATCCGATCACTCCGCAGACGACCATCGTCGAGGAATTCGCGCTGTACGTGGCCCAGGGTCGTGTACACACCGAGTACGTCACCGTCGAGTCCGAGCACTCCGCGATGAGCGCCTGCATCGGCGCTTCGGCGGCCGGTGCACGCGTGATGACGGCCACTTCCTCCCAGGGCCTCGCGCTCATGTGGGAGGAGCTGCACATCGCTTCAGGCATGCGTCTCCCGATCGTCATGGCGAACGCCAACCGCGCGCTGTCGGCACCCATCAACATCCACTGCGATCATGGTGACGCCATGGGCGCCCGTGACACCGGCTGGATCATGATGTTCGCCGAGACCGCGCAGGAAGCCTACGACAACACGATCATGGCCACGCGCATCGCCGAGAACCCGGACGTCTTGCTGCCGGTCATGAGCTGCCTCGACGGCTTCATCACCACACACTCGATCGACCGTATCGACGTTCTCGACGATGAGACGGTCGCTGAGTTCGTCGGCGACTACAAGCCGGTCAACCCGCTTCTCGACGTAGATGAGCCCGTCACCCATGGTGCGTTCGCCGGCCTGGGTGGGCCGTTCTTCGAGTTCAAGCGCGCCCAGCGTGAGGCCATCGAGCGCTCGCGTGAGGTCATCAAGAAGGTCGCAGCCGAGTACAGCGAGCTTTCCGGTCGTCCCTTCGGCGCCATCGAGACCTGGGGCATGGAGGATGCCGAGCTCGCCATCGTCGTCATCGGTTCGACCGCAGGGAACGCACGTCACGTCGCACGTCAGCTGCGCGCCGACGGCAAGAAAGTCGGCGTCGTCAAGGTGCGCGTCTTCCGTCCGTTCCCGTATGCGGAACTCGCCGCGGCACTTGCCGGCGTGAAGGCTGTCGCGGTCATGGACCGTGCCGAGTCCTTCGGCGCCGAGGGTGGCCCGCTGTTCCTCGAGGTCCGCAGCGCCCTCTACGATGCCGAGAACCGCGTGCCCGTCGTGGGCTACATCTACGGTCTCGGTGGTAGCGACGTCCGTCTCGAGCTCATCGAGCGCGTCTACTCCGACCTGTCCGACATCGCCGCCGGCTCCGCCCAGCCCGGTGGACTCGTCTACCTGGGCGCAAGGTAGGAAGGAGGTACCCATGGCGACACTCAAGGAACTCACCCATCGCGAGGACCGTCTCGAGGGAGGCCACCGCCTCTGTGCCGGATGCGGCGCCTCGATCGCCGTCCGCCAGGTGCTTCTCGGCGCCGGCGAAGAGCCCGTCGTTGTCGGTTGTGCAACCGGCTGCCTCGAGGTCTCAACCACCATCTATCCGTACTCGTCGTGGAAGACGCCGTTCATCCACAACGCGTTCGAGAACTCGGCCGCGACCGTTTCCGGTGTTGAGGCGGCGTTCAAGGGCCTCAAGGCCGCGGGCAAGATTCCTGCCGACAAGCGGATCAAGTTCGTCGCCTTCGGCGGCGACGGTGGTACCTACGACATCGGCCTCCAGTCGCTGTCCGGTGCCATGGAGCGCGGTCACGACATGGTCTATGTCTGCTACGACAACGGTGCGTACATGAACACCGGCATCCAGCGCTCATCGGCCACGCCGAAGGGTGCCTGGGCGACCACCTCGCAGGTCGGTGCGGCCCAGCAGGGCAAGCAGCAGCGCCGCAAGGACCTCACGCAGATCATGGCGGCTCACGGCATTCCGTATGTCGCGCAGGCGTCGATCTCGCACTGGAAGGACCTCACCGCCAAGGCCGAGAAGGCGTTTGCGGTGGAGGGTCCGGCGTTCCTCAACGTCTTTGCGCCGTGCCCGCGTGGCTGGCGCATCCCGTACAACAAGACGGTCGAGATCGCCAAGGCTGCCGTGCAGACCGGCTTCTGGCCGCTGTACGAGGTCGAAGACGGCGTGTTCCGCCAGACCGTCAAAGTGCACAACAAGAAGCCGATCGAGGAATTCCTCAAGCCGCAGGGGCGCTTCAAGCACCTCTTCAAGCCCGAGAACGCCGATCTGCTGGCCGAGATACAGTCCGATGTCGATCGCGCATACGAAGCCGTGCTCGCCCGTTGCGGAGGGTGATCGCACCGAGAGTCGGCTCAAGACATGTGACTTGCAGTCAGAACAGGGGCCCTGCCGCTTGCGGCAGGGCCCCTGGTGCTATCATTGGAACGTGAACAACGCTGAGCGTGCCGTGCGAAAGGACCACTATGAGGTTTCGTGCGTATCTGGCCCTGTCCTGTGTGCTTGCGCTCACCCTCATTGCGGGTTGTGCAGCGGCAGATGGAGACAGCGGCACATCGGCCGCAGCCACAGGGGATCAGTTGCGCGTATCGGGCTCCGGTACCTGTCTCCCGCTGTTACGACTCCTTACTGATGAGTATCCCGGTGAGTCTGAGTTCGTGTTCCTTCCGGGCTTGCACTCAGGTGGTGGCATCAAGGGCGTGGCTAACGGCGATCTTGAGATCGGCGCTGTGTCCAGAGAGCTTACCGATGAGGAAGCGGCCCTGGGTCTCGAGTACACCGTCTTGTCCAATGACGGCCTCGTCCTGGCGACACATCCGTCGGTGACCGTCGACGGGCTGACGTCGGAACAAGTCAGGGATATCTACTCGGGCAAGTATGCGGCGTGGTCGGAGTTGGGCGGTCCGGATGTGCCGATCACTATCCTGGATCGCAATGAGGACGAGTCGGCGAAGATCATCCTCCGCCAGTATGTGCTTGGGCCCGATCTGGAGATCACACCCAAGGCGGTCAACCTTTACTACGAGCCCGACATGATCGAGGGCCTGCAGTCCACCGTCGGTGCGATAGGCTACTTCTCGCTCGGGTACGGGCTCTCGCAGGACGTCCCCGTCCGGTATCTGAAACTGGACGGCGTCGAGGCGTCGGTTGAGAACATCCTGAGCGGCTCATACACGATGGTGCGTCCACTTGGCATCGTCACCAGCAAGGACGCATCGAGCGACATCGCCGCATTCATCGAGTGGGCGACCAGTGATGCTGCGATCGACCTGATGCAAAGCCGAGGGTTTGCACCCGCGAAGTGACGAGAACCGTATGACAATCAACCCTTTCGGAAAGCACCTGCATAACCAGATCATCGTGCCGCTCGTTGTGGCATCGCTGGTCGTGGGCGTCGTGGCCACACTTGTCGCCTGGGTGCTGCTCGATCAGATCATCAGGGGCTGGATCGATGAGACCGCTACCGCCACCTCGGCGAACGTTGCTGCGCGTTTCGACGACAAGAGTGCGCAGATGCAGCAGGCGATCAAACTAGTCGCCGAGAACCCACGCTTCGTGCTGGCGGTCCAGAGTGAGGATCGGCAGGCGATCTCGGCCCAGCTCGTCGGGCTCGCCCAGGCACTCGATGCACCTACTCCGGGATATGACCCCGTCGAGACCGCCAACTTGATGCTGCTGGATGAGGAAGGTCGAGTCATCGCTTCAAGCGGAGGGCTTGCAGCGGTTCAGGGAAGCATGCCGCTTGGTGCTCAGGATCACAACTGGATCTCCCTTGCGATGAGTCATCCGCTGATGATCGAGCTCTATGGCAAGGACACCCTCACGGCTCTCGAACCGGTCAAGGGACCGCAGGACCTGACCTACGCACTTGTCTACTCCCAGATCGTTGACGACAGTTTCGTCGCAGAGTTCGGTTCCGGTGCAAGTGCGGGCCTTGCGCTGTATGACGACGAGCTCGTGCCGATCGGCGTGGACATTCCCGAGGAGCTGGGCGGGGCACCGATGGCCGCTGCGCTCGCCTCGCCTTCGGGCGTCGTGCTCGAAGCGCTTACCGCGGCATCGACCAACCCCGATGCGAAGGCTACCCGCAAGCTGCTGCTCGGTGGCGTCGAGTACCGTGTGGTCGCCAACCAGATACTGTTCGAGAACGACCCGACTCGCTCGGCATCCTACCTCGTCACGGTGCTTGGCACCGGGGTGGCCGAGCAGACGCGCGTCACGACCCGCAACCTAATCATGCTGTGGTCGGTCATTGCCGTAGCCGCGCTGCTCGGCCTGAACTGGTGGGTAGCCCGCCGAGTGTCGGACCCACTTGCGTCACTGTCGCAGAGTGTTGCGCTGGTCGCCGAAGGCGACTTCTCGACCAAGGTGACGTTCGAGGGCACCAACGAGGTCTCCCAACTGAGTGAGAACTTCAACCGTATGACCGACTCGCTACGGGACCGCAGTGAGAGCCTGACGAAGAAAGTACTCGAGCTGGCCACCCTCTACGAGATGAGCCGTGCTCTTGGCTCCACCCTGGACCTGGAAGTGCTGCTCGATTCCGTCCTGGACTCGGCGATGCGTATCTTCGACGTCGAGATAGGCTACGTCACGTTGCTCGACCGCGAGTCGGGCGAGCTGCATGTGAGCGCATGGCGGGGCGCCGGCGTGTCCCGCACTGACGATGCAGCGGTCCGCGCGTCGATGTCCGAGTGGGTCATTCGTGAGGGTAGGCCTCTCATCTTCAACCCGCCGCGCGAAGGCGAGGAGAGCCGGGTCGACACGCTGAGTGGCGCCCTGGCGGCGCTGTGCGTGCCGCTGGTCTCGAGTGAAGGAACCCTCGGGGCGATAACGGTGGGAAGTCGGGATTCGAGTCAGCGGTTCACGAGTGATGATGTGCGTCTACTGGCGACCATCGCGAACCATGTGACGATCGCGATAGGCAACATCGAGCTGTTCTCGAGTCTCCAGGAAGCGTATCTGGCCACCGTCCGTGCCCTTGCCACGGCGGTCGACGCGAAGGACCCGTACACGCGGGGCCATTCCGATCGCGTCGCGCAGTTCGCCCTGGTGATCGCCGACAGCATGGAAGTGTCCTCCGAGCAGCGGATCGCGCTCGAGATGGCGGCCTACCTCCACGACATCGGCAAGATCGGTATTGCCGAGGACATCCTGCTCAAGCCCGGTAAACTCACTGACGAAGAGATGGCTCAGATGCGCCATCATCCTCTCATCGGAGCGAACATCCTCAGGCCGGTCGCGTTCCCGTGGCCGATCGCACCTATCGTGCGCCACCACCATGAGCACTATGACGGGGGAGGCTATCCCGCGGGTCTCAAGGGCGAAGAGATCCCGATGCTTGCCCGCGTGCTCACGGTAGCCGATGCGTTTGAGGCGATGATCGCCGACCGTCCATACCGCCAGGGCCGGTCGAAGCAGGACGCGGTCCTTGAACTGCGTCGCTGTTCGGGGAGTCACTTCGACCCACGTGTCGTCGATGCGTTCATCCGCGTGCTGGAACGCGAGGCCATCGATGAGGACCTGTCCATCGAGCCGGAGCAGGACGATACGGGCATCGACGAGAAATACGCGGTGTTCGTGGCTGTAGCCGACGGAATGATCTCTGGTTTCCGCCGACTTGGTGGCCCCAGGCTGGCGGCCAACCTCGAGAAGGACCTCAACCTCACCTTCGCCAATCAGGACCTCCCGTTCAGTATCGCCGCCGGACACCTCAGCGTCGTCAACGGTAAGGACCGTTCCGATCCGGGAGAGCTTGAGAACCTGCGCATGACGATGGACGTCATAGCCGCAGCGATGGAGCGCACGTCGGGGGCCAGCCTCGTTGAGCACTTCTACACCGAGTCGATCGAGGCGTTGCCCGAGCGCATGGGTGTCCTGGCGCGCCAGATGTCGTTGCTCGGCGGCAGTTAAGCCACGCTTTCGACCACCTCGCGCCCCCTCGCACGAATGCTGCTACACTATCTCCCAATCTCATGACCCGCGCGGTGTATAGCGCGGTGCACCACCGGTCGACCGGGGAGGACGGATGGCCCTCATCGTTCAGAAGTTCGGCGGCACGTCCGTCGGTACGCCCGACCGCATCAAAGCGGTCGCCGAGCGGATTGTCGCGACGCGCGAGGCGGGGAACGACTGCGTAGCGGTCGTCTCGGCCATGGGCGACGTCACCGACGACCTTCTGGCACTGGCCGACGCGATCAACCCCGAGCCCCCTGAGCGTGAGATGGACATGCTGCTTGCCACCGGCGAGCAGGTCACGATCGCGTTGCTTGCGATGGCGATCCACGCGCTCGGGCATGAGGCGATCTCGTTCACCGGCGCGCAGGTCGGCATCGTTACCGACGCCGGGCACACCAAGGCTCGCATCCAGGAGGTGCGTGGCGACTGCGTCAAAGATGCGCTCTCCGATGGGCGGATAGTGATCGTCGCCGGCTTCCAGGGCAGTACTCCCGAAGGCCAGATCACCACGCTCGGCAGAGGCGGTTCAGACACCACCGCTGTGGCCATCGCGGCTGGCATAGGCGCCGACGTCTGTGAGATCTACACCGACGTCGACGGCGTGTTCACCGCCGACCCCCGCGTGGTGCCAGACGCGCGGAAGATCGACGTCATCTCCTACGAGGAGATGCTTGAGATGGCCGCCACGGGTGCGCGCGTGCTGCAGCTGCGCTCCGTCGAGTTCGGACGAAATCACGGCGTGGTCATCCACGTCCGTTCGAGTTTCAACAACCTTCCCGGAACCGTCGTCAAGGAGGCTGACGCTTCTATGGAGCAGGCGATCATATCCGGTGTCACACATGACACCTCTGAAGCGAAGATCACGATCCGCGATGTCCCGGACCAGCCGGGCGTCGCTGCGCAGGTCTTCTCGGCGTTGGCCGAGGCGAACTGCAACGTCGACATGATCGTGCAGAACGTGTCCGAGCAGGGCAGCACCGACATCTCGTTCACCATCCCGAAAGAGGATATGGTGCGCGCGAAGCGTACGGTCGAGATCGTCGTTGCGCAGCTGGGCGCACGTGCGTGGTCCGTCGATGAGTCGATCGCGAAGGTGTCTCTCGTGGGCGCCGGCATGAAGACGCATCCCGGAGTCGCGGCTCAGATGTTCAACGCGCTTGCCGAGGCCGGCGTCAACATCCACATGATCTCCACGTCGTCGATCCGGGTGTCGTGTGTCATCTCAGGAGATCAGGCAAGCGACGCGGTTCGCGCCCTGCATGACAGCTTCGGATTGTCCGAAGACGACGTGCGCGGTGAGATCGCGCCGAGTGCAGGAGGTGCCGACCGATGAGCTGGGACAAGCGCATGCCCGACCGTCCCGTGGTCGCAGTCGCCGGCGCCACCGGCGCGGTGGGTATCGAGATGCTCAAGACGCTCGAGCAGCGGGAGTTCCCGGCTGAGCGAGTGATCGCGCTCGCTTCGTCCCGCTCGGCAGGAAGGCGGCTTCCGTTCGCCGGCGGGGAGCTGGTTGTCGAGGAGATGACCGAGGCGTCGTTCGCGGGCGTCGACGTTGCGCTCTTCTCGGCAGGTGCGTCGGTGAGCAAAGCGATGGCGCCTGCTGCGGCCGCGGCCGGCTGCGTCGTGATCGACAACTCCTCGGCATTCAGAATGGATGAGGACGTGCCGTTGGTGGTGCCGGAAGTCAACTCGGCCGATCTTGCGTGGCACTCCGGCGTTATCGCGAACCCGAACTGCTCTACCATCCAGATGGTCGTGGTGCTCAATGCGCTACATGCTCTCGCGCCCATCAAGCGCGTCGTCGTGTCGTCGTACCAGGCCGCAAGCGGTGCCGGACAGGCTGCGATGGACGAACTCTACGACCAGACCAGAGACTTCCTGGAGGGCCGCGGACTCGTTCCTTCGGCCTTTGCGCACCGGATCGCCTTCAACTGCATCCCTCAGATAGACGTCTTCCTCGACGACGGCTCCACCAAAGAGGAGTGGAAGATGGTCGTCGAGACCAAGAAGATCATGCACGCGCCTGAGATCGAGGTGGCGGCCACATGCGTGCGGGTTCCGGTGCTGCGTTGCCACTCCGAGTCGCTCAATATCGAGTTCGAGTCGGAAGTGACCCCGGATGATGCGCGCCGCGCGCTGGAGTCGTCACCCGGGATCACTCTGAGCGATGACCCGGCCTCGCTCGGCTACCCGATGCCAGCACTGCTCGAGGGCAGTGACGACGTATATGTTGGCCGTCTGCGCGCCGACACGAGTGTTCCGCATGGTCTGGCGCTCTGGATCGTAGCGGACCAGCTGCGCAAGGGCGCAGCGCTGAATGCAGTTCAGATAGCCGAGGCACTGCTCCCGCGTTAATATTAAGGATAGGGGCCACATCCGATAACGCACATGAAGCGTTAATCCTTAAGACGGTCCATCTGTGAGGGGAGCTGTGCGACTATGACGGAACCGAATGTGCTCATCGTCGAAGATGACGCCACCATCGCCCGTTTCGTCGAGCTGGAGCTTGAACATGAAGGCTACGGAGTCTTGCGTGCTGGTGACGGCCCGACAGCGATAGACCTGCTCGGCGGCAATGACGTCGATCTTGTCATACTCGACCTCATGTTGCCCGGTATCGACGGGATAGACGTCGCCAAGCACATACGCAAGCGCGGCTCGGAGGTACCGATCCTGATGCTCACCGCGCGGGCTGAGACCCATGATGTGGTCTCCGGTTTCGAAGCCGGCGCCGATGACTACCTTCGCAAGCCCTTCGAGGTGCCTGAGCTGCTCTCGCGCGTTCGAGCACTGCTCAAGCGGGCCAGGGCCACCGATTCAAGCGCGCCTTTTGAGGCCTCCGGCGTACGCATCGATGTGGACAAGCGCGAGGCGACCTTGAACGGGGATGTATTGGACCTCACCGCGAAGGAATTCGACCTCCTTTGCTACCTCGTGCAGAATGCGGGCCGCGTGATCTCGCGCGACGAGATCCTCGAGTCCGTATGGGGCGGCCAGCATGCCACCGACAGCAACGTCATCGAGGTCTTCGTTTGCCACCTGCGCAACAAGATCGGTGATCGCGACAACAAGGTGATTCAGACGATCCGGGGAGTCGGTTACTTCTTCGCGAGGGGATAGATGCGCCTTTCTTCGATCCGGGCACGTGTCCTCTACCTGGCGGGCGTCTTCTCGTTCATCCTCGTTGGCAGTGTGACGCTTGCCACCTACTTCTTCGTCGCTGACGGGATGTCGCGCTCTGCGCAGGACACCACGTGGCGTCTGACGCAGATCGCTTCGCGGGCGATCGCGAGCACCACTACGTCAGCGAAGCTGCAGGCGGCAACGGCAGGACTCGAGGGCCTCGAGCGGGAGCGAGAGGCGCAAAGGCAACTCCTCAGGGCGATCCCGGACATTCTCGGCACGGCAGGCGCCGAGCAGGGGGCCTACGCTCTGTATCTCGTTGACGACGCAGGCGTGCTTCGACTCGCGTGGTACAGCGACACGTCGGGCGTCAACGACGAGGAAGCCTCAAGACGTGAGGCGATCGAGCGTCAGCAACCCGTGCAGTCGGGTCCTCGCTCCGCTACCGCCATTACCGGGATGATCGTGCGCGCCGATCTCGGCACGCACGTCGTCCATGTGCCGTTGACCCTTCCCGCAGGTACGCAGGGGATTCTCGACGTCGTCTACGTACCGGACAAGGAAGAAGCTATCCTCAATTCGGCGCGTGCCCCGATGTTCATTGTTGCGGCGTTCGCGTTGCTGGTCGCCGTGCTGATGATGCAGATCATCATGGGTTGGGTGCTCTCCCTCGTCGACAACGTCCGTAGAGCAGCGGACTCGATCGACTCCGGGCAGCTCGATGTGACTCTGCCCGAGGAGGGCGAGCACGAGATCGCAGAGCTCGCGCACGCGGTGAACAACCTGATGGATCGGCTGCGGTTGCGGGCCGAGGCACAGACCAGGTTCGTCGCTGACGCATCGCATGAACTGGCGACGCCGGTTGCCGGGATCCGGGGCTACGTGAACATCCTGCGCGAGTGGGGATCGGAAGACCCTGTGACCCGCGATGAGGCGATCACAGCGATCGACCGCGAGTCACGCCGGATGGCGAAGCTGTGCAGCGATCTGCTCTCCATGATCAGAAGTGACGAGATGCTTGAGTACCGACACGTGCGCTACGACATCAACGCACTGAGTCGCGAGGTACTCGCGATGACGGCGACCCGCTACATCGACAAGGGGATCGAGTTCATCGGGCCGGACGAAGGTGCGCTTTGGGTCGTAGGCGACCCTGACCGTATCGAGGAGCTTCTCGGCATACTGCTGGACAACGCCGGGAAGTACACCAAGGCCGGTGGCGGTGTGGTGGTCTCGACCCGCAAGATGCGCGACCGTGCGGTGATAGAAGTGCGGGACACAGGCATCGGCATTCCTGAAGAGGACGTCCCCAACATCTTCGAGCGGTTCTACAGAAGTGACGCCTCTCGCTCGAAGGACACCGGCGGATTCGGACTCGGTCTGGCGATCGCCAAGCATATCGTGGATATGAGCAACGGCGATATCCGCGTGTCGAGTGAGGTCGGAGTGGGTACGACGTTCCACATCGAGCTGCCCCGTTCCAGGAGCAAGGAGTAGGCATGTCGCGAACGCGCCACGTGGCCCAGGCGGGGGCTATAGCCGCCGTGTACGCGGCGTTCACGCTGCTGGCGCTCCAGCTCCCGAGTCAGCTCGGCTGGGGTCTTGTCCAGTTCCGGCTCAGCGAGGCCGTCACTGTCGTCGCGCTGTTCACTCCGGCCGGCATTCCGGGTCTTGCGATAGGCACCGCCATCGCCAACTGCTTCATGCTCACGCAAGTGGGCCCACTCGGGCTTCTGGACGTGGTCTTCGGGACCCTTGGCACCTTGCTTGGCGCAGCATGGATGTGGCGCATGCGCGGCCGCACGCTGATCGCTCTTGCAGGTCCGGTCGTCGCCAATGCGCTCATCGTGCCCGCCTATCTGCCGATACTGCTCAAGGGGCTCGGTCTGTACGAGGTGCCCTTGCTGGGAATCGATCTCGAAGGTCACTGGCTCGGGATGTACCTCCTCGGCGTATTGGCCGTGGGCGTAGGACAAGCCGTCGTGGTGTACGGGCTGGGGCTCCCGCTGTACGCGGGTCTTAAGCGTCTGGGCCTCGATAGGTTGGCGCAAGACGGTCGGGGGGACTGATGATGGACGCTTCGCGGACGGTATCGGCTCCCACGGAGCCACTGATCAGCCATCGGTCGGCGGCATGTCGCGAGTGCTGGGGCTGTGTCCGCTTCTGCCCCGTCAGGGCGATACGCGTCGTGGACGGGCATTCAGAGGTGATCACCGAGAAGTGCATCAAGTGCGGCCTGTGCGTCAACGAGTGTGGCAACGGTGCGCACATCGTCCGAGACGATCTGCCTCGCGTGATCGAGCTTCTGCGCGATCGGCGTCCGGTGGTCGCGATGCTTGCGACTGAATTCACCGCGGCTTTGCATCCGCTGACCACATCGCAGGTGGAGCGTTCGTTGGAGCTGCTCGGCTTCCACGCGGTGGAGAGTACGTTGCTCGGCGAGGAGATCGTCGCGTGCGAGTACGAGCGACTCCACGCACGGACGGACACCCTGTTCGTCCTGCGGTCCACATGCCCGGTGGCGACGGATTTCGTGCGTTCCTACTATCCTGCGCTGGTGCCCGCGCTTGCGCCCATCGTTCCGCCGTACATCGCCCAAGCGAGGCTCATCAGGGAGCTGTACAAGGAGGATGTGGCGATCGTATACGTCAGCCCCTGCTACGCGCGCAAGGACGAGGCGCTGGCCGAGGAGTTCAACGGTGTGATCGACGTCGCCATCGACTTCCTGGAGCTCCGGCGACTGCTCGAAAGCGTCGAGGAGATGCCGGCCCGGGGGAGGGCTGCGATGGTCAGCAAGCAACGCCCGAGCCTGCTCAAGGAGGTCTCGCTCACTGACGGTTTCCCACGGCAGACACTCGTGACACGCGACATGACCGATACCGAGGTGCACGTCGTCAGGGGCATCGCGGCGCTGGACCGCCTCCTTCGCGCCATGTCGTCCGGCGAGACGGCACCCGCGATCGTCGACATGCTGAACTGTGAAGGCTGCGTGGATGGTCCGGCAGTGAATCCGGGGCTCTCACTGTTCGCCAAGCGCAACATAGAGAGCGCAGCCAGCAACGCCACCACGAAGACGCGGGTGAGTACGCGCGCGCTGCTCGGCGTTCTGCCCGGCGTGGAGACGCTCCGTTCGTTCGAGGCGACACCGATGGCGGTTCCCGTGCCCTCGCAGACACGTATCGATGAGATTCTTGCGGCCGGAGGCTTCGCTTCACGCGCCGACGTTCTGGACTGTGGCGCGTGCGGATACACGACCTGCGTGGAGCACGCGATCGCGATCCATCAAGGCAGCTCCACCTGGGACATGTGCTTCCCGCTTCAGAGACAACGGTTGCATGATGCCGAGGACACGCTCGAGTCCGTTGAGACGCTCGACCCGGTGACAGGTCTGTGGAACGTGCGGTCGTTCGGCGAGCGTCTGTCGCTCGAGGCGGCGCGTCACGCTCGCTACAAGTCACCGCTGTCGCTGCTGATGTTGGACGTCGACGACTTCGGCGACGTCAACACCACGCTGGGTGAGGAGAAGGGCGATCTGGTGTTGCGAGCCCTTGGTGAGGTGCTGACGACGTGCCTGCGCTCGACAGACATGCTTGCGCGTCACGTGGGTGACCGGTTCGCCGTTCTGCTCCCGGGAATCGGGAAGACTGCGGCATTCGCCGTGGCCGAGAAACTGCGCGACACGGTGCGCGAGCGCCCCATCACCGTCGAAGGTGCGGGGTATACACATGAGGTAAGCCTGACGCTCTCAGTGGGCGTCGCGAGCGCCGGCCCCTCCAACGAGGAACCGCTCGCGCTGCTCGAGAGCGCCGAGTCGGCACTCATCGAGGCTATGAACGCCGGAAGAGACCAGGCACGGCTGGCCCCCGGCTAGGGAGGCCGGATGCACGAGGCGCAGCTGTGGGAGGCCGAGAACGGTCGCATCCGTTGCCTCCTCTGTCCGCATGATTGCCGCATCGCCGTCGGGCACACGGGCGTCTGCGGCGTGCGCGAGAACAGGGACGGTCGCCTCATCGCCACGACCTACGGGCGGGTCTCTTCGGTCGCCGTCGATCCTATCGAGAAGAAGCCCGTTTTCCATTTCAGACCCGGAACGCGCGCCCTTTCGCTCGGCAGTGTGGGCTGCACCATGCGCTGCCAGCACTGCCAGAACTGGCAGATCAGCCGGGCGCGACCGCAAGACGGTGATCTCGACTATCTGGCTCCCGAGGACGTGATCGGTCTGGCGCAGCAGTACGACTGCGCAGGCGTTGCGTTCACCTACAACGAGCCGGTCATCTGGGCCGAGTACGTCGCCGACGTGTCCGAGGCCTGCAAGGCTGCCGGTCTCTACACCGTGATGGTCACCAACGGCTACATCACCGAGGCCGGTCTGGACTTCCTCGGCGAGAAGATCGATGTGTGGCGAGTGGACGTGAAAGGCTTCGACGACAACACGTATCGCAAGCTGTGCAAGGTGCGTTCGGTGAAGCCGGTGCTCGACATGGCCGAGCGGGCGAAGAAGCACTGGAACATGCATGTGGAGGTCGTCACGAACGTGATTCCCACGATCAACGACGACGAGGAGACGCTGCGCGGTATCGCGTCGTGGATCGCAACCGCGCTTGGGCCCGACACCCCGTGGCACATCACTCGATTCTTCCCGTACCTCGAGCTGTCCCATCTCCCGCCGACTCCCATCAGCACGCTGCGGCGTGCCCGCGATATCGGTGCCGAGGAGGGGCTGAGCTTCGTCTATCTCGGCAACGTGGACGATCCCGGTGGGGAGGACACGCGTTGCCCTGCATGCGGCGGCACCGCTGTGGGGCGTGATCGGTATAGGATCACCCAGAGACGGACATCTCACGGTACGTGCGGAGACTGTGGAGAGCCTCTGAACTTGGTCGAGTGAGCACGCGGCGTGGCTGTCGCGGAGCATAGTCACGTTCCGGTGCCGGTGGTGCCCAGACGTACGCTGTGACGGTCTGGAAGCGGTATCATAGGGCGGACCGCAACCAGAGCTTATCGATGAGAGGATGCCTGAGTGTATCCCTGTGTGATACTCCCTACGTTTTGGACACGCCGTCGCACCCGGGGCACGGAACGGGCGCAGACCGCATACGACCATCCCACACCCGTCGATCAGGACGGGACACTTCCCGATCTCCTGCGCTCGCTGGAGGAGGTACGCGGCCTCGAGCGCGTACTTGTGACGGTCGCAACGACCCACCCGTCGATCGATCATGAGGCCGAGGACAAGGTCAGGAGTATCCTTGCCGACTTCCCGGATATCGATGCGTTCGTGATCGGTTCTGCCGAGATCGGGTCGCTGCATCGACGCATGGAGCAACTCGAGTTCGCGGACCTCATCAGTGGCGTGACCCTGTCAGGCTATGGCGCGGTTCGCAATGTCGGTCTGATCGCCGCCGCAGTACTCGGGAGTGAGATCGCCGTCTTCGTCGATGACGACCAGATCGTCACGGACCCGGCTTTCCTCGAGGTAGCGCTTGAGGGTCTGGGTGAGAGGACCGCGGCGGGCAAGGTGATCATGGGCAAGAGTGGCTTCTACACGGACGAGGCCGGCAACTACCGCGCGAATGACGGCACCTCCTGGTCCGATACCTTCTGGAGGCAGAACGACTTTTACAATCAGGCTCTTGCGGTGCTCACCGCGCCACCGCGCATCCAGGCGAGTTCGGTGGCGTTCGGCGGCTGCCTGGCGCTGCACCGCGACATGTACTGCAACGTCTCGTTCGATCCATGGGTCGCCCGGGGCGAGGACATCGACTACGTCATCAACGCGCGCATGCACGGCGGGGATGTCTTTCTGGATGACGAGTGGTCCATCGTGCACAAGCCGCCAGCGGTCGCGGGCACCGCGCGCCAGTTCCGCCAGGACGTGTACCGCTTCATCTACGAGCATCGTAAGCTGGAGTTCTCCAAGTCGCAGGTGGATCTGCGGCAAGTGACACCCGACTCACTGATGCCTTATCCGGGCCAGTTCGTGAGCGCCTCGATCGGATGGCGCGCGCGAGTCACGGCGCTTCTGCGTGCACTGTCCGGCAAGGAGCGGCGTGAGTACTTCGCCATCGCGCGCAACGCTGTTCCGCAGGCGTCCGCGTACGCCCGTGAGAACTGTGAGCGCTACTTCGCCTTCCAGCGCAGGTGGCCCTTGCTGATGGATCGGCTCTGGGAGGACATCGCCCTCAAGTCTCTGTTCACCGGAGAGCGGCGTGTCGATCGCAGCGCGATCACCGGACGCTTCCCGGTGATTCGCGCGGACTGATGTCGGGCGCCGACATTCTCCTGTCGATCCTCGTCGGTCTGGGATCGGGCTTTCTGTCCGGCCAGTTCGGGATCGGGGGAGCGATGGTGACCACTCCCGCGATCCGATTGCTGCTCGGCAGGCCCGAGCTCATCGCCGTCGGGACGCCGCTCCCGATCATCATCCCCACCGCGATCGCCGGTGCATGGGCATACGCTCGCCGCGGGTTGATCGATGTGCGGGCCGGCCTCACGGTAGGCCTTGCCGGGTCGCTCACCGCAGTGGTGGGCGCATGGGCCACGCGTCTTGTGGGCGGTTCTTTCGTTCTCGTAGTGACAGCTGTCGTCATCGGCTACATGTCGGTCGACTTGGCCTTCCTGGCGCTGCGAAAGGCCCCGATATCGGCTGAGCCCGGCATCATTCCCGCGGTGCCTCACGGTTCGCCGAGACGTACGTTGCCCGGCTTCCTCGTCCTTGGTCTCGTGACCGGCCTCTACTCGGGCTTCCTGGGGCTTGGCGGCGGCTTCATCGTCGTTCCCACACTCATCCGCTGGTTCGGATTCGACGCTAAACGCGCCATCGGCACGAGCCTGATCGTCGTCTCGGTGCTGGCGATCCCGGGCAGCATCGCACACTACGTTCTCGGCAACGTCGATCTTGCGCTCGCCGCGCTGATAGCGATCGGCGTCATCCCCGGTGCGCTTCTGGGCGCGAAGGTCACCGCTTTGGCCGGTGAACGCACGGTGAAGGTTGCGTTCTCACTGCTTCTGCTCGTGGTCGGCGTCATCCTCGGCCTCTCCGAAATGGGAGTGCTGGCATGAAGCGCACCCTGCGGATCGCCCATGAGGGCGATCTGGCCATGGTCTGGAGCGCTGTTCGCGCTGCACATGTGTTCTCCAGCCGAGAGGAACTGGAGCGCTTCTTCCATGAGGCTCCCTGGCGGATCCAGGTCACGGATGCCGGCGAGGCGGCCGTGCTGGAGCGGTGGCGCGAGCATCTCGATATCGCGAGCGTCCGCGGTCTTTGGTGCGCCGAGCGTCGGGTCGCACCCATCATGCAGGCTCTTGCCGAGGTGACGTCGAGGCAGGGCTTCTCGGATCTGTTGAGCCCGGTCGTACCCGAGTCTCGTATGCAACCCTATGTTGACGCGGGGATGCGCGTGTCCCACCGCATCGTGACGATGCGGCTCGATCGTCTGCAGCGTGTGGACATCCCGAATCCAACCGCTCCCGGGGGCGTGAGCCTGCGGCTTGCGACCTACGACGACATAGGAGCCTTGCTCGTACTCGACCAGGCCGCCTTCGAGGTGTTCTGGCGCGGTGATGTCGCAACGATCCGCCGCTACCTCGGTACGGGTCGCGTGATGGTAGCTGCCGCTGAAGGCAAGCTCATCGGCTATACTCTTGCCACCGTTGAGCGCGGGGAGGGCATGCTCGGTCGCCTGGCCGTCATTCCCGAACGACGCGGGAACGGGTTTGGAACACTCCTTCTGTGCGACGCGCTGCAGTATCTTGCCCGTGCAGGGGTGTCGACCGTGGCGCTCTGCACACAGGAGGACAATGCGACCTCACGCTCGCTGTACTCGCGGGTGGGTTTTCGCGAGGTTGGCGAGACCTCGGTGTTCCTGTCGTTCGGAAGGATGACCGAGCCACCAACGGGATAGGCCGCGGAAGGGGCAGGATGTCGAGCAGACGGACCATCGTGATCGACGCGGTGCTGGTCAGCGCCACCACGGTCATTGGCATCATCAGTGCCGGTGCGATGATCGTCCCGGGCATCGTGCCCAAGGCTGTCTTCGCGACTGCGGTCATCGGCCTGGTCATAGTCGCGTTCGGCTCGGTGATCGCACGCATGGCCACCCGACCCGACCACCTCAAGGCGCTCCAATCACATCAGATCCTCGAGATCGCCGATCGTAGCCTTGCCTACTTGCGCAGGGGTCTCGACCAGGAGACCGCAGGTGCGGTCTGCCGTCTTGCGCTGGAAGAGAGCGAGGCGGCAGCCGTCGCGATCACAGACACGGAGTCGGTTCTCGGTTTCGCTGGTCTGGGCGAGGACCATCACGAGGTCGGTGGACCGATCCTTACGCGGGCGACGCGCGAGGCGATCGAGACCAACGAACACCGCGTGCTCGCAACACGTGATGAGATCGGATGTCCGAAGGCCGGATGCCTTCTGCGCGCAGCGATCGTCGTTCCGCTGGAGATCCGCGACGAACCGGTCGGCACCCTCAAGTTCTACTACACCACACCGCGCCTGCTCAACGAGACGCAGGTCACCATGGTCGAGGGTCTGGCGAAGCTTCTGTCAACGCAGCTGGAACTCTCGGAACTCGAGCGCCAGACGCAGCTTGCGTGCCGCATGGAACTCAAGGCGTTGCAGGCGCAGATCAACCCGCACTTCCTGTTCAACACGATCAACACGATCGCGATGCTGATACGCACGGACCCGATGAAGGCCCGGGAGCTGCTTCGCGAATTCGCACGCTTCTACCGCCGGATGTTGGAGAACAACGAGGGTCTGGTGCCGCTGCGCGAGGAGCTCGACTACACGCGTAGCTACCTCATGTTCGAGCGTGCGCGTTTCGGCGAGCGGCTGGCCATGGCCGAGAGGATACCTGACGACATTCTCGACATCGTCGTCCCGTCGTTCATCCTTCAACCGATCGTTGAGAACTGCGTGCAGCACGGGATCGTCTCGGAGGGTGCCCTCAACATCGCGATCGACGGCGAGCGTGAAGGCCGGGTCGTCACCCTTGTCGTCAGCGATGACGGCGTAGGGATCTCGGCCCAGGATCTTCCTCGCGTGCTGACACCCGGCTTCGGCAAGGGGCTTGGCATCGCGCTCAAGAACATCGACGATAGGTTGAAGGGTTACTTCGGTGCAGGAAGCGGTCTTGCGATCGCGAGCGTCGAAGGCGAAGGCACGGCGGTGTCGCTCACGCTCGTGCTGCCCGAGGAGTGGGAGGGAGGCGTTCATGCTTAAAGCACTTGTCGTAGACGACGAGGCTCCCGCACGCTCCGAACTCCGCTATCTGTTGGAAGAAGCCGGAGGAGTCGAGGTCGTCGGGGAGGCGTCCAACGCCCAGGAGGCCCTGCAGCTCATCAAGGCGATCCCCTACGATGTCGTGTTCCTCGACATCGATATGCCCGGTCTGACGGGCATGCAGCTTGCCGAGGCGCTTGCGCAGCTCGACCGCCAGCCCGCCGTGGTTTTCGTGACCGCGTACAGCGAGCACGCAGTGAAGGCGTTCGAGGTGCAGGCCACCGACTATCTCGTGAAGCCTGTCGAGGTCGGGAGGCTCCGTCAGGCGATCGAGCGTCTCGCGCCATCGGAGGAGTCACCGGTCCGCATCGAGCGGATCCCGGTTGAGAAGGCCGGGAAGAAGCTGCTGCTCCAGGTGGGCGAGATCTTCTACATCATGGCCAAGGACGACTACTCCTACATCTTCACTTCCGAGGAGCGTTACCTCTCGACGATCTCTCTTGCCCAGCTCGAGCAGAAACTGGAGCCGCAGGGCTTCTTCAGGGTGCACCGCCGCTTCGTTGTGAACCTCTCGCAGGTCAAGGAGGTCGCGCCGATGTATGGCGGGACGATGCTGCTGACGCTCAAGGACAAGGCGTCGACCCAGGTTCCTGCCTCGCGCCGCCGCGTGCCTTCGCTGAAGAAGGCGCTGGGGCTCTAGCGGTGCGCGTCGGGATCATATCCGACACGCACGGATCGCTGCCGGCCTCCGTTCACGACGCGTTCGATGGCGTTGACCGCATCCTTCATGCCGGAGACGTCGGCTCTGCCGCGGTCATCGCTGAACTCGAGACGATCGCGCCGGTCATCGCGGTACACGGCAACACCGACCCTGCGCAGTTGGCGTTCACGCTGCCCCCGCGCATCTCCGTGGCCGTCTCGGGGACCCGCTTCCTTATCGGCCATATCCTCCGTGACCTTGTGCGCTCCGGCGTGCCCGCCGACGTCGATGTGGTCGTATTCGGCCACACGCACGTACCCATGGCCGAGAGACGTGACGGCGTGCTCTTGCTCAACCCGGGATCTGCCTCCCGCAGTCGCGGTGGCCACGGCCACACCGTTGCCGTGCTTGAGGATACCGCCGACGGCGTAGAGGCCCACTTCATCGAGCTCTGATCCCCGGGGGCGGCGCTCCGTGCGCCGGTGAACGGTCGTCATGCGCCGTGAGCGGTACGACGCCGCATGCGACGCCGTTGGCTCGCCACTCACCTGTGTACACACCCCTTTCGCCGAGGCTTGCACACCGCACGCGACGGCTTCATCGCGCCTGCGCGGCTGGCGTCGTACGTTCATTGTGCGGACGGCCGATCCGTCCGTATGTCTACGAGGAGGTGAAGCGCATGAAGGTCTGTATCAAGGGTGCCGCTGAGGATTTGAAGCTAGGCGACATTCAAGAAGTGTGTCATGAGATTGACCGCATCCTGCTTCCGACCGACGGCTCTGAGCCTTCGGTCGCCGCAACGGAGTACGCGGTCATCCTGGCCAAGACGTTCAACGCCAAGGTCAGGGCGATCTACGTGGACACCGGTCTGGAAGCGCTCGAGTACCCCGAGGAAGTCATGAATGAGGACGTCTTCGAGGGAGTGCATCCGTCGATCAAGGGGCTCGTCATCGCCAAGACGATGTGCGAGCGCAACGGCGTCGAGTGCGAGGTCGACGTCATCAACGGTGGCGTGGCCAAGCGCATCGTTGCCGAGGCTGAGTCTTGGAAGGCCGACATCATCGTCGTCGGCGACACCGGTCGCACCGGTATCAAGCGTATCGCTCTCGGTTCGGTCGCCGAGACGGTGGTCAAAGGTTCGCCCATCCCCGTGGTGGTAGTGAAGGCCGACTAGTACGTCCGTTCCCTGCCGAAGGACTCGGCTGGAAGGTAACAAGGGAGGTGCAACATGGGAGACACGACGATGCAGGCCTCTGCGGCAACCGCGCCGAACGGCTCGGGTGCGCAGATCCAGCACGGGGATCACATCGACACCATCGAGAACGTCGACATCGTCTTCCGCGCCCAGCGGAAGCTCTCGTTTACGTACGGCGCCATATTCTTTGCCGTGACGCTGGCGATCCCGGCGTCATCGGTGTGGTGGGAAGGGTGGTACGCGACCCCCATCTGGGGCGGCTTCACCCTCAACTACCTGTTCGTTTCGCTTCTGTACTACGTGTTCCTCTGGACGATGGCCTGGACCTACTCGAAGCAGGCCGACAAGCTCGACGAAGAGCTCATGCACATGGCCGATGCTGATGCGGCGGCCGCGGAGAATGGAAAGGAGGGGTAGTGGTGGGCAACCTCAACACAGTTGCGATCGTGCTCGTCATCGGTCTGATCTTGTTCACGATCTCGCTCTCGATCTTCTCACGCCGCTTCACCCGTACGACCGCCGACTTCTACCTCGCCGGCCGCAAGGTCGGTTCGTTCTCGAACGCATCGGCCATCTCCGGCGACTATCTGTCGGCCGCATCGTTCCTCGGCGTTGCGGGTGCGGTGTACGCATCCGGCCTTGACGGCGTCTGGTACGCCGCAGGTTTCGCCGGCGGTTTCATGGTCGTCGTGTTGTTCATCGCATCAGCACTCCGGCGTTTCGGTGAGTACACCGTTGCCGACTTCGCGTTCGGTCGCTTCGGGTCCAACCGTATCCGCCTCGTCACCGTGGTCATGGTTCTTCTGACCAGCATGTTCTATATGGCGCCCCAGATGTACGGTGCGGGCACCACATGGAAGGTGCTCGTAGGCCGCGGTATCTTTGGGATGGATCCATACACGTCCGGTGTCGTTGTCGTCGCTGGCATCATGATGTTCTACGTGGCAGTCGGCGGCATGAAGGGCACCACGCTCAACCAGATCTTCCAGTTCTGGTGGCTCAACTTCGCCATGCTTATGGTCGTGTTCTTCGCCTTCGGCAACGGTTTCAGCTACCCGGCCGATCTGGCGGCAGTCTCGGATGGGACGCTGGTCAACACCAAGGTCGTGACGGTCGAGCAGTTGGCGGCCGACGACGGAGCGATGCTCGCGAAGGCACAGAGCGTCATGTCTGCCGAGGAGTTCGCGGAAGTCCAGGCGGCCGTCGATGCCGGCGACTCCGCGGCCAAGGTGCCCGTCGCCCTTCCCGCAGCGAACAAGCTTCACGAACTGCGTGACATGCTCTTCAACGAGCCCGGGCATCGCTACAACAAGTTCGATCAGTTCTCAATGGTGCTGGCGCTCGTTCTCGGCACCGCAGGTCTGCCGCACATCTTGAACCGGTACTACACGAACCCGTCTGGTGCGGCTGCCCGCCGCTCGACTTTCTGGGTACTCGTATTCATCGGCGTGTTCTACATCATGGCCCCGATCGTCGGTCTCGCAGCCATCGGCTTCATCCGTGACGCTGTCGCCAACGGTACGGCTCCGCCCACTGCGGACTACGTGAACGGCATGCTCGTCAAGTCTGACGCTCTCATGCCCACGATCGCGCAGATCCTCGGCGGCGAGTGGCTGATGGGTGTCGTCTCGGCAGGCGCGTTCGCTGCGATGTTCTCCACCATCGGTGGACTGCTCATCGCCTCAGCATCAGCTGTCGGCCATGACGTGTACGAGAAGTACATCAACCCGAACGCTACTGAGAAGCAGCGCGTGTTCGTCGGCAAGGCTGCCGTTGTGACCTTCGCCCTGATCGCCATGGGTATCGGTCTCGGCATCCCGGCCTCCGGCCTGGACCAGGCATACCCGGCACTCATCGCCATGATGGTGACCTGGGCGTTCGCGGTCGGCGCCGGCGCATTCGTCCCGATGCTGCTCACTGGCATCTGGTGGAAGGGCACTACGGAGAAGGGCGCGATCTCAGGAATGATCGTCGGTGGTGGCGGCTCGATCTTCATCATCGTACTGAACATCCTGCGCCAGCTGGGTGTCCTGGGTAGCGACGGTCTGCTCGGCTTCCTCGGAGGCCTGACCTTCCCGACACTGTTCACGTTCCCGCTCGCACTCGCGACGATCGTCATCGTCAGCAAGCTCGACGGGCAGCTTCCCAAGAACGTGGACGAGATCTGGATGCGCATCCACGGTACCGCTCACGAGCGGTATGAGAAGCAGCACGGCCTGGACAAAGTGAGCACGATGTTCGGGAAGCACTAGACCACTCCCCGGTCGAAGCTCTTCCCCCAGGGAGCTTCGCATTCGGTGCCGGCCCTCCGCCCCCCGGAGGGTCGGCACCCTCACGTTCTCAGGAAGTTGCGGCTCGCGTGATGTCGTCAGCGAGTGCCCCGATCTCGTGCGAGGTGACGCCGGGCAGGTCGATCCGCATGACGCGACGTCCGTGCTCTGCAAGGGTGGCGAGATCCCCCTCCGCCTGAGCCCGGTGCAGCGGCGCCAGGTGGAAGTCCTTCTTCGGTATCTCGAAGTCGGTCCGATCGCGCGTCGTGATCATCAGGAAGACGCCATTGTTGGGCCCGCCTTTGTGAAGCTGCCCGGTCGAGTGCAGATAGCGCGGGCCGAGCTCGAAGCAGACTGCCACGCCCGTCGCATCCGCAAGTCGTTTCGCCGCGATGCGGAGCGGCATGATGAGGGACTCGTCCTCGGGCAGATACGCGAGCAGTGCCACGTAATCGCCCTCTTGGATACTGCCGAGAGCCACGCGCAGTGCCTCGACCTGATCGGCGGGAGGCACCTCCGGCGCGGTGAGCCCGCCTGCATAGGTGATCCACGTCCCGGCCACATCCGCCGAGGCGCGTGGCGCGGTCGCCTTGCCCGCGAGGATGGCAGTCGTTGCCTTCTTCGCTTCTGTGACGTTGGGCTCGTCGAACGGGTTCACGCCAAGCAGGAACCCTGCGAGCGCGACCGCGTATTCCCAGCGCAGGAACTCGACTGCGATATCGTAGGAATCAGAGAGAACGAGCTCGAACACCGGCGCCTCGCCTGCCGCAGTCTTGGACCACGTGCGCAGGTCGCCATCGTCCGCGTAGCGGATGACGATGACTGCACGATCCTTGCCGAAGCCGGTCGGGATCGACGTGCTCTGCTCGACGACGGGCACGATGCCCTTGCCATCCTTGCCGAGGGACTCCGCCACTAGCTGCTCGATCCACAACCCGAACGGGCGCAGCGTCGGTGAGCACACTATCGTGAGCTTGTCCCGGCCCGCCTCATACCGGTCGACGAACCACGCGGCCAGCTGGGCGCCCGGGTTCTTCTCGGCAGGCTCCTTGCACGCATCCTCCATCGCCGCAGCGCGCTCGATGAGAGTTCGCATGTCGATGCCGATAAGAGCCGCAGGCGCGAGCCCGAACATACTGAGTGCCGAGTACCGGCCACCCACCGTCGCCGGTGCGAGCAGCGTCACGCGCATCAGTTCGCGCTGCCGCAGCTTCTCGAGGGGTGAGCCCGGGTCGGTGATCACGATGAAGCGGCGCCCAGCGGCAGGGCGCGGCATCTCAGCCTCCATCCACTGCCGGAAGATCGCATACAGCGACAGCGGCTCGACGGTCGAGCCGGACTTGGATGCGAGGACGAAGAACGTGCGGTGCGGGTTGAGCGTTTCGAGCAGCGTCTTCACCGCAACGGGGGACGTCGTGTCCAGGACGTGCATCCGCGGCATGCGTGGCGCCGAGCCGATCACCCGCGAGAACACGAGCGGAGCCAGGGATGAGCCCCCCATGCCGAGCAGCACGAGGTCGTCAGCGCCCTCCTCGGCGATGGCCTTTGCCAGGTTCTCGAGCAGCGGGAGTCGCCCCGCCGCCTTGCTGGCGAGGTCGGTCCAGCCCATACGCTGTACGATCGGGATCCGCGCATCGAACGCGTCGCAGAACAGACTGGCGTCACGATCGTTCAGCCGCCCGACCGCATCCGCTTCGATCAGCCGTTGCAGGGCGTCCATGACGGCCTCCTTATAGGTCGGCGTCGGTGACGAGGCCCGGGGCCTCGATAGCAGGCACAGGTCCCATTCTAGCCACAATGACGCCGCCTGCCACGACAAGTGCTCCACCGAGCATGACGAGCGGTGTCAGTGCCTGGCCGAGGAAGACCGCACCGAATATCACGCCGCTCACCGGCTCCGCGTAGGTGAGGATGGCCCCGTGATCGGCGCGCACCCGCTTCAACCCGGAGAGGAAGAGGAAGCCGGTAAGGACGGTTGCGACAAGCGAGAGCATGGCGAGGGCCGTCCACTCGCGCGTGTTGGAGGGACCCGAGAACAGCAGCAGGGCGGGGGAGAGCAGGGCGGCCGCCACGAGGTCTTCGACCAGCATGAGCGCGTACGGGCTCACTCCGCCGAGCAGACGTTTGGCGTTCAGGATCAGCGCTGCATAGGTCGCCGACGAGGCGAACGCGATCAGACTACCGATCAGCACGGAGCTGCCGGACTCATGACCGACGGTGGCGAGCAGGACGGCGGTTGTCCCTCCCAGAGCAAGCGCGAGCGGCAGGAGGACGCGGCGGTCGAAGCGCTCCTTGAGCAGCAGGGGCAACAGCACCGCTACCCAGACGGGACCGGTGTACCCGAGGATCTCGCCGATCGCGACGCCTGCGAGGCGCAAGCCGAAGAAGAAGAGCACCCAGTTGAGCGCGAGCAGGGCGCCGTTCGACGCAAGCCCCAGCCACGTCTGGCGCGACAGGGTCTTGAGTTCGCGAACGATGCCGAGAAACGGTGCCGCCAGCGCGAGAACGAGTCCGGAGATCCCCACCCGATAGAAGACGATTACGACGGGGTGAACGCCCTCGGCCATGTCGAGCATGATCGGGATCGTTCCCCATGTGATCGCTGCGGTGAGGATGAGTGCGAGACCGACCGCAGAGTCGCTACGCGCTGCGCGGATCATGCCGTTTCAGCAGATCCTCGGCAGCTGCTCGCCCACGAGCATGTCCATGATTCGCGTTGCGCCGAACCCGGTCTTCACGTAGACCTTGCCGGCGGGACTCTCCGCAACCGTCCCGATGATGGCTGCGTCGATGCCATAGGGAGCGCTCTGCATGGCGGCGAGTGCCGCCTCGGCCTGCTCGGCGGGCACGACGGCGACCATCTTGCCCTCGTTCGCGACCTGGAAGACGTCGTATCCGAGCATCTCGCTGGCCCCGCGGACCTGGTCGCGCACGGGTACGGTGGACTCGTCCACGGTGATCGAGACGCCGGATGCCCCGGCGAGCTCATTGAGCGTGGATGCAAGACCGCCGCGGGTGGGGTCGCGGAAGCAGCGCACGTCGGGCGCCGCCTCAAGCACGGCTGCGATGAGCGCGGCGAGCGGAGCGGCGTCCGTCTCGATGTCGGTGGAGAAGGAAAGTCCCTCGCGGGTGCTGATCACGGCGATGCCATGGTCGCCAAGCGTGCCCGAGAGAAGCACGACGTCGCCGGGGCGACAGTGCGAGCCGGACAGGTCCACGCCCTCGGCCAGCACGCCCACGCCGGCGGTGTTGATGTAGCAGCCGTCGCCGTGGCCCTTCTCGACGACCTTCGTGTCGCCTGTGACGATGCGCACGCCCGCCTCGGCGGCGGAGTCGCGCATCGACACGAGGATGCGGCGCAGGTCTTCGATCGGCATGCCTTCCTCAAGAACGAAGCCTACCGACAGGTACAGGGGCTTTGCTCCGGAGGTCGCGATGTCATTGACGGTGCCGCAGACCGCAAGGCGGCCGATGTCTCCGCCGGGGAAGAACAGCGGGTTCACGACGTAGGTGTCAGTGCTGATGGCCAGCCGCGAGCCGGGGAAGGGGAGCGCAGCCGCGTCGTCCATGCGCATGAGGACGTCGTCGGCGAAACCCGCCATGAATACGTCCTCGATGAGCTCGCGCATCATCGTGCCGCCGCTGCCATGCGCAAGCAAGATACGGTCCTGTCGCAACGCGATCCCTCCCTGGGAACGGCGGGCCCTAGGCCTTGCCGTAGTCGGTGTAGCGGTAGTAGGCCGCGCAGGAGCCCTCGGAGGACACCATACACGGGCCGATGGGATGCTCCGGCGTGCAGCCCTTGCCGAACAGCTTGCACTCGTAGGGGAGCACCACGCCGCGCAGTACGTCGCCGCACTGGCAGCCCTTGATCTCGCGCGGCTCCGGCGGCGTGACCGGGACGCGCTTGCGGGCGTCGTAGTGAGCGAATTCCTCCCGCAGCATCAGGCCGGTTCCCGGGATGACACCGATACCTCGCCATTCGGCGTCGGTCGCCTCGAAGACCTCTTCAATCGCTGCGACTGCCGAGGGGTTGCCCTGCGGCATGACCGCGCGCTTGTAGCCGATCTCGACTTCCGCGCGACCGTCGGCAAGCTGCTTGGCAAGCATGTAGACGCCCTGGAGGACGTCGACGGGCTCGAAGCCGGTGATAACGCACGGCACGCCGTACTTCTCGGCGAGGAAGCGATATGGCTCGACGCCGATGATGGTGGAGACGTGACCCGGCAGGATGAAGCCGTTGATCTGCACGTCGGGGTCGTTGACGAGCGCCTCGAGCGCCGCCGGGACTGTCTTGTGCAGTGAGAGTGCGGACCAGTTCTCAAGCCCGCGCCGCGCGGCCTCACGGATCGTGAGCGCGACTGTGGGTGCGGTCGTTTCGAAGCCTACGCCGAGAAAGACGACATGCTTGTCGGGGTTCTTCTCGGCGATAGTGAGCGAATCCAGCGGGGAGTAGACGATGCGCACGTCGCGCCCGTCGGCCTTCTCGCGCGAGAGCGAAGAGTAGCTGCCCGGGACCTTCATCATGTCGCCGAAGGTCGTGAGGATAACGTCGGGCTGGCGGCCGGTCTCGATGGCAAGGTCGATCTCGGCGTTCGCGGTGACGCAAACCGGGCAGCCGGGTCCGGACAGCAAGGTCACGCTCTGGGGCATGACGTCTCGCAGGCCGTTCTTGGCGATCGCCATCGTGTGGGTGCCGCAGACCTCCATGAGCTTGCACGGCTCTACGGCGACGCGGTGGAGTTCGTCGATGACGCGCCGCGCGACCTCGGGGTCCCTGAAGCCTGACAGGACGTCGCTCACGACGCTTCCGCCTCGTCGACCTCGATCTCCTCATACTCGGTTGGGATGCCGTACTCCTTGATGATCTCCATGGTCTCGGCGGCGAACTCCTCCGAGACGATCTCGATCGCGAAGCCGGCGTGCACGAGAACGTGATCGCCCATCTTCGAGCCGGGCACCATCATGATGTTGACCTGTCGCTGGACGCCCAGGATGTCCACCGTCGCAACGGGACTGTTCTCAGGCTGATCGATGATCTTCGCGGGAATCGCGAGGCACATGCCGTCCTCCGTTCGTCACACTTCGTGTCTGCGTGCCCAGGCTACCACGGCCTGGCCGTAGGAGATGCCGCCGTCGTTGACGGGAAGGCGCACATGGGTGAGCGGCTGCATCTCCGCGGCGCTCAACCGCTCCATAGCTCCGCCCAGGACGAGCCGGTTCATGAAGACCCCGCCTGCCATAGCGACGGTCTTGGTGCCGAGTGCCGCCGACGCCAGGGCGCATGCGTCGATGATAGCCGCAACCACAGCACGATGGAAGCGTGCCGAGATCACCCGGACGGGCACTCCGGCGACGGTGTCGTCAAGCACGGCCGCGAGCACGGGAGTGCTGTCGATGACCACCGGGCCGCTGCCACGCAGCTCGAATCGGTAGGCGCCTTCCGCCGCAGGGTCGGCAAGCGCCTCCAACTCGATCGCCGCCTGCCCCTCGTAGAGCGCGTCGTCGCACAGACCGCATATCGCTGCCACCGCATCGAACAGGCGTCCCATCGACGACGTCGGCAGAGTGTTCACGCTGCGCTCGATCATCGTGAGCAGCGTTCGCTCCTCGTTCTCGGCCAGCCTCGCGCGTAGCGGGTCCGCCCCCGGATGGCCGAGAAGCCCTGCCGCGTGCAGCGCACCTACCGCCATCCGTGCAGGCCTGCGTACCGCCGCAGCTCCGCCCACGAGCGGCATCTCGCTCAGGTGCGCGAAGCGCTCGAAGCCGTCCCAGCGCGAGAGCAAGATCTCGCCGCCCCAGATGTGGCCGTCAGTGCCGTAGCCGGTCCCGTCGAAGGCGACTCCCACGAAGGGTTCGGTGATGCCGTGCTCGGCAGCCACGCCCACCACATGCGCGTGGTGATGCTGGACGCCGACGCTCGGCAGCCCCAGGTCGAGGGCGAACTTCGTGGGCAGGTACTCGGGATGGAGGTCGTAGGCCACGAGCTCCGGCGTGATGCGGAACATCCGCTGATACAGCTCGAGCGTGCGTTCGTAGTGCTCCAGCGTCTCAGCGTTCTCCATGTCCCCGATGTGCTGGCTGACGAACGCGTAGTCGTCCTTCACCAGGGTGAAGGTGTTCTTCTGCTCGGGCCCCGCGGCGAGGATCGAGATGTCGCTGGTGAACGGCAGTCGCAGCGGGAAGGGGGCGTAGCCACGCGCCCGGCGCACCATCTCCGTGGCGCCTCGCACCACGCGGGTCACCGAGTCGTCGTATCGCGAGTAGATGTCGCGGTCGTGCATCAGGAACGCATCCGCGATATCACCGAGCCGTTCGAGCGCCTCGGCGTTGCCGGTGGCGATGGGTTCTTCCGAGAGGTTCCCGCTCGTCATCACGAGCGGACGCCTGACCGTGTCGAGCAGCAGGTGATGCAGCGGCGTGTAGGGAAGCATCACGCCTACCTCGGCAAGCCCGGGCGCGACAGAGGGCGCCAGCACCGCAGATTCTTCGCGCACACGCAGCAGTACGATCGGCCGAGCGGAACCGGCGAGCAGTGCTTCCTCCTCGGCGGACACCTCACACATCACGCGAGCGTCATCAAGGGTCGCAACCATCACCGCGAGCGGTTTGCCCCAGCGATGCTTGCGTTCGCGCAGGCGCACCACGGCGTCCTCGTTGGTGGCGTCACATGCGAGCTGGAAGCCGCCGAGCCCCTTCACCGCGAGGATGTCGCCGCCGAGCAATCGCTGCGCCGCGACTTCGATGATCTCGTCTGAACGCGTGCGTTCCGCCTCGCGGTCGCGGTGTGGGCGAGGGATGGTCTCCCGCGCACGGGACCAGCGCCAGTCATCCGCAACGCCCTCGGCGTTCAGGTACAGCCTGGGCCCGCAGACGAAGCATGCGTCGGGCTGCGCGTGGAAGCGCCGGTCACCCGGGTCGCCGTACTCGGCACTGCATTCAGGGCACATCGGGAAGTCGCGCATCGTGGTCATCGGTCGGTCGTACGGCACGTCTTCGATGATCGTGAAGCGCGGTCCACAGTTGGTGCAGTTGATGAAGGGGTAGTGGTGACGGCGGTCTCTCGCATCGAACAGCTCGGCCTCGCAGGCCTCGCACGTGGCGATATCGGGCGAGACCAGCGTCATCGCGCCTTCGACGGTCTCGGACGCGACGATCGTGAAGTCCTGATACCCCTCGGCATCGACCTCTTCGGCGAAAACCGACTCCACCACCGCCATCGGTGGCGCGGATTCCCGAAGGCCGAGGACGAAGGCTTCGAGGGCGGCAGGCTCTCCCTCGGCGAGGCAGTACACGCCGTCAGAGGCATTGCGGACCCAGCCGGACACGCCAAGATCGGTGGCGAGCTTGTAGACGAATGGGCGGTATCCCACGCCCTGCACGACGCCCGTGACGTGCAGCGAGAGCGCCTTGGTCACGGTCTCACCCCTTGCGGGTCCCGTCCGCGACGAAGCGGTTGTTCATGAGGACGAACAGCCGGTAGGCCTGGTCGAGCAGTTCCATCGCGTCGGTGGCCATCTGGAGGTTGAGCGTCTCCTGTGGGCCATTGAACGGCGAGTCGTGGATGAAAGCGTTGCGTGCTTCGCGCATCTGCCGCCAGCGCTTCGGGAAGTCGCGGTACCCCAGCTCGGACGCGGCCTCCTCGAACTCCTCGCCGGCCAGTGTGGGGAAGACTTTGCCGATCCGGACGCCGATCGAACGCTGGGTGTCCATGACGGTGCGACGGAGCCTCAGATCGGCACCGTGCGCGGCCATGATGCGGTCTAAGACGTCCTCGAGTACGGCTTCGAGGAATGCCATGACAAGGATGACGACGACTTCCGAGTCGCCCTGCTTCTCGTAGGTGCGTATGCGCTCGTCGAGCCGCCTGATACGGTCGGTGGGGAAGGTGCGCCTCGCCTTGCCAGTCGCGTGGCAGTGAGGGCACGGGTGCTCCAGGTCGAGGAACTTGGGGCTACCGGACAGGTAGCCGCACTGGGGACACTCCCAATACACCGGAGCGGAGTCGGTCGCTTCGGCGAATACGGTCTTCGGTGTGTAACGCTTGTGTCCCATTACGGCGATTGTAGCAGTCACAGGCGCCGCCGAGACGCAAAACGACCCCGTCACCTCATCAGAGGGCGGGGTCGTCGTGTGTCTATCAGGTCAGACTCGCTCGATGGTCACTTCATCAGTGGGAGTGTCGAGTCGGTTCTTCGCGTTCTGGATCTTCTCGCGCGCCTCGCCGAGCATGACCGTCACCTGGGCGATCTCAGCGCTTGCCTCATGCCGGTGACCATGGTCGGCCGAGTGGTGAAGCTCCTCGAGCCACTTCTGGGCTAGCGCGATCTGATCATCGACCATCGCCATGGCACTCTGCATCTGGCCGACATTGATGCCACCTTCACACATGCGTAATCCTCCTCGTCACAGTCGCACGTCGCGACAGGGTTACAAGCGGTCGGGTCCTTGCGTATCAGCCGAGCCAGGCCGAGAGCTCCTCGATGAGGCGCTTCTTGGGCATGGCACCGACAAGCTTCTTGACCACGTCGCCGTTCTTGAAGACGAGCAAGGTCGGGATCGACAGGACGTCGAACTTGGTGGCGGTCACCGGGTTCTCGTCCACGTTCAGCTTCGCGACCGTGATCTTCGACGCGTACTCGACGGCAACCTCTTCGAGTACGGGTTCCATCATGCGGCAGGGGCCGCACCAGGGTGCCCAGAAGTCGAGGATGACCGGTTTGTCACTGGAAACGACGTCAGCCTCGAAGCTGTCGTCGGTGACGTGCTTGAGATTCTCGCTCATTCGACGCTCCTTTCGGGTGGGACGCTCAGATAGAGCAGAGTCTGCTGTCAAGATACCGCAACGCCTCAAAGGCTGCCGAGGCACCCTTTGCTGCAGCGGTGACTACCTGCTTGAGTTCGGAGTCGGTCACATCGCCTGCGGCATAGATACCCGGGTACGAGGTAAGGCCGTTGTGGTCGATCTTGACGAACTTGCGCTCGTCGAGATCACACAGGTCTGCGACCAGCTCACTCTTCGCGTCAACACCCACGAAGATGAAGACGCCGTCCAGGGGCAGGAACTCGTCGGGGTCGTCGTTGGTGGCGGCCAGTTCGATCCCGGCCACCTTGCCGTTCTCGCCCTTGACCTCCTTGACGACACGGCTCCAGTGCACCTCGATCTTCTCGTTGTCGAAGCAGCGCTCCTGGATACACTTCGTCGCGCGGAGTTCGTCACGCCGATGGATGACGTGGACGCGACTCGCGAACTTCGTCAGGAAGATGGCCTCCTCGATCGCGGCATCCCCGCCGCCGATGACCGCCACGACCTTGTCGCGGAACAGCGCTCCGTCGCACGTAGCGCACCAGGACACTCCGCGTCCGGTGAACTCGGCCTCGCCCGGCACGCCCAGCTTCTTGGGGACTGCGCCTGTAGCCAGAATGACGACCTTGGCGAGATACTCCTCGCCATCAGCCGTGAGCTTGAAGTCGAGGTCAGCCGGCTCGATCTTCTCCACGGAGTTGAATGTGCGGAAATCAGCACCGAACTTCTCGGCCTGACGATGCATGAGTTCGGCGAGTTCGGCACCCGAGAGCCCATCCGGGAATCCGGGGTAGTTCTCCACCCAATCCGTCGTGACGATCTGTCCGCCCGGTAGGGCCGACTCGAAGACGACGGTCTTGGCCCGTGCGCGGGCTGCGTACAGTGCAGCCGTCAGGCCGGCGGGTCCGCCGCCGATGATCGCGATGTCGATATTCTCCATCTAGATGCTACCTCCGGTGATACTCAAGGGTTGTCCTGCTTCCTCGGCCTCCTGTTTGACGGCCTCGATGTTGGAGAGTGCCTCCTGGTGGATGAGCTGCGTGTGTGCGTCGCCGTCCGCCGTGAGCTCTCCGACCTTCGTGAACTGTAACGCGGCTGCCTCGAAGTCCTGTCGGCCGCGCCAGTAGAAGATACCCAGGTTGAAGTTCGCCTGGATGTGGTTGGGCTCGATCTCCAGCACCCGGGTGGTCTCCTGGATCGCGCGGTCGGTCGCGCCAGTGTAGAAGTACATGGCCGCCATGTCCGTACGCACGCTGACGTCTTCAGGATACTCGGCCAGGTAGCGCTCGTAGTAGGTGATGGCTCTCTGCGCGTAGCTCACGTTGCCGGTCTGGTCGCGAAGATTGTAGTACGCGTTCGCGACCGATTTCATCGCATCGAAGTCGTTCGCGTCTGCTTCGAGCGTCACGAGCCCGTCGAGCAGCGTCCGCAGATCTGCGCTGAGCTGGTCACGGAACTCGTCCGGCACTGCCGAGACGACCGTGCCCGGCTGCACGAGGTTGGTCGAGTAGACCGCGAACGCCACCACGCCGGCGAAGACGGCGATGGCTATGGCGAGGATCGCGAGCGGGATCTTGTAGCGCTGGAACGGACGCACGATATACCGCTTCGCCCACGTGCCGTCCGTGGCGTCCTCACGGCGCTCCACCTCGATCTTGAAGGTCTGCGCTTTCAGCAGCATGTTGAGGTCGTTGGTGACGAGCGTCAGACCCTCGCACCCTGCGGCGCATGCCTGATACGCCACCGCGAGGATGCGGTCGTCTGCGTTGCGCGTGGAGAGGCCTTCCGGGATCTCTGCGTCGTTGTCGAGCGGCGCGATACGCAAGCGACCACCGCCCGGCAGGTCGACACCTTCGAGTAGGTTGCCGCTTTCCGAGAGGTCGAACAGGATGCGGCTCACTTCCCGGCCGCGGAATCGCAGTTCGGGATCGACTCGGCTGGTCTTGAGCTTGTCGATCTCTCCTAGAACAGTCTCGGGGAGCAGAACCTCGGCATCCGGATACGAAAGCAGAGTGTCGGGGTCTGCAAGAAGGACGTTGGTGTCGAGTACGATTGTGCGCATGGTGCCTCGCTCGGCTCGTGTCAGAGGGTCTGCTACTTCTCGTCCTTGTCGGCTTCAACTGGCATATTACCAGCATCTGCTCGCTTCACTCTGCGGCGGATGAATAGCAGCAGCACCAGTAGGACGACAACGACCATGACCATCGTGGTCAGTCGATCCAGATAGGACGCACGGACAGTCACGGTCGTCTCGGCAACCAGCACATTGCCTGCCATCACGCGCACTGTGAGTTCATCAGAGACTGCCGAGCCAAGATCCACGGGAATCGTGAGGAAGTTGTCGGCCGGGTTGATGGTCACTGACGCCTCGGTCGTGCGCGGCTGCGAGGATCGGGCGATGGTCTCGACGCGCAGCGTGAGGGAACGATCCGCTGCCGAGAAGATCGTCAGCGGCACATCACCCGCGCGTGCGGCCAGGGTCACGTCACGCACCTCGAGACTCACGGCCCCGAACGTGTCTTCTGCGAGACGCGTCACCGATGCCGCGAACGCCATTCCCCGGTCGGCGAACGGGTAGCTGCCGTCCGGACCCTTCCAGCTCGCACTTTCGGATATCAGCGCCGCCCGCAGCGCAGCCGAACTATCGGGCTCGTCGGCACCCCATGCCTCTGCAAGCGCGAGCGCGCCTTCACGCGCATCGGCGATATCGTCCCAGTAGCCGCGGGGCGCATCCACCGGCGCCGGCACCTCTTGAACGAGTGTGATCGGGCCTTGGCGAGTGAGTTCCGCGGCGCGGGCGGCAGGTGCAGCCTCCAGCCAGTCGACCCGGTCGACCAGCGCGAGCAGGCGGCTCACATCTTCGGCGTCATGCGGCCGTCCGGGTCCGATGTCGAGAACCACCACGAGCGCACTCGGGGGGTCCTCGGACAGCGCCGTGTCGTAGAGATGGTCGTAAATGTCCTCGGCGGTTCCGGTCGTCAGCACGGAGGCCAATCCACGGTCCATCACGAGTGCCACGGTTCCGGTTGAGGATTCACGATACACGCCGGGCGAGATCGTCGTATCGGACGACTCGGGAGCGCAGATGAAGTAGGCATGGCCCGCGTCGGCCATGAGCTCGGCTGCTGGCGATGAGACGATGTCCCCGCACACGCACGTGCCGGCCGAGGCCTCTGCACCCAACGCTGCAAGATACGTTGCGGCCCCGATCGCGTAGTGTCGCGCGAGGTCGTCGAGCGCGCCTATCGTCTGCAGCCCACCGATGTCCGGCTCTGCGTAGGGGACGTCGAGCAGTTCGACGCGTTCCGTCTCAACAGCGCGGGCAAGAGACTCGAGCGAATCCCGGTACTGCTGCGGCACCTCGTTTTCGGCCGGGACATCCTGCACCCCTGCGGCACCGGACAGGCTGTATCCGCTCGCTGCGCTCGACCATTCTTCCAGGAGCAGCGGAGGGATGGCGATGGTAAGGCTTTCCGAGCGACCCGATGCGAGCGCCACGAGGTCATCTGCCGCTTCACGCGTCACGCTATGTGTTGCCGGATCGAGTGCAAAACGGCCCGAAGGATCAAGGGCAGGCGAACTACTGAGACGGGCGATCACGACCACCGGCAACGGCGGCATGTCCTGCTCGACGACCAGGATCCGGGAGGTTACCACGGTTGGCTCGGACCCCGAGGCGAGGACGCGCACTTCGACGGGGTAGCGGCCCGGTGATACTCCTAGGTCGGCGAGTTCTCTCTCGAATCCGACTGATACAGCTCCCGCCTCGATATCGTTCCGGGGCTCGGTCTTCTGGTAGAAGAGACTGCCGTCAGGCCTCCAGATGCGGACGCGGACCTCGAAGTACTCGGCCGGCGCCGAGATGGTCGTGTCGACCACCAGCTTGAAGACATCGGTCGGCGTGAGGCTCGGCTGCCCGAACTTCGGAGAGACCTCCACGTGCTGCTCGAGCACGTCTCCGGGCTCCGCAGGCTGTGCGCCGACGCTGCCCGGTACCGCGACAGTGGCGGTCACTATGGCGAGGGAGGCCACCAGTAAGCGCACGATATGTGGACGACGCTTGCTCACGCATCACCGTTCGATTCGGGGCGGCCGATGGCCGCGGGACGGGCAGGTATCGCAGTGTACGATGGAGAAGTACTGGGGACAGATTATCTCACTACACCCGCAAGCCGAGGAAAGGACGTTGACCTGATGTCGACGCAGGACACACAGACGACGATTCCCGATGTGCTCCCTCTCATCCCGTTGCGGGACCTCATCATCTTCCCGAATCTCGTCGTCCCGCTCTTCGTCGGCAGGGAGCGTTCGATCAACGCTCTTGAGGAGGCCATGCGCACCGACCACCTCGTCGCGCTTGTGACCCAGAAGGCTGCGGAGTTGCAGGATCCTGGTCCCGAGGACATCTACGACGTAGGATGCGTGGTCAGCATCCTACAGGAGTTGAAGCTTCCCGACGGAACCGCCAAGGCACTCGTAGAGGGTCAGCAGCGGTTCCGGATCCTCGAGTATCTGGAGTCGGATCCCTACTTCAAGGTCCGCATCGAGCTCATCGAAGAGCCCGCCTCGGCGGATGTGGAGACCCAGGCTCTGATGCGGACGCTCGTCAGCGATTTCGAGCGTGCTTCTGAGCTCGGCAAGCCGATACCGCAAGAAGTACTCATGGCCGCGAACGGTATCGAGGAGCCCGGACGCCTGGCGGATTTCGTAGCCTTCCACCTGAGCTTGAAGGTTGAGGAGAAGCAGGAGATCTTGGAGGCGAAGGACTCCAAGGCGCGCCTGAGTAAGACCGCCGGCTTCCTGCGTAAAGAACTCGAGATTCTCGAGCTCGGCAGCAAGATCCAGAGCCGGGTCAAAGAACAGATGTCCAAGACCCAGCGCGAGTACTTCCTGCGAGAGCAGCTCAAGGCCATCCAGCAGGAGCTCGGCCAGTACGATGAGATACAGGCCGAGATGGACGAATATCGCGAGAAGATCGCCGCAGCGAAGATGCCCGAGGATGTCGAGGAGAAGGCTCTCAAGGAACTCGGACGTCTCGAGAAGATGCCTCAGGCCGCCGCCGAGACCAGCGTCATCCGCACGTATCTCGACTGGCTCATCGGCCTTCCGTGGCAGATCGAGGATGAGGAGAAGCTCGACCTCGTGGCAGCTAAGGAGATCCTCGACCAGGACCACTACGGTCTCGAGAAGGTCAAGGAGCGCGTGCTGGAGTATCTCGCGGTCCACAAGCTCACCGACCACATGCGCGGACCCATCCTGTGCTTCGTCGGCCCTCCCGGTGTGGGCAAGACCTCCATCGGCAAGTCCATCGCCCGCTCGCTGGGCCGCAAGTTCATCCGCGTCTCTCTCGGCGGTGTTCGTGATGAGGCTGAGATACGCGGTCACCGACGCACCTACGTGGGCGCCCTGCCGGGGCGCATCATCCAGTCGATCTCGCAGGCCGGGACGAACAACCCGGTGTTCATGATGGACGAGGTCGACAAGGTAGGTGCCGACTTCCGCGGCGACCCCACCTCGGCATTGTTGGAGGTACTGGACCCCGAGCAGAACAACTCCTTCCAGGACCACTACCTGGAAGCGCCGTTCGACCTGTCCAACGTCATGTTCATCACGACCGCGAACCTGCTCGACACGATCCCGCCTGCGCTGCGCGACCGCATGGAGATCATCCACTTCCCCGGCTACACCGAGGACGAGAAACTGCGAATCGCCGAGCAGTACCTGGTACCCAAGCAGCTTGAGGAGCACGGCCTGACCTCGGGCAAGCTGGCTATCGACGAGAGTGCGCTGCGGGAGATCGTCCGCCGCTACACGCGCGAGGCCGGTGTTCGCAACCTGGAGCGCTCGATCGCCGCGATCTGCCGCCAGGTGGCGCGCAAGGTCGTCGAGGGCAAGAAGGGCAAGACGTCGGTCACGGTGCGGACCGCCCACAAGTACCTCGGTCCGCCGAAGTTCTCCTTCGGCCTTGCCGAGAAGCAGGATGAGGTGGGTGTCTCGACCGGACTCGTGTGGACCGAGGTCGGCGGAGACGTGATCTTCATCGAGGCCACGACGATGAAGGGGAAGGGCCAGCTGCTGCTCACTGGGCAGCTTGGCGACGTGATGCGCGAGTCCGCTCAGGCGGCGGTCAGCTACGTTCGAACGCGCGCGAAGGACCTCGGCATCGACCCTGACTTCAACGAGAAGCTCGACATCCACATACACGTTCCGGCAGCAGCCATCCCGAAGGACGGCCCCTCTGCGGGAATCACCATGGCGACGGCGCTTGCCTCCGTTCTGACGGGGCGCGAGGTGCATCGTCATATCGCAATGACAGGCGAGATCACACTTCGCGGACGCGTGCTGCCGATCGGCGGGCTCAAGGAGAAACTGCTCGCAGCGCACCGCGCGGGTATCAAGACCGTTCTGATACCGAAGGAGAATGTGCGCGACCTCGAACTCGTTCCGGATCACGTCCGGGAGGAGATGGAGATCGTTCCGGTTGCGACCATGGATGACGTGCTGAAGCGCGCCCTGAGAGGGGCTACTCGCCAGTCCTGACCGCCGGTTACCTCCGGGAACACACTTTGCGCCGCTCAGCAGGCATGAACGCGTGCTGTCAGACTCTGTGTTCATCTGCGTTAGGCATATTGTGTGACGGGTATCACAATCCTGTAGTGCATGTAGGCTGCACCGCGATTCACAGCCGACATATATGCGCGTTTGGGAAGCTTTGATCTCTCGACGTACTTCGCGGTCACCTTTTGTCGAGGGGGAGCTAGCGGTGAGACCGGCCCTTTTCAGGGCCGGTTTCTGTGTTTCGGCCCTAACGCGAGGGGCAGGTTCGGCGTTCGCGGCGATGATCCCTGAGGGGGTCGAGGAAGGAGGGACGACGATGCTGATTTCGCATCGGCGCAGACCGCGTCGCCTAGTCCCACTGCTGGTCGCGACTGTCATGATCCTGGCTATGAACGCACCGGGTCTGGCAGCCCTCGCAAGCGAGGTTGCGACTGCCGAGGACGAAACGATGCTCGTCAAGCAAGAAGAAGTGATGCCTGACGTCGAAACGGGCGTCGGGTCGGCTCCGGACGCTGCGGTGGCGGCGGAGCCGAACGTACTGCTCGACTGGCTTCCGCCTGAGGCAGAGGTGACCGACTCAGAGGAAGTCGAACCAGTGACGGTCGAGGCTGTTCCTGCACTGCAGGCGCGGCCGGCTGCGGTCGCGGCGCCTGCTATCGTGCCGTTGGCTGTGTATCCGTACGCTGACGTAGGAACCGTGAAGCTCCAGGGCTTCGGATTGGGCTCGCCGTACGGCTGGACCAACGGCAACGTGACGGGTTATCACGAGGGCGAATGGATGGAGTTCCGGCTCGAGATCAACAACACTGCCGGTAACGCCGTCACCGTTCAGGTGCCATCGACCGTCTACACGGTGGACTTCAAGAACGGCGGAGCGGTGGCCGTGGATGCTACCGCGAACTGGCGTTGGGAAGTCAGCGATGGCTCCAGCGGCACGTTCACGCCCCTCTCGCATGACGTCCCAAGCGCAGGTGAAGACGTCATACGGACTGCATTGCCTGAAGCCCCGGGTTTCATCCTCGACAAGGGTGAGATGGGTTACATCCTTTTCGAGGCTCACCTCGCGCTAACACCGTACTGGATGCCGTCGGAGGGTCTGTACGGTGCCTCCGGATATCCCGGCTCCAGTGCACATGCACGTCTGGTCGAGTGGAACGGGGAGGGCATCGGTGACAAGGCCAGCCCGTTCGTGGTGGGCGAAAAGCTGATTCCTGAAGGTTCGATATCCGGACTCAAGTTCGAGGACCTGAACGGCAACGGCATCCAAGATGCCGGCGAGGGCCCGCTTGAGGGATGGGTCTTCGACCTAGAGTATCTGGACCTGACCTATGGCTTCAGCCTGACCGAGACCTCTGCGGCTGACGGCACGTTCGAGTTCACCAGCATTCCTTCTGGTGACTACGCGCTTACCGAGCGGTCGCAAGCCGGATGGACGCTGACGACCGATCTGGACGACCCGATCACCGTCGAGGGTGCGGCTGTTGGCCCCATCAAGGTCGGCAATGCCCCCGATACGGTCGACAAGACCTGGCGTCTGACGCTGACCGCTCCGATGGCGGTGGACAGCTACTTCGTCAAGTATGTCATCGGCAGTGAGACTACTACTCGGGCAATCACGCCTGGCGTCGATTCCACGATGCAGGTTCCCTGGGGCACGACCATCACGAGCTGGCAATTCTTCGCGATGCTGGGTGCCGAGGAGATCCCGCTCAGCGGCGTGCTCGGTCCCGCAGAGCGTCTTGTTGAGGACCAGACGAACCCGTTCACGTTCACTCCGGGTCAGATCTCCGGTCACAAGTGGATCGCAGGAGATCCGCCGACAGCAGGAGTGGGTTGGACCATCAAGCTGTATCGCAACGACGTGCTGTTCGCGAGCACGACCACAGGCGCGGACGGTGCCTACTCGTTCACCGGTCTGCCGCCTGGAACCTACAAGGTGGAAGAGGTTGAGCAGACCAACTACATGAAGGTCGTGCCTGTTGGTGATTTCCTCGGTCCGTTCACGGTTGTGAGTGGTTCCGTGTTCAACGAAGGCACGGACTTCACCAACGCGCCACGTCCGACGGGCATCGTGGTCACGAAGACCGCTGATCCGACGTTGGTTCACGTGGGTGACGAGATCACCTACACGATCGATGTCGAGAACGTCGGTCAGGTCGATGTGAACCTCACAAGCGTGACCGACGCGAAGTTCAACGGCGGCGCGAACCTGCTTGCCGCTCCGGTGATTCTTGTTCCGGGTCAGTCGCTCTCCGACCTGGGCCTTCAGATCGTTCTCTACATGGACGCACCCGATGCCACGATGGTCGACAACACCGCGCTCGCAACGGGCACCACGGTGTTCGGTCCGGTCTCGGACGATGACGACGCCCATGTCGACATCCTTCGCCCCGCGATCGACGTCACCAAGACCGTCGTCGAGGACAACGTGCTCGATTCTGATGACGTCACCTACTACGTGACGGTGACGAACACTGGCGAGACCACGCTGACCATCAGCGTCATCGACTACGTTGACTCGCTGGAGCACAAGGTGCTTGATACGGCCCTCGTCCTGGGTCCCGGCGAGCACAAGGACTATGAGTGGGATGAGACCGTGAGCATGCCGGTCGAGGACACGGTTGTCGCGATCGGAGTCGATGAGCTGGGTGGCGAGAAAGGCACGGTGTCTGACGAGGCGTCCGCTGCCGTAGCTGTCGACGTCACGAAGACGTTCAGCCTGACCTACGTCGATGCGCCGGTAGACGCGCAGTTCTTCGTCATCTACCAGCTGATGGAGGGCGACCCCGTGCGGGTGGATCTCACCGGCTCCGGTCCCTACATCGGCTCTGATGAGATTCCATGGGGTTCGACCATCACGGGCGTTTGGTGGATGGCCACCTATCACGGGCATGATTACCTGCTCGGCATGGAAGAGATGGAAGAGACACTCGAAGGTCCTGTGCTGAACGAGTTCACCTACTCGGCATCCGCGAGCGGTCACAAGTTCGAGGATATCGACAGGAGCAGCACGTGGGACGAGCCTGATGAGAAGGGCCTCGCTGGCTGGACCATCGGCCTGTACCGTGCGCTGCCGGCCAACGGTGTCGATGCGATGGCGTTGCCTTCGCCGGATCTCGGCTTCGAGCTGTTCGCCGCCACTGTGACGGACGCTGACGGCTCCTACAGCTTCACAGGTCTGCTTCCCGGCGTGTACTACGTGGCCGAGGACCTGCAGGAGGGCTGGGACCAGATCGTTGCGCCCGAGGGTACGTTCCTCGTTTTCAATGGCGCAGAGGTCGAGGATCTTGATTTCGGCAACGCTGAGTCGTTCCTGCCGTTCACTGACACGGAACTCGAGAAGGTTGCCGACAAGACTAAGGCGAACCCCGGCGATCTGGTGACCTACACGCTCACCTATCGCAACATCGGAGACGGAACGATCGACGAAGTGACCATCGTCGATGACTACGACGAGCGCTACATGGTGCCGGTGGACATCGCTGGTGCGACGCAGGGCGTTGGGACCCTCACATGGGTCGATACCGTCCCGCTCGGACCTGGCGATGAGCGCACTATCACCTACACGATGCGAGTCATTCTCGACATGCCGGTCAACAAGACGACCAATGTCGACAACGTCGCTGTCATCACGCCAGGTGGCCACCAGGCCGACTGGAGAGTCGAGGTCGACAATCCGTTCCTGCCGTTCACTGGAGCGACCCTCGCGCTGCTCGCACTCGTTGCGGCCGGTGCGCTCCTGATCGGCGTTGCGATTCGTCGCAAGGCCCACGACGTCTGATCCCCCAACGTCGTGGTGCACTAGGAAGGGGCCGCCGCTCGGCGGCCCCTTCTGTGTGGTATGACTCCGCATTCAGCGGGAATGATAAGACCCCGGCGGAGGGGTGCCGGGGTCTTATCGTGGCTCGTTGTGTTCAGTCGCTTACAGCGCCGGGATGTTCTCGCCCCAGTCGATAACGCCGTTATCACGCCAGTCGATGATGTGCCCGACCTCATGCTTCAGAATCGTCGAGAGGCTCGCGGTGTGGTTCGGGTTGATGACGATCCGGCCGGACTTGTAGTAGCAGACCGCCTGGTAATCGTTCGGGGTCGCACCGATCGTGACCGTGGAACCGGCGAGGATCGGGTACTTCGCAATCCATCCGGCCAGGATAGCCTGCGCCTGTGCCAGCTCGCTTGCGGTGCTCGCGCCAGTGCTCGGAGTCGTGCTCCCGCTGCTGGTGGGGGTGCTGCTGCTCGGGCGGGTGGAGGTGACCCTGGGCGCCACCGGCGCTTCGATCTTGGTCTCCTGCTTCGGAACCGACCAGGTCTGGAGGACTACGGTATCGGTGGTGGCGATCTTGACCGCTGCGGGCTCTGCGACACCAAGGCGCGTCCTGATCGTGGACCACTCAACAGCGGACGCATCCGGGGCGCCGTACATGACGCCGACCGCTACCGCTGATGCAACGAGGACGATAGCCAAACCTACGCTGATCGCCCGCGTCCGCTTCTTCATATTCCTCATCGTCTATCGCCCCTTTGTTGAGCCCCTGAACGCACATCGACCCGGCTCCCTTCGAAAGACACGAATGGGCCGGGTCACATGACACGAGACTCAACCTCGGCAGTCCGGCTGTCTTGGGAGACCTTGTGTCTCCGGTAGACCCGTGACTTTGCGAAGCCGTCTTTCGGCGGCGGTGCCTTTTTCGGGGCGGTACCGATGTTCGTTTGTCAATGGCCGTACACTAGCATTATCGGCACGGGGTATAGCATTCTTTATGCCGATTTGTGACGGAGGCCACAATTCCCGGGCCGTGGAGGAGAGTGCGTGAAAGTACACCGGACAGATGTGATGCGAGGAGTAAGCAACCTCTTCTTCGGCGTGGCCCTTGGCCTCGCGGGCTACTACTCGCTGACCACGGGTATCGGCTGGCTTGAGCAGCGGGAGCTGGACGAGGCTGCCGCCCCTCTCGGCGCCATTGGTGCGCCGGAACCCGGCGAGTATGTGCTTCCGTCCAGCGAGACGACACAAGGCCCGGTCCTGGACTTCGACTTCTGGAAGCTGCAAGACCTCGACTACTGGTCCGGTCTGTCCGATGGCGATGTGTGGGGCCGGATCGTGATCGACGCCATCGGCGTGGATGCGATAGTCGTGAACGGCACGTCGCGCGCGGATCTCCAGAAGGGCCCTGGTTGGATAGACTGGAGTTCGCTGCCGGGTCCGGAGGGAACTGTGGGCATCGCCGGCCACCGGACGACGTACGGGGCGTGGTTCCGCAATATCGATCAGCTGCAGCCGGGTGATACCATCGACCTGTACTCGTCGTTCCGCCTGTATCGCTACGAGGTGGAGGAGACCGTCATCGTCACGCCGGATCGGGGCGACGTGCTCGATGATGTCGACTATCCGAGACTGGGGCTCTCGGCATGTCACCCGCCGTTTAGCGCGAGGTACCGTATCGTGGTGCTCGCCAAGCTGGTGGAAGCACGACGATTGACGGACGAACCGATCACTCCCTAGGAGGGGTAAATGCGCATTCTGGTCACCGGTGGAGCCGGATTCATCGGCTCCAATCTTGTCTTCACCCTACTTGGAGCAGGTCACGATGTGGGCGTGATCGATGACTTCTCGACCGGCACGATGGCCAACCTGCATCCTGCGGCGTGGTTCCGGCGGATCGACATCACGACACCCGAGTTGCACGGTGCGGTTGCCGAGTTCAGGCCGGAAGTGGTCATCCATCTGGCTGCACAGGCGAGCGTGGTCGTCTCTCAGCGCGAGCCCGAGCGTGATCGCCTCATCAACGTCGAGGGCACACGGGCGGTGGCGCGCGCAGCGGCAGCGGCGGGGAGCCGCAGGGTCATCTCGGCGTCATCCGCCGCTGTCTACGGCACGCCTGCTTCGGTGCCGATCGGGGAGGCTGACCCGAAGGCGCCCGAGAACCCGTACGGAGAGTCGAAACTCGCCGCCGAGAAGGCGCTGGCAGATGAGCTGCGGCCGACGGGCGTCGACTTCGCATCCATGCGTTTCGCCAACGTGTACGGTCCGCGGCAGGACTGGCAGGGCGAAGGCGGCGTTGTCGCCATCTTCTGCGCACGCATGACCTCCGGCCAGACTCCCACGGTCTACGGCGACGGCCGCCAGACACGTGACTTCATCTACGTGGGTGACATCGTCCTAGCGCTGATGGAGGCCGCCGAGACAGGCTCCACACTTGCCCTCCCCGGTGATGACGGACCCGCCTACAACATCTCGACAGGACAGGAGACGTCGGTCGAGATGCTCATCCAGCACTTGCGTACGCCCTCGGGGTACTTCGGACCCGTCGAGCACGCGCCTGCCCGGGAGGGAGACGTCGCGCGCAGCGCTCTGGACCCGACCAAGGCGGCTGAGGTGTTCGCGTGGCGCTCACGGGTCGAACTGGGGGCCGGACTGGCACGCACGGCGGCTTGGTTCAAGCAGCCACGGTGAGCGAGTGCGCCGACACCGGGCTCGGGGAGCTGGTCGTCCGCAAGGCGGCTGCTGAACTCGCTGGGGTGGTGCCGGAAGGACGTGTCGCCCCCGCAGGTTCCGGCCCCGCAGACGTGTTCGTCGTGAAAGGCATTGCGGGCGCTGAGGACATCGCGACGGGCAAGACTCTGGGAGGCGCCGACGGCGAAGCACTGCGAAAGGCGCTCGATGCACTCGGCTGGGAGCAGGCCTACTACGCGATCTGCGCCGAGCAGGAGGACGTCTCGCTCTCGGCAGATGCGCTCGCACTGGCCATCGAGGCCGTTGATCCGGACCTTGTCCTTGCGCTTGACGTCGTCGCGGCACGGTACGTTGCGGATGCTTTGAAGATCGATGCGCTCGATCTTGGCGAGTCGCGCATCGTGGCTGGGCGGAGTGTCTGCGCGGTCGATGACCTCTCGGCGTCGTTGACCGACGAGGCGCGCAAGCGGCGAGTCTGGAGCCAACTCAAAGCCATCAGTCGGGACGAGTAGCGCCGGGCAACAAAAAGAGGCGCCCGTGTGGGCGCCTCCTCGAATGCATCCGGGAGCGATGGCCTAGTCTTCTTCGATCTCCTCGATAGCGCCCATGGGGCACTCTTCCATGCACGTCGCACAGGCGGTGCATGCATCGTCGTTCTCCGGGCTGGCCACGTCACCGACGAGCTCCAGAACACCCTCGGGGCACGCGTCCACGCAGATCCCGCAGCCCGAGCACTCGTCCTCGTTGATGATGGGTCGGGGCATATGGCTCTCCTCGTTCTCATCGACCGGCCCTTCCGGGCCTATCGCGGTCAGTTTCGCACGTACCATACCTAAGGGGGATGGGGCTGTAAAGCGTGTATTTCGCGTGTCTAGTGACGAATCGCAATCGCCGGGTATATTGAGTGAGTGAGTTCATATAACTTGACACAAACGCACTTAGATTTTAGGCTATGAGTTGACCGGGCGCCTCCGCCCTCCCCCTCACCCCCGGCGGGCGCCCGTTCCACCTGCAGAAAGCGCTACGCGCATCGCGCGCAGCATTTGGAAGGAGCACGGACCATGGGCAAGATCATCGGTATCGACCTTGGCACCACCAACTCAGCAGTAGCCGTCCTCGAGGGTGGCGAGCCCACCATCATCGTCAACTCCGAGGGTGACCGCACCACGCCGTCGGTCGTCGCTTTCCGCAAGGACGGGGAGCGCATCGTCGGTAAGGCCGCCAAGAACCAGGCGATCACCAACCCCGAGAACACCATCAAGTCGATCAAGCGTTTCATCGGTCGCCGTTTCGAGGAGACCGAGTCGGAGCGTGGCACTATCGCGTATAACGCCGTGAAGGGCAAGGACGGGCGCGCTGTCGTTGAGATCGAAGGCAAGAACTACACGCCTGAGGAGATCTCGGCGATGGTGCTCCAGAAGCTGAAGGCGGATGCCGAGGCGTATCTCGGCCAGCCCGTCACCGAGGCCGTCATCACGGTTCCGGCGTACTTCAACGACATGCAGCGCCAGGCCACCAAGGACGCGGGCAAGATCGCGGGTCTTGAGGTCAAGCGCATCATCAACGAGCCGACCGCCGCAGCGCTGGCGTACGGTCTCGACAAGGGTCACGCGGATCAGACCGTCCTCGTCTTCGACCTGGGCGGCGGCACCTTCGACGTGTCGATCCTCGAGATCGGCGAGGGCGTCTTCGAGGTCAAGTCCACCAACGGTGACAACCACCTCGGTGGCGACGACTGGGACCAGCGCGTGATCGACTGGCTCGCCGACAAGTTCAAGGCGGACCACGGCATCGACCTGCGCGCCGACAAGATGGCCCTGCAGCGCCTCAAGGAGGCTGCCGAGAAGGCCAAGATGGAGCTCTCCTCGACGCAGACGACCCAGGTCAATCTGCCGTTCATCACGGCTGACGCGTCGGGCCCCAAGCACCTTGATTACCAGCTGACGCGTGCCGAGTTCCAGAAGATCACCGCGGACCTTCTCGACCGCTGCAAGAAGCCGGTCGAGCGGGCCATCAAGGACGCCGGCATCAAGGCCTCTGAGATCAGCGAGGTCATCCTCGTTGGTGGTTCCACGCGTATGCCTGCGGTTCAGGAGATGGTCAAGGGCATCACCGGCAAGGAGCCGCACAAGGGCGTCAACCCTGATGAGGTCGTGGCCATCGGTGCTGCGATCCAGGGCGGCGTGCTCGGCGGAGACGTCAAGGACATCCTGCTCCTCGACGTGACCCCGCTTTCGCTGGGCGTCGAGACCATGGGTGGCATCATGACCAAGCTCATCGAGCGCAACACCACCATCCCCACGCGCAAGAGTGAGGTCTTCACCACGGCCGCCGACGGCCAGACCTCCGTGGAGATCCACGTGCTGCAGGGCGAGCGCGAGATGGCGAGCTACAACAAGACGCTCGGCAAGTTCCACCTGATGAACATCCCGCCGGCACCGCGCGGTATCCCGCAGATCGAGGTCGCGTTCGACATCGACGCCAACGGCATCGTGAACGTCTCGGCCAAGGATCTGGGTACCGGCCAGGAGCAGAAGATCACGATCAGCGGTTCGACCGCGCTGTCGGATGAGGAAGTCGACCGCATGGTCAGCGACGCCGACGCGCATGCCGAGGAAGATCGCCGCAAGAAGGAAGAGGCCGAGGTCCGCAACACCGCCGACTCGCTCGTGTACGGCACCGAGAAGACGATCGCCGACCTCGGCGACAAGGTGCCTGCCGAGACGAAGGAAGCGTGTGAGAGTGGCATCGAGGCCGTGAAGAAGGCGCTCGAGGGCGACGACGTTGACGCGATCCGCTCGGCCAGTGAGGCGCTTCAGCAGGCCAGCTACAAGCTTGCTGAGATCGTCTACGCCGATGCGCAGGCGGAGGCCTCTGCCGAGGAGCCTGAAGCCGGCGCGGACGAGGACGAGGTCGTCGAGGCCGACTACGAGGTCGTCGACGAGGAGCAGTAGAGATGACTGACCGCGACAAGGACCGCATTGACCCTGAGCTCGAGAGCGATCTTGGCGCCGAGTTCGACCTGCGCGGCGACCAGCTCCAACAGGAGCTGGAAGCCGCGCGGGAAGACGCGGCGAAGCATCTGGATGCAGCGCAGCGCGTCCAGGCGGAGTTCGAGAACTTCCGCCGGCGCACGATGCGTGAGATGGAAGAGACGCGCAAGCGCGCCGGACAGCGGATAGTTGAAGAGCTGCTGCCGGTACTGGACAACCTCGAGCGTGCGATCGACCACACGGTGGCCGGAGGCGATCTGGAGCATCTGCTCAAGGGTGTCGAGCTTGTCCACCAGCAGCTGACAGATGTCTTCACCAAAGAAGGCGTGGAGGTACTCGATCCCTTCGGGGAGTTCTTCGACCCCAACATCCACCAGGCGATCGGTCAGCGTGAAGACACCGAGGTGCCCGAGGGCACGGTCGTCGAGGTCTTCCAGAAGGGCTACGCGCTCGGCGGGAAGGTCGTCCGACCGGCGATGGTCATCGTGAGTGCCGGAGGGCCCGCCCGTAAGGAGTAACGATGGCGGCTCGGAAGGACTACTACGACATTCTCGGCGTGAGCAAGAATGCCACGACCGACGATATCAAGAAGGCGTTCCGCAAGCAGGCACGCAAGCATCACCCCGACGCCGGAGGCTCCGAGGAGAAGTTCAAGGAGATCAACGAGGCGTACGAGGTGCTTTCTGACGCCGAGAAGCGCCAGCAGTACGACCAGTACGGGCAGTACTTCGGCGGGAACGTTCCTCCCGGCGCCGGCGCCGGTGGACCGGGCGCTGGTCCGTTCGGCGGCAGTCAGTACCAGACCGTCGACATGGGTGACCTGGGCGATCTGTTCGGCAACCTGTTCGGCGGTGGCGGCTTCGGTGGCGCAGCAGCGGGTGGAGCTGGCCGCAGCGCCCGTCGCGGCAATGACCTGCAGTACGATGTGACGCTTTCCTTCGAGGAGGCGCTGCACGGCGTGTCCACCAAGGTCGATGTGAAGCGCGCCGAGAAGTGCGCGACGTGCAAGGGCACTGGGGCCAAGCCAGGTACGAGTCCCGTGACGTGTGCGACATGCGGCGGGACGGGTCATGTGAGCCAGGGCCAGGGGCTGTTCGGTATCTCTCGGCCATGTCCGCGGTGCAACGGGACCGGCACGATGATCGAGCACCCATGCACGACCTGCAAGGGCAAGGGCTCGGTCGTGCGCATGAAACCGGTGACGGTGAACGTACCCCCGGGGACCACCGACGGCGGGAAGCTGCGCTTCAAAGGTAAAGGTGAGCCCGGAGCTGGCGGTGGACCCGCCGGTGACCTCTACGTCATCACGCACATCAGGCCGCACGCCTTCTACACCCGTGAGGGCGCCGACGTCTGGCTCGAGCTGCCGGTGACGATCGTCGAGGCGGCGCTCGGCACGGAGATCACGATCCCCACGCCGGACGGCGGGAAGGTGAAGCTGAAGATCGCTCCAGGCACCCAGGACGGGACCGTACTCCGCATCCGCGGCAAGGGTGCCCCCAAGCTGAAGGGTAAGGGGACAGGTGATCTCAAGGTGAAGGTCAAGGTACACGTGCCCGAGAAGCTCAACGCCGAGCAGAAGGAACTGCTGAACCAGTTCGCTTCGGCTCGCGACGAGCACGTACGCGCGCACATCAAGTAGGGCGGGAGAGGCGAAGATGAAGAACCAGCGCAGGTCGGGCAAGGACAGGCCCCTCTACATGATCAGCGTCGCCGCCGAACTCGCGGGGATGCACCCTCAGACACTGCGCGTCTACGAGCGCAAGCGGCTCATCGAGCCGCAGCGTTCCTCCGGGAACACGCGACTGTACTCTGAGGCCGATATCGAGCGGCTCCGCCTCATCCAGCAACTGACGCAGGAGGAGGGTGTGAACCTCGCCGGTGTCATGCGGATACTCGAGCTGCAGAACCAGATAGAGCATCTCCAGGTCGAACTCGAGTGTGCGCACGAAAGTGCTACCACCACCGAGCGCCGCCTGGTCACAGAGATAAACGCCGTGCGGCAGAGCATGCGTGCGGAGATCGTGCATGTGCCCAAAGGCCGCATCGTACGTAGGGATGTGTAGACATGGGAGACAAACGCAACGCGCTCGTCCGCTTTCTTGAGGGCGTACGCAACGGCGAGATACACGGTGGCCCGCTTTGAATCGCCGCCGCGTGGGTGTGGTCACACCTACGCCCCGGTGCCCCGGGTGGGCCTGCTTGAAGCGTGAAACCGTAGCCCGTCGGGCTACACATGAGAGGAAGACGGCGTGAGTCGCCGTCGCAGGAGTGATGCAGGATGAGACTCGACAAGCTCACCATCAAAGCGCAAGAGGCGTTGCAGGCGGCACAGGGTATCGCCGATGACGCATCCTCGCAGGTCATAGAGCCCGAACACGTACTCAAAGCATTGCTGGATGCGGCCGAAGGCATCATCCGTCCCATCGTGCAGAAGGTGGGAGCCGACCCCGATCTGATCGAGGCCGAGGTCGTCTCGGCCATAGACGCCATGCCCAAGGTCACCGGTGGTGCGGCAGCCCCCGCAGGTGTAGGCCCCCGGCTGAACTCACTGCTTGGTGACGCTTTCAAGGTCGCCGAGAAACTCAAGGACGCCTACGTATCCACCGAGCACCTACTCGTGGCCGTCGCGGACGACAAGGGCGAGGCCGGCCGGATCCTCGGCAAGGCGGGCCTGACCTCGGGACGCCTCCTGGAGTCGCTCAAAGAGATGCGGGCAGGCGCCCGTGTCACCGACCAGAACCCCGAGGCGCAGTTCCAGGCGCTCGAGCGTTTCTCGCGCAACCTCACCGACCTTGCGCGCAACGGCAAGCTCGACCCGGTGATAGGCCGCAACGACGAGATCCGCCGTGTCGTGCAGGTGTTGTCACGCCGCACCAAGAACAACCCGGTGCTTATCGGCGAACCCGGTACGGGCAAGACGGCCATCGTCGAAGGGCTCGCGCAGCGCATCGTCGACGGAGACGTCCCCGCAAGTCTGAAAGACAAGGACCTCGTCTCGCTCGACATCGGCGCGATGGTGGCGGGCGCGAAGTACCGCGGCGAGTTCGAGGATCGACTGAAAGCGGTGCTGCGCGAGATCGAGCAGGCCGAGGGCAGGCTCATCCTCTTCATCGACGAGCTGCACACCTTGGTGGGCGCCGGCGCTGCCGAGGGTTCGATGGACGCCTCCAACATGCTGAAGCCCGCGCTGGCGCGTGGTGAGCTGCACGCGATCGGCGCGACGACGTTGGACGAGTACCGCGAGCATATCGAGAAGGACGCAGCACTCGAACGGCGCTTCCAGCCCGTCTACGTCGGTGAGCCGAGCGTCGAGGACACGATTGCGATACTGCGCGGTCTCAAGGAGCGATACGAGGTGCACCACGGCGTGCGCATCACCGATTCCGCGATCGTGGCCGCGGCTACGCTGTCGGACCGCTACATCACCGATCGCTTCCTGCCCGACAAGGCGATCGACCTCATCGACGAAGCTGCGTCTCGCCTTCGCATAGAGATCGATTCGATGCCCACCGAGATCGACGTGATCGACCGGCAGGTTCGTCAGCTTCAGATCGAGGAGCAGGCGCTGCAGAAGGAGAAGGACGAGGCGAGCAAGGAACGCCTCGACGTGCTGCGTGCCGAGATGGCGGACCTCAACGAGCAACTCACCGGTCTCAATGCGCGCTGGAACTCCGAGAAGACCGTGATCACCGACGTTCAGCGGCTCAAAGCAGAGCTCGACGAGGCCAGGCTCGACGGCGAGCGGGCGGAGCGCGAAGGAGACTTGCAGCGTGCTGCCGAGATCCGCTACGGGCGCATCCCCCAGCTTGAGGAAGAGCTTCAGTCGGCAGACGCGCGCCTGAAGGAGCTTCAGTCCGGTGACGCGATGCTCAAAGAGGAGGTCACCGACGCCGAGATCGCGGAGGTCGTTGGCAGCTGGACCGGCATCCCCGTGAGCAAGCTGCTGGAGGGCGAGCTCACCAAGCTCGCGCATCTCGAGGAGTTGCTGCACCAGCGCGTCGTCGGTCAGGACGAGGCGGTCACGGCGGTCGCCTCGGCCATACGCAGATCGCGCGCCGGCCTGTCGGACCCGGACCGCCCGATCGGGTCGTTCATCTTCATGGGGCCGACCGGCGTGGGGAAGACCGAGCTCGCCAAGGCGCTCGCGGCGTACCTGTTCGACGACGAACGCAACATGGTGCGCATCGACATGTCGGAGTACATGGAGAAGTTCAGCGTCCAGCGTCTGATCGGCGCGCCTCCCGGCTACATCGGCTACGAGGAGGGCGGGCAGCTGACCGAGGCTGTGCGGCGTAGGCCCTACAGCGTGGTGCTGCTCGACGAGATCGAGAAGGCGCACCCGGACGTGTTCAACGTGCTGCTGCAGGTGCTCGACGACGGCCGTTTGACCGATGGGCAGGGCCGCACGGTGAGTTTCCGCAACACCATCGTGATCATGACGAGCAACGTAGGCAGCCAGTTCATACAGGAGTTCGCTGCGAGTGGCGACGAGGAGTCGATGCGAAGAATGGTCGAGGAGGCCACACGGGCGACGTTCCGCCCGGAGTTCCTCAACCGGGTCGACGACATCGTCATCTTCCACTCGCTCTCGCTCGAGCAGATCGCAGACATCGTGGACTTGCAGCTGGAGATCGTCCGCAAGCGCCTCGCGGAGCGCAAGATCGCGCTCCAGCTCGAGCCTGCGGCGATGGAGCGGCTCGCTCTCGAGGGCTTCGACCCGGTGTTCGGCGCACGGCCGCTCAAGCGCGTCATCCAGCGTGAGGTCGTGGATCGCATCGCCAAGGCGATGATCGAGGGCGCGGTGAGCGACGGCGACACGGTGACCATCGACGTGATAGGTGATGAGATCGCGGTGCGCGGGATCGGGCACGCGACTTCATAGCAGGAAAGAGGTGCCCGCGGCGGTCTGCCATGCCGCCGGCGGGCGGATGTCAGTGGAGGTGACCAGAATGGCGATCGTACGTTGGGACCCGTTCGGCGAGATGCTTCGGATGCAGCGTGACATGGACCGCATCTTCTCGAGAGTGGGCGCTTCAGAGCCCTCCGGGGAGACCGTGGCATGGATGCCGAAGATCGAGGTCAAGCGCACCGGCGATGACATCGTCGTGCGCGCGGAACTGCCCGGTGTCGACCCGGCAGACGTGGACATCGAGTTGACCGACAACGTCCTGACCATCAAGGGCGAACGCACGGCCGAAGAGGAGAAGGAGGGCGAAGGCTGGCTCGTGTGTGAGACCTGCTACGGCTCCTTCGAGCGTTCGCTGACGATTCCGGAGGGCGTCGACGCGTCCGCGATCACCGCGGACTACCGCAACGGTGTTCTCGAAGTGCACGTGCCGAAGGCGATCGAAGCGCTCAAGCCGAAGACGACCAAGATCATGATCGGATCCGCCGAGACCAAGTGACGGCGGCAGGCTACAAGTTGCCCTGACGCTCGCGCAGGTGGGGTTCCGGGCCGTGAAGCGACCCGTTGCCGGGCTCGATCCCGAGTCGCATGAGCTCCGCCTGCGCGAGTCGAAGGTCGGTGAGGTCTGTCAGCAGCAGCAGGCAGCCGCCGGGCTGTCCCTCGATGGATCTCGCACGGCCCCAGTAGATCGAGCCGCCGAGGTCCGCCTCGAAGTTGACGCCCTCTGGATGCCGGTCGATGCACGTGCGCGCGTGCTGGCCCAGCGTCCTGAAGTACTCGTTGATCGGCATTCCCTCTTCGATCATCGGGAAGATCCTCGCTGCGGCCTTGTTGAGCGTCGCCACCCGCAGGCTCGGTTCCAGAACGATCGCCGCGTCATGCATCGCGTCGAACGCCTCGGCACGAGCGTGGGGCAGCAGGTCGGCGAGACCACCCGCCACTACCTCTTGCACGATGACGAGCTGCAGGAGCGCGAACAGCACGGGGATCGGATTGAACGTGGGGTCGATCGGCACGAACTCGCGCAGCTGCCACAGGAGGCCCCCAAGGGTGGGCAGGAGCGATGCGATGCCGAGGAGGACTGCCTGCCGGCGCCCTTCCGCCGTGCCCCGGGTCCACGAGCCCATCACGAGCAGATACATCCCCAGGCCGACAAGGACGTACGTTCCGACGAGATACGGGTAGGCAAGCGGCCCGCTGTCGATTCGCGTGAAGGGTGCACTCTGCGTCACGAAGAGGCCGTGCGACGGGTTCGTCGCCGCGACGAACATGATGTAGACCGCCGGTATAGCCGCGAGCCACAGCACGGGAGGCCGTGTCCAGCTGCGCTTGCCGGCGTGCTCGGCTGCGAACAGGAACCAGAACAGCGTGGAACTCGCGACGCCCAGGGCTAGCGCAAGACTCAGGATGTATCCGGTGTCGCCATAGGGGAACGTGCCGGCCTCTGAGCCCGGTGCATAGTTCATCAGCAGGAAGGTCGCGAACGACCAGAGGGCCGTGCCAAGGTTGAGGCCGATGAAGTATCTCTGCTTCCGGGAACGCGAGCGAGGACGGCGCATGGTGAACCAGGCGAGAGAGAGCCCGACGATTGTAGCGCCCAACGGCAGCAGTGATGTGCTGTAGACCATGATTTCCCCCCAGGGTGATCCCCGCCATTGTACTATGCCGACGCTCGGCTGGCGAAGGGAGATACACGCGATCTCTCGCGTGGCCGGGGGAGGATTCGACTCAGGAAGCGGTGCTACTCTCTGAGCATCTTGATCGGCAGTTCCACGACGACGGTCCGCGAGCCGTCCATGGCCGACTCGATAGAGATGATCAGGGACCCGATGCCGGTGTGGTCGGTCGTGAACGGTATCTGTATGTCGAACGCCTTCCATTCACCCATCGCGCCGGCAGTTGCGAACGTGTCGACGATCGTGACGCCGGTCGGGTCGACGATCGTTATCAGGAAGGTGCCCTCGAAGGCGTTCGCCATGCCTTTGATGCGCAAGGGCGCCGAGACGGTCTCACCTGGGGTGGGGCTCTCCACGAGCACCGCGGGCAGGACGTTGTCGTAGTCCGCCCGTGTCTGCGGTCGGTCCAGCACGAGGCCCTCGCTGCTGAACACATCTACGGGTACACCGTCGAGTCGGAACTCGACCGCGTCCACGGTAGAGAACTGGGTGAGAGTGAAGACGACCTGCGCCAGGCGCATCTCCATGGTCACCCAGCCACCGCCCTCCTCGAAATCGCCGCTGAGATCCACAGTGGCCACGCGATCGGTGATCGACACGCTGATGAGGTCGGTGCCGAACGGGATCTCGGTGTCGAGGCCGTACTCGGTCTCGAGTCCCGTTGGCCCGAGTAGTAGCTCACGCATGGCAGCGGTCGCGACGGCTTTCGTCGCGGGTATCTCGCGTCTGGACACGCCGAGGTGCTCGTCCCGGGCGAAGTACACGTAGACGTACTGCGGCGCCGGAGGCGTCGCCGTGGGCTCGCTGCTGCCGTCATCGGCAGGCAGGGGTTCCTCGGCAGGCTCATCAGCGGGCTGCTCGACGACGGGTGTCTCGGGTTCGTCGACATCGCGCGCACATCCCGCGGTGCTCAGGACTGCGGTTGCCGGAAGTGTGATTGCGAGCACAGTGGCGAGAACCCGGAGAAGTCTCGTGGCCGACATCGGTACACCCCCGTCATCAGGCGGTATCAATTGAGTATGTGCCGCGTTGTATAAAGCGTGGCACGCGCGCCGTTCGCCGTTCGTCAGGAAGGCGTGCGCCTGGCTTCAGTATGCATGCGTGCCTGCCGATAGTCGAACCATGGACGACCTTCACGGTCGTGCATTCACGCGTGTTATGGAGGTGGAGGCGACGGCCAGCGGTACCGACAAGAAGAGCCTCGAGATCCCGGGTCGACGGACGCTGTATGACGCTGCATGGCTGACCCTACTGCTCGAAGGCGCCTCCTATCCTGCCGCGCTGTGGTCGGGTGCGGACTTGCGCTTCCGTTGGACCAACCGTTCCTTCCTCGACCTCATGGACGACCCGCGTCCACAGTGGGATCTTCTCGGTATGCCGGTCCGTGGATTCCTTTCCGACACCCCTTCGGCCGTCCGCTTCATCGACGTCGCGTACACCGGACAGGCCTTCAGCGACCCGGCCTACGAGTACCGCGCTTCCTGGGGTGAGACCACGTACTGGCAGCTCTCGTATCTGCCGGTCCCGGGACGCCTGGGCGATCCCTTCGACGTGCTGCTGACCGCGGTGGACGTGACCGCCGATGTCGAGATGCGGCGCGAACGCGATGCGGAGGCGCGCGACCTGCGCCAGGCGATGGGGCTCATCGACACGACCGTGCTGTCTTCACTCGATGCCGAGGAGATCCTCCAGCGTGTACTGGTCGAATCGACCGAGGCCCTGAATGCCGACTGGGGATGGATCGCCGAGCACGAAGACGGCTCGTGGGTGTTCCGCAACGTGCACGGCTGGCCGATCGAGATGATCGGTGTGGCGTTCCACGAAGATGAGCTCTCGCTGCCCGGTATCACCGCGCGTGAGCGTCGGGTGACCTACGCCGCCGGCATGAAAGAGCCGGACAAGGCGAAGCGTGAACTGATGGAGCGTCACGAGATCGGCGCATTCATCATGGTGCCCGTGATGGAGCGTGGCGAGGTCACGGGCGTGATGGGATTCTGCTGGGACTCGGAGTACGACATCGGCGACGCGCACCTCGAACTTGCGCGCAAACTCGAGGTGTCGCTCTCGCTCGCACTCGCCAACGCTCGCGCGTATGAGGACGAGCGCCGTGTCACGCGCTCGCTTCAGGCTGCCTTCTTCACGGCGCCGCGGGCGCTGAAAGGCATCGATCTGGGACACCTCTACCACTCGGCGTCCGGCGGTGCGCGGGTCGGCGGAGACTTCTACGACATACTGGAGCTCGATGCCGGACGCGTGGGCGTGCTGGTCGGAGACGTGAACGGCAGAGGTGCCGAGGTGGCAGCACTGACCGCGCTCGTCAAGAGCTCGATGCGTGCGCAGGCGTTGCGCCTGCCTTCGCCGGGTGCCGTGCTCGACTCCGCGAACGACATCATGGTGCACGGCGCGGACTCCGACGAGATCGCGACGGCGTTCTTCGCGCAGCTCGATCGGGCGAACGGTCACATGGCGTACTGCTCGGCGGGTCATCCTGCACCGGTGCTGTTGCGCAAAGGCGAGTCACCCACGCTTCTGGGCGGCGCGCACGCGGCGCTCGGCAATCGCAACAACGCCCGCTACGAATGCAGCCAGACGGTGCTCGACACCGGGGACCTGCTGGTGCTCTACACCGGCGGCTTGACCGAGGCGCGCGGGAGGCACGGCGACGTCTTCGGGATCGACAGAGTCCTCGACGCGGTCGCCAAGTGCGCGGACGAGCCCGCGCAGGACGTCCCGGAGTCGCTGTTCCTCTCGGCGTTCTCCTTCGCAGACGGCCATCTCGACGAAGACATAGCGATCATCGCCCTGCGCCGTACCGAGGACTATGACGGTGGGATGCAGGGCCGTCTCGAACTCTCACTCGCCGGCTGACACCTCGCCGCGACGCTCTGGCTTTGACACGCCGTGCTCGGCACCCTAGATTCATCTCAGAGACCGAGCGGCAAGGAGGGCGTCATGCACTGTCCCAACTGTGGCAAGCCGATCGCTGACGATGCTGCGTTCTGCGGTGAGTGTGGCGCACGCGTGGAGGTACAGCAGCCCGCCCCGCAGCAGCCCGCGGCACCCGCGCCGACTGAGCCGATGCCGCAGCAGCCTGCGCCCGGTGCGCCGCCCGCCTACAACGAGGCGGCCTACCAGCAGCAGTACGCTCAGCCCGGCTATCAGCAGCAACAGTACGCACAGCCGCAGCAGTACGCTCAGCCTGCGTATCCGCAGGCATATGCCACGCCCCAGCCGCCCAAGAAGAAGACCGGACTCATCATCGCCATCGTCGCCGTTGCCGGTGTCGTGGTGGTGGGAGCTGTAGTGGGAGGCATCCTCCTGCTTCGTGGCATGTCGGACAGCACACCCGATCCCTCGACGCCACCGACGAGTTCCAGCTCCGCGTCGAGCGGTGACAGCAACGATGCGAACGACACACCCGCAACGTCGCTGACCGGCTATGCCACGCCCGAAGAGGCGCTGGCCGCCGAATTCCCGTCCGACTGGGTCTTCACCCTTCAGTCGGACGAGGATGAGTGGCGGATCTACTGGGTTGGTCCTCCCAACAGCGAATACACCGATGAGGTCGTGGTCGAGTGGACGCTTGACGACACCTGGATCGTCACCGAGATGTACCCGCTTGATAGCGGTGACATGGTCTTTCCTGAGGACGAGGCGATCGGCACGGTCATGACGTTCCTCGACTTCATCATGCAGGACGAGCCGCTCGAGGCTCAGAAACTGTGCATCTCGCCCTTCAAAGAGGATCCGGCGAGCGCCAGCTACTCGAACGGTGACTTCCTCGGCTACGAGATCCTGGGCATCGAGTCCCAGGAGGATGGCACGTTCCTGGTGCACACGAGCGAGGAGTGGCGTTGGGGCACCGAAGAGTACGAGTACTACGTGGTGCCGACCGAACTCGGCTACTACATCTCAGAGATGTGGCCCTACGGTATGTAGGCTGAGCGAGCCGAGCGCCGCGACTCAGCGGTTGGAGCCGGGCCGCTCAAGTACGCGCCTGGCGTAGTCGACGCCGTATGCCGGTGCGGGATGCAGCGTTTTGCTGCTGTGCCAGTGGCGGACGTTCTCGTAGTAATCCGCCATGCCCTTAAGCGCCAGGGCGAGATACGCACGTTCCAGTTCGGGCAGGGTGCTGACGAGATGCTCCAGGTAGAGGAGCACCGAACCCTGCGCGTCCGTGTCGTCAGGATCCTCGGGCTTGGTCGCCTTGCTCTTGTACTCGCGTCTGCCGATGCGTGTCAGCCCCGCGCTGAAGACCCGCGCGTCGTCGGCCTCTTCCGAGGTGAGCGTCCATCCGTGCGCCACGTCGGGCACCTCTCCGCCTGAGGCGGCGGCCAGAGCCTCGACCGAGTCGTTGACCATATCGAACAGCTCCTCGGCAGTATCACGGAAGCTGAGGAAGAACATCATGCGCGCGTAGTACATCAGGAACTGAAGGATGGTAAGGTACCCTTCCTCCTGGCGCTCCTTGGCGGCCGTCCAGGTCTCGACCGTCCCGCTCTTGTCGGGCCCGATCGTGATGCGTGCGGTCGCGACCAGCGTTTTGGATGAGAGGGCTCCGCCGATGAACGCCATTACTACCACCCCGATCTGTATCGCTCTGGTGCCGATCCGGTGCCGGCCGGATGCGATAAAGCGTACCACCATCGCGGTGCCGCTTGCGCGTTCGAGCGGCCACGATCCACCATCTTCCGCTTGGGGACGTTTGCGCTGCGGTGGTGGGCCTGTTGTGACACAATGACTGGAGCGGTTCTATCGCCGCCGGCGCTCTGAGACACCGAGGAGTCAACGCGTGGAAGTCATGCGGTTCCATAGCCCGTATCGTCACTGGATCTCCGGTCTTCTTTCAGAGCTGGCGGTCTTCATCGGCTTCATGATGTTCGTCGGTCTGGTCGCCTATCTCGTGGCACTCGTCGGTTAGGTGTCGTCATGTGGGTGAAGCTTGATCGCCGTGACGCACGCACCATAGCCCATTACACCGGTCTGCTGATCGTCGGCGTCGGTCTCGCGATGGTCGTCCCGCTCGTCACCGCTCTCGTGCTCAAGGAATGGGATCCTGCCCTCGACTACCTCATGGGCATGGGTCTTTCGTGTGCAGCCGGTATGGCGCTCGCGCTGTCCTCGCCGCCGAACACACCGCTCAACCGTACGAACGCGCTCATCGTCACGGCCCTCGCGTGGCTCGCTGCCTCTCTGGCCGCGGCGCTGCCGCTCGCTTTCTCGGGCAACTACGGTAGCTACCTCGACGCGCTGTTCGACGCGATGTCGGGATTGACGACATCGGGTCTCACGCTGGTGCAGGATCTCGACCACCTGGCTATGTCGCACAACATGTGGCGCCACTTCACGCACCTGATCGGTGGCCAGGGAATCGTCGTCGCGGCCGTCTCCATCGCGATCGGCCTGCGTGGCGGGGCTATGTCGCTCTATATCGCTGAAGGCCGAGACGAGAAGATCCTTCCCAACGTCGTGCATACGACGCGTTTCATCTGGTTCGTCACGGCCGTCTATGTCGTGCTGGGCACGGTCGCTCTGACCGTGGTGAATCTCAATCTCGGCATGGAGACCGCCCGGTCCGGGCTGCATGCGTTCTGGGCGACGATCGCCACGTATGACACCGGTGGTTTCGGGCCGCAATCGATGAATGCGCTGTACTACCACAGCTGGGTGTTCGAGTTCATCACCGTGATCTTGATGATCGGCGGCACGCTGAACTTCAACCTGCACGCAGATGTGTGGCGCGGCGATCGCAAGGAGCTCTTCCGCAATATCGAGGCGCGGGCATGGGGAAGCAACGTCCTCATACTCGTCATCTTCTCGACCATCGGCCTCGCGGCCACCACTGCGTTCAACGGTGTGCCGGAGATACTGCGCAAGGGCGTCTACCATATCTTCTCGGCGAACACCGGCACGGGTCACCAGACGCTGTATGCCGCCCAGTGGGCGAAGGACTACGGCGGACTGGCTATGGGTGCGGTCATCCTGGCGATGGCTTTCGGCGGAATGGCCTCTTCCACCGCCGGCGGCATCAAGGCACTGCGCCTGGGACTCATCGCGAAGGGTATCGTGTGGCGCGTCCGCGAGTCACTGGCTCCGCCGAGCGCGGTCATCAAGCAGCGCTTTCACCACCTCGACGATCGTGACCTTACGGACTCACTACTCAACAGTGCGTTCATGGTCTTCATCCTCTACATGTTCAGCTACATCACGGGTGGGCTGATCGGCGCGGCGTACGGTTACCCGATCGGGGATGCGCTGTTCGAGTCCGTCTCGGCCGCCGCGAACGTCGGCCTGTCCACGGGCATCACGAACCCGGCGATGCCGGCCCTCCTCAAGATCGTCTACATCGTTCAGATGTGGGCCGGCCGGCTGGAGTTCGTCGCGCTGCTCGCGCTGTTCGCGTCGCTCGCTATCGCGCTGCGCAGGCGGCGCGCAGGGAGGCGGTCCGCGTGAGGCGCGTGTTCACATCGCTGTTGGCGATCTGCATCCTCGGACTTCTGCCGGCGACAGCTCTGGCCGCCGAGACGATCGTCGACGTGACGCCGGCGGAGATGGCGTCCGTCATCGAAGGGCTCGATGGATCGACGGTGCGCTTCTCCGGTGAGGTCGTGAGCGAAGCGCTGCGCGCCGACGAGGAGAACGTGTGGCTCAACGTCCTTGGGGACGGCGTTGCCATGGGCGTGTTCATGCCCGCGGAGTACGCCGAGAAGGTCTCGATCTTCGGTGATTACCGCCACAACGGAGACATCGTGCAGATCGTGGGTGTGTACCACGAAGCCTGCGACGAGCATGGCGGCGACATGGACGTGCATGCGACCGAGCTGACGCTCGTGAGCAGCGGAACGCCGCGCGAGCAGCCTCCGCAGGCGTGGAAGGGCGTCGTGGGCGTCCTGGGACTGTTGTTCGCGCTTCTGCAGTCGCGTCGCTTCCGCCGCATGAAGGACGAGGTCGTGACGTGAGTCGCGGGCGCACGTTCGCGAGTGACAACAACTCCGGCATCCACCCCGAGGTGCTCGCGGCGATCGCTGCGGCGAACGACGGGCACGTGCACGCGTATGGCGACGATCCCTACACCGCCGAGGCGGTCGCGCATCTGCGCCGCCATCTCGGCGAGGATGTCGTGCCCTACTTCGTGTTCAACGGCACCGGCGCGAACGTCTCGGCGATCACCTCGTTGATGCGCTCATATGAGGCGTGCATCTGCCCGGAGACCGCCCACATCAACATGGACGAATGCGGCGCCGTGGAGCGTGCGAGCGGCGGCAAGCTGCTCACCGTGGCGACGCCGGACGGCAAGCTGACGCCGGAGCTGATCGAGGGCCGCATCTGGGGCGTCGGCGAGCAGCATCACTCACAGCCGAAGGTCGTCTCCATCACGCAAGCCACTGAGTTCGGGACCGTGTACACGCCTGCCGAGATACGCGCGATCGCTGACACCACCCACGCGCACGGCATGTGGCTGCACATGGACGGCGCCCGCATCGCCAATGCCGCCGTGTCGCTCGGCTGCACCCTGCAGGAGACGACGTTCGGCGCCGGCGTGGACGTGCTGTCCTTCGGCGGGACGAAGAACGGCATCCTCATGGGCGAAGCGGTCGTCTTCGCGAACGCGGAGATGGCGCCGGACTTCCTGTACGTGCGCAAGCAGTCTACGCAGCTGGCCTCCAAGATGCGCTTCGTCGCGGCCCAGTTCAGCGCGCTGCTCTCGGGCGATCTGTGGCTGCGCAACGCGCGTCATGCCAACGAGATGGCGGCGCTTCTGGCCGAGGGCATGGGTGCGCTCGGCGGGGTCGACATCTTCCAGCAGGTCCAGGCCAACGAGATTTTCGCGCGCATTCCCGCGGAGCACGTAGCGGCGCTCCAAGCGGTCGCGGACTTCTATGTCTGGGACGAGAGCGATTCGTCGGTGCGCTGGGTCGCATCCTGGGACACGACGCGTGAGGACATCGACGCGTTCGTCTCGGCAGCGCAGAGCCTTCTGAGCGGGCAGCCGGCCGAGTGAGCGCGCTGGCGGGTGTCGGGGCCGAGTAGTACGATTGGCCGCATGTTAACGCTGGTAGATGGCTACAACGTCACCAAGTCCGATCCGGCCACGCGTGATCTCACGCTCGAAGAGCAGCGCGAGGCGCTCGTCGCCCGACTCCGTGTGCGCGGCTCGCAGCTGCTGGGCAAGGGCCGCATCGTCGTCGTTTTCGACGGCGAGGGCGGTGCGGGTGGTTCGGTGCGTACGGACGGCGGCGTCGAGGTCCGGTTCTCGCGTGAGGGCATCGCCGACGATACGGTCGTGTCACTCGTCAAGGCTACGAGCGGGCGGGTGACGGTGGTGACCTCCGATCGCGGTCTTGCCGAGAGGGTCCGGGCGCACGCGCCCGCGGGCTGCGAGGTGAAGCCGGCCGATGCTCTCTTCGAGGGCGCGCGGCCCGCGAAGCGCCGCTCCGGAGGCCGCTATCCGGCGGGCTCTGTGGGTATCCCGGCCGGTGGCAACAGCATCACCCGGGAGCTGAAGAAGATCTGGCTCGACGAAGAGGAGTGACATGCCCGGTTCAGGTGTGGTCGTCAACATCATCGCGGTACTCGCGGGCACAGCCGTCGGGCTGCTCTTCGGCAGGCTCATCTCAGAACGCTTCCGGCTGATCGCGTTCTCCGCGATCGGTATCGCCGTCGTCGTGATCGGTGCCGGCATGGCGATCGGCGGCCTGATCGATCTTGGCGAGACACACCTGGGCGACTACGCGGCTCTCGTGCTCGTCGGCTCGCTCGTCATCGGATCACTCGCCGGCGAGGGCCTGCGCATCGAGCACTGGCTCGAGCGGTTCGGGCACAAGCTGCAGCAACTCGCCTCCAAAGCGCCGCTGCTCGCACCGGGCAAGCCTGCCGAGCCGGGCGAGAAGGGCCACACGCTCGTCGAAGGGTTCGTCACCGCGAGCCTGCTCTTCTGCGTGGGCGCGATGACGGTGCTGGGCTCTCTCCAGGACGGCCTGGGCGATCCGTCGCTGCTCTACCTGAAGGCGCTGCTCGACGGCATCGCTGCTGTGGCGCTCGCGACGACGCTGGGTGCAGGCGTAGGCCTGTCGGTCATCCCGATCCTCGTCATCCAGGGCGGCATCGCGTTGGGCGCAGGTGCGCTGCAGCCCTACATCACACCCGCGGTGATCGCCGCGATCCGGGCAGTGGGAGGCGCGCTGATCCTCGCGATCGGGTTCGACCTCTCAGGCATCAAGCGGCTACCCGTGGGCAACATGCTGCCATCGATCCTCGTTGCGGCGCTGCTTGCCGCGTTGCTCGGCTAGAGGCTCTCGCGCCAGCCCCTGACCTTGAAGGCGCTGGGGCAGAGCTCGGCGAGCGTGCATGCTCCGCAGACCGGTCGCTTTGCGTCGCAGATCGCGCGCCCGTGGTCGATCAACCGGTAGGTGAGTGTGCCCCATTCCTCGCGCGGGAACAGCTTCATGAGGTCTTGCTCGATCTTCTGGGGATCCTTCTGCGCCGAGAAGCCCAGTCGCTCCGACAGGCGTTTCACATGCGTGTCCACCGCGATACCGTCGTTGATGCCGTACGCGTTGAACAGCACGATGTTGGCCGTCTTGCGGGCGACGCCGGGCAGTCTGACGAGGTCATCCATCGTGTCGGGGACCTTGCCGCCAAAATCCGTCACGATCATCCGTGCCGCGCCGATCACGTTGCGGGCCTTGTTGTGGTAGAAGCCCGTCGGCTTGATGACCTGCTCGAACTCCTCCAGGTCAGCTGCTGCGATCGCCTCGGCCGTGGGGAAGTCGGCGAACAGCTTCTTGGTCACCTTGTTGACGGTGATATCCGTCGTCTGTGCCGAGAGGATCACCGCAACGAGTAGCTGAAAGTCGCTCGCGAAATCGAGCACTATGTGCGCCCTCGGGTACGCCTCTTTGAGCCGACGATCGATCTCGGTGATGCGCTCGAGTTCCTTCATCAACGCCTCCTCACAGTGTTCGCCGTAATCGTACCCGAACGAGCGAACCGGGTGTTTCATCTCGGTTGGCGGTGAGGTCAGAAACGGGTAAGGGGCGCGAGGCATACTGAGCGCGGCTCGTCCCGATCGGGGGAGGGACGGGCGAAGAGGGACTTCGACGGAAACCCTCGGGGCGCTCGAGCGCCACTCCGTCGTCCGCACCTCACGACCTGATGGATAGGGATGAGGGGGAGATATGAAGATCAGATGTGCGCTTGCGGCCGCGATGGCTGCGGTGTTCCTGATGAGCGCGGCACCGGCATTCGCCGAGGGAACGGGAGACGATCCCGCGCTCATCGAGGACGAGCCAAGTTGGGCGACCTACATCGCCGACATCATGTATGACAGCTACGTGAGAACCCTGACGGACATCCGTTCGACAGTTAAGGAAGGCGACATCAGCACCCAGGTGATCATCGCGCCGTACAAGTACTTCTGGACGCCGAGTCATCGACAGGAACGTGACTACTGGTGCGGACCTGCGAGCGTGCAGATCGTCGACGACTACTGGGGCACACCGGCGACACAGAGCCGGATCGCGTACTACTTGGGTACCACTACGGCGGGCACCGTCTTCTCGAGAGTCGATGACGCGTTGCGCTACTTCACGGGGAGGTCCTACGCCTACCGGACCTGCACATCCACGTATGACGTGTACAACGCGATCCAGTACGGGCTGCTCAAGCGTGGTAACCCGGCGATCATCGATGTGAACATCGACGGAGGCGTCTGGGACAACTACGTCTACAGTCATCCGGGACACATCATTCCGCTGGAGGCGTTCGACTGGCGTTGGGGGACCGTGCGGCTGAACGACCCGTATGACGAGTCCTGGTGGAGAGTGGGAGGCGGGCCGACCTACGGACACCGCACGTATCCCCGCTCACAGGTGGCAGCGGGCATCATGAGCCACTGGAGGCGCGCGATCGTCTACTGAGGGGTATCGGGTGGCCGGTCGTTTGGCCGGCCACCCTCCGACAGAGAGAGGGGGAGGCGTGAAGCGTCTAGTGGGGGGCACGCTGTCGACGTTGATGCTCGCTTCGTGTCTGTGGTTGCCTGGATGTGCGACCGAGCCGGGTGAGGCCCCGGTCGAGGCGGAGCAGGAATCCGCTTCGGTGTCGCAAGTCGTCACGGTGGCGGAGACGACGCAGGCACCATTGCCGTACCGCGAGTTCGTACTGCCACCCGGGGGCACGGTAGGAGGTTATGCCGAGCGGACAGCGTGCCTGCTGGAGCCCGTCTCCGAGGACAGCGGTTCGAAGGGTATCAGGCTGCTCGATCTGGAGACAGGAGCCAACGAGCGCGTCGTGAGCGCACCGGTGAACGAGGGGGAAGGCTCCAACATCCTGAGCGCCCGGTGCTCGGACGCATGGCTTCTATGGGAGGAGACGGTGGGGGACAGCCTGGAGAGCCCACTCGACGTGCAGTGGGCCTTGTATGCGATTCCCTTTGACGGTATAGCCGCTTCCGGCGATCCGGTGGAAGTGACTGCCTCGGTCGGGTCCGCACAGTCACGACCGCTGTTCTCGGTCGTGGGGGACACCGCATACTGGATGACCAACTCGGCGGCGAATGCACGACAGGAGGGAGTGATCGACCAGGCGAGGGTATGGGCGTGCGACCTTCCCGACGGTGAACCGCGCGTCCTCTACTCGACACCCTCGGACGCCTTCACCTTCAGCGCGCAGCCAGGCGAGCTGTTGCTCACCGAGGCCATCGATCGCAACGAGGACCCCGGCAAACTCGTGGTGCTCGACCCTGAGAACGGAAGCGTGCTGAGGGAGATACCGCTCGACAACGATGGCTGGCTGTCCCACTACACGTCGTACAGCGATGAGATGTGTGCATGGTCGGTGGGCAGCGATGACGGCGTGAACGCCGGCGACTTCTTCTTCCGGGATGCCGGCGGAGAGGTCACTCTCGTGTCCAAGAGCGCCAATGACTCGGTGTTCGTCGGGGACTACCTCTTCTACGAACACAAGCCGTACGAGGCCAAAGGGACCAGCAATCGCGTTCAACACTGGAAGGTATGTGCACTCGACACAAACACGCTCGAGTACTTCGTCGTGTTCGATGAGGAGGCACGAGTATTCGGATGGGTCGCGCCCATCGGTGTGGCACCGCGGACGGACGGCTACCTCATGTACCGCAGCGTCCCGTCGTGGATAACCGAGGAGGAGCCGGGGACATGGGTGCGTGTGTACTCGATCGAGTAGCGTTGTGCGTTTGACCGTCACCCGGGCGGGGCCTACACTGTGCAGGCCCCGCACCGGTCGCCGGTTGCGGGTCTTCGTGCTGTCCGGACCCGAGAGGTGAACGTGTCACTCCTGTCTCTGATCGGCGGAGCGTTGAGTTCCGAGCCCGTGTTGCGACGTGCCGTCACTTCATTGGAGGACGGAACAGATGTCACGCTGGCCGCAGGGTCGCTCGTACGTCCGCTTGCGACCGCGCACGCATTCACAAACGATCCCAGGCCGACGCTCGTGGTCGTCCCGGGCGAAGATGCAGCCGAGCGCTTCGCGCGTCAGCTCGCGACCTACCTCCCGCATGACGCGGTCGCCCAGTTCCCCGTGCGTCGCGACATGCCCTGGGACCGGACACGACCCGACGTGACCGCGATCGGCCGGCGTGCGCGAGCGCTCTACGCACTTGACCGCGGGCGTCCTGTCGTCGTGGTAGCGTGCGCCCGAGCTCTGCTGAGAACGCTGCCGCCTCATGGCTCGCACGTGTTCGAGCCGCTCGTTCTCGAAGCGGGCGGAACGATAGACCTGGGCGAGGCGGCGGAGCGATTGGCCCGCATGGGATACGAGCGCGGCGACAAGGCCGACGAACCGGGCACATTCGCAGTGCGCGGCGGCATCCTCGACGTGTTTCCGTCGGACGGCCTGTACCCCGTTCGCGCCGAGCTGTTCGGCGATGAGATCGAGTCGCTCAGACGCTTCGTGCCGTCGACCGGTCAGGACATCGGCGACGCACCGCTCACAGAGGTGTTCGCCTGCCGCGAGATCGCACTGGGCACCCGGGCAGCGCAGGCGGCGGAACGCGCGCTCGGCAAGAAGAAGGACGACGAGCAGGCAGCAGCCGATCTGGAGCTCATCAAAGAGGGCGTGTACTTCGACGGTATCGAGGCCTACCTGCCGGTCTTCTACAAGAACCCGGGCACGCTGACGGACTTCCTGTCCGCGCGCTGTCTCGTGGTGCTGGCCGAGCCGCGCGCCATCTTCGACGACATGGCGCGCTACTACGATGAGCTCACCGCGCGAGCTACCGCCGCGGATGCGGTCATCGGCGGGCTGTTCGCGGGACCGGCACGCATCGATCTCGGTGGACGGCAGCGGCTCACCTTCCTGTCCGTGCTGCGCGCTGGAGGCGCCGTTGATGGCGAGATCTCGTCGCGTCGCCCGGATGTCGTTGGCGGTGAGGAAGCCTTCACGGGCGGACTGCGCGGCCTCATCGGCTCCGGTCACCGGATCGTGGTCACCGTCCCGGATCGCCGCCGCCGCGAACTCATCGAGGCCACGCTCACTCATGCCGGCCTCAGCACACGCCGTGCGGAGGACGATTCCGAGCTGGCCGACAGGATCGTCACGATCGTGATGGCCGACGTTCCCGCCGGCTACGTGTTGCCAAACGCCCGCCTGGCTGTCGTGAGCACCGATGACGCGTTCCCGCGCTCGGCGAAGCGGCGAGAGGCGGACGCGACCCGACTGACCTTCTCATTCAAACCCGGCGACTACGTCGTACATGCCACCCACGGCATCGCGCTGTTCAAGGAACTCGTGCGCCAGACGGTGCTCGGAGCCGAGCGCGACTACCTGCTGCTCGAGTACGCGAAAGGCGACAAGCTCTACGTCCCGGTCGAGCAGCTCGACCGCGTTACCAAGTACGTCGGCCCTGACTCCTCGGCACCGCGTCTGACCAGGCTCGATACCGCCGACTGGACGCGTGCGACCACCAAGGCGCGCAAGGCTGCGAAGAAGCTCGCGTTCGACCTCGTCGACCTGTACGCGCGCCGCGCAGCGGTGAGCGGCTACACCTTCAACGCCGACACCCCCTGGCAGATGGAGATGGAGGCGGCGTTCCCCTTCGAGGAGACCCCCGACCAGCTTGCTGCCATCGCCGACGTCAAGGCGGACATGGAATCCGAGAAGCCGATGGACCGTCTCGTGTGCGGGGACGTCGGCTATGGCAAGACCGAGGTCGCGATTCGCGCCGCCTTCAAGGCGGCCCAGGATGACAAGCAGGTACTCGTGCTGTGTCCCACCACCATTCTGGCGCAGCAGCACTTCACGACGTTCTCGGAGCGCTTCGCCGCCTTCCCGGTCCGCGTCGAGGTCCTGTCGCGCTTCCGCACGAAAGCCCAGCAGGCCGCGGCGCTCGAGGGCTTCGCGAAAGGCGAGGTCGACGTCCTCATCGGCACGCACCGCCTCCTCTCGGCGGACGTCACGCCGAAGGACCTCGGGCTCGTCATCATCGATGAGGAGCAGCGCTTCGGCGTCGAGCACAAGGAGCACATGAAGAACCTGCGCGAGCAGGTGGATGTCTTGACCCTCAGCGCGACGCCCATCCCGCGCACGCTGCAGATGGCGCTTTCCGGTGTCCGCGACATGTCGACGATCGACACGCCGCCTCCCAACCGCTTCCCGGTGCAGGTCCATGTGGGCGAGTACGACCCCGACGTCGTCAGTGGCGCGGTCCGGCGCGAACTCGAGCGCGGCGGGCAGGTGTACTTCATCTCCAACCGCGTGCATTCGATCGACGATGCCGTCGAGCGTGTGCGCAGAGCGGTGCCTGAGGCGCGCATCGGGGTGGCGCACGGTCAGCTCACCGAGCACCAGCTCGAGCGCATCATGGAGCGCTTCGCCGCGGGCGAGATCGACGTACTCGTCGCGACCACGATCGTGGAATCAGGCATCGACAACCCGCACACCAACACGCTCATCATCGAGGACTCGCAAAGGCTCGGCCTGGCGCAGCTCTACCAGCTCAAGGGCCGTGTCGGCCGCAGCCACGTGCGCGCGTACGCGTACTTCCTCTTCCCGCGGGGCACGCGCCTGACCGACCAGGCGTACGAGCGACTCACCGCGGTGCGCGAGCACACCGAACTCGGGAGCGGCATCAAGGTCGCCATGCGGGACCTTGAGATACGCGGCGCGGGAAGCATGCTCGGCGCCGAGCAGAGCGGCAACCTCTCGGCGGTCGGTTTCGACCTGTACGCGCAGATGCTCAAGGAGGCGGTTGCCGAGACACGCGGCGAGCCGCTGATCGCGCACCCCGAAGTGCGTGTCGACCTGCCGGACTCGGCGTTCCTGCCCGAGGAGTACGTGCCTGCGGTCGACGAGCGCGTTCTCGTGTATCGCAGGCTTGCGGGGGCGGCGACTCCGGACGCCGTCGAGGCGCTCGCCGCGGGTCTTGTCGAGAAGTACGGCGCCATGCCGCCTGCCGCCCGCGCGCTGGTCGGAGTGGCGCGTGCACGGGCGCTTGCCGCCGAGGTCGGCGCCACCTCGGTCACGCTCACGCGGAAGCGTGTGAACGTCGGCCCCGTCGAGCTTTCCAGCGAGCAGCGGGGCACGCTCGCTGCGGCCGGCTGCACCACCGGCGGGCGCTCCATCGTGACATCTCCACAGGAGTATCACGAGTCCGCCACAGACGCCGCCCTGCGAGTGCTAGATGCTATACTCAGCGCTGTCCGCAGCGCGGACTGATCTCTCTATATCCACGATAGGAGGCAACTACGTGAAGACCCTTTCCAGGCTTGTTGTGAGCCTGATCGTCGCGACCATGCTGATGGGCGTAACGGCTTGCTCGAGCGATGACGTCGCGCGCGTGAACGGCGAGGCCATCACGCGGGCCGAGTTCGACGCCGTCTTCGAGATGGCCAAAGCACAGAACCCCACGGCATTCACCGGCTCTGAGGACAGCACGATGATCATCGAGTACAAGAAGAGCCTCTTGGACACGCTGATCGAGAACGAGCTGATCCGTCAGGCAGCCGCAGAGGAGGGCGCTGACATCGCCGAGGAGGACATCGACGCTCAGATCGAAGCGATCATGACGAGCTTCCCCGATGAGGAGACGTTCAACACCGCGCTTGCCGAAGCGTCAATGACCATGGATGACCTACGCAGCAACGTCCGCGACCAGCTGCTGTACCAGTACCTCTACGACAAGGTCGCACCGGACATCGAGATCTCCGATGAAGACGTGGCTGCCTATTACGAGGAGAACAAGGACCTGTTCGTGACAGGCGCCGAGTCTCTGCTCAGCCACATCCTGTTCGATCTTGAGGACAAGGCTACTGCCGAGCAGGTTCTTGCCGAGATCAAGGCCGGCGGAGATTTCGCCGCGTTGGCCGAGGAGTATTCCATCGATCCCGGTAGCGCTGCCGATGGTGGCAGCCTCGGGTGGGCGTCCACCGACACCTGGGTCACCGAGTTCAAGGATGCCGCCGACGCACTTGCGGTGGGCGAGATCAGCGAGCTGGTCGAGTCGCAGTTCGGGTGGCACATCATCATGAAGGTCGATGAGACCGAAGGTGGCCAGCAGCCTCTGGAAGATGTCGCGGACTCGATCCGTAGCACGCTTCTGCAGGAGGGTCGCAGCTCGGCGTTCGCCGCATACATGGACGACTTCATGGAGAAGTCGGAGATCGAGATCCTCGACGACACGCTGAAGTCGGAAGACGAGTAGAGGCCGCCTGCTGCGGCGGGTCCGGGGGGCGAGGCAGTGGGATCGATAGCCATCGTCGGTCTTGAGTTCGATGACCGGGGCACGCTCGATGAGTCCGCGATCGAGCGGCTTCGGGACGCAGACACGGTGGTCGTCGCTTCCGGGCCGCGTGCGGCGGCACAGATAGAAGAACTCGGCATCCAGGTCCTCACCTATGAGGACCTGGGCCTTTCTGCCGACGGTCCTGCGGGCATGATCGTTGAAGCCCTTCTCGGTCTGGCCGAGAAGGGCAACGTCGCACTCGTCGCGGGAGGCTACCCCTTCGTGCAGGAGGGCGTCATCTCGGGTGTGCTTGCACGTGCCGGTGGCGGAGTCGATGTCTACCCCATAGCGTCGCCGCTCCAGGTGCTCGTGCTTGCCCTCGACATCGATCTGACAGCCGACGTCGACATCATCGACGCAGAGACGCTGCCCAACTCGTCGTTCCGGCGCGACACTCACCTTCTTGTGACCGGCGTGAGCAACGCCATCGTTGCGCGTGCGGTCGGCCTGCGGCTCCTCGAGTTCTACTCCGCCGAGCACACCGTCGTGACGGCGGGCTGGCTGGAAGGCGGCGGCTTCGATCTCGACATGATGACCGTCGACAAGCTCACGCGCATCGAGCGCGTGCATCGCGACACCGCCGTCTATGTCGCACCGTCGCGCATCGTCGCCCCTGACGGCTTCGACGAACTCGTGCGCATCATCGCCATCCTGCGCGGACCCGACGGGTGCCCCTGGGACCGCGAGCAGACGCATGCTTCGCTCGGCAAACACCTCATCGAGGAGGCGTACGAGACGCTGGCGGCTATCGAGGCGAACGACTCCGACGAGCTCGCCGACGAACTGGGGGACGTCCTCCTACAGGTGGTGCTGCACTCGCAGATCGCTGCCGAGGAAGACCGCTTCACCATCGACGACGTCACGGCGCGCATCATCAGCAAGATCCGGCGCCGGCATCCGCATATCTTCGGCAACGTTCAGGCGGATACTTCCGAGCAGGTCATGCACAACTGGGACGCCATCAAGCGCGGAGAGAAGGAGCGCGACGGCATCCTGTCCGGCGTCGCGCCTACGCTGCCCGCGCTGATGTACGCGCAGAAGATCTCGCGTCGGGCCGCGAATGCCGGCTTCGACTGGGAGGATATCGACGGTGTGTGGGCGAAGGTCCACGAGGAGATCGATGAGCTGAAAGCGACCGATGCCGGCTCGCCCGAGGCGGCTGACGAGGTCGGCGACCTGCTGTTCACCGTGGTGAACGTGGCACGCAAGCTCGGCGTGGATGCCGAGGACGCGTTGCGCCGCATGTGTACGCGTTTCGAGCGCCGGTTCGAGGACATGGAGGCAACGGTGGCCGAGAAGGGCGTCGACTTCCACGACCTCGACCTCGGCGAGATGGAAGAGCTCTGGCAGCAAGCCAAGCGCAAGCAGTCCGCCAACGGCGGCGAGTGAGAAGGGGTCCCTGAAGATGAGCTACATCACCGACATCGTGGCACGCGAGATTCTCGATTCCCGCGGCAACCCGACGGTAGAGGTCGAGGTCGCCCTCGACGACGGCTCCTGGGGCCGCGCGGCAGTGCCCTCCGGTGCCTCCACCGGTGCCTTCGAGGCAGTCGAGCTGCGTGATACCGACTCGGCGCGCTACCTCGGCAAAGGCGTGCTCACCGCAGTTGAGAACGTGAACGAGATCATCGCACCGGAACTGCTCGGCGTGGACGCGTCCGATCAGCGGGCGGTCGACGCCCTGCTGCTCGAGATCGACGGCACCCCCAACAAGGGCCGGCTGGGCGCCAATGCGATCCTCGGTGTCTCGCTGGCGGTCGCCAAGGCCGCAGCCGAGAGCTGCGAACTCACGCTGTACAGCTACATCGGCGGCGCGAACGCGCACATGCTGCCCGTTCCGATGATGAACATCCTCAACGGTGGCGCGCATGCGGACAACAACGTCGACCTGCAGGAGTTCATGGTCATGCCCGTGGGCGCCGGCAGTTTCGCCGAGGGCCTGCGGATGTGCGCCGAGATCTACCACACGCTCAAGAAGGTGCTCCACGACCGCAAGCTCGGCACCGGCGTCGGCGACGAAGGGGGCTTCGCTCCGGACCTCGGCAGCAACGAAGAGGCGCTGCAGATCATCTCGGAAGCGGTCGAGCAGGCCGGCTACACGCTCGGGGAGCAGGTCATGTTCGCGCTCGACCCGGCCTCGACCGAGTTCTACAAGGACGGCAAGTACGTACTCGCGGGCGAGGGTCGCGAGCTGACCTCCGCCGAGATGGTCGACTTCTGGGCGGACCTCGTGGAGCGCTACCCGATCATCAGCATCGAGGACGGTATGGCCGAGGAGGACTGGGACGGCTGGAAGCTCCTCACGGACCGTCTCGGCAAGAAGGTACAGCTCGTGGGCGACGACCTGTTCGTCACCAACACCGAGCGCCTGCGCCGCGGCATCGAGATGGGTGTCGCCAACTCCATCCTCATCAAGCTCAACCAGATCGGGACGCTCACCGAGACGCTCGAGGCCATCGAGATGGCCAAGCGCGCGGGCTACACGTGCGTGATCTCCCACCGCTCCGGCGAGACCGAGGACACCACGATCGCCGATATCGCGGTAGCCGTGAACGCCGGCCAGATCAAGACGGGCGCGCCTGCCCGCTCCGATCGTGTGGCGAAGTACAACCAGCTGCTCCGTATCGAGGAGGAGCTGTGGGACTCCGCAGTGTTCCCCGGGATGGACGCGTTCTACAACGTGAAGTAGTTCGGCTGGAGGGGCACCCGGTAGGGGATGCCCGGCTCAGACAGTCCTCGAAAGGGCGCCTCAGCTGAGGCGCCCTTTCTGCGGAACTCGCCGGGTCACCCCCACCGGGTGCCCCGTTGTCTGCGACTCGCATCGCGCCCCTTCGGGTAGCATGAGAAGGGACGCTATCGACGGGGAGGCTTCATGCGGCGTACGAAGATCATCGCCACCATCGGTCCGGCAACAGACAGCCCTGAGGTGCTTGCGGCGCTTGTCGAGGCGGGGCTCGATGTCGCGCGGCTGAATGCATCCCACAGCAATCGCGAGGATCTGGTCCGCCGGCTGGCGGCGGTGCGTGCCGCGGCGGCACGGGCGGATCGGCACGTCGCGGTCATGCTCGACCTGGGCGGCCCCAAGCTTCGGGTGGGGGAGATGTCGGAGGGGACGCATGTGGTCGCCGGCGAGTCGTTCGACATCGTGACCGGTGAGTGTATCGGCGACTCGCACGAGGCGTGTGTCACCTACGTGGGACTAGCTGGCGACGTGGCGCCCGGAGACCGCCTGCTGATCGATGACGGTCGCGTGCAGTTGCGTGTCGAGCATGTCGAGCCCGGACGCGTGCAGACGATCGTCGAGACGGGCGGTCCGGTGGGCAGTCACAAAGGGCTCAATGTTCCCGGGGTCCGTCTCGGCGTGAATGCGGTCACACCAGATGACGAGGACGATCTCGCATGGGCGCTGGCAGCCGGCATCGATCTGGTCGCTCAGTCTTTCGTGAGAAGTGCCGACGACATCATGCGGCTGCGCGACCTGATGAAGGGTCGTCGGATACCGATCGTTGCCAAGATCGAGAAGCATGAGGCGGTCGAGGATCTCGACGCGATCGTCTCGGCGGCCGACGCTGTGATGGTGGCCCGCGGCGATCTTGGCGTGGAGATGTCGCCCGAACAGGTGCCCGTCATCCAACGCCGCATCATCGACGTCTGCCAGTCGGCGGGCAAGCCGGTCATCATCGCGACTCAGATGCTGGAGTCGATGACGGTGGCGCCGCGTCCCACGCGAGCGGAGGCGTCCGACGTCGCCAACGCGGTATTCGACGGCGCCGACGCGCTCATGCTCTCGGGTGAGACTGCCGTCGGCAGCTACCCTGTGATCGCGCTCTCCACGATGGTTCGCATCGCGGTGACCGCCGAGGCTGACGCTGACCGGGCTTCATGGATGACGCCGGCGATCAAGGGGGAGCGTGACGTCACGGGAGCGGTCAGTGCCGCTGTATGCGAACTCGCGGCAGACCTGGATATCGCCGCCATCGTGACCGCCACCCAGTCGGGTGCGACCGCCCGTGCGGTCGCCTCACACCGGCCGCTCGTCCCTATCATCGCAATCACCCCCGATCCTTCCGTGGCCCGACAGCTGGCCATGGTGTGGGGTGTTGCACCGGTCCTTGTCGAGAGTCATGACACCATCGACGGGATGCTCGACCATGCTGTCGAAACGGTCGCTTCGCTAGGGCTTGCACGCACCGGTGACCTCATTGCACTGACTGCGGGCGTGGCGGTCAACACCCCCGGTTCTACCAACCTTATCCAGGTCCGTGTCGTATAACCGCAGCTAGAACGGTGTGACTATCTCAAGCTCAGGGTGAGCTACAGGGTTTCCTTCTCGTGGAAGCGGTGCTAGAATCGCCGAGGAGGCCGTCAGGCCCCCACGAATAGTATCGCTGGCCTTCACGTAGTACCGGACGGCACCCATGAGCGCTGCACGTCGAACGCAGAACGGGGCTTCAGCGAACGCTCGGCGCACCTCTTCCTCGAAGAAGGGGCAGTCGCGAGCGTCTTCGCGTCGCACTCCCTCCAAGAGCAGCAAGAGCAGCTCTTCCAAGCGCGTTGCCGAGCGCCGCAGCCGGCGCATGACTCTCGCGTTCCTGATCTCACTCGGCATCTTCGTCGCCGCGACATGGACGCTCTATCCCGTCCTACGCTTGCAGTACCAGCAGCAGCGCGAGGTCACCTCGCTGGAAGCTGAACTCGAGGGACTCAAGGAGCGCAACATCGAGCTCGCCGAGCAGATCGATCGCCTCAAGACCCCTGAGGGCGTGGAGGAGATCGCGCGGCAGGACCTCGGTCTCGTCAAGGACGGTGAGCAGGCCTACGTCGTCACCGGCAAGGAAGACCCCGACCTCGACCCCGAGGCCGTCAACGCCCGCACGCGGAGCACGACCGATGAAGACACGCCGCTGTGGATGAGGGTGCTCGACGTCATCTTCGGCGTGAGATGAGCGTCGACGACCAAGCGGCGCTCCGATTCCAGCTCGGCAGAGAACCCCGTGGCCGATGGCGCGTCGTTGCGCGCTGCACTCATGGCGCCCCGGTCGTGGTCGCGACGAGTCCCGTGCTTGAGGGCGGCGAGCCGTTTCCCACACTCTTCTGGCTGACGTGTCCCACCCTGTCGGCGATCGTCTCGGCGATGGAATCGGAAGGTGCCACCGACGCCTGGAGTGAGCGACTCGCGGGCGACCCGGTGCTCGCCGGGCGGATGCGGGCGGCCGACGCGCGCTACCGACAGATGCGTCGTGCCGAGGCGGACGGTGCCGACCCGTGTCATGATGTCGGTATCGCGGGACAGCGCGACCCGCTGAAGACGAAATGCCTGCATGCGCACGTCGCCGCGTACCTTGCCGGCGTGGCCGATCCCATCGGCGAGGCCGTCGTCGCGAACGCGATGTGGGAGTGCGATGACGCGCGGTGCACGAGAGGAGCAGAGGACTGATGGCGCAACCTGAACGCCTGGCGGCCATCGACATCGGTACGGTGACGGCGCGCCTGTTCGTGGCAGACGTGAGCGACGACACGGTCACCGAGGTTCTGCGCAGACAGACGATCACGCATCTCGGCGAGGGTTGGACCGCCTCCGGAGAGCTGTCGGTGCAAGCTATCGATCGCGTCGCGCGGACCGTGGGCGGGTTCGCCGCCGAGGCGCGCAGCCTTGGTGCGAGTCGTGTGGTGGCATACGCCACGTCCGCCGCCCGTGACGCCGTCAACGGCGACGAGTTCCTCTCGGCATGTGAACGGGAAGGCTTGCGACCGCACATCATCACCGGCGACCGCGAGGCCGCCCTCTCCTTCGCCGGTGCGACATACGAACTCGGCGGCGAGAACGTGCTCGTGACTGACGTGGGTGGCGGATCCACCGAGCTCGTGCTCGGCGATGTCGCTGTCGACGATGAAGGTGTGCGCACTGCATCGGTCAGCTTCGCACGCTCGATCGACGTGGGCTCGCGCCGGCTGACGGAGCTCTTCTTGCGCGCGGACCCACCGGGGCGCGCCGAGGTGGCGGAGGCCTCATCGTGGGTCGCAGAACAGCTGCGCGGCTACTTCGGGCACCTGCGCGCACGTCCGTCGCTGATGGTCTCGGTGGCGGGGACCGCTACGAGTCTGGCCGCTATCGATCTGGCGCTCGACCCCTACGACCCGCAGCGCGTGCACGGCTATGTGCTGTACGGTGGCAGACTCGCCGAGATACGCGAGGAACTCGCCGGCATGACCCTCGCGCAGCGACGCGACCTGCCGGGGCTCGAGCCCGGACGCGCGGGCGTGATCGTCGGGGGTGCGATCGTGCTCGAGACTGTCATGGCGATGGCGGGCGTGGATTCGACGCTCGTAAGCGAGCACGATATCCTCTACGGCATAGTGCTTGACCTGCACCGCGGGGGGAGAACGGCCTCCGCGTAGCAGCTATAACGGCGGTGTATCCGAATTGGTACAGGAGGGGGTCTTAAAAACCCCTGGCCTTCGGGCCGTGTGGGTTCGAATCCCACCACCGCTACCAGTGAAAACAGCACGCAGGTCACGTTCATCCAGGTATCGTGACCGGCGGTGCGTCTGCCATACTGTGAGCGGCAACCGGGGCCTGTGGAGGGAGAGCGCGAAGCACGTGTCGACCGACGACGCACATCGTCTCTACGAGGCGTTCGTGGGGCAGGACCCGGCCGAGGCTATCCGGGTCGTCGAATCCGTGCGCGCTGCCGGCGTCGCTCAAACACAGCTTTTCGATGCGCTCTACGTTCCAGCGATGGCGCTTTTGGGCGGCGCGTGGGCGAGTGGGGACATCGACGAGATCGCCTTCACGCAGGCCGCGGTGGTAGCCGAGCAGATCGGCTCGTTCGTCGTGCCTCCCGTGGCTCGCCAGGACACCGGCGTCACCGTCATCGTCGGCACGATGCACAAGGACCACCACACGGTAGGCAAGGACATCATCGCGGCGGCGCTCAAGGAATCCGGCTACCGCGTCAACGACCTCGGTCTCGATGTCCGCCCCGCCGAGTTCCTCGAGCGCATCGAGGAGACCGGGGCGCACATCATAATAGTGTGTGCCGAGATGCTCGCCGTTGCGCGCTCGGTCGTGCGTGTCCGCGAGATGCTCGTCACTGCGGGTCGTGAAGACATCGTGGTGCTCGTCGCCGGCGGCCCCTTCGACGCGGACCCGGCGCTTGCCCGTAGTGTTGGCGCCAACGGCATCGTGCACGGCGCCGAGAGCGCGCTTCGCGTGGTCGGACGGGTCGTGACCGACACGGCCGGCGGTGAGTCGGCATGACGAGCCGCTCCTCACAGGTGCTCATGGCCGAAGGACTCGCCCGCAGCGAACAGGTCGCGGCGGCGGTCGAGGCGTGCTACGAGGCGCTCGCGGTCAACGATACCGAGCCGTTCGCTCACTGCCTGCTCTCACACCTTCTGCTCGAAGGCGATTTCTACGACGAGGCCATCGCCGAGGCGACCAAGGCGATCGAACTCGACCCCGACTGCTCCCCGGCGTATCTCGCGCTCGGCCTGGCCTACGACCGCCGCGGCGGCATGTGGGACCAGTCGGTGCTCGTCTGGCACGAGCTTGCCGAGGTCGTCCCGGATCTCGTGACCGCGCACGTGCAGCTCGGCGAGGCGTTCGCCGCCGCGCAGTTCGAGGAGGAGGCGATCGACTCCTGGAAGCGTGCGCTGGAGCTGGACCCCAAAGAGCCGCGTGCTCTCTACAACCTCGCCATCGCCGCGCTCAAGCGCGAGGGCATGGCCACCGCACTTCCGGGCTTCCGTAAGGCTGGCGAGCTTGACCCGAGCCAGGACGACCTGTTCTTCGCGCTTCTCGGCGTCAAGGCCATCCCTGATCGCTCGATCGATCCGGCGAAGGTTCGCGAGGACCGCGAGAGCCGTCTCGGCGCCGCGGCGTTGGCCGCCCGGGCCGACGACCTGTTCGTCACTGCGGAGCTCGTGCGCATGGTGCTCGATGAGAACCCCGACGATCCCGACGCGCTCGCACTCGCCGGCTTCGCCTACCTCAAGCAGGAGGCGGCCAACGAGGGCATGGCGTGTGCGCTGCGAGCGATCGCGCTGAAGCCCGACCTCGCCACCGCGCTCTACACGCTCGGCGTGGTGTACAGCCGGCGCGCCGGCCTCTCCAAGCATGCTGCGCGCGTGTTCATCGCGTTCGCGAAGACGGCGTCCCAGCACGCGCTCGCACACGTGTTGCTCGCCGAGTCCCTTCTTGGCCTGCAGCGCTACGGGCAAGCGAAGAAGGCGTACCGTGTCGCCGTCCGCCTCGACCCAGCGTGCGTTCGCGCGCGCTTCGGGCTTGCCGCCGTGCACCTGACCGAAGGCTCGCACGCCGAGGCCGACTGGGAGGTGCGCCGCGCGGCGTACTACGACACCAAGCGGCAGGGACTGTTCTGGCGCCTCTACGACGAGTACGCCGAGGGAGGTGCGTCGTGACCGCGAAGAAGAAGAAAGAGCAGCCCACAGAGGCCGCCGAGCCGGTCATCGTACGCCAGGCGGACTTCCCGATCGGCATCGACGTCTATCCGCTCGACGAGGAACGCCGCGGTTGGGCCGACTGGTACGACCGCGACATCGAGCCCGAGTTCGCGACACTTGCCGAGAACCGCGTGTGGCTCGTCCGCATCTTCCTGTCGTGGAAGTACTTCGAACCGCAGGTGGGGCAGTACGACGAGGAGGCCGCCAGCCGTCTCGACGCGATCATGGACGCCGCACGCGCGCACGACCTCAAGGTGCTCCTCAGCCTGTTCGCTGACGACCGTCTGGCCGAGATGACCGACGTGCCGTGGGGCAAGCGCCGCGACCCGCGTACCGACGACTACCTCATCCAGCGCGAGATCTCGCTCGCGCAGCGCATCGTGAACCGCTATCGCACGGAACCGGTCGTGTGGGGCTGGGAGTTGGCGAACGAGGCGTTCTGCACTGGTTTCACCTCGGAGGCAGATCTCGAGCGCTGGACCGACATGATGCGCGACGCCATCCGCGAAGTAGACGGCGAGCGTCCGATCATCCTCGGCGTCGATCCCGAGACGCTGTTCCGCACCACAGGCGTGGACCCGCGCCCGGCCATCGACCTCAACGAGTACGCGGTCAGCCACGTCACCGCACCGTATCGCGTCTATGCCGCGGAAGGCCCCGTGACCTCCGGGCCCGCAACCTATCTCGACGGCTTCCTGCTCAGGGCGGCCGCTCGCGACTTGCCGGTGCTCGTCGATGGCGTCGGCGTGCACTCGCTGGACTTCTCGCATGCCGAAGAAGCGGCGGCGGTGCGCAACTCGTTGTACTCCGCACTCATGAACGGTGGCTCGGGCGTCATGGTGCGTCGCTTCCGTGATCTCGAGACCGAGAAGCGCGAACCGTACTTCCGCGATCCTTTCGAGGTGCTCGTGGGCGTTGCCGACGTCGACGGCGAAGCGAAGCCGTCGCTCGGCGAGATCAAGCGATTCGCCCGCGTTGCCGCGCGTATCGACCGGCGGCGCTACCAGCCGGCCCCGGAGCGCGTGGGCGTGCTCATCCCTGCCGAGCGCTACGAGCCGCTGCCGTCACTCGCGGGACTGTACGGTCCGCGCGCGTGCCTGCAAAGCTACATCGGCGCCAAGGAAGCGCATCTGCCTGTCGACGTGCTGCGCGAGGGCGATGAACTCGGGGCGTATCACGCGCTGTTCATCCCGTCAGCGATGAAGCTCGGCGCCGGGACCTGGCATGAACTCGCCGCTTTCGTGCAGGGCGGCGGTTCGATCGTCGTGAGCTACGGCGGCGGTGACGCCGATCCGGCGGTGCGCGAGATCTTCGGCATCGAGTTCCTCGGCGATCACGGTGTACGCCGCACGGTCTCGTGCAGGGTCGCACAGCCGGGGGTTCTCGGCGATATACGCTCCTTCGATGCGCGTCTCGAGCTGCCGCAGTTCGCGCTTCTCGGTCATGGCGGCGCCACCATCGTGGCCACCGATGCGACCGGTAGTCCGCTGCTGACGGTCAACCAGTACGGCCAGGGCAAGGCGGTCTTCATCGCGACGCCCATCGAGAGGGCGCTCGCGCAGGGCGATCCGTGGGCGGCGCCCGCGGAGGTTCGCGACCTGCTGCGCTGCGTGTACGGCGCGGTGGCACGGGCAGCAGGCGCGGGGCCGATCATCGACTGCGATACGCCCGAGGTGGAGGTCGCGCTCTTCATGGGCGAGGAGGACGATCTCGTCATCGTACTCAACCACCTGCCCGAGCCTGTCACGGCGATGCTGTCGGTCGAGCGTGTGGTGGCTACGGTCGCCGATGCTCGTGGAGGACAGCCCGCCGAGGTGGGGGGCAAGACGTTCGGGGTACCCCTCGGACCGAACGGGGCATCGGCGCTTCGCCTCGCATATACTTGATGCTGATCAGCTGGTCGATGATCGGAGCTTGCACATGATGGAACGTCACGACGCGCATATGTATCTCCTCGAGTCATGGCTCGAGTTCCACGATGCGATCAAGCAGCATCCCGAGATCAAGCGCCTGCTCTTCGACCCGGTGACCGGCCTCCCCACGACTCCGCTGCTGTTCCCGCGCATCGAGTCGCTTCTCGAAGAGCGTGGCGAGATATCCGTGCTCTGCCTCAACATCGTCAAGTACTCCAAGATCGAGGAGATCTACGGCTGGGAGGTCTTCGACGAGGTTATGCGTCAGGCCGCCATGGCGTTAGAGCACATCACCGGTGCGGAGCTGCGCGACAGCGACATCGTGGCCGAGCTGATGATCTCGGGCAACGCGTTCGTCGTTCTCCTCTCGCCGCCCCGTACGAGCGAGTTCATGGTCAGCGAGCACCTCACGAGGCTTGCGCGCCGTGTCGAGGCGCGAGTATCCGAGGCACTGCGCGAAGCCCTCGAGCCCGCTGTCTTCCTCAAGTTTGGCTGCTACGTGGGTGCGGCGACGGTTCGCCATGACCCGAAGATGCGGCTTGAGCGGATAGTGCATGAGGCCCTCGACCTGGCGCTGACACAGGCCGACTCTCGAGAGGCCGTCGATGCCGAGGCGCGTCGCAACCGCCTCCGGGACATCATAGACGCCGAGGAGATCCGCACGTTCGTGCATCCTGTGATGGACCTGCGCGACCGCACGGTCATCGGCTACGAGGCGCTCACCCGCGGTCCCGAGGGTGGCGAGTTCGAGCGTCCCGACAAGCTGTTCAAGATCGCCTACGATGCCGATCTCGTGCTCAAGCTTGAGCGGCTGTGCCGGCGCAAGGCACTCGAGGTAGCCCACGCCATGCCGAAGGACCGCTTGATGTTCATCAACATCGAGCCCGAGGCAGTCGCGGATCCCGAGCTGCGCGATGTGATGTTCTCGTCGCTGGTCAAGGAGTCCGAACTCACGCCCCAGCACATCGTGCTGGAGATCACCGAGCGTACCGCGATCACCGACTTCGCGGCGTTCCGCTCCACGCTCGAGTACCTGCGGATGCTCGGGTTCGCGGTCGCGGTGGACGACGCAGGTGCCGGCTATGGCTCGCTGCAGTGTCTCGCTGAGGTGAAACCCGAGTGGCTCAAGATCGACATATCGCTCACGCGGGGTGTCGACACCGACGAGGTGCGTCAGCAGCTCATCATGAGCCTGGTAACCTTCGCCGAGCGCATGGGTGTCAAGCTCATCGCCGAGGGCATCGAGACCGCCGAACAGCTGGCGAAGCTGCAGGAACTTGGCGTCATCTACGGCCAGGGCTTCCTCTTCACCAGGCCGGTCCCGCCGTTCCCTGCCGACGAGGACGTGCGCGGAGAGTAGCCCGCTGGCGGTCGACTCGTGGCATAATCATTCGTGTAGTGGTGCATCAGGCACCCTTATGTAGCACGCTTGCGAGTTCCGGGAGGTCAGATGAGCGACCTGGGCGAGATCAGGCTCACGCAGCTCTCCACAAAGGCGGGTTGAGCCGCCAAGTGGGGTCCGGGTGACCTGGAAGCCATACTGCAGCATCTCGCCCCCGGTGAGTCCGACGACCTGATGGCGGGATTCGAGACCTCCGATGACGCCGCGGTCTATCGTCTCGGCGATCAGGCCGTCCTTCTCACGGTCGATTTCTTCACGCCGATGGTGGACGATCCGTACGACTTCGGGCGCATCACCGCGGCCAACTCACTTTCCGACATCTACGCGATGGGCGGCCGGCCGCTCACAGCGATGAACCTGCTTGCGATGCCGTGTTCGCTACCCGCCGAGGTCACCGCGCGCGTGCTCCAGGGCGGCGCGGACAAGGTGCGCGAGGCCGGCGCCATCATCGTGGGCGGGCACACCATCGACGACAAGGAGCCCAAGTACGGGCTGTCGGTGATGGGAGTCTGCGACCCCGACAAGGTCGTGCGCAACGTGGGGGCCCGGGAGGGCGACCTGCTGGTGATGACGAAGCGGATCGGCGTGGGGATACTGAACACCGCGCTCAAGCAGGGGCTCGAGACCGAGGAGTCGCTGGCCCGTGTGATCGAGTCGATGGCGCACCTGAACAAGGCGGCCGCCGAAGCGATGGTTGAAGTCGGCGTGCATGCAGGCACCGACATCACGGGCTTCGGGCTTCTCGGCCACACGCGCGAGATGGCGCTTGGCAGCGGTCTTTCTGCCGAGATCCACCTCTCCGGCGTCAACGTTTGGCCCGGAGTCATGGAGTACGCGGCGCAGATGGTACGCCCCGGACGAACGACCGATGTGATCCGCTTCCTCGACGAGCACGTCGAGTGGGGGCCGGCGGGTCAGGACTGGAAGGGCGTGCTCGCCGACCCGCAGACGAGCGGCGGCCTGCTCATGGCGGTTTCGCCAACGAAAGCTGACGACCTACTCGGCGCGCTCGAGGAGCGCGGCGAGGAAGCGTGTGTTGTAGGGACGATGATCGCGGGCGAGCCCGGCCGGCTCGTCATTCGATGAGACGGAGGCGTAGATGAAGGTCGTGTTCGTGAACTCAGACAGGATCGGCGACGGTGATGGGCCGCTCGGCGAGAACCTGATGCGGTCGTTCCTCTACTCGCTGGCGCGCACTGAGGCCAAGCCGGATGCCCTGCTGTTCATGAACACCGGCGTGAAGCTGACCTGTGAAGGTTCCGGAGCGCTTGCGGACATCAAGCTTCTGGCCGAAGACGGCGTGGCCATCAAGTCCTGCGGCACGTGTCTGGACTACTACGGACTCACCGAGAAGCTGGCTGTTGGCGAGGTCGGCACCATGAATGGGACCGTCGAGACATTCATGGCCGCCGATGATGTCGTCAGCATCGGATGACGCTTCGCGCTGTCGCCCGGCCCGCGCTGGGCTAGAATAGCCGCATGGACACTCAAGAGCTTCTGCGCGCACTACCCAAGGTCGACCGCCTCCTCGAGCGTGAGGACGTGGCCGCGCTTGCGGCGTCGCATCCGCGGCCGCTGGTGCTCGACGCGCTCCGGGACGCCATCGACGAGACCCGCGAGGGCATCCGCCACGGGTACGTCGAGTCCGTCTCGGAAGATGATGTCGTCATGCGCGCGGCCTCGCTGCTCGCGGTCGCGGTGAAACGTTCGCTGCACCGCGTCATCAACGCCACGGGCATCGTCGTGCACACCAACCTCGGCCGCTCGCCGCTGGCGGAGAGTGCTGTCGAGGCGGTCGCCGAGGTCGCACGCGGCTACTCCACGCTTGAGTACGACGTCGAGAGCGGGGAGCGCGGCTCGCGTCACGTGCACGTCGAGGAGCTGCTCAAGCGCCTGACCGGTGCCGAGGCCGCGATGGCGGTCAACAACAACGCGGCCGCGGTGCTTCTCGGCATAGCCGGACTGGCACGCGGCAAGGAAGCCATTGTCTCGCGCGGCCAGCTCGTGGAGATCGGCGGAAGCTTCCGCATCCCCGACATCATGCGCGAGAGCGGCGCGAAGATGGTCGAGGTGGGCACCACCAACAAGACACACCTGCGCGACTACGAAGCCGCGCTCACGCCTGAGACCGGGCTGCTGCTCAAGGTGCATTCGTCCAACTACCGTGTGGTCGGCTTCACCGAGGAGGTCTCGCTGGCCGAGCTGGTCGAGTTGGGCGGGCACCACGGCGTGCCGGTCTTCGAGGACCAGGGCTCCGGTGTGCTGATCGATCTGGCGCGCTTCGGTCTGCCCGGCGAGCCCACGCTCGCTGCCGCAGTAGCCGCTGGCGCCGATATCGTCTCGGCGTCCGGCGACAAACTGCTGGGCGGTCCGCAGGCCGGCATCATCGTCGGCAAGTGGCACACCATCGAGAAGCTGAAGAAGCACCCGCTCGCACGCGCGGTGCGCCTGGACAAGATGACGCTTGCGGCGCTCGAGGTCACGTTGCGCCTCTACCTCGATGAGGCGAAGCTGTTCGCCGAGCTGCCCACGCTGCGCATGCTCACCGTCCCGGCCGCCGAGCTGGAGACGCGTGCGAACGCTCTTGCGGCAGCGATCACAGCCGCGTGCGGCGATGCGTGCGACGTCCGCACCGCTCCCGATGTCTCGCGTGCCGGTGGCGGTGCGCTGCCGATGGCCGACATCCCCACCACCGTCGTGACGCTTGAGACGAGCGGCATCAGCGTCGTCGAGCTCGAACAGCGGCTGCGTCTGGGAGAGCCCACGATCGTGGCGCGCATCAAAGACGGGCGGCTGCTGCTCGATCCGCGCACACTCACTCCTGCCGAGGAGACCGAGATTGTCGACGCGCTCGCACGGGTCTCGGCGGAGGCATAGCGTATGAGCAGCTCCCTCGTGCTCGGCACTGCCGGGCACATCGATCACGGCAAGTCTTCGCTGGTAAAGGCGCTCACCGGCACCGATCCCGACCGCCTGCCCGAGGAGAAGGAGCGTGGCGTCACCATCGAGTTGGGCTTCGCGCGCCTCGAGCTGCCCAGCGGACGCTCGATGGGCGTCGTCGACGTCCCCGGCCACGAGCGTTTCGTGCGCCAGATGGTCGCCGGCGCCACCGGCATCGATGTCGTGATGCTCGTGGTCGCTGCCGATGACGGCGTCATGCCGCAGACGCGCGAGCACCTCGCCATCATCGATCTTCTCGGCATCCCCAAGGGTGTCGTCGCGCTCACCAAGAGCGACCTGGTGGACGCAGAGTGGCTCGAACTCGTGCGTGAGGACATCGCCAAGCTGCTCATCGGCACCTCGATCGAGGGCGCGCCCATCGTGGCGGTCTCCTCGCGCACCGGCGCCGGTGTCGAGGAGCTGCGCAGCACGCTCGATGAGGTTGCCGAGGAGGCCGAGTCCCGCCACGCCGACATGATGATGCGCCTGCCGGTGGATCGCGTGTTCACCGTAGCGGGCGCCGGCACGGTGGTGACCGGGACGCTGTGGTCGGGCGTCGCGACGCCGGGCGATCAGATCGAGCTCTACCCGTCGGGCAAGACCGGCCGCATCCGCACCGTGCAGGTCCACTCGGCCACCGTGGAGAAGGCGGTGGCGGGTAACCGCGTCGCACTGAACCTTGTCGGCCTGGAGAAGGACGAGATCTCGCGCGGTGACATCGTGGCGGCACCCGACGCGCTCACCGTCACGGACCGTTTCGACGCGCTGTTCACCTACCTGGCCGGCAACGAACTCCCCTTCGAGAGCGGCACCCGCGTGCACGTGCACCACGGCACGCGCGTGGTGCTCGGACGCGTGCTGCTCATGGAGGTGGAGCGTCTTGTGCCGAGCGAATCGGGCTTCGCGCAGATCCGCCTCGAAGAGCCGCTCGCTCCGCGATACGGGGACCGCTTCATCGTGCGCTCGTACTCGCCGGTCTTCACCATCGGCGGCGGCGCCGTTCTCGATGCGCTTCCGCCGCGCCGCACACGACTGCGCACGCACGAACACGAGCTGCTCGAAGCGCTGCTCGCGCACGACCTCAGCTCTGCGGCCGTCGGTCTGCTCGAGTCGCGTGGCATCCCGATGACATCGGCGCAGGTCGCGGCGACGCTCGGCGTACAGAAGTCGCAGGTCGCCGACCAGCTCAACCAGTCCAAGCTCGAGCGCCTGAAGGTCGCCGGCGAGCTCTACTTCGTCTCCGCCGAGGCCTATGAAGGCTCTCTTGCCGCCATCGAGCGCGAGTTGCTCGCGTTCCACGAAGCGAACCCCAAAGCCACCGGTGTAGCGGCGCTTGCGCTGCGCGACAAGATCGATCGCCGCCTTGTGCCGAAGGTCTTCGACGCGTTGCTCGCCGTCGCAGTGGAGCGCGGCTTTGCGGCCGCCGACAGCGGGCAGATCCGCCATCCCAAGGCCGCGGTCTCCGCGCTTGCCGAGGAAGAGAAGGCTGTCGCCGCGCTCGGCCCGCTGCTCGAGTCGCAGGGACTCGCGCCTCAGACGGTGCCGGAGCTTGCGGCCGCCGTGGGTGTCGACGTCGGCGTCGCTCGCAAGGCGCTCGTCAAGCTCGTCGCCTCGGGAAGCATAGTGCGTCTCGGCGGTGACCTGCACTTCTCGGCGCCGGCCGTGGCCGAGGCGCGCGAGAAGATCGTCGGCTACCTGCGCGAGCACGGCGAGATCGCACCCAAGGACGCGCGCGACATCACGGGTTCCAGCCGCAAGTTCATCGTGCCGCTGCTGGAGTACTTCGACGCGCAGGGCGTCACGAAGCGCGAGGGCGATTCGCGCCGCCTGGGCAAGGCGAGTTCCTAGGGCGCTTCGATCCGAGGCAGCGTGATGGTGAAGACAGCGCCTGATCCGTCCGGACGGTTCGCCGCGGTCACAGACCCGCCGTGCAGCTCTACCAGTCGTTTCGTGATCGCCAACCCCAGCCCGCTGCCACCACCAAGCTCATCGCGCTTGCCGTGCGCCCGCCAGAAGCGGTCGAACACGCGTGGCAGGTCGGCGTCGCGGATCCCCGGTCCGTCATCAGCGACCGAGATGGACGCGCTCGCTCCTGTTGCCACCGCTCGCAGGGCGATCACACCACCGGGTGCGGTGTGCGCCACGGCGTTGCGCATCACGTTGCCGATCGCCTGGTCGAGCAGGTCCGGATCACCGAACACCCAGAGGTCGTCGGGCGCCTCACACCTGACATCGCGATCGCCGAGCGAAAGCGCGCGGCCGCGGGCCTCTTCCAGCAGCGTCGCCACCTGCAGGGGCTGACGGGTGAGCGATGCGCCGCTCTCGATGCGCGAAAGCGACAGCAGGTCCTCTACGATGCGCTCCATGCGTGACAGCTCGCGATGCATCGCCGCGACCGCAGTCTTACGGTCCTCGGCCGTCATGTGTGGATGCTCGAGCAGATCGAGATTGCCGCGCACCACCGCAAGCGGCGTCCGCAGCTCGTGTGAGGCGTCGGCCACGAAGTGGCGCTGGTCGGTGAATGCCGCCTCAAGCCGTCCGAGCATGCTGTTGACCGAGCGCACCATCGCGCCCACTTCGTCGTCGGGTCCGGCGTACTCGATCCGACCGCCGAGTGACGATTGCGTGATCTCGCCCACCGTGCGCGCTGCATCTCGCAACGGCCAGAGCGTGACGCGTGCCACCCACGCCGAGAGGGACGCGCCTATCGCGATGACGACGAGTCCGGCCAGGGCGAGCGTCCCGGCGAGTTCTGATGCGACGGCGCGCGAGTACTCGAGCGCGAGGCCCGCCTCGAACACCGCGACGGGATCTCCGCCCGCATCGAGTAGCGGCGTGTTGGCGACGCGGTATGCAGCGCCATCCACCTGCACCGTGGTGAAACCCATCGCGGGGAGGCCGGCGCCCTGTGCCTCCTCGAGGCGGATGTCTGAGTTCGAGATGATCCGCCCGTCTGCGAAGCGTACGACGAGTACGGGACGTTGATCGCCGACCGCCCTCGACCGGCTCTGGAGGTATGCACGGGCGGCTTCGGGCAGGCCGGTCGCCTCGGCAGACGCGACGGCAGCGGCGAACGCCTCGCTTTCGCGCAGGAGCTGCCGGTCGACATCGGCCTCAAGGCCGTTGCTGACAGCCAGATAGGCGGTGAGTGCGACGACGATCACGCCGACGAGCAGCGTCGCGGTGGTGGCCAGGGCGACTCTGCGAACGGCGGTAAGCCTTCTATGCTCGGACACGGTAGCCCGCTCCGCGGACGGTCTCTATGGCCGAGGGCCGATCGGGAACGTCGAGCTTGCGTCGCAGGTAGCTCACGTACACATCGACGACGTTGCTGCCCGTGTCGAAGCCGAATCCCCACACGGCATCCAGAAGCTGCTGGCGCGAGAGCACCTGTCCGGCGTGGCGCATCATGTACTCGAGCAGCGCGAACTCACGCGAGGGGAGGTCGACCTGCACTCCCTGGTGCGTGGCGACGCGCGTCTTCGTGTCGAGTGTGAGGTCGGGGGTCTGCAGCACGCGGGAGCTCGACTGGCTGTGCCTGGCTGCGGCGCGGACCCTGGCGGCGAGTTCGGCGAACGCGAACGGCTTGACGAGGTAGTCGTCCGCTCCGAGGTCGAGAAGCGCGACCTTGTCATCGGTCTCGCCGAGCGCACTCACGACGATGACCGGTGTCTCCGAATCACGTGCCCGAAGCTCTGCGAGCACGTCTCGGCCATCACCGTCGGGAAGCAGCAGATCCAGCAGGATGAGGTCGTAGGCGTGGGCGAATGCCATGCCGCGGCCGTCGGCGGCCGAGGCCGCACGCTCCACCGTGTGTCCTTCTGCGGCGAGCCCCTTGACCATGAACGAGGCGACACCGTCCTCGTCCTCGATGAGCAGGATCCTCACGCGGTTCCCTTCGACGGTCGGATGCAGGGCTCAGTCGTCAGACTCGTGTTCCGAGTCGTCATGTTCTGATGATTCCCCGTCATCAGGCTCGTCGTCGTGCTCGTCGTCGCTGTCGCGCACGTCGGGCGTAACGACCTCGCGCTCATCATCGTCATCATCGTGCTGCGCGGAAGGCTCGACAGTGGTCGTCTGCTCGGGGGACGGCAGCGGGGCGGGCATCTCGGCAGGCGCTGCTTCATCCACGATGATCAGCGGCAGGTCGGCGGCCTGCGGTCGTGAGCGCCCGGGTGCGGAGGCCGCGAACGCCACCGCTCCCACCAGCAGAAGGGCACCGGTGACGGTGACGAGCACGTTGAGTGATGTGCGGTGAACCCTCACGATCCCTCCTAGTCGTCCGGGCTGTTGGACGAGTGGCACTTCAGACACGAGTACGAGCTGTATCCGCTCGGATGGCACGACGTGCACGCGAAGCTCCTGTAGGTGTGTTCCCCTCCCGGCACGCGAGGGTGACTGAAGGTCGCGCTGCTCCACGCTTTGGACGGCGTGTGGCAGCTCGAACACGTGGTGCCGTAGTGGTTACTCGGCGCCGAATGGCAACTGGCGCAGCTCGTGGACGTCGGGTGCGTGAACGCCCAGCTCACACCGGTCTTGTGACAGCTCACACAGCTTGCCGAGGAGTGCCCGGACGGCTTCGTGTGGCAGTTGAGGCATGTCGAGGTGGAGGCCGGGTGCGTCCAGACAGCACTGCTCCATGCCTTGGACGGCGTGTGGCAGCTCGAACACGTGGTGCCGTAGTGGTTGCTCGGCGCTTTGTGACAACTGGCGCAGCTCGTTGACGTGGGGTGTACGAATCTCCAGCTCACGCCGGTCTTGTGGCAGCTCACACAGCTTGCCGAGGAGTGCCCGGACGGCTTGGTGTGGCAGTTGAGGCATGTCGAGGTGGAGGCCGGGTGCCTGAACACGGCGCTGCTCCACGCTTTGGACGGCGTATGGCAGCTCGAACACGTGGTGCCGTAGTGGCCTCTCGGCGCGGCGTGGCACGAGACACAGCTCGTGGACGCGGGATGCGTGAATCCCCAGCTGACACCGGTCTCGTGACAGGTGCTGCACGGCTGTGTGGCGTGCTGCGCGGGGGTCGTGTGGCAGTCCGTGCAGTCTGCCGAGGTGGGCGGGTGCGTGAAGACCGTGCTCGCGAAGGCGGTGCCGGGATCGTGGCAGCTGGAGCAGGCACCTTCGAAGTGCTCGGCCGGCGGGGTGTGGCAGTCGGCGCATGAGGTGCTCGTGGGGTGTGAGAATCGCCATGCCGAGTCGGTCGCGTGGCAGGTGCTGCACGTCTCGGCGGTGGTGTCGGTGTGTCCATCGGGCTGATCGTGGCATGAGGAGCAGCCGGTGGCCGCGAGGTCGTGGCAGGAGGAGCATGTCACCGCGACATGGTTCTCGAGGTTGGCAGCACCCGCGCCTACCTCGGCCACCTTCGCCGACTCCCGTGCGGCGTAGGTCTCGGGATTGAAGACTCCGGCATCGGCCAGTGCGGTCGCGGACACCGTGTGACCGATACCGTTGTGGCACGCGACGCACGCCTTGCCGGCGCGATGCGTCTCGTGGTCGAAGTCGGGAATGCCGGGGTCGATCTCGCCATCATGGCAAGCGACGCAACGGCTGTCGGGGACTTCGGCGTCGCCCGGGAAACGAGGGTCACCCGTGAGGTGTACGTAGACCTCCTGCAGCGCCACAACCTTGTGTGACACCTCGGCAGCGAGTCCCGGATCGACGTGGCATGCGACGCATTCGACCGACGCGTGCGGGCCGACGACCCATGCGTCGTAGAACGGGGTCATCTCGTGGCAGGAGTCGCAGAACTCTGGCTTGCTGGTCGCCTCGGTCGCAGCGACCATGCCGAGGACGAGCGCACCCACGACGAGTGTCATCAGGAGCGCGCTTCTCAGCTTGTGGTCTCGCATTCGTCTGAACAGGCGTCGCATGCGGTTCCGATCCCGGGGACGGCGATACGTTCTCAAGCATCGGAGAGTTGCATGAATCGGCGATGAGAGGCACATGAGAGTCCTCTCATGTGCGGTGTTCGTTTGACACCCGGGGGAGCGGTCGGGAGAATACCCCCCTGGAGGCGAATGGGTCCTGGTGGGCTCCGCGGTCTTCAAAACCGTTGTGGGGGGTGAAGAGCCTCCTGGGTGTGTTCGATTCGCACGCGCCTCCGCCATATGCTTTGAACCGCGACGATCTGCTTCGGCGGATCGTCGTTCGCTGTCACTGGTTCTCAGAAGCACGCAGACGCGCGAACCCGGTCAGGATATAGTCGCCACAGGGACATCGAACAGGGGAGATGCCGTGGCTGAGGGTTCTGCGGGATTCTGCACCGGGTGTGGGGCACCACTGGCCGCCGACAACCGGTTCTGTGTCAGGTGCGGGCGGCCGCGCACCAGTCCTGCTCCACAGACGCGCAGCGCGACGGGTGCTGCGACCGCCGCATACGGGGAGGTCACCCAGGTCGCCAGCGTCGCCTCCATGGCGGGCGGTCTCCCATGGCAAACGATTGTGGCGGGTCAGACTCCGGACCTACGTGCGATGCTCTCGCGCGCTGCCATGCCCACGGCACGGACCGTCGTGCAGCGCTCGCTGAAACGTCCCGGTCTTTCGATGGCGGCGACCACGGTGCTCGACCTGTTCGTTGCAGGCGTCTCCGGGGGCCCTGCAGCGCTTGTGGGCGCTATCCCGCGCGCACTCGGTGGCGGACTCACGTCACTACTCTCCCTGGCTACCGGTTCCAAAGGCGGTGCACTGCGCGGTCTCACCGGTGCCGTCTCGCTTCTGACCGCACTCGTGCAGGTGGTCTCACTCGGTTGGACGCTCATCGGCGGGCTAGCCGATGGCACATCGCTGCTCACGCTCGCTCCCATGGCAGTAGCTACCGCCTCGGCGCTACTCATGGCGCTCAAGACGGCTTCAGTGGCACTGAGGAGGCGGTCGTAGATGCGCACACATAGCCGCCCCCGGCTCCGTCGCACCATCGCCATCTGCATGCTCGTCTCGCTTGCGGCGATGTTCGTACTGCCGACGATCACGCTGGCGGCCGATACGCTCGTGACGAGCTACGACCTTCCCGGCTTCTGGATGCTGGGCAGTAACGACGAGGACTCGTTCTCGGCAAGCGGAGAATACGGCGAGAATGTCGATGACTGGACCGGTACAGCGGACGTTATCGTCAAGGCCATGACTCCCGAGAACCCCTACACGGGTTTGCCCGAGGAGAACTACTACACGTCTTTTGAGGACTTCGCCGCTCGTTCCGGTGGGTCCGTGACGCTCTACGGTCCCACTGACCAGGTTGCGGTCCAGGTGGACTATGTGTGGACGGGGGCACAGAAGACGACCCTTGGTGGGCTCGAAGCCTGGTCGAACATCGGTGTATTCAAGCAGTACGCCGAAAGCAACTGGTTCCAGACCGCGTATCAGTACTGGATCCCCACCGAGGACGGCGGCATCTACATATCCGCCGGGGGCACCATCGCAAGCGATGAGTCCGAAGCCAACTTCAATGGCATGGTGAATGACATCGAGGCGGTCCTCGCCTCGCTACGGTTTAACGCCGCCGGTGCAAGCGCGGGGCCGGCGACTCCGGCGGGTGGCACCTCCTCGCCCTGGCGCACCGTGACCGGCGGCATCGGCGCCGTGGCCGCCGCAGCGATCGCGATCGCTGGAGCGGCAGCGAGCGCGCGCGCCAAGAGCGGTGAGGCCGAGCCAGACCCGAACCAGCCGGTGGGTTACGTACTGCAGCTCTCGGCGAACCGACTCACCGTGAGTGAGGCACACTCGGCCACGCTCACCGCGCAGGCGTTCCGCGTCTTACCCAATGGCAGCTTCCAGCCTGCTCCGGAAGCTGCGATCACACTGAGCCCCCCGGCGGGCGTGAGCGTGGAGCCAGGCAACGCATCCGGGACACTGTCTGCGCTCGTGTGGCAGACCGGCGCGGTCGCGTTGGGTGCCGGGATCACCGTCCAGGCCGCGGCGCCGCTCGGCGTGACCTCGGCTACCGTCCCGGTCGCCGCTGCCGGCATCAGCCGCCTCGTCACGCGTTTCGAACCCGCCGGCAAACTCGAACTGCGCACGGAAGGCAATGACTCGGTGACACTCGTTGCCGCGATCGAGCTTGTGGGTGCCGATGCGATGAACCCGGCACTCGACGCTGCCTCCTTGCGTGCATCTATCACCTTCGCAGAAGACTCTGACTGGCTCGAGATCTCGGCGCCCGTCGACTACGAGGATGGTCGGGCTATCACGGTGCAGGCGTCCCGGCCGGACTCGTCGACTTTCGTGCAGCCGCCCGAGACGGCCACGGTGCGCGTGAGCGCAATGGTGGGGGACAAGCCCCTCTCGGCGGTCGTTCCTGTCACGCTCGCACGTCTGCCCAAAGTCGATGCTTCGGTGGACCAGATCTCGCTTGCCGCTGATTCAGGGCAGAGTGCCGAGATAAGCGTTTGGGTGGAAAGCGGTAGCGGGATGCAGTGGCGTTTTGACACCGAGTGGCGCGAGGGTTCGCGCCTGATCGCCACGCCCGACATCAGCTCCACGGGTGCGACGACCGCCACACTCACGCTCACCGAGAGCGCCGGCGACCGACTCGACCCGGCGCGTCCGCAGACCGCGTCCACACTCGTGGTGCTGGCAGTCACCGAGGACCTCCCGCCGCTCAAGCGTGAGATCGAGGTCATCGTCACGCAGGAGGGACTCTTCATCGACCGCACGAACGTCGATCCCTCCACGGGTGCGTTCCACCTGAAGGCCGACGGAAGCGCTACACCTGTCGACATCGATGTGCGGGTCTTCGTTCGCGACATTGCCACCAACACGATCTCGCCCGACATCGGCCTGGCGCAGCAGGTACGTCTCGAGATCGGTGGCCAGGAGGGGACCCCGGGTCACGCGGGTCTGAAGTCAGGCGGTCTTTTGACCGATGCCAAAGGTGTGCGCCCCGGCAACGTGCCGAGCGCCACCTTCCGGGTCGCGATCGAGCGGCAGCTGCCTACCGGCGGCGAAGCGTTGCCGGCCGCTCTGCGTGCCAGCGTGCCCGGTCACGATGAAGAGCACTTCAGCGCGCTCGTGCCGCTCAGAGTGCTGGGCGTCAACACCGATCCCTTCTCGGCGGCATGGCAGACCGAGCTGGATGGCTGTCGCGACGTCATCCAGTTCTATGTGCCTCACGAGTACCACGACCGTCTGTACGCACTGGTGAACGAACGTTCCCTCACGATGGGCGCCGAGGGCCTCTATCTGATGCGCATGCAGCTGTGGAGCTTCGCACACGATCAGCTCACCAAAGAAGCGCACGAGTACATGGACATGGGCTGGTGGATCCAGCAGATCGAGGACACGCTCGACTGGGTCTCGTGGTGCGGCGACATCGCCTTCGGCGTGGCAAGCGGCACCTATCTGGGAGTCGTGGGCGCGGTAGCCATCGGCATGCTCAAGCCGATGCTTGTCTCGGCCATGGAAGTCTGGCTCGCCGGTGGGTCGCTCGATGACTGGCTTGCCGCACAGACGTCCATGCTCACCGGAACCGCCGAGGGGCTCCTCACCGACCCGGATGTGCTTTCCAAGCTCACTGCCGACAAGAAGGCGATCGCCTGGGCTCTGTTCATCGCGTACTACTTCGCCAAGGAGCTCTACAACGACCCGAACCTCTCGGTCACCAACGCGATGAAGAACGTGGGCAAGCAGCTGCGCGACGAGGGACTCATCATGTTCCTCCGCCACATCGCGAACATGAAATCCGTGCGCGGGCCGGGAGCCGACGCGGGATCGACCAAGCCCGACGCGCCGACGAAGAAGCCCGACGCGCCGACGAAGAAGCCCGACGCGCCCGAAAAGAGGCCTGACGCGCCCGAGAAAAAGCCCGGCACGCCCGAGAAGAAGCCCGATGCACCCGAGAAGCTGGCGCCCAAGAAGGCCAAGGGCTCACCTGCAGAGCGCGCCGCATCGATCGCCGACGACATCGCAGCCAAGACGGCCGACGGCAAGCCTCTGGACCGGGCGACCGTCGAGCGGATCATGGTCGATCCTGATGCCATGCGCGAGCTCAAGAACACCAACCCTGAGGCCTGGAAGAAGATCAACGAGGCTCGCTCGAAGGTCTACGAGGGTCACGACGCCGAGCTGAAGGATTGGATCGAGAAGAACGTGCCCGAGGCCGAGGGCAGACGTGTCGAGATCCGGAGCGTGGGCACCATAGACGGCGTCGATCGCGACTATCGTGCCGGCTACGTGACCGAGGGTCCCGACGGGACACAGCGGTTCATCGAACTCAAGAAGGAGAAGTGGGCGGGCAAGAGCGCTGAGATCTTCGCGAAGGAAACCGGCGGACCTACCGATCCCAAGGGCGCCGCCAAGTGGGCGAAAGACCACCAGCAGCTCGCCACCGACCAGTACCACGCCGAGGCGAGCGTGGACATGGCCGACCAGGGCACTATCTACAACGAGAAGACCGGCAAGTGGGAGAAGACCCAGCTCACGCCAAACGCCGAGCTCGTCAAGCAGGGTAGGTCGACGCTGATCGATCCCGAGGGTTACGGCAAGACATACGAAACGAAGGTGGCCGAGGCCTATCACGAGGGCAATCACCTCGACGCGTACGCTCAAGCCAACAAAGCGGTGCACTCGCTGGAGTGCGTGCGTGACGGGTATGGCGCGCAGGGCTATGAGATGAAGAACCTGCCGCCCAACGTCCAGGAAGGCATGCGGGTCATCAAGGATGTCCAAGGCGGCGATATCACGCCTGCTCAAGCTGAAGCACGGCTCAAAGACCTGAAGTACGAAGGTGGCCTACCGGACTTCATGGAGAAGGTCTCCGGGCAGTTCGGCGGCTTGAAGTGGGCGAGGAAGAAGTAGCGCCCGTCGCTATGCGCGTGCTCCCTCGCGCAGCGACTCATAGACAGCGAGCGCGCGCTTGCGGGCCTCGGCATGATCGATGATCGGGCGTGGGTAGCTCTCGCCCAGGCGTACACCTGCTGCCGAGAGGACCTCGTCCGGAGCGTCCCACGGGTGGTGGACCCACTTCGCGGGCGTCTTCTCGAGCTCCGGTACCCAGCGGCGCACATACGCGCCGTCGGGGTCGAACTTGTCACCCTGGAGCACCGGGTTGAAGACGCGGAAGTATGGCGCTGCATCTGCGCCGCATCCGGCCACCCACTGCCACCCGAGCGTGTTATTCGCGAGGTCGGCGTCGATCAGGCGGTCCCAGAAGTAGCGCGCGCCGTCGAGCCAGGGGAGTAGCAGGTCCTTGGTGAGGAACGAGGCCACCAGCATCCTCACGCGGTTGTGCATCCAGCCCGTCTCGGCAAGCTGGCGCATCCCGGCATCGATCATCGGGTAGCCGGTCGTGCCTCGCTGCCACGCCTCCATGCCTTCCGCATCGCTAATCCACGGGAACGCCTGGAACTGCGGGCGCAGTGCTCGCGTCGGAGTCTCAGGGAAGTTGACGAGCAGGTGGTAGGCGAACTCGCGCCAGTACAGCTGGCGGATGAACGCGGCGGCACCGGCGGACTCGCCTCTCTCGGTCTCGACGGCGAGCGCTTCCTCGGCCGCGTGCCAGAGCTGTCGTGCGCCGATCTCGCCGAACGCCAGGTGGGGAGACAGGCGTGAGGTGCCGTCCATGTCGGGACGGTCGCGACCGTCGTCGTAGTCGCGCAGAAGGTCGTCGACGAAGCCGCCCATGCGTTTGCGGGCGGCCGTCTCCCCGGGCTGCCACCCGTCCATCTCGCCCAGATGCGGGTCGTCGCCGGGCTGCAGTATGGCGTCGGGGAGCAGCGTGTCCGGCCACTTCTCGGGCCTGCGGATGTGCCACGGCGCGGGCAGCGGTGCGGGTGGGGGACCGAGGCGCTCGGCCGCGCGCATGAAGGGTGTGAACACGCGGTACGGCTCGCCCTGCGCGCTCTTCAGGTCGTCGGGCCGCCGGAGCAGCGCTGCCTCGTGCGAGTGCACCTCGAGCCCGCCACCCTCCAGATGCGCGACCACCCGGGCCTCGACGCGTCGCAGCGCGGGGCCGTGCCGCTTCGCCAGGTGCAGCGTGGTCGCGCGTGTCTCGGCAGCGATGGCAGGCAGGATGCGCTCGGGATCGCCGACGCGGATCGTGAGCTGCGAACCGCGCGCCTGCAGCTCCGCGTCGAGCGACGCGAGTGAGCGCGCGAGCCACGATCGCGACGCGCTGCCTTGCGGCCAGTCGCCGTGCGCTTCAGGCGCGTGGATGTAGAGCGGCACGATCTCGGCATCCGATGCCACCGCGGCGAGCAGCGACGGATTGTCGGTCAGCCGCAGGTCGTTTCGGAACAGCACGATGGCACGCCGGATCATCAGGGCCCCTTCACACAGTCGCCTAAAAGGTTGTTGCCCACCTCGAGGCATCTTGTGCGGGTATCAATGACAAGAGCAGTCGGATCGAACGAGGAGGCAAGCATGGCCGAGGTGATCACTGCAAGACCTGCGGTGGGTGTGAGCGCGTGTCTTTTCGACTGCCCCGTTCGCTACAACGTGAAGCGTTTCGACGCGGTGGGCAAGCTCGGCAGGGAGCGTACCGATTTCACGTTCACGCCGGTATGCCCGGAGTGTATGGCCGGACTCGGCGTGCCGAGAGAACCCATCCACCTCACCGGTAGCGGCCAGGAGGTACTCGCCGGTACTGCGGCGGTACGGGACCGGCATGGCCGCGACGTCACCGAGCAGATCATCGCCGGGTGCGAGGCGTGCATCGGGGCGCTCGAACGTGCCGGCGCACGCGCGATCATCCTGAAGGAGGAGTCGCCCACGTGCGGGCTGTTCAAGGCGCGCATCGGCAAGAAACGGCGCGAGCAGGTGACCGGCTCCGGCGTGTTCGGCGCGATGCTTCTCGACAAGGGCTGGTTCCTCATCCCCGACAAGGCGTTCGACTCGGCGCTGTCCTGGTGGGACTGGCGCCGTCGCCTGCATGCCTGGCTGTGGCTCTCGGACCGGCCGCTTCAGACGAACGGTGAGCTGACCGACGCCTGGCACATCCTCAAGTTCATCATCCAGGAGACCGACCGGCCCTTTGCCGATGAGATGGGGCGCGCTCTGGCCGGTCTGCCCAAGCGAGCGCCGCAGGAGACGCTCGAGGCGTACCGCACGAAGATCCTGCGTGCGCTGGAGCGTCCCACCACGCGTGCACGGGCGACGCAGGCGTTGTGGAAGACCTACGCCACGTTGAAGAAGCAGGGTAGACTCGAAGGCGTGGACCTGCACGATCTCACAGTCAGGTCACCCGAGGTCCGTCGCAACGTCACGACGATCGCCGAGGAACTCACCGGTCTCGAGCGTATCGCGTTCGAGAACGACCTGCTGTTCGGGACGAGCCCCGTGCTCTACCGCGACGCGCGCCGCGTGCGCGCCCATGAGGCCGAGAAGACCCGCGACGCCGGCACGACCGGCGAGTAGAAGGAGGCAGCAATGGAAGCCCTCGAAGCGATCGTGTCGAGGCGCAGCATCCGCGCATACACCGGTGAACCCGTCGCCGACGAGCTCATCGAGGTCATCCTGCACGCCGCTATGGCTGCGCCCTCGGCGGGCAATCAGCAGCCCTGGCGCTTCATCGTGATGAAGGACCGCGCGGTCCTCGACGCCGCTGCTGAGTCCACGCCCTACGGCAAGATGCTGCGCGAGTGCGCGTTCGGCCTCGTCATCGCCGCTGACACGCGCGATCTCAAGCACGACGTGATGTGGCAGCAGGACTGCTCGGCAGCCACAGAGAACGCGCTCATCGCGATCAACGCGCTGGGCCTTGGCGCTGTCTGGCTCGGCTTCTGGCCGAAGATGGAGCGCGTCACGCCGCTCAAAGAAGCGCTCGGCATGCCCGAAGGCGTCGAACCCATGGCCGTGCTCGCGGTGGGTTATCCTGCCGAGAAGAAACCGCCGGCGGAGCGCTACGACGCCGACAAGGTGCGCTGGGACCGCTGGTCGTGAGCGAAGCACCACTCCTTGCCGCCCGCGGACTGCGGGCGGTGCGCCCCGGAGATGACGGCCCCCTCGCGGTGCTCGACGGCATCGACCTCGCGCTGCACGCCGGCGACATCGTCGAGCTCGTCGGGCCCTCGGGCGCCGGCAAGACGACGCTGCTCCTCGCCCTCGCGCGCCTGCTCCCCGGAGTCACCGGCGAGCTGGAACTCGAGGGCGTCGCAGCGCGCGAGGTCGAGCCCGCACGCTGGCGCACGCGCGTGGCGCTGCTGCCGCAGCGCTCCACGCTCGTGCCGGGCACCGTCGCCTGCAACCTGCGCCTTCCCTGGGAGCTCCATATCCGCTCGCATGACGAAGCGCCGGGCGACGGCGCCCTGCGCGATGCGCTCGGCGATGTGGGTCTCACTGGCGTGGCACTCGAACGCGACGTCAGCCGCCTCTCGGTCGGACAGGCGTCGCGCATCGCGCTGCTGCGCGTGCTGCTCTCGCGGCCCGCGGTCCTGCTGCTCGACGAGCCCGACGCCAGCCTTGACGACGCCTCGGCCGGGCAGGTCGCCCGCAAGACCGCCGCGTTCGCAGCCGACGGCGGTGCCGTGCTGCGCATCAGCCACCTGCGTGCCGACGCCTCGGCGCGTGCCCGCTACCGCCTGCTCGACGGCGCGCTGACGGAGGTGGGGTCGTGAGCGTGGACGGCGCCATCGTCATCGGGTGGGGCGAGCTCGCGCTTGCGACCGTCTTCGTGCTCGTGACGGGTGCGCTCTCGATCGCGATGAGCCTCAAGCTCGAGAAAGACCTCATCATCGCCACGGTGCGCACGTACCTGCAGCTCATGGCGCTCGGCTTCGTGCTGCGCTGGGTGTTCGACAACCAGACGTGGTGGATCGTCATCGCGCTCATGTTCGTGATGGTCACCGCCGCTGCGCGCGTGGTGCTGAAGCGTGCGCCTGACGCGCCGCCCGGCGTCTTCGGCAGCGCTGCTCTGTCCATGGCGCTCACGGCGTTCACCGTGACGTTCGCGGTGACAGCGCTCGTCGTGCGCGTGCCCACGTGGTTCGAGGCGCGCTACGTCCTGCCTATCGCCGGCATGGTGATCGGCAACTCGATGACGGGCATCGCGCTCGCGGTCGAGCGGGTCTTCTCGGACATGGAAGGCAGGCGAGAGGAGATCCTCGCGCTTACCGCTCTGGGCGCCACACCATGGGAGGCCGCACGCGCGTCGGTGCGCACCGCACTCACCGCCGGCATGATGCCCACGATCAACTCGATGGCCGCGGTTGGCATCGTCTTCATCCCCGGCATGATGACCGGCCAGATACTGGCAGGCGCCGATCCGATGGAGGCGACCAAGTACCAGATCGTGGTGATGCTCATGATCAGTGCGGCCACCGCGATAGGCGCGATCGCTTCGGTGATGCTGATGTATCGCAAGCGCTTTGATGCCGAGGGAGTCTACCTGGAGAAGGGTTTGCGTCCCGAGGGGCGTAAACCGCAGTAGGCAGCCGGCACGCTTGCCCCCATTCCCATCCCAACGTAAACTGCTTGTGCGCACCGCCCGGGCTGTGCGGGCTTTTCACGCCGCCACGGCCCCTCATAGGAGGCCCATGACCGGTTTTGAGCTCTACCTGAAGCGCAACGCCAAGAAGATCGATGCGTATCTCGCAACGTTCTTCGAAGACGGTACGCATGCGGACATGGACCGCTATCTCTACAGCCCGCTCCGGCTCTTCTCGGACAACGCCGGCAAGCGGCATCGTCCGCTCATCTGCCTACTGGCGTGCGACGCTGTGGGTGGTGATACCGCCAAGGCGATGCCTTCGGCGGCCGCCATCGAGCACTTCCACACCGCGGCGCTCATCCACGACGACATCGAGGACTCCTCGCTCACGCGCCGCGACGTCCCGTGCATGCACATCAGCGAGGGGACCGCGCTCGCCATCAACGCCGGCGACCTCGCGCTCGCGCTCGTCTGCGGCACGGTCGTCGACGATCCCGGCCTGGACGATGCCACCAAACTGCTCGTCCTGGGCGAGCTGGTTGCCATGACCACGCGCACCATCGAGGGTCAGGCGCTCGACATCGGTTGGGCGCGCGACGATCGCTTCGATCTCTCGGTCGACGACTACCTGGTGATGGCCAACCACAAGACGGCCTTCTACTCCGGCGCGGTGCCGCTCGCAGTGGGCGCCATCATCGGCGGAGGCTCCGCCGAGCAGGTCACAGCGCTGCGTGAGTTCGGCATGGCGACCGGTCTGGCGTTCCAGATCCAGGACGACGTGCTCAACATCGTCGGCAAGAAGGAGTCCACCAAGAAGGACTTCAGAAGCGACCTCACCGAGGGCAAGCGCACGCTCGTTGCGATCCACGCGCTGCAGTTCTCGGTCAAGCGCGATCGCCTGCTGGAGCTGCTCTCTTCGCGCACCACGAACTCCACCGAACTCGCCGAGATCGTCGCCATCATGGCCGAGGCGGGCTCGATCGATTACGCCAACGAGTACGCCGAGGGCCTGATCGTCTCGGCAAAGAACCGCCTCTCCGAGGCGCTGCCTCCCAGCAAGTCTCTCGACCTGCTGATGTCCATGGCGGACTTCTTCATCAAGCGCAACAGCTAGGGCCCTCGCGCGCCTTCCGGACGCGCGGTGTGGCACTCCAACGGGTATCCACTACGAAGGACTTCTTACAAGGATTGGAGCACCTCATGCGCGCAGTCTCTGTTTCTGACGGCATCTTCTGGGTCGGCGCCGTCGACTGGAACCTCCGTGACTTTCACGGCTACGAGACGCCCCGCGGCACCACCTACAACGCCTATCTCGTGCGCGGCGAGAAGATGACCGCGCTCGTCGACACGGTGAAGGCCCCGTTCGTGCCCGAGCTTCTCTCCCGCATCGCGGATGTGATGGACCCTGCCGAGATAGACCTCATCGTCGTCAACCACGTCGAGCCCGATCACAACGGCGGCCTGCCCGCCGTCATGGCCGCATGCCCCAATGCGCGCGTGGTCGCGTCCGGCTCGGGTGTGCGCGGTGTCGCCGAGTATCACGACGGCCTCGTGGTCGAAGCTGTGAGTGCTACCGACGTCATCGACCTCGGCGGCAAGACGCTGCAGTTCCTGCCCATGCCGATGGTGCACTGGCCGGACTCGATGTTCACCTACTGCGCGGAGTCACGCACCCTCATGCCCAACGACGCCTTCGGGCAGCACATGGCGTCTTCGGAGCGCTTCGCCGGCGAGGTCGGCATCGATCTCGCCCTGCATGAGCTGGGCGTCTACTACGCCAACATCCTCATGCCGCTCGGCAAGCAGGTCGCCAAGGCGGTCGAGAAGGTTGTCGCCACAGGATGGGAGATCGACGTAGTGGCGCCGTCGCACGGCGTCATCTGGCGTGGCGAGGAGTTCGGCCGCGTGCTTGAGGCGTACGGTCGCTGGAATGCCGGCGAGACGGTTGAGAAGGCCATCGTCGCCTACGCCACCATGTGGGGCTCCACCAAGGCGCTTGCCGAGTCCATCGCCGACGGTATCGCTGCCGAGGGTGTCGAGGTGCACGAGTTCGACCTCTCCGAGACCCCGATCGCACAGGTCACCTACGAGCTGCTGGAGGCACGCGCGTTCGTGCTCGGCTCACCCACGCTGCATCACGGCATGCTCTACAAGGTGAGCGGCTACCTCACCTGGCTCGAAGGCCTGCATCCCACCGGCAAGCTGGGCGCCGTCTTCGGCAGCTACGGCTGGGGCGGGGGAGCGGTCAAGCAGATCACCGAGCGCATGACGGCACTCGGTTTCGAGATGCCGTTCGACCCGTACTCCGAGAAGTTCCGGCCCACCTCCGAGGACCTCGCGGCAGCGCATGAATGGGGCCGCGAGATCGGTAGGGCGATCAATGCCGGCTAAGGTAGGATAGAGGCGTCAGCCCCCATTCGAGGAGCGTGTATGGACGTCTTTCTCCCCAAACGTTCCTTCGGCTGGGCCTGGGCCCTCGTCCTGGCGTTGTTTGTGGCGACAAGCCTGGTGATGATGCCTGTCTCGGCATACCTCGAGCCGGAAGAAGAGATACCGCTCGCCGTCTGGATCCTGGTGCTGGCCATCGATGTGCCGCTGCTCGTGCTCTTCGGCGCGATCGCGGCCTACTTCCCCAAGATGCGCTACGAGTTTGGCGTGGATGAACTCGTCTTGAGCTACGGCCCACTCCTGAAGTACCGCATCCCGTACACCGACATCAGGGATGTTCGCCAGGAGGACCTGAGCGCACAGGCGTGGTCCAGCATGCGCTGGCCGGGCCTGGCGCTCTACAAGGTGCCCTACAGCAAGCGCGGCAGCATCCGCATGTGCTCCACGCGCATGAACCGCGGCATCATCCTCATCGAGACGCCGAAGGGTCTGTACGGCGTATCTCCTGCCGAGGAGGAGCGCTTCGTGGACACCTTGCGCTCGCGGGCGCGGCTCTACGCGCACGTCTGAAGGTCGCTGGCCCTAGCGCACGTACAGGTCCGCCATGCACACGCACGGGTTCTCGCCGCACGCTGGACACGGCCCGTCGCCCGGCGTTCCCGCGTAGAAGTCTTCGAGCCTGCGTAGGCGTGCGTAGCCAAGGCGCTCCAGAACTCCTGCCAGCGCTCCGCGGTCGGCTCCTGCATGCACCCAGGCGAACGCCGCGAGCGATGCTGCGTCCTGATCGAGGCAGGACGCGCCCACCGCATCTGCAAGCAACGTAGCGATCCCCTCGCCGCGCGCGTCGGGACTCACGGCCACGAGTTCGACCATGCCCACCGGTGCTTCGAGCTCCGGCGCGTAGCTCAACTGCTCGAGGATAGTGCCCGTCGCAGCGCCGAGAAGTTCACCGTTCTTCTCGGCAAGCAGGTAGACGCCTGGTCGGGCAAGGTCGATCCCGCCCCAGAAGCCGGCTCCCATCGTGGTGTCGAAGAGTGCCACGACGTGCGGCAGGTCGGCCGGGACGATGGCGCGCACGTTCACGTCTTGCACGGGTCCCCGATCTTCGGCGGATGTCAGCATATCCAAGTGTAGCCGCTGCCATGGGCGGCGCATCCTGCTATCGTGAAATCACCGCAGGCCTGGGCAAGAGGAGACTCAGATGGACAACATGGGCTATGGGATGCCACAGCAGCCGATGCCGGTTCGCAACGATCCGCAGTACATCGCCTATCTCGAGCAGCGGATCATGGCGCTTGAGGCGCGTCTTCCCCGGACGAACATAGTGAGCCCCAAGTTCTGGACACGCGCCTGGGCCATCTACGGTCACCTGCTGGCGCTCAGCATGGTCGTCGGCGCGATCGTCGGTACGATCATGCTCATCATCTCGCTCATCGGCGGCGCCGCGTTTGTCAGCAGCATCAACCAGTCCGGCGGCTTCTAGCAGGCGCGAGTCCTACCTGCGTTTCCGCTCGTCGGTGATGAGAGGCACATCGCCGCTGCGTACCTTGCCGCGGTAGAGGTCCTCGCCGAAGCGCTCGAACGCCGGCACGGTCACGAGCCCGTCCACGCGGCTGGCGATGCGCCCCAGCAGCTCGTCTTGCGTGAGTTCGGCGTCACTTGCGAGCATCACGATGTTGCGTGTGTTGTCTCGGCTGTCTTCCGCGATGCCGAGAGGGAAGACCCACACGTTGCGCCACACGTTGGCGGCTGTGCGGTGCAGACTGCGGAAAGCCTTGCTGAACGGGCCGTAGACCGCGCCGATGACGTTGTAGGCGATCACGCCGCCCGGCGACATGCGGTCGTGGCATTCGCGGAGGAACTCCTCGGTCAGCAATCGGCGTGGGACGAAATCGTCGTCGAACGCGTCGATCACGACGATGTCGTAGGTGTGCGGCGTCATCAGCAGGAAGTCACGGCCGTCGGCCACCGTCACGGTGAGGCGCTCGTCGTCGGGCAGCGCGAAGAACTCGCGCGCGATCGCCACGACCTCGGAGTCGAGTTCCACGGCGTCGATGCGCATGTCGGGGTAGTCGCGCCACATGCGCTTTACGAGCGATCCGCCGCCCAGCCCGATCACGAGCGCGCGCCGCGCATCCGGCTTCACCGCCAGCGTCAGATGCAGGTAGCCGACGTACTCGATCGTCGTCTCGAACGGGTCCGCGATCAGCATGGTGGACTGCTGGTTGCGCTCGAACTTCAGCAGGCGCACGCCATCGTTGTCGGTGACGCACAGGCGGTGGTATGTGGACTGGTATTCGTACACGGCGGCCTTCCGGCGGGGTGCGTTCCGCCGAGAGTATACGTGGTTGCAGCACGATTCCTAGTCGAAGAAGTCGTACTCGTCCATCTCGCTGGGCGTCATGCTTCGGGTGTTGAGGACTCGCCAGTCGCCGTTCTCCCGGTACATCTCGATGTAGAACCCGAAGATGGGACGGGGCTCCTCGTCCGGTTCGTCGATCTCCCAGAGCACGGTGATGATGTCGGAATCCGGGTCATCGCGTAGGAAGTAGTAGCGGAAGATGACGGGCTCGCCGGTCTGAGGGTTCTCGCGTTCCATGTCGAGTACGTACTGGTCGCCGTCCCAGCGGCCGCCGACTTCTTTGGCGTAGACCAGGGGGTTGTCCTCATCCTGGTTGTCGATGAAGTCCTGCATCTCCTTCGCCTCGTTCTCCGAGGCCATGCTCATCGCGTCGTCCCAGCGGCCCTCGTAGACCGCGGACTGGTACTCTGCCGCAGCCTCGATGGCGGGATTCCCGCCGCCGCCCCCGATGAGCATGAAGGCGCCTACAACGATGCCCGCGATGATCAGAAGTCCGGCCACGATGCCCACCGCGATGAAGAGGCCTCGCTTCGAGCGCTTTGGCTTGGTCACGCTGGCCTCTGCGACCGCTACGGCAGCCGGCGCGGGTTGTGGAACATCTTCCGGCGACGGTATCCGCGTCTCAGGGGCCGGGGCCGGCATCGCCGACAAGGGCACCGGCTCCGGGGCCACGGGCTCCGGTTCCGGCTCTACCGCCACAGGTGTGGGCTCGGGAATGACGGGCTCCGGCTCCGGCTCTGCGACCACCGGCGCTTCGACCACCGCATCGGGATCAGCATCGTAGATGTCGCTGATCGACTCCACACCGTGCCCTGCCGGACAGGTGCCGTTCTCGTAGAGCCAGACGTTCTGACCGCACTTGCTGCAGTAGCCTGCCTTGGCCATGCCCCTCGCCTCCCAAATAGCCTCCCTTCCTCACAATGTCCCACGGGGGGCAGGGAGGGTCAAATCAGCGCACGCTCGGGTTCGACGCGCGCCGGGTCCGCCAACAACCGCTAGACTTGGGGCAGTGTCCCGGCGGACGTCGCGCGGGACGCACACTCACCGCCTACGATGAGGTCACCGATGCTCACAGTCGTCATCCCCTGCAGGCAGGACGCGCGTGCCATCGGCACCGTGCGTGCGCTGCACGAATGGGGTGCTGGCCGAGCCGAGCCGGTGGAGATCATCGTGTGCGGAGAGGCTCCCGCCGGGGTGACTTTTGAGCACGCGAGGTTCTTCGATGTCGTGCCTGCACTCAAGGGCGAGTGCGTCAGGACCGGCGTGCTGGCAGCAGCCGGCGAGCGCATCGTGGTCTGCGATGCCGATCTTCCGGTGAGCACTGCCGACATCGAGCGGCTTGTCTCGGCGCTCGATGAAAGCGACTTCGCGCTCGGGCGGCGTCACGAGCGGGGTGTGCCTCGCGAGAAGCGCAGGCCGCTGGGGCGTCGGATCGTCAGCGCCGTCTTCCGTCGCTTCGCCATCCGGCTGTTCGGGCTGCAGCCGGACGCCGACCCCCAGTGCGGGGTGAAGGCGTTCCGGGCCGAGGCGGCACAGCAGCTGTTCGCCGAGCAGACAACTCCCGGGCTTGCCTACGACCTCGAGGTTCTCCTCAAGGCGCGGGCGCTCGACCTCAAGATCGCTCACGTCCCGGTGCAGTGGCTGCACGAGGGCGAGGGCAGCACCGTCTCCGTCTGGAAGGATGCTCCCGGCATGATCGCCGAGACGTTCCGGCTTCGCGGCCGGTATCGCGAGGAGACGCAGCCGCGCCGTGCCGTGCGCATCGCCATCCTCGCTGCGCTGTTCCTGCTCGCGGCGCTGACGACGCGGCTTCTGCTCTCGGGCTGGTCGATCGATCCCGACACCTTCTTCCACATCGCGAGCGGGCGCTGGATCGTCACCAACCGCGCGATCCCCACCACCGACGTCCTGTCCTGGTACGGCCAGACGCATCCCACACACTGGCTGCCGCACGAGTGGCTCTTCGACGCGGGCATCTACGCTGTGTGGAAGGCGCTCGGCTTCCAGGGAGTCTTCGCGCTCACTTCCGTGCTCGTCGGCGTGGCGATCCTGTGCATGCGCCGCCTTGCCGAGCTCAAGGGCGCGAGCTGGCTCGCCTCGCTCGGCCTCGCCGTAGTGGCGCTGGTCGGCATGACGCGCTTCGTCAGCCCCCGGCCGGGCGTGGTCACCTTCGTATTGCTGCCGCTCATCGCGATCCTGCTCGAGAAGGAGCGCTGGATCCCGGCGCTGCTGCTCTTCGTCCTGGGGATGAACCTGCACGGCGGGACCTACCCGATGTATCTGCTGGTGATCTTGTACTACGCGCCGAGAAAGCCGTGGATGCTGCTCGTCGCGAGCGCGCTTACACTCGCGCAACCGCTGATGTTCGACCTGCTCAAGTACCCGTTCTTCACCCTGAGCCCGCTCGCCGACTACATCCAGGAGTTCCAGCCCACGCAGCTGGGGAGTGACTACCTCTTCCTCGGCGTGCTCGTCGTCTCGTGGTTCTTGCTCGACCGCGAGAAGGTGCGGATGCGAGACCTTGTCGCCGCCGCGGCGCTCATCGCGCTCTCGCTCTCTGCGGTGCGGACGCAGGCGTACTTCTATCTGCTCGGCCTGCCGCTGCTCGCCCCAGCGTTCCGTCTGCCGAGACGATCCCGCACCCGTGCCACCGACCCGCTGCTCGAGATGGGGGAGGCCGCCCGCCCGGCACCCAACCCGAACGCGCGCAACACCGCGGTCCTGGTGGCGCTGCTCGTGGCCGCCCTCGTGGTGGCGACGCAGATCCCGCGGGGCGAGATCGACGTGGACCGCGGCTACCCGGCCGGTGCGCTCGCCTACGTCCAGGCCGAGGGGATCACGCGCTTCTGGAACGAGTGGAATGACGGCGGCTACATCATGTTCAAAGGCGTCGCACCGTTCGTCGATGGCCGGCTGGACCCGTTCGACTCGTTCTTCAACCCGGGGACCACGGTCGCGCTCGAGTATATGGAGACCTACCGCCGGGACAACGACATCCGCCCCTTCCTGAGCAAGTACGAGGTGGAGTACTTGATCGTCCATCGCAGCACCGGGCTCTACCAGGTCCTCGTGCAGTCGCGCGATTTCGAGCTGCTCTACGAGGACTCCACCGCAAGCGTGTTCTGCTTCGCCCCGACCGGCTCTTGAGCTTCGATCCGCACCCATCAAAGGAGGCACCCGTGCAGCTGCGCCCGCACCACATAGGCATCATCGTCAGTGACCTTGCGCGATCCGTCTCGTTCTATGAAGCGCTCGGCTTCAAGCCGACGCTCGTGATCCCCAGCGAAGACGGGTCGCGCACCATCACGTTCATGCAGCTTGGCGAGATGCAGGTGGAGCTCTTCTGGTACGCCGAGACCCCCAGCCGCATCGAACGCGGCGAGAAGGCTCTCGGCTTCGTGCACTTCGCGCTGCAGACCGACGACGTGGCAGCCGACCTGGCCGAACTCAAGGCGCAAGGCCTCATCCCCGATGACATCACCCCCCTGGACGTGCCGCCCCGCTTCAAGCTGGCGTTCATCCTCGATCCCGACGGCGTCGAGATCGAACTCATGCAGGAGGCCTGAGCCGTGTCCACGACCTACCGCTTCCTCATCGTAGACGTCTTCACTGACACGCCGTTTTCCGGCAACCAGCTGGCGGTGTTCACCAACGCCACCGGCATGACCGACGCGCAGATGCAGGCCCTGGCGCGTGAGATGAACTTCTCCGAGACCACCTTCGTGCTTCCCGCGGAAGGGGAGGGCGACGTGCGCATGCGCATCTTCACCCCCGCGCGCGAGTTGCCCTTCGCCGGGCATCCCACGCTGGGCACCGCGTTCGCCATCGCCGGGCCGCTGCAGTCCACGTTGCTGCGTCTCGAGACCGGCATGGGTGTGGTGCCGGTGCTGCTGGAGCGTGAAGGCGCCAAGATCGTCTTCGGCAGCATGCAGCAGCCGGTCCCCACGGTGCGTCCGTTCGACGATACCGACGAGCTGCTGGCCGGCCTGGGCGTCAGCGCTTCCAGGCTCCCGGTGGAGGTCTACGACAACGGCGTGCGCCACATCTACGTGATGCTCGAGTCCTTCGCGCAGGTGGCCGGGCTGAGCCCCGACTTCGCGCGCCTGGAAGCGGTGGCCGGCGAGATGGGCGTCAACTGCTTCGCGATGGAGGACGGCCGCGTGAAGACGCGCATGTTCTTCACCGACATCGGGATGGGCGAGGACGCCGCCACGGGTTCGGCGGCCGGTCCGTTGGCGGTGCACCTGGCGCGCCACGGCCTGCTGGAGTGGGGCGCCGAGGTGGTCATCTCGCAGGGCGCCGAGATAGGCCGTCCCAGCACGCTGTACGCACGTGCCGACGGTTCCGCCGAGAAGATCGACGGCGTCAGCGTGGGCGGATGCGCTGTGGTCGTAGCGAAGGGCGAGTTCCAGGTGTAGGGTGGAGCAGGGAGATTCTGCAAGGGGCGGAGCAAGTGCGCGCGTATGCAGACTGCAGAAGGTGCGCGGATGTGGCGTATCGGGACTGCAGATGGCGGGTTTAGACGCACAACGGGGGCTCTGTGATGTTCATCTCCGATAGGCTTGTTGAGTTCGTCGCGTCCAGCACGCTGCCTCCGTGGGCCGTACTGGAGGAGCTGCCCTTGGGGGAGGAGCACCCCCTCGCCATCGATCTTGCGGCGGCAATGGACTCCGTTGACAGCGAGCTTCGCGATGAGTGGCTAAGCGACCGGTCATCCAGAATGTTGTACTCGGATCCTCCCACAGTGGATGACCTCGTCCGTCTCCGTCGCAACATAGTCGCCGACACCGCATCTCGCTTGGCGTACGAAGCGCGAGCCCGCGCGCTTACGGGACTGGGAGAGCCTGCACCGGCGCGGCCCTACGGGCACCCGAGTCTAGAGGGTGTAACTCCGGACGAGCACGGCCTCGTCCCACTGGCATCGTTTGACAGGAATCCACGTCAGGTTCAGCGAGCGGACTACGTCTTCCAGATCGCGCCTACCCTTGCGGCACCCAATTCGTCGTACTGGCTAGCGCAGTTGCTGCTCGCTATGGCAATGGAGTACTCGATTCGCGTGCGTCTGGATCCGTTCATGGTTAGCCATGTCTCGGAGTACTCGGCGATGTGCTACGCGATGCGGGTCTATGGGCGACCGCTTGACTGGGAGAGACTCGCACGCTTGCGGGAGCCGGAACACGCGGAGTGGATTCCTGATGATCTGAAGCCAGACCGCGATGTCCACTCCACACAAATGGTCTGGGACCCTCGTGACGATGGCGTTCATTTCCGGTGTGAGGAGATTCCAATGGATGCGCATGAGCGCCCAGGTAGATACGCGCATGCCATCTACGACCGTGAGAATCGGGACTTCGTACATGCTGATGGTGGCATCCGTTTCTACACTCCGGAGGAACTAGCCGTTCGGCAAGAGCAGCACGTGCGCAACGCCGGGAAGGCTGGCGTGAGGGTCAAGTTGTTCTCATTCGATGAGCCTTTGCCGCGTGATGCCTGGTCCAACGTGATGGCCGGTCTGTATGTTTGGAATGAAGACATCCGCGAGTACGTCACCGGCCAGCGAATGCCTGACGTCTAGCCAGCGCATCCAGCAGACGCGGCAAGCGATAGACTGATGGAAGAAGATGGGCGCGCTGCTGATGCGCTCATACGTTAGTCGGACTGAGATGAGGGGGAGATCACTTGTTCCTGGCGATTGTCCAGACGCTCGCCACCATTGCGGCGCTAGCGGCAGCCGTGGCCACCTTCCTAACCGTGCGTGAGATGAAGGCTCAGCGTGAGGACGCCCTTCTGATTGAGTTCACGCTCGGTCTTACGGATGCCCTCGTCTTCACTGATGGCGACGGTGGACTGCTTGGTGACTACCGCTGGGTGAGCAATCTGCGGGGTGATCAGTTCGAGGGATTGGCTCTCGCAAATGTCGGTCCGTCGCCTGCCAAGGCCGTGCGGATTCACTGGCAGGTTGACTATCCAGCCGCCATCGCTCGGCTGAACGACGATCTCGCCGAGCCGGATGATCCAGACCAAGAGGTCCGTCTGTCGCTTGCCACCGATGGCGCGATTTCGGTTGCCGTCGGAGGCTCGGAGGACCAGCGCTGGTTGGATATCCCGGAAGTCCAGTGGGCTCCGTACGTGCTTCCATACGCAATCTCCAAGGAGGAGATCGCTGTGCCGATTCCGTTTCGAGTCCGCCGCCTTTGCGAACTTGCATACGAAGCGTGGATTCGGGATGGACTCGGAGACCGCCACCTGCTTCACACACTTCTCACAATCGACTTTGAGGACCTTCAATCTCAGCAGCAGTCACGATCGTTCAGTCTGGAGTTCCGTTCCTTTGAGCCGGCGTTCGAGTCGGACACGGAGGCATTCGGCGTCGTGGTCGGCGAGCCGGACGTGCTCCAGATGTACGGTCTCCGCTAGGACGTGCCGGCTAACAAGCGCATCCAGCAGACAGCCAGAAGCGATAGAGTGAAGAGAGGCGCATGAGCCGCAGCCGATGCGCAAACACGTTGGACACACCGTACGATGTGTCGCGATCGAGTGATACGCTTCTGCACAAGTAGCAGAGAGTGCTTGGGGGCAACATGAGGAAGCCAAGTAGAGCTGAGTTCACACCCCTGGACTTCGAGGAGTGGAGAGCCGGTGGCACGCTGGCGCTGTCGCCGAAGTTCCAGAGAAGGAAGGTGTGGACCAGCGGAGCCAGATCGTTCTTCATTGACAGCTTGCTGCGTGGGATGCCTGTGCCGCCCATATACGTTCGCCAAACCCAATCCCCCGAGCGTGACCGCATCATTCGCGAAGTCGTTGATGGCCAGCAAAGAATCTCCGCCGTGCTCGACTACATCGCCGGGAAGTATCGTCTGAGCCGGACGCTCAACGCCCATTGGGCTGGCCAGTCGTACGGGGATCTGCCGCAGGCGGAACAGGACCTCGTCAGCACCTACGCGTTCTCAGTAGAAGTGTTCCACGGGATATCAGATCTCGATGTACTGGAGATCTTCTCCAGACTGAACACCTACAGCGTCTCACTCAACAACCAGGAACTGCGAAACGGAAAGTACTTCGGGTTCTTCAAGCAATCGGTCTATGGTTTGGCGTACGAGCACCTCGAATTCTGGCGACGCCACCGCATATTCACGGAGCAGAGCATCGCCAGGATGTTGGAGGCCGAATTCGTCAGCGAGGCCATCATCGCCTTCATGGATGGCATGCAGGACAAGAAGAAGTCGATTGAATCCTACTATGCGGACTACGACCAGACATTCGACCTCAGGGCTGAGTTCGAGAAGCGATTCCGCACAGTGGTCGACACGATTGACGATGCGCTTGGGGACGAACTCAAGGACAGTAGTTTCCGTCGCCCACCGTTGCTCTACACCTTGTTCTGCGTTGTCTACCATCGACGCTACGGACTGCCCGGCCAAAGGGTGCAGACTCCACAGAAGCGCTTGACCGTCAACGAGAGGCTTGCGCTTCGCGAAGCGGTCGAACTCCTCTCGGAGTCCATCGAGCTCGGCCGCGCGGAGCAACCGCTACCGGCCAAACACACTGTATTTGTCGGGGCCTGCCTACGCCAGACCGACAACATCAAGCCCAGACAGATTCGGTTTGACACGCTATACAAGACCGCATTCGGGTAGTAAGCATGCCTCGTACGATGCCTCCATTGGCCGCCTCGCTCCAACAGCAGCTCGCGCAGGCCCTCCAACTCGCGGAGGTTGGTGAGGTTGCACGGGTCGAGGCTCTCGCTGGCAGCCAGACCAAACGTGACCTACACGTCTCTCGGCTGGAGTATATCTACGAGCTTGCGTATCTTCGCATGTTCTATGCTTGGGAAGCCTTCCTTGAACAGGCGTTCACTCGATACATGTGTGGCTACCTATCGCCTGTGGGAGCGACGACGTTCAAACCTGGCGTGACGCCAGCAGCTACGCTTGCCGCAGCCAACATAACAATGCTGGGCGGAAACTCCTACGTTCTCTGGCACAATCCTAACGGCGTCATAACTCGATCGCAGAAGTACTTTGCCTCCTGCCCGATTGAGGCGGTGTTCCAGTCGAACCTGCCCAGACTCGAACACCTGGCGGCCACAAGACATCGCATTGTCCACGCTCAAGACGACGCTAGAAACCGGTTCGACTTGGCGAGCATGGCAATCGCTGGGCGCCGCTACCATGGGAGTCGCGTCGGGGCATTCTTGAGAGACACCGTCCCGAACAGCCAGCCTCCCACCCGATGGGTTGAGCAACTCGCCACGGAACTTGGGGGCATGGCTGGCCAGATCGCGTAGCCCCCAGACGGCTGTCCGACCCGCGCTTCCAGCAGACGCCGCACCTCGCGTGCTACGCTCGGCCCGACAGCCACACCCTGGCGCGGCGCAGCTGAAGCGCAAACACGTTAGACCCATCGACTCCGTTGGCAGAATGAAGGATGCAGATGAAGCCTTTCATTGTCGAGACAACGTTCGATACCTATGAGCTGTCTGAAGTGCTCGGCGAAGGTGGGGCCGGTCGAGTGTATGGCGGGCTACGCTCCGATGGTGTTGAAGTTGCCGTGAAGGTTCTATCTCCAGACAAGTCTGGAAAAGACAAGCGACGCCGTTTCAAGAATGAAATTGGATTCCTGTCAAAGACGGCGCATCCGAATATCGTGGCGGTGTTGGACCATGGGATTGGGCAGGAGAAACCAGCGGATGGGGCCTTCTACGTCATGCGACGATACACCGGCAGCCTGCGCAGTCTGTTGAAGCACGGTATCGAACCAGATGAGGTGCTTAGACTCTTCGGCCAGATCCTTGACGGAGTAGAGGCAGCCCATCTCTACGGGGTTGTTCACCGCGACCTGAAGCCGGAGAACCTCCTTTATGAAGAGAAGGACTCGAGCCTTGCTGTCGCTGACTTTGGCACCGCTCGCTTTCTGCAAGAGGATCTTCAGGCAACTGTCGTTGAGACATCAACAAATCAGAGACTTGCCAACTTCACGTACGCTGCGCCAGAGCAACGTGCACTTGGCAAAGAGTGCGCTCAGTCTGCAGACATCTTCGCGCTAGGACTCATGCTGAATGAGATGTACACGGGAGCAGTTCCTCAGGGTACTGACTACGAACGCATCGAATCGTACTCACGGGAACATGCATATCTTGACGACATCGTGGCTGAGATGATCAGGCAGACTCCCGACAAACGTCCGCAATCCGTGCGTGCGGTCAAGTTGCTGCTGCATCGCAATGGAGCTGAGGCTGCTGCACTTCAGCGAATAAGCGCGATGGATGGGACTGTCATCGCCGAGGACGACATCGATAATCCGCTTGCGTTCGAAGCTCCACAAGTTGTCGACTTCGACTGGGACGGAAGACGACTGACTCTCAAGCTGGACCGCGAAGTCAACCCAGAGTGGCTTCAAGCACTGTGCAACATGGGCGCAACGCACCTCACGAGCGCCCCGCCAGAACGCTGGGGCTTCAGGGGCAACGAGGCGTCTATTGATGCCAGTGCGGGCCAATTGCAGCAGTTGGTCGACCTCTTTAAGCAGTGGCTCCCCGAAGCGACCAGAGCGCTTCACCGGAATCTGAAAGCCGCTGCGGCCCGTGATGCAAAGGATCGACAGCAGAGACTCACCGCGGAGCGAGAAGCCGAAGAGCGGCGGCTTCAGGTGATGAAGAACCTCCGCATCTGATCGAGGAAGTTCTGCACTAGCTGAGGGTCTAACCAGCGCATCCAACAGGCGCGACAAGCGATAGGCTGAACGGTGGCGGTAGGGTGCACCACCTTGGCGCTCATACGCTAGACTCACTCCACCATCCTCTCTCAACCCGAAAGCAGCGCATGCCCACCGACGACTTCGCATCCCCAGCCACCGCCCCCGGCAGCCATTCCGCCCTCCCGCTCGTGGCTGCGCTGGCGGTCATGGTCGTCTGGGGAGGGACGCCGCTGTTCTCGAAGCTCGCGGTCACCCAGATCGACCCGCTGCTCGTCGGCATCCTTCGCACGGTGATCGCCGGTGTGCTCACGCTACCTATCGTGCTGGTCGGCCGCCATGCCTTGCCCGCCGACAAGCGCGGCAGGCAGCTTCTCGCGTTCTCCGGTATCGCGGCGTTCGTCATCTTCCCGGTCCTGTTCACGGTGGGGCAATACGCCACCTCGGCGCTTCACGGCGCACTGGTGCTGGCCACGCTGCCTGTCTTCACGAGCCTGTTCGGCACCATCGTTGAGAGGCGCCGGATCTCTCGCGGGTGGCTGGTGGGCTGCATCATCGCGCTGGCGAGCGAGACGGTCGTCATCGTCTGGCGTACCGCTGGGTCCGCGACCGGCTCCAGTCTTGAGGGCGACGTCATCGTTCTCGTCTCGGCGGTGGTATGCGCCATGGGCTACGTCGCCGGTGCCCGACTCTCCCAGCGCGGGTACTCCGCTCTGCCCACCACGCTGTGGGGTGTGACGTTCTCGGCGGTCGCGCTTGTGCCGCTCATGGTGTGGAGGCTCGCGAACCTGGGTCTGCCGCATGCCGGGGCGGTCGCATGGGGTTCGGTGCTGGTGCTCGCCGTTCTCACCTCGGTCCTCGGCTACATCGTGTGGTACTGGGCGCTCGCCAAGGGCGGGATCAGCCGGATCGCGTCCATCCAGTTCACCCAGCCCATCTTCGGCATCGCTTTGGCGGCCATCGTGCTGAGCGAGCGTCCGGCTCCCGTGGTCGCCGTTGCGGGCGTGGGCGTGCTTGCCGGCGCGTTCCTGGTGCTGCGGGCGGGGCAACACCCGCGTGCGCGCACTTCCAACGTGTGACATCATGCTCAGATGCACAAACCCACACCAGATGACCGTCACCAGTTCCGGTTGGGCGTCGCCAAGACGCTCCCGCTAGCGCTCGGCGTCCTGCCGTTCGGGCTCGCCTATGGCGTGATCGCCATCCAGGCGGGCCTGAACATCGCCGAGACCATGATGATGTCGCTCGTCGTCTTCGCCGGCGCATCGCAGTTCATGGCTGTGGTCATGATCGCCTCGGGCGCCGGCATCCCGCTCGTGGTGGCCTCCACGTTCCTCGTGAACCTGCGCCACCTCGTGATGGGCCTCTCGCTCTCGCCGTACCTGGCCAAACTCACCTCGCGCTGGCAGCGTTTCGTGGCGTTCTCCATGACCGACGAGTCCTACATCACCACGGTCACGCACTACCGGGAGACGCCAGAAGAGCAGGGCAGCCCGTACTTCATGCTCGCCTCCGGCGGCTCGATCTACGTCGTGTGGGCGATCGCGTCGCTCGTGGGCGCGCTGGCCGGTCACCTGATCTCCGACCCGCTCAAGTGGGGCATCGACTTCGCCATGCCGGCCGCGTTCCTCACCATGCTGCTGCCGCAGGTCACCTCTCGGCGGGTAGCGGCAGTGGTCGCGATGGCGGCGCTCGTGGGGACTGCCTCCTACGTGCTCATCCCGGGCAAGTGGTACATCATCCTCGCGGTAGTGTCGGGCACGCTCACGGGCGTCATCCTCGAGACTCTTGCCGAGAGGAGGGAGGCGTGATGCCCAGGCCCTACTACATCGCGATGATCCTCCTCATGGCGGTCGCCACCTACACGACGCGCGTCGGGCTGATAGGCGTGGCGAAGCAGTTCCAGATCCATCCCGTGCTCAAGAAGGCGCTCGACTACGTGCCGGTCTCCATCCTCGCCGCGCTCGTGTTCCCCGCGGTGCTCGCGCCCTCCGGGCAGCTGGAATCGCCGGTCACCAACGTCTACCTGTGGGGCTCGGTCATCACCGTTGCGGTGCTGCTCACCACCAAGCGCCAATGGCTCGCCATCGTGCTGGGCGTGGCCAGCCTGATGTTGATGCGGGTCTTCTTCGGCGCATGAGTTCGCGAGGAGAGCGGCCGGACACCTGGATCGCCCTGGACTTCGAGACCGCCACCTCGGAGCGCTTCTCGGCGTGCTCGCTGGGGATCGCCGTCATCGAGGATGGCGAGGTCACGGGCACTCACGACTGGCTCATCCGCCCGCCGCGCAACCGCTACGACGGGCGTAACATCTCGGTGCACGGCATACGTCCGGCGCAGACCGAGTCAGCGGGCAGCTACCGCGACCTCTACCCGCTGATCGAGCCGTTCCTGAGCGGCCGTCAGCTGCTGGCACACTGGGCGCCGTTCGACGTGTCGGTGCTGCGCGCGCTGCACGAGTACTACCGCATCCCGCTCCCGGCGGCGCTCTACGTCTGCTCGTGCCGGATGGCGCAGCGGGCGTTCCCGCAGCTGCACAACCACCGGCTGCCCACCGTGTGCGACCACTGTGGCATCGAGCTGCAGCACCACGATGCGGCTTCCGACGCGCTCGCGTGCGCACACGTGACGATCGGCTGCAAGGACGCGGCGGGCGCGGCCAGCATTCACGAGGCCGTGCGCACCCTGGGGGTTACGACCGGCACGCTGTAGGCGAGGACTACCAGCCTCGCAGTGTCTGCTCCAGGATCGCCCCGTCGCCCGCGCTCAATGTCTTCAGCACGAGGTTCTGCACGTGGACGCGGGCTCCGGGCTCCGAGGGCACCGTCATGCGGACGATCCTTCTGCCCCGCACGAGCATGACGATGATCCCCACGAGCGGCGAGAACAGGATCGACAACAGGCAGCCCATGTTGCTGTCATAGCGCACCTTGCGTCCGTGGGCGTCGGAGAGGTTGAAGCGCATGGTCTCCACGGTCCCGTTGGTCACCTTGCCGCGCCCGACGAAATACAGCACGAGTCCGAAGATAGCCGCCAGGAGACTCGGTCCCATGCACGTGAAGGCCATCCCCATGTCGCTGTTCGTCTCGGCGCTGGCTGCGATGACGAGGCCGAGGATGAGCCCCAGCACGGCGAACACCAGGATGAGTCCACCCGCGATGAACATCTTCCCGCTGTCATGCGAGCGCGTGCCGGTCACCTCCATGATGCCGCCGCCGATACGGACGGTGACGATCCCGGAAAACTTGGAGCCGTTCAATGAGTTGTCCCACGCGGGTGCCTTCACGCGCAGCTCGACGGTCGGGTTCACCATCGTCTGCTGAGGCGCCGGTGCAGGGACCGGAGCCGCCATTTGCGCAGGAGCAGGCGGCGGTGGAGGTGCGATGACCGGCGTTGGCGGGGGAGGCGGCACGGGTGCGACAACGGCTACGGGTGCGACTACCGATGCGGGCGCCGGCGCTGCCACCGCTCCCGGCCACGTGACCTCATCCGCACGCGTGTGCTGCGGCATGCTGCGGTCGAGAATCTCGATCGTCTGGCTGCCCTTGTCCAGTACCAGCCGGTCGGGCTCGATGGTCGCGCCCTGCAGTTCGGAGCCGAACGCGATGTACTTCTCGGCATCGGGACCAGGTCCGGTGGTCAGCGAATCGTCGAACAGTGCCCGGAACACGCCTTTGGAGACCGGGTGTTCCTCCAGGCGCAGGAAGGGTCCCGTGGCGACGTACACGGTGTGCTCCCCGGTGTGGACCTTCACACTCATCTGGTGCGCGAGACGCGCGCCGAACCACTCCTGTACGCCCGCGATCAGTCGTTCGTGCTCTCCAGCATCCATGGCCCCTCCCCATCGACACTTGCAGCTCCCAGGACAGCTGCGCTCATCCCGTAGTATTCCGCTATGAGCCTGCGTCCCAGCGCGTTTCCCGCAAGAATCTCGTCGCGGAAATCGCGTGCCGCTGCCAGCACCTGATCACCACCTGGTGCTTCGCCGAAGAGGTACTCCATGAGGCAGTCGTCGCCGCTGTAGGTGCCGTCCGACGACTCATCTATCTTCCACACGGTCGCGGTCTTGTCGTGAGCCTTCGTACGGTCGGCGACGTTGGCCGAGCCGTTGTTGGAGACGTGCTTGTTCGTGGCTGCGCCGTCTTTGTCCAGCGTCAGGCCCTGCCAGCCGTCCACCACATACGCGTCATCGCCCCAGGTAGACGGGTCGTTGGGGTTGGCGCCGTCCTCCACTCCCCACACCACGAAGTTGTGTCCGCTCGATCCCTCCATGGACGAGAAGATCCGCACGTTGCCGTCCACCCCGGCTTGCGTCAGCAGGTAGTAGGACAGGCATGCGCATTCCTCGCACTGGCCGTAGCCGCTGTCCCATGCGTAGGCGGCGGCCACGTCGTTGTCGAAGCTGTTCTTGTTCTGGCGGAACTTGTCGAAGTTGTCCTCGGCCTTGTTGAAGTAGCTGCCGAACGGCATCATGTTCGGCCACTTGAGCATGCGCTCCCACGAGTTCACGTTCGTCACCCGTGAGTCCACGATCTTGGTGACCTCGGCGGCGATCTCCTGCCGCGATTTGCCGGAGGCCGACAGCTGCTTCACGTAGGCGACGGCCTCATCGAGCGTCTTGAGCTTCGGCGCGGCCAGCGCTGGCGTCGCCGAGACGAGCACGAGGGCCGCGGCGAGTGCGGCGATCACGACTATGCGCGCACGCATGGAATCGACCTCCTGCTAGAAGAGTGTGCCGCCGCGATCGAGGATCACGAGGGCGTTGGTGACAACGGTGATGATGCCGCAGACGAAGAGCACGCCCAGCACGCCGAGCGTGATCCACAGGCCGGTGCGCTTCTTAGGCGGGGGAGGTACAGGAGCCATCATGGGCGGGTAGACGGGTGCGTACACCGGCGCCGGCACCGCGTCGGGCGGTGGCAGTTGTGCCCCACAGTGCACGCAGAAGCGATTGGAGCCCGATTGCCTCGGCATGCCGCACGACGGGCATGGTGGCAGCGGATACGGTTGGTCCATCGATGCGCCTTCCCCTCGGCCGATGGTCTAGTTGGCATGTACCCAAACCGGCCGACAGGATTTGGATGGCGCGAGCTTGGGACAGAACGTCTCCCGGCGGGTACCCCATAGGTGGAGGTGGTCGCGCTATGCGCTCAGAGGACGATGCTTTGGGACTGATCGGGTTCGCTCTGGTGATCGGTGGGACAGCGGGGCTGTTGCTCAACGAGTTCGTACTCGACTGGGGTAGGGCTGCCACGCTGGCCTTTGCGGGCTTCAACGTGATCGGGCTCCTCGGCATCGGCACCCTGCTGAAGCGCAAGAAGTAGGGAGGCGTCGCATGCACGGCGCGCGTTCCAGCGGGTAGATTGGTTATGTGACACCGTATGCATTCGATAGCCTGCTGCTGGGAGAAGACATGCCGACGTCGATAGGTCCGGGTGACGAGCACCTCACCAAACGACTCTCGCCGTCCCAGCTCTCGCTTCTGCTCCGGGTCAGCTCGGCTCTTGCCTCGTCGCTGGATCTTCGTGTCGTCTTGCAGACGTCTATCGAATCCGCCGTCGAAGTGCTCGGTCTGGACACCGGCGCGATCTATCTTCTGGATAGCGAAGCTCTCTACCTGGGTGCCACGACGCCTCCGCTCGACCCGGGTACGCCCGAGGAGCTGCGTCATGCGGTGATCGGGGAGCACCCGCACCTCCAGAAAGCGGTCGATACCGGCACACCTGTCTACTTGCATGATGCGGGGGACGCGGATCTCTCTCCTGCCGAGAAGATCGTCGTGGCCTCCCGCGGTCTGCGGTCGATCCTGTATGCGCCGCTCATGCTCGAGGGTCGCGCTATCGGCACGTTCATCGTTGGCACAACGACCTCCACGCACATGTTCACCGAAGAGGAGATCGATCTGTGCATGGTGCTCTCGTCACAGATCGCCCTGGCAGTCACGAACGCACGCTTGCACGAGTCGGTCATGCGGGCGAACGCCGAGATCATGCGGATCAACGCGAACCTCGAGACGCTCGTCGAGGAGCGCACCGAGGAACTCGCGCTCATGAACCTGGAGCTGCAGAATCACGCCGAGGAGCTGAAGAGTCAGGCCGAGGAACTCGAAGAGCGCACCGAGGACTTGGCTGACTCCAACGAAGCGCGTGCCCGCTTTCTGCGCGCGCTCGGGCACGAGTTCAGAACGCCCCTCAACGTCATCGTAGGTGCCGCCGACCACATGCTCCACGGTCTGGCCGGCGAATTGGACAAAGAGGCGTTGTCCCAGGTGGAACGCATCAACAAGGTGAGCCACCACCTACTCACGCTCAGCGATGACGTACTGGACCTGTCGCGCATCGACGCCGGCGTGCTGCACTTGACGATCGGCCCGGTGGAGGTGGCGTCCATGATGGAAGAGTGTCTGGGTGCCCTTTCTGACCAGGCGGCGCTCAAGGGACTCGAAATGAAGTGCAGTTTCTCCGAGGTCGTGCCAACGCTGCAGTCCGACAAGGTCAGGATCCGTCAGATCATGCTGAACCTGCTCACCAATGCGGTGAAATACACCGAGGCGGGAACGATCACGGTCACCTTCGAACAGTCTGACGAGTCACACGTCGTCCTTCGTGTGGCCGATACCGGTCCGGGGATCGCTGAGGATCGTCGCGAGGCGGTCTTCACAGAGTTCAGCCACGACTACCAGGCCGATAGCGGAACCGAGGGCCTGGGCCTGGGGCTCGCGATATCGCGCCGGCTCGCCTCGGCGCTGGGCGGCTCGCTCACTCTTGAGAGTGAAGTGGGGAAGGGCTCCACCTTCTCGCTCACGCTGCCGCTCCGGTTCGAGCTCTAGTCCGCCCGCTTCCACTCCTCGAGCGCCTCGACTGCGGCCCTCACTGAGAGCGCGGGTGCAGGAGCGCTCTCATCGCGCTGACGCAGCATCGCGAACAGCTCGGCCAGGATCGGCGGCTTGATGTTTCCCTGTGCGATGACGTCGGCGTTGCTGAAGACCTCGGCAGGTGTTCCGCGGAACACGATCGTTCCTCCGGGCGCCAGCACGTAGGCGAAATCGGCGAAGTCGGGGACGGTGTCGATGTCGTGCGTGGAAAGCACGACGGTCATGCCCTTCTCGGCGGAAAGCCTGCCGAGCAGCTCGATGAGGTTGGAGCGTGACGCGGGGTCCAGACCCTCGAAGGGCTCGTCGAGCACCAGCAGCTCCGGCTCCATGACCAGCGCACCGGCAAGCGCCACCTTGCGCTTCTCGCCACCGGAGAGCGAGTGCGGGACCCGCCCCGCGAGTTCCCGGATGCCGAGCAGATCGAGCGCGGCGTACGTGCGCTCCTGGATCTCGGCGTCCGGTAGCCCGTACTGCTGCGGCGAGAACGCGACATCGTCGAAGACGGTGGGCGCGACGATCTGTTCGTCGACGTTCTGCAGCACCACGCCGATCCGGCGCCGGATGTCCTTCCAGTCCTCGGCCGGCTCGATTCCGAACACGCGCACCTCGCCCTCCTGCGGTCGAAGCAGCCCGAGGATGTGGTAGAGCAGCGTCGTCTTGCCGGCGCCGTTGGGGCCGAGCACGGCGACGCGCTTTCCCGCGTGCACGAGGAAGTCCATGCCGCACAGGTGCACGCTCGTGCCGTCCTCGTAGGTGTGCCGCACGCAGCTGATGCGCACGACCTCCTCACAACACGGGTCGTCGGGATGCTCGTGCTCGTGTACGTGGACATGCGCTGTGTCGGTCATGACTTCCTCCGGCGTACGGTCGCGGTGACGGCAAGCGTGAGTAGCGAGAGCGCGGCAAGCATCCAGCTGTAGATGCCCACTGCCTCGGGCACGGCGCGGACGGTGATGGTGATGCCGAGAAGCCCTGCGGCGCCCACCAGCAGCGCGCGGTCCATCGCGACATCGGCCGAGGGGAGCGCTCGCACGCGCAGCCGGCGCTCGTACCCGCGCAGGCGCAGCACGTCGTACTCGCGCTGCGAGAGGTCGAGCGCGTACAGCAACAGCCCGCCCAACGCGCGGGTCGTCGCACGGAACGCCCGGATCGGCTGCCGGCCCGAAAGCCCGCTGCGCAGCTTGATCGCGGTGGAAAGGCTCGCGAGTTTCTCGGCAAGCAAGAACAGCGAGCGGTACGTCATCAGCAGCGCATCGCCCACGATCCCGGGCACGAACCGCTGCACGATGCCGAAGACCTGCGGGTAGGGAGTGGAGAACATGAGCACCACGCCTGCGAGCGCCGCGGTGACCGCCTTGCCCACGATGAGGATCGCGGAAAGCGCGCTGGGCGCCGAGGCGAATGCGAACACCGCTGCGAACACCGCGGGGTAGAGCGCGAGCGGCACCATCCGGCGCAGCGGCATGCCCATCCCCGCGGCGAGCGCGAGCAGAAGCACGAGCGCCGAGAGCAGCACGAGCACGTCGTTGGTGACGACGACGGTGGCCAGCACCAGCGTGAACGCCGCGACCTTCGCACCCGCAGATGCAGCGTGCAGCCTTGAGCTGCCGAGAATGGCGGCGCTGTCGACGAAGGTGACGTCCACTAGTGCCTCCCGTGTTCGTCGCCGAAGTGCGGGGGCTCCGCCTCGGCGAGCCCGCCCTCGAACACGAGTGAGGGTCGCACGCGCGCCACGTAGCCGAGGACGCCGGCAGTCACGAGCGCTTCGAGCAGCCAGCCTATGGGCCCGAGCGTGTATACCACCGCGGCGAAGCGCGTCACCGATAGCGGGCTCTCGTCAGCGTGCGACTCCTCTTCGGCAGCATGCTCGCCGCCGCCGAACAGCCCCACGTTCACCACACCGCCGTCGAGGGGATTGCCGAAGCGCAGCGTGGCCGGGTTGAGCGCGCCGGTCTCTCGCATCGCGGCAGGTCCGGCACCAGCGAGCGCCACGAGTCCCACCAGCATCGTCGTGGTCACTGCGAGCGTGAGCACGGTAGTGATCGCCGCCGCCCAACGTACGCGGGGGCGTCCGAGCACGCGCACGAACGCGCGGAACAGGAGCCAGCCCAGGATCATCTCGGTAGCGGTCTGTATGGTGTTGAGCCCGATGACGGTCACGCCGCCGTGACCCAGCAGCGCCAGGATCACCTGGACGACGAACGCCGAGATGATCGACATCCACGGCCCCAGGATCGCGCCGGCGATGACGGTGAGGTTCACGTGGTAGGCGATGGGGACGATCTCGGTGGACATCGCCACGAGCACCAATGCCGAGATGACCCCCAGTAGCGGCACCTTGCGGCGCACGGACTCGCGTTCCGAGATGCGCGACGCGATCATCAGCGCGACGAGCGCGACGAGCCATCCGGCTCCCCACAGCCAGACCGGCAGCACGCCATCGGGGATGTGGATGTGCGACATCTAGCGCTCGCCGTCCTCTCGGCAGGCATCGCACAGGCCGTAGAGGGTGAGGTCGTGGCGCGTGACGGTGAATCCGGCGTCCCGCGCAGCGCTCAGGGCACTGCCCTCGGGCAGCGGACAATCGATTCCGGCCACCGCTCCGCATCCGGTGCAGATGAGGTGGTGGTGGTGCTCGTCTTTGGCGCACCAGGCGTACAGGGTGCGCCCGTCACGCTCGCCGACCACCGCGAGTGTGCTGCAGCCGGCCATCGCGGCGACCGCGCGGTAGGTGGTAGCGAGGCCGAGCCCGGGGAGGGTACGTGCTGCCGAGTGGTGCAGCTCCTCCACGGTGAATGCGCCGCGCATGTCCGCGGCCGCGCGCGCGATCTTCAGGCGCTGGCGACTCATCCGCCCGGGCCCGCAGGCGCTCCGCAGAGCCTTCTCGTCGACCTCGTGTGTCTGTTGCTGCACTTGTTCGCACCTAACTGATAATGATTCTCAGATAGGTGTACTCTACCACGCTCGACTGAAGCGCAAACCCGCCTATCGGACGCGTGATGGGGTAGCATAAGCAATACCTATACGACATTCGGACGGGGGTCGACCCAGTCGTGAACATCGCGCAGCTCAGGACGTTCGTCACGGTCGTCGACCATTCATCGTTCTCCGAGGCCGCCCGCGCGATGGGGCTCTCTCAGCCTGCGGTGACCATGCAGGTGCAGGCGCTCGAGTCCGACCTGGGCGCCACGCTGCTCGACCGCCGCTATCGCAAGGTCGAGATCACCGAAGCCGGCCGGACTCTGCTCCCGCACGCTCGCAAGGTACTCGCCGAGCTCGAACAGGCGCGTACCGCTCTCGAGCAGTTGAGCGAGAACATCTCCGGGCGACTGCTGTTCGCGGCCTCCACGACGCCCGGGCAGTACGTGTTGCCCCGACTGCTCGGCGGATTTCTCAAGGCGTACCCCGAGGTGGGCGTGTCGTTGCGGGTGTTCGACACTGCCGAGGTCATCGAGAAGGTCGAGTCCGGCGAGGCCCAGCTCGGCATGACCGGCGCCGAGGTCCATGGCGCGCGCGTCACATACGAGCGTCTCGGCAGTGACGACCTCATGATGATCTGCCCGCCCGACCACCCCTTGCTCGAGAAGACCGACCTGCACTTCGCCGACCTCGTCGACGAACCGTTCATCGTCCGCGAGTCCGGTTCCGGCACGCGCATGGTCTTTGAAGACGCGATGCGCCACGGCGGTGTCGACCCTGCCGAGCTGCGGGTCATCATGGAGCTCGGCACCAACGAAGCGATAGTGAGCGCGGTCGAAGGCGGCATGGGGATCGGCGTCGTGAGTACTTGGGTCGCCGAGAAGGCCCTCGAACTCGGGACTGTCGGCCGGGTTCCGGAAGGCAGCTTCCCGCTGTCCCGACCGCTCTACCTCGTCATGCCAAGAACCACACTGACCCGTGCTGCCGATGCGCTTGTCGAGTATCTGCGAGAGGTCCTGGGGACCTGAGAATTTGACGATTCGTCGTCAAGCGCTACCATAGCTTGCATACCTGTTGCCCCTGAGCACAGGCCATACGCCTCCGAGTCTCGTACGCCTACAGCGGGTGACCGCCATGGAGACGAGACCGATAGGGTGGGGAAGGGAAACCGCCTCGCCTCCCGCTACTTGGAAAGGAGCACCCCATGTACCACCGCTTCAAGGCGTCCGCATTCTGGCGGACCGCAGCCCTCGCCCTTTCGATCGCACTCGTGTTCTCGCTTGCCGCGTGCGCATCGGATACCGAGGACACCACCGAGCCGGAGGCCACCACCTCCGAGCCCACCGTCGAGCAGACCACCATCGTCCTTGCATCGACCACCTCCACGCAGGACTCGGGTCTGTTCGAGGTCCTCATCCCTGCATTCGAGGAAGCCTATCCGCAGTACAAGGTCGACGTCGTCGCTGTCGGCACCGGTGAGGCACTGGCACTTGGCGAGTCGAAGGACGCGGACTGTCTGCTCGTGCACGCGAAAGCCTCCGAGGAGGAGTTCGTAGCCAATGGCTTCGGTACCGAGCGCAAGGACGTCATGTACAACGACTTCGTCATCGTCGGCCCTGAGTCCGATCCTGCCGGCGTCGCCGGTATGAGCGATGCCGCTGCGGCACTCACCAAGATCTCTGAGGCCGGACAGACGTTCGTCTCCCGGGGCGATGACTCCGGCACCCACAAGAAGGAGCAGTCGCTGTGGGCCGCCGCGGGATTCGAGCCCGCAGGCGACTGGTATCTCTCGGCAGGTCAGGGTATGGGCGACTGCCTCAATCTCGCTAACGAGAAGCTGGGCTACGTCATGACCGACCGCGCGACCTACCTGAACCTGAAGGACAACCTCGACCTGGTCGTCCTGGTCGAAGGCGATCCGCTGATGTTCAACCAGTACGGTGTGATTCCGGTGACGGATGCCACTAATATGGAGGGCGCGCAGGCCTTCGCTGACTGGATCACCACCGATGGTCAGGCCGTCATCGAAACCTACGGCGTGGAGAAGTTCGGAGATCCGTTGTTCGTTCCGAACGCCTCCTGACCCACACGATGTCTTCGGCAGCACAGGTGCCGTAAAGACTGAGGGGATGCCGTGGTGCCGGCCGCGGCATCCCACCGTCTTACAAGGAGCAGCATGGACGTGATATGGCAGGCAGTCGTAGAGGCCGTACGACTTCTGACGACCGGCGCATCATCGATCTTCGAGATCATCTTCCTCTCGTTGCGTGTCTCCGCGCTCGCTGTCGGGATCTCGATGGTGATCGGCATCCCGCTGGGCTATCTGCTCGGCGTCGGCCGCTTCGTGGGGCGCCGGTTCTCCCTCATCATCGTCAACACCGGCATGGGTCTTCCGCCGGTAGTGGCCGGTCTTCTCGTCTTCATGTTCCTGTCGCGCAGCGGTCCGCTCGGCGATCTGGCGCTGCTGTTCTCCACCCCCGCGATGGTCATCGCACAAGTCTTCATCTCGACGCCTCTCGTGACCGGTGTGACTGCGGCAGCGGTCGCCTCGGTCCCCCTGGAACTCCGCCTGCAGGCGCGCTCGCTCGGTGCCTCCTGGTTGCAGGAGGCCATGCTCACCATCAAAGAGGCGCGGCGCGGCGTCATGGCGGCCGTCGTCGCCGGCTTCGGCGGCATCATCTCTGAGGTCGGAGCGGTGATGATGGTGGGTGGCAACATCGAACACTCCACCCGGGTCATGACGACCGCGATCGTTCTGGAGACTCGCAAGGGCAACTTCGGTACCGCTCTCGCGCTCGGATTCATCCTTATAGGCATCGCGTTCGTCATCAACGGGCTGCTCACTACATTGCAGCAGTCGGGAGCCCGCTATGAGCGCTAAGCAGCCGCTGATCCTCGCCGAGAACATCCGCCAGAAGTATCGTCGCCGGGTCGTTCTTGACGTCGAGCGCTTCGAGGTCGCAGAGGGCGAGACGCACGCACTCCTCGGTCCGTCGGGAGCAGGGAAGTCGACGCTTCTGCGCGTCGTCGGCCTGCTGGAGAAGCCTGCGGCAGGCGTGATAACCATCGACGGTCGCACAGTCGGTCACCACAGCCGCTCCGCGCGCATGATGATGGCGGCCGTCTTCCAGAAGCCGTACCTGTTCAACGGCACGGTCTCGGCCAACGTCGCGTACGGTCTCAAGCTTCGCGGTGTTCCTGCCGCCGAGCGGGACCGCCGCGTTCGTGAGGTCGTAGAGAGTGTGGGGCTCGACGCCATGGCGAACACCTCGGCCCTCACGCTTTCGGGTGGCGAGGCGCAGCGCGTCGCTCTCGCTCGCGCTCTCGTCCTCAACCCGCGCATCCTGCTGCTCGACGAGCCGCTCAGCTACCTGGATCCGCTCATCAAGCGCCAGCTCGTTGCGGATTTCTCGCGCATCCTCAGTGACACCGGCGTCACCACGGTCTACGTCACGCACGATCAGGACGAGGCCATGGTCATCGCCGACCGCATCAGCATCATGCACGAGGGGCGCTTCGTGCGTTCCGGCGGTGTCGATGAGGTCATGGGGCTTCCCACCGATGACTGGGTCGCTGACTTCATCGGCATGGAGGCACCGATGCGCGGTCGCATAGTGAGCATCGATGAGGACGTTGCCGAGATCGACTGCGGAGGCGTTGCCGTCCATGCGATCACACCGCTGCCGGTCGGCACCGACGTCGTCGTGGGCGTGCGCCCCGAAGACGTCACGCTGTTCGAGGCGGACGGTCTGCCGGCTTCCTCGGCGAGGAACATACTCCGTTGCGTCGTCGACGCGGTCGAGCCGCGCGGTGCGACAGCCCGTGTCAGCGTGCGCGTGAACAGCCTTCGCTTCGCCGCATCGGTTTCGCGTGCTTCGGCGCAGGAATTGCATCTGCACGCCGGGGCTTCTGTGGTTGCCGTCTTCAAGGCGACGGCGGTGCGGGTCGCCGCAGCTTCATGACAGATACCCGATGGGGTAGGATTGGGCCTACGTCTCTCAAGGCGTAGGGAATCGGACAGGAGTTCCGATGGGTAAGGACACGACGAGCCGCATACCGGTGACTGCGGCAGTGCTCGCTGGCGGGCGCTCGCTTCGCATGGGCATCGACAAGACGCTGCTGCCTGTCGAGGGTGAGCCGCTCGTCTTGCGCGTAGCCGAAAGCGTCGGCTCCGTATGCCAGCGCACGATCATCGTCACCAATCGCCCCGAGGCGCTCGATGATGTCGACCTCCCCGAAGGCGTCCGCGTTCTCAAAGACACCGTCGCGTATCAGGGTCCTCTCGGCGGGCTTGCCACAGCGCTGGAGCAGGCCGAGGACGACTGGGTGCTTGCGGTCGCGGCGGACATGCCGTGGCTGCGTCCGGAGCTCGTTCGCGCCCTGTGGGATGCGAGCGACGGTGCTCAGGTCGTGATCCCTGTAGGTCCCAAGGGCTCCGAGCCGCTTCTGGCGCTCTACCATAAGAGCTGCCTGCCTGCCGCTCGCGCGGTCCTCGATTCCGGACGTCGGCGTCTTGTTGCGATGCTGCCATCAGTCAAAGTCGTCGAGGTCTCGGTGGAATCGCTTCGCCACTTCGATCCCGAGCTCAAGAGCCTCATCAACATCAACACGCCCGAGGAGTTCGAGGACGTCCGCGGGAGCAGTGAGACCATCGCCCCGGCGAAGCCGTCGAGCGTCAGACTCTCCGTCATCGAGGTCGGGACGCGCCGTACGCGAGGGATGCCTTCCGAGCGGCCCGTGACGGTCATGCTCAACGATGTCGAGATCGCCACCATCCAAGGCACCCCGAGCAACCTGGAAGAGATGGCGCTGGGCTTCCTCGTATCCGAAGGCCTGATCACACTGCGGGATCTTGTCCGCAGGGTCGATGTGGACCACAAGCGTGGACACGTCTATGTGGTCAGCGAGGAGAGCGTGCCCGAGGACTTCCGCTATCGCGAGCGGTACATCACCGCCGGTTGTGGCAAGGGTGTGACGTTCGCGTCTGTCGGCCACGCAACAGGGATCGAGCCCATCGTCTCGGACATGACCATCGACTCCGGAACGCTCTACGGCCTGATGGGCCAGATGGCACGCGCCGCTGTGGCATACCGCGATACCGGCGGCATGCATTCGTGCGCGCTTGCGAGCGATGGCGTCGTGCGGATCGTCCGCGAGGACGTAGGGCGCCACAACGCGCTCGACAAGGTACTGGGCCGTGCATGGCTGGATAGGATCGACACCACCGACCACATCCTGCTTACGACGGGACGGGTCAGCTACGAAATGGCCGTCAAGGCGGCGAAGGCACGCGTGCCCATCGTCGTTTCACGCACAGCAGTCACCGATCTTGCCGCCGAAATCGGCGCGCGGGTAGGCATCTCGATCGTGGGATACGCCCGCGGCGGCAAGCTCGTCGTCTACACACATCCGGAGCGCATCATCGAGGAGGAAGAGGATCAGTGATCACTGTGGAACAAGCTCGCGAGGCGGTACTTGCTCGCATCGACCGGCTCAGCGCCGAGCAGGTCGACATTCTGGACACACTCGGTCGCGTTCTCGCGGAGGACATCAGCTCCGACGTCGATATCGCTCCTTTCGACAACTCGGCCATGGACGGTTTTGCCGTCCGCGTAGCCGATCTCGAGGGAGCTTCTGAGGACTCGCCCGTCATCCTGCCGGTCATCGAGCACGTTGCCGCGGGTGCATTCCCGCAGCTGGCGGTGGGACCCGGTCAGGTGACCCGCATCATGACGGGTGCACCGGTACCCGAGGGCGCGGACGCTGTCGTGATGATCGAGCGCACCGAGTCACTCGAGGCGGGCGGCGGAGCCGGCGGCACGGTCGCCATCAAGACGACCGCCAAGGTCGGGGAGAACATCCGCAAGCGCGGCGAGGACGTTCGCAAGGGCGACGTGGTCCTCTCGGCAGGCGAAGTCGTAAGCCCGGCAGCGATCGGGCTCATGGCCGCGATGGGTCGCGCCAAGGTGAGCATCTACCCCAGGCCGCGCGTGGCGATCGTCGCGACAGGCGACGAGCTGGTGGCCATCGACGAGTATCCCGGGCCCGGGAAGATCCGCAACTCGAACTCGTACTCGATCGCGGCGCAGGTTCTTGCCGCGGGCGGTGAGCCGCACATCCTGCCTGTCGCTCGCGACAACGAAGCGGACACGCGCGCGATCCTTTCGCGCGCATCCGAGTTCGATCTCATGGTCACCACGGGCGGCGTATCGATGGGTGACTTCGACGTCGTCAAAGACGTGCTGACCGATATCGGCACGATGGACTTCTGGAAGGTCGCCATGCGCCCCGGTGCGCCACAGACCTACGGCACCATCGGTGGCACCCCGTTCTTCGGTCTGCCGGGGAACCCCACGTCCACGATGGTGGGCTTCGAGCTGTTCGTGCGCCCGGCGATCCGCAAGATGTCGGGCTTCGTGACTCTGGACCGCCCCACCGTGCAGGCCGTTCTGGCTCACGACGTGAAGAAGAAATCCGATCGCCGGTACTTCCTGCGTGCACGGTTGACGAAGGGCGAGGACGGCTACACAGTCGCGCTCTCGGGTTCGCAGTCCTCGGCGCTGCTCACATCGATGCATCGCGCCAACTGTCTGGCTTCGATCCCGGAAGGCCTGTCTTTTGCCGAGAAGGGAAGCACCGTTACCTGTATACGTCTGGACATCGAGGAAGGTGTGCAATGAAAGACTACGAAGTGACTCCTGAGATCAAGGCTGCAGTGGCCGACAAGGCCGTCGACGGCAAGATCGCGTGCTCTGTGGCGCGCAAGCTGGCCGAGGACCTCGGCGTTTCCTACAAGGCTGTCGGTGAGGCCGCCAACGAGCTCAGCATCAAGATGCACAGCTGCGATCTCGGCTGCTTCTAAAATGACGGCAGGGACCGGCATCCCCGTCGTCTCGATCGTCGGGAAGTCCGACTCGGGCAAGACCACTGTCGTGGAGCAACTCGTCAGGCGTCTTGTCGAGCGCGGGCACCGTGTGGCCACGTGTAAGCATCACGTACACGAGGTCGATATCGACATACCCGGCAAGGACTCCTGGCGACATGCGAAGGCCGGCGCGCAGGTCACGATGATCTCCGCACCCACCCAGTTCGCGGTCGTCAGCAAGGTCGACCGGGAGCGCACTCTCGACGAGATCGTCGAGGCCGCCGGTGACGTGGACATCCTCATCACCGAAGGCTTCAAGCGAGCGGACTTTGTGCGCATCGAGGTCTCGCGCCGCGCTCGCTCCGATGAGGTCATCTCGGCACCGGAGGAACTCACGGCGCTCATCACCGACAATACCGACCTGCGAATCGAGGGTGTCCCGCTCTTCGAGCTGAACGACTACGACGGCCTCACCGAGTTCGTCGAGCGCACGTTCCTCGGCGGAAAGGACTCCAATGGCGACTGACGGTTTCGGCAGGCGTATCGACTACCTGCGCATCAGCGTCACCGATCGCTGCAACCTGCGGTGCGTATACTGCATGCCACCCGAAGGTGTGGCCTGGAAGCCTCATGACGAGGTGCTCTCTCTTGAGGAGATCGAGCGCTTCGCGAAGGTGGCCGTGCAGGAGGGCATCAGCAAGATCCGCCTCACCGGCGGCGAGCCCCTCGTTCGCGCCGGCATTGTGGAGCACGTGCGGCGTCTACGCGAGATCACCGGCATCGAGGCCATCGCGCTCACCACGAACGGGACGCTTCTTCGCAAGTACGCTGCGGATCTCAAGGAAGCGGGTCTCGAGCGCGTCAACGTCTCGCTCGACACGCTCGATCCTGAGGTGTTCTCACAGATCACTCGCGGCGGTTCGCTTGAAGCGGCGCTCGACGGTCTGGAGGCTGCGTTCGAGGTCGGGATGGACCCCGTGAAACTCAACGTCGTGGTGGTACGCCGGCTCGATCAGGACCTTCTCGGATTCGCGCGCATGACGCTCGAGCGTCCGGTGCACGTTCGCTTCATCGAATACATGCCGGTGGGCGGTACGACCGAGGAGTCGACGTGCGCGTCCGGGAGCACCGACATCTGGACGGCTGATGATCACGTTCCTGCCGAGGAGATTCTCGACCGCCTTCGTGCGGACGCTGCCGCGGCCGGCTTCGGCGAACTTGTGGCGCTGGAGAAGGATCGCGCACCCGGCGGATGGGGTCCCGCGAAGTACTACCGCCTGGGCGACGCACCCGGCACCATCGGCGTCATCACGCCGCTGTCGCACCACTTCTGCGGCGAGTGCAACCGCCTGAGGCTGACCGCCGACGGCAGACTGCGCACCTGCCTGTTCAGCGACGAGGAGCTCGACGTGCGCACCGTGTTGCGCAGCGGCACCGAGGCAGACGTGCACGAACTCATCAAGACCGCTCTGGCTACCAAGCCGGAGAGCCACAATATGCGCATCGGTACGGTGCGCGGTATGTCCCAGATCGGAGGCTAGGATGGCCGAGGAGCCCAAGCTCACACACCTGGACGAGGCCGGTGCGGCGCGCATGGTCGACGTCTCGGGCAAGGACATCACCCATCGCCGCGCGGTGGCGGGTGGCTTCATCCGGATGCGCCCCGAGACGCTCGCGATGATCGTCGAGGGACGGGCACCCAAAGGCGATGTGTTCGCGACGGCACGGGTAGCCGGCATCATGGCTGCCAAGCGCACTGCCGAGCTGATCCCGATGTGTCACCCGCTCGCGCTCACGCATGTGGCGGTGGACCTGGAGCCGGAAGGCGATGGCGTGCGCATAACCGCCACCGCCGAGAATGACGGGAAGACAGGCGTTGAGATCGAGGCCCTGACGGCTGCCTCGGTCGCCGCACTGACGCTCTATGACATGGTGAAGGCCGTCGATCGCGGCATGGTCATCGAGGAAGTGAAGCTGCTCTCCAAGGAGGGCGGCAAGTCTGGCAAATGGACCCGCAAGGAGGACGAATGACCGAGAACTCCACCACACTTCCCGCACCCGGGAAGGTGACATCCATCAATCTCTCTGAGAAGAAGACCGTACGCAAGACGCCGGGCACTGAAGGTGTCCTCATCGTCGACCGCGGTTTCGAGGGCGATGCTCACGCCGGCGACTGGCACCGGCAGGTAAGCCTGCTCGCGCAGGAGTCCATCGACAAGATGGTCGCCAAGGGTCTTGATGTTGCAGCGGGCGATTTTGCCGAGAACATCACGACAACCGGTATCGACTTGGTCTCGCTCCCGGTCGGCACGGTCGTGCACATCGGCCCTGCTGTGCTCGAGGTGAGCCAGATCGGCAAGGTGTGTCACACCAAGTGCGCGATCTACTATCAAGCAGGCGATTGTGTCATGCCCAAAGAAGGCATCTTCGCGGTCGTCCACGAAGGTGGTAGCGTTAAGGTCGGTGACAGCATCACCGTTGAACGGCTCGGGGAGGGTTCATGACCGCACTTCGCATCGGAGTCCTGACCTGCTCTGATACACGTTCCGCCGGTAAGGCGGAGGACACGTCGGGGAAGGCGATCATCAGCGTGTGCGAGGAGCGCGGATGGATCATCGCCGCGTATCATGTCGTGCCCGATGACGCCGATGCGATCGCCTGCGCCATCATAGAGATGTGCGACGTCGATGAAGTCGATGTCCTGCTGTCGACCGGAGGCACCGGTCTGGGACCACGCGACGTGTGTCCCGAGACCACACTCGCCAACGCGACCCGTGAGGTGCCCGGCATCGCCGAGGCCATTCGCGCCGAGAGCATGCGTGTGACGTCACGCGCCATGTTGTCTCGTGGCGTGGCTGCGCAGCGCGGTCGAACGCTCATGGTCAATCTCCCCGGGAGCGAGAAGGCTGTCCGAGAATCACTCAGCACCGTGATCGATCAACTCGAACACGCTGTGGAGATGATGGCCGGTGGAGGCCATGGCTGAGATAGACGTCTCCCGGATCGTCTACTTCGACCACGCCGCGACGTCCTGGCCCAAGCCGGACGTCGTCATCGAGGCCATGGAGCGCTCGCTTGTCACTGCCGGCGGAAACCCCGGTCGGGGCGCGCACACGCTTGCCGTGGCCGCCTCCCGGACGATCCTCGAGGCCAGAGGCGCTGTCGCAGGCTTGCTCGGCATTGCCGAACCCCGCAACCTGGTGTTCACCGCCGGCTGCACCGAGGGGCTGAACGTGGCGATCAAGGGGCTCGTACGCCCCGGCGACCGCGTCGTCGTGTCGTCCATGGAGCACAATGCCGTCGCGCGTCCGCTCAACCTGCTTGCTGCCTCCGGCGTCATCGTCGATGTGGTCACTGCGGATGAGCACGGGTGCGTCGATGCTGATGCGATGGAACATGCGGTCGCCGAGCGAGAGACTCGCGCAGTCATTTGCCAGCATGCGTCCAACGTCACCGGGGCCATCCAGCCTGTCGGTGATCTGGCCGATATCGCCCATGACGCTGGCGCGGTGTTGATCGTGGATGGAGCGCAGGCGACGGGTCATCTCCGGGTAGACATCGGTGCGCTTGCGGCGGACATCTACGTCAGTTCCGGTCACAAGGGTCTGCTCGGTCCGCAGGGTGTGGGACTGCTGTACCTGTCGTCTGACGTCGATCCGGATGAGCTTGTCCAGGGCGGCAGCGGGGGGAGCTCCGAAGAGCCGATGCAACCGCGACTGCGTCCGGATCGCTATGAAGCCGGCACGAGCAATACTCCCGGGATCGCGGGACTGGGCGCCGCGGCGCACTACCTGGCAGAGCACGGCGATGCGTTGCGCACCCTTGAGGCAGAACTCACCGCGCAGCTTCACGAGGGGCTTCTCGGCATCGAGGGGCTGCGCGTACTCGGGCCACCGCCCGGCGTCGAACGCGTTCCCGTCGTGTCTGTCGTGCACGATCGGATCGACGGCGACCGCATCGCGTTCGAACTGGACCGCAACTACGGTATCGCCGTGAGGGCGGGGCTGCATTGCGCGCCCTGGGCGCACGATACTATCGGGACGCTCGACACAGGGGCTGTACGGTTCGGTATCGGCTACGGCCTGACCGCCGGGGACGTGGACACCGTGCTATCGGCCCTGCGGGAGATCTGCGCGTGAGCGAGCCGGCGCTGCGCCCCTACGTGGTGTTCGGCTTCGAGTCCACTCACGATGCGCTGACCGCGGAGTCTGTCCTTGCGGCGGGCGGCCTGCCGCTCACGGTCATGCCCACACCCAAGTCACTCGGTGCTCTGTGTGGCATCGCCTTGCGCATCGCCGAGACCGATGTGCCTGCTGCCGAGAAGACGATGATGCGCGCCGGGATCGTCTGGACTGCGAGCGCCCGTATTCTGGACCGCTAGCGGATGAAGACCGGCGTGCCCACCTCGACGCGTTCGTAGAGGTCCTCCACGTCCCAGCGGTGCATGCGCATACAGCCGTGAGAAGCCGCGTGGCCTATCGACCAGTCCTGGTTGGTGCCGTGGATCCTGATTCCCGATGCATTCAGATTGAGTGCACGGGTGCCGAGCGGGTTGTTGGGTCCCGGGGGGATGTATGCGGGCATGTTCGCCGCCCACGCTGAGCCCGGATTGCCCCAGGAGGGCAGATAGCGCTTCTGGGTTATGTACCAGTCCCCGCGGGGTGTCGAGTATCCCGGAGCGCCGACGGCCACGCCGTAGCTCTTCTCCAGAACCCCGTTGTCGTACAGGTAGAGCTTGCGCTCGCCTCGGCTCACGAAGATGAGCTTGCCGAGACTCTCTTCTGTCGTGGCCGGTTCGGTGTATGCGACGGGCAGATCGACGGACTTCGAGCCCTCGCGAAGCGCGACGCTGAGGGCGGTGCGCGCTGCTTGCTCGTCCAGTTCCACACCGCGCTGCGAGGCGACGAATACTACCCCGGTCGCCTCGACCGATACCGTCGCATCCACGGCAGGCCGATCCACCTGCGATGCCACGTCATCGAGCCATGCGCCGATATGGTCTTCGTCCAGCGTCAGTGCAAGCGGAACTTCGACTCCGATCACCTCGTCGGTCAGGCGTACGAGTACCCGGCGGGGGAGGGAGGCTTCCGCCTTGGGTGCGAAAGCCTGCGCGATCATCCCGTCCACATCGATCTCGACGATATCAGCGGCGGGCAGGGTGAACTTCTCGCCCTCGTGTGACGTCACGATGGGCTCACTCATCGGGGTGACAAGCCGCTCCTCGAGCAGGTCGCGCGCCTCGGCGCGTGTCATGCCGCTGACATCGATACCTGCGACCGTCGTACCGGCAGGCATGAGCTCGCGCACCTGGTAGTCATCTACGACTGCCCATGCCGATCCTGTGGACAGACACAGCAACAGAACCGCCGCGAAGGCAGCTGATATACGAACTCCGAGCGACGCTTTGTGCATGTATGCCTCCGCAGACCTGGTGAAGCGCATTTCCGTGTATTCTACAATGGCCTGGGCCATTGTGAAGCATGGGGGTGTGATGGAGACCACGCACGGCGACGCGGTGTACCGGGGCAACCTGGCGAAGTTGCTGCTCAAGATCCGCGAGGAGCGTGGTCTCGACCTCGCCCAGTACCGCGAACGCTACGTCGAGCGACGCATCGCTTCGCGACTGCACATGCTCGGCATACACACCTACCGCCAGTACGCGGCGCACCTCGACGAGCACCCCGAAGAGTACGCCAAGCTCATCGACACGCTTACCATCAACGTCACGCAGTTCTTCCGGGACTCCACGGTGTTCGATCTCTTCCGAAAGGTCATCGTCCCCGATGTCTTGAAGAGCAAAGCTGCCCGTCATCAGCGGATGATCCGGGTGTGGTCTGCGGGATGCGCGACCGGCCAGGAGCCGTACTCGCTGGCGATGTCGTTCCTCTCGGCGATGGGCGCGAATGCCAGAGACTACCTGCTGAGCATTCAGGCCACTGACCTCGACCGCAACGCACTGGCGACCGCGCGCACGGCCGTCTACCCGATCGACCAGCTCGAGCACATACCCCGGGCAGACCGCAAATACGTGGATGTCCTCGGCGATACCTTCCGGATCAGACCCGAGGTCACCAAGCTCGTACGCTTCCAGTACTTGAATCTGTTCGAGGACAAGCCGATACATGTGGTTGACGTGATCTTCTGCAGGAACGTGTTCATCTACTTCACGCGAGAGGAACAGGAACGCATGTTGGGCGTCTTCTGGTCCGCGCTCGCGCGTGGCGGCTACCTGGTGCTCGGCCGTAGTGAGCGTCTGGCTACATCGATGATCGGCAGGTATGAGTTGATCGACGGTCGCGAGCGCATCTATAGGAAGCCGCTTGGGATGCCTTAAGGAGTGTGTCTTTGCTATTGTGAACGCAGCAAGGGCCACGATGTCGTGGCTCCGCGGAGGAGGGGAACCGGGGTATGGATGGTCAGGTTCGCAGCAGTCAGGTGAAGCGGGGGCTATCGTTCACATTCACGCTGCTCACATGGATGACGATTGGACCGGCCGTGGGGGTCGGTCTTCTTGCGACAGCAGTGTTCGCGCTTACGTATCTCAAGATGGATTTCACCGATCTCACCTACATCGCAGTCTTCGGCGGCGTCGTCATGGCGATTTGCGCTGTGCCCGGACAGTTCTTCTGGCGTCGTGCGTTCAAGGCAAGGATCCTCGAACCGCTGCGTGACCTCGGCACCGTCATGATCGAGGCCGGCCAGGGGAACCTCACGGTTCGTGCAGAGGTCGTCCGCGAGGACGAGATAGGCGTCCTGACGGACGAGTGCAATCAGCTGATCGGCTCGCTGTCGGAGATCGCGGCGAATGTTCGTCGTTCGTCCGAATCGGTCACCAACGCAGCGACGCAGCTCTCGGCATCTTCAGAGGAGATCAACTCCTCATCGATGGAGATCAGCTCATCGGTGCAGCAGATCGCGCATGGCGCCGAGCTGCAGTCCCGGAAAGTCGAGGAGACCTCCTCGGCCATGGAATCGATCACCCGTACCGTCAAAGACGTGGCGCGCCGTGCGGAGGAAGCGAGCAAGACGAGCGAGGAGGCTGCGAAGGCGGCTCTGCTCGGCGAGCAGGCGACCGACGAAGCGATCGCCAAGATCGCCGAGATACGTCAAGCCATCGAGACGCTTGCGAAGTCAGTCGAGGTCTTGGGTACTCGCTCTGCCGAGATCGGCAATATCGTCGACGTGATCACGTCAATCGCCGATCAGACCAACCTGCTCTCCCTGAACGCCGCGATCGAGGCCGCTCGTGCGGGCGAGTCCGGCCGCGGATTCTCGGTCGTTGCCGAAGAGGTCCGCAAACTGGCCGAGGGTTCAGGCAAGGCTGCCGAGCAGATCGGCGAGCTCATCAAAGACGTGCAGGCCGAGACTGCCAAGGCGCTCAAGTATATGGAGATCGGCACGACCGAGGTCGTCAGCGGCACCGAAGTCGTCGGTCGTACCGGTGACGCGCTGCGCCAGATCACCGAGGCCGTGACGCGCACGGCCACGCTTGCCGAGGAGATCGCGGCGGGTATGTCGGACCAGACACAGCGCTCGACCGACGTCGACCGTGCGATGCACGATATCGCCGCAGTCGTGGAGGAGAATGCTGCATCCGCCGAGGAGACTGCTGCGGCGGCCGAACAGCAGACCGCGTGTATGGAGGAGATCTCGTCCTCGGCACAGGAGCTTGCCGATATGGCACGCCGGCTCGAAGAGTCTGTAAGGCGCTTCGAGATCGGCGACTAGGAGCCGCTGTGGAGGAGAAGACCGCCACCCGAGAGAGTCGCCAATACGTTCTGTTCCATCTCGGAACGGAAGAGTACGGGCTGCCGATAGACCGCGTGCAGAGCATCATTCGCTACGAGGAACCGACCTCCGTGCCGCATGCTCCTGTAGGCGTAGAGGGCGTCATCAACCTGCGCGGGCAGGTCATCCCCGTGATCGACCTGTCGATGCGCCTTCTCGGTACGCCGCTGTCGATCATGCCGACATCTCGCATCGTCGTTGCCGAGGGCAACACCGGACTCGTCGGATTGGCGGTCGACTCAGCGAGCGAGGTAGTGAGTATCCCGCTCGACGAGATAAGGCCGGCTCCCGAGGCCGCGCTCAGCGCTGATACCGCCGAGGCCTTCGAGGGTGTTGCCAACTACGGAGACCGTCTCGTCATCCTGTTGGACGCCGAGAAGGCGCTGCCCAGACCCGAATTCACAGCCGCAGCGATGCTGGAGGGCGATACGGATGTCTAAGACCGTCCTGGTGGTGGACGATGCCGCTTTCATGAGGATGATGATCCGCGACATCCTCGCCAAAGAAGGCTACGTCATCCACGAGGCCGTCAATGGCCGGGATGCCGTCGAGAAGTACACAGAGGTCCACCCTGATCTTGTGACCATGGACATCACGATGCCCGAGATGAGCGGGCTGGACGCGCTGAGGGTCATCCGCGAGAAGGATCCCGTTGCCCGGGTGCTCATCGTGAGCGCGATGGGTCAGCAGAAGATGATCGTCGAAGCGCTGGAGTCAGGAGCTATGGACTTCCTTGTCAAGCCGTTCCAGCCGACGAAAGTCCTGGAGACGGTCAAGAAGTGCCTGCAGTCGTCGCCGCACGCCTGATGCGCCCATGCGCTCAACGATCAAAGTCCTCGTAGTCGATGATTCGGCGCTGATACGCCAGATGCTGTCCAGAGCGCTCGGAATCGATCCGAGACTCGAGGTGGTGGGCACGGCACGTAACGGGGTCGAGGCGATCGAGAAGGCGGCACAACTGACGCCTGATGTGATCACGCTCGACATCGAGATGCCCGAACTCACCGGCATAGAGGCCCTGCCGCACTTGATCAAAGCGACGCCCGCGCGAGTCGTGATGCTGAGTTCACTCGACGATCCGGACACAACGTACCAGGCGCTCGCGAAGGGTGCGGTCGACTTTCTGGTGAAGCCGAAGTCAGGCGTGGCTACCTCACTGACCGAGTTGTCCGAGATGCTCGTCAAGAAGATCAAGACCGCGTATCGCATCGATCCGGAGCATCGCCTGCGGGTGTCGAATATCGCGACCGCGTCGTCCGGAGAGCTGGGCACGAGTGCTGCCGACGCGCCAAGGATCGCCACCAAGATCGGCAGGATCGTTGCGATCGCGTCCTCGACGGGTGGACCACCCGCTCTGGAGAACGTGTTCTCCGGACTGACGGCGGCGCTGCCTGCGACATACGTTGTCGTACAACATCTACCGGCCGGTTTCACAGCATCCCTTGCCAGGCGGCTGTCCCGGGTGACGGACATCCGTGTCGAGGAGGGTCGCTCCGGCGACATCCTCAAGCCCGGGGTGGCGTATCTCGCCCCGCATGGAACGCACATGCGGGTGGTCGGCTCGAATACACCGAGAATCCGGCTGGAGGAAGGACCGCCCGTGCACGGCGTCAGGCCGGCCGCCGATCCGCTGCTCTCCAGTGTTGCGGAGACGTTCGGTAGTCGGTCCGTCGGTGTAGTGCTCACCGGCATGGGATCGGACGGCGCCCTCGGGCTCAAGCAGATTCGTGACGGTGGTGGCGAGACGATCGCACAGGATGAGAAGAGCAGCACCGTTTGGGGCATGCCCCGGGCGGCTATCAATGCCGGTGCGGCGGAACACGTCGTCGCGCTGGAGCAAGTCGCGGTGGAGATTCGCAGAGCGCTCAGGGAAGGTGATGCCTCATGAGCGATGACATGTCGGCGTACAAGGATGTCTTCCTTTCCGAGAGCGCGGAGTACATCCAGGCGATAACCGAGGGCTTGTTGGCCCTGGAGTCAAATCCCAATGACCTCGAGCCTGTGGAGACCGTCTTCAGGGGTGCGCACAGTCTCAAGGGAATGGCTGCGGCCATGGGCTACGGGAGGACCACAGAGCTGACGCACAAGATGGAGAGCCTGATGGACACCGTCAGGCAACGTCAACAGTCCATCGATTCGTCTCTGATAGATCTGATGCTGCGCGCAGTCGACAGCGTGAAGGAACTTATCGACGACGAGTCATCCGACGGTCAGGCCGTGGACGTGACTGAGCTTGTCGAGGCCATCGTCGAGCGCACCGAGAATGGTGCTTCGGCGAAGGAAGCGCAGGAAGAAGACGCAGCGCCCGCAGCTCCGCGTGCTTCAGCAGAGGGTGAAGCCGGTTCTCTCTGGACGGTCAGTGTCACGCTCAATGAGGCGTGTGTCCTGAAGGCGGTACGCGCCTACATGACGATCAAGCGTCTGGGCCACATGGGCACCGTCGTTGAGACGCATCCGTCCGCGCGCCAGATCGAGGACGAGGACTTCGATCGTACCTTCGAGGTGATTCTGAGAACGAGGGAGAGCCGGGAGGCGATCGAGCGCGCTGTGAGCGCCATCAGTGAGGTGGACGCTATCGAGGTCACGCGGGTCGAGGCCGAGCCCGCTGTGGTCGTCGCGTCGAAGGACTCGGGCGTCAGTGAACCCGCCCCCCGGCGCACGGTTCCGAAGCTCGCCGAGACGCAGACAGTGCGTATCTCGATCGGGCATTTGGACAACATGGTCAACCTCGTCGGCGAATTGGTGATCATCCGGTCTCGCCTGGACAAGATCGCCCACGATCTCGGCTCGACAGAACTTGCAGAGACACTCGGCATCCTCGAGCAAGTGAGTGCTGAACTTCAGCACGAGGTGATGCAGACCCGAATGGTGCCGGTCGGCAACATCTTCAATCGCTTCCCTCGTATGGTTCGTGATCTCACGAGGGACCTGGGCAAGGACGTCTCGTTCGAGATGGAGGGCCTGGACATCGAGCTGGATCGAACCGTGCTCGATGAGATCGGCGATCCGATAGTCCATCTGCTGCGCAACAGTATCGATCACGGGGTGGAGATGCCCGAGGCGCGGATCGCGGCCGGCAAACCGGAGCGCGGTTCTGTCCGGCTCACCGCACAACGTGAGCGAGATTCCGTCAAAGTGATCGTCACGGATGACGGTGCGGGAATGGATGCCGAGCGCATCTGGCAGAAGGCTGTGGAGCGAGGGCTCGTCTCGGCAGGCGAACGCGATTCATATTCCGAGCAAGACGTCCTGTTGCTGACGTGTTCCCCGGGGCTATCGACCGCCAAGGAGGCCACCAAGGTCTCAGGCCGTGGAGTGGGGATGGACGTCGTCAAGGGCAAGATCGAGTACCTTGGCGGCACACTGTCAATCCGGTCGCGTCCCGGTGAAGGGACGCAGATGGTGCTGACCCTGCCGCTCACGCTCGCGATCATACAGGCGCTGCTTGTCGCGAGCTCCGGTCAGGTCTTCGCGATACCGCTGGCGGCAGTATCCGAGGTGCTCTCTCCCGGCGAGATCAAGACCAAGACGGTGGACGGCAGCCCGGTGGCGGTGCTACGCGACGGCGCGGTCTCGTCGCTTTACCGCCTCGATGAGGTGATCGGCACCGCTCCCCACAGCAAGCGGGATCTACTTCCAGGGGAGCACGTCGTGCTGATGGAGTCGGGGGACCGGATCAATGCGCTTGCGGTCCAGGGTCTCGTCGGTCGACAAGAAGTGGTGATCAAACCGTTGTCGCCACTCTTCAAGGGATTGCGCGGCCTAGGGGGCGCCACGGTGTTGGGCGATGGAAGGGTCGCTCTCATCCTGGACCCACGGACACTCTTCTCAATGGGGGCGTGAGACATGAACCCTGAACAGCTATCAGAGCTTCAGATCGACGCTCTGCGGGAGGTGGGAAGTATCGGCGCCGGCCATGCCGCAACCGCGCTGTCGCAGATGCTTGGCACTGCCGTGTCGCTGGATGTCCCGCGCATCTCGCTGATCCACGTCACAGAGGTGCCCAACGTGTTGGGTGGGCCGGAGAGTCTCGTCGGTGCGGTGCACTGCAGGCTGCTGGGGGACATCTCCGGCGCCATACTGTTCATCGCTTCACGCCAGGACCTGCTGAGCCTCGTCGACATGCTCCGCAACCGCGAACCGGGTTCGACCAAGTCGCTGCACCCCGATGAAGAGGCGCTGGCCGTCCACGCTGCCTCGATTCTCATCTCGGCATATGTGGCGGCCATCGGCAGGATGGCCGACATCAGCCTGCTACCAGCTCCCGCATCGTTCGCCTTCGACATGCTCGGAGCGATCCTCGAGTCGGTCACTGCTGAGGTGAGCATGAAGGTCGACACCGCACTGCTCATCCTGACCCGCTTCCAGGGGACTGAGCAGAGCATCGATGCAGGCATCTTCTACCTGCCCGCCCCAGACAGCCTCGAGGTCCTTCTCGGTCGTCTCGGCATCATTTAGGGGAACATGAGCGCCTATCGAGAAAACAGCGAGTGGATCGGCCCGGCCGCTGACGTAGCGATCTACGTCGGCACGGGAGAGTTCGCTGTCGCATCACACCCGGATATCCTCTACACCCCGGCGCTGGGTTCCTGCATCGGTCTCACCCTCTTCGACCCCTTCCGGCACACGGGCGGCCTCGCGCACGTGATGCTGCCGACCCCAGCCGACAGCGGCTCCAGGGGCACCTTGGACCGCTTCGCCTCGTATGCGGTCCCAAGGCTGGTTGAGTTGCTGAGTGAAGGCGGTGCGCGCCACCGCCTTGTCGCGAAGCTGATCGGTGGCGCCGCGATGTTCAAGGGCGAGGGCAACATGGCGAGCATCGGTGACCGCAATGCCGAGGAAGTGCGCAGGCAGCTCGACCTATTGAGAATCCCGATACTCGCCGAAGATACTGGTGGCAGCCACGCACGCACCGTCGAACTACACCTGGACACAGGGTTGGTCATTGTGCGTAGTTATCTGTACGGTATGAAGGAGCTTTAGCGCTTCTAAGGGAAGGCTGATGATGGAGGAGGCCACGGCGTCGGTCGCCGATTCGACGACCCGCTCCGGACAGGTTCATATCGCGATCGCGGGAGGCGGGTTGCGCGCCACCTCCGTGCTGCGCCTACTCTCTGATGTAGACAATCTCGACATTGTGGCAGTCTATGACTCGAACAGGTCTGCACCTGCGATTCGGCTCGCCGACGACCTCGGCATCTTCACGACGACTGAGATTTCAGAGCTGTCACAGCTCATGAGCCTCGATCTCATTCTCGACATGTCCGAGGACCTCACTGTGCGTGCGGCGCTTGAGGCGTTGCGGCCCGGTGCGGTCGAGATCGTCTCGGCAGTCGGAGCGGAACTCGTCTGGGATCTGCTCATCGCCAAGAAGCGCAGCGAGGAGCAGGAGAAGATCTTCGTCGAACTGCAGGTCGCCTACGACAAGATCCGCAGCCACGAGCGCCGCTTGCAGTCCAGCAAGGAAGCGCTGGAGCAGGCGAACGAGGAACTCGAGAGCCGCCTGGCGGAGATCTTCTTCACGCATGAGTTCTTCAAGGCGCTGACGAGTTACTCATCGGTGGACGACGTCGCCAGCCTAATAGTCGACGGAGCCAACGGCATCCTCGGCGCGGAAATATCGTGCGTCTACCTGTTCAACCAGGAGGACTGGACACTGCATCTGCGCGCCAGTCAGGGCAGGCCAGACGACGTGTTCCGGCCGATCGTCTCTGTGTCCGAGACGATCCTCGGTACCGCTTTCCGCGACGGCCCCGCGTATCAGAGTGACGTTCCGCTCGGCGCCGAGTCGGCACGCTGGTCCAACCAGCATGAGGACATCCGATCGCAAGCCGCGATTCCTTTGCGCGCGGGCGAGTCCATCATCGGCGTCCTCATCCTTGCGTCGGCGACCTACCGTGAGTTGACGCAGGCAGAGCGCGATAGGCTGCAGGTCATCGGTAACCAGTCGTCGCTGGCCTTGCAGAACGCCCTGCTCCACGAGGAACTCGAGCGACTCTCGGTCACCGACCGGCTGACGGAGCTCTACAACCACGGCTACATGCAGCAGCGGCTGGAGGAAGAACTCGAGCGTGCCCAGCGCTTCGGCCACAGGCTGTCCGTGATCATGCTGGACATCGACGATTTCAAGCAGTTCAACGACACCTACGGTCACCCCCGCGGCGACAAGGTGCTACAGGCGGTCAGCGCCATCATCCGGCAGAACCTTCGCGAGATCGACGTCGCGGCCCGCTACGGCGGGGAGGAGTTCGTCGTCGTGCTGCCTGAGACTGATGTCCCCGGTGCTCTGGCGGTAGCAGAACGCATACGCAAGAGCATGTCGCAGTACCCGTTCACTACGGGAGACGATAGCCCGGCTGCCACTCAGACTGTGTCGCTCGGTGTCGCGACCTATCCGACGCACGCTCCCACCGCCGCGCGTTTGATCGAGACTGCGGACAAGGCGATGTACGAGGCGAAGCGATATGGAAAAAACCAGGTGACTGTCGCATCGTGACGGGTGGTAACATGTAGTTACTATCTCACTGCCGCCGTGGCGGGACGGAGGGCTCCGTGAGTCTTGCAAGGGCGTTGTCCCGGCTTCCTGAGGACGACGGTACTGAAACGGTTGTGCGCGACGTGCTCACGCTGTTCTCGAAGCATGAGCGCGAGTGGCTGACCGCCGAGGATGTGCGGCGTCGTACCGGCCACGTCCAGGTTGCCGTCGATCGTGTTCTTACCGCACTCAAGGATTCCTACGTGGTCAATGCTCGGGCAGGGGAGCCCGTGGAGTATTCTTTCACCGGTGACATCGCGCTTGTTGTGGAGATAGACTCTTTCGTCAGGCGCATCAGGGTACATCGGGACCACGTGCAGAACAACGTCGCGAAGTTCCGGGAGCGTTTCAGCCCATACTAGGCGTCACCACGCCATGCAGGTACACCGACGGAGGATCTTGCCCGTGATCGAACCCATCAAGCGCGGGGCACGTGGCTCTGCTGTCGAGGATATCCAGAAGCGCCTTCTGACTCTCGGGTATGACCTGGGACCCACCGGCGTCGACGGTGTGTTCCTCGGCGCCACATGGGAAGCGGTGCTTGGCTTCCAGAGTGAGCAGAGCCTGTCCGAAGACGGCGAGGTCGGCCCCGAGACGTGGGCGGCGCTCGTTGATGCGACGTTCAAGCTCGGGGATCGGTTGCTCTACCTCCGCTTTCCCTACTTCCATGGCCGAGACGTGCGAGTCCTGCAGGGTGCCTTGAACGCACTTGGCTTCGCCTGCGGGCAGCCGGATGGCATCTTCGGTGCATATACCGAGCGAGCGGTCCGTGAGTTCCAATCCAACGTCGCGCAGGCCGACGATGGCATCGTGGGCACTGACACCGTGCGGGCGATCGAGCGTCTGCACCACGTCTGGCAGGACAAGGACCCCACAGCACCGGTTGCCCTGCGTGTCGCGGCCGCTCGTGCCGCGGGTATCTTAACGCGGATGCCGGTCGCACTGTGCGGCCTGGATGATGAAGGACGTGCGATCGCCGAGAGGGTCGCGAACGTCGCGCTGGCAACTGAACCGGAGGCCCGCGTGGCCGTGTGCGATGCTGACTTAGCAGGCGCTTCGGTGCTGGTCCACATCGGCTGTGACGTATCCGGAGACACTCATCAGACGTTGCCAAGGGTGTCGATGGACGTTCTCGAAGACGACACATTGGAGCCACGTTTGCTCACTGCTCTAAGTGCCGTGCCGAGATCGCGCCGTGTGGTCATCGACGTCGGTTCTGAGCTTCTCGGCGAAGACGCCGCGAATCAACGGATCGCTGTCAGATTGCTCGATGCCCTGTGTTCCGCCCTGTCTCGAGGCAGCGATCTGTGGTAAGGTTTCGAGGCTTCGTCTGCCTACGAACGAGGAGGTGCCATGACAAGAACTGCATATCGTGGATCGATCGCGACGATTCTGATCATGGTCATTCTCTTCGCGATTCCCGGCCTCGCATCAGCCACTCCCACTTCTGAGAAGCAGGCTGAAGCCGCGAAGGTCAAGGAGCAGGTCGAGGCCCTTGACGCCCAGGTTGAAATCGCCAGCGATGACTACGGCGAGGCGAACGCTGCATACCAAGCGGTCTCCAAGAAGGTCGCCGACGCGGAGGCGCGTCTGGTCACGCTCACCGCGCAGCAGGAGGAACTCCAACTGCATCTCGGCACGCGCGTAGAGGGCATGTATCGTAGCGGCCCTCTGGGTGCGCTGGAGCTGCTCTTCGGTGCCACGACGTTCGAGGAGTTCGCAGCCACGTGGGATCTCCTCATGCAAATGAACGAGATGGACGCGACCTCGGTTGCCGAGCTGAAGGCCACTCGTGCCGAGATCTCCGCAACGAAGGTGGAGCTCGTCGCCCAGCAGGCTGAGGCCGAGAAGCAGCGCGCCATCATGGCTGATCGCAAGGCGTCCATCGAGAAGCAGCTCGCCGAACGTGAACGTGCGCTTGCGGGTCTCGAGGCAGAGGTGCGCGCACTACAGGCTGCCGAGGAAGCCCGGCGTGTGAAGACGTCTCCTGTGGGTGACTATGGCACGCCGACTAACGCGCCTCGCTCCGAGGTCGTCAGCATCGCCAAGTCCAAGCTGGGTGCGCCCTACGTCTGGGGAGCCGCGGGTCCGGACACGTTCGACTGCAGCGGTTTCACGATGTGGGTGTACGCGCGCGTGGGCGTCAGTCTGCCGCATAGTTCGCGCGCCCAGATCAACGTCGGGCAGCGCGTTTCGCGCGCGAACCTGGCTCCCGGAGACCTCGTCTTCTTCGGCACGAGCGTCATCCACCACGTCGGCATCTATGTGGGCGGCGGCATGTACATCCACGCTCCGCACACCGGCGACGTCGTGAAGATCTCCAGCATCAATCGCAGTGACTACGCGGGAGCCTGTCGCCCCTAGACATCACAGCGGCCCAGATTCAGACTTGGCTCGGGGGAACTGATTCACTGCATCGGGGGGAGAATGGCGAACAGCCGTCTCTGGGTACCGCTACGCTCTCGTGACTATCGCATGCTCTGGTTGGGGCAGATGGTCTCGGTCGTTGGGGACAAGCTCAACCAGATCGCCATGGGCATCCTGGTCTATGAAGTCACGGGCTCGATGCTACAGATGGGCATCATGCTCGCTATCTCCACTCTGCCCTCGGCACTGTTCGGTCTGCCCGCCGGTGCGCTCGTCGACCGGTGGGACCGCCGTCGCACAATGATCGTTTCCGATCTGATCCGCGCGGTTCTCGTGCTCGCTATCCCGTTGGCCGCGCAGGCAGGGATCCTCGCCGTGTACGCCATTGGTTTCCTCGTGTCCTCGATATCGCTCTTCTTCGAGCCCGCGAAACTCTCGCTCATCCCCGATCTGGTCGCCGACGACGAGCTGATGGCGGCCAACTCGCTCGACAACGCGACGATGTCCGTGTCGGAGCTGTTCGGATTGGCGTTTGCCGGCACACTCGTTGCGGCTCTCGGCTATCGCGTGGCGTTCTACCTCGATGCCCTGACCTACCTCACCTCGGCCGTCTTCGTCGTGTTCGTGACGTTCCGTGAGCCGTTGAGGCACATCGAGCACGTCGTTGTTCGTATCAGCGAGGATGTGATGCGGGGGCTCCGCCACGTCAATGAGATCCCTCTGCTGCGTGACCTCATGGGCGTCTACGCCATCGCGGCCATGGGTGTGGCCGCCTCGGTCACCGCGGTCTATCTCCTGGCGCTCGAGCAGTACGATGCCGGGGCACCCGGCCTCGCGATACTCGATGCCGCGATCACTATCGGTCTGCTTCTGGGCAGCTTCAGCGTCGGCCGGACGACCACCGAGGGTTCGGGTCGCAAGTTCCTGGTCGGCCTGTGCGCGTTCGGTCTTTGCTTCGGTTCTGTAGCTTTCGCCCCGGGGATGCTTTCAGCGATACCACTGCTGCTGGCGGGAGGGGTCGCGAACATGTGGTTCCAGGTCCCCATGTCGACGATGATCCAGCAGTCGTCTCGCGGTGAACTGCGCGGACGTGTGTTCGCGGCCAAGGCGACGCTCTCCAGGCTCTTCACGGTTATCGGGTTCGTAGGCGCCGGTCTGCTTGCCGAGCAGATCGGTCTGGCTCCCACGATCGCTGCGATCGGCGGGGTCGTGCTGCTCGCAGGGGTCGTCGGCTTCAGTCGACGCGCGCTTCGCACCGCGTGAGCGGATGCTACACGCGGGTAGCGCTCCTGGGGTATGCTGGTTACTGCCCAACGCCCGCGAGATTCCGGAGTGGTGACGCGAATGGCTGAGATCGACGGCCTGCTGAAGCTTATGAGCGATCGTGGAAGCTCCGACCTGCACCTCAAGGTTGGAAGCCCGCCAGCAGTACGCCTCAACGGCAAGCTCGTCGTGATTCGCGAGCTCCCGGTGCTGACTGCCGATGCAACGAAGAAGCTGGCGATCGGGATGATGGATGATCGTCAGAAGGGATCCTTCACCAATCACCGGGAGATCGACTTCGCCTACTCCGTGCCTGGCGTCGGGCGCTTCCGCGTGAACGTCTTCCATCAGCGTGGCAGCGTTGGCATGACACTGCGCCGTGTCTCGACGGACCGCTCCACCATCGAAGACCTTGGCCTGCCACCGGTCGTACGTAGGCTTGCCGAAGAGGCACGCGGACTTGTCCTGGTCACGGGTACCGCGGGATCTGGCAAGACCACGACTCTGGCGGCCATGATCGACCATATCAACCACAATCGCGAGGGCCACATCGTCACGATCGAGGACCCGATCGAAGTCCTCCATCAGGACGACAAGTGCATCATCAACCAGCGCGAGATCGGTATCGATACCGAGAGCTACGCCGATGCGCTGCGCCATGTGGTGCGCCAGGATCCCGATGTCGTGCTCATCGGGGAGATGCGCGATCACGAGACCGTCTCGGCGGCCTTGACAGCTGCCGAGATCGGCAACCTCGTGCTCTCGACGTTGCATACCATCGATGCGACCGAGACGATCAACCGCATCATCGACTTCTTCCCGCCGTATCAGCAGAAGCAGATCCGCTTGATGCTGGCGTCAACGCTCAAAGGTATCGTGTCGCTACGCCTGATCCCGTCCATCAACGGTGGCCTTGTGCCGGCGGTGGAGGTGCTCGTCATGACCGGTACGGTCAGGGAGTACATCATCGACTCGGAGAAGACCTACATGATCCGGGATGCGATGGAAGACGGCGAATACTATGGCATGCAGACCTTCGACAAGAGCCTGCTGACGCTCTACCAGCAGGGCAAGATAACGCTGGATGACGCTACCGCTATGGCTGCCAACGCCCACGACTTCAAGATCAAGGTCAGGCAGCTTGGCGTGACAGCGGAGCAGGCGGCTCAGACAGGCATCTACTGATATTCGAGTCGCCGAACCGTCACAGCCACTTCCTCAGCAGCGAGTTCACTTCCTCGGGCATACCGCCGAGTCCCCCCATGAACTGCTTGAGGTAGGAGTTCTCCATCAGTAGCTTCATCGTGATGAGGAAGTAGTCGCGCTTCGCAGGTGACATGGCCGGGATCTTCGTGAGCTTGCCCATGTAAAAGCGTCGGTAGCAGTCGATGACTATGCGCATCAACTCGTCGACCTCCATCGCCTTCGGCTTCACGACCGGTGCGACGAGGTTGTAGTCCTCGTAGTCGTTGCTGACGATGTAGGGCTCGAGTTCGGGGTAGATGTCAGCGTACGGCCAAGGCGCGATGGTGAGGAAGAACGCGAGATCAGGGTTGTAGTGCTGCGCAAGCTTGAACGTCGCCTCGATAGTCTCGGGCGTGTCGTCCGGCAGGCCGAGGACGAAGCTCGTCTCGGTGATGATGTCACGTGAGTTGAGGAGGTCCAGGGCCTTCTTTCCCATGCTGACCTCGGTGTTCTTCTTGAACATGTCAAGCGACGCTTGGTCGGTGCGCTCTACTCCGACGTACACATGGCGGATGCCCGCAGCGACGTACTTGTCCATGATGTCCTCGTCACGCAGTATGTCGTCGACGCGCGTCTCCATCAGGAGATGCATGCCGAGATCCCGCTCGATCAGCAGGTCAAGCAGGTGCTCCCAGCGCTGGCGGTCGAGCGTGGGCGTCTCATCCGAGAACATGATGACACCGACGCCGTACTGCTCCTTGAGCATCGTGATCTCGGCGATCACGTCCTCGGCGGACCGTGCCCGCCACGAACGGCACCAGAAGGCCTGCTGGCTGCAGAACGTGCACGACTGGTCACAGCCCCGTGAAGTCGAGACGACGCCGAGATTGGCCTCGGGCAGCGGGTAGAACCGATACAGGCTCCAGTCAACGAGATCCCAGGCTGTGGGAAGTCCGTCGAGGTTCGCCAGGAATGGTCGCTCGGGAGTCGCGACGACCTCTCCATCCCGGTTGAAGGCGATGCCTGCGACTTCGGCCGGATCGCCACCGTCAGCGAGGCAGCGCATCAGTTCGGGTGCGGTCTCCTCGCCCTCGCCGCGTAGGACGAAGTCGACGACGTCGCCATACTCGCGCAGGGTCTCGTTGAACATGAAATGTGTGTGGACTCCGCCCACGCCGGTTATCACTCCAGGCAACGCCTCCTTCGCCAACGCGAGCAGCTCCATCGCCTTGGGAAACGAGGGCGTGTACGCACTGGTTAGGACGACGTCGGGCTTCAGCCGTACGAGCTCGGCTCTGATCTGCGCGGCATCGTGGTTCATGGTCATTGCGTCGTAGATCACGGGGTCGAACCCGGCCGCGCGCAGCGCTCCGGCTATATAGACGAACGCTCCGTTCGGCCATGTGCCGGCCGTTTCGACGACCCCGCTGTGATAGTGGGGTGTCACGAGTGCAATACGACGTATCATGTGGGAAGCCTCTTTCGCATGAGTAAGGCACGGGGAGCCATACCCGGGGTGGTGGGGTAGACGAACGCTAGGATTCTATCATGCAGACCGTATCCGCGAGTCATGGAGCGCGTTGCTATGGATAGCCGGAAGCAGAATACAGATCGTGCCGACTGATAGGCACATTGACAGGCTGGTGGCGAAGTCCGTCGACGGCGATGCCCGTGCGTTCGGTAGGCTCTACGACCGTTACGTCGAAAGAGTCTACGCATTCGTGCGCGGGCGTGTCGGCTCCGTGGCGGACGCGGAGGACCTCACGGCGACGGTGTTCCTCAAGGCGTGGGAGGCAATCGGTGGCTACGATCAGCGAGGACTGCCGTTCGGAGCGTGGTTGTTCCGCATCGCACGCAACTCGGTGATCGACTCATACCGCAGAGCCGGACGTTCGCCCGAGGTCGTTCCGATCGAGGAGGCGCCCGAGTCTGAGGACGAGGACGCTTCGGTGGACCGCAGGGCGTTCGCCAACATCCAGGCCGAAGAGGTCCGGACAGCGATGGAGCAGCTCACCGAGGAGCAGCGGTCGGTGCTGATGCTGAGGTTCATCTGGGGTTTCGACCTCAGGGACAGTGCCCAGGCCCTCGGCAAGACCGAAGGGGCCGTGAAGGCGCTGCAACATCGGGCGGTGCGTTCGCTCGGAAGGCTGCTGGCTGAGGAGAACGATGATGGACAGGCGTGACATAGACGATGCCGACCTGAGTCTCGTGGCTCAGGTGGTCTCGGACAGCGCGGTGAAGCTCGACGAGCGTTCTCGCCGGGCCATACGCAGTCGCGTCATGACACAGGTGGTACGTGAAGCGTTCAAGCGGCGTGGACGCATGGTCTTCCGGCGGGCGATGGCTGCGACAACCGTCGCGGCGACCTTGCTGGGCGGCGTCTCCTACGCTGCAGCGGTGTCCCTGCCTGGCGATGCGTTCTATCCCGTCAAGCGCCTCTCGGAGACGCTGACTCTTCAGGTCTTGCCCGACGGCGAGCTTCAACAGCGGTTCCTCTTTACGCTCGCGACACGTCGTGCTGATGAGCTGTCCCAACTCTCGATCGGCGACGCAGATGAAGCTCTGATGTCGCGGACGCTCGAGCAGTTCAGGTTGACCACGTCCGCTGCGTATGGCGATGGCCCTTCTGCAGGCGAGGCTCTACCGTCCGAGACGCGGCTCCGTGAGCATGTCGAGACCGCACCAGAGTCCACGAAGGCGCAGCTCCAGCAGGCGCTAGACGAAGCCAGCGATTCACCGTCAGCACCCAAGGACCCGATGACCGATTCCGACGACTCCGGGACGGGCGACGCCAACGGTACGCAGGGCTCATCGCCGATTCCCGGCGAGGACGGCGCCCCGTCTACCGACGCCACCGGCCCGGTCGCCCCAGGAAGACCCTGACGGAGCCGTATCTTCCGGGGTAACAGCACCGTTTCTTCAAGGGACAGACCCAAAGGTTCAAGAAGCGGGGTGCTCTAGATGAAGAAGATGATCACACTGGTGGTGTTCGTGGCGCTTGTCGTCGCCATGACGGTACCGGTCACTGCTTTCGCGGTGAGTAGCGATGGGCAATCGCGTACGCAGACCTCCTACAGTGGCGACAACCTGGAGCCTCCGGGCAACGGCGACATGGATTGTCTGCAGACTCGCGACCGTCTCTACGAGCAGGATTGCCTGAGCGACTGCGATTGCGATGGCGAACAGACGCGGACTCAGACGCAGACACAGGAAATGACCCGTACCCAGGCGCAAGAGATGAACGAGGATCCCGCGGGCGCTCAGGTCAAGGCGCAGGTCAAGGCTGGTGCGCTCGGCGAGGAAGGCGATGCGCCTGAGGAGACACCCGTTGCGGCCACCGTTCGCGCAGAGACGCAGGCCGGCGAAGGCTTCTTCGGAGGCATCGCCGCCGGGTTGCAGCGCTTCGCCCTTCGGTTCATGGCGTGGCTGGGTCTGCTTTAGAACTACCGGTATCGACTCGGTCTAGAAGGCGGTCTCGCGCAAGCGGGGCCGCCTTTACGTATCCTGCCGAGAGGCAAGCCACCGCGAGATCAGTATCACACCGATCACCGCTGTGAACGCGCCCGCTGTGTCGACGAGCCAATCCATAGGGTCTGCACAACGCTTCGGGACGAACAGCTGATGGATCTCGTCGCTGATACCGTACGCGGACGCCAGTCCGACAGCTGCAATAGCGCGTGTGCGGACAGGGGCGTCTATCGCGCAATACAACAGGACGCCCATCACCAGATAGAGCACGAAGTGACCCGGCGTGCTGTAGTCGCCGGAAGGCAGTTCGGAACCCGGGATGCTCGACAGCCCGAATATGACGGCAGCCCACACCGCCACTCCGATACGTGCCAGCATTCGTGTTCGTCTCGACCTCACATCACTCCTGTCCTCGACTCCGTGACTTGCGTGAGTCTAGCAGAGCACCGCGGTTGACGGCTGCGCGGCGGAGTGACAACGTACCGTCCATCGTCTTGGAGGTGGCATTGGACCGTCGCGTCTCGCTTATCGTGGTCATCGTGTCTGCCGCGTGCTTCGGCACGCTGGCTATCTTCACCAACCTTGCATATGCCGAAGGGGCACGACCGCTGCCGATGCTGACGTGGCGTTTTGCCATCGTCACTGCGCTGATGGCGGCGTATCAGCTGACGCGCGACCGCCGGAAGCTTGTCGAGGGTGCGCGCGACATGAAGGCGTACGCGCTGATGTCGGTCACCGGCTACGGTGCGGCATCGATCTGCTACTTCTATGCCCTCAAGTTCGCCTCGGCGTCCGTTGTGGCCGTCCTGCTCTACACATATCCAGCCATGGTCGCCCTGCTCAGTTGGGTCATGTACCGCGAGCCGCTGACGCGGAACCATCTGCTTGCGATAGCGTTGACGTTCACCGGATGCGCCCTTGTCGTAGGCCTGTTCACGTCTGACGCCTCGGTCACGTTGCCCGGCGTCCTGCTCGGGCTGGGGGCAGCGCTTGGCTACTCCGTCTTCAACATGCTGTCGCACACCCTCGTGGGCAAGCGCCCGCGCATCGTGGTCATGACCTACACGTTCGGTCTGTCTGCGATAGCGCTCAGCATCGTCACTCTTGCCTCAGGCGAGAGCCTATCGGTGTCGGCGTGGAGCGGACGGATGTGGGTGCTTCTCGGCCTGATCGTACTCATCCCGACCTTCGCGGCTGTCGTGCTCTATCTGCGCGGTATAAGGGCGCTCGGACCGTCACAGGCGGCTATCGTCTCGACGACCGAGCCGCTCTTCACGATCGCATTGGCCGCGGTCTTTCTGCAGGAGCGACTGACCCTGGTGCAGTTGGCGGGCGCTGCGCTTGTCGTGGCAGGCGTCGTGGCCGCCGAGTGGCGTGCCCCAGGACCGGTCGCGGCCGACGAGTTCGCTCCCGTCTAGAGCGATGCGCCCAGCACGATGAGAAGTGCGGCGAGCGCGCGGAATCCCCACATCACGGTCACGACGATCGCCTGGATGCCGAAAGCGCGTAGGGTCAACGAACGTGCTTGTTCGCGCTCGATCCCCACACCACTCAACGCGGCATCCGTGTAGATCGCCGACGCCAAGAACGCGATGACGCGCAGCCCCGCTGTCGCGCCAAAGACGTACGGAAGCAGCCCGATCGCCCAGCCCGTAGCCACCGCGGAGCGTTCCGCCGGATCACGACGGCAGTAGAAGAACATGATGCCCAGTCGTGCGATCGCCCATCCGACGGCGCTCAGCAGGCGGGTGAACGCGACGGCGGTGTCAGTCCCTCCGATCACCGATGCCATCGCGTAAATGAGTGCGCCGGCGATGAACGCGCGAACTCCCAATGCCGAGAGACGCACTGGCGCGCCCGCCTCAGAGGCTAGTGTCTCCTCGGGCGTCTTGAAGAATGAGATCACGAGTGAGGGACGCGGCTGATACCGCAAGCGCCCCAAGATCTCCTTCGGCAGCCTCAGCACCCGCGTCAGCATCAAGCGCCAGGTCAGGAACCACGCATGCGAGGTCCGCTTCAGCCTCGAGAGCGCATCCCTCATACCGCTCTTCAACGGTTGTTTGCGTGCTACCATGTGGCTTGTCGTGCTCCTGTAGACGAGTGGTCTGACCTGCGAACAGCATACTGGACGGACGCGACGCGCGCTCATCATCCCCGGACGAGCGTCCGCGCTCATGATCCGGGAGGCAAACCTCGGTGCTATCGAGTCGGCTCATGCTCATACTGAAGATCATCGCCGGGGTACTGGCGGGTCTTCTGTTGGTCTTCCTGGTAGCCGGCGTCTACCTCTACAGGCTCTCTGAGACGCTGCCCGACGTCGGGCTGAGCGACGACGCGATCAAGACCGCGCGGACGTCGATCGTGTATGCAGCGGACGGTTCCGAGCTCACGACATGGCATGGAGAGCAGGACCGTACGGTCGTCCGTTATGACGACATCCCGCAGTCGCTCGTCGATGCCGTCGTCGCCATCGAAGATGAGCGCTTCTACACTCACAACGGTGTCGACGTTCAGGCGATCGCGCGTGCATTCAAAGTGAACGCCGAGGCGGGCGAGGTGGCCCAGGGCGGGAGCACGATCACCCAGCAGGTGGTCAAACTGCTGTTCACCGACGGCAAACGCACCATGACGCGGAAGGTCCGCGAGGCGCTACTCGCGTTCCAGCTCGAGACCAAGTCCGATAAGACAGAGGTCCTCGAAACGTATCTGAACCTCGTGTATTTCGGCAGTGGGGCATATGGCGTTGAGAGTGCCGCCCAGCACTACTTCGCTAAGCCTGCTTCGACACTCAGCCTCACCGAATCCGCCACACTCGCGGCGATCATTCGCTCGCCTGGGCGATATTCGCCCCTCGAGAACCCGGACGCCGCTCTCGAGCGACGCAATCTCGTACTCAGCAAGATGCGCGAGCTCGGCTACATAACCGCCGAGGAGGAACGGGTCGCCATTTCGGAGGAGCTGATTCTCGCGCCGCCCGAGGAGGTCCCTGAGTTCGCTCCGTACTTCGTCGAGTATGTGAAACAGGCGCTGATCGATGAGCTTGGTCCAGAGATGGTGTTCCAGGGTGGTCTTCGCGTGTACACGACTCTCGACCCTGCGGTGCAACAGAAGGCCGAAGCGGCGGCCAACAGTGTACTCGGTGCCGAGGACGATCCTGAAGTGGCCCTCGTGTGCATCGACCACCGGAGTGGCGACATCCTGGCGATGGTCGGCGGACGCGACTTCACCCAGGATCAGTTCAATCTGGCAACGCAGGGAAGACGGCAGCCGGGTTCGGCTTTCAAGCCCTTCGTCTTGGTGACGGCGCTGGCGAACGGCGTGAAGCCGAGTGATGTCTTCTCGGCGACGCCCTATACCGTCCAGGTGAAAGACGGCGTCTGGAACGTACAGAACTACGAGAACACCATCACGAGCGGGTCCTTGAGCCTGTCGGCGGCAACGAGCTGGTCGGTCAATGCGGTGTACGCCCGGCTGATAGTCCAGCTCGGTCCGGAGAAGGTCGTTGAGACCGCGAAAGCCATGGGCATCACGAGCCCACTGGAACCCAATCCGGCTATCGCGCTTGGTGGCCTGACTACCGGCGTCTCACCGCTTGAGATGGCCTCTGCGTACGGCACCATAGCCAACAACGGAGTGCACGTGACGCCGTCGGCAATCGTCAAAGTGACCGATGACAGTGGGGCTCTGGTCTTGGAGCCCACGCGTACCTCGGAGCGCGCGATGACGGAGGCTGTCGCCCAGACGGCCTCGCAGATGCTACATGCCGTCGTGGAGTCTGGCACCGGTCAGGCAGCCAAGATCTCATCTTGGGCAGCGGGCAAGACCGGCACCACTCAAGAATGGCGCGATGCGTGGTTCGTCGGATATTCCGAAGACCTGGTGACCGCAGTATGGGTGGGTCATCCCGAGGGGCAGATCCCCATGACGAACGTTCACGGGATCAGAGTGACCGGGGGGAGTTTCCCTGCGATCATCTGGAAGCAGTTCATGGAACAGGCGCTTCTGCGTAGCCGCCCGGTCACTCCGGCACCCCCGGTCACCGGCGACTCTGCGGACAACACGGTCGAGGTGAAGATCTGCGCAGACACGTTCCTACTGGCGAATCCCCGCTGCCCCAACGCGGTCGATATCTACCTCGATCCCGCCAACGTTCCGAAGAAGACTTGCGAGGTACACTGACGTGCCGACCGACCACTACCGGACCTTGCAGGTCGCGCGCCATGCCGAACAGGCGGTCATCGACAAGGCGTATCGTGCACTCTCGCTGAAGTACCATCCTGATACTTCAAGCATGAGCGGCACGGATGCCAACCGGCGGATGCAGCGCCTGAACGAGGCCTACGCCGTGCTCGGCGACCCGGCGAAGCGTGCACACTACGACGCGAGCTTGCCGGTTGAGTCTGACAGGCGAACAGGATGGGACGTCTTCTGGGACGAGGGATTGGTGGGCCTCTACCTCAACCGGCCCCGGAAGTCCTCATAGTGCAAGAAGAAGGCCGGGACGCAAGCGCCCCGGCCTCTCAAGTCGTTCAGGTGTGGCAGGCTCAGCCTACCGTCAGCAGCTTAGACTGCACTGCCCGCAGGATCGCGGGATACGAGACGGCGCCATCATACACGGGCTCGCTGTTGATGAACGTGACGGGGTAGACAAGACCCTCGGTCTGGATACGCTTCACCTCGTCGGGGTGCTGTGCCAGTACTTCGGGCCGGCTCGTGTCGTAGTACAGGATGCGAGCGGAATCACCGAAGCGAGACTCCATCTCGGTCCGCACTATGGCCGTGATCTCCTCCGGAGACCAGCTGGGGCCTCATCCGCCGCCCCAGCACGCTGTTTGGGCCGGGAAGTCGAACACTTCCACTATCACAGTCTGCTTGTCCATGATGTCCCCCCTCATCCGAGATTCACGGCGCCACCAGGGCATACCCTGGCGCAGATGCCGCAGCCGGTGCACCGGTCCTCGTCAACGGTGTAGCCATTGGCGCCGGGGTATCTGCCACCGGGCACCGGGGTGATCGCACCGCGTGGGCAAACCCTGCGAGCAGGGCAGCCGGGGGAGCGGTCACAGGTCGTGTTGTCGATACTCACTGTACGCACGCGATCACCTTTCGGTCCAGAACAGAGATCATCTTGGTGTTGATTATACCCATGGGGGTATACATTGCAACCCCGATACTGGCGCCGTATACCATGCGCCATACATCGGGTGCTGTTACTATTGCCTTGACAGATTCGTGCAGTGAATTCGTCCACCTGCGCCGAGGAGGAAACCGTGGGCAACAAGCGCCGGCTCGGAGATACGGCCCGTAGGCTCCTCTACTACCTTCTGGCCGCAGGAGTGGCTATCGGGATCATCTTCCCGTTGTTCGCAAGGCTCTTTGTCGAGCCCAAGAGCACGCTGTCGTGGTGGATCTTCTTCGTCGCCTGCATCGGTGCTGGTCTGACACTGTCGCTGCTCGCGTACGCAGTCTCCATCCATGTCTCTGAGAAGGTGCTTATCGACGTTCTGGCCAAGACGGCCGGATCCCTCGGCATGACGGTCGAAGGTGTGAAAGGCGTCGACGCTTTGTCCGCCGAGCTGGAGCGCGTCTTCGGCAACGTGACCTCACTTCTTGAGCAGATCCGTGGAGCGAACACGAATATCAGGGCCCTCACTGCGGAAGTCCTGGCCGCCACCGAGCAGCAGGCGTCCGGTGCCGCCGAACAGGCTGCAGCCGTGACCGAGACTTCCGCGACGGTGGAGGAGCTGGCGCAGACGTCCAGCCAGATCGCCGACAACTCATCCGCTGTAGTGCGGATCGCTGAACGCACACTGGCGAGTGCCGAGGAAGGCATGCACGCAGTAGCGGAGACCGCCGGCGGGATCGAGGAGATACGTCTTACCACCCAGCAATCCTCCGACCGTATCCTGGCGCTCGGTGAGCGCAGTCAGGAGATCGGTCGTGTTCTCTCGATCATCGATGAGATCGCGGAGCAGACGAAGATACTTGCGCTCAACGCCGCCATCGAGGCAGCGCGCGCCGGTGAGGCCGGCAAGGGCTTCTCTGTGGTCGCCGAGGAGATTCGCAAGCTCGCCGATTCCGTGACGGAATCCACACAGGAGATAAACCGGGTCGTTCGTGAGATCCAGGCGTCCACATCGGCGCTCATCATGTCCACCGAGAAGGCTGCCAAGAAGGTCACTGAGGGCAAGGACCGGGCTCAGTCGACTGCGGACTCCCTGGAGAGGATCGTTTCTCAGGTGGAGGAGACCACCGACTCGGCCAAACAGATCTCGATAGCCACACAGCAGCAGCGAACGGCGTCGGATCAGGTCGTGATCTCCATGAAGGAGGTCGCCATCGTCTCTCAGCAAGCGGCGCAGACCTCTCGGCAGATCGCAGCCGCCATACAGGAGCTCAACGCACTCATTGACAGCCTGGTCGTACGCTGATGTGCTCAGACATATCTTCTCGGCTCAACAAGGCCGGTCTGACATTGCCTCCGATCCCCACAGCTCTCGGCGCGTACCTTCCTGCGACGCGTACAGGAAGACTTGTGTTCACTGCAGGGCAGTTGCCGTTGGTGGATGGACGACTCATCGCGATCGGCATCGTCGCCGGTGACGTTGACGCGGACCAGGCCCGGCAGTGCGCGCGGCAGTGCGCCCTCAATGCGCTTGCGGCCGCATCGACGGTCTGCGACCTCGATGACGTCACTCGCGTGGTCAAGCTCACCGGATACGTGGCATCGACCCCCTCCTTCACGAGCCAGCCCGGGGTCATCGACGGAGCCAGTGAAGTCATGTCGGTGGCCTTCGGCGAAGCCGGCGGACACGCGCGAGAAGCTGTGGGCGTTGCATCGTTGCCGATGGGGGCTCCGGTGGAGATCTCCCTCGTCCTTGAGCTGCGCGCATAGCCGATCGTTGCTGCATCGCGCTACGTCCGAGAAAGACCCGCCATCCTTGCGCGCAGTACCCCTACTTGTATTGTCTGGCTAGAGGCGTTCCTATATCGTGGACTGGATGATGGCTAGGTCGTCATCACTCTGTTGGAGACGCAAATACGCTTACTACGGGAGAGATGCGTATGGCCAAGATTTCTTTGGCCGGGTTCAAGGACCCGGTCCGGCGACCGCGGTATATCATCTGGACGGGTGTGGCCGTCATGGTGCTTGCTGCGTTCGTCGTCGTGGCCTTCGGGGCCACGTCAACGTACTGGTTCTGCGCTGAGGTATGTCACAAGGTGCAGGACGACTCGATCGCGGCGTACGATCGCTCCTCGCATAACATGGTTTCTTGCATGTCGTGCCATGAGCCCGTTAACGCCAATCCGATCGTGTTCACGCTCAAGAAGGCCAAGGCTCTCGGCGAACTCGTTCTGACTGTGACAAACAACTACGAGTTGCCGCTGAACCCCACGAGCCATCTTGCGCTGAACCGTGAGGAGATGGGTTCCGAGCAGTGCACGCAGTGCCATTCCGAGAACCGCGTGATCACTCCGAGTGACGGCATCATCATCGACCACGCCGTCCATGAGGAGAACGAGATCCAGTGCACCGGGTGCCACAACCGCGTCGCTCACAACGAGAGTGGCGATTGGGAGCCGGTGCTCAGCAACCCGAACGATGGGCCCATGAGCGTCAAGCACGCCAACTTCATGTCGATGACGGCGTGTTTCCGCTGCCATACGCTCACGTCCGAGGTTCCCGAGGGTGGCATCAAGGCTCCGGGCAAGTGCTCGGCGTGCCATCCGGCCGACTTCGATCTGAAGCCTGCCAACCACAAGACGGCCAGCTTCTATCCCGCGGGTCACGCCGAGCTGGCGATGGCCCCCATCGACCGCTCGACGGGCAAGCCTGTCGTCGGCGGCGAAGTGGCCGAAGAGGCTGCCGAGGGTGAAGAGGCTGCCGAGGGTGAAGAAGCAGAGGGTGAAGAGGTCGAGCACGAGGCTGAAGAGGGAGTCCTCGAACTCGTGTCGGTCGAATCGCTCGACTACTGCTCCACCTGCCACGTGGTGGACAAGTTCTGCAACGACTGCCACGGCATGGACATGCCGCACCCGGCCGAGTTCAAGACCAAGTCGCACCCAC